>Ga0207655_1000088_pt1 | contig 205698 bp, 194 predicted proteins | sample KBSM44metaG_FD_184398 | JGI IMG/M metagenome (GOLD analysis project Ga0207655, IMG submission 184398) | Miscanthus rhizosphere microbial communities from Kellogg Biological Station, Michigan, USA - KBS M4-4 metaG (SPAdes) (version 2) | ecosystem: Host-associated > Plants > Roots > Rhizosphere...
AATCCTGGATTTTTATCTGTTCAGAACGCTGAATGAAGCACGGGAGATCACAGAGCGCTGGCTGACGGAATACAACAGCGAGCGGCCTCATGAATCCCTGAATAACCTGACGCCGGAAGAATACCGGCTGATGGCTGAAAAACCGGAACTCTCAAAAAGTGTGTGGAACTAAAACAGGTATGCTTACAGTGTCAGTTATCGAATCATAGATTATTAATTCAAAATGTCACTATTAGAGCGTGGTTCTTTAGTGGACATCTGCGCAAATTCAGGGCATGAAAATGACCCTGAGAAAATTGTTTGGACAACGAGTAAAAGAGCTGCGTATAGCGACCGGAATGAGCCAAGAAGCCTTTGCCGATAGGTGTGGGTTTGCTCGTAGCTATATGAGCCGTATTGAACGCGGTGGCTCTAATGCGTCTTTGGATGCGATTGAGGTGCTGGCTAACGCTCTGAGCGTTGAGCCGTGGCTGCTGTTGGTGTCTGATTCATCTGAAGATAACGACCCGGAACTGTTGGTTCCATACGCAGCCGATGGTTCCTGTTTTCACCCCGGTTTGGCTAGCACCCGCGATGGTTCGTTTGGCGTAGGTGATAAAGCGGCTCAGAAGCGTTTTGGCACGTTTTCCGAAGCCCTTGAATATCTACGCAGCATGGAGATTGCAAAGTGGCGTAGGCCGAATACCAGTGGCAATTGGGGCATTGTGTCAGCCGTGCGTTGGGATAAGTTAAAATGATTATTTTTATATAAAGGAAACGCTACATGGCTGGATTGAGAGTTTTTGTTTCTTCGACGTGCTATGATTTATCTCTTCTACGTTCGCAGTTGAGAGTGTTTATACAAAACCTTGGGCATGAACCTATGATGAGTGATTATAGCGACCTGCTATATGATCCTAGGCAACATACACATACGAGTTGTATTGATGAAGTATCTTCTGCTGATGTTGTTGTTTTAATTATAGGTTCTCGTTTTGGAGGACGAGTCGTTCCTGAGGCTTTAACAAGAGTTGATTTTGATTCATTACAATCGACAGGTAAAGCAATTGAATTTTTGAAAAAGAAAGAGAATATTTCAATAACGCAGTTAGAAATTTTGAAGGCAGTGGAATCAGGAATACCAATTTTTACCTTTGTTGACAGCGCTGTATGGCACGATCATTCTTTATATGAGAGAAATAAAGATAAGCTGATTATTCAGGATATAACATTTCCTTCCATTGAGAAAAATGAAACAGCCATATTTGTTTTTGAATTTATCAATTTCTTAAGACAGAGGGCGAAGGGTAATAGTTTATTCCCATTTTCTAAAAGCCAAGACATTGAAGAAATCCTACGCAAACAATGGTCATTTCTTTTTCAACGGTTAATACATGAGCAGAGAAATAAATCTGTTGAAATAAAGAAAATAGAAAGTCTTACTGAACAGTTCGAAGATTTAAAAACCGCAATATTAACGTCAATTGGCTCAAGTAATGAACGAGAAGTTGCAAGAGGTGTAGTGAAGTATAGACGTTTAATTGATTTTATTAAAGGGTTGAGGATAACAGACGATAGAATTCTTACTCATTGTAAAGACTCATGGGATGAGCTATTAAGTAAGCACGCTGATATAAAACAGATTGTTGATTTGAATAGTTTAAACCCCAACCAAATGAGGAACATTAAAATGAAAGGCCAATACATTGTTAGAGGCCGAACATTCTTAATTAAATCTGATGATAGTTTCTTTGAATTGCGGTTTTCAATAGACGTTTTAAATGACCTGTCGTTAGATTGGGAGTCATTTATACGACTAAGTGAAGAGGTTAGAGGTATAATCTCCGAGGCCTTGGGCGATATGCGAAACCATTTTGGATTTTTACGATATGTTAAAGAACCCTTTAGCCAGGTTATATCTGAATGGCAAGATGATAATGACAGTCAAACAGATAATGAAGATTGACGGCTGGTTTTGTTGATAAATGCGTTAACGATTGTTTCTAAGTGGCTTTCTTGGATGGGAAAGTCACATGTTTATTTTTAGTTCTTTTAAGTGATTTCGTATTTTGATAAATCATATATCATGAAGAATGAAAAAATAATAAATTCAGGTGGTTACTTAAGTTGCGGTGGGTCGTGATTTGAAGTCACATAACTATAAGGTTATGAATGATTAGAACTTTTTTAATAAATTGTTCCTATTTGAGGGGAATCTCCTGCTAAACATGTTTTTTACTGCGTAAAATCTTAAAATGCTGATGTATTACATAGGCGTTACAGTGGCGTTTCTCATTCATAGGTGATAATGAAATATATATAAATAACATGTGGTTGTGTATGGTTTGTGGGTCGAGTGCGGCGACTTTAAACTCGTTTCAAAATCCGAACGCAGTGGCGTTTACTTAACGTCCACGTAGTTGCCCAGAAATGTTGTAGTTCCTCCAACAAAACCCTCCTACAATGCATCAAGTTTTGTCAATAAATCCATGGGATTACGAGATCTTTGGAGCGGGGGTGATTTCCCTTCACCCGCTCCAAACTTACCTATCCTTAATGCTATCCATCAAACCACTACGTTTTAGTGCGACCAACATGAGCATTTAGCTTGCAGTTATCATGATTAACGGTTTTTCACCTCGTAGTCCGGTAGCGAAAATTCAGTAATAAAGGCATCAAGCGCGTGGCTGTCCGGCAGTGCGGTCAGTGCACCTTTACGGGTTGTTGCGAGCGCACCGCAGGCACTGGCTTGAGCAATAGCCTGATGTATCTGTTCAAAACGCTCTGGCATCCCATTATGTGCAATCCAGGCCAGCAAGCCAGCGACGAAAGCATCGCCAGCCCCGGTCGTATCAATACTGTCGATGGTATAACCGTTGAAATGGATGACGCTGTTTCGCCATATCACCATGGCACCTTGCGCCCCGTAGGTCACGATTTTCAGTTGAGCAGGGAGTGCTTTAAGGGCGTCAAGCGCACAGGTAAAATCGTAGGTGTCTGTAAGCCAGTACCATTCTTCTTCTGAGAGTTTAAGAATGTCGGCCTGCGATGAAAAATGGCGTACCGTCTCGACCATTTCTTGCTTATCAGGCCACATTTGCTCGCGTAAATTCACATCGAAACTCAGTAATCCTCCGCGCTGTTTAACGTTGCCGATAGCGGTGATCAGCGTATTACGACAAATTTCGCCGACCAGCGCCAAAGAACAAAAGTGCAGAATATCGTCGCTAAAGTCTGGAAGGACATCGGGTGTTAAAAATTGATCTGCTGAGGGGCTGGTTAAAAATGTAAATCCGCGCTCCCCACCGCTGTTGAGTGAAACCAGCACCGTACTGGTTCTGTGCTCGCTATCTAACTGCAGACTGGCGGTTGATACGCCTGAGTCAGACAACGTTTTTTTTAGGAAACGACCAAAATCGTCTTCACCCACTCGGCCAATAAAACCACTTTGGCAGCGTAAACGTGCCGTACCGACCGCAACATTAAATGGGGCACCTCCTGCGCAGGCTTGATACTGCATATCTGAAAGCGGTAGAAGATCGACCACCGCGTCGCCAAGAGTCCAGATATTCATGACATTTCCTCAATGATAATTAACGTATTTGTTAAAAGTTATAATCCAGCATCAGCTTATATTCGGTGGTGATGGCATCACCGTTAGTGACCCAACTACCGCTCTGGTTTATCAGGGCGCCGGTAACTTCCCCGGACACTGTAAAACGGGAGGTTAAGGGGTAGTTTGCTGACACCTTCATGAATCGGTTACGAGTATTCTGGAAAACTTCACCATCTTCAGGCTGAGCATTGTTTTTCTTATAATGTCCATACCCGCCGCTGAGCGTTGTGGATAATTTCCCCCAGTTGCGCCAGACGCCAAATGAAGTGGTCCAGCTTTTTTCGTCGATATCCCCCCATTGCGCGCGGTCTAAAATAGAAGAGGCGAATTGCTGGCGAAACCAGACCCCGGTGGTGTTGTTAATAATATATTGGACGCCAGGTTCAATCTGAAATGAGCGTACGTCACGATCATTCTGCGAACCACCGCTGCGGCGATGGTCAATCTGCTGATACAGGTAGTTAAAGAATGAGAAATTGTCGGTAACACGCAAATCGGTAAAGAATTTGACGCGTCCCTGCCAGCGATCCTCGATTGACGCACTTCCCCCCATAACATCCCAACCGTAACGCAGACGCTTGTAGAAATATTCATGGCCGATAATCAACTGAGTCCACTGATTCTGGCTGAGGTAAGTCTGGTCCTCCCATGGCCCGTTATAGTTGGTGGTTCTGCCCTCAGAGAAAGCCAGATACCAACCGGGTAACGCGTCGTGACGCATCACCCCTTGCACAAACGTCAATGAATCATTGCCACTGTGGAAATGGCTGTTCCGCCAGTTATTATCCTCAATGGCATATTTCATTTTAAGCTGGCCATGTACGCGGCCACCGGCAGGATTGGAGGAACGCGTTGAGGTCCACATGACATCTTCATCCAGATATGACCACGGATCGACGGCAATAACGTTTCCCGACAAATCCTTCATGATACTCATACTCGCATTCGCCAGCGCCGGAAACAGAAGAGAAAAAATAACAGACAGGGCATGATAACTTTTCATAATAATATCCCGTTAAATCATTTCTTTTATTTTCAGCGACGCGTGAAAATTATCGTTTTGAGGTAGGCTAATACTCCATGCTTTATCCTGCATGGAGTACATTCGGGTACTGAATGCCGCTTTATTGTTGATATAAAAAACAGCAATTGAGTTTTGAATCAGGACACGTAACTCAATTTTTTCACCGAGCGGAACATTCACCCAGGATTCAGCGTTAGCCAGGTGAATTGTCGCCAGCGGCGCATTGAAAAAATAGACTTTACCTTTGCTCTTATTGAACACAACGTTGAGCATTGCATCACTGATTCTGTCATCCGCCAGGCCAAAGCTCATGACCATTCCGGCAGAGGGAATATCAATGGTGGCGCTTAACTCACCTCGTTTGGGCAGGGGTGGATACACCGCAGACTGTAAGGGACCGAACGGCGTTGCCGTTTTTAGCCTTTTATCGTTCTCTAAGGTCGTCACCGGACCCGGGTTGTCGTTGATGACCGTTTCAAGCTCCTGCGGGAGAACGCTATTGAGCTGACCCTTGTCATCTGCCGTTAGCTCATGAGCAACCAGATTTCCTGCCCAGTCAATGTTGCCGCTATCGCGGTTTCCCGCTTTGGTGGGGATCCAGCCGAAAACAAACAGGCGATCGTTTTTGAGCGCCAGTTTACCCGCGTAAAAACCCGAGCCATCGACCACATAATTATCCATTTTCCGCCACGGCCCATCCGGATTATCCGCGACCCGATATTGGGTCAGGCGTAGCGGCCATTGGTCGCTAAAGCTGAGATACCAACGTCCGTTGAAGAACACAAGCGTAGGGCATTCGAGGTTGGCATTGCTGGTAATGGTGTCGTTATCAAAAAATACACCTCTGTCTTCCCAGGTCTTTAAATCGGTTGAACTGTACCGGGCAATAACACCGCGACCGTTGCTGCGCGTGGTAATCAACATCCAATATTCTTTCTTTTCTTCAACCCAAACCACATGAGGGTCCCTGAAGTCATTCCCTCGATAGTTACCGCCCGGTAGGATCGTATCCTGTGGGTGTTTTATCCAGTGAAGACGGTCTTTGCTGGTCGCGTGCATAATGGATTCAACCGGAAACACATTTTCATTGTGTGCGGTATACCAGGCATGCCAGGTATCGCCGACTTTAATAATCGAACCGGTTCCCAAGAGTAATTCAGGATCGTCAACGTCGTTGACATAGGGAATTACTTCCGAATGGTTCTGATAATCATATAAATTAGCACTCGACAGCAGGTGAATGGCGTGTACGCCCAGATCGCTGCCACCACGAACATCGTTCAGATAAAAAATATCAAATATGCCATCATTATAAACAGGCATCGGGTCGCCAATAAATGAACCGTCCACCCGTGGGAAAAAATCATTAACATGACTGATGGTTTTATTGTGTAATGTTTCTTTTGACGGCTGCGACCAGGCCGGCATATTTCCAAGCGAAAGCGCCAGTAGAGCGACAGATGCCGCTAAGATTATTTTTTTCATGCTACACCTGAATATCAGAAGTTATAATTCACACCGACCACGGTAAAGGGATTCCATGAGTGTCCGGCAGTTGTCCAGAGTCCGGCTTCTTTGGTAAATTGTGCTTTGAATTCACCGTATAAGCGAACTTCGCCAAAAACCGGGTAACTGATAGTGCCGCCAATAAATTTATATCTACCGTCATAAAAAACTTCTTTGGCATTGCTGGCGTTATCTATTTTGTCCTGCCCGAAGCCCAAATACAGGGAGGTTAACAGAGGGTACCAGTTCCGCCAAAGTCCAGCAGTGACCTTCCATTCTTGTTCAACTATATCGCCCCAGCTTTCACGTTCCTGGCGGTTATAGTAATAATAGGGCCGAAGATACAAACCGAGATCCGGATTTATGCGGTATTGAATGGCAGGTTCTATTTCAAAAATATACTGATTAAGATCGCCATTTCCCGGCTCATTTCCCTGCGGCTGATATTCACCATAAGCATATCCGGCGAGACTCCATTTGTTGGTCAGTCGCAGGTCCTGCCAAACTTTGAATCTGCTTTTCCAGCGTTTCGTTGCCGTTTCGGAACCGGCCATGACTTCTGTACCGATATTACCTCGCCAGGTTTCAAAAATATGACCTACAAAAAACTCATTGATGGTGTTTGTGCCTTTGTAGTCCTGGTTACTGAATTGGCCTTGATAACTGTCTTCCCTGGCATTCCAAAAACCAAAATACCAGTTTGGTAATTCGTCATGTCTTAAAAAGGCCTGAATGGTGGCGAGTTTGAATTTGCCGCTATTTTTCTTATTGTCGCTCCAGCGAACATCATCAATTTCTATTTGAGTCCCGATGTTTCCATGCAGGCCGCCGACTTCCATATTACGACCAATGCTATTCCAGTGAACCGGTGGGTCTTCCTGTCTTAAACGCAATAGACTGACATCTTCCGGATTATCCATTTCGTTTTTGGTGTTCACTTTAGCTGTTTTATCCACAGCAACAGGTGATGATGCAGCGCTAAGGGGCAATGGCTCTTTTTCTTTTTGTGCAGGTGATGCATTCGTTACTTTAGTGTCAGTTTCATCTTGAAAATAGCTTTGATAGTTTCCTGTATAACTTTCTGGCTGTTCTATGGTTTCTTCAGCAATGACAGGAAATGCCGCTAATGTCAGCATCATTGCCAGCGTCTGCTTTCTTGAAATGAATATGCTTTTATTTATCGCTGTAATGCGATGTTGAGGTGTTAATATTTCTTCCATTTTGCTATCTCATTATCCCAGACAATAAAATGCCAGCCAGAGACTGGCACCCATTAAAAGCTCACAATGTAAGAAAAAGGTCGAAACTGAGAATTATTTATCCAAAGACCAGTATCCGGCATCGTGTAATGAGGCAATACCACTATTCGCAAACAGTGATATATCGCGTTGGCCCGGCTGCGGATAAATTCGGCTGCTTAAGCAAGCGTCACCCTCGTTAACAAAAACCTCAACCGATGAGCGGTCAATAAAAATTCGCAGTGTCAGGTCGCTGCCTGCTGGTAGCGGAATGCTACGAATGCCTTCCAGCGAATATTCCGGATAGCGACGCTCGACCACCAGACGCTGAGCCTGAATATCGACGTAAATTCTCAGCCCATCACCCAACGCCATACCAAACTGTTCAGCCGTAGACGCACTCAGATCCCATGCCAGCTGCACTTCGACCGCTTCGGCATCTTCCGCGATAAGGGCTTTCTGATTTTTCAGGCAGCGAATAGGTGTTGGATAATAGCGACCGCGCAGCGCAGTGACTTCATCCGCGGGTTTCATCCTCACTTGATGATTGTCAGCAAGGCATAACTCGCGCGGGAGAGAGAGCATACCCGCCCATCCATCTTGCTGTTCCGGCATCGGCGATTCCCACATATCCAGCCAACCGATGACAATGCGGCGGTTGTCCGGGGTCAGGAAACTTTGCGGAGCATAGAAGTCGTGTCCGTGGTCCAGCTCAATAAATTCTCCGTTATGCGTGAACGGTTGTCCTGGCCGCCACTCCCCAAGTAAATAGCCACTCTGAAAGAGATTACGATGGTGATACCCTTGCGCCGATATCCCTTGCGGGGAGAACATCAGCACGCGTTTTCCTCCGAGGTTAAAGAAATCCGGGCATTCCCACATAAAGCCCATGCCGTCTTCAGCCTCTGCGAAAATACCCTCGTCGTGCCATTCCTGGAGATCGGTGGAGCGGTACAGGCGCACCTGGCCAGTATTCTCCACGCGAGAACCGACGACCATGTACCAGAATTCACCTTCCCGCCATACCTTCGGATCGCGAAAATGATGCAGTCCCGGCGGGGTATCAATTACCATGCCATGCCGTTCGAAATGGATACCGTCATGACTGGTTGCCAGACACTGCACCTGGTAAAGATTGTCGTCAGTGTCGGGCGAACCGTGAAACTTATGTCCGGTATAAATCAACGCCAGCGTATCGCCGTCCACCACGGCGGAACCGGAGAAGCAGCCGTCTTTATCAGCCGGGCCTTCCGGGGCCAGCGCGACGGGAAGATGTTCCCAGTGCACCAGGTCTTTGCTGCGTGCGTGTCCCCAGTGCATTGGACCCCATTGAGTGGAATAGGGATGGTGTTGATAAAACGCGTGATACCAACCGTCAAACCATACCAGACCGTTAGGATCATTCATCCAGCCTGCGCGAGCAGCAAGGTGATACCGCGGATACCAGCGCGGATTGACACCGGTTTGTGCTTTTTCAAGTGTCTGTTCAGCCTGTTCTAATAAGGATGTCATCGTCTTTACTCTCAGTACATTACACAGCGCTTTGCTGCAGATAGGATGGCTCAGATGAGGGTTTATTTGAGCGCAAAAGGAAAATGGAAATAAACGTGGTGCAGAACACCATAATACCCATGAACAAATAGGACTGAGCGAAGCCAAATTTTTCATAGCTAAAGCCTGCCAGTGGGGATAATACGGTGCCAATTATTGAGCTGGTGCAGGCGAATCCCACCAGATAAATCGTGGAGGACAGGCGTTTATCGAAATTGAGACTGTTGTATTTAAAAATGGCGACTAACAATATCGGCAGTTCGATTGCGTGAAGCAGTTTGGTAATTGAAATGAGCACGGGTCCTTCCACCAGCCCGGAGGCAATCATGCGCAGTGCCATCACCATTCCGGCGAATATCAGACCATTTTTAGCGCCAATGCGGTTAACCAACCAAGGCGCGCAAAACATGCCTGCTGCCTCCAGAAAGACCTGGAAGGAATTTAAATAGCCGAACATCTCATTCCCTTCTCTTAATGTCGGGAACTGTGAAGAGAAATAGACCGGGAATTGCTGGTCGTATACGCCATAAATGCAGGTTCCGATCACGAAAAATATCAGCGCCCAGAAGCGCGGCAGAGTGAGCAGACGCAGGGCATCTTCCAGCGAGACTTTTTTGGCGCCTATTTCCAGTTTCTCCATGCTTGCCGGCGTCGCGACTTTTAAGCGCAGCAGCAGGCAGAAGAAAATTAGCCCTGAACAAGAGGCCACCAGGAAGTTAAGGTCAGGATTGATATTAAACAGTAACCCGGCAAAAAACGTGGCGACAGCCCAGCCCAGAGACCCCCACATGCGTGCCCGGCCAAACTCAAAGGTGCTCTGACGCGCCACGCGCTCGGTATAGGATTCGAGAACGCCGATACCGCCGTTAAATGTCAGTCCAATAAACAAACCGCCAAACACGCTACCCAGCAAAATGTTGATGCTTAGCAAATAGCTAAAAAGCACATACGCGGGGCCGGAGAGGATCAGTAACCCTGTGATAACCCATAACAGATGTTTACGCAGGCCAAGTCGGTCCTGGATAAAGCCATAGCAAACCTGAGCGAAGAGCGCGGATACGGATAAAACGGAAAAAATAATGCCGGTTTCCGACGCTTTGAGCCCCACTTCCTGATGTAGCCAAATGGAGAGGAGTGAACTTGATGAGGACCAGGTCACAAAGAAAAAGAACAACAAAGCGCTGAGCAACAGATAGCTGCGGGATGGCCTTTTTTTCATCTACGTAATCTCAGAGGAATGATATGCGTAGATGGTAACGTTAACATTTTTGGCCTACACTCGGTTTTGAATTGATAATCGATGTTAATCACAAAAGTTAACGTTAACATTCACGCATTGAGATCAAGATCAAATTTTTTATCGCGGCTTGCAACTCCTTGGGGTTCGATGCCTAGAATAGGGATTCGCAGGTGCTCATAACCCGGTAGTGGATGGGGTGAGTACAAAGCCAAAATTGGATAGCTAGTTTCATTAATGGAAGATTATGGCGTCTTTAAAAGATGTGGCCAGACTGGCCAATGTATCGCTGATGACGGTGTCGCGGGTGCTGAATGACCCGAAACGCGTAAAACCTGAAACCTTGTCCAAGGTGCAGGACGCTATCTTACAGCTGAACTATGTGCCGGACCTCTCCGCCCGCCAGGTTCGCCGTGTCGGTTCCACCAATAAAACCATTGGCGTGCTTGCCCTGGATACGGTTACTACCCCTTTTTCCGTCGAAATTACGCTGTCTATTGAGGAAACCGCACGGGCGTACGGCTGGAATAGCTTTGTGGTTAACATGTTTACCGATGACAACCCTGACGATATTGTCAATCTGCTTCTCGCACACCGGCCCGGGGGGATCATTTTCACCACCATGGGGCTACGTGAAGTGAGCATTCCTCCTAAGTTACTGAAGCACCCTTGTGTATTAGCCAACTGCGAGAACAAGGGAGAACCGGTTGCCAGCTATATTCCTAATGATGAACAAGGGCAGTATACCGCAGTGCAGGCGCTGTTAGCCGCGGGGTATCGTCGCCCTCTCTGCCTGCATTTACCTGTCAACCATCTGGCGACGCTTCGCCGCCGTGAGGGGCTTGATCGCGCCTGCCGTGAAGCCAATATCAACCCCGAGACGCTTGAACACTGCTATATGCAATATGGCGATGAGCACTACCGTGATATTCCGGACATTTTACGGGCGTATATTGTTAAGGGGCAGCCGCAATTTGATTCGGTTATCTGTGGCAATGACCGCATTGCATTTATGGTCTATCAGACGCTGTTGACCCAGGGGATCCGAATCCCACAGGACATTGCCGTTCTGGGTTACGATAACCTTGTGGGAATCGGAAATTTGTTCTTACCCCCACTATCCACGGTCCAGCTACCACATTATGAGATTGGTCGATTAAGCACGCTGCACATTATCAATGGCGACAGCCACCGGGAGAAAGTACTGGTCGACAGTCCTTGGCTGATGCGAGAGTCCTTTTGAGAAAACCGATCTCTCTGTTAAGCCCTTCACCTCACTATCTCTGGTTTCTGTTCGCAGATAATAGATCGACAAAAGGGTATGGCGCCCCGTCTGGCGCACTGTAAATTTATCGATCAGACTTAAGCCAAAGGCATAGTCTGCGCGGGCATTGTGCTTTAAACTGCGCGCTGCGAAATTTGAGTTGTTGAACGATTAATTAGGCGGTAAAGGCGATGGCGATGCACGGAACAATCACAACCTGGTTTGAAGATAAAGGCTTTGGATTTATCAAAGATGAAAACGGCGATAACCGCTACTTTCATGTGATTAAGGTTGCCAATCCTGAGCTGATCAAAAAAGATGCGGCGGTCACGTTTGAGCCGACCACCAACAACAAAGGCCTATCGGCGTTTGCGGTCAAAGTGGCTCCGGAAAGTAAGTACATCTATATCGCGGGCGAGCGCATCAAAATCACCTCTATCAAATCGTACCTGGTGTACAGCGAAGAAGTGCCTGCTGACACGAAGATTGATAAAGAGAACGCGGTGTTATCGGTCGGGGTGTTGATGAACAGCATCCGCCCGAAGGCGGAAGCCAAAACCGGCGAAATGCGCACGGTGAAAAAGCTGGTGGTCACCAGCTTCCAGGGCACAACCTACATCTTCTCGGAAGATGAGATTGATATCGAAGAGACGGTAAAACTGCTGAAAAAAGTGAAGTAAGCGCTAACCCAGCGCCTGCGGCAGGTTGTTCAGCACATCCAGCGCATCTTTCGGCAGCGTCAAATGCGCGGCGGTCAGGTTTTCATTCAGATGACCCAGCGATGAGGTGCCCGGGATCAGCAGAATGTTCGGCGCACGCTGCAGCAGCCAGGCGAGCGCCACCTGCATAGGCATAGCGTTCAGGTTGGCTGCAATCTCATCGAGTTCCTGAGACTGCAACGGCGTGAAGCCGCCGAGCGGGAAGAACGGCACGTAGGGAATATTCTGTTTCGCCAGGCTGTCGATCAACGCGTCATCATGACGATTTGCCACGTTGTAGAAGTTCTGCACGCAGGCGATGTCGGTCATCTTCTGACCATCTTCTACCTGTTTGGCGGTGACGTTGCTCAATCCGATGTGACGGATAAGCCCCCGGTCTTTCAGCTTAATAAGCGTTTCCAGCGGTTCTTCCAGCGAACCTTCCGCCGGACCGTGGGCGCTTATCATGCTGCGCAGATTCACCACCTCCAGCACGTCCAGCCCAAGATTGCGCAGATTGTCTTCGACCGCCTGCGTCAGCTCCGGCGCAGAGAGCGCGGGTAACCAGTTTCCCTTGTCGTCACGACGCGCGCTGACCTTAGTCACAATGGTCAGTTCTTGCGGATAGGGATGCAGCGCTTGTTTGATGATTTGGTTGGTGACGTGCGGCCCGTAGAAGTCGGAGGTATCGATGTGATTCACGCCAGCGTCAAGCGCGGCTTGCAGCACTTTTACCGCCGTCTGCGGATCTTTCGGCGGCCCAAAAACGCCAGGGCCGGCGAGCTGCATCGCCCCGTAACCGAGACGCCAGACTTCGCGATTGCCAAGAGTAAAGCTGCCGGACTGTTTAACGCTGGACATATCTGTATCCTCATAATGGCTCAACGAATCAGTGTAAACCTATCATTAACCGAAGAACATCACCGAGACGCAGAGCAGGCCGACAATCAGCGTCAGCAGGCTGCCTACCGACCGATACGGTTTCAGCGCCGGAATGGCGTAGGTTGAAAGCGTTGGCATGATGAACAGGATCATCGCAATCAACGGCCCGCTGATGGCATAAATCATCGAAATCGCGTTGGGATTAATGCAGCACACCGCGAAGGTCACGGCGGAGACCAGCAAAATGGAGGTCGCGCGGTTAAAGGCGCGGCTTTTACGTACGCCGACCTGATTCAGGGTGGTGCGCACCATTTCGCTGGCGCCTTCAATCACGCCGAAATAGGTGCCGAGGAACGATTTTGACATCGCTACGATCGCCACAATAATGCCAGAAACCGCCAGCCAGTGCGGTGCCGCAGGCATCATTGCCAGCGCCGAAAGAATGGTGACACCCTCATTTTTGGCGTGGGTGATGTAGCCTTCCGGGATAGCCAACAGGCAGCTGAAGACAAAGAACAGCACGCTCAGGCAGATAATGAGGTAGGCAATCCGCATAATCTTTTTGCATTTATCCATGGCCGCATCGCCAAACTTTTCGCGTCTGTCGATGGCGAAGGTCGAGATAATCGGCGTATGGCTAAAAGCGAAAACCATCACGGGAATGGAGAGCCAAATCTGGTGCAGCGTCTGCGGCGAAAAGCTTAGCTGACCGCTGAATCTGGCCGGTTCCCAGGAGCCGGTCAGGTAGAGCGACAGGAACAGGAAGTAGGCAATCAGTGGAAACACCAGAAAACCCATCACTTTCAGCGTCGCGTGGCGGCCCATCAGGAAGATAAGGTTGAGTACCAGCACTACCGCCAGGCTTACCAGCATCCGCACGCCGAGCGTCACCGTCATCTGTTTTGCCAGCTGTTCCGTGAGAGAATTGGTAATCGCCACGGCGTAGATCAGCACCACCACAAAGAAGGCGATGAAATAGAGCGCAGTGATGAGATTACCGATTTTCTTACCGTAGTAATGATTGACCGCGCCGATGATCCCAACGTTAGCGGGCAGGTTTGCAGAGAGAATAAAACGGCACAGGGCACGGTGCGGCCAATAGGTTAACGGCCAGGCGACCAGGGCCGTTACCAGCAGCACCATTGCTCCTGCGGAGCCCAGCTGAATCGGCAGGAACAGGGTGCCAGCCCCTACCGCAGTACCATATAAGGCGAAACTCCAGAGGGTTTCGTCTTTTGACCATAATTTCGACATTAGTTGAACTTTTAAACCAGATAACGAAAAAACAGCGGCGAGTTTACCTTATTTCAACCAGCGCGGGGGAGGGAGAATTGTGGTTAGCATTCATACGCCAGATGAATGTTACGTGAAGGCGATTTCCTTTGTGATAAAACTCACTTTTTTTAAACAATTACGATAATAGTTGATAACAATGCTCTACTATAGCGCTGATTATTTGCGCTGAGGTCGGGATGAAAGACGTCGTTATCGTAGGTGCCGTACGTACGCCGATTGGCTGCTTCCAGGGGGCATTGTCGCGTTTTACGGCGGTTGAACTGGGGAGCGTAGTGGTGCAGGCACTGGTGGATCGTACCGGAATAGATCCCATGGTGGTCGATGAGGTTATCCTCGGACAGGTACTGACCGCGGGCGCCGGGCAAAACCCTGCGCGGCAGTCGGCCATAAAAGGTGGGCTGCCAAATACCGTTTCCGCGATAACCATCAACGATGTCTGCGGCTCAGGTCTCAAGGCGCTGCATCTCGCCACTCAGGCGATTCAGTGCGGTGAGGCTGATGTGGTGATTGCTGGCGGACAGGAAAACATGAGCCGCGCGCCGCATGTGTTAACCGACAGCCGTACCGGGGCACAACTGGGTAACAGTCAGTTGCTCGACAGCCTGGTTCACGACGGGCTGTGGGATGCGTTCAATGATTATCACATGGGCGTGACCGCCGAAAATCTGGCCCGGGAATACGGTATTTCGCGTGAATTGCAGGATGCCTGGGCGCTCAGTTCGCAGCAAAAAGCGCGTCGGGCAATTGATTCCGGGCGCTTTCGCGATGAAATTGTGCCGGTAGTGAATGTGCAGCAAAACGGCCTCACTCAGGTAGTGGACACCGATGAGCAGCCGCGTACTGATGCCAGCGCCGAAGGACTGGCTCGTCTGATGCCCGCATTTGATACCCTCGGGTCGGTGACTGCGGGGAACGCGTCGTCGATCAACGATGGTGCGGCGGCGGTGATGATGATGAGTGAATCCAAAGCGATGGAGCTGAATCTGCCGATTCTGGCCAGGATCCGCGCCTTCGCCAGCGTCGGGGTCGATCCTGCGCTGATGGGGATTGCGCCAGTTTATGCCACACGCCGTTGTCTGGAACGCGTGGGTTGGCAGTTGAACGACGTCGATTTGATTGAGGCCAACGAGGCATTTGCCGCTCAGGCCATTTCGGTCGGTAAAGTGCTGGAGTGGGACGAATCGCGCGTCAACGTTAACGGCGGGGCGATTGCCCTGGGCCATCCGATTGGCGCGTCCGGCTGTCGTATTTTGGTGTCGCTGGTGCATGAAATGATCAAGCGCGATGCCCGTAAAGGGCTGGCAACGCTGTGCATCGGCGGCGGGCAGGGGGTTGCCCTGGCGGTTGAACGCGAATAAATTTACTTTGCCCGGCGGCACCCTGCTGTCGGGTTGATATCCCTTCCTTTTTGACCTCTGATCTTTGATTTTAAACCCGCTTTGAGTTCATACGCGTCCTTTTTTAAAGGTTGTGCAACTTATTGTTTGTCATGGTTTTTTAATCTCTGTTCCTGGCGGGGTATCCAGCAGGAACGTGATCGCTTTTGCATTTCTGGTATTTTAATGCAGAAAAAGTGAAACACTGTTTTATTTGTAATTGAAAACCCATCAGCGGAAGACTAAGATGACCTTAACGGAAAAGCGAAACTGCTTTTCAAAATGGACAACTTTAGCTGGAGGTAAATGTGGACATCAGACAAAGCATCCACAGTGCGCACGCCAAAACCCTCGACACGCAGGGACTGCGCAATGAATTTTTAGTTGAGCAGGTATTTGTCGCAGACGAGTACACCATGGTGTACAGCCATATCGACCGCATTATTGTGGGCGGGATTATGCCGGTTGCCAAAACGGTGTCCGTCGGCGGTGAAGTCGGGAAGCAACTGGGCGTGAGCTATTTCCTCGAACGCCGCGAGTTGGGCGTTATCAATATCGGTGGCCCGGGCACCATTACGGTCGACGGCAAATGCTATGAAATCGGCCATCGCGATGCGCTGTATGTCGGCAAGGGGGCGAAAGAGGTGGTGTTTGCAAGCATCGACCCGGCGAAACCCGCCAAGTTTTACTACAACTGCGCCCCGGCACACTCCACTTATCCGACCAAAAAAGTGACGCCAGCCGATGTTGCGCCGGTCACCCTCGGCGATAACCTCACCAGTAACCGCCGCACAATCAATAAATACTTTGTGCCGGACGTGCTGGAAACCTGCCAGCTCAGCATGGGTCTGACCGAACTGGCTCCGGGTAACCTGTGGAACACCATGCCGTGTCATACCCATGAGCGTCGGATGGAAGTGTACTTCTATTTCAATATGGCCGATGACGCCTGCGTATTCCACATGATGGGACAGCCGCAGGAGACACGCCATATCGTGATGCACAACGAGCAAGCGGTGATTTCACCGAGCTGGTCGATTCATTCAGGCGTCGGCACACAGGCCTACACCTTTATCTGGGGCATGGTTGGTGAAAACCAGGTCTTCGATGATATGGACCACGTCGCCGTTAAAGATCTGCGTTAAATCGCGGGCAAACCATCATCTTGCCTGTCGAATGCAGGCGCAAAATGAGTAAGGATTTTTTTATGATTCTCGATACATTTTCACTGGCAGGCAAAGTCGCTGTAGTCACCGGGTGTGACACCGGTTTAGGTCAGGGGATGGCCATCGGCCTGGCGGAAGCGGGCTGTGATATCGTCGGCATTAACATCGTTGAACCGACCGAGACTATCGAGCAGGTCACTTCCCGTGGCCGCCGTTTTCTCAGTCTGACTGCCGACCTGCGTAATATTGACGGTATTCCTCAGCTGCTGGAACGCGCAGTCGCCGAATTTGGACATATTGATATTCTGGTGAATAACGCCGGACTGATTCGTCGCCAGGATGCGATTGAGTTCAGCGAGAAGGACTGGGACGACGTGATGAACCTGAACATCAAAGCGGTGTTCTTTATGTCTCAGGCGGCGGCGAAGCACTTCATCAGCCAGGGCAACGGCGGCAAAATCATTAATATTGCCTCGATGCTCTCTTTCCAGGGCGGGATCCGTGTACCTTCTTACACCGCATCGAAAAGCGGCGTAATGGGCGTAACTCGCCTGCTGGCGAACGAGTGGGCAAAACATGGCATCAACGTGAATGCGATTGCCCCGGGCTATATGGCCACCAACAACACCCAGCAGCTGCGTGCCGATGAGCAGCGCAGTGCGGAAATCCTTGACCGTATCCCGGCGGGACGTTGGGGTCTGCCGTCTGACCTGATGGGGCCAGTGGTGTTCCTGGCCTCCGGTGCCTCAGACTATATCAACGGTTACACCGTAGCAGTCGACGGCGGTTGGCTCGCACGTTAAGCTCATCGCAGGTTACGAATGACAACCCCGCCTAATGGCGGGGTTTTTTGTATTTAATGGTTTTTAAAGTGTGTATTTATATTTTGAGTAACAGAATTTGTACGTTTTGTAGCAATAAATAGGGTGCGATTCCTAATTATTCTTAAAGCAGTGAAAAGCCTTATTTCAACTACCTGTTCAGGTAGGCATTAAATCTCAACGGTTATAAATAGGTTCGGTGATGCGGTGTGATTCTCTCATCATCCATCAAATTTTCATTTTTTATCACGTAAAGGTTTTCAGAAAATTCTTATGGGGATATATTAACCAAATCTTAACCCGGCACCGTGAACGCGAAAAATTATGTCAACTATGGATATCAAACCGCAAAAGGACACAGTCGTCTCCTTCCCAAACGCCACGCCGATGGCTTCATTCGGCCAGGAAATCGATCTGCTGGCGATGGTTGAAATTCTCTGGAATGCGAAGAAACGCATCCTCAGCGTCGTTTTTGGTTTTGCGATGATTGGGCTGGTGGTGAGCTTCTTCCTGCCGCAAAAGTGGACCAGTAATGCAGTGATCACACCACCTGAGCGGGTACAACTCACCCCACTTAATACGCTCCTGGCCACGACCAGGGTGTTGGGCGTTGAGGCGAATGTTGACAGCAGCGCTTTGTTTAATCTGTTTATTAAGAAGTTTAACTCATCGGTGTTGCTGGAACAGTTCATCACCTCGAGTCCGGCGCTGATGAGTCAGTTTAACGGGAGCGAGGTTGATCCAGGCGAACTGCACCGTGCCATCGTTGCGGTTTCTGAGAAGATGAAAGCCGTGGATGATGCTGGTAACAAGAAAGAACCGGCAACACCTTACAGTTCGTGGACGCTCTCTTTCACCGGTCCCCAACCGGAGGAAGCTCAAACTATTCTGGCGGGTTACACGCAGTTCGTAGCGGATAAAGTCGTGAAGCAGACGTTGTCGAATATCCACGATAGCGTAGCGATGAATATTCAGATCGAAAAACAGCGACTGGCGCTGGATCGTGCCCAAATGGAAAACGCCAAAGAGACCAAAATCAAGCGCCTGAATTATTCGTTAGAGGTGGCGAAAGCGGCCGGGATTAATAAGCCGGTATACAGCAATGGGCAAACGATAAAAGACGACCCAGATTATTCCGTGACCTTAGGCACCGAAGGGATCAGTAAAAAGCTGGAAATTGAAAAATCGATGAAAGATGTTGCCGAGCTTAATGCGGATATCCTTAACCGTGAATATCGATTAAAACAAATCGAACAGTTGGATATTAAGAGCATCCAGTTCCCGGTAGTGAATTATCAGCTCTCGCCCTCTTTGCCGGTGAAAAAAGAGGGACCGGGTAAAGCGGTGATTATCCTGCTGGCGGCTCTGCTTGGGGGAATGGTGGGCTGTGCTGGCGTCTTGCTACAGCACGCGCGCGCGTCACGTCGTAGCCAGATGCTGCTGGATGAGCAGCCTGTTTAACGCCAGCGATGGGTGATAACCCCTCTGGCCAGAGATAAAAAAGGGCGTTGGTGTCCTTTTTTATTTCAGAAAATCTTCTCGCACCGGGGTGAAGGTATCAAGCAGTGTCCCGGCCTTTAAGCAGACACAGCCATGCATCACGTGCGGCTGTTTATAGAGTGTATCGCCCGCCCGCACAATTTGCGTTTCATCGCCGATGGTAAATTCAAACTCACCTGACAGCACGGTGGTTAACTGTTCATGCGGATGATTATGCAGCGGGCCAATCGCGCCCGTTTCAAAGTGAACTTCCACCGCCATCATCTTACCGCCATGGGCCAAAATCCGCCGGGTTACGCCGTTGCCCAAATCCTCAAGTATGGTGTCTTTGTGTCGTACAAACATCGCAGAGCCCTCAAAGTGAAACATTGTTTCAATCAGAGTATATTAAGCGGATTAAGTTGAAAACAGGCGTGCTGATAAGTGGAAAGTTGATCACATCTCTGGTTCACTGTGGAAAACATTCTGAAAGGACAATTCATGAAAACTATTGGTCTGCTCGGCGGCATGAGCTGGGAATCAACAATTCCTTACTATCGTCTGATTAATGAAGGGATCAAACAGCGTCTGGGCGGCCTGCATTCGGCGAAGATCCTGATGCATAGCGTCGATTTTCAGGAAATCGAAACCTGTCAGTCGATGGGAGAATGGGACAAAGCGGGCGAGATGCTGGCGCAGGCGGCGGCCGATCTGGAAAGCATTGGCGCAGAGGGCATCGTGCTCTGTACCAATACCATGCACAAAGTGGCGTCACACATCGAGCTGCGCTGCGGGGTTCCGTTCCTGCACATTGCGGATGCGACCGGGCGCGCCATCGAAAAACAGGGGGTGCGCAACGTGGCGCTGTTAGGCACGCGCTACACGATGGAACAGGATTTCTACCGTGGCCGCCTTGAACAGGAGTTCTCGCTCAACACGCTTATTCCTGACGCGGATGAACGTGCACGAATCAACCAAATTATCTTCGAAGAGCTGTGTCTCGGCATCTTCACTGAGGCATCCCGCGCTGACTATTTACAGGTGATCGACCGCCTGATGGGCGAGGGCGCAGAAGGTGTCATTTTCGGCTGTACCGAAATCGGCCTGCTGGTGCCCGCAGAACGCAGCCCGATCCCGGTGTTCGATACTGCCGCACTTCATGCGGCCGATGCCGTCGACTTTATGCTTTCCTGACGCGGTTGAGTTTCTCTTCCAGCGGTGTGACCAGCGTTTGCACGCTGTTTTGCAGATGGGAAACAAAGGCATCGACGAGGGCTGAGCCGGGTCGATGCAAGGGGCGGATCAGGCTGACGGTAAACGGCACTTCGATGCTGAATCGGCGAATAGCAATCCCACTCTCTTCACCGCTGTGAGCGTAATCCAGGGCGGTAAACGGGTTAACCACTGAAATCCCCACGCCTGCCCGCACCATCGCGCAAATGGATGCGGCGCTGTGGGTTTCTACCGCCATCCGCCGATGTACCCCATGTTCGGCAAACAGGCCATCCAGCAGTTGCCGATAGCTGTCGGTTCGCGACAGGCTGATGTAGCTCTGGCCTTCAAAATCCTGCGGTGTAAGCACCGTTTTTTCCGCCAGCGGATGCGCTGCGGGCAGGACACAGACTTCATTCATGCTCAGCAACGGCGTGCGTTCCGTGCCCGGCGGCGTATGCAGCGTCTCGGTTAGCCCCAGATCATGGCGCTGTGCGGAAAGCCATTCCTCCAGCAGGGGGGACTCCTGCGGCACAATGTGCAGGCTGACGTCCGGAAAACGCGCCAGAAAAGGCTGTAACAGCGCCGGTAAAAAAGACTGCGAGAATACCGGCAGACACACCACCGAAAGCTCACCCTGGCGAAATTCACGCAGGCTTTCGGCGGTGCTCAGAATGCGGTCCAGGCCGTACCACGAACGTTGCACCTCTTCGAATAGACGCAAACCCTGAACGGTCGGATGCAAACGCCCACGATTGCGCTCAAACAGCTTCAGGCCTAACACTTTCTCAAGCCTGGCGAGTTCGCGGCTGACGGTAGGCTGCGAGGTATGCAGCATCGTCGCGGCTTCCGTCAGGTTTCCGGTGGTCATCACCGCATGAAAAATTTCGATGTGGCGCAAATTGACGGCGGGCATGGCAATTCCTTTCGGTACGTTATCCATATCAATTTTGCATCAAGTCTGGATAAAACGATATTTTTTATTGCGCGCTGGCTGTGGCGTAATCGATGAAAAGCGATAACACCGGAGTTCACCATGCCACGCCCACTGACCAGTTCCGACACCGACCTCACCGCTGAGAACCTGCTGCGCCTGCCTGCCGAGTTTGGCTGCCCGGTGTGGGTTTACGACGCGGCGATAATTCGCCAGCAGATTGCCCAGCTCAGCCAGTTCGACGTGGTGCGATTCGCACAGAAAGCCTGCTCGAACATTCATATTTTGCGTCTGATGCGTGAGCAGGGCGTGAAGGTGGATTCGGTGTCGCTCGGCGAAATCGAACGTGCGCTGGCAGCCGGTTACGATCCGGTGGCCCACCCGGACGATATTGTCTTCACGGCGGACATGATTGATGAGGCGACGCTCACCCGCGTTGCCGAACTGCAGATCCCGGTGAATGCCGGTTCCGTCGACATGCTGGCCCAGCTTGGGGCGGTGTCTCCTGGGCATCGCGTCTGGCTGCGTGTGAATCCCGGTTTTGGTCACGGTCATAGCCAAAAAACCAACACCGGTGGCGAGAACAGCAAACACGGGATTTGGTACAGCGACTTGCCTGACGCGCTGGAGGTCATCCAACGTTATCAGCTCAAGTTGGTGGGGATTCACATGCACATCGGCTCAGGCGTGGACTACGGCCATCTGGAACAGGTGTGCGGTGCGATGGTGCGTCAGGTTGTTGAGTTCGGCCAGGATCTTGAGGCCATCTCTGCCGGAGGTGGGCTGTCTATTCCTTACCGCTATGGCGAAGAGACTATTGATACCCAACACTATTTCGGTCTGTGGAATGCCGCTCGCGAGCAAATTGCCCGGCACCTGGGGCATCCGGTGAAACTGGAGATCGAGCCAGGGCGTTTCCTGGTCGCGGAATCCGGCGTACTGGTGGCGCAGGTACGCAGCGTGAAAAACATGGGCAGTCGCCACTTTGTGCTGATCGACGCCGGTTTTAACGATCTGATGCGTCCGTCGATGTACGGCAGCTATCACCATATTTCTGCCCTCGCGGGCGACGGGCGTGATTTGAGCCAGGCTCCGCAGGTGGAAACCGTGGTGGCGGGCCCGCTGTGTGAATCCGGGGACGTGTTTACGCAGCAGGAAGGCGGCAAAGTGGAAACGCGTGAACTGCCGCAGGTGGTACCGGGGGATTATCTGGTACTGCACGATACCGGAGCCTACGGCGCGTCGATGTCGTCTAACTACAACAGCCGTCCGCTGTTACCGGAAGTGCTGTTCGACAACGGCAGCGCGCGCCTGATCCGTCGTCGTCAGACCATTGAGGAATTGCTGGCGCTGGAACTGTTCTGATAATACGGGCCGGTGGTTACCGAGTCGCGCAGCACCAGTTTCCCGGTGAACGGCGGCAACGTTTCTATCGGCACATCGTTGGCGAGTTTAATTGCCTGATCGATGGCGGTGGTAATCATGTTATCGATAGGCAGATAGACCGTGGAAAGTCCCGGTTCAAGCCACTTTGCGCTGGGGGCGTCGTCGAAGCCGAACAGCGAAATATCGTGCGGAATGCGTAATCCTGCCTGATGCAGCGCCTTTGAGGCACCCAATGCCATATCGTCGTTACAGGCAAACAGGGCGCTGAATTTCACCTTCTCATCCAGCAACTGCTGGCACAGCTCATAGCCGCGTGCCATGCCAGAATCCCCGTACTTCACCCGACTTTGATCCCAGGCGATGCCGTGCTTTTCCAGCGCGCTGCGATAGCCTTGCAAGCGCGCTTTGCCGGTCGGCGTATGAATAGGCACGGTAATACAGGCGATTTCGCGATGGCCCTGAGTTATCAGGTAATCCACCGCCTGAAATGCGGCATCCTGCTGCTCGAAGAACACGCAGCGATCGCGTGCCTGGCTGACGTCGCGGTTGATAACCACCACCGGCATAGCGATGGAGTTAATCAGCTTCATGATCGCTTTTTCGCTCATAAAGCGGGTATAGAGCACAATGGCATCGCACTGTCGGTCGGCGAGCATTTGTACGGCCTGCTCCTCGCGCTCCGGCGTATCGTGCCCGTCGGTGACGATCAATTGCTTGCCGTGGGTTTCCGTCTGGCGAGACGCCTGCTGGAGCAAACGGCCAAAATAGAAACCGTCAAACGTAGAGACCACCAGGCCGATGCTGTTGCTGGTCCGGTTCGCCAGGGAACGCGCCAAAAAGTTCGGGCGATATCCCAACTCTTCCATGGCTTTGTACACCTGCTTACGGGTGCTTTCTTTAACCTGACCTGTGCCGTTCAGTACGCGGGAAACGGTCGCTTTCGACACGCCAGCGCGTAGTGAGACATCCAGCATTGTTGCCATTGTTGATTCCTGAGACCCGATAATGAATGCAGTTTATCACAGACATTCAGGGGCATATCTCCTGCGTTCGTAACAAATAACTATCGCGATCACGCTTTTGACAGCGCTTCGCTGAAATATCCCTGTAAAAACTACGTGGTATGCCAATGTCTTAACATGGCGTTTATTTGGAATGCCAAATAACGTCGTGAGACCTCAGTCACAGAAGTTTAACCAACACATCGCTATTTTTGGTATGCCAAATGGATTAAGGCTGTAAACCCATTTTGATAAAAGCCCACCTTTGAGGTATCACCCTTATGGCATTTCAGGAAAAGCTGATCGATTCTCTGGGAAGTTTCGCCACTAAATTCAATAGCTACCGCTATATCATGGCGATCAAATCCTCTTTTATTACCCTTATGCCGGTGATCATCGTCGGCGCCTTCTCGGTACTGATTTCCAACATGGTACTGGATCCGAAAAATGGTCTTGCCAGTTTCCAGTCCCTCTCTTTTCTGGCGGCACTCAAGCCAATAACCGGCGCGATTAACTACGCCACCCTGAACTTTCTGAACATCGGCGCGGTGTTTTTAATCGGTATTGAGCTCGGGCGGATCAACGGCATCAAGACGCTGTTCCCGGGCCTGCTGGCGGTGATTTGCTTCATCTGCGTGACGCCGACCACCGTGGAAATGATGGTCGATGGGCAAATGCATCAGGTGAAAGATGTGCTGCTGCGTCAGTTCTCCGATACCCGTAGCCTGTTCCTTGGGATGTTTATCGCCATTCTGTCGGTGGAGATTTACTGCTGGCTGGAAGGGCGTCCCGGACTGAAAATCAAAATGCCGGATACCGTGCCGCCCAACGTGTCGGCGTCGTTCTCGGCGCTGATCCCGGCGATCATCACCACCACGGCGATCGCCACGTTCGGTTTCGTGTTCCATCAACTGACCGGCATGTATCTGTACGATGCGGTGTATCAGGTGGTGCAACAGCCGTTGGAGCGGGTGGTGCAAAGCCTGCCGGGTATTCTGCTGCTAATGTTTGTTGCCCAGCTGTTCTGGGTGATTGGTATTCACGGCAATCAGATGATCAAGCCGATCCGTGAACCGCTCCTGCTGGGAGCGATTACGGTTAACATGAGCGCGTTCGAGCAGGGCAAAGAGGTGCCGAACATCATCACCATGCCGTTCTGGGAAAAGAGGGGCAGGATTCCTGGCCCGATCTCTGGTACAAAAACGACCGCCACGTCTGGCATAACGGCTACGGCCCGGCGATAGCCACCGATTTCATCAACCGCTTCCGCGAAGACGTTGCGCTGATGAAACAGGCCGGTCTGACCCACTATCGTACCTCGATTAACTGGTCGCGCTTTCTCACCGACTACGAAAACGTGACCGTCGACGAGGAGTATGCCGCGTACTACGACGCGCTGTTTGCCGAGCTCAATGCTAACGGCATCACGCCGATGATTTGCCTCGAACACTACGAACTGCCGGGTTATCTGCTGGAAACCTATGGCGGCTGGGCTTCTAAAAAAGTGGTCGAATTGTTCGTGCGCTATGCGGAGAAAGTGTTCGCGCGCTATCACCCCCAGGTGACGCGCTGGTTCACCTTCAACGAGCCGATTGTGGTGCAGACGCGGGTGTATCTCGATGCGCTGCGTTGGCCATATGAGCAGAACACCGGCACCTGGATGCAGTGGAATCACCATAAAGTGCTGGCGACGGCGCGAGTAGTGAAACTGTTCCGTGAGAAGGGCTATCGCGGGAGCGTGGGGTGTATTCTTAACCCGGAAGTGACCTACCCACGTTCACGCGCTGCGCATGACGTTCAGGCGGCGGAACGTTATGACCTGTTCTACAACCGCGTGTTTCTCGATCCCATGGTTCACGGTGAGTATCCCCCGGAGCTGTTTACGCTGCTTGAAAAACATCAGGTCGACTGGGAGTACACGGCTGAAGAACTGGCTGACATCCGGGCCAATACTGTCGATGAGTTGGGCATCAATCTTTATTACCCGCACCGGGTGAAAGCGCCATCACGCGCCTGGCATCCGGAAACTCCGTTCCATCCGGCCTATTATTACGAGCCGTTTGAGCTGCCGGGACGGCGGATGAATACCTCGCGCGGGTGGGAAATCTACCCGCAAATCATTTACGACATGGCGATGCGCATTAAAAATGATTATCGCAATCTCCCGTGGTTCGTGGCGGAAAGCGGGATGGGCATCGAAAACGAAGGCCGGTTCCGCAATCGCGATGGTGTGATTGAGGACGACTACCGGATAGCGTTTATCAGCGAACATCTGTGGCAAACCCTGCGGGCGAAACAGGAGGGTGCCAACTGCCACGGCTACATGCTGTGGGCATTCACCGACAACGTCTCACCGATGAACGCGTTTAAAAACCGCTATGGGCTTATCGAAATCGATCTGGAAAACAACCGGGCGCGGCGGGCAAAAAAATCCGCCAGCTGGTTCCGTCAACTGCGGGACAACCGATCGTTGACGCTAAACGTGGATGAGGCACTGAAATAGCGGTTTTGCTACTATAGCCGCCGGTCAGACCGCGAGGAGTGGCGGTCTGTGCATCCACCCGCAAGCAGACACAGGTGATATTGTGGAAAAGGCCGTTGTTCCGCCGGAAAAAAAACCTTACCAGGAAATTGGTGAAGATTTGCGTGCCCAGATTATGCAGGGCCTTTATCCGGTGGGTTCCCGATTGCCGCCAGAGCGAAACATTGCGGAAAAATATGGCGTCAGCCGAACCATCGTGCGCGAAGCCTTATTGATGCTCGAGCTGCAGGGTACCGTCGATATTCGTCAGGGCTCGGGCGTGTACGTGATGCGTATCCCGCAGGAAAACGACAGCGAAGAAGAGCAGATGCTTAACAGCGACGTCGGGCCATTTGAAATTTTGCAGGCGCGCCAGCTGCTCGAAAGCAACATCGCGGCCTTTGCAGCGAAGATGGCGACCCGGGCGGATATCGACAACCTGAAACGTATTATTGAGCAGGAACAGCGTGCCATCGCGGCCAACGACACCACCCAGGACAATAGCAAAATGTTCCACCTGGTGCTGGCGGGGGCGACGCAAAATCAGATGTTGTTAACCACGGTCGAGAAAATTTGGCTGCAAATGGACAGCAGCCCGCTGTGGCAGCAGTTCAATGTACACATTGCCAGCCGCGCCTACCGCCTTAAGTGGCTGGGCGACAGACAAACTATTCTGGCGGCGCTGCGTCGTCGCGACGTGATGGGGGCCTGGCAGGCGATGTGGCAGCACCTCGAAAACGTCAAAAACAGTCTGCTGGAACTCTCTGATGAAGATGCACCGGATTTCGACGGCTACCTGTTTGAATCGGTGCCCATTTTTCAGGGGAAGTTGATGTGAAAATCCAGCCTTTGTACGCGGTGCCACAGCACGCCCGACAGATCACCGACTGGCTATGGCAGGCGTTTGGCGGGGTGGCGATGCCGCGCGAGTTTTTCGCCAGCATCATCGAGCACAGCCAGAAGCCTGACGCCTTGCCGCTCACCTTTGTAATGACTGACGGCGAAAAGCCGTTGGCGACGGTAGGCTTATGGCGCTGCGATTTGATCAGCCGTCAGGATCTGTTTCCATGGCTGGCGGCGCTGTATGTCGATGAATCGGTGCGCGGGCAGGGCATTGCGGGGGCGTTGCAGGCCTGGGTGATTGACTACGCTCGCAGCAAAGGCTTCCGCGAACTGCATCTCTATTCGGCCTGTCGTGATTTCTACGAACGCTTTGGCTGGCAGTACATCGGCGATGGCATTGAGTATCCCGCCACCACCGTGCATTTGTATCGTTACACGCTTTGAGTTTCCACCGGGGCGCTCACCGAATGGCGGCGCACCAGCGTTGGGCTGAACAGATGGGTTATTTCCGGTAGCGGGCGCTTATCGGCTAATGCCAGCGCCAGTTCCGCCGCCTGGGTTGCCATGGTGACAATCGGGTAGCGTACGGTGGTCAGACGCGGACGCACATAGCGCGATATCAGCACGTCATCGAATCCAATCAGCGAAATTTCCCCTGGCACATCGATGCCATTGTCATTCAACACGCCCATCGCCCCTGCCGCCATCGAGTCGTTGTAGCAGGCGACGGCGGTAAAGTTTTTGCCGCGCCCCAACAGTTCGGTCATGGCCTGTTCACCACCGCTCTCATCCGGTTCGCTGAAGGTGACCAGCCGCTCATTGCACGGCAGGCCACTCTCTTTTAACGCGTCGTAATAGCCTTGCAGCCGGTCTTCGGCGTCAGAGATGGCGTGGTTGGAACAGAGATAGCCAATCCGGGTGTGGCCCTGCTGGATCAGGTGACGCGTGGCCAGCCACGCACCATAGCGATCGTCCAGCGCCACGCAGCGTTTTTCAAAGCCGGGGACGATCCGGTTGATCAGTACCATGCCGGGGATCTGTTTCATCAGCCCGATCAGCTCTTCGTCAGACAGCACCTTAGCATGCACCACCAGCGCCGCACAGCGGTGGCGGATCAGCTGTTCAATGGCCTGACGTTCTTTGTTCTCGTTATGATATCCATTGCCAATCAGCAAAAAATTACCGGTGTGATAGGCCACCTGCTCAACGGCTTTGACCATCGCGCCAAAAAATGGGTCAGAGACATCGCCCACCACCAGACCGACGGTTTCCGTTGATTGCTGTGCCAGCGCGCGGGCATTGGCATTCGGATGATAGCTCAGCGCCTCCATGGCAGAAAACACCGCCTGACGTGAGGCATCACTGGCTTTGGGAGAGTTGTTGATAACCCGGGAAACGGTGGCGACAGACACACCTGCCATCCGGGCCACATCCTTAATTGTCGCCATATCTTGCCTTTTAAAGAGGGAAAACGGTTACATCCTCTCAGTGTTACGGAAAAGCCAATGCTGTTCAAGGTTAAGCGCAAGCAGACTGCTGCAATTGTGATGCGAAAGGGCGCATGAAGTGAGGGCGTTACACGACACGTCACAGGCAATTGAAAACGGAAAAGGTGAATTCAAACCTTTAGTTACACTTTGCGATTAGCTGTTGCGAATGATCGCTGGAGGATTCATCAATCTGATTGATACTCTGGCTATCCCAGAGGTATTGATTGGTGAGAATTTTTAAGTACGAATTCGTACTTCTCTCTTGCACCGACCTGCGCAGATGCGCAGGTTTTTTTTGCCTAAAATTCAGCCCCCCCATCCTGCTTTTCTCCTGCATCTCATGTACCCTGCAAAAAAGTTAAATTTTGCCAAAGGGAGTTGATATGTTGCTGGGCTTTTTTCGATATCTTTTCAGGGTGATGTTCCGGGTCAGGGTGACCGGGAACGCGACGGTTTTAAACCAGCCTAAGGTGTTAATCACCCCGAACCACGTCTCTTTTATCGACGGCATTCTGCTGGCGCTGTTCTTACCTGTGCGCCCGGTGTTCGCGGTCTATACCTCCATTAGCCAGACATGGTATATGCGTGCCCTGGCGCCGTTGATTGATTTTGTGCCCCTTGATCCGACCAAACCGATGTCCATTAAGCATCTGGTGCGTCTTATCGATCAGGGTCGTCCGGTGGTGATTTTCCCGGAAGGGCGCATTTCCGTTACCGGTTCGCTAATGAAAATCTACGACGGTGCGGCCTTTGTGGCCGCAAAGTCGCAGGCAGTGGTGGTGCCCATTCGCATTGAAGGCGCAGAACTGACGTTTGCCAGTCGCCTAAAGGGGCTGGTGAAGCGTCGCCTGTTCCCGCGCATTGACCTGCATATTTTACCGCCGACCACGTTGCCGATGCCGGATGCACCGCGCGCCCGCGATCGCCGTAAAATTGCCGGTGAAATGCTGCATCAAATTATGATGGAAGCCCGGATGGCGGTGCGCCCGCGCGAAACGCTGTACGAGGCGTTGCTCTCGGCGCAGTATCGTTATGGCGACAGAAAACCCTGTATCGAAGACATCAATTTCCAGCCGGATACTTACCGTAAGCTGCTGACCAAAACGCTGTTTGTGGCGCGGATTCTGGAAAAATACAGCGCTAAGGGCGAGAAAATCGGCCTGATGTTGCCGAATGCCGGGATCAGCGCGGCGGTGATTTTCGGGGCGATCGCTCGCGGGCGCATTCCGGCGATGATGAACTACACCGCCGGGATTAAAGGCCTCTCCAGCGCCATCACCGCGGCGGAAATCAAAACCATTTTCACCTCCCGACAGTTCCTCGACAAAGGGAAACTGTGGCATTTGCCGGAGCAACTGACCCAGGTGCGCTGGGTCTTCCTGGAAGATTTAAAGGGTGACGTCACCCTTAGCGACAAACTGTGGATTTTCGGCCATCTGCTGATGCCGCATCTGGCGCAGGTGAAACAACAGCCGGAAGACGCGGCCATCGTGCTGTTCACCTCCGGTTCTGAAGGTAATCCGAAAGGGGTGGTACACAGTCATAAAAGCATTCTGGCAAACGTCGAGCAGATTAAAACCATCGCCGACTTTACCGCCGATGACCGCTTTATGTCGGCGCTGCCGTTGTTCCACTCCTTCGGGCTGACCGTAGGTTTGTTCACTCCGCTGTTGACCGGGGCCGAAGTGTTCCTCTATCCGAGCCCACTGCATTACCGTATTGTGCCGGAGCTGGTCTACGATCGTAACTGTACGGTGCTGTTCGGCACCTCCACATTCCTTGGCCATTATGCCCGATTCGCCAACCCGTATGACTTCCATAAAGTCCGTTATGTGGTGGCCGGGGCGGAAAAGCTACAGGACAGCACAAAGCAAATCTGGCAGGACAAATTTGGCCTGCGCATTCTGGAAGGCTACGGCGTGACCGAGTGTGCGCCAGTGGTGTCGATCAACGTGCCGATGGCGGCAAAACCGGGCACCGTTGGGCGGATTTTGCCTGGCATGGATGCGCGACTGCTGGCGGTGCCGGGCATTGAGGAAGGCGGGCGTTTACAGCTCAAAGGCCCGAACGTGATGAACGGTTATCTGCGGGTGGAGAACCCGGGGGTGCTGGAGTTACCGACGGCAGAAAATCAGCATGGTGAAGTGGAAACCGGCTGGTATGACACCGGGGATATCGTCCTCTTTGACGAGCAGGGATTTGTGCAGATTCAGGGCCGTGCCAAACGCTTCGCGAAAATCGCCGGAGAAATGGTCTCGCTGGAGATGGTCGAGCAGTTGGCGCTGGCGGTCTCGCCGGACAAGCTGCACGCCACGGTTATCAAACAGGATGCGAGCAAAGGGGAAGCATTGGTGCTGTTTACCACCGACGCAGAGCTTTCGCGTGACAAGCTACAACAGCAGGCGCGGAGCAGCGGTGTGCCGGAACTGGCAGTGCCGCGCGATATTCGTTTCCTCAAACAGTTACCGCTCCTGGGCAGCGGGAAACCCGATTTTGTGGCCCTCAAAGAGCAGGTCGATCAGGTGGAAAAATCGCATGAGTGAGTCAGTACACACTAACACGTCGCTGCGCTCGAAAGGCATGATGGCCGTGCTTTGCGCCCAGTTCCTGTCGGCGTTCGGCGACAATGCGCTGCTGTTTGCCACTCTGGCGCTTATGAAGGCGCAGTTCTACCCGGACTGGAGCCAGCCGGTGCTCCAGATGGTGTTTGTGGGTGCTTACATTCTTTTCGCCCCGTTTGTCGGGCAGTTCGCCGACAGCTTCCCGAAAGGGCGAGTGATGATGGTCGCCAACACCATGAAGCTGATTGGTGCGGCGTCGATCTGTGCAGGCGTGAACCCGTTTATCGGCTACACGCTGGTGGGCGTCGGAGCCGCCGCCTATTCCCCGGCTAAATACGGCATTCTGGGTGAGCTGACCACCGGCGACAAGCTGGTGAAAGCCAACGGGCTGATGGAGTCCTCGACCATTGCTGCGATCCTCCTCGGCTCGGTTGCAGGTGGCGTGTTGGCCGACTGGCATGTGCTGGCCGCGCTGAGCGTGTGTGCGGTGGTGTACGCCGGGGCGGTGGTCGCCAACCTGTTCATCACCCGTTTGCCAGCGGCACGGGCGGGACAGTCGTGGCGCTTCAAGGCCATGACCGGCAGCTTCTTTTCGGCGGCAAAAACCTTGTGGCGTAATCGTGAAACCCGCTTCTCCCTGGTCGGCACCAGCCTGTTCTGGGGCGCTGGGGTAACGCTGCGTTTCTTGCTGGTGCTGTGGGTGCCGGTGGCATTGGGCATAACCGATAACGCCACGCCGACGTACCTCAATGCGATGGTGGCAGTCGGTATCGTGGTGGGGGCCGGGATGGCGGCGAAGCTGGTGACGCTCGAAACGGTGGCCCGCTGTATGCCTGCTGGCGTGCTGATCGGGGTTGCAGTGGTCATTTTCGCCCTCCAGCATGCGCTGCTGCCAGCGTATCTCTTACTGCTGCTGCTCGGAATGTGTGGCGGTTTCTTCGTGGTGCCGCTGAATGCCTTATTGCAGGAGCGGGGTAAACACACGGTCGGCGCGGGTAATGCGATTGCGGTGCAGAACCTCGGTGAAAACAGCGCCATGCTGGTGATGCTGGGCCTTTATTCGCTGGCGGTGATGGTGGGGATTCCGGTGGTGGGGGTGGGGATTGGCTTTGGCACCCTGTTCGCGCTGGCGATTATCGCACTGTGGGCCTGGGGCCGAGGTAAATAAGGTCCTCTTTTGTATGCCCGACAAGCGAAGCGCCGTCGGGCATATAAGATCAGAGCTTACGGTGCCGGATAGGTATAGACCTGATGCACCGCTTCAATCTCAGCCAGAACCTCATCACTTAACTCCAGATGCAGGCTTTCCACGTTGGTTTTTAACTGCTCCATCGTGGTGGCGCCCAGCAGGGTGCTGGCCACAAACGGCTGACGACGCACGAATGCCAGCGCCATTTGCGCCGGATCCAGGTTATGACGCTTCGCGATATCAACATACGCCGCCACGGCTTTCTGTGACTGCTCGCTGCTGTAGCGTGTAAAGCGACTAAACAGCGTATTTCGCGCCCCGGCGGGTTTTGCCCCGTTCAGGTACTTCCCGGTCAGAGTGCCAAATGCCAGGCAGGAATAGGCCAGCAGTTCCACCCCTTCATACTGACTGACTTCCGCCAAACCTACCTCATAGCTGCGGTTCAGCAGGCTGTACGGGTTCTGAATGGTGACGATACGCGGCAGGTCATGCTTATCCGCCAGGTGCAGATAGCGCATCACGCCAAACGCCGTTTCGTTCGACACGCCGATATAGCGAATTTTACCCGCTCGCTGAAATTCGGTCAGCGCTTCCAGGGTTTCCAGCAGCGTGATAACCGGCTGAGATTCCGTCCACTGATAGCCGAGCTTGCCGAAGCAGTTGGTCGCACGCTGTGGCCAGTGAACCTGATACAGGTCGAGATAGTCAGTTTGCAGACGGGTCAGGCTGTTGTGCAGCGCATCGCGAATGTTTTTGCGATCGAGCGCCTGATTCGGGCGAATGCCAGCGTCATTATTGCGCGAGGGGCCGCTGACTTTCGAGGCTAGTACCAGCTTCTCACGGCTGCCGTGTTTTGCCAGCCAGTTGCCGACATAGGTTTCCGTCAGGCCCTGGGTTTCCGGGCGTGGGGGGACGGGATACATCTCTGCGACGTCAATCAGGTTAATGCCCTGAGCAACGGCGTAATCGAGTTGTGCATGGGCGTCGGCTTCGCTGTTTTGTTCACCAAACGTCATAGTGCCCAGCCCAAGAGTACTGATCTCCAGTGAGCTGTGGGGGATACGGTGATAGTGCATAGCCGTCTTCCTTTCTTTAAATCAACAACGTCATATCAAGAACGTCAGGAGGGGACGCGACATGCGCCCTGACAAAGGAATATAAACATGGCAGATGCGGGGAAAAAGCGGAAGTAAAAAATCAAAAAAGGCCAGACTGGCTGACCTGTTTTCTTTTAGCGCTTAATGATTTGAGAAACATCGTCACGGTTGATCTGCATACTGTTACCCTGCTGATCTTCGTAACTGATAAGACCGGTGTCGTCATCGACTTCCGGTTTTCCATCCGTGAGGATCATACGACCATCTTTGGTTGCCATCACGTAGTCACTGCTGCAGCCGGAAATGGCAAATGCCAGACCTACAGCGGAAATCAATACTGCCCATTTTGTCATCGTTATCACCCTTATATGACCGCAACTCATATCATTCTAGTAATAACCCGGTTCGCAGTAAGTAAAAAGCAGTAAAATCTTAAAAAGAGTGTGGGGCAGCCCACATTTTGCAGGCTGCCCTTGATTTTAAAGCGGATTTTTTTTATTGCGTAGCAGGTTGAGGGTCTCCACTGCAATGGAGAAAAACATCGCGAAATAGATATAACCCTTCGGCACATGAATGCTAAAACTTTCTAACATCAGCGTGAATCCGACCAGGATCAGGAACGACAGCGCCAGCATTTTGACCGACGGATGACGGTCAACGAAGTCGCCAATAGGGCGGGCGGCAAACATCATCACACCCACCGCAATGACCACGGCGGCCATCATAATAAACAGGTGATCGGACAGACCCACTGCGGTGATAACCGAGTCGAGACTGAAAATAATATCCAACAGCATAATCTGCACGATAGCGCCAAAGAAGGAGTGGACGTTGGTCTTAATGCCTTCTTCTTCGCCTTCAATCGTCTCGTGAATTTCTTTGCTCGCTTTCCAGATGAGGAACAGACCACCGAACAGCAGAATCAGGTCGCGGGCGGAAAATGAGTGATCGAACAGCGTAAACAGCGGGTTGGTCAGTCTGACGACCCAGGCAATCGACGCCAGCAGACCCAGGCGCATTAGCATTGCCCCCATCAGCCCAATGCGACGGGCGTGATTGCGTTGTGCCGTCGGCAGCTTCGCCACCACCAAAGAGAGAAAAATAATATTATCGATTCCCAGTACAATCTCGAGGATCGTCAGCGTACCAAGCGCCATCCACGCGTTGGGATCGGTTATCCATGCAAATAACATTGTAAGTCCTGCCAAAAAACGAAAACCGCGATTATAAGCCTTCTGCCGGCGTTAGCCTAAAAGAAACGTTCACAGCAGGAAATGTTGGGCCAACAGGGCGGCGGTAAAGTTCTTTTTCAGGTAAAAACCGCGAGGCAGCGTCAGAATCGGCTCGCCGTGGACGCCGACCGCATCGGTCAACGCTTTGCTGTTGGCGGCTTTCGGCCGCAGTTGCAGGACTTCACCGTGACGGGCGGTGATACTTTCCACCTGACCGAGCACAATCAAATCCATCAGCTCCTCCCAGTCCATCCGCAGCTGGTGCTCTTCTTCTGTACTCGGGCTCCACAGCAGCGGGGCGCCTACATGACGCTCTGCCAGCGGGATCGCGCGCTCACCTTCCACTGGGATCCACAACACGCGCTTCAGCTTATGGCGAACGTGGCTGGTTTCCCACGTGACGCCGCTGTTGCCCGTCAGGGGCGCGACGCATACAAAGGTGGTTTCCAGAGGACGGCCGTTGCGGTCAATAGGGATTGTCTTCAGCTCGACGCCCAGCGCCGCGAAATCCTGCTCGGGTTTACTGCCCGCGCTGGCACCAAGCCAGATCTCAAGCAGGACGCCAATCCAGCCTTTGTCGCGCTTCAAATCGGGCGGAATCGGCAGTTTTGCCATCGCCGCCAGTTCACCCAGCGTATAACCCGCCAGCCGTTGCGCCTGGGCGAAAAGCTCGGCTTCAGACTGAGGGGAATGACGCAACGGAGACAGCAGGGACATAACATAACGCCTTTGGTGAAAAAGTGAGCGGGGTTTATCCCCAGTGTGGAAAGAGTTTATCGCTTTCTGGATAACTACGCCAATATGATGATTTAACGATAGTTTTTGATTTCTAAAAGCCGACTTTTTTTGCGTCTCAAAAGGTTTCCCCATTCTGGTCACTGACAATGAACAGGATCTTACACCCTGTTATCCACAGAAAAGTGGGATAACTGTGAAAAAGCCCCACTACTGTTTCCATTTACAGGCTTGACGTGCGACGAAAATCCAATTTTTACACAAAAGGTGTCTAAGTTAGTGGCACAATCTGTGGATAAAAACGACGTTGTTCGATCTTTCATCAGTGAGAGGATCACGTATGTGACGATCGTCACGTTATGGCACATTTCATGAAAAAGAACTATTCTAAGATGATGAATAATATCATCTTATTTTAACGTGTCTGTTTGGCATTTTTCGGAGGAATCAGGGTTTTCCCGTAGTAATTCCGTAGTTCTTCACAACTCTATCCACAGAAAAAGTGAATAAAATCGACCTGTGATGGCGTCTTCTGTTTATAACTTCGATGAATACTGTGAGTTATTCAATTGTTATCCGGTGTTATCGCCGCAAGAGAGTGGTTTACCGTTTCCGACGAGTGTGAAACAATCGTTCACATTGAAAATTGTTTAGAGGTAGTCCGGTGATTGATGACGATGGCTACCGCCCAAATGTTGGAATTGTAATCTGCAACCGTCAGGGCCAGGTCATGTGGGCCAGACGGTACGGTCAGCACTCCTGGCAGTTTCCTCAGGGAGGGATCAATCCCGGTGAATCCGCTGAACAGGCGATGTATCGGGAATTGTTCGAAGAAGTCGGGTTAAGCCGTAAAGATGTACGGATCCTGGCGTCGACCCGGAACTGGTTGCGTTACAAGTTGCCGAAACGTTTGGTGCGTTGGGACACAAAGCCGGTTTGTATCGGCCAGAAACAAAAGTGGTTTCTCCTGCAGTTGATAAGCAGCGATGCCGATATCAACATGCAAACCAGCAGCACACCGGAATTCGATGGCTGGCGCTGGGTAAGTTATTGGTACCCGGTGCGTCAGGTGGTGTCGTTTAAACGCGATGTCTACCGTCGGGTGATGAAGGAGTTTGCAGGCGTTGTGCTGGCGCTGACCGAAAGTGCGCCTAAACCGCAAAACACAGCCCCTGCTTATCGACGTAAAAGAGGTTAAGCCACGCACATTATGCTCACCCGGTTGCGAGAAATAGTTGAGAAGGTAGCCAGCGCGCCGCGTGTGAACGAGGCGCTTGATATTCTGGTGACGGACATCTGTCAGGCGATGGAAACCGAAGTTTGTTCGGTCTACCTCGCCGATCAGGACAGACGCTGCTATTACCTGATGGCTACGCGCGGCCTCAAAAAGCCGCGCGGACGCACCATCACACTCGCATTTGACGAAGGCATCGTTGGCCTGGTGGGGCGCCTGGCGGAGCCCATCAACCTCGCGGATGCGCAAAAGCATCCTAGCTTCAAATACATCCCTTCCGTAAAAGAAGAAAAATACCGCGCATTTCTCGGTGTGCCGATTATCCAGCGTCGTCAGTTGCTTGGCGTATTAGTCGTTCAGCAGCGCGAACTGCGTCAGTTCGACGAAAGCGAAGAGTCGTTCCTCGTCACCCTCGCCACGCAAATGGCGGCTATCCTCTCCCAGTCACAGCTCACGGCGCTGTTTGGTCAGTACCGTCAGACGCGTATTCGCGCACTTCCGGCTTCTTCCGGAGTAGCGATTGCACAGGGCTGGATGGACTCGACCCTGCCGATGATGGAGCAGGTGTACGAAGCCTCCACGCTCGATACCGCACTTGAGCGTGAACGTTTGACCGGTGCGCTGGAAGAAGCGGCCGGAGAATTTCGCCGGTACAGCAAACGTTTTGCCGCCGGGGCGCAGAAAGAAACCGCCGCCATCTTCGATCTTTACTCGCACCTGCTGTCAGATGCGCGTCTGCGCAAAGAGCTGTTCGCCGAAGTGGACAAAGGTTCGGTAGCTGAGTGGGCGGTCAAAACGATTATCGAAAAGTTTGCCGCGCAATTCGCTGCCCTGAGCGATGGTTATTTGAAAGAGCGTGCGGGTGACCTGCGTGCGCTCGGCCAACGCCTGCTGTTCCACCTCGATGATACCGTGCAGGGCGCCAACGCCTGGCCAGAGCGCTTTGTGCTGGTGGCGGATGAGCTATCAGCCACCACGCTGGCGGAACTGCCACAGGACAGACTCTCCGGGGTGGTGGTACGTGACGGCGCGGCGAACTCGCACGCGGCGATTATGGTGCGCGCGCTGGGTATCCCGACCGTCATGGGCGCAGATATTCAGCCTTCGGTGCTGCATGGCCGCATGCTGGTGGTTGATGGCTATCGCGGTGAACTGCTGGTCGATCCTGAACCGGTGCTGTTGCAGGAATACCAGCGGCTGGTCAGCGAAGAAAATGAACTCAGCCGCATTGCGGAAGACGACGTGGATCGTCCGGCGCAGCTTAAAAGCGGCGAACGCGTGAAGGTCATGCTCAATGCAGGTTTAAGTCCGGAGCATGAAGAAAAGCTCGGCAGCCGCATCGACGGCATTGGCCTCTACCGCACAGAAATCCCATTCATGCTGCAAAGCGGTTTCCCGTCGGAAGAAGAGCAGGTCGCGCAGTATCAGGGCATGTTGCAGATGTTCAACGATAAGCCGGTGACCCTGCGTACGCTGGACGTCGGCGCGGATAAACAGCTGCCGTATATGCCGATCAGCGAAGAGAATCCGTGCCTCGGCTGGCGCGGGATCCGTATTACGCTCGATCAGCCGGAGATCTTCCTGATCCAGGTTCGCGCCATGCTGCGTGCCAATGCCGCCACCGGAAACCTGAGCATTCTGCTGCCGATGGTGACCAGCATTGACGAAGTCGATGAAGCAAAACGCCTGATCGAACGTGCCGGGCGCGAAGTCGAAGAGATGATCGGCTATGAAATCCCGAAACCACGCATTGGGGTGATGCTCGAAGTGCCTTCGATGGTGTTCCTGATGCAGCACCTGACCAGCCGGGTCGACTTCATTTCCGTCGGCACCAACGACCTGACCCAGTATCTGCTGGCGGTCGACAGGAACAACACCCGCGTGGCCAGTATCTATGACAGTCTGCATCCGGCGCTGCTGCGTGCGCTGGCGATGATTGCCCAGGATGCCCAACGCCACGATATCGATCTGCGTGTGTGCGGCGAAATGGCCGGTGATCCGATGTGCGTCACTATCCTGATTGGTCTCGGCTTCCGCCATCTGTCGATGAACGGGCGCTCGGTCGCGCGCGTGAAATATCTGCTGCGCCATATTGAGCTGGAGGAAGCGCAAAGCCTGGCTCAGCGCAGCCTCGATGCCCAGTTGGCTACCGAAGTCCGCCATCAGGTCGCGTCGTTTATGGAACGCCGTGGCCTCGGCGGTCTGATTCGCGGCGGCAGATAAGCCCTTCTACCCGGAGGCCATCCAGGCGCTCCGGGTATACATATCTTTTACATCTTTCCCCACATCCCCTTATCCCGCCTTGTGCTATCATTCGCACCCTTGGGGCAGTCAACCGGCTGCACGTCTCTACCGCTGACCACTTTCGGCGGAATAACAAGCATTTGTGGTGACAGATGAATAGTGGTTATCTGCATTTCCCGGAATTTGATCCGGTGATTTTTTCCATTGGACCGGTCTCGCTTCACTGGTACGGACTGATGTACCTCGTCGGCTTTATCTTCGCAATGTGGTTGGCGTCTCGTAGGGCGAACAAACCCGGTAGCGGCTGGACGAAGAACGAAGTCGAAAACCTGCTGTATGCCGGATTCCTCGGGGTCTTCCTCGGGGGCCGCATCGGCTACGTGCTGTTCTATAACATGCCGGTTTTCCTCAGCGATCCGCTGTATCTGTTCCGCGTATGGGATGGCGGCATGTCGTTCCACGGCGGCCTGATTGGCGTGATCGTGGTGATGATTGTCTTCGCGAAGCGCACCAAGCGCACCTTCTTCCAGGTGTCTGATTTCATTGCGCCGCTGATCCCGTTTGGCCTCGGTGCCGGGCGTCTGGGCAACTTCATCAACGGTGAGCTGTGGGGCCGGGTCGATCCGTCGTTCCACTACACTATGCTTTTCCCGGGCTCGCGTGCAGAAGACATGGCGCTGCTGCCGTCTCACCCGGAATGGCAGTCGTTGTTCGATCAGTATGGCGTGCTGCCGCGTCACGCGTCTCAGCTGTATGAGCTGGCGCTGGAAGGCGTGGTGCTGTTCATCATTCTCAACCTGTTCATTCGCAAACCGCGCCCGACGGGCTCTGTTTCCGGTCTGTTCCTGATTGGCTACGGTCTGTTCCGTATCATTGTGGAATTCTTCCGTCAGCCGGATGCCCAGTTCACCGGTGAATGGGTGCAGTACATCAGCATGGGGCAAATTCTCTCCATCCCGATGGTTCTGGCGGGTATTATTATGATGGTCTGGGCGTATCGTCATCGTCCACAGCAACAAGTCTCCTGAGGAAGCATGAAACAGTATCTTGATCTGATGCAGAAGGTGCTCGATGAGGGCACCCCAAAAAATGACCGTACGGGTACTGGCACGCTGTCTATTTTCGGCCACCAGATGCGCTTTAACCTGCAGGAAGGTTTTCCGCTGGTGACCACTAAGCGCTGTCATTTACGCTCCATCATCCATGAGCTGTTGTGGTTCCTGAAAGGTGACACCAACGTCGCTTATCTCCATGAAAACAATGTTTCCATTTGGGATGAATGGGCTGACGACCAGGGTAATCTGGGCCCGGTGTACGGGAAGCAGTGGCGCGCATGGCCAACGCCAGATGGCCGCCATATCGACCAAATCACCGCGGTGATGAACCAGCTGAAAAACGATCCCGATTCGCGTCGAATCATTGTTTCAGCCTGGAACGTGGGCGAACTGGATAAAATGGCGCTGGCCCCGTGCCACGCCTTCTTCCAGTTCTACGTGGCGGACGGCAAGTTGTCCTGCCAGCTGTACCAGCGTTCCTGCGATGTGTTCCTCGGCCTGCCGTTCAACATCGCCAGCTACGCGCTGCTGGTGCATATGGTGGCTCAACAGTGTGACCTGGAAGTCGGCGATTTTGTCTGGACCGGCGGCGACACGCACCTGTACAGCAACCACATGGAACAGACCCATCTGCAGCTGAGTCGTGAACCTCGCGCCTTGCCTAAACTGGTGATCAAACGTAAACCTGCCTCTATCTTCGACTACCAGTTCGACGATTTTGAGATTGAAGGTTACGATCCTCACCCAGGCATTAAAGCGCCAGTAGCGATTTAAATCATCTGAAATCAACCGGCCCACGTGGCCGGTTTTGTTTTTCTGAAGCGTCCTTCCTGTTTTTCTGCAATCCCCTGCAACACCTCAATTTTCCCTGAAACGTGCTCGTAAATTAGCGGATGCCTGTTCGCATTGTGATTTGGGCTGGCGCAAAGTACGCCGATGAAACGAGAACAGGGTTACACCCTTATTGAAATGATGGTTGCGCTCTCGCTGATGTGTATTCTCAGCGCCGGTGGGCTATACGGCTGGCAAAGCTGGCAGCAGCAACAACGGCTGTGGCAAACCGCCGTGCAGGTCAGGGATTATCTGGTCATGCTGCGCAATGACGCTAACTGGCATCGCCGCGATCGCCTGCCGCATCTGGAGCTCACCGCGCAGGGCTGGTGTCTGAATGCCGTCAGCCCGGAACCCACGGGATGTACTCCCCAAAACGTCTATGTGTTGAATCCGCAGTGGCCTGAAGTCACGCTCAGCGAAATGACGCCTGCAGTCGGTTTTTACGGCTTACGCAATACCGCCTGGCCTGGGCATCTCACGCTCAAAAGCGCGGCGGGAAGCTGGACCCTGATTATCTCTGGCTGGGGACGGATTCGCTTATGCAAAGGGAGCAGTAACGAAGCATGTCAGTAAATCAGCACGGATTTTCGTTGGTGGAAGTGCTGATAGCGATGGCTATTGGCAGCGTACTGTTGTTAACCACCGCACGTTTTTTACCGGCGTTACAGATGGCGGCTATCCGCCAGACCCAGCGGCAGGTAATGGAAGAGGAAGCCTGGCAGCGCCTGCTAACGGTTTCCCGACATATCCAGCGAGCAGGCTTTTGCCGGGGTGATTGTCCCAGGGACGGGATTACCCTTGAGAACCAATGTGTACTGGTTCGTTGGGATGGCAATCTCAATGGGGTCTGGGAAGAAACGCCCCCGGCGAATGCAGATTCGACAGGCTTCCGCTTGAGTGCAGGTGTACTGGAAACGCTGCGGGGAGCCACAACCTGTGCCGGTAAAGGGTGGGAAAAAATGACCGATCCTGATTTTATCATCGTGGATACGTTTAAGGTCCTGCGCTTTAACCGCGCGGGATTTGCCCCGGAGTTTGAACTGAGCCTCGCCGTCCACCTTAAGTCCCGGCCTGGCGTGCAGGTAACCACCGTCTACAGCGTGACGGGGCACAATTTATGAGGCGACAAGAAGGGATGTCGTCGCTGCTACTGGTGCTGCTGATGCTGGTTCTCGGTAGCCTGACGCTGCAGGGCACCAGTATCCGGCATCAGGCGCAGGTGTCACAGGCGGCGCTGGAAAAGGCGGCGCTAACGGACAGCGCTAACGTTGAATCGCTGCTTGAATGGGGACGAATGCTTTCATGGGCCGTTCAGCCTGCGGATCAATGCCAGACACATCCGGCATTCAAGGGGCGCATTTGCCTGCGTCTTTTTGTTGATGGCTCAGGGGTGTTGATCGCCAACAGCGGTGAGCAAACGCGCTGGCAGATGGGCATGCTCACTGACAGCACCGTGCAGTTTGACCGTCACGGCTGGAGCGATTTCTGTCCGCTCAAGGAGGCGGTACAATGTCAGTTACCCTGAACCGAGAGCAGGGGTTTAGCCTGCCAGAGGTGCTGTTGAGCGTGGTGCTGATGATGATGGTGGTAATGGCGCTCTCGGGCCTGCAAAGCCATCTGGCGACCGGCGCGGCACAGTTGAGCCAGTATCGTCAGCTGTGGCGGGAAGCATGGCGTCATTCTCAGCTTCATACCGGCCTGGCGGCTGCGGGATGGCAGCTTAACCGTGTGCAGACAAGCCGCCAAAGATGTGTCAGCATCACAGTCACGATCACCACGCCATCGGGCAGAGAAGGGCAGCTTTCTCGTCTTCATTGCCCTCAAAATTAATGGCTTAACTGCGAGCGTCAGGAGCGAATATGTTACGGGTCTACCACTCCAACCGTCTGGATGTGCTGGAAGCATTGATGGAGTTTATCGTTGAGCAGGACAGGCTCAACGACCCGTTCGAACCTGAAATGGTGCTGGTGCAAAGTACCGGCATGGCGCAGTGGTTGCAGATGACGCTTTCAAAGCGTTTTGGCATTGCCGCCAACATTGCCTTTCCTCTTCCGGCGAGTTTTATCTGGGATATGTTTGTCCGTGTATTGCCGGACATTCCGGAGCAGAGTGCCTTTAACAAACAGAGTATGAGCTGGAAGCTGATGACGCTGCTGCCCGAGATGCTGGAGCAGGAGGCGTTCGCGCCTCTGCATCACTATCTGGCGGATGACAGCGACAAGCGGAAACTTTTTCAGCTCGCCTCGCGCGTGGCTGACCTCTATGACCAGTATCTGGTTTATCGCCCGGAATGGCTGACGCGCTGGGAGGCGGACCAACGCGTCGACGGCATTGATGAAGCCCAGCAGTGGCAGGCGCCGCTGTGGAAAGCGCTGGTGGAACACACTGCGGCACTCGGTCAGCCACTTTGGCATCGTGCCAACCTGTATCAGCGCTTTATTCAGGCGCTCGAAAACAGCGAGCAGCCGCCAGCCGGTCTGCCATCGCGGGTATTTATCTGTGGAATTTCGGCCCTGCCGCCGGTGTATTTGCAGGCGCTTCAGGCGCTGGGTAAGCATGTTGATGTCTACGTATTGTTCACCAACCCGTGCCGTTACTACTGGGGCGACATCAAAGATCCGGCATTTTTGGCGAAGCTGCTGGCGCGTCAACGTCGGCACCATCGTGAACAGCGCAGTTTGCCGCTGTTTCGTGACAGCCAACAGGCGCCGTCGCTGTTTAATGCCGAAGGCGAACAGGATGTGGGTAACCCAATGCTGGCTTCCTGGGGCAAGCTTGGTCGGGATTATATCTACCTGCTGGCGGGGCTGGAGCGCTATCAGGAACTTGATGCCTTCGTTGATATCGAGCCGGATAACCTGCTGCACAACCTGCAGTATGACATTCTGGAACTCCAGAATAGTGCCATTGCCGGACGTACCGCCGAGGAATTTGCGCGCAGCGACAGCAAGCGCGAGCTGGATCCAGACGATCGTAGTCTGAGCATTCATGTCTGCCACAGCCCGCAACGCGAAGTTGAAGTGCTGCATGACAGGCTGCTGGCGATGCTGGAAGAAGACCCGAGTCTCTCGCCGCGCGATATCATCGTGATGGTTTCAGATATCGACAGCTACAGCCCGTATATTCAGGCCGTGTTTGGCAGCGCCAGCGGGGAGCGCTATGTCCCCTGGGCTATCTCCGACCGCCGTGCGCGCCAGTCTCATCCCGCGCTCCAGTCCTTTATCACCTTGCTCTCCCTGCCTGATAGCCGTTTTGTCAGTGAAGACGTGCTCGCGCTACTGGATGTTCCGGTGCTGGCGGCCCGTTTTAACATTGATGAAGAAGGTTTGCGTTATCTGCGTCAGTGGGTGAATGAGTCCGGCGTACGCTGGGGGATGGACGATGATAACGTCCGTGAATGGGATCTTCCGCCGACGGGGCAACACACCTGGCGCTTTGGCTTAACCCGGATGCTGCTGGGCTACGCGATGGAAAGCAGCGAGGGGGAGTGGCAGTCGATCCTGCCGTATGACGAATCCAGTGGGCTGATAGCCGAGCTGGTGGGGCATCTGGCCTCTCTGCTGATGAGGCTGAATCAGTGGCGGCAGCGGTTGGCGCAGGAGAGACCGTTAACGGAATGGCTGCCCGTGTGTCGAGAAATGCTGAACGATTTCTATTTGCCGGACACCGATACCGAAGCCGCCCTGACGCTTATCGAGCAGCAGTGGCAAGGCATTATCGATCAGGGACTGGAGTCGCATTACGGCGCAACCGTTCCACTGTCGCTGCTGCGCGACGAGCTGGCTCAGCGCCTCGATCAGGAACGCATCAGCCAGCGTTTTCTCGCCGGGCCGGTAAACATTTGTACCCTGATGCCGATGCGTTCTATTCCGTTCAAAGTGGTCTGTCTGTTGGGGATGAACGATGGTATTTACCCGCGTGCCCTGGCCCCGCTCGGGTTTGATTTGATGAGTCAGAAGCCCGTGCGCGGCGATCGCAGTCGTCGGGATGACGACCGCTACCTGTTCCTGGAAGCGTTAATGTCGGCGGAGCAAAAGCTGTATATCAGCTATATCGGGCGTTCAATTCAGGACAACAGCGAGCGCTATCCGTCGGTGCTGGTGCAGGAGTTGATAGATTACATCGGCCAGAGTCACTGCTTGCAGGGCGATGAAGCGCTTAACTGTGATCAAAGCGAGCGCCGGGTTAAAGCCCACATCACCCATCAGCATAGCCGGATGCCGTTCGATGCCGCGAATTTCATTCCAGGAGAACGGCAAAGCTACGCCCGGGAATGGTTGAAAGCCGCCAGTCTTGAGGGAGAGGCACACGGCGAATTTATCCGGCCGTTGCCCCCGGTAGTTTTCGACACGCTGGCGTTTGAACAGCTACAGCGTTTCTGGTCGCATCCGGTGCGGGCATTTTTCCAGATGCGTCTCCAGGTTAATTTCCGTACAGAAGAGAGCGACATTCCCGAAACCGAGCCTTTTACCCTTGAAGGCCTCACCCGGTATCACCTCAATCAGCAACTGGTGAACACGCTGGTGGATGAGCAGGATCCTGGCCTGATGTACCGGCGTTTTCGTGCCGGGGGCGAACTGCCGTTCGGCGCGTTCGGTGAAATTGCCTGGGATGACCAGCGACAGGAGATGCAGGCCCTGGCAGACAGAGTCAATTCGTGCCGTCAGCCCGGGAAAAGTCTGGAAATTGATTTGCAGTGTGACGGAGTCAATATTACGGGCTGGCTTCCACAGGTACAGTCGGACGGCCTGCTGCGCTGGCGTCCGTCGATGCAGAACGTCTCTCAGGGGATGCAACTTTGGCTGGAGCATCTTGTCTATTGTGCCAGTGGCGGAACCGGCGAAAGCCGTCTCTTGCTGCGTAAAGACGGTGAGTGGCGATTCCCGCCGTTGCCCGCCGAGGATGCAATGAAATACCTCGCTGAACTGGTTGCGGGTTACCGCGAAGGACTGTCTCAGCCGCTGCTGTTTCTACCAGAAAGTGGGGGGGCGTGGCTGAAGGCTTGTTATGACAGTGAGAATAATGTCATTTTATGGGATGACGAAACGCAGCAGAAAGCGCGCAGTAAGTTTATGCAGGCGTGGGAAGGGAGCATGGTGGTTCGCGGAGAAGGCGCTGATGTTTGGTACCAGCGTCTGTGGCGAACCCTTGAGCCCTCAAGCGTTGAGGCCATTATTGCGCAGGCAGAACGTTACCTGGAGCCCGTTTTCCGTTTCCATCAGTCGTCGTGAGGAAGATGGGTTGTATAAAAATTGCGCAGATATTTAGATTCCATTATCATGCGCAACGTGTCACGGACTGATGTTTATAAGTGAGGCTGCCATTCAGAGCAGCACAGAAGTTTGTTAATGATGAGGTCCGTGAATGCCCCGTAGCACCTGGTTGAATGTCGTATTTATCGTGTTGTTCGCCCTCTGGGCGCCCTTAAGTCAGGCCGACAATGGATGGCAACCGGTAAAGGAAACCATCCGCAAAAGCGAGAAAGATCCCCGTCAATATCAGGCTATCAAACTTGATAACGGCATGGTCGTGCTTTTAGTCTCCGATCCACAGGCGGTGAAATCATTGTCTGCGCTGGTGGTGCCCGTCGGCTCTCTGGAAGATCCTGATTCTCATCCGGGCCTGGCACACTTCCTCGAACACATGACGCTGATGGGGTCTAAAAAATACCCTCAGGCGGACAGTCTCGCCGAATATCTCAAAATGCACGGCGGCAGCCATAACGCCAGTACCGCGCCATACCGCACCGCGTTCTATCTTGAAGTGGAAAACGACGCGCTGGAAGGGGCGGTTGACCGCCTCGCCGATGCCATTGCTGAACCGCTGCTGGATAAAAAATACGCCGACCGGGAACGGAACGCGGTGAACTCCGAGCTGACAATGGCCCGTAGCCGGGATGGGATGCGTATGGCGCAGGTGAGTGCCGAAACCATTAACCCGGCACATCCGGGGGCCCGTTTCTCCGGGGGCAACCTCGACACGCTGAGTGATAAACCGGGCAGCCCGGTGCTGGATTCGCTGCTGGCGTTCCGCGACAAATATTACTCCGCCAATCTGATGAAAGCGGTTATCTACAGTAATAAGCCGTTGCCAGACCTGGCAAAAATGGCCGCCGAGACCTGGGGCCGGGTGCCGAATAAAAACATTACTCGCCCGGAAATTACTGTTCCAGTGGTGACCGATGCGCAGAAAGGGATAATCATCCATTACACGCCAGCGGTGCCTCGCAAGGTGCTGCGCGTTGAGTTTCGTATCGATAACAACACCGCGCAGTTCCGCAGTAAAACGGATGAACTGGTGACCTATCTGATTGGTAACCGCAGTCCGGGAACGCTGTCAGACTGGCTGCAAAAGCAGGGACTAGCGGAAGGCATTCGCGCGGATTCCGATCCGGTAGTCAACGGCAACAGTGGCGTGCTGGCAATTTCAGCCACGTTGACGGACAAAGGCCTGGCAAACCGTGACCAGGTTGTCGCCGCCATCTTCAGCTACCTGACGCTACTGCGCGAGAAAGGCGTGGATAAACGTTATTTCGATGAGCTGGCCAACGTGCTGGATCTCGATTTCCGCTATCCGTCGATCAGCCGCGATATGGATTATGTCGAATGGCTGGCGGACACCATGATCCGCGTCCCGGTGGAACATACGCTCGATGCCGTTAATATCGCCGACCAGTATGATGCGAAGGCGATCGGCGATCGTCTGGCGATGATGACCCCACAGAATGCCCGTATCTGGTATATCAGCCCGAACGAGCCGCACAATAAAACCGCTTATTTCGTCAATGCCCCGTATCAGGTGGATAAAATCAGTGCGCAGACCTTCAGCCAGTGGCAGCAGGAATCAGGCAAAATTGCCCTGCAATTGCCGACGCTGAACCCGTACATTCCGGATGATTTCACGCTGATTAAGCCTGAAAAAGTGGCCGATAAGCCACAGCTGATTGTTGATGAACCCGAACTGCGCGTGGTCTACACCCCGAGCCGTTATTTTGCCAGTGAGCCGAAAGCTGACGTGACGCTGGTGCTACGCAATCCTCACGCGATGGATAGCGCGCGTAATCAGGTGATGTTTGCTCTGAACGATTATCTGGCAGGTATCGCCCTCGATCAGTTGAGCAATCAGGCCGCCGTGGGCGGGATCAGCTTCTCAACGGGAGCCAACAACGGCCTGATGGTGAACGCCAACGGCTACACCCAGCGTCTGCCACAGCTGTTTGATGCGCTGCTTGAGGGATATTTCAGCTACCAGCCAACGGAAGAACAGCTGGCGCAGGCGAAATCCTGGTATACGCAGATGCTCGATTCTGCCGAAAAGGGTAAAGCCTTCGATCAGGCGATTATGCCGGTGCAGATGGTGTCGCAGGTGCCTTACTTCCAGCGTGAAGAGCGTCGTGACCTGCTCCCGTCGATTACGTTAAAAGACATCCTGACCTGGCGAGACAACCTGAAAACAGGGGCGCGCCCTGAATTTATGGTCGTCGGCAATATGACGGCGGAGAACTCCATCGATCTGGCGCGTAAAGTGCAAAAGCAGCTCAATGCCCATGGAACCGAATGGTGCCGTAACAAAGACGTGGTCGTGGATAAAAAGCAAAACGCTATCTTTGAAAAAGCGGGCAGCAGCAGCGATTCCGCGCTGGCGGCAGTGTTTGCGCCACCGAACGCCGATGAGTTCAGCAGTTCCGCCACCGGCGCTATGCTGGGGCAAATTGTGCAACCCTGGTTCTACAACCAGTTACGTACCGAAGAGCAGTTGGGTTACGCGGTGTTTGCCTTCCCGATGAGCATCGGACGTCAGTGGGGCGTGGGCTTCCTGCTGCAAAGCAGCGATAAGCAGCCGGGCTTCCTGTGGGAGCGCTTTAAAGCCTTCTTCCCGACAGCCGAAGCGAAACTGCGGGCGATGAAACCGGAAGAGTTTGCACAAATTCAACAGTCGGTGATTGCGCAGATGCTGCAACCGCCGCAAACCCTGGGTGAAGAAGCCTCAAAGCTCAGCAAAGATTTCGATCGCGGTAATATGCACTTTGATTCACGTGATAAAGTAGTGGCTCAAATAAAACTGCTGACGCCGCAAAAGCTTGCTGACTTCTTCCATCAGACGGTGGTGGAGCCGCAGGGCATGACGATCCTTTCTCAGGTATCCGGCAGCCAGAACGGGAAAACGGAATATGTTCACCCGAAAGGCTGGACGGTCTGGAAGAGCGTCAGCGCGTTGCAGCAATCCATGCCGCTGATGAGAGAGAACGAATGACCGAGACCGCCGAGTCCTTAAATCCCCTGCGTTTGCCATTGATCGGTGAGCGCCTGATTGAAGCCTCTGCGGGCACCGGAAAAACCTACACCATCGCCGCACTCTATCTGCGGCTGTTGCTTGGACTGGGCGGCGAGGCCGCCTTTATCCGTCCTGTCGATGTCGAAGAGCTGCTGGTGGTGACCTTCACCGAAGCGGCCACCGAAGAACTACGGGGCCGTATTCGCAGCAATATTCACGAACTCCGTATCGCCTGCCTGCGAAACAGCACCGACAACCCGTTATATGCCAGCCTGTTGGCCGAAATTGCCGACCCTGAACAGGCCGCCGAGGTATTATTACTGGCGGAACGGCAGATGGATGAAGCGGCGGTGTTCACCATCCACGGCTTCTGTCAGCGGATGCTCAGCCTCAATGCCTTTGAGTCCGGGATGCTGTTTGAACAACAGCTGATTGAAGATGAATCCCGGCTGCGTTTCCAGGCCTGCGCCGATTTCTGGCGGCGTCATTGTTATCCGCTCCCGCGCGACGTCGCTGAGGCGATCCATGCCAGCTGGAAAGGCCCGCAGGATCTGCTGAAATCTATCGATCGCTATCTGCAGGGGGAAGCCCCCCAGCTGAAAACCCCACCCTCCGATCTAACGCTGATTGAACGTCACCAGCAGATCGTGGCGCAGATTAGCGAAATCAAAACCCGCTGGCTGGCTACGGTGGATGAGATAGTCAGCGTTCTGGAAAGCTCCGATCTCGACAGACGCAAGTTCAACCGTGGCAATCAGGGCAAATGGATCGAGAAGATCGGCCTGTGGGCGACTGACGAACACTCCGGTTATCAGTTACCCGAAGCGCTTGAGAAGTTTGCTCAATCTTTCCTGTATTCGCGCACCAAAGAGGGCGGTAATCCGCCGGTGCATCCGCTGTTCGACACGATTGAAGCTCTGATGGCGGCTCCGCCATCGCTCAACGATCTGGTCATTTCCCGGGCGATGGTCGAAATCCGTGAGGCCGTCGCGCGCGAGAAACAGCGGCGGGGCGAGCTGGGCTTTGACGACATGCTCAGCCGTCTCGACGATGCCCTACAGGGCGAGAGCGGTGATGCCCTGGCGGCGGCGATTCGCCAGCGTTTCCCGGTAGCGATGATTGATGAATTCCAGGATACCGATCCGCAGCAGTACCGCATTTTTCGCCGTATCTGGCGACAGCAGGCCGATACCGCGCTGCTGCTGATCGGCGATCCGAAGCAGGCGATTTACGCCTTCCGCGGTGCAGATATTTTTACCTACATGCGTGCGCGTGGGGATGTGGCGGCCCATTACACCCTCGATACCAACTGGCGATCGGCCCCGGGCGTGGTGGAAAGCGTCAATCAGCTGTTTGGTCTTTCTGATAATCCCTTTATGTTTCGCGACATACCCTTTTTGCCGGTCAAATCCGCGCCCAACAATCAGGGCCTGAGGTTTGAGCTGAAAGGGGAAAATCAACCGGCGATGAGCTTCTGGCTGATGCCAGGCAATAACGTGGGGTCCGGCGATTATCAAACGTTTATGGCACAACTGTGCGCCGGACAAATTCGTGACTGGCTCAGCGCCGGGCAGCGGGGTGAGGCGTTGCTGTGGCGCGGAGAACACGCCCGTCCGGTTGAAGCGTCTGACATTACCGTGCTGGTGCGTAACCGTCAGGAAGCGGCGCTGGTGCGCGATGCGCTGAACGCCCTGGGCATTCCGTCGGTGTATCTGTCCAACCGCGACAGCGTGTTTGAGACCCCGGAAGCGCAGGAACTGCTGTGGCTGTTACAGGCCGTGCTGGCCCCGGAACGTGAAAGCAGCCTGCGCAGCGCGCTCGCCAGTTCGCTGTTTGGGCTGAATGCCCAGGATATCGAACGCCTGAATCTGGATGAGCTGGCCTGGGATGCGGTAGTGGAAGAGTTCAGCCAGTATCGCCAGCTGTGGCAACAGCGCGGGGTGATGGCGATGCTGCGTGCGCTGATGGCGGCCCGCAATATCGCTGAGAATCTGCTGGTGACTCACGGGGGGGAACGTCGTCTGACGGACATTCTGCACCTGAGCGAACTGTTACAGGAAGCCGCCGGGCAGCTCGAAAGCGAGCATGCCCTGATGCGCTGGCTGGCACAGCAGATTGGTGGTCCGGACAGCGGGTCCTCCAGCCAGCAGATGCGCCTGGAGAGCGATAAACACCTGGTGCAAATCGTGACGGTGCATAAATCCAAAGGGCTGGAGTATTCCCTGGTCTGGCTGCCGTTTATTGCCCGCTACCGCAAACAGGATCAGGCGTTCTATCACGACCGGAACTCGTTTGCGGCGGTGCTCGATTTACACAACGGCGAGGAAAGCCTCGAACTGGCAGAGGCTGAGCGTCTGGCCGAGGATTTGCGCCTGCTGTACGTGGCGCTCACGCGTGCCATCTGGCATTGCAGCCTGGGCATTGCCCCGCTCAGCCCTCGCCGCAGCGAGAAACCCACTGATACCGAACTGCATCACAGTGCCTTGGGTCGTCTGGTCCAGAAAGGCGAGGCCAAAGACGCCGCCGGGCTTGAAGCCTGCCTGCACGCGCTGTGCAACGAACATATCGCCCTGACCATCCCGTCGTTGCCGGAAGGGGGACGCTGGCAGGCGATTGTCCCTGAAATGCCGGAACTGCGTGCCAGAGAGATGCGCCGACGCATTATTGATGACTGGCGAGTGACCAGTTATTCCGGCCTCCAGCAGCGTGGACATAGCGTGGCGCAGGACCTGCTGCCACGACTGGATATCGATGCCGCCGGTGTGGCGGGCGATGTTGATGAACCAGAGTTGACGCCGCATCACTTTCCGCGCGGGGCATCACCGGGGACTTTCCTGCATAGCCTGTTTGAAGAGATCGATTTTACTCAGCCGGTGTCCGAGACGTGGATGTTTGACCAGCTCGAACGTAACGGGTTTGATACCCAGTGGGCGCCGGTGTTAACCCAGTGGCTGACCACTGTCCTACGCACGCCGCTTTCCGGGGCGGGCATTTCCCTGAGTCAGCTCACCGCCAACAATAAACAGGTCGAAATGGAGTTCTATTTGCCTATCGAACAGCTGCTGGTGCCGCAGGCCCTGGATGCGCTGATTCGCCAGCATGATCCGCTGTCAGCCGATTGCCCGCCGCTCGATTTTCGTCAGGTGAGCGGGATGCTGAAGGGCTTTATCGACCTGGTTTTCCGCCATGAAGGCCGTTACTACCTGCTGGATTACAAGTCCAACTGGCTCGGCGACAGCAGCGAAGCCTACACCCAATCGGCGATGGCGCAGGCGATGCAGTCGCACCGCTACGACCTGCAATATCAGCTCTACAGTCTGGCGTTGCACCGCTATTTACGCCACCGCCTGACGGATTACGATTACGACACCCATTTCGGCGGCGTGATTTATCTGTTCCTGCGCGGCGTGGACGGGGGCGATAGCGGGCAGGGCATTTTTGCCACCCGTCCCGATCGGGTGCTGATTGACGGCCTTGATGCCTTGTTTGCCGGTGACACCCAGGAGGTGAGGGCATGAGCATGGAAGCCTTATTAATGGAAGCTGCGCAGCAAAAGCTGTTGCGCCCGCTGGACGTGCAGTTTGCCCTGATGGTGGCAGCAGAGGATAAACCGGCGGTCATGCTGGCGGCAGCCCTGCTTAGCCGCGATGCCGGAGAAGGACATGTTTGCCTGCCGCTGTCCCGCTTTCATCCCGACGAACAGGCCACTGGCCGGGCACAAAGCCTGTGGCAGCAGCTGTTTGCTCAGGCGGAAGCCGGGGATGACATTGAGGCGTTGCTGCGTGCCTCTCCCGCCGTCAGCGACGGTTCAGTTGCCGCGCCGCTGGTGCTGTGTGAGGGGCGTTTGTACCTCAATCGGATGTGGCATAACGAACTTGTGATCGCCCGCTTTTTCAGCCAGACCGCCCCGGAATTATCCGGCGATGAAGCCTTGCTTACCACTACGCTCGCGGCACTGTTCCCGCCTACTGAAGATGTCGACTGGCAGAAAGTCGCCGCTGCAGTGGCGCTGACCCGACGTGTGTCGGTCATTTCAGGTGGCCCCGGCACCGGGAAAACCACCACCGTGGCGAAGCTGCTGGCGGCGCTGATTCAGACCAACACCTTAGCAAAATGCCGTATCCGTCTGGCTGCGCCGACCGGTAAAGCCGCGGCGCGTTTGACCGAATCCTTGGGTGCTGCACTGCGCCAACTGCCGCTAACCGACGAACAGAAGAAACTGCTGCCTGCAGAGGCGGGCACGCTGCACCGTTTATTGGGCGCCCAGCCCGGTAGTCAGCGCTTACGCTATCATGCCGGGAACCCGTTGCATCTGGACGTGCTGGTGGTGGATGAAGCGTCGATGATTGACCTGCCGATGATGGCTCGGCTGATTGCCGCACTGCCCGCACACGCCCGGGTGATTTTTCTCGGTGATCGTGATCAGTTGGCCTCGGTGGAAGCCGGGGCCGTGCTGGGCGATATCTGCGCCTGGGTTAACGCCGGATATACTCCTGCGCGCGCGCAGGAGTTGAGTCGTCTGACGGGGACAACGGTGCCTGCAGGCGAGGGAACCGAGGCCGGTGGCCTACGTGATAGCCTGTGTCTGCTGCAAAAAAGCTACCGTTTTGGCAGTGATTCCGGGATTGGGCAACTGGCGCGCGCGGTAAATAACGGCGATGCAAAGGCGATGAAAAAGGTGTTTGCGCAGGACTTTGCTGACATCGCCCTTAAGCCGTTACGGACTACCGCCGAGTATGAATCGATGCTCGAGGATGCGGTCGGCGGCTATGCTGATTATCTGGCGCTGCTGAAAGCGCGGGCTGAGCCTGCCGAGGTGCTGGCAGCATTCTCTCAATATCAGCTGCTGTGCGCGCTACGTGAAGGGCCATATGGCGTTAGCGGGGTGAACGAACAGCTTGAGCTGACGCTGGCCCGCAAGCGGCGCATTGTCCTGGCCCGACATTCGCGCTGGTATGAAGGGCGGCCGGTGATGATTGCCCGTAACGACAGCGCGTTGGGCCTGTTTAACGGCGATATCGGCATTGCGCTCGACAGGGGCACCGGGCTACGTGTCTGGTTCCCGATGCCGGATGGTACGATTAAATCCGTGCAGCCAAGTCGATTGCCCGAGCACGATACCGCGTGGGTGATGACGGTGCATAAATCGCAGGGGTCGGAATTCAACCATGCGGCGCTGATATTACCCTCGCAAAGCGTGCCGCTGGTTACCCGCGAGCTAGTCTATACGGCGATCACCCGCGCCCGTCAGCAGCTTTCCCTGTACGCTGACCCGACGCTGTTGGCTCAGGCGATCACCGTCCGCACCGAGCGCCGGAGTGGCCTGGCGGCGTTGTTTTCGCAGTTGGGATAAGATGACAATCCCGGACGACAGTTTCTGCCGTCCGGGATTTTTGACTTACGTTAAATCGGCCATTAACACTTTGGATCGGCGCTGATAGTTGTACATCTCTTTCTTGCTCTCCGGCAGTAAATCCACTTCCACCGGCATAAACCCGCGTTCCTGGAACCAGTGAATGCTGCGCGTCGTCAGCACAAACAGTTTACTCAGCCCCATCTGTCTGGCCTGAGCCGCAATGCGTTCGAGCAGGACTTCGCCGCGCGATGAGCTACGGTAGTCGGGATGCACCGCCACGCAGGCCATCTCACCTATTTTCTCTTCCGGGAACGGATACAGCGCCGCGCAGGCGATGGTGGTGTTATCGCGCTGGATGACCGTGAATTTGTCGATCTCCATTTCCAGCTGCTCGCGCGAGCGTCGCACCAGAATCCCCTGTTGCTCCAGGGGTTCAATCAGTTCGAGGATCCCGCCGATATCGTTAATGGTGGCACGACGGATTTGCTCGGCGCTCTCCATCACAATTTGGGTACCGATGCCGTCGCGGGAGAACAGTTCCTGCAACAGGGCACCGTTTTCCTGGTAGCTGATCAGGTGGCAGCGACGTACCCCGCTCCGGCACGCTTTCACTGCCCCACGCAGGAAACGCACCGTACCGGAGTAATATTCCCCCTCGCTTTCCAGCGCTTCAACGCGGGCCTGCGCTTCATTGGGGAACAGTTCGGAGATGATCTCGCCCTGGCCGTTTAATACGCCCTGAGAGGAGCAGAAGCCAATCATCTTCTCCGCTTTCAGCTTAATAGCGAGCTGCGTGGCAATTTCTTCCGAGGTCAGGTTGAAGCTTTCTCCTGTTACGGAGACCGCAACCGGGCCCATCAGGACGATGGCTCCGCTGTCGAGCTGGCGGTGAATGGCTTCTTCATCAATACGGCGAATGCGTCCGCTGTGGCAGTAATCAATGCCGTCATCAACGCCCAGCGGCTGAGCAATGATGAAGTTGCCGCTGACCACGTTGATGTGCGCCCCCTGTAACGGGGTATTATTCAGGCTCATCGACAGCCGGGCGGTAATATCGAGCTGTAGCATTCCCGCGGCCTGTTTTACCAGGTCGAGGGTTTTGGCGTCAGTCACTCGGGTGTTTTTATGATACAGCGGCTCGTGGTGGTGCTCGGCCAGATTGGCATCAATCTGTGGACGGGCGCCGTATACCAGCACCAGACGAATGCCCAGACTGTGAAGTAATCCTATGTCATTGACGATGCTTGAGAAATTCTCATGCTCTATCGCTTCCCCACCGAGCATAATGACGAACGTCTTGCCACGGTGGGCGTTAATGTAGGGAACAGAATGACGAAATCCTTCAACCAGTTCGGTTTTACGTTCCTTCACCACAGTACAACCTCGATGCATGATTATTCGTAATTAATGTATTTTTATTCTGTTTTGTCCGCCAGTGCAAGCAGCAATTTCAACGAATCGTTGCAAAAAGCCTGGCAGAAAATGGGATGGATCAGGATTGTTTACCGTTTTATAGATGACAGTTTATGCGGCTTTGGTTAAAGTTTTCGGTCAAACCCGCCGTATACATTGCTAAATTGAATTATTTGCTTGGGAGAGGCATGTCTGGGAGCCAGTCAGGATTAAGTCGTCGTCGCTTATTACAAGGCGCAGGAGCGATGTGGTTACTCAGTGTCAGCCAGGTAGGTCTGGCCGCTGAGAGTCGAGTGGTGGCGGTCCGCGTCTGGCCTTCGTCCACCTATACGCGCGTGACGATAGAATCCAGCCATGAGCTGAAATATAAGCAGTTTGCGCTGAGCAACCCCGAGCGAGTGGTGGTCGATCTCCAGGGGGCGAATCTCAATTCCGTGCTGAAAGGCATGAGTGCGCAGATTCGCCCTGACGATCCCTACATTAAATCCGCACGCGTCGGGCAGTTCGATCCGCAAACCGTGCGAATGGTGTTTGAACTCAAGCAAAACGTTAAACCTCAGCTGTTTGGCCTGGCGGCGGTGGCCGGATTTAAAGAGCGCCTGGTGATGGATCTTTATCCGTCCACGGCGACCGAAATGCAGGATCCGCTGTTGGCGCTGCTGGAAGATTACAACAAAGGCGATCTGGATAAGCAGGTACCGCCCGCCCAAAGTGGTCCGCAGCCGGGTAAAGCCGGGCGCGACAGGCCGATTGTTATCATGCTCGACCCAGGCCATGGCGGCGAGGATTCCGGCGCGGTAGGCAAATACCGTACCCGCGAGAAAGACGTAGTGCTGCAAATTGCCCGTCGGCTGAAGGCGCTTATCGAGAAAGAAGGCAATATGCGGGCCTTTATGACCCGGAATGAAGATGTGTTCATTCCGCTGAAGGTGCGGGTGGCAAAAGCGCAGAAACAGCGTGCTGACCTGTTTGTGTCCATCCACGCCGATGCCTTTACCAGCCGCCAGCCGAGCGGCTCGTCGGTATTTGCCCTCTCGACCAAAGGTGCGACCAGTACCGCAGCGAAATACCTGGCTCAAACTCAAAACGCCTCGGATCTGATCGGTGGGGTCAGCAAGAGTGGCGATCGTTACGTGGACCACACCATGTTCGATATGGTGCAGTCGCTGACCATCAACGACAGCCTAAAATTTGGGAAAGCGGTGTTGGGCAAACTGGGTAAGGTTAACAACCTGCACAAGAACCGGGTCGAGCAGGCCGGGTTTGCGGTCCTGAAAGCGCCCGATATCCCGTCGATTCTGGTCGAGACCGCATTTATCAGTAACGTAGAAGAAGAACGTAAGCTGAAGACCGCCACCTTCCAGCAGGAAGTTGCAGAGTCGATTCTGGCGGGGATCAAAGCCTACTTTGCCGATGGGGCAACGCTCGCGCGGCGAGGGTAAGTCTGGCAGAGAGAAGAGAATGGCGCTGAAAAGCGTCATTTTTTTGAGGATTCACAGATTTTAGATACAAAAAAACACCCGTTAAGGTGCTTATTGTTTTTTGAAGTGGTTGCGGGAGCCAGATTTGAACTGACGACCTTCGGGTTATGAGCCCGACGAGCTACCAGGCTGCTCCATCCCGCGTCCGTGTGTTTACCCTTCACTCAGGTAAACCTTGCTTCAAAATGTGTTGGTTGCGGGAGCCAGATTTGAACTGACGACCTTCGGGTTATGAGCCCGACGAGCTACCAGGCTGCTCCATCCCGCGTCCGAGTGTTTATCCTTCCATCAGATAAACCTTACACATCATATTTTAATTGGTTGCGGGAGCCAGATTTGAACTGACGACCTTCGGGTTATGAGCCCGACGAGCTACCAGGCTGCTCCATCCCGCGTCCGTGGAAGCGCACTATACGCTGGTCGCGATTTGTTGCAACCCTTTTTTGCATTAATATCAAAGAGTGGCTAAAAACGAATCGCATAGATTAATTTTTGCCCAGAATGGGGCGTGTGGCACGTTATCACATTTCAATACCCCTGGCGGTTTGTTATCTTCACCCCGCATTCAGCTGATGAAAGAAGACGAGATACCATGAAAGGACGTTGGGCCAAAATTCTGGTGACAGGCACATTAATGACAATGCTCGCTGCCTGTTCCTCCAAACCGACCGATCGCGGTCAGCAATATAAAGACGGCACCTTTAACCAGCCGTTCTCGCTGGTGAACCAGCCGGAAGCGGTGGGTGCGCCGATAAACGGCGGTGACTTTGCCCAGCAGGTCAATGAAATCCGTAACGCTTCGCCACGCCTGTATGGCAGTCAGAGCGATGTCTTTTCCGCGGTTCAACAATGGCTGCAGTCTGGGGGCGATACCCGCACCCTGAAACAGTACGGGCTGGATGCGTGGCAGATGCAGGGAGCAGACAACTACGGCAACGTGCAGTTCACCGGTTACTACACACCGGTAGTATCCGCCCGCCACACGCGTCAGGGCGAGTACCAGTATCCGATTTACCGTATGCCACCGAAACGCGGCAAACTGCCGTCACGTGCCGACATCTATGCCGGGGCGCTGAGCGACAACTATATTCTGGCCTACAGCAATTCCCTGATGGATAACTTCATCATGGACGTGCAGGGCAGCGGATACATTGATTATGGTGATGGCTCCCCGCTTAACTTCTTTAGCTACGCCGGGAAAAACGGCTGGCCGTACCGCAGCATCGGCAAGGTGCTTATCGATCGCGGTGAAGTAAAGAAAGAAGATATGTCGATGCAGGCCATTCGCCATTGGGGTGAAACCCACAGCGAAGCCGAGGTGCGTTCCCTGCTGGAAGCGAACCCATCGTTTGTATTCTTTAAACCGCAGTCCTTCGCGCCGGTGAAAGGGGCGAGTGCGGTGCCGCTGATTGGCCGCGCGTCCGTCGCGTCCGACCGCAGCATTATCCCGCCGGGCACCACCCTGTTGGCGGAAGTACCGCAGCTGGACAACAACGGTAAGTTTAACGGTCACTACGAGCTGCGTCTGATGGTTGCGCTCGATGTGGGCGGGGCAATTAAAGGCCAGCACTTCGACATCTACCAGGGCATCGGCCCGGATGCCGGCCACCGTGCGGGCTGGTACAATCATTACGGTCGCGTTTGGGTCCTGCGTGGCGCACCCGGGGCCGGTAACGGCGGCAATGTCTTTAGCGGTTAACAGAGCAGTTTGAGGTTTTATGTCAGTCGTTCTTAGCGATGCGTGGCGCCAGCGTTTTGGTGGCACGGCACGTTTATATGGTGAAAAAGCGCTGCAGGTCTTTGCCGGGGCGCACGTTTGTGTGGTCGGCATTGGCGGCGTAGGCTCGTGGGCGGCGGAAGCGCTGGCCCGTACCGGGATTGGCGCTATCACGCTGATTGATATGGACGACGTGTGCGTCACCAATACCAATCGGCAAATCCATGCGCTCGGCGGTAACGTCGGGTTGGCGAAAGCCGAGGTGATGGCCGAGCGACTCCGGCAGATCAATCCGGAATGCCGCGTCACGGTGGTGGATGATTTTGTCACCCCGGACAACGTGGCAGAGTACATGGGCGGTGGGTTCAGCTATGTCATTGATGCCATCGACAGCGTACGGCCGAAAGCGGCGCTTATCTCGTACTGCCGTCGCTACAAAGTGCCGCTGGTGACCACCGGTGGCGCGGGCGGGCAAATCGATCCGACGCAGATCCAGGTCGCCGATCTGGCGAAAACCATTCAGGATCCGCTGGCGGCGAAGCTGCGCGAACGCCTGAAAAGTGATTTTGGCGTAGTGAAGAACGGCAAAGGTAAGCTTGGTGTGGACTGTGTGTTTTCCACCGAGGCGCTGGTTTACCCGCAGTCTGATGGGTCAGTGTGTGCGATGAAAAGCACCGCGGAAGGGCCGAAGCGAATGGACTGTGCGTCCGGCTTTGGTGCCGCAACGATGGTGACCGCGACGTTTGGCTTTGTCGCGGTGTCCCATGCGTTGAAGAAGATGCTGGCGAAAGCCGAGCGTCAGGCTTAAGCTCCGCGCGCGGCGTGAAGTACCGCGTCGCGCAGCGCGTTCAGTCCCTGATTACGGGACGCGCTTAACTGGGCCCGCAGGCCAAGTTCATCAAAGAAATTGAGCGGATCGCTGGCTAGCAGTTGGTCCGCGCTTTTGCCTTCAATGGCCGTCAGCAGCACGGCTAATAATCCCCGCACGATCCGCCCCTCGCTGTCGCCATAGAAATGTAGCGAGCCCTGCGCCAGACGCGTGTATCCGAGCCAGACGCGGTTTTCGCAACCCGCGATTTCCTCCGCTTCGGCTTTCAATTCCTCCGGCAATGCAGGCAGCTGTTTCCCCAGCAGAATAAGCTGGCGATATTTCTCTTCCCACTGAGTCAGCGGGCCAAAAATCTGTCGCAACGTTTCGGGCGTTACGGTGGTGCCAAACGGGTGTCCGGCGAGAGCAGGGCTTGTCATTTAATCCACCAGTAATTCAAGGGCGCGGTCAACGGCGCTCACCAGCGCCCGAACATCATCCTGAGTATTATACGGCGCAAAGGAGGCGCGCAATGTCCCGCTGACGCCCATCGCCGCCAGCAGAGGCTGAGCGCAGTGTTGTCCGGCGCGCAGCGCGATGCCGTATTCCGCCAGCAGCGTCACCATGTCACTGTGATGCACCCCTGCGAAATCGAAGGCCAGCAGGCTGGAGTCCTGGCAGCGGAACGAGCGAAAGCCCGGTCGGCGCGAGAGTTCTTCTTCGGCAAGCGTCGCCAGCCCACGGCTCCAGGTTTCTGCCTGCACGATATCCGTGTCGCTCAACCATTCGAGCACGGCGCTCAGGCCAATCACCCCGGCGACGTTCGGCGTACCGGCTTCCAGGCGATAGGGAACCGGCTGCGTTTTAAAGCCGTCGAAGCTGACTTCGGTGATCATCTTGCCGCCACCGAGCCACGGCGTCATGTCATTTAACCGTTCCTGCTTGCCGTACAGCACCCCGATGCCGGTCGGGCCATAGAGTTTGTGGCCGGAAAAGGCGTAGAAGTCGATATCCAGCGCCTGAACGTCGGCCGGGAAGTGCACCACGCCCTGCGCGCCATCGACCATTACCACCATATTGGCGGCATGGGCGAGTTGGATGGCTCGAGCGAGATCCGGGCAGCCGCCGGTAACGTTAGACATCTGCCCCAGTGCCAGAATGCGGCTCCGGGCATTAATTAATGAGGGAAGCAGCGAGATATCGGGTAAATAGTCGGCGCCAATCGGCAGTTTGACGACGCGAGCGCCTGTCTGCTCCGCCACCATCAGCCACGGAACCAGATTGGCATGGTGCTCAGCCTCACTAACGATAATCTCATCACCAGGCCGTAAGCGCGGGCGCGCATAGCATTGCGCCACCATATTGATTGCTTCGGTGGTGCCCCGGGTCCAGACAATATTTTTGCCTTCAGGGGCGTGAATCAGCTCAGCCACCCGATCGCGGGCGGCTTCGTAGCGTGCGGTCAGCTTCTGGGCGGCGGCGAACTGGCTGCGGTGCACATTGCCCGCGCTCAGACTGTAGAACTGCTGCGTAGCGTCGACCACCGCCTGTGGTTTTAGGGCGGTGGCGGCGCTGTCGAGATACACCCCGGCATCGCTCAGCGCCGGAAACTGGGCGCGAAACTGCGCCGGGTTGAATGCGTTCATGGATTTCCTCATACCTGTAGAACGATCGTCGCGCAAAATGCGCAACAGGGCAAGGACAGGTATAACCTTCAGAATTTTCCGGTAATTGTGGCAAGGCGACGGTAGTGCGTTATGCTGAATAAGGTTAGGTTACAGCTGTGACCTGGTATATGAAACGCCAATTAATGGCATGAAATGCTACAAGGAGAAAAACATGAAAAAGACTGCCGCAATTATCTCTGCCTGTATGCTGACTTTCGCCCTGAGCGCATGTTCTGGTAACAACTACGTAATGCACACCACTGACGGACGTACTATCGTCTCCGACGGTAAACCGCAGACCGATAATGATACCGGGATGATTTCATACAAAGACGCCAACGGTAACAAACAGCAAATCAACCGTAGTGACGTGAAAGAAATGGTCGAAATGAATAACTAACGACTGAATTTCACGCAAAAAAAAGCACCGCAATTAGGCGGTGCTACATTAATCACTATGGACAGACAGGGTAAATGTACAGGAAGTGAAAAGGGGGTAGTCTCGCTACCGAGGTCTGAACTCCAGACCAATTGCAAACACAACAACACAACATCACAACCGTAAGCCAAAAGCCCATCAGAACACGCATTCCGAAAAAAGCTTCTCGTTCCGGCTCAGGAAGTGCCGCCACTATAGGTATTTGCTGGTAGAAGCTCAACGGACAAATTATAATGGCTCAGATAAAAAAAACTAATAGGTTACGTGATGTAATCTAATTGTTAAAATACGTTAACATCTAAGCCAAAACAATCATGTCGAAGCGTTTACCACCTCTGAATGCATTACGTGTATTTGATGCCGCCGCCCGCCATCTCAGCTTCACTCGCGCCGCCGATGAACTCTTTGTCACCCAGGCCGCAGTAAGCCATCAGATCAAGTCACTCGAGGATTTCCTGGGCCTGAAGCTCTTCCGTCGCCGCAATCGTTCGCTATTGTTGACCGAGGAAGGACAGAGCTATTTTCAGGACATCAAAGAGATCTTTTCGCAATTAACCGAAGCAACGCGTAAACTGCAGGCCCGCAGCGCCAAGGGGGCTCTGACGGTCAGCATGTTGCCAAGTTTTGCCATTCAATGGCTGGTGCCTCGCCTTACAAGCTTTAACTCAGCTTATCCGGGAATCGACGTCAGGATCCAGGCGGTTGACCGTCAGGAAGACAAGCTGGCGGACGATGTTGACGTGGCGATTTTCTATGGTCGCGGTAACTGGCCGGGGCTGCGTGTGGAAAAACTGTACGCCGAATATCTGTTGCCCGTATGTTCCCCGTTGTTGCTCACCGGTGAGAAGGCGTTGAAAACGCCTGCGGATCTGGCGCAACATACGCTGTTGCATGATGCATCCCGCCGTGACTGGCAAACGTACACGCGTCAGTTGGGGTTAAACCATATCAACGTCCAACAGGGACCGATTTTCAGCCACAGCGCCATGGTGCTGCAGGCAGCTATCCACGGACAGGGTGTCGCACTGGCCAACAATGTAATGGCACAGTCCGAAATTGAGGCCGGCCGTTTGGTCTGCCCGTTTAATGATGTTCTGGTCAGCAAGAATGCGTTTTACCTCGTTTGCCATGACAGCCAGGCGGAACTGGGTAAAATAGCCGCCTTCCGGCAGTGGATCCTGGCGAAAGCGGCGAGCGAGCAAGAAAAATTTCGCTTCCGTTACGAACAATAAATGAATGTAGGGTAATGACATGACCAGTCGCTTCATGCTGATTTTTGCCGCTATCAGTGGCTTTGTTTTTGTTGCCTTGGGTGCGTTTGGCGCACACGTATTAAGTAAATCGCTCGGCGTAGTTGAGATGGGCTGGATCCAGACCGGCCTTGAGTATCAGGCGTTCCATACGCTGGCGATTTTTGGTCTGGCGGTCGCTATGCAGCGCCGGATCAGTATCTGGTTCTACTGGAGCAGCGTGTTTATGGCGCTGGGAACCGTATTATTCAGCGGCAGCCTTTATTGTCTGGCGCTGTCGCATTTACGCCTGTGGGCATTTGTTACCCCGGTGGGAGGCGTAAGCTTCCTGGCCGGTTGGGTGCTGATGCTGATTGGTGCTATTCGTTTAAAGCGTAAAGGTGTCGCGCATGAATAAGGTTGTCCTCTACAGCCGTCAGGGTTTTGAAAAAGAGTGCGCAGCAGAGATTTCTGACAAGGCCTCTCGCCTTGGCGTATACGGTTTTGCCCGAGTCAAAGAAAACTCAGGCTATGTTATTTTCGAGTGCTATCAGCCGGATGAAGCCGAAAAAATCATCCGTGAGCTGCCGTTTGCCTCTCTGATTTTTGCTCGCCAGATGTTCGTGGCCTGCGAGCTGTTGACCGATCTTCCGCCGGAAGACCGTATCACACCGGTGGTGGGCATGTTGCAGGGTGTGGTTGAGAAGGGCGGCGATCTGCGGGTTGAAGTCGCCGATACCAACGAAAGTAAAGAGCTGATGAAGTTCTGTCGTAAATTCACCGTACCGCTGCGCGCCGCGCTGCGCGAGGCGAAGGTACTGGCGCCGTATGAAACGACCAAGCGTCCGGTAGTGCACGTGTTCTTTATTGCGCCGGGCTGCTGTTACGTCGGCTACTCGCTGACCACTAATAACTCGCCGTTCTACATGGGCATTCCGCGTCTCAAGTTTCCGTCGGATGCGCCGAGCCGCTCTACGCTCAAGCTGGAAGAAGCGTTCCATGTCTTCATTCCTGCCGATGAGTGGGATGAGCGTCTGGCGAACGGCATGTATGCGGTCGATTTAGGCGCCTGCCCGGGTGGCTGGACCTATCAGCTGGTTCAACGCAACATGTGGGTGTCGTCGGTGGATAACGGCCCGATGGCGCAAAGCCTGATGGATACCGGCCAGGTGACCTGGCTGCGTGAAGACGGTTTCCGCTATCGCCCAACCCGGAGCAACATCTCGTGGATGGTGTGCGATATGGTAGAGAAGCCCGCGAAAGTGGCGGCTCTGATGGCGCAGTGGCTGGTTAACGGCTGGTGTCGTGAAACCATTTTCAACCTCAAGCTGCCAATGAAAAAGCGCTACGAGGAAGTGTCGCAGAACCTGGCCTACATTCAGGCGCAGTTGGATGAACATGGGATTAATGCCCACATTCAGGCGCGTCAACTGTATCACGATCGCGAAGAGGTGACGGTACACGTGCGTCGCCTGTGGGCCGCCGTGGGTGGCCGTCGCGACGAGCGGAAATAGTTCTCTTCTTTCCTTGCCCCTACTGGGGCAAGGAAGCCTTACTTCACCAACCGCAACTGCTGTAAATTCCCGTCCAGCTGTAAATCCGTTTGTAACGTGGCCACTTCACGGCAGATAAACGCCATCTCCCGATGTTCACTCAGTTTCTTACGCCATTTCTCCGGCACCTCGTCCAGATGCTGGTAAATCGCTTCCAGGGTCGGAAACTGTGCCAACAGTTCGGTGGCACTTTTCGGGCCAATCCCCGCGACACCGGGCACTTTTGAGCTGCTGATCCCCGCCAGGCCCCAATAGTCCGGCAACTGCTGCGGCGTCACGCCGAATTCCTGGGCGATAAATGGCGCGTCAAGCCAGCGTTTCTGGAAGTAATCGCGGATGCGGATGGTCGGCGACAGCAGCTGGCAGTAGCCTTTATCCGTCGACACAATGGTGGCCTGATGCCCGGCTCCGGCAATTTTCACCGCCAGCGTGGCCGCCAGATCGTCGGCTTCGTTTCCGGCGGAGCCCCAGCAGCGCACGCCGTGCTGTTCGAAGACGCGGCGAATGTTATCCATCTCAGCATGTAACGCTTCCGGCATCGGCGAGCGTCCGGCTTTGTAATCCGGAAGGCGCTGGTGTCGCCAGCTCTGATTGCGGGCTTCATCATCAAACACGGCGACGGCGTGCGTCGGTTGGCTGTGCACAATGAGCTGCTGCAACGCATGCAGACAGGTATCAGCGCAGGGCGAACCCTGAACCGCATGAATGCGGCGGATCAGATTCAGCGCATCGACAATAAGCAGATGAACGGCCACGGTTTACCCTCCTTGATAGCAATGCGGGTAGGGTAACATTGTGAGGATTATCAGGCTATGCAGCGGGGAGAAATCAGGAAGACGCCTCGCAAAACGAGGCGTCTGGTGCGAGCTTAGTCGCAGGTTACAATTTTCATCGCCAGACCGCCGCGAGAGGTTTCGCGGTACTTAGCGTTCATGTCTTTGCCGGTTTCGTACATGGTTTCGATGACTTTATCGAGGCAGACGCGCGGATCGCTGGTCCGACGCAGTGCCATCCGGGCGGCGTTAACCGCTTTGACGGCTGCAATCGCGTTACGCTCAATGCACGGGACCTGAACCTGTCCCGCGACCGGGTCGCAGGTTAAGCCGAGGTTATGCTCCATGCCGATTTCCGCCGCGATACAGACCTGCGTCGGGCTGCCGCCCAGCAATTCTGCCAGACCTGCGGCCGCCATCGAACACGCCACGCCGACTTCACCCTGACAGCCCACTTCCGCTCCGGAAATAGAGGCATTCATTTTGTACAGTGAGCCAATCGCACTGGTCACCAGCAGGTAGCGCGCCAGCGAATTAGCGTTCACTTCACGGATGAACTTGTTGTAGTACGCCAGCACTGCCGGGACAATCCCACAGGCACCGTTGGTTGGCGCAGTGACCACGCGCCCACCGGCGGCGTTCTCTTCGTTCACCGCCAGGGCAAACATGTTAATCCAGTCGACCACGGCCATCGGATCGCTGGTGGTTTTGTCCTGGCTGACCAGCATCCGGCGCAGGGCCGCGGCGCGGCGCGGAACACGCAGTCTGCCCGGTAACACGCCTTCGGTGGTGATGCCTCGTTCGATACCGCCACGCATGACGTCCCACACCGCAGCAAAGTGCTGTTCCAGCTCTTCTTTGCTGTGCAGGGCCAGCTCGTTTTGCATCATCAGACCGGAAAGCGACAGACCACTTTCCTGGCAGTGACGCTGCAGGTCAGCGGCGTTTTTGTACGGATACGGAACCTCTACCGGCGCGCTGTTGCTCTGGCCGAAGTGATCCTCATCGACGATAAAGCCCCCGCCGATGGAGTAATAGGTTTGGCTGTAAACGGCGTTGTCGCCCGCCAGCGCGGTGATGCGCATCCCGTTCTCATGCAGGGAAAGATTGTCCGCATGGAAGTTCATGCACTGGTCTACCGGGAACTCGACTTCATGTTCGCCGTTCGCCAGCAGCAGGCGGCCGTGGGTGTTCACATCCTGAATAAAGCCCGGAATCGCATCAATATCCACGGTGTCCGGCAGGTTACCCGCCAGGCCCATAATAATGGCGATATCAGTATGGTGGCCCTTTCCTGTCAGGGAGAGTGAACCGTAAACGTCGACCACCACGCGGGTGATGTCAGTGAGAATGCCGCGCGCAATCAGGTCATCCGTGAATTGCTTGCCCGCTTTCATTGGGCCTACGGTGTGAGAGCTGGAAGGACCAATGCCGATTTTGAAAATATCGAATACGCTGATCATGATGCGTCCATTGCTATAAAGAAGAGCGCCGCCCTGAGGCGGCGCGGGGGATTAACCGAACAGGGAGTAGAAAATCGCGGAGATGGCGATGAGGCCCATGATGACCACAAACACGTTGCTGATGTGGCCGCTGTATTTGCGCATTGCAGGTACTTTCTGAATCGCATACATCGGCATCAGGAACAGGATCATCGCGATAATCGGACCACCCAGGGTCTCAATCATGCCAAGAATGCTTGGGTTCAGGGTCGCCACAATCCAGGTGGTGATCAGCATGAACACTGCAGTCATCTTGTTCAGACGGTTTACTTCAATCGTTTTGCCGCGGCTACGCAGAGACTTGATCACCATCCCGTTAAAGCCTTCACGTGCGCCCAGGTAGTGGCCGAGGAAGGACTTAGTGATAGCGATGATGGCGATAATCGGGGCCATCCAGGCAATCAGCGGCGCGTTAAAGTGGTTCGCCAGGTAAGACAGAATCGAAATGTTCTGCTCTTTCGCGGAAGCCAGGTCAGCCGGAGACAGGCTCAGCACGCAGCTGAACACGAAGAACATCACCGTCAGCACCATCATGATGTGAGCGAAGGCCAGAATTTTGGAGCACTTCTTCTCAGCGTCTGCGCCGTACTCTTCACGTTTTGCTACCGCAAAGGAAGAGATGATCGGCGAGTGGTTAAAGGAGAACACCATCACCGGGATCGCCAGCCACAGGGTCATCCACAGGCCTTTACCGGTTGGCGCGGTGCTCAGGGACAGGGTTTCCAGCGCAGCACCGTTCCACTGTGGGATCAGGTAGCAGGCCAGCAGCATCAGCGCGATGACAAACGGGAACACCAGGATGCTCATCGCTTTAACGATCATCTGCTCGCCGAAGCGCACGATGGTCATCATACCCACGATAAGGATCAGCGACAGAATGGCGCGCGGTGGCGGCGTCATGTGCAACTGGTGGGTCATGAAGCTTTCAACGGTGTTGGTGATAGCCACGCTATACACCAGCAGGATTGGGTAAATAGCGAAGAAGTAGAGCAGGGTAATCAGTTTACCTGCGCCAATACCAAAGTGTTCTTCAACCACTTCGGTGATATCTTCGCCCGGATTTTTACCGGACAGGACGAAGCGAGTCAGGCCGCGGTGGGCGAAGTAAGTCATTGGGAACGCAAGGATTGCCATGATAATCAGCGGGATCATCCCGCCCACACCGGCGTTGATCGGCAGGAACAGCACGCCCGCACCGATCGCCGTGCCATAAAGGCCCAGCATCCACATCGTATCCGTCTTACGCCATCCGCTACGACTTTCTGCCGAGGCAATGGTGCTGGTTTGAATGGTTTCCATCTGTATCTCCTGGAGGAAGCAATTTGTCAGTTTTTTAGTCAATTCGAATGAATAAGTGACTGACGGTAATATAAATTCGTGTAAAACGGGGTTTTCTTATGATTTTTGCCCGTTATTGTTTGCGGCCGGAAAGATACATTTAAGTAATCAATGTATCAGTGATCGCGATCCCAAATGCAATAAAACACTTAATGAATGAGGGTTTTTAGACCATCAGACTGCTTTTTTAGTCTAATTGGGAATTTATGCGCGCGAAGGCTACCATCGGCAGCGTGGACGAGGAAAGAACGCCGTGGCTAAAACGTATCTATTGCTGAAAAAGATGACAAAAATAGGCGTTTAACGCGCTTTAACATAATTTGAGTGAATATTTTACGCTTTGGGCACGGGGCAATCGTTTGATGAGATGCAAAAGAAAAGGGCGGCTAAATCGCCGCCCTTGGGTCAATTCCTGGGGTCAGGAACAGATTTCGTAGCAAGGAATATAGGCAGAGCCCGGCAGCTTCATGCGGTGCTGCGCGACAAAACTCTGCAGCAGTTTGTCCATCCGACGCATCATTTCGCCGTCGCCGTGGATTTTGTACGGCCCGTGCTCTTCAATGGCGCGAATGCCCACTTCTTTCACGTTACCCGCCACAATGCCTGAGAAGGCTCGGCGCAGGTCGGCGGCCAGCACTTCTACCGGCTGATCCGGATATAGCTTCAGGTTAGCCATGTTTTCATGCGTCGGTTCGAACGGTTGTTGCAGGTCCGGCGCGATGCGCATCGACCAGTTAAAGCTGTAGGCGTCACCGGTATCGCGACGGTTCTCTTTCACCAGCGGCATCGCTTTCTTCATCTGACGCGCCACCTCGGCGGCATCGTCGATAATGATGCGGTAGTGACGACGTGCGGCTTCACCCAGCGTATGCACGATGAAATCGTCCAGCACGCGGAAGTAGTCTTCGCTCTCTTTCGGTCCGGTCAGGATCAGCGGCAGTACCTGGTTTTTGTTGGCAGGATTCATCAGGATCCCCAGCAGGTACAGCAGTTCTTCCGCAGTGCCCACGCCGCCCGGGAAAATGATAATCCCGTGAGCGATACGCACGAACGCTTCCAGACGCTTTTCGATATCCGGCATGATGATGAGTTCATTCACCAGCGGGTTTGGCGGTTCGGCGGCGATGATCGACGGTTCGGTCATGCCGATAAAACGTCCTTCTTTATAACGCTGCTGTGCCTGGCCGACGGCGGCACCTTTCATCGGCGCTTCCATCGCGCCCGGGCCACAGCCGGTACAAATATTCAGTTCGCGCAGGCCGAGCTGCGTTCCCACGCGGCGGGCATACAGATATTCGTTTTCATTAATAGAGTGCCCCCCCCAGCAAACCACCATACTCGGGGCTTCACCGACGTGCAGCGCACGTGCGTTACGCAGAATGGAGAACACCAGGTTGGTGATGTGGGTCGAGCTTTCCAGATCGAGATTCGGGAAACGAACGGTGTTATGAATTTGACCGTAAACAAACAGAATATCGCGCAAGACGGCAAACAGGTTGGCCTGCAGGGAGCGGATGATGCGCCCGTCAACGAAGGCATCCTCCGGCGGGTTTATCAGTTCCAGCTTCACACCGCGTTCGCGGCGCAGCACGTTGATATCAAAACTTTCAAAGCGGGACAGCAGTTCCTTGCTGTTGTCGGTCAGACTGCCTGAATTGAGCACTGCCAGTGAACAGTTACGGAACAACTGGTACAAATCGCTGCTGGCGTTGCTTTTCAGCATATCGACTTCAAGCTGCGACAGCATATCCATAGAGCCAAGCGGGCTAACATGTGTAATCAAGTGAACTCCTTACGGGACGAAAATCGTCTTCCCTATTGATTACAATAGCCTTGCCGGTCAGATTTTAACAAGAAAAAGCGCGACCGAAGCCGCGTTATATTTTGCAATCGTTTATGTCACTGGCGAACCAGGCGACCGGTGGCAGGAACAAAGTCGGTGTTGCTGCGCCACGGGTTGATATCGAGCCCGCCGCGGCGAGTGTAACGCGCGTAGACACTTAGACTCTCGGGCTGGCAGAAGCGCTGGATATCGCTGAAAATACGCTCCACGCACTGCTCGTGGAATTCGTTGTGATGGCGGAACGAAACCAGATAGCGCAACAGTTTTTCGCGGTCGATTTTTGGCCCGCGATACTGAATCTGCACTGAGCCCCAGTCTGGCTGATGGGTTATCAGGCAGTTGGATTTCAGCAAATGGCTGACCAGCGTCTCTTCCACGACTTTGCCGCTGGCCGCCCCCTCGAGGTGATCGGCGCTAAATACGTAGCTGTCGACTTCAATATCCTGCTCGTCGATGCAGGTGCCGTGGAAATGGGCAATGGGCTGACCTTCCATCTCATCAAGACGATACAGCGCGACGCTGACTTCACCCTGGGCACAGTGGCGCAGATCGCGCTCCAGCGTGGCGCGTACGTCTTCCCAACTGGCGAACCGCGTCTGGTTGAAGCTGTTGAGGTACAGTTTAAAGCTTTTCGATTCCACCAGATTCACGCTGGTATCGCTCAGCTCAACGTGGCCGACCGCGACCTGTGGCAACCCTTTCGCGTTCAGCCAGGAAAGTTCATACAGCGTCCAGATATCGCCCCCGTGGAAGGGCAGGTTATCGGCATGCAGGCCGAGCGGATCGCGGTTCAGGCTGCGTGGCACCGGCTGTAACAGGCTGGCGTCGTAAATATCCCGGTAATCTGTTGATTTGCCGAGCGTCAGGCCCGAGAGCGCCTGGTGGTTTTCATAAGAAGACATGTTTCACCGTCATAAAGCAGGTAGACTATCGGCTGAGTTTATCCTGGTTGACCTGGAGAGAGAAAGCAGTGGATCAGCAGACGGCGACAGCCTTACAGGCGTTTACCCAACGCTATTGCGATGCCTGGCAGCAACGGCACGGCACCGCGCCGCGCAGCGAAGAGTTGCACGGGATTGCTTCACCCTGTGTGACGGCAACGGATGATGACGCGGTATTTTGGCTGCCTCAGCCGTTTACCCTTGAGCCAACCCTGCAAGCGGTTGAAAGGGCAATGGACATTGTGGTACAACACCCGCTTCAAACTTATTATACCAGCCAGTTTGCCGGTGATATGCCCGCTACGTTTGGCGAGCGTGAGCTGACGTTGCTGCAGGTCTGGAGCCCGGATGATTTTCAGCGAGTGCAGGAAAATCTGATTGGTCACCTGGTCACGCAAAAACGCCTGAAGCTATCGCCGACGTTATTTATCGGCACGCTCGATAGCGAACTGGATGTGGTTTCCGTCTGCAATCTGACGGGCGAAGTGGTCCTTGAGACCCTCGGCACCCGTAATCGCACCACGCTTTCCGCTTCGGTTGCGAGTTTCCTGACTCATGCTGAGCCTCTCGTGTAATCCATATGCCTGGCCTCCTTGTGAGAGATCTCTTACATAGCGTGTGAGAGATCGCATGCACGTAAGCGAGACATTGCCGCTCCGCTTTAACGCGATTCTATTTCAATCAATAGCTTATAATGAAGGTGAGCCACTTTCATATGAAAACACTCTCTGAGGATTACCTAAAAGAGGCTTGTAAGAGAGCCCGTAATAGAGGATTCTATACATGTCGACAGGGAGTCTGACAACGAAACGAACATTAGGATGATGACGTTTCAGCAGGATACACCAGGACGGTGCTGCAAGGACAGGCTTCAGGATGGAAGCAAAAGGATTACGCAGGACGCGTAGAAGGACACCTCCAGGATGGAGAAAGAGAGCCGGTCAGGATGCCCGGTGGATCAGGAAGATCAGGACAACTTACGGATGAGTCAAATCGCATCGGGGTGGTGCGAGCAGGATGCAACGGTTTATGGATGAACAGGTCAGGAGACCACAGGAAAAGTTGTCAAGGATGAGCAGGGAGCACCAAAAGTAGCTGGACTGCTGCGAAACGAACCGGGAGCACTGTGAAAACAGTGCTCCCTTTTTTTATTTCCCTCGCCACCGATGGTATCCTGCGCCGCAGATTTTCATTTCGACGTTTCTTCCGAGGTTTCCATGACCCATCACGACCGCGTGCGTCAGCGCCTGCACGCCATTGAAGCGCAGCTGCGCAAACATCAGCACTGGCAGGATAACGCTCCCGAGGCCCACGTTTTCGAGAGTACACAACCTTTCTTCATGGACACGATGGAGCCGCTGGAGTGGCTGCAGTGGGTGCTGCTGCCGCGGATGCATCAGCTTATCGACGCCCAGCAGCCGCTACCGCAGAACTTTGCCGTCGCGCCGTATTATGAAATGGCCCTCGATGCCAGCCATCCGTTCCGCGTGATCATCATGCCGGAACTTGAGCAGCTCGATGCGCTGTTTGTCGGCGACGACGCCTGATGCTGGAGATCCTCTATCAGGACCAATGGCTGGTTGCCGTCAATAAACCTTCCGGCTGGCTGGTGCACCGTAGCTGGCTGGATCGCGATGAGAAAGTGGTAGTGATGCAGACCGTGCGCGACCAGATTGGTCAGCACGTTTTCACCGTCCATCGTCTCGACAGGCCGACTTCTGGCGTGCTGCTGATGGGCCTGTCGAGTGAAGCGGGCCGCCTTCTTTCTCAGCAGTTTGAGCAGCATCAGATCCAAAAACGCTACCACGCTATCGTGCGTGGCTGGCTGATGGACGAGGACGTGCTCGACTATCCACTGGTGGAAGAGTTGGACAAAATAGCCGATAAGTTTTCACGCGACGATAAAGAAGCCCAGCCAGCAGTAACCCACTATCGCGGGCTGGCGACGGTTGAAATGCCGATAGCGACCGGGCGCTATCCGACCACCCGTTACGGGCTGGTTGAACTTGAGCCAAAAACCGGGCGCAAGCATCAGCTGCGCCGCCACATGAGCCATCTTCGTCATCCGATCCTCGGCGACAGCAAGCACGGCGACCTGCGCCAGAACCGCAGTGCGGCAGAGCACTTCGGCTGCGACCGGCTAATGCTGCACGCAAGCGAGCTGCACCTGACCCATCCGTTTACCGGCGAGCCGCTGGTTATACGCGCCAGCCTTGATGACGTCTGGATGCAGGCAATGTCACATTTTGGCTGGCGTGGTCTTCTCCCCGATGTTGAAAGGGTTGAGTTTACGCCGGACAACGGTCAGGATGGCGACATAACTGAATGATTCAGGGAGATAAGTAATGGCGGAAGTAGGCATTTTTGTCGGCACCATGTACGGAAACGCGCTGCTGGTGGCGGAAGAAGCGCAGACCATACTCGCGGCCCACGGTCACAAGGCAGAGGTTTTTGAAGATCCTGAAGTTGACGACTGGGCGTCTTATCAGGGCAAATATGCGCTGGTGGTGACGTCCACCACCGGGCAGGGCGATCTGCCGGACAGCATTGTACCGCTGTATCAGGGCATTCAGGATATGTACCAGCCACATCTGCGCTATGGTGTTATCGCGCTGGGCGACAGTACCTATTCGCACTTCTGCGGCGGCGGTAAGCGCTTCGATGCGCTGCTACAGGAACAGGGCGCGCAGCGCATCGGCGACATGCTGATGATTGATGCCAGCGAAGATCCTGAACCGGAAACCGTGTCCAATCCGTGGGTTGAACACTGGGCTACGCTGCTCAGCTGATTGGCATTCGACAGCCCTTCAGCCGAAGGGCTCGTTATCCTAATATCTTCCGCGCTTCCCGGGCCACGTTGTCCATCTCGTCCAGCAGTTCCAGTAACTCCGGTTCCAGTTCATCGGGTGATATCCCGTTGCGCAGCTGGCCTTCAATCAAATGGCACAAATTCTTCAGACGAGGGACCCCGCTGTAACCGCAGCTACCATGCAGTTTGTGGATGGCGTCGACCAACTCTTCCGGCTTCTCACCCACCAATTGCTCTTCAACCTTGTTGCGGATTTCCGGCAGGAATTCCACCAGCATTTGCAGCATATCGCGGGCCAGATTTTGCTTATTAGCCGCCTGACGTAGCGCCAACTGCCAGTCGAGGGTGGTATTAATATTCACTGGCGGATGCGGCTCAGGCACTTCTGCCTGGGGTACGTTTAGCCCCGGTTTGTAGCGCAACAGCAGATTACGCAGCTTGCTCTCTTCAATCGGTTTCGCCAAATAGTCGTTCATCCCGGCGCTGAGCAGCTTTTCTTTCTGTCCGGCCATGGCGTGCGCGGTCACCGCAATCACCGGCGTTTGCTGCTGGTGGGGCAACTGATGAATCAGCTCGCAGGCGCGGATCCCATCCATATCCGGCATTTGAATATCCATCAGGATCAGGTCGAACTGCATCTGCTTCGCGCGGTTAATCGCTTCCTGGCCGCTGTCGCACAGCTCTACGTTTTGCACCTGATCTTCCAACAGCGCCCCGATAAGCTTCAGGTTCGCCGGGTTATCGTCCACCGCCATCACCGTCATATTCAGTCGCGTATCGTTGACATTTAGCGGGACCGGCATTTGATTGATGCGGCAGTATTCCGTTAACGCAGGCAGTAAACGCGTCGAGGTCAGGGGTTTGAGCAGGCAGGCGGCGGCCCCGTTTTGCTTAAGCTCCTCGGCATTGACCTGCACGTGGCATGGCAAAGCCAGCAGCAGGAAATCGGTCATTGCACGGGCGCGTTCGAGCTTCTCGGCGTGCATGCTTAAATCGCGCATCGACACCGGCACGGCGACCAGCAGAATGTCGTAATGATCGTCAGGCAGCGCTGAGAAAGTCGGGCTGTAAACCACTTCCAGCGGCGTGGTGGCCAGCAAGTCCAGCGTGCATTGCGCGGCGGCGGCATTAGCTTCCACGTAGGCCAGACGCTTGCCAGCCAGGCAGGTAGTGGTCAGGCTTTCGGATACGACGTTCGGATTGAGATCCAGGCTGATGTGGAACCAGAATGTGGAACCGCGATTAGGTTGGCTGTGGAATGAAATATCCCCACCCATCTCTTTAACCAGTTTCTGGGTGATGACAAGGCCAAGCCCGGTGCCGCCGTGACGCCGCGAAATACTCGCATCCGCCTGACGGAACGCCTGGAACAGTCGCGACTGGTCGCGCTCGGGAATGCCAATCCCGGTGTCACGGATTTGTACTTCAATCTGCACTTTGTTGTTGCTCAGGGCGCGCTTCTCAACCAGCACGTCAATGTTGCCGTTTTCAGTAAATTTAATCGCGTTGCCAACCAGGTTGGTGATCACCTGCTGAAGACGCAGCGGGTCACCGATCACGTTGTCCGGCACATCGTTCTTAAAGTTCAGGGTCAGCTCCAGCCCCTTATCATGGGCGGAGTGGGCCAGCAGTGTGACCACTTCATCCAGCGAATTGCGTAGCGGGAACGGAATGCTTTCCAGCACCAGCTTGCCGGCTTCCAGCTTGGAGAAGTCCAGCACATCGTTGATGATTGCCAGCAGATTGTTCGCCGAGCGTTCGATGGTGCTGAGGTGGTCGCGCTGGGTCGGATTGAGATCGGTTTTCAGCGTCAGGCGCGTGAAGCCAATCACCCCGTTGAGCGGGGTACGCAGCTCGTGCGACATATTGGCAAGGAATTCAGATTTGATACGCGCCGCTTCCTGGGCGCGCTTCTTCGCCAGATCCAGTTCAACGTTCTGGATTTCCATCTGCTCCAGCGTTTCGCGCAGGTCAGAGGTGGCCTGGTCAACGTTATGCTGCATCTCTTCGTGATAGGCCGCCAGCGACATTGCCATCGAGTTGATGCCGTTTTTTAGCATGTCGAGTTCGCCAAGCATAAAGCCTTCGACCCGACTGTCGAGCTGGCCGCGACGGATGCGGTCAACGGTATTCACCATATTTCGAATCGGTCCGGTGACGTCGCGCATCAGCCGCCAGCCGAAGATAAGGGCGATGCCAATACAAAACAGCATCATCACGCTGGAAATAAAAATCTCTTTGTACTGCTGTAGGCGCACCGAACGTAAATCAAGCTCCAGCGCCACATAGCCGAGCATATTGACCGGCGTTTTGGCATCTGAGGTAGGGGACTCATCCGGCGAATAGGTTTCCGAGACAATCGGCGTGCGCAGGATCATCACATCCCCACTGCGATGGACGCTTAGCCTGCGTGGCAGCGGCGAGCCGCTTGGCAGCTGTAATTCGCTCGGGTCGAGATGATAATTTGAGGTGACAAACAGCCGGTTGTGCTCATCGTAAACCGAAATCGCCCGCACAATGTCAGAATGGCGCCGGTGCAGGACGCTGATCAGCTGTCCGATTGACTCACGGTTTTGCAAGTTCATGCCATATTCACTGGAGACCGCGAGCGGCTCAATGATGCTGGCTCCGGCGTCTTCCAGCTGACGCTGCAGGTCATGATAGCGGTGAACGACAAAGAAGATGCTGAGCAGCAGACCGATCAGTACGGTCGGGGCCAGGATCAGAATCATCATGCGCGCGCGCAGGCTGTAGTTGGTCATGGAGGTCCGTTATGGGAGAATCAGGGTTAACACACTACGTTTGAGAAAAATCTCTGAATGGCGCAATTCTACTCTGCAAAACGCCGCGTGACGACGCGCGAGATCATAACCGTGACGGTGAGCGACCTTGACCCCTTCGGCCAGGGTGTGGCGCGCCATAACGGGAAAGCACTGTTTATCAACGGGTTGTTGCCAGATGAACGCGCTGAAGTTCGTATCACCGAAGATAAAAAACAGTATGCGCGAGCCCAGGTAAAACGTCGACTTAACGACAGCCCGGAGCGTGAAAAGCCGCGATGTCCGCATTTTGGCGTCTGTGGTGGCTGCCAGCAGCAACATGCCAGCGTGGCGCTTCAGCAGCGCAGCAAACAGGCGGCGCTGGCGCGTCTGATGAAACATGACGTCGAAGATGTTCTCTCTGCCTCGCCGTGGGGCTATCGCCGTCGGGCGCGGCTGAGCTTGAATTATCAGCCAAAAATCCAACAATTGCAGATGGGTTTTCGCAAGGCAGGATCGAACGATATCGTCGAAGTGACGCAATGCCCCGTGCTGGTGCCCACTCTTGAGGCATTACTGCCTGCGGTGCGTGACTGCCTGACAGCGCTGGCCGGGGGGCGTCATCTTGGCCACGTCGAGCTGGTGCTGGCAGATAACGGACCGCTGATGGTGCTGCGCCATACCGCGCCGTTATCTTTGGCGGATAAGGCAAAACTGGAACAGTTTTCGCATTTACACCAGCTTGCACTGTGGCTGGCGCCACAAAGTGATAGCGTTGAACAGGTTAGCGGTGAATTACCCTGGTACAATTCTGACGGGCTACGCTTAACGTTCAGCCCAAGGGATTTTATCCAGGTCAACGATGGCGTGAATCAGCGGATGGTCGAGACGGCGCTGGCATGGCTCGACGTGCAGCCAGAAGACCGAGTCCTGGACCTTTTCTGCGGCATGGGTAACTTCACGCTGCCGCTGGCGAAACGTGCCGCCAGCGTAGTGGGGGTAGAAGGCGTCCCGGCGTTGGTCGAAAAGGGCCAACAGAATGCGGCGCAAAACGGGCTGCACAACGTGACCTTCTTCCACGAAAATCTCGAAGAGGATGTCACCCGTCAGGTTTGGGCCAAAAACGGCTTTGACAAAATTTTACTTGATCCTGCGCGCGCGGGCGCACCGGGCGTGATGCAGCATATCGTAAAATTAGCCCCCTCGCGGATAGTGTATGTATCCTGTAATCCTGCGACGTTGGCGCGTGACAGTGAGGTGCTTTTGGCGGCGGGCTATCAAATTCAGCGTCTGGCAATGCTGGACATGTTCCCGCACACTGGGCACCTGGAGTCGATGGTGCTGTTTGAGCACAAATAATGAATCAAGGCTTGTCGAATCCGACAGGCCCGTTCTCTAAAGGAGAGGATAATGGTCGCGGTACGCAGTGCACATCTTAATATAGCTGGGGAGTTTGATCCGGTTAAATGGATAGCAAGTCTGGGGATTTCCAGCCAGCAATCGTGTGAGCGCTTAGCGGAAACGTGGACCTATTGTCGGGAACAAACCCTCGGTCATCCTGATGCGGAGCTGCTGCTGTGGCGCGGCGTTGAGATGGTTGAAATTCTCTCAATGCTGAATATGGACATTGATTCATTGCGGGCCGCGCTGTTATTCCCGCTGGTTGTGGGTGAGGTGGTGAGTGAAGAAACGCTGGAGGAAAGCGCCGGTAAATCCATCGTCACGCTTATCCATGGCGTGCGTGACATGGCCGCCATTCGCCAACTGAAAGCCACGCATAATGATTCCGTCTCATCCGAACAGGTCGATAACGTTCGCCGCATGCTGCTGGCGATGGTCGACGATTTCCGCTGCGTGGTCATTAAGCTGGCGGAGCGGATTGCCCATCTGCGAGAAGTGAAGGATGCGCCAGAAGATGAACGCGTGCTGGCGGCGAAGGAATGTACCAACATCTACGCCCCGCTGGCCAATCGTCTCGGCATCGGTCAGCTGAAATGGGAGCTGGAAGATTACTGCTTCCGCTATCTGCATCCCGCAGAATACAAGCGTATTGCCAAACTGCTGCACGAACGCCGTATCGACCGCGAACATTACATCGACGAGTTCGTCGGCACCCTGCGCGCCTCTATCAAAGAAGAGGGCGTGAAGGCGGAAGTGTATGGCCGCCCAAAACACATCTACAGCATCTGGCGCAAAATGCAGAAGAAGCATCTGGCGTTTGATGAACTGTTCGACGTGCGCGCGGTGCGCATCGTCGCCGAGCGTTTGCAGGACTGCTATGCCGCACTCGGCATTGTCCACACCCATTTCCGCCATTTGCCGGACGAGTTCGACGATTACGTCGCCAACCCGAAACCGAACGGCTATCAGTCGATTCACACCGTGGTGCTCGGCCCCGGCGGTAAAACGGTTGAGATTCAGATTCGCACCCGCCAGATGCATGAAGAGTCAGAGCTTGGCGTGGCGGCGCACTGGAAATATAAAGAGGGCGCGGCGTCCAGCGGCGCGCGTGGTCATGAAGACCGCATCGCCTGGCTGCGTAAACTGATTGCGTGGCAGGAAGAGATGGCTGATTCGGGCGAAATGCTCGACGAAGTTCGCAGCCAGGTATTCGACGATCGGGTGTACGTGTTTACCCCGAAAGGCGACGTGGTGGATTTACCGGCGGGTTCCACGCCGCTCGACTTTGCCTACCATATCCACAGCGACGTGGGGCATCGCTGCATCGGGGCGAAAATCGGCGGACGTATCGTGCCGTTTACCTACCAGTTGCAGATGGGCGATCAGATTGAAATTATCACTCAGAAGCAGCCGAACCCAAGCCGCGACTGGCTGAATCCGAACCTCGGCTACGTCACCACCAGCCGTGGCCGCTCGAAAATTCACGCCTGGTTCCGCAAACAGGATCGCGATAAAAACATTCTTGCCGGGCGTCAGATCCTCGACGACGAGCTGGCGCATCTCGGCATCAGCCTGAAGGAAGCGGAAAAACACCTGCTGCCGCGCTACAACTTTAACGAACTCGATGAACTGCTGGCGGCGATTGGCGGGGGCGATATTCGTCTCAACCAGATGGTGAATTTCCTGCAAGCGCAGTTTAACAAGCCGAGCGCCGCCGAGCAGGATGCCGCCGCGCTGAAGCAGCTGCAGCAGAAAACCTACAACCCGCAGCAGAACCGGAAGAAAGACGACGGGCGCGTGGTGGTGGAAGGCGTGGGTAATCTGATGCACCACATTGCGCGTTGCTGCCAGCCGATTCCGGGGGATGAGATTGTTGGCTTTATCACTCAGGGACGCGGGATTTCCGTACACCGGGCTGACTGCGATCAGCTGGTGGAACTGCAATCACACGCCCCGGAGCGCATCGTCGATGCCGTTTGGGGCGAAAGCTATTCGGCGGGTTACTCACTGGTGGTTCGCGTGCAGGCCAACGATCGCAGCGGATTACTGCGCGATATCACTACCATCCTCGCCAACGAGAAGGTCAACGTGCTGGGCGTGGCGAGCCGCAGTGACACTAAACAGCAGCTCGCAACTATCGACATGACCATAGAAATCTACAACCTGCAGGTGCTGGGCCGGGTGCTCGGCAAGCTGAATCAGGTGCCGGATGTGATAGACGCCCGACGTCTGCACGGCGGATAATTTTGCAAGGAAAAACCATGACTCAAATCGACCGCCTGCTCGGCATTATGCAGCGTCTGCGTGACCCGCAGCGCGGCTGTCCGTGGGACAAAGAGCAGACCTTCGCCACTATCGCCCCGTACACCCTGGAAGAGACCTATGAGGTGCTCGATGCCATTAACCGCGAGGATTTTGACTCCCTGCGCGGTGAGCTTGGCGATCTGTTATTCCAGGTGGTGTTCTTTGCACAGATGGCCCATGAAGAAGGGCGCTTTGATTTCAACGATATCTGTGCCGCTATCAGCGACAAGCTCGAGCGTCGCCATCCGCACATTTTCGGCGAGGCCAGTGCCAGCAATAGCGCTGAAGTGCTGGAGCGTTGGGAGCAAATCAAAAGCGCTGAACGGGCTGAAAAGGCGCAGCACTCCGCGCTGGACGATATTCCGCACAGTTTCCCTGCGCTGATGCGTTCCCATAAAATCCAGAAACGCGTTGCTGCGGTCGGTTTCGACTGGACCACGCTAGGCCCGGTACTCGACAAAGTCTATGAAGAAATCGACGAGGTGATGCACGAGGCCAAACAGGCAGTGGTCGACGAACAAAAGCTCGAAGAGGAGATGGGTGACCTGCTGTTTGCGACGGTCAATTTATCGCGTCATTTAGGTGTGAAAGCCGAGTCCGCTTTGCAAAAAGCGAACCTCAAATTCGAGCGTCGTTTCCGCGAAGTGGAGCGTATTGTTGCCGAGCGAGGCCTTGAAATGACCGGGATTGACCTCGAAACCATGGAAGGCGTGTGGCAAGAGGTAAAACGGCAGGAATCTGATCTCTAACAGTTTTTTGCGATCAAGCGCTATTTGTGTGATTTTTAAAATGACAAGCGCTTGATTTGCGTCAAAAACATTTAGCCAAAAGGGGCTATTTTCTCACTCCTTATGTTTGTCTGAGCCTGGAATGGAGACGGAGAATGAATGTTTGTGGCGCTCGCCGTGTTCGGGTATACTACTTTCCCGTCCTGGTTATTCCATCATTCCAACCTAACTTCTCAGGTTCAGCATGACAACGAACTATATTTTTGTGACCGGCGGGGTCGTATCCTCTCTGGGTAAAGGCATTGCAGCCGCCTCCCTTGCAGCCATTCTCGAAGCCCGTGGCCTCAACGTGACCATGATGAAACTGGATCCGTATATCAACGTCGATCCGGGCACCATGAGCCCTATCCAACACGGGGAAGTGTTCGTTACTGAAGACGGCGCTGAAACCGACCTGGACCTGGGTCACTATGAGCGTTTCATCCGTACCAAAATGACACGCCGCAACAACTTCACCACGGGTCGTATCTACTCTGACGTTCTGCGTAAAGAGCGCCGTGGCGACTATCTGGGCGCAACCGTTCAGGTTATCCCGCACATCACTAACGCTATCAAAGAGCGCGTAATTGCGGGTGGTGAAGGCCACGACGTGGTGCTGGTCGAAATCGGCGGTACCGTGGGTGATATCGAATCCCTGCCGTTCCTCGAAGCGATTCGCCAGCTGGCGGTTGATATTGGCCGTGAACACGCGCTGTTTATGCACCTGACTCTGGTGCCTTACATGGCCGCTGCGGGTGAAGTCAAAACCAAGCCGACTCAGCACTCCGTTAAAGAGCTGCTGTCCATCGGTATTCAGCCAGATATTCTGATTTGCCGTTCCGATCGTGCCGTTCCGGCCAACGAACGTGCGAAAATCGCATTGTTCTGTAACGTTCCAGAAAAGGCTGTCATTTCTCTGAAAGACGTCGATTCCATTTATAAAATTCCGGGCCTGTTGAAATCTCAGGGTCTGGACGATTATATTTGTAAACGATTCAGCTTGAACTGTCCGGAAGCTAATCTGTCTGAATGGGAACAGGTTATCTACGAAGAAGCGAACCCGGCAGGGGAAGTGACTATTGGTATGGTCGGCAAGTACATTGAACTGCCGGATGCCTATAAGTCCGTTATCGAAGCGCTGAAACACGGTGGCCTGAAGAACCGCGTTACCGTCAACATCAAATTGATCGATTCGCAAGATGTTGAAACACGTGGTGTCGAAATTCTGAAAGGTCTTGATGCTATTCTGATCCCTGGCGGCTTTGGCTACCGTGGTGTTGAAGGCAAAATCGCCACCGCACGCTTTGCGCGTGAAAACAATATTCCTTATCTGGGCATTTGCCTGGGTATGCAGGTTGCGTTGATCGAGTTCGCTCGTAACGTAGTCGGGATGGAAAACGCCAACTCAACGGAATTTGTGCCAGACTGTAAGTATCCGGTTGTGGCCCTTATCACTGAATGGCGTGATGAAAACGGGAATGTCGAAGTGCGTACTGAGAAAAGCGATCTCGGCGGCACCATGCGTCTGGGGGCTCAGGCCTGCCAGCTCAGCGACGACAGCCTGGTTCGCAAGATGTACGGCGAAGAGACTATCACCGAGCGTCACCGTCACCGCTATGAAGTCAACAATATGCTGTTGAAACAGATTGAAGCTGCGGGCCTGCGTATTGCAGGCCGTTCCGGGGATGATCAGTTGGTCGAGATCATCGAGGTTCCGAATCACCCATGGTTCGTGGCCTGTCAGTTCCATCCGGAGTTTACTTCTACGCCGCGTGATGGGCATCCGCTGTTTGCAGGCTTCGTGAAAGCCGCCAGCGAGTTCCAGAAGCGTCAGGCGAAGTAAAAAAGTTAGAACGGCAGCGCCCCTTGTTGGGGCGTTGTTTGTCTGGAGTTTTAGTTTAACTTGTACTGAGGAAAACCTAATGTCCAAAATCGTTAAAGTCATCGGTCGTGAAATCATCGACTCCCGTGGTAACCCGACTGTTGAAGCCGAAGTACACCTGGAAGGTGGTTTCGTCGGTATGGCAGCAGCACCATCAGGTGCTTCTACTGGTTCCCGCGAAGCTCTGGAGCTGCGCGATGGCGACAAATCCCGTTTCATGGGTAAAGGCGTACTGAAAGCTGTTGGCGCTGTAAACGGCCCAATCGCTCAGGCTATCCTTGGCAAAGATGCCAAAGATCAGGCTGGCATCGACAAGATCATGATCGATCTGGACGGTACTGAAAACAAATCCAACTTCGGCGCTAACGCGATCCTGGCTGTGTCTCTGGCTAACGCCAAAGCTGCTGCAGCTTCTAAAGGTCAGCCGCTGTTCGAACACATTGCTGAACTGAACGGTACTCCGGGCAAATACTCCATGCCGGTTCCGATGATGAACATCATCAACGGTGGTGAGCACGCAGACAACAACGTTGATATTCAGGAATTCATGATTCAGCCTGTTGGCGCGAAAACCCTGAAAGAAGCGGTACGTATGGGTTCTGAAGTGTTCCACAACCTGGCTAAAGTTCTGAAAGCTAAAGGTATGAACACTGCAGTTGGTGACGAAGGTGGCTATGCGCCAAACCTGGGTTCCAACGCTGAAGCTCTGGCTGTTATCGCTGAAGCGGTTAAAGCAGCTGGCTACGAGCTGGGCAAAGACATCACTCTGGCGATGGACTGTGCAGCTTCTGAATTCTACAAAGACGGTAAATACGTTCTGGCTGGCGAAGGCAACAAAGCGTTCACCTCTGAAGAATTCACCCACTTCCTGGAAGATCTGACCAAGCAGTATCCGATCGTTTCCATCGAAGATGGTCTGGACGAATCTGATTGGGATGGTTTCGCATACCAGACCAAAGTGCTGGGCGACAAAATCCAGCTGGTTGGTGACGATCTGTTCGTAACCAACACCAAGATCCTGAAAGAAGGCATCGACAAAGGCATCGTTAACTCCATCCTGATCAAATTCAACCAGATCGGTTCTCTGACCGAAACTCTGGCTGCAATCAAGATGGCAAAAGACGCTGGCTACACTGCAGTCATCTCTCACCGTTCTGGTGAAACTGAAGATGCAACTATCGCTGACCTGGCGGTAGGTACTGCTGCAGGCCAGATCAAAACCGGTTCCATGAGCCGTTCTGACCGCGTTGCTAAATACAACCAGCTGATTCGTATCGAAGAAGCGCTGGGCGAAAAAGCACCGTACAACGGTCTGAAAGAGATCAAAGGTCAGTAATTTATTACTGTCGCTTTACTCTATATAAACCCGCTTCGGCGGGTTTTTTATTGCCTGGAAAACGCGGTGGGGCAGCTGCTTGTCTCGCCGTGGCGCGCCAAATCTGCGATACTTACACTTTACTCCCTTCACAGAGATGACTATGCAGTACCCGATTAACGAAATGTTCCAGACCCTGCAAGGCGAGGGTTACTTCACCGGCGTTCCCGCCATTTTTATTCGACTACAGGGATGCCCGGTTGGCTGTGCGTGGTGCGATACCAAACATACCTGGGACATGCTGGAAGATCGGGAAGTGTCTCTGTTCAGCATTCTGGCTAAAACCAAAGAAAGCGACAAATGGGGCGCGGGCACAGCGGAAGACCTGCTGACTGCGATCGGTCGTCAGGGCTGGACCGCGCGCCATGTGGTCATCACCGGCGGCGAACCCTGCATTCATGATTTAACCCCGCTGACTACGCTTCTGGAACAGAACGGTTACAGCTGCCAGATTGAAACCAGCGGTACCCACGAAGTGCGCTGTTCCCACGCCACTTGGGTGACCGTATCGCCGAAAGTGAACATGCGCGGCGGATATGCAGTACTGCCTCAGGCTCTACAGCGTGCCGACGAGATAAAACATCCGGTAGGGCGCATGCGTGACATTGAAGCGCTGGATGAACTGTTAGAGACGCTGACCGACGATAAACAGCGCATCATCGCTCTGCAGCCCATCAGTCAGAAAGACGATGCCACCCGCCTGTGCATTGAAACCTGTATCGCTCGCAACTGGCGTTTGTCGATGCAGACGCACAAATACCTGAATATCGCCTGACAAGAAAGCCCGGTTAATCACCGGGCTTTCTTCATCACATGCTTCGCCATTTTTACTCGCCGCGATAGACGCAGCCCGCGGTGCAGGTTTCTTTGATCATCACCGCACTCAGCAGTGGCACCAGCGGCTTCATCTGATCCCAAATCCATTTCGACAGCACTTCGCTGGTCGGGTTTTCAAGGCCTGGGATATCGTTCAGATAGTAGTGATCGAGTCGGTCGTAAGTCGGTTTGAACGCCGCTTTCAGCTCGGCAAAGTCCATAATCCAGCCCGTGTGGGGATCGACATCGCCAGTAATCTCCAGACGAACCATAAAGGAGTGGCCATGCAGACGACCGCACTTATGACCTTCCGGCACATGCGGCAGGTGGTGAGCGGCTTCGAAGGTAAAATCTTTAAACAGGGTGGTGGACATCATTGACTCTCAGAATGCGGAAAAAACCGGCGAATCTTACAGCAACGCGCCTTTTTTCGCATTAACTAAAACCGCCGTTTAGGCAGAGGGCAATGACATCGGGGATAATCTTCAGAAAAGTGTTTATCTTTCAAAGTATTAATTAACCTGTTTTGCCGATAGTAATGACAACTAAAACAGGTTAGTCCATTTGGTTATTTATTATTTCCAACCCTTATTTAGTTGTTATTATCGCCGCCGTTACCCTAATCCTCTGTTCTGTTTTTACGATGAAAAACAGCTTTGCTACTGGAACATAACGACGCATGACGACACAGGCCCCACCTTCCGCTTTGCTTCCGCTGAACCCGGAGCAACTGGCACGCCTGCAGGCGGCCACCACCGATCTTTCACCGACCCAGCTGGCCTGGGTTTCAGGCTATTTCTGGGGGATGTTGAATCAGCAGCCGGGCAGCGTGATGAGCGCCGCACCTGCCGCCGTTGAAGCGCCAGCGATTACCCTGATCTCCGCCTCACAAACCGGCAATGCACGTCGCGTGGCCGAACAGCTGCGCGACGATCTGCTGGCGGCGAAGCTGAACGTTAAACTGGTGAACGCGGGCGACTATAAATTCAAACAAATAGCCCAGGAAAAACTGCTGGTGGTGGTGACCTCCACGCAAGGGGAAGGTGAACCGCCGGAAGAAGCTGTCGCGCTGCACAAGTTCCTGTTCTCGAAAAAAGCGCCGAAGCTCAATGGCACCGCCTTTGCGGTGTTTGGCCTCGGTGATACCTCTTATGAATTCTTCTGCCAGTCAGGCAAAGATTTTGACAACAAGCTGGCTGAGCTTGGCGCGGAACGCTTACTGGACCGTGTCGACACCGACGTGGAGTACCAGGCCGCCGCCACCCAATGGCGCGAGCGCATCGTCGACGTGCTGAAAGCCCGTGCGCCGAAAGAGACACCCGCCCAGGCGGTTGCGACGGCCACCGGCATCGTCAACGATGTGCATACCAGCCCGTACACCAAGGAAGCGCCGCTGACCGCAACCCTGGCGGTGAACCAGAAGATAACCGGGCGTGATTCTGAAAAAGACGTGCGTCATATTGAAATCGATCTGGCGGATTCCGGGCTGCGGTATCAGCCGGGCGATGCCCTCGGCGTCTGGTATCAGAACGATCCGGCGCTGGTCAAAGAGCTGGTCGAACTGCTGTGGCTGAAGGGCGATGAGTCGGTGACCGTCAACGGTCAGACGCTGCCGCTTAGCGACGCGCTGCAATGGCACTTCGAGCTGACGGTGAATACCGCCAACATCGTTGAAAACTACGCCACCCTGACGCGCAGTGAATCGCTGCTGCCATTGGTGGGCGACAAGGCGAAGTTGCAGCATTACGCGGCGACCACCCCGATCGTCGACATGGTGCGCTTTTCTCCGGCTCAGTTAGACGCCGAAGCATTGACTGGGCTGCTGCGTCCCCTGACGCCGCGCCTGTATTCGATTGCATCGTCCCAAGCGGAAGTGGAAACCGAAGTCCACATCACCGTTGGCGCCGTGCGTTTTGATATCGAAGGCCGGGCCCGCACCGGGGGCGCATCCGGCTTCCTCGCCGACCGCGTGGAAGAAGACGGTGAAATCCGCGTCTTCATCGAACACAACGATAATTTCCGCCTGCCAGCCAACCCGGAGACCCCGGTTATCATGATTGGCCCAGGCACCGGTATTGCCCCCTTCCGTGCCTTCATGCAGCAGCGTGCGGCAGACGGCGCGACGGGCAAAAACTGGCTGTTCTTTGGCAACCCGCATTTCACCGATGACTTCCTGTATCAGGTGGAGTGGCAGCGCTATGTTAAAGAGGGCGTCCTGACCAATATCGACCTGGCCTGGTCCCGCGATCAAAAAGAAAAAGTCTACGTACAGGACAAGCTGCGCCAGCAGGGCGCGGAGCTGTGGCGCTGGATCAATGACGGTGCCCATATTTATGTCTGCGGCGACGCCAATCGCATGGCGAAAGACGTTGAGCAGGCATTGCTGGAAGTGATTGCCGAATTCGGTGCGATGGATACCGAAGCGGCGGACGACTATTTGAGTGAGCTGCGCGTTGAGCGCCGTTATCAGCGAGATGTCTACTAATGAGCGAAAAACATCCCGGCCCTTTAGTGGTCGAAGGCAAGCTGGCTGACGCCGAGCGCCTGAAAAAAGAGAGCAATTATCTGCGAGGCACCATCGCAGAAGATTTGCATGACGGTCTCACCGGCGGCTTCAACGGCGACAACTTCCTGCTGATCCGTTTTCACGGCATGTACCAGCAGGATGACCGCGATATTCGTGCTGAACGCGCCGAGCAGAAGCTCGAACCGCGCCACGCGATGATGCTGCGCTGTCGTCTGCCTGGGGGGATCATCACCACCAAACAGTGGCAGGCGATCGACGCGTTCGCGGAAAACAACACAATCTACGGCAGCATTCGTCTGACCAACCGCCAGACGTTCCAGTTTCACGGCATTCTGAAAAAGAACGTTAAACCGGCACACCAGATGCTGCACGAAGTCGGGCTCGATGCGTTGGCTACCGCCAACGACGTGAACCGGAACGTGCTCTGCACCTCGAACCCGATTGAGTCCGAGCTGCACGCTGAAGCGTACGAGTGGGCGAAAAAACTGTCTGAACATCTGCTGCCACGCACCCGCGCCTATGCGGAGATCTGGCACGATCAGGAAAAAGTCGCGACTACCGACGAAGAGCCGATCCTTGGCGAGACCTATCTGCCGCGTAAATTCAAAACCACGGTCGTGATCCCGCCGCAGAACGATGTCGATCTGCACGCCAATGACATGAACTTTGTCGCGGTGGCGGAGAACGGCAAGCTGGTGGGCTTCAACCTGCTGGTCGGCGGGGGTCTGTCTATCGATCATGGCAATAAAAAAACCTACGCCCGCACCGCCAGCGAGTTTGGGTTCCTGCCGCTGGAGCACACTCTGGCTGTGGCTGAAGCGGTCGTGACCACTCAGCGCGACTGGGGTAATCGTACCGACAGGAAAAACGCCAAAACCAAATACACCCTTGAGCGCGTCGGCGTGGACGTGTTTAAGGCGGAAGTGGAACGCCGCGCGGGCATGACCTTCGCGCCGGTTCGTCCGTATGAATTTACCGGCCGCGGCGACCGTATCGGCTGGGTGAAAGGCATCGACAATAAATGGCACCTGACGCTGTTTATCGAGAATGGCCGTATCCTGGATTATCCGGACAGACCGCTGAAAACGGGTCTGCTGGAAATTGCTAAGATCCATAAAGGTGATTTCCGCCTGACCGCCAACCAGAATCTGATCGTGGCGGGTGTGCCGGAAAGCGAGAAGGCGAAGATCGAGAAACTTGCGCAGGACCACGGCCTGATGAATGCCGTCAAGCCGCAGCGTGAAAACTCCATGGCCTGCGTGTCGTTCCCGACCTGTCCGCTGGCGATGGCGGAAGCCGAACGTTTCCTGCCATCGTTCGTCGACAAAGTGGAGGCGGTGATGGAACGTCACGGCGTGGGCGAGGAACATATCGTACTGCGCGTCACCGGCTGCCCGAACGGCTGTGGCCGTGCGCTGCTGGCCGAATTGGGTCTGGTGGGTAAAGCTCCGGGTCGCTATAACCTGCACCTTGGCGGCAACCGGATGGGGACGCGTATCCCGCGGATGTATCGCGAGAACATCACCGAATCGGAAATCCTCGACACCGTGGATGAACTGGTCGGCCGCTGGTCGAAAGAGCGCGAAGCCGATGAAGGCTTTGGTGATTTCACGGTACGTGCCGGGATAGTCCGTCCGGTGCTCGATCCGGCGCGAGATTTCTGGGAATAAGGTTTCACCGCCCGGTGGCGCTTCGCTTACCGGGCCTATAGGTTTTGTAGGCCGGACAAATGCAGTGCCGCCCGGCAAAACAGCCAAGTGAGGTATCTATGTCCATACTGGATCTGAATGCGCTTAATGCTCTGCCGAAAGTCGAGCGGGTGCTCGCGCTGGCGGAAACCAACAGCCAACTGGAAAAACTCAGCGCGGAAGAACGCGTCGCCTGGGCGCTGGACAATCTGCCGGGTGATTACGTGCTGTCGTCCAGCTTCGGTATTCAGGCGGCGGTGAGCCTGCATCTGGTTAATCAGCTGCGCCCGGACATCCCGGTAATCCTCACCGATACCGGTTATCTGTTCCCGGAAACCTACCAGTTTATCGATGAGCTGACCGACAAGCTGAAGCTCAATCTGAAGATTTACCGTGCCGAACAGAGCCCCGCATGGCAGGAAGCGCGCTACGGTAAACTGTGGGAGCAGGGCGTTGAAGGCATTGAGAAATACAATGAAATCAACAAAGTTGAGCCGATGAACCGGGCGCTACAAGATCTGAATGCCCAGACCTGGTTTGCCGGTTTGCGCCGCGAACAGTCGGGCAGCCGCGCCAATTTACCCGTGCTGGCTATCCAGCGCGGAGTCTTTAAAATCCTGCCGATCATCGACTGGGATAACCGCACGGTGTACCAGTATCTGCAACAACACGGCCTGAAATATCACCCGCTATGGGATCAGGGCTACCTGTCCGTCGGCGACACCCACACCACCCGTAAATGGGAACCAGGAATGGCAGAAGAAGAAACCCGCTTCTTTGGGCTTAAGCGTGAGTGCGGTTTGCACGAAGGATAATAATTAAAATAAACGCCATGAATATGAAATAAATATTCATGGCGTTTATTCCCTGCCTTTGTTTATATTCATAGCCAAATATTTTCCCCGAGTTATTTTATTTTGTTTTTTGCGATGTGACCGCGATCGCCTTTATTATCTCTCAGTCTGTAATCCTTAATATATGTGTGTTTACGGACTATGTAGGGCAAATGGACAATTGCGCGTCGTATTTTATGTATTGGGGTAAAACGGCAGAGAAGGCGTGTTCTTCTGGATCGGGTTATCATTTACTGCCCTGGCATCATTTAGATGTCGCTGCCTGCGGCTGGCAGATGGTGTTGCAAAACCGCTTCCATGCTGCTGATATATTCGCGGAAATTGGATTTTCACGAGAAGAAGGGGCCCGCTGGTTCGCTTGGTTTCTGGGCATTCACGATTTGGGTAAATTCTCCCGGGGCTTTCAGCAATTATATGCTCATGCCAGCCCGGACTTAGTGCTCCCAGTCAACGGTAAAATATACAGTGAGCGTCATGATTCATTAGGCTACTGGTTGTGGTGCGACTTCCTGCTACCACGCTGGAGAGAAGACAATTCTTGCGCCTTGCCCACCAGTAATAACAAAATCAATGATAAACGCACCCTTGATGTTTGGCTAAAAATAGTCACCGGCCATCATGGCAAACCGCCGACAGGCCAGGTAAAAGGCAATCTGGCTTTTACTCAGGAAGATAAAATTGCCGCTGAACGTTGGGTGGCAGAACTAGGGCATTTATTCGGTCTTAGTCATTTCCCGGAATGTTTCAGTGATAAAAGCTGGCGTAAAAAATTACAGCAACAAAGCTGGGCGCTGGCCGGATTAACCGTGCTTGCAGACTGGCTGGGATCAAACCCCCTGCACTTTCCCCTGGTCAGTACGGTTATGCCTACTGGTGAATACTGGCAGAGAGCATTGGAGCAGGCGCAGCAGGCTCTGTCGCTGCTACCTGATGCTTCACCAGTCCGCCCCTTCGATTCACCACATACGCTGTTTCCCTTTATTGAACACTTCACCCCGTTGCAGCAAAAAGCGCTATCGGTGGACATCTCCGCGCCAGGCCCACAGCTGTTGGTGCTGGAAGACGTTACCGGCGCAGGCAAAACGGAGGCGGCGATGATTTTGGCGCATCGGCTGATGTCTGCGGGTAAAGGTGACAGTCTGTATGTCGGATTACCGACGATGGCGACCTCCAATGCGATGTTTACGCGCCTGGCGCACTCTTATCGCGCATTGTTTGAGCAAACGGCTCATCCCTCGCTGGTCCTGGCGCACGGCGCCAGACAGATGTCAGTGGCATTTAACCATTCCCTGTGGAGTGAGGATGTTGACGGGCAAAGTGATTACCAGCCGGGTGAAATCGCCGCGAGTAGCGCCTGCAACCGTTGGTTTGCCGATTCACGTAAAAAATCCCTGCTGGCCGAAGTCGGTGTCGGAACGCTGGATCAGGTTCTGATGTCCGCGATGCCCTTTAAACATCAGTCATTACGCCTGCTGGGGTTGTACGGCAAAATTCTGATTCTGGATGAAGTACACGCTTACGATGCCTATATGGTGCGTTTATTAGAAGGATTGCTCACCTTCCATGCGGCTCAAGGCGGGAGTGCGATCGTTCTCAGCGCGACCTTGCCGTTATCGTTACGGCAAAAATTACTGAATGCCTTCCAGAAAGGCTGCGGTGCGGAACTTCCTGTACTCAACCCGGACGCGGGCTATCCCTGGTTTTCTCATTTAACGTCGCAGGGGTTGCAGGAAAGTTTTACCCCAACCCGTCAGGAGGTTACGAGAAGTGTGACCGTCGACTGGCTGATGGAGACCCAACAGGCCCTCGAACTTATCGAGTCATCGGCGCATGAAGGCCACTGCCTGTGCTGGATCCGTAATACGGTTGATGATGCAACCAACGTATATCGTCAGCTACGCCAGCGCAGCAATATCCCCCCTGAAAACCTGCTGCTGTTCCATAGCCGCTTTGCGTTTACCGACCGCATGGAAATTGAAAACCAGGTGCTGGAATGGTTTGGCAAAGAAAGTACGGTAGAGCAGCGAAGGGGCAAGGTGTTAATCGCCACCCAGGTTATCGAGCAGAGTCTTGATATTGACCTGGATGTCATGATCAGCGATCTCGCACCGATTGATTTACTCATTCAGCGTGCCGGGCGCTTGCAGCGCCATCAGCGCGGACCACGACGGGCTCCCACTCTGCATATTCTTGCCCCCGACTGGCAACCAGATGCCAAACCTGGCTGGCTTGGTGAAACCCTGCGAGGGACAGGTGCTGTGTATGCCGACCATGCCTGCCTGTGGCGAACACAATCCGTATTACATGAAAAAGGGGTAATCCGGATGCCGGATGATGCCCGCGAACTGGTGGAGAGCGTCTATGAGGAGTGGATCCCAGCCCCGGATGGCTTACAGCGGATCAGCGACACGGTGTTCGGCTTGAAAGCCAGTGAAAAGGGAGCGGCAGCACAGATGTTGCTCGACCGCGATACAGGCTATGACCGCAACGCTAGCGATTTTTTGTGGAGCGATGAGGTGGAGCTCTCTACCCGGCTTAGCGAGAAAAACGTCGATCTCTATCTGGCGTGGCAGGATCTCTCGCCCTACGCCGCTGGGCCTGATTTTGCCTGGGAGAAAAGTCGTCTCTCCGTCCGCATACCTCTGTGGGACAAAATTGCCGCAGAGGCACCGCACTTGCACGGGGATGAGCTGGAGCGTTTTCGTGAAAAAATTCGTAACCCAACCGCGGAGGTGTTGATGCTGAGGTTGGATGAGGGATCCGCGTTCTACAGCAGCGTCTGGGGGTTGTCTAACCCAGATGATGATCCAAAGGGAAAATCTATGCAGGAGAATCTATGTTTTCCTTAATAAAAGACCCCTGGCTGCCCGTGCTGGATAGCAACGGGCAGCGCAGGAAAATTTCGCCACGGGAACTGGCGGATAACCAAATTATTGATCTGGCCTGGCCCAGACCGGATTTTCAGGGGGCGGGCTGGCAGCTGCTTATTGGCATGCTGCAAACCGCGATGGCACCGGAAGATGAGGAAGAATGGGAGGAAGTTTGGGAGCAAGGACTGGACGCGCAAAAGTTACATCAGGCGCTGACGCGTATTGAACACACTTTTCACTTTGGCCCGCAGAAACCCGCCTTTTTGCAGGATTTTTCGACGCTGAGCGTAGAGCCTTCCTCTGTTTCGGGGTTGTTGATTGATTCGCCAGGCGGCAATACCCTCAAACTGAATAAAGACCATTTCGTAAAACGCAGTAGCTATCAGCATTTTTGTCCTCATTGCACGGCGATGGCGCTGTTCACCGTGCAAACCAATTCTCCTGCGGGTGGGGCGGGTTTTCGAACCAGTATGCGGGGTGGTGGGCCAATGACCACGTTGCTGGAGCCCGCTGAAGAGAATGTGCCTTTATGGCGGAAACTTTGGCTTAACGTGATGCCATCCAGTGATAACTGGCAAGAGCCACACTTACCACTGATCTTTCCCTGGCTGGCTGAAACCCGCAGTAGCGAAACGGCAAAAAATATTACCACTCCCGAGAATGCGCATCCGTTGCAGGCATATTGGGGTATGCCGCGTCGCCTTGAAATTGATTTTGACCATCAGCAGAGCGGCTGTTGTGATTTATGCGGTGAGCATAGTGACAACTTACTCAGTCAAATTCGCAGTAAAAATTATGGTGTGCAATATGACGGCTGGCTGCATCCCTTTTCTCCGTATCGTCAGGGTCTAAAAGATGCCAGCGCACCATTGTTACCGCTAAAAGGGCAGCCTGGTGGCCTGGCTTATAAGGACTGGCTGGGGCTGGTTATCACGTCGGAAGATAAACTAAACCGCACGCTTCCAGCCCAGGTGGTTCGCGGTAATCCCCTTCCGCGGCAGACTCGTTTGTGGTGCTTTGGTTTTGATATGGATAATGCCAAATCTCGCTGCTGGTACGAGCATCATCTGCCTGTCTCGTCGCTCACTCAGGAAGGCGAATTGAAAGACCTTCTGCAACTGGCTGTTGAGCTGGCGCAAAACGCCCTGTCTCTGTTGAAAATGGCTTTAAAAGAAGCCTGGTTTGCCAGCCCGAAAGAGGCGAAAGGTGATTTTAGCGCCATTGATATCGCTTTCTGGCAGCAAACAGAGGCTGAATTTCGCACGCTCTGGCAGCAGCTGAGTCTCTACCCATCCAGCGCAATGCCTCAGGCGCGGGAGGCATTGCGCCACTGGCAAACCGCAATACGTGATTACCTTTTTACTGCCTTCGATGCACGGGCGTTCACCAATCCGGAAGAAACCGCGGATTTATGTCGTGTCTTAGCCGCCCGCCTGGCATTGCATAAAAACATCAGTAAGCAAAAAAGCCATAAACAGTTACTGGCAATAATGTGCGATCGAGAGGAGACGGAACATGTCTGATATGGATACCAGCAGGCCCGTGATATTTACCGGGCAGGCCGCCGCCGGTGAATTAAGGCGTTGGTACAGCTATTTACAGGAACGCTATCACCATGATGGGGGAAATGGCAGAGCCTGGCGCGCGGAATTACGTCGCAGCGCTCAACCTTACGGGGCGTTAACGTCTGATGGTTTCCAGGCCCTGCGGAGTGCCTTACACAGCAAATTGCATTTTGAGCAAAGCGACACGCTGGCGCTGGCTATATTCGCCAGCGTGGCGGCTCACGCCAGGAGAGATAATTCGCAAGCGTGTTTCGCCCGACAGCTGGGGGAAGTGAATAAAAGCACGCCATACCTTTCCCGTTTGCGCTTTGACCGTTTACTGGCGGTTCGCACCCCGGCTGAACTCTGTAGTCAGCTAACGCGCGCAGTAAAGCTGCGTGGCGACGAAGGGGTCAACGTGGTGTCGCTGGCCGACGGGATTTTTCTGTGGATGCGTGAATGGCATGCGCGGGAACAATGTCTGCCCGCGCAAAGCGATCCTTTCAAGCGCATCAGTGTGCGCTGGGCCAGTGATTACCTTCAGGCAAAAGAAAAAGTTTCTGTTAAAAATTAAGGACAATAATGATGACTACATTTATTCAGCTACATCTGTTAACCGCCTATGCACCCGCCAATTTAAACCGTGATGATACCGGCCGTCCAAAGACGGCGATGATGGGGGGCGTCGAACGTCTACGAATTTCATCACAAAGCCTGAAGCGGGCCTGGCGCACCTCAGAAACATTCCAGTGTGCATTAAGTGAGTACATCGGCACCCGGACTCGCCGCTTTGGCCGGGAAATTTTTCAGGCACTGCGCAAGGGAGATGTTGCTGAAAAAAGCGCGTTGACCATCGCGGCAAAAATTGCGGAACAGTTCGGGAAATTAAAAGCCGATAAGAATGCAAAATCGCCGCTGGATAATCTGGATATTGAGCAGCTGGTGCACCTGAGCCCGGAAGAGCAGCGGAAAACAATGCAACTGGTTGAGGTGCTGATCGCCGAAAAACGTGAACCCAGAGATGACGAATTAAAACTGCTGCGCGCCGATGTTCAGAGTGTGGATATTGCCTTATTTGGCCGGATGCTGGCGTCTGCCCCTGGCTTTAACGTTGAGGCGGCGTGCCAGGTGGCTCACGCGTTAGGGGTGAGTGCGGTCACCGTCGAAGAGGATTTCTTCACCGCTGTGGACGACTTGAATCGTAAAGAAGAGGATGCAGGCTCGGCTCACATGGGGGAGCAGGGGTTTGCATCGGCACTGTTTTACAGCTACGTCTGCATAAACCGCGATCTGCTGCTGGATAATCTGAACCATGATGAAGCGCTGGTGGCGAAAACCGTTCGCGCGCTGACGGAAACCGCCCTGACCGTTTCGCCGACCGGTAAACAAAATAGTTTTGCTTCGCGGGCGTATGCCTCTTATGCCCTGGCCGAGCGCGGAACGCAGCAGCCTCGCGCGTTGTCGGTCGCCTTCTTTAATCCGGTACGGGGCGAAGATCAGCAGGCTCAGGCGATTGCCCGGATACAGCAGCAACAGCAGAAATTTGCCCGCGTGTATGGGCAAAAAAGCGATGAGCGCTGTTATGAAATGAACGTGGAATCAGGCGAAGGTTCGCTTCAGGCTCTGCTGGATTTTGTCAGCTAGTCAAGGAGTGACCATGTCCCGATATCTGGTTTTTCAGCTCTATGCCCCTTTAGCGTCATGGGGAGAAGCGGCGATTGGCGAAGTGCGTCATACGGCGGCGTTGCCCAGTCGTTCTGCCTTGCTTGGCCTGCTGGCTGCCGCGCTGGGGATAAAACGCGAAGATGAGTCGTGCCTGCAGACATTTTATCAGCATTATCGTTTCGCCATCCGACCCCTTTCGAACGATGAGCAATGGCTACGAGATTACCACACGGTCCAGGTGCCAAAAGAAAACCGCAAACGCCATTACTACACCCGACGAGATGAGCTGACGCAGGCTCCTGAAGAAGTGGGCACTATGATTACCTCTCGTGAGTATCGCTGTGATGCTTACTACCATATTGCTGTGCAGGAAACATCCGGGGCTCCTTTTAGTCTGGAGGCACTGGCTCAGGCGTTGGCGTATCCGGTGTTTGCACTATATCTGGGGCGTAAAAGTTGCCCTCTTGCGTTACCGCTGGCGCCCGTCATTCTCAATGGCTCACTCGCGGCTGTATTCCGCCAGGCAGAGCAGGAAGAGTATGGGCTGTTATGCCCGGAACTGAGCCTCATCACGCATGACCAAAAGTGGTGTGTATGGGAAGGGCAGCATGAGGGGGTGACTGAGGTGGCGACGATGCAACGCAACGACCAGCCACTGAGCAAATTGCGTTGGCAGTTCACCACGCGACAACAGCATTCTGGCTACCTCAGGGAGGAAGAATAATGTTTTTCTCACGCGTCATGCTTGATCAAAACAAACTCACGCCTGCAATGTTACAGAAATGGCAGCAGACCCGCTCTTACGCCAGCCATCAGTGGCTATGGCAGCTTTTTCCCGAGCAGCAGGAACGGCGCTTTTTATTCCGGCATGAACCAACACCTTCAGGTGCCTGTTTTTATCTCCTTTCTGATATTGCTCCGCAGATTGACCACAACATGTTTAACGTTGAGACAAAACCATTCCAGCCGCAGCTTGTGGAAGGGATGACGTTGGCTTTTTCCTTACGGGCCAATCCGGTCATCACGCGCCAGGGTAAACGTAGTGACGTCATGATGGATGCGAAGTTTCAGGCAAGGCAAAAAGGACTCGAACCGACGGAATACGCAATCCAACAAGTCATGGCGGCAAAGGCATGGTTAAGTGCGCAGTCGGATAAGCATGGTTTTTCCGTTAATGAGCGTGACATTGAGGTGGTTAGCCATCAGCAGCAACGTTGTCAGCGTAAAGATGGGGAACGACCAATATGTTTCACCAGCGTTGATTTCAGCGGGCTGCTTCGGGTGACCAATACAGAACTATTTTTAACTCTGCTACGTAAAGGCATAGGGAAGAGCAAAGGTCTGGGATGCGGGCTGATGCTGATCAGAAGGGGATAATGCGATGACCTACATACCGCTTTCCCCGATCCCCATCAAAGACAGGACGTCCATGATCTTCCTGCAGTATGGGCAGATCGACGTTATTGATGGGGCGTTTGTCCTGATCGATAAAACCGGTATCCGCACGCATATCCCGGTGGGATCGGTGGCGTGCATTATGCTCGAGCCGGGAACGCGGGTGTCACATGCAGCTGTTCGTCTGGCGGCGACGACCGGAACATTGCTGGTGTGGGTAGGCGAGGCGGGGGTCCGGGTTTATGCCAGCGGCCAGCCCCGAGTCGACGCTCGGTTGAGCAATTACGTGGGATCGAAGGTGTCCGGGTTCGCCAGACCTATGCATTGCTGGCAAAGCGATACGGCGTCAAATGGCACGGGCGACGTTATGATCCCAAAGACTGGGAAAAGGGGGATACGGTTAATCAATGTATTAGCGCGGCAACCTCTTGTTTGTACGGGATAACCGAAGCGGCGGTGCTGGCGGCAGGGTATGCCCCTGCGATTGGTTTTGTGCATTCCGGTAAGCCTCTGTCGTTTGTCTACGATATTGCCGACATCGTGAAGTTCGACGGCGTTGTCCCTATGGCCTTTGAAATAGCGGCCAAGAAGCCTCACTCCCCTGATAAGGACGTCCGCCTTGCATGCCGGGATGTATTCCGCAGCCAGAAAACACTCGCGCGTTTAATCCCGTTGATTGAAGAAGTCTTAGCCGCGGGAGAAATTGCGTTGCCACAACCGTTTGAAGATGCGCAGCCTCCGGCCATTCCCGAACCAGTGTCTCTGGGCGATGCGGGTCATCGGGGCGGAGGGTAATGAGTATGTTGGTCGTCGTTACTGAAAATGTCCCTCCGCGATTGCGCGGTCGGTTAGCGGTATGGTTGCTGGAAGTCCGTGCTGGCGTCTATGTCGGAGATGTTTCACGTAAAGTCCGAGAAATGATCTGGCAGCAAATTCAGGTCCTGGCGGATGACGGAAATGTTGTCATGGCCTGGGCGGTGAATAATGAGTCGGGATTTGATTTTCAAACTTGGGGGGTAAATCGAAGGATCCCGGTGGACCTTGATGGCTTGAGGTTGGTTTCGTTCCTGCCTGTTGAAAATCAATAAGTTATGGCTCTTTAAAAATCTGAAAGTTGTGGTGGATTTTATTGGTGCTAAAAACCTTATATAGATCAGTTATATAATTTAAGAGTGTTCCCCGCGCCAGCGGGGATAAACCGTCTGATCAGGTTTCGCCTTCCATCGGTTTGAGGTGTTCCCCGCGCCAGCGGGGATAAACCGGCACCTTCTTCACATGAATCTGTGGCGGGGGAGTGTTCCCCGCGCCAGCGGGGATAAACCGGGGATCAATATTTCGGTGGCGCCAGTCATGATGTGTTCCCCGCGCCAGCGGGGATAAACCGTTGGTTCAATGCCTTAGAGGATGGAGTATTTAGTGTTCCCCGCGCCAGCGGGGATAAACCGTTCACCTATCAGGATGTGAGCATTGAGGATTTGTGTTCCCCGCGCCAGCGGGGATAAACCGGCTCTGTTGTTGATTATAAATCCCGGTTCGAAGTGTTCCCCGCGCCAGCGGGGATAAACCGTAATAATCATTAGCAAGACCATCACGAACCTGCGTGTTCCCCGCGCCAGCGGGGATAAACCGTCGAGGTTTGCGAGGTGGGCGAATGCGCCCAGGTGTTCCCCGCGCCAGCGGGGATAAACCGGCGCTGCGGTCTGATTTAGGGCTGAGTATCGAGTGTTCCCCGCGCCAGCGGGGATAAACCGCGCCAACCCATAAAACTTTGCAGGATGAAACCGTGTTCCCCGCGCCAGCGGGGATAAACCGGGGAGATTGACAGCGAAAGCGCTTACGATGTCGTGTTCCCCGCGCCAGCGGGGATAAACCGGCGTGTGATATATCAAATGATGCTGGCTCGGCGTGTTCCCCGCGCCAGCGGGGATAAACCGCACGGCCTGAACTTTCTGCTGTAGTGGTGACGGTGTTCCCCGCGCCAGCGGGGATAAACCGCTCGTTTATCAATCCGACTTCACCGCCCATCGGTGTTCCCCGCGCCAGCGGGGATAAACCGCAGACAACGCCACATGATCACACCAGCGAGACGTGTTCCCCGCGCCAGCGGGGATAAACCGGGATGGAAACAAATGGAGGTGCCATTGCGGGCGTGTTCCCCGCGCCAGCGGGGATAAACCGGTTTCCACCGTTCCGGTACAGAGAGATAGCCAGTGTTCCCCGCGCCAGCGGGGATAAACCGACATTGTACGGTCAGCGCAGGACTACCAATTCGTGTTCCCCGCGCCAGCGGGGATAAACCGTCGAACGGAAAACCATACAAATCTGTCGTGACGTGTTCCCCGCGCCAGCGGGGATAAACCGGAGAAGCGCACTCCATGTATGCCTGATAACTCGTGTTCCCCGCGCCAGCGGGGATAAACCGGAAATGCTCTATGGAGGAACTGAACCCGAACCGTGTTCCCCGCGCCAGCGGGGAGAAACCGGGCCCGATACCGCCGGGGAGATACTACATTGTGTGTTCCCCGCCCCTGCGGGGATAAACCCCATTCACCTCCACCCGCGGACCAAAAAAAAGGCCGGTGATTTCTCACCAGCCCTTAACTTTATGCGGATCGCGAGCCGTTATTTTCCCGCTTTCGCCAGTTCTTTCATCAGCGGCAGCATGATGTTCACCACGTCACGACCGCGATGTTCGATGCGGCCCGGCAGGGCTTTGTCGATGTATTGCAGGTTGTCGAGACGCACGTTATGCCAGCTGGTTCCATCCGGGAAAGAGCGCGTTTTGGCACGCTGCTGGAAACCGTCTTTTTTGCCCAGTGACCAGTTGGTGGCTTCGACGGACAGCACCGGAATACCCGCGTTATCAAACACCTCTGCATCGTTACAGCAGGCGGTGCCTTTCGGGTAATTGGCGTTCAGGCCCGGGTTGATGGCGGCCTGAATCCCATGACTGCGGGCAATCTTTAACGCCCGATCGCGGGTCAGTTTGCGCACCGAGGCGGGCGTCGATTTGCCGCTGTTAAAGTAGAGTTTGTCGCCGACCACCAGGTTATCGAGGTTGATAACCAGCAGCGTATTCTTTTTCTCTTCTGCGCTCATGCGCTTGAGCAGGTTATCTGCGCCCAGTTTGCCTTCTTCTTCACCGCTGGTGGCAATGAAGCGAATGCTGTATTCGGTCGGGATATTCTTTAAGCGTTCTGCCAGTTCCAGCATCACGCCTACGCCCATCGCGTTGTCGTCGATGCCCTGCAGCGTCAGACCGCCGAGATTCTGTTCCACATCGCTATCGCTGTGCGGGGCGTAGGTATCGAGATGCGCCATGACGATAATTTGCTGGCTGGCTTTGCCTTCATGCGCCGCGATAACCGTGCTGCCGGTGACTTTATGCCAGTTCTGACGCTTATCCTTGCCGGTATAAATGTAGCGACTGTTAAAAGTACGAATATCGCTTTCGTAGCCCATTTGCGCAAATTGCTGGCGAACGTAATCCGCCGACAGCATTTCAGCCGGGCTGCCGGTCATGCGGCCAGGAAAGTAGGTGGCGATATAACGTGCTTGCTGGTTGGCAATGGCTCCGGCGGGAACCGATGCGGCAAAAGACGAGGCCGTAAAACATGCACCCAACGCCAGAGGTAGCAGGCGACGGCACAAGGCGGAGAACATAACGTATCCTTACTTGAAAACTAACGGGTATCGGAATAATTGGCGATACAGTATGAAACTGTGACCGATTTAACACAATTTCATTTCTTCCTAAATCGGCGAAATATCACGCGTTAAGCACTTTTTGGCATTTGCATTTCTGCGCTGTTATTCCTTTGCGGAACTACTCATTCCATTTCGTAATTTCATTTGCTCATAGCCTCCCCCTATAGTCCCCCTATGCTGAATGTGAAAGAGTTGTAACCCCGTGGACTATTTGCCTGTTTTTGCCGCTGTGAAAGGCCGCCCGGTACTGGTTATCGGCGGTGGCGACGTTGCCGCCAGAAAAATCGTGCTGTTATTACGCGCGGGGGCAAAGGTGCGCATTGTGGCCCAGCAGCTCTGTGCCGAACTGGCCGAACTCGCCGAACGGCAACTGATTGAGTGGCTGGCGACAGAGTTTGACGAAGCCCAGATTGACCCGGTGTTTCTGGTGATTGCCGCCACCGATGACAGCGAACTGAATCAGCGCATTTTCGCGGCGGCGGATACCCGTCAGCGTCTGGTCAACGTGGTGGATAACCAACCGCTGTGCTCATTTATCTTCCCGTCGATCGTCGATCGTTCTCCACTGATGGTGGCTATCTCCTCCAGCGGCACCGCCCCGGTGCTGGCACGCTTGCTGCGTGAAAAAATTGAAGCGTTATTGCCGACCCATCTCGGGCGGATGGCGGCCACAGCCAGCTACTGGCGGCATCATATTCAGACCCGTTTACGGACCATCGAAGAGCGTCGTCGCTTTTGGGAGCGAGTGTTTACCGGCCGTTTTGCCAGCCTGATGGGCGCGGGGAACGAGACCGCCGCACAGCAGGCGCTGGAAGATGAGCTGAATGCACCGCAGCGCCTGATGGGTGAAATCACGCTGGTAGGCGCCGGGCCGGGGGATGCCGGGCTTCTGACGCTGCGCGGGCTACAGGTCATCCAGCAGGCCGACGTGGTGTTTTACGATCATCTGGTGAGCGAGGGTGTGCGTGAACTGGTGCGCCGCGACGCGGAGATGATCTGTGTCGGTAAACGCGCGGGCACCCACAGCGTGCCGCAGCACGAAACCAATCGCCTGCTGGTGGAAGCCGCGCTGGCCGGGAAAAACGTGGTGCGTCTGAAAGGCGGTGACCCGTTCATTTTTGGTCGCGGCGGTGAAGAGTTACAGGCCGCCGCTGAAGCGGGCGTGCCATTCCAGGTGGTGCCGGGTGTGACCGCTGCGGCAGGCGCGACGGCCTACGCGGGCATTCCGCTGACCCATCGGGATCACGCCCAGAGCGTGACCTTTGTTACCGGACATTACAAAGCCGACAGCACGCCGTTTGACTGGGCACATCTGGCCCAGAGCGGGCAAACGCTGGCGATTTATATGGGCACCATGAAGGCCGCAGAAATCAGTCAGCAGCTGATTGCTCATGGCCGCGACAGCCAAACGCCGGTGGCGGTGATCAGTCGCGGCACGCGCGCCGATCAGCAGGTGACCGTTGGCACATTACAACAACTCGAAAGCCTCGCGAAAGACGCCCCGATGCCAGCTCTGCTGGTGGTGGGGGAAGTGGTGCAATTGCATCACCAGCTCGCCTGGTTTCAACACAATCAACAGCAGGAGGGGTTTAACTCTTCTGTGGTGAATCTGGCTTAGCCCAGGCCTTATAAGGAACGGTTATGGACCATAAACGACTCACTCACCTGCGGCAGCTGGAGGCGGAAAGCATCCACATTATCCGCGAGGTGGCGGCAGAATTTTCCAATCCGGTGATGATGTACTCCATCGGCAAAGATTCCAGCGTGATGCTGCACCTGGCGCGTAAAGCGTTCTATCCTGGCACGCTGCCGTTCCCGCTGCTGCACGTGGATACCGGCTGGAAATTCCGCGAGATGTACGAGTTCCGTGACCGCACCGCGAAGGCCTACGGCTGCGAACTGCTGGTGCATAAAAACCCGGAAGGCGTGGCGATGGGGATTAACCCGTTCGTTCACGGCAGCGCCAAACATACCGACATCATGAAAACCGAAGGCCTGAAGCAGGCCCTGAACAAGTACGGTTTCGATGCGGCATTCGGCGGGGCACGACGTGATGAAGAGAAGTCGCGCGCCAAAGAGCGGATCTACTCCTTCCGCGACCGTTTCCACCGTTGGGATCCGAAAAACCAGCGTCCGGAACTGTGGCACAACTACAACGGCCAGATTAACAAAGGCGAAAGCATCCGCGTGTTCCCGCTCTCCAACTGGACCGAGCTGGATATCTGGCAGTACATCTATCTGGAAAATATTGAAATCGTTCCGCTGTATCTGGCTGCACCGCGCCCGGTACTGGAGCGCGACGGTATGCTGATGATGATCGACGACGATCGGATCAATCTGCAGACTGGTGAAGTCATCAAGCAGCAGATGGTGCGCTTCCGTACCCTCGGCTGCTGGCCGCTGACCGGCGCGGTGGAATCGAACGCGCAGACGTTACCGGAAATTATTGAAGAGATGCTGGTGTCGACCACCAGTGAACGACAGGGCCGCGTGATTGACCGCGACCAGGCAGGCTCCATGGAGCTGAAGAAACGCCAGGGTTATTTCTAAGGAGCCGCCATGAACACAACGATTGCACAACAGATTGCCGATGAAGGCGGTGTGGAAGCGTACCTGCACGCTCAACAGCATAAAAGCCTGCTGCGTTTCCTGACCTGCGGCAGCGTGGATGACGGCAAAAGTACCCTGATTGGTCGCCTGTTGCACGATACTCGCCAGATTTATGAAGATCAGCTCTCTTCCCTGCACAATGACAGCAAACGTCACGGCACCCAGGGCGAGAAGCTTGACCTGGCACTGCTGGTGGATGGCCTACAGGCCGAACGCGAGCAGGGCATTACCATCGACGTGGCGTATCGCTATTTCTCCACTGAGAAGCGCAAATTTATTATTGCCGACACCCCGGGTCACGAGCAGTACACCCGCAATATGGCGACCGGGGCATCGACCTGTGATCTGGCGATACTGCTGATGGATGCGCGTAAAGGCGTGCTCGACCAGACCCGTCGCCACAGCTTTATCTCCACGCTGCTGGGTATCAAACACCTGGTGGTGGCGGTGAACAAAATGGACCTGGTGGCATACAGCGAAGAGACCTTCAACGAGATCCGCGATGCCTATCTGACTTTTGCCGGGCAACTGCCGGGCGAACTGGATATCCGCTTCGTGCCATTGTCGGCGCTGGAAGGGGATAACGTCGCCAGCCAGAGCGATAAAATGCCGTGGTACAGCGGCCCGACGCTGCTCGAAGTGCTGGAAACCGTGGAGATCAAACGGGTGGTCGAAAGCCAGCCGCTGCGCTTCCCGGTGCAGTACGTCAACCGTCCAAACCTCGATTTCCGTGGCTATGCGGGCACGCTGGCCTCCGGCACCGTGAAAGTGGGCCAGCGCCTGAAAGTGCTGCCGTCCGGTGTGGAATCCGCCGTGGCGCGCATCGTCACGTTTGACGGTGACCTACAGGAAGCCGCCGCCGGGGAAGCCATTACCCTGGTGCTGAAAGATGAGATTGATATCAGCCGTGGTGATCTGCTGGTCGATGTGAGCGAAACGCTGCCTGCGGTGCAACGTGCCAGCGTGGACGTGGTATGGATGGCGGAGCAGCCTGTCCAGCCGGGGCAAAGCTATGAAATTAAAATCGCGGGTAAGAAAACCCGGGCACGCGTGGACGCGATTCAGTATCAGGTGGACATTAACAACCTGACGCAGCGGGAAGTGACCAGCCTGCCGCTAAACGGCATCGGACTGGTGGAGTTGACCTTTGATGAACCGCTGGTGCTCGACAAATATCAGCATAACCCGGTTACCGGGGGGCTTATCTTTATCGACCGTTTAACCAACGTCACGGTCGGGGCAGGGATGGTTCGCGAGCCGCAGCAGGACGCCATTGCCGCCGTTGACGGTGACTTCAGCGCATTTGAACTGGAGCTTAATGCCCTGGTTCGCAAGCACTTCCCGCACTGGGGCGCTCGTGACCTGCTGGGAGGCAAGTGATGGCCCAGCATGACGAAAACGTCGTCTGGCACGCGCATCCAGTGACCCAACAACAGCGCGAACAACTTCACGGTCACCGTGGGGTTGTGCTGTGGTTTACCGGGCTTTCGGGCTCGGGAAAATCCACGGTGGCGGGGGCGCTGGAGGAAGCGCTGCATCGCCTGGGCGTCAGCACCTATCTGCTGGATGGAGACAATGTGCGCCACGGGCTGTGCAGCGATTTAGGCTTTAGCGACGATCACCGCAAAGAGAACATCCGTCGGGTCGGGGAAGTGGCAAAGCTGATGGTTGATGCGGGGCTGGTAGTACTGACGGCGTTCATTTCACCTCATCGCGCTGAACGCCAGATGGTACGCGATCGCGTGGGTGCCGAGCGTTTCGTGGAAGTGTTCGTCGACACGCCGCTGGCAGTGTGCGAAACGCGCGATCCGAAAGGGTTATACAAGAAAGCGCGCGCCGGAGAACTGCGTAATTTCACCGGAATTGACGCGGTGTACGAAGCTCCGGAAAAGGCAGAAATTCACCTCGATGGTGAACAATTGGTAACAAATTTGGTTAACCAATTATTAGACCTGCTGAGACAGGGCGATATTATCAGATCCTGAGACCGGGCCGGTTTTCCGGCTTGTCAGGAAACAGGATTTGATATGCGCCATACCCAGAACATCACGATTACTCGCACAGAGCCCATGAGTACCGATACCGAAGAGACCACCTGGTCTCTGCCCGGTGCGGTCGTGGGTTTTGTCGCGTGGCTGTTAGCGCTGGGTATTCCCTTCCTGCTTTACGGCAGCAACACGCTGTTCTTCTTTCTCTATACCTGGCCCTTCTTTCTGGCACTGCTGCCCGTTTCGGTGGTGATTGGCATTGCGCTGCATTCACTGATGAACGGCAAACTCCTCTACAGTATTGTGGTGACGCTGATAACGGTCGGGGCGCTCTTTGGCCTGCTGTTTCTGTGGCTGTTGGGCTAACCGTCTACGGATGTATATTCGTTTCTATCGAGACCTACGACTCGACGGGCAAAATGTGGTACATTCCCCGCGATACGCGGCATCGTCCGCAGGCCGGGGTAGAGCACTCCGGCACGATATGGGATGATGATGCCGTTTTTCAGGGGGCTGGATGGGTAAATTAACACTGCTATTGCTGGCCTTGCTGGTCTGGCTACAGTACTCGCTGTGGTTCGGCAAGAATGGTCTCCATGACTACAGTCGCGTCAATGAAGACGTGGCGGCCCAGCAGGCAACGAATGCCAAACTTAAAGCGCGCAACGATCAGCTTTTCGCCGAAATTGACGACCTTAACGGCGGCCAGGAAGCTATCGAAGAACGTGCTCGCAACGAACTCAGCATGACTCGCCCAGGCGAAACCTTCTACCGTCTGGTGCCGGATGCGTCTAAACGCAATCAGGCTCAGAGTTCGGGGCAGAACAATCGATAAACAGAAGCCAGGATAACCGCATGGCAACCACTTTTCCGGGCGTTTGTGCCGTGGTGCCGGCAGCCGGTTTTGGCCGCCGTATGCAAACGGAATGCCCGAAGCAATATCTCTCAATCGGTAACAAAACGATTCTCGAACACGCGGTCGCCGCTCTGCTGGCGCACCCGCGGGTTGAACGCGTCATTATCGCTATCAGCGACGGTGACGTGCGTTTTCAGCAGCTCCCGCTCGCCAATCATCCGCAGGTCACCGTCGTCGAAGGTGGTGCCGAACGCGCCGATTCCGTCCTGGCCGGGTTGCGGGCTGCGGGTGATGCGCCATGGGTGCTGGTCCACGATGCCGCGCGTCCGTGCCTGCATCAGGACGATTTGGCGAACTTACTGGCGCTGAGCGACACCAGCCGCGTCGGCGGGATCCTCGCCGCCCCGGTGCGGGATACCATGAAACGTGCCGAGCCCGGTAAAGAGGCGATCGCCCATACCGTCGACCGAACCGACCTATGGCACGCCTTAACGCCGCAGTTTTTCCCCCGAGAACTCCTTTTTGACTGCCTCACGCGAGCGCTCAATGAAGGTGCGACCATCACCGATGAGGCCTCGGCGCTGGAATATTGTGGCTTCCACCCACAACTGGTCCCCGGCCGGGCTGATAATATTAAAGTGACCCGCCCGGAAGACCTGGCGCTGGCAGAATTTTACCTTTCCCGTTGCGGACTTCAGGAGCAGGCATAATGCGAATTGGACACGGTTTTGACGTACACGCCTTCGGTGGCGAGGGCCCGATTATCATTGGTGGCGTGCGCGTGCCATACGAAAAAGGCCTGCTGGCCCATTCCGATGGCGACGTGGCGCTGCACGCGCTGACCGATGCGCTGCTCGGCGCGGCGGCGTTAGGCGATATCGGCAAGCTGTTCCCGGATACCGACCCGGCCTTCAAGGGCGCGGACAGCCGCGAACTGCTGCGTGAAGCCTGGCGTCGTATTCAAGCCAAAGGCTACACGCTCGGTAATGTCGACGTTACCATCATCGCCCAGGCACCAAAAATGCTGCCGCACATCCCACAGATGCGCGTGTTTATTGCCGAAGATTTAGGTTGCCACATGGATGACGTCAACGTGAAGGCGACCACCACCGAGAAGCTTGGCTTTACCGGACGCGGCGAAGGCATCGCCTGCGAAGCGGTGGCTCTGCTGCACAAGGTGCACCCATGATTGGTTTTGATGAGCTGACCTACCTGCACGGTAAGCCGCAGGGGCAGGGGCTGCTGAAGGCCAACCCGGAAGACTTTCTGGTGGTCGAAGATTTAGGCTTTGCGCTGGACGGTGAGGGCGAGCATCTGCTGGTGCGGATCCTCAAAAACGGCTGTAACACCCGTTTTGTGGCCGATGCGTTGGCGAAATTCCTTAAAGTACATGCCCGTGAAGTGAGCTTTGCCGGGCAGAAAGACAAACATGCGGTTACCGAACAATGGCTGTGCGTCCGTCTGCCAGGCAAAGAGATGCCGGATTTAAGCAAGTTTGAACTGGAAGGCTGTCAGGTCCTGGAATATGCCCGCCACAAGCGCAAGCTGCGCCTCGGGGCGCTGAAAGGCAACGCGTTTACGCTGGTGCTGCGAGAAGTCAGCAACCGCGAAGACGTGGAAACGCGCTTACATGCGATTAGCGACCAGGGCGTGCCGAACTATTTCGGCGCACAGCGGTTTGGCATTGGTGGCAGCAACTTGCAGGGCGCGCTGCGCTGGGCACAGAGCGATGCGCCGGTACGCGATCGTAATAAACGCAGTTTTTGGTTGTCGGCAGCCCGCAGTGCGTTGTTTAATCAGTTGGTCAGCGAGCGTTTAAAAAAACCGGACTTTAATCAAGTTGTTGACGGCGATGCGCTACAATTAGCGGGACGTGGGAGCTGGTTTGTGGCAACGGATGAAGAAATGCCCGAACTTCAGTCCCGGGTTGATAATCGCGAGCTGATGATTACCGCCTCGCTGCCCGGCAGCGGTGAGTGGGGCACGCAGCGTGCGGCACTGGAATTTGAGCAACACACGCTGGCGGAAGAATCGCTGTTGCAGTCGTTATTGCTGCGCGAAAAAGTCGATGCAGCGCGGCGAGCCATGCTGCTCTACCCGCAACAGCTGAGCTGGAACTGGTGGGATGACGTTACCGTTGAGGTGCGTTTCTGGCTGCCGGCAGGCAGTTTTGCCACCAGTGTGGTAAGGGAACTTATCAACACAACAGGTGATTATGCGAATATTGCTGAGTAACGATGATGGGATCCATGCGCCGGGGATCCAGACCCTGGCGAAGGCCTTGCGCGAGTTCGCCGAGGTTCAGGTTGTTGCACCCGATCGTAACCGCAGTGGGGCGTCTAATTCGCTGACCCTGGAATCCTCTCTTCGTACCTTCACTTTCGACAACGGTGATATCGCCGTGCAGATGGGCACCCCAACGGACTGCGTGTTTCTTGGGGTCAATACCCTGATGCGTCCGCGTCCGGATGTGGTGGTTTCCGGGATCAACGCCGGGCCCAATCTGGGCGATGACGTTATCTATTCCGGTACGGTGGCGGCAGCGATGGAAGGCCGACACCTCGGTTTTCCGGCGCTGGCCGTTTCGCTGAACGGCTATACCCATTACGACACGGCGGCGGCGGTGACCTGTTCCATCCTGCGTGCATTAGCGCGTGAACCACTGCGCACTGGGCGTATTCTTAATATCAACGTCCCAGACCTGCCGCTGTCAGAAATCAAAGGCATTCGCGTGACCCGCTGCGGTAGCCGCCATCCGGCGGATAAAGTGATCCCTCAGCAGGATCCGCGCGGTAACACGCTCTACTGGATAGGGCCGCCGGGCGAAAAATGTGATGCCGGGCCGGACACCGATTTTGCGGCCGTCGACGAAGGCTACGTTTCCGTCACGCCTCTGCACGTTGATTTGACCGCTCACAGCGCCCAGGAGGTCGTCTCCGGCTGGCTGGAACGTGTGGGAGTTGATGTGCAATGGTAAGCAAACGCGTACAAAGTCTTCTCAATCAGCTGCGTAATCAGGGGATTATGGACGAGCGTGTACTCGATGCCATTGCCCATGTGCCACGCGAAAAATTTATTGATGAAGCCTTTGAACACAAAGCGTGGGAAAACGTCGCGCTGCCAATCGGTCAGGGACAAACCATCTCGCAGCCTTATATGGTGGCGCGAATGACCGAACTGCTTGAACTGACCCCGGAATCACGGGTGCTGGAAATTGGCACTGGCTCGGGCTACCAGACGGCGATTCTGGCGCATCTGGTGCACCATGTGTGCTCCGTTGAGCGGATTAAAAGTCTGCAATGGCACGCCCGGCGTCGTCTCAAGCAGCTTGATTTACATAATGTTTCAACTCGCCACGGCGATGGATGGCAGGGATGGCACGCCAGAGCGCCATTTGATGCCATTATTGTCACCGCGGCGCCGCTGGAAATTCCGGCCGCGTTGATGTCGCAGCTGGATGAGGGCGGCATTCTCGTTTTACCCGTCGGAGAGGAACATCAGGTTCTTAAACGTGTTGTACGACGGGGTGACGAATTTATCATCGATACCGTGGAAGCGGTTCGCTTTGTGCCATTAGTGAAAGGCGAGCTGGCGTAATACAGGAGTTTTCTTGTTTCTTTCGATACGCATTTTGGCGTAGGGTGAGCGCACTTTTTTTGTGTGATCACCGTCACTTTTTACGATTTATACGACACTGATAGTTAACACATTCCTGGGGGATAAATGAGCACGGGAAGCCCAAAATTCACCGTTAGTCGCATTGCGGCTTTATCACTGGTTTCACTTTGGCTGGCAGGATGTACCTCGTCCAACAATGCGCCTGCTCCGGTCAGTTCTGTGGGCGGCTCTTCGTCCAGCACCGACTCCGGAATGTTGATTACGCCGCCATCAAATATGGGCACCGCGCCGCAGTCGCAGCCGGTACAAACCGCGCCAGCTCAGCCGCAGATCCAGTCTGCTCAGCCACAGGTCCAGGCTACGCAGCCGGTTGCGACCGCACAGCCAACCGCCGCCGAGCCAACCGTTCAGATAGTGAATGGTCATGCGGTCTATAACCGTAAATACGGTGATATTCCAAAAGGCAGCTATGCGGGCGGCAGTACCTATACCGTCAAGCGCGGCGATACCCTGTTCTATATTGCCTGGGTTACCGGCAACGATTTCCGCGATCTGGCGCAGCGCAACAACGTAGCCGCACCTTACGCGCTGAACGTGGGTCAGGTGCTGCAAGTGGGCAACGCTTCAGGCCAGCCGATCACCGGAAATAACGCCGTAGCACAGGCTAGCGAGCAGGCCAGCACCGCCTCGAGCGGATTAGTCTCAAAACCTGCACAAAATTCCTCCGCAGTGGTTGCGTCGCAACCAACAATTACGTATTCTGAGGATTCAGGTGAACAAAGTGCTAACAAAATGTTGCCTAACAATCAGCCTGCGACTACGGTCACAGCGCCTGTTACGGCCCCAGCTGTCAGCACAACCCAACCGACTGCAAGCAGTACGTCTACCAGTTCGCCGATCTCTTCCTGGCGCTGGCCGACTGACGGCAAAATCATCGAAAACTTTAGTGGCGGCGACGGCGGCAACAAAGGTATCGATATTGCAGGCAGTAAAGGACAGGCTATCGTCGCGACCGCAGATGGACGCGTCGTCTATGCCGGTAACGCACTGCGCGGTTACGGTAATCTTATTATCATCAAACACAACGATGATTACCTGAGCGCCTACGCCCATAACGATACGATGCTGGTCCGGGAACAACAAGAAGTGAAGGCGGGGCAGAAGATAGCTACCATGGGTAGCACCGGAACCAGTTCAACACGCTTGCATTTTGAAATTCGTTACAAGGGGAAATCCGTCAACCCGCTGCAGTATTTGCCGCAGCGATAATTTGGCGAAACAACCGTGAGGTGTGTTTCGTCCAGGGATCACGGGTAGGAGCCACCTTATGAGTCAGAATACGCTGAAAGTTCATGATCTAAATGAAGACGCGGAATTTGATGAGAATGGAGCAGAGGTTTTCGACGAGAAAACCTTAGTAGAAGAGGAACCCAGTGATAACGATCTTGCTGAGGAAGAACTGTTATCTCAGGGCGCCACACAGCGTGTGCTGGATGCGACTCAGCTTTACCTTGGGGAGATTGGTTATTCCCCACTGTTAACGGCCGAAGAAGAAGTTTATTTCGCACGACGTGCGTTGCGTGGTGACGTTGCTTCCCGCCGCCGGATGATTGAAAGTAACCTGCGTCTGGTGGTGAAAATTGCTCGTCGGTACAGCAATCGTGGTCTGGCTCTGCTGGACCTGATTGAAGAGGGCAATCTGGGGCTGATTCGCGCGGTCGAGAAATTCGACCCGGAACGCGGATTCCGTTTCTCGACTTATGCTACCTGGTGGATTCGTCAGACTATCGAACGGGCAATTATGAACCAAACCCGTACGATTCGCCTGCCAATCCACATTGTCAAAGAGCTCAACGTTTATCTGCGTACCGCACGTGAGTTATCCCACAAGCTGGATCACGAGCCGAGTGCAGAAGAGATTGCTGAGCAGCTGGACAAACCGGTTGATGATGTAAGCCGTATGCTTCGTCTCAACGAGCGCATTACCTCAGTCGACACCCCGCTGGGTGGCGATTCTGAAAAAGCGCTGCTGGACATCCTGGCCGATGAAAAAGACAACGGCCCGGAAGATACCACGCAGGACGATGATATGAAGCAAAGCATCGTCAAATGGCTGTTCGAACTGAACGCCAAACAGCGTGAAGTGCTGGCACGTCGTTTCGGTTTACTGGGGTATGAAGCTGCAACGCTGGAAGATGTTGGCCGTGAAATTGGCCTGACTCGTGAACGCGTTCGTCAGATTCAGGTTGAAGGTCTGCGTCGCCTGCGTGAAATACTGCAGGGTCAAGGACTGAGTATCGAAGCGCTGTTCCGCGAATAATTTCCGCGAGTAAAATAGTTTCCCATCAGAAAGGCCTGTCATTGCGACAGGCCTTTTTCTTTTGTGTCTTCAGACAACTATGCCTGCGTGGTTTCGTGCAGGTGACGCCACTGAATGTTATCTCCCGCCAGCTGAAAGATAACCGTCGACCAACGCAATGAGGCCGGTTGCTGAGGCAGGTTTTGTCTTTCGCAATAACGCAGCGCGGCACCGCCTGGCCACTCAGCCAGCAGCGCAATATTGTCGACCGTAATCTTCAATCCGCCACGCGTCCCGCCCTGGGCGCGAAAGAACTGACACAGTGCGGCATGATCGAGACTGACCCCGCCGGGCGTGACCATCGTGAAGTCGGGGCTAAAACGGGCCAGCAGGGCATCGATATTACCCTCGCCGCGGCCCAGCCAGTTTTCGATAGCGATATGGGCGTCAATGATTTCGGTCGTCCAGCGATTCATGGTTTTTCCTTTTGCAGGTTAAAAATAACGGTTTGATTATCGAGCCGTAGCGCACTGAATAACGGCAGCAGGGTAATGGCGGCGGCAACAATAAAGGTCCATCGCCAGGCGTCCACTGACGGAAGTACAGCCTGGAACGCACTCAATAGCCCGGACAGCAGGGTCGCACCCAGCAAGAAACTCATCTGCCGATTGATATTCCACAGCGCGCTGGCATCCGGCATATCGTGCCGGGTGATATTCAGAAAGGCACTGCTTTGCGCGGTGCTGCTGCACAGGCTGCCGCCTGCACCCATCAAGGCAAAAATAGCGACCAGCATGGCGTGTGGCGTAGCGGGTGTAACGACGGTCAGACAGAATATCCCCATCGCCTGCAGCACGCCACCGACCATAATCAGCGATCGCGGCCCGAGGCGGTTGAAGTATTTTCCGGTAAAGGAGATCGCCAGAAACGATGCTATTGACCACGGCAGCATCAACCCGCCTGCTGCGGCAGGCGTCATTTGGGCGACGGTCTGCAAATAAAACATGCCGATGATGCTGACCCCGATAAACATGCCCGGCACACATAGATAGACCCCCATCGCAAAGCGTAACAACGGATCGCGCAGTAACGAGAGATGCAGAAAGCGGCCTGATTGCGCCGGAGCCGGTTCGTCTTTCAACCACAACCAGGCGAGCACCAGCGTCACCATTGCCACGGGCAGCGTCGCGAAGAATATCCAGCGCCAGCTGAGCGACTGCACCAGCATCCCGCCCACCGCCGGGGAAAATGCCGGGGCCAGCAGTGCCACGAGCATCACGGCGGCAGAAATTTTGGCCCGCTCATGAGGCTTAAACTGCTGCCAGGTTAGCGCCTGGCCGACAGGAATCAACAGGCCTCCGCCCAAGCCCTGAACCACTCGCCAGGCTATCAACCCGGCGAGCGACTGCGAAAAGCCCGCCGCCGTTGCGGCAAAGGCGAAAATGACCAGTGACAAAATGAATAACCGGCGAGCGCCGAGGGCCCGGGTCAGCCTGGCGCTGAATGGGATAACCAGCGTAAGCCCGACGATGTAGCCATTGCTGACCCATGCCAGCGCCGATGCTGAGGTGTGTAAGGTTATCGCCATCGCCGGGAAGGCGACGCTGGCAATAAACATGTTGATGAGGTCGAGAAAAAAGCCCAGCAGGTACACTGTGGCTACTTTGTTGCGATACGTCATTCGATATCCTCCAGAAGGAGCGCTACTGTATCTTCCTCCAACAGGCGGATAAACGACGTAAATAGCGATACACTGTCAAAATAATTTTGACAGTCCTGCAGGTTTTTATGCTCAATTTACAACGCGTCACGCTGTTTGCTGCGGTGGTCGATACCGGAAGTTTTACCGCTGCCGCCGCCGCGCTGGGGCTGACCAAAGCGGTGGTCAGCTTCAATGTTCGCCAACTGGAAAACGAGCTTGGCGTTACACTTCTTTTACGCTCAACCCGGCGTCTGACGCTCACGGAGGCGGGGAGCGTCTTTTATCAGCGTGGCGTTGAGCTGCTGAAAGCAGCGGAAAACTTGCAGGACGATGTCCGGGGCAGCCATCTGGGATTAAGCGGGGAATTGCGCATCACCAGCACCCCGGAATATGGTGCGCGGGTGGTTATCCCGGTGCTGGCGAAGTTCAGCCAGTTGCATCCGGCTCTGCGGGTGCGTCACGTGGCGTCGTCCTATCATGCTGATTTAATATCAGAGCGTTTTGATGTCGCCATTCGCCTGGGCGCCCTGGCAGATTCGCGTTATCACGCGGCATTGATTTCCCGATTTGCGATAGTGCCCGTCGCGGCCCCGGCGTGGCTGGCGAAGCATCCGCTGGGTTCTCTGGAGGCGCTAGCGCAGGCTGACTGGATTATTCATGAGCGTTTACAGAATGCACTTTCATGGCCGCTGACGGATGCCCAGGGTGAAAATGTGTCGCTGGAAATAAAAAAGAGTGTCCGACTCTCAGCCGACAGTGCCCAGGCATTGCTGGCGTTTGCGCTTGCCGGATGCGGCGTGGCGTTGTTGCCGGAATGGCTGGTGGAAACGGAGTTGGCGGAAAAGCGACTGGTGCAGGTGTTGCCGGAGTATCGTTTTCCCCCGCAGGGAATTTATGCGGTCTACCCGGATGCCCGCCATGTCTCGGCGAAAGTGCGTGCCTTTATAGATTTTCTGCGCCAAAGCGTGGGGGAATAAAAAAGCCGAAAGCATTACGCTTTCGGCTGTTGTTCCAGCGAGGAGTTACACCAGGCTTTTCAAACGGTAAATCCACTCCAGCGCCTGACGTGGGCTCAGGGAATCCGGATCAAGATTTTCCAGTGCTTCAACGGCCGGAGAGGTGTCTTCCGGGGCTGACAGCAGCGACATCTGCGTCCCATCCACCTGCGTGGCTCCCGCGCTCGGCGACAGGCTTTCCAGCTCGCGCAGTTTCTGACGCGCGCGCTTGATAACGTCTTTCGGCACACCCGCGAGGGCGGCAACGGCCAAGCCATAACTTTTGCTGGCTGCGCCGTCCTGCACGCTGTGCATAAAGGCGATGGTGTCGCCATGCTCCAGGGCATCGAGATGGACGTTAGCCACGCCTTCCATTTTTTCCGGCAACTGGGTTAGCTCGAAATAGTGGGTAGCAAACAGCGTCAGGGCTTTGATGCGATTCGCCAGACTTTCGGCACAGGCCCATGCCAGCGACAGGCCGTCGTAGGTTGAGGTGCCGCGACCAATTTCATCCATCAATACCAGGCTTTGCTCGGTGGCGTTGTGCAGGATGTTAGCGGTTTCTGTCATCTCGACCATAAAGGTTGAGCGGCCGCTGGCCAAATCATCCGCCGCGCCGACGCGAGTGAAGATTCGGTCGATAGGACCTATCTCGACTTTCTGCGCCGGAACATAGCTCCCGATATAAGCCAGCAACGCAATCAGCGCGGTCTGGCGCATATAGGTACTTTTACCGCCCATGTTCGGCCCGGTGATGATCAGCATCCGACGCTGTGGCGTCAGATTCAGTGGGTTGGCGATAAACGGCTCATTCAGCACCTGCTCAACCACCGGATGACGGCCTTCCGTAATTCGAATTCCAGGCTTATCGCTGAAGGTCGGACAGCTGTAGTTCAGCGTATACGCGCGTTCCGCCAGGTTTACCAGCACATCCAGTTCAGCCAACGCGGCAGCGCTTTGTTGCAGGTCTGCCAGGTGTGGCATCAGCATATCGAACAGCTCGTCATACAGCTGTTTTTCCAGCGCCAGCGCTTTACCTTTCGATGTCAGAACCTTGTCTTCGTACTCTTTCAGTTCCGGGATGATGTAACGCTCGGCGTTTTTCAGCGTCTGGCGGCGAACGTAGTGGATCGGTGCCATATGGCTTTGACCGCGGCTGATCTGGATGTAGTAGCCATGCACAGCGTTGTAACCGACTTTCAGCGTATCCAGCCCCAGACGTTCACGTTCGCGAATTTCCAGACGATCGAGATAGTCGGTTGCGCCATCGGCTAACGCCCGCCACTCGTCGAGCTCTGGGTTATAACCCGGAGCAATTACCCCGCCGTCGCGTACCAGTACCGGTGGCGCTTCAACAACGGCGCGTTCGAGCAGTTCACGAAGTTCGGTGAATTCTCCCATTGTTTCGCGAAGCTTCTGCACCGGCGCGCTGTCGACGCTGACCAGCTGTTCCCGTAACGCAGGTAACTGTTGGAAAGCATGGCGCATTCGGGCCAGGTCACGCGGACGCGCGGTACGCAATGCCAGGCGGGCGAGGATACGTTCCAGATCGCCTACCTGACGCAGCACCGGCTGGAGTTCATCACAGCGGTCCTGCAATGCGCCGATCGTTTGCTGGCGTTCGGTCAGGATTTTGGTATCGCGTACCGGCATGTGCAGCCAGCGCTTGAGCATACGGCTGCCCATCGGCGTAACGGTGCGATCCAGCACTGCGGCCAGGGTGTTTTCGACACCGCCTGCCAGATTTTGCGTAATTTCCAGATTACGGCGGGTCGCTGCATCCATGATGATGCTGTCCTGCTGGCGTTCCATGGTGATGGAACGAATATGCGGCAGGGAAGTGCGCTGGGTGTCTTTTACGTACTGCAACAGGCAGCCCGCAGCACACAGCCCACGTGGGGCATTTTCAACACCAAAACCGACCAGGTCGCGGGTGCCAAACTGAAGATTCAGCTGCTGGCGTGCGGTATCAATCTCGAACTCCCACAGCGGGCGACGGCGCAGGCCGCGACGGCCTTCAATCAGCGCCGTTTCGGCAAAATCTTCGGCATAGAGCAATTCAGCCGGATTGGTGCGTTGCAGCTCGGCGGCCATGGTTTCCCGGTCCGCCGGTTCGCTCAGGCGAAAACGTCCGGAGCTGATATCCAGAGTGGCAAAACCGTAGCCTTTGCTGTCCTGCCAGATGGCCGCCAGCAGGTTATCCTGGCGCTCCTGCAACAGCGCTTCATCGCTGATGGTACCTGGGGTCACAATGCGCACGACCTTACGCTCGACCGGCCCTTTGCTGGTCGCCGGGTCACCGACCTGCTCGCAAATTGCTGCCGATTCACCCAGATTAACCAGCTTAGCGAGGTAGTTTTCGACCGCGTGATGAGGCACGCCTGCCATCGGGATTGGCTCACCCGCTGATGCGCCGCGTTTGGTCAACGAAATATCGAGCAGTTGCGACGCACGCTTGGCATCGTCATAAAACAGCTCGTAAAAGTCACCCATACGGTAAAACAGCAGGATGTCCGGATGCTGGGCTTTCAGCTTCAGATACTGCTGCATCATTGGCGTGTGAGCGTCGAAATTCTCAAGTGTGGTCATGGAGTTATGATGTCCATTTCGTTGAAAAACAAGTGTATTCAGGCGCTTTTCATGCGCGTTCATTTCAGACATTGTCGCATGAACGACGGCGTTCTCGCAGCAAAAAGTACGCCCGCTTCTGGCCTGAAACTTCAACAAAAAATGACACACTATCCGGCTTCAGTCGCTGGCGTCAGCGTCTTCTGCCTGCGGCTTAAGAATGAGTTGGCCGTGCTTTACGACAATATTGACGCTGGTGCCGGTGGGAAAGCCTGCCTCTTCAAGCCAGTTACCGCTGAGGATAAGGCTTGGATGGCGGCTGTAATGGCGCGTCCGTCCGGTTTTCGGATCCTCATGGCGCTTCCTGACATAGCTGACCTTAATCTGTCGTGCGCTTTTCGCGATGTCTGCTACTGCCTTGATATGTAGATTCATTCTCCGTCACTCCTTTGTGGTCCGCGGGAGAAGTATAAAAAGGAGTGGGTGTAATAACAGCGAATTCTCTGCGTTAAAAATCAGGATTGCGCAGGGCTTTCAGGAGAAAATGTAACAGCTGGGTTGTTTCATGAATTACTGGATAACTGCTCGGAAAATCAATAAAAAACCCCGGTGATGCGCTGACATCACCGGGGTTCTCTTTAGGCGTTATCGGTAATACGCCGGGCGGTTTCGTAGTGTGCCTGCCAGTAATTATTAGCTAGGCTTGAAACGGTGACCCCTTTTATTTTCGACGCGTGGATAAATTCATTATTTCCCACATAAACACCGACATGGCGGGTCGATTTTGAGGTTTTGAAGAACACCAGGTCGCCGGGTTTCAGTTCATCCTGAGAAATATGATAACCATTATGAATTTGCTGACCGGTAGTGCGCGGCAGATTCATGTTCATAGAACCGTGCATAATGGCCTGCATCAGTGCTGAGCAGTCGATACCACGATGTGAGCTACCGCCCCAGTGATAACGTGTACCCTTCCATTGTGAATATTCAGCCAGGATTTTTGATTTTATATTGTCTTGCTGCGGGGCTGAAACGTGAGTGGTCAAGCTATGATTCTCTAGTGAGGTAAAACTTGACGGTAAATTAAAAGCACAGGCGTGACCTGCAATGACGGTGGTGGCACACAGTACCATCGCGGGGAATAATGTAGATAAATGCATATATGAAAAATTCTTCAATAAAGAGCGAAAAAATCCTTACGAATAAGTGACCGGACTCCTCCCGGAAGGTGTGCAAATAATATACAGTGCTCATTTTTTGTCCATGCCTTGATCGGTCTATTTTTGGACTGAGACGGACAGGGTGGCTGGAATCCCTGATTTTTAAAGGGTATTATTGATGCAACTTATGATTGAGGGCGCAGGATGATGAGCAGCCGTATCCGCAGAGAAAAACGCACCATCGCTCGGATGATCGCGCTCTATGAGCAGCAGTGTCCGCAGGCCATTTCAACGCCGGGGCATTATCAGGCGCTGAATGCCTACGCTGAAAAACGGCTGGATAAATGTGTGTTTGGCGAACAAAAACCGGCGTGTAAACAGTGCCCGGTGCACTGCTATCAGCCTGCCAAAAGAGAAGAGATGAAGCTGATTATGCGTTGGGCAGGGCCGCGTATGCTCTGGCGTCATCCGGTCCTGACCGTCCTGCATTTAATTGACGACCGGCGTCCGGTGCCTGAATTACCGGAAAAATACCGGCCAAAGAAATAGCCTCCATCACGCCAGCGTCTCCTTATCAATTCCCAGCCGTTTCATTCTTGATAGCAGAGTGGTTCGTTTCAGCCCCAGCCTCTGTGCGGCACCTTTTGGCCCGGCGACCACGCCGTTGGTCTCCTTCAGAATGCGGATGATTTGCTGTGCCTCATTTTCCCCTTCGAGCAGCGGTTCTGCCGGGAGTGAGGCGGGAGAATAGCTCCATTCCGGCAGAGAAAGCTGCAGCACGTTGCCCGGCGTGAGCAACACCGCGCGCTCAATGACGTTCTCCAGTTCACGCACGTTGCCCGGCCACGGCATGTCGCACAGGGTGCGCAGGGCGTGGGTCGGGATGCTGTCAATCTGGCGGCCAAGGCGACGGGCAATCTTGCTGGTAAAGGCCTTCGCCAGCAGGGGAATGTCGTCCGGGCGTTCGCGAAGCGGTGGCAGCTGGATAGGGAAAACGTTCAGGCGATAGTACAGATCGCTGCGAAATTCCCGGTCTTCCACCATCTGACGTAAATCGCGGTTAGTGGCGGCAATCAGGCGCACGTCGGTACGGATAAGCGTGTTACTGCCGAGACGTTCAAATTCCTGCTCCTGCAACACGCGCAGCAGTTTAGGCTGCAACTCCAGCGGCATGTCGCCAACTTCATCCAGAAACAGCGAGCTTTTGTCCGCCAGTTCGAAACGGCCGGTGCGCGGTGCGCTGGCCCCGGTAAATGCCCCGCGAGAATGGCCGAACAGGTCACTTTCCAGCAGCCCGGCGGGCATGGCGGCGCAGTTCATCTTAATCATCCGCTTTTCTCTGCGCTGGCTGAGATGATGAATGGCGCGGGCAATAAGCTCCTTGCCGGTGCCGGTTTCACCGAGAATTAGCACTGTGCTGTCGCTCTGCGCCACCATTTCCACCTGGCGGAGCACCTCCAGCATCGCAACGCTACGCCCGATAATATCGCCGAACTCGTTATCCAGAGTATTCAACTGTTCGGTCAGCACCTTATTTTCATCCGCCAGCCGCTCTTTTAAGCGTTGAATTTCCTGATACGCCAGCGCGTTATCCACCGCAATCGATACCCGTCCGGCAATTTGTCGCAGCAGCCGCAAATTACTGGCATTGAACACCTGCTCGTTACGCTGTGCCAGTTTCAGCACGCCCAGCATGGTCTCGCCGGACATCAGCGGCAGCAGGCAAATGCTTTGCAACTCGTTGCCCCACAGGGAAAACAGCTGGCGGTCGCCCTGTGCCAGCTGGTTCATATCGGCCAGCGTCAGCAGCATCATCTGGTGATTTTTGAACACCTGTTCGCTAAGCGAGCCGGATTCGTCCACTTCGGCTACGTCATGCAGCGGCGTATCGCCATCCAGATAATGACTGGTATACACATCAAGTTTGCCCGGCTGCGCGCTACGCAGCACCACGCTGATGGCATCAAGGTGGAAGTGATGATGCAGCGATTTCGCGACCTCACCGACCAGCTCGTCAATATCCAGGCGCGACAGCACGGCATTGGTGATATCGACCAGGATGCGGAAATTATCGCGCTCAACGCGCAGCTGCTGGCGATCCGCGCTGCGGCTGAGGCGGGTCTGCAACTGCTCGACGACAATAGCCACCAGTTGGGCCAGCGTTTGCAGACGCTGGAGCTCTTTATCGCTCCACGGCGTCTGATTGGCGCGAATAAATTCACAGCCGCCGAAAATATGGCCTTCCTGCGCCAGCGGCAGTAAGGCATAGCGGCCAAAAGGGCCATAAAGAGGACTCTGCGAAAGTGCCGGCCAGCTGGCGCAAAACTCAGGATAGTCGCACTGCAGCGTGTCGGGTCGTGACAGCAGGCGATGGATAGGGCCTTGCGCCAGCAGCTTTTCCTCTCCGCTGCGGCAGGAGCCGACAGCCGGGCTTGTGACATAACTCACCCGCTGATTACCCGGCTGCCACAGCAGGACAGCCACGCGTTCGGCGAGTCCCGCCTGTTTCACCCGATGCGTGAGGGTGTCAGCCAGGCCGTTGAGGTCAGGTTGTTGCAGTAAAGATCGGGTGATATCGAGCAATCCTTGCTGGCCGAGGTCGCTCATCGCAGTCGTTGACATAGGGTTCATCCACCGTGCGCCGCTGGCGCGAAAAAGCATTAACAGATCCGCGGTAGCGGTTCAGCATGAGGTAAATCCAGCGTTCGTCGTACGCCGTACAGTCCCGTCAGATGCACCCCCCGGCGTTCGCTGATTTCGCCGATAATGGCGGCATCGCGTCCCAAAGGATGGGCCTGAAGTTGGGCGAGCACGCGCTCTGCGGCAGCGGCTGCCACGCCGATAACCAGCTTGCCTTCGTTGGCAAAGTTCAGTGCGTCCAGCCCCAGTAGTTCACACACGCCCCGCACCGCGCTGTTAACGGGCAGCTTCGCTTCGTACAGCATCACCCCACAGCCGCTGGCGGCGGCGAACTCATGCGCCACGGCGTTCACTCCGCCCCGGGTGGCATCACGCAGCGCTTTGACGCCCGGAATGTCGCGCAGCGTCTGGATTATCGGGGTTAATACCGCGCAGTCGCTGCGCAGGCTGCCGTCCAGCCCAAGCTGTTCACGCAGATTAAGGATCGCCGCCCCGTGATCGCCCAGGGTGCCGCTCACCAGCAGGACATCGCCCGGCTGTAACTGCTGTGCGCCCCAGTGGATCTCCGCGGGGATCGCGCCCAGCCCGGCGGTGTTGATAAACAGCTTATCCGCCGCGCCGCGTGGCACCACTTTAGTGTCGCCGGTGACAATAGCGATCCCGGCCGCTTTTGCCGTTGCCGCCATGCTGGCGACGACCTGTTCCAGGGCCGCCATCTCCAGCCCCTCTTCGAGGATAAATCCGCACGACAGATAACGTGGGATGGCCCCGCTGACGGCGACGTCGTTGGCGGTACCGCACACCGCCAGTTTGCCAATATCCCCGCCGGGGAAAAATAACGGGTCGATAACGTAGCTGTCGGTGGAAAAGGCCAGCCGGTCGCCGCTGGCGGTGAGTAAGGAGAGGGCGATCCGCGCCTGATCTTCCTGTTCGGCCAGCCACGGGTTAGCAAACGCACGCATAAACAAATCGTTGATCAGCTGCTGCATCGCCTGGCCGCCGCTGCCATGGGCTATTTGTACGGTTTTCATTGTTGACCTTCCTGACTACGATACTGATACCACGCCGCGCAGGCCCCTTCGGAGGAGACCATCAGCGCGCCGAACGCGCTTTGCGGGTTGCAGGTGTTGCCAAACAGCGGGCACTGATGAGGCTTACAGCGCCCGGTGAGCACTTCGCCACAGCGGGCACGGGGATCGTCACACACCTCGCGTTGTGGCGGCTGGAAATGCGCTTCGGCATCGAAACGCTGATAGTCGGCGGCGAGTTTCACCCCGGATTCGGCAATCACGCCCAGGCCGCGCCATTCGCTGTCGCCGTTGACGGTAAACACCTCGGCAATCGCCTGTTGAGCCAGCGAGTTACCGGCATCGGGCACCACGCGGCGATACTGATTTTCAACCCGGCTGACGCCTGCGATTTTCTGTTCAACCAGCATGCTGACACCCTGCAGTAAATCCAGCGGCTCAAAACCGGCAACCACCAGCGGGCGCTGAAAATCAGCGGCGATAAAGTTGTAGCGGGCGGTGCCAATCACCATGCTGACATGGCCGGGGGCAAGAAACGCATCAATGCTGTTATCCGGCTGTTCGAGCAGGCTGCGCAGGGTAGGGATCAGCGTAATGTGCTGGCAAAAAAAGAAAAAGTTACTGAGGTTTTTGGCTTTCGCCTGTTGCAGTGTGATGGCGGTGGCGGGCATGGTGGTTTCAAACCCCAGGCCGAAAAACACCACCTTGCGCTGCGGATTTTCCGCCGCCAGCCGCAGGGCATCCATCGGCGAATAAATGATACGAATATCGGCCCCGCGCGCTTTGGCCTGCATTAACGAGCCATTTTTACCGGGGACACGCATCGCATCGCCAAAGGTGCAGAAAATCACGTCGGGATGGCTGGCAATATCAATACAGCTGTCGATCCGGCCCATCGGCAGCACGCAAACCGGACAGCCCGGACCGTGGATAAACTCGATGTTGTCGGGCAGGAGTTGGTCGAGGCCAAAACGGAAAATGGCGTGCGTGTGACCGCCGCACACTTCCATTATTCGCAGCGGTCGCTCGCGGGTGGAGGACAGCAACGGTGCCCGGTTTTTCAGATGGGCAATGAGCTGCATCACCTGCTCGGGGGCGCGGTATTCATCGACAAAACGCATTAGCGATCCTCACCCCACATCAACGCCCCGACATCGGGTTCAACGTCGAACATGTTTTGCAGCGCCGCCAGCGTGTCGCGGGCTTCGGCTTCATCAATCACGCTCATTGCGAACCCGACATGAACCAGCACCCACTGGCCGATGCGCGATTGACCCTGTTCATCGGTAACGCCGACCAGCGTCAGGTCGACATCGCGTTGGATACCGCACACGTCAACCCTGGCCTGCTGACCGCTGATGGCACAAATCTGCCCGGGAACGCCTATGCACATCGTTGCGTCTCCAGCCAGGTCAGCCACTGATCCATTCCTTCGCCGCTGGTGGCGGAAATCAGGATTGCCTCAATCGTGGGATTCACCTGGCGGGCATACGCCAGGCAGCGCTCGACGTCGAATTGCAGGTACGGCAGCAGATCGATTTTGTTGAGCAACAGCAGCGAGGCGGCGGCAAACATCTGCGGGTATTTCAGCGGCTTGTCTTCACCTTCGGTGACCGACAGCACCGCGACTTTGTGCCGCTCGCCGAGGTCGAAACTGGCCGGGCATACCAGGTTGCCAACGTTCTCGATAAACAGAATGCCGTTGTCCTCCAGCGGCAGGCGCGGTGCGGCGTCGGCAATCATCTGCGCATCCAGATGGCAGCCTTTGCCGGTATTGACCTGAATCGCGGGTGTGCCGGTGGCGCGAATGCGCGCCGCATCGTTCACCGTTTGCTGATCGCCTTCAATCACCGCACAGGGCACGCGGCCGTTGAGGCGCGTTAGCGTTTCGGTCAGCAGCGTGGTTTTCCCGGAGCCGGGGCTGGAAACCAGATTCAGCACCAGCAACTCTCGAGCGGCAAACCGTGCCCGGTTGCGGGCGGCCAACTGATTGTTTTTGTCCAGCACGTCGATTTCGACTTCCAGCATTTTGCGCTGACTGATACCCGGCGCGTGTGTCCCGGCTTCACCGTGACCATAGTGCAAATCGCCCTGCGCCGAGCGCTGCGGGCTGAAATCGGATGTAATCCCGGTGATGGAAAGCGCCGGGCGGGAAGCGGGCGCAAACGGCGCTCCGCGAAAGGCCGAGTGCGGATTGTGCTCATCACCTTCGATGTAGCGATTGCCATCCGCGCAGCCGCAGGTTGTACACATACCTTATTCCTCAATGACTTCGATACGCTGAATCTGAAAACCGTCGTCAGCGACAATGCGTAACCGATCGCTGCCGCAATCGGGGCAACGACGAACGTGCTGTGACAGCAGCTGCACATATTTCTGACACGTCGGGCACCAGCATTCCGCCAGCTGTTCTTCAATGTGCAGTTGGCAGCCTTCGGCTATCGTGCCGCGGCACACCAGCTCAAAGCAGAAACTGACCGAGGCGGGTTCCACGCAGGAAAACGCCCCGATTTTCAGCCAGACGGCACTCACGCGGGTGGCGTGGTTAGCGAGCGCCTGTTGCTCAACAATTTCCAGCGCCCGCTGGCACAGGGTGATTTCGTGCATAACGTCTCTCGTCTGTTCAACTTCTCCGGTTAAAGCAAAAAACAGGCCATTATTTATGGCTTTGATTTTTAAAGGTAAGTCACGAATCGACATTCTCTTAATGACATTTGTGACGGCGCATCGCCACAAATGACGGTGAGAAAAAACCGCGGGAGCGACGACGATCGTCACAATCGTCGTCACGCTGACGATGACAGTGGTTTGTCAGTGGGAAATCAGGTTATCTCTTTGATTTAACTATAAATGATTTGATGGCACGCAAATTGCTACACAAGCCGGATAATTTTCTTCCGCTTCAGAGGAATAACCATGAACCGCTTTGTCATTGCGGATCCTCAATGGTGCATCGGATGCAATACCTGCCTCGCAGCTTGCTCAGATGTCCATAAAACGCAGGGGCTCCAGCAGCACCCGAGGCTTGTGATGGCGCGCACCGGCGAGAATACGGCGCCGGTGCTGTGCCGTCATTGCGAAGACGCCCCCTGCAAACGGGTGTGTCCGGTGAACGCCATCGCCGTTGAGGACGATAGCGTGCAAATCAATGAGAGCCTGTGCATCGGCTGCAAGCTGTGCGGCCTGGTATGCCCGTTCGGGGCGATTACGCCTGCGGGCAGCACGCCGTTGAACGTACCTGCGCAGTTTGAACACTTCGTTCCGGCCGCCATGCTCAGCGACGTGCCGGTGAGCCCGGACGGCATGAACCCGTTCCTGAGCTGGAACGCGGGCGTGCGTGCCATCGCCGTGAAATGCGACCTGTGCCATTTCTTACCGGAAGGTCCGGCCTGTGTGAGCGCCTGTCCGACCAAAGCGCTGCATCTGATTGAACCGCAGGCCGTCAACGCGCAGATGAAAGCACGCCGGACGCAAACGGCGCTGTCGATGCCGGAGACCTTACCGGGTCTGAACCTTGCAGGGGAGCAACGCTAATGGATTCACTGCAATTACTGATGTGGTCGCTGGCACTGTACGTCGTTGGGGGCGTGGTTTCTCTGCTGTTGCAAAAAAACGAAGCGCTGGCTATTCGGGTGGCGGGCTTAAGCGCCATCCTCGGCGGGCTGTTGGGGTTATGCAGCGCGCTGCCGCTGTTGTTCAGCGGGGAGGTTCTGCACTGGAGCGCCACGGGGCCCTTCCCGTTCGCCGCCTTCAGCGTGCGCTTTGATAGCCTGGCGGCATTTATGGTGACGGTCATTTCGCTGCTGGTCACGCTCTGCGCCCTCTATTCCCTCTCTTATATGCAGGAATATCTCGGCAAAGGCGCGGCGTCGATGGGGTTCTTTATGAACCTGTTTATCGCCTCGATGGTTGGCCTGGTGGTGATGGATAACGGTTTCTGGTTCATCATTCTGTTCGAAATGATGTCGTTGGCCTCGTGGTTCCTGGTCATTGCCGATCAGAGTGAGGAGTCAATCAAAGCCGGGCTGCTGTACTTCTTCATCGCCCACGCCGGATCGGTGCTGATCATGGTGGCTTTCTTCCTGATGTGGCGCGAAAGCGGCAGTCTGGAGTTTGAGTCCTTCCGTCAACTACATCTGTCTGCTGGCCTGGCATCGGTGGTGTTCATTCTGGCGTTCCTCGGCTTTGGGGCGAAAGCGGGGATGTTGCCGCTGCACAGCTGGCTACCGCGCGCGCACCCGGCGGCACCGTCTCATGCCTCAGCGTTAATGTCCGGGGTGATGGTCAAAATCGGTATCTTCGGCATCATCAAGGTCGGAATTGACCTACTGGGGGCGACCGAAAGCTGGTGGGGCATCGTGGTTCTGGCATTCGGTGCCGTCTCGTCGGTGCTCGGCGTGCTGTATGCGCTGGCGGAGCACGATATCAAGCGTCTGCTGGCGTGGCACACCGTCGAGAACATCGGCATCATCCTGATGGGCGTGGGGGTCGGCATGGTCGGCATCGCGACCCATCATCCGCTGCTGGCGACCGTCGGCCTGCTGGGGGCGCTGTTCCACCTGCTCAACCATGCGCTATTCAAAGGGCTGCTGTTCCTCGGCGCAGGGGCGGTGATTTTCCGCGTCCACACCCGGGATATGGAAAAAATGGGTGGTCTGGCGAAGCTGATGCCGCTCACCGGCACCGCGTTCCTGATTGGCTGCATGTCCATTTCTGCGCTGCCGCCGCTGAACGGTTTCGTCAGCGAGTGGTTCACCTATCAATCCCTGTTCACCATGAGCCACGATGGCGACTTTGCCCAGCGTCTGGCCGGGCCAATTGCGATTGTGATGCTGGCGATCACCGGCGCCCTGGCGGCGATGTGCTTCGTCAAAGTCTATGGCATCAGCTTCTGTGGCGGTGCGCGCAGCGAGCAGGCTGAACACGCCCGTGAAGTGCCCTGGCCGATGACCGCAGCGATGATCGTCATGGCGCTGTTGTGTGTGGCGCTCGGCGTTGGGGCGTCGGTTGTGGCGCCGGTGCTGGCGCAGGTTGCCACCTCGCTGGCGCACACCCCGGCGTTGATTGTCGCCCACAACACCCTCCTGCAACCGGGCGACAGCTCCCAGGCGATGTTCTCCCCGGCGGTCTCTTTCCTGCTGCTGTTGGGCTTGCCGCTACTGCCGCTGGTGGTGTGGTGGGTTCTGCGCGGCGAGCGTGGGCCGTTCCGCCGTCGCGGCGAGCCGTGGGCCTGTGGCTATGCCTGGGAAGACGCAATGTCTGCCTCCGCAGGTAGCTTTACCCAGCCGCTGCGCGTGATGTTCGGCCCGCTGTACCGGATGCGTAAACAGCTCGATCCTTCGCAAGCACTGGGCCGCAGCCTGACCAAAGTGACTGACGGTGCGGCGGCGGTCGAACCTTTCTGGGACGAGCGCATTATCTGGCCGCTGGTGCGGCTTGTTCAGCGCGCCGGTTTGGGCATCCAGCGGATGCAGAGCGGGGACTTCCGCCTTTACTGCCTGTATGTGGTGGTGGCGCTGGTGGTTCTGTTACTGACCGTGGCCCTGTGAGGAGAGTGAGATGTTAATCCAACAAACGCCAGAGTGGGGCATGGGGCTGTTCGCAGTATGCCAGGCCGTCATATTGCTGGCCCTGACGCCGCTGATGACCGGCATTTCCCGCCAGATCCGGGCGCGTATGCATTCCCGCCGTGGACCCGGCATTTTGCAGGACTATCGTGACCTCAACAAGCTGTTGAAACGCCAGCCGGTGGGGCCGGATCAGTCCGGGGCGATGTTCCGCGTGATGCCGTGGATCCTGCTCAGCAGCATGCTGCTGGTGGCGATGGCGTTGCCGGTCTTTACCCAGACCTCGCCGTTCGGCGGGGCAGGGGATTTGATAACCCTGCTGTACCTGTTCGCGCTGTTCCGTTTCTTCTTCGCCCTTTCCGGGCTCGACAGCAGCAGTTCGTTTGCGGGCATTGGGGCCAGCCGCGAACTGACGCTGGGCATTCTGGTGGAGCCGATTCTGATCCTCGGCCTGCTGGTGGTGGCGCTGATCGTGGGGTCGACCAACATCGGCACCATCAGCGCCGCGCTGTCGCAGGGCTGGAGTTCACCGCTGGCTATCTTCATGGCGTTCCTCGCCTGTGGCTTCGCCTCGTTTATTGAGATGGGCAAAATCCCGTTCGACGTGGCCGAAGCCGAGCAGGAGCTTCAGGAAGGCCCGCTGACCGAGTATTCCGGTTCCGATTTTGCGCTGGTGAAGTGGGGGATTGGTCTCAAGCAGGTGGTGGTGGCCGAAATGTTCCTCGCGGTGTTCTTGCCCTTTGGCAAAGCGGCAAGTCTCACCCCAGGCGCGCTGCTGCTGGCGTTGGCGGTGATGTTCATCAAGCTGCTGGTGGTGTTTGTGCTGGCGTCGCTGGTGGAGAACTCGCTGGCGCGAGGGCGATTCCTGCTGACGCATCATGTCACGTGGCTCGGGTTTGGCGTCGCGGCGCTGGCCTTCGTCTTCTATTTTACTGGGCTGTAAGGAGCGCCGTGAAATGATGGAAAAAATAGCGCTGACGACCCTGCTGGTGCCGTTTATCGGCGCGCTGCTGACGGCCTGTGCACCGAAGACGCGGGCGAAACACCTTTGTTCTTTCTTCGCCCTGCTGGCCACGCTCGGCACGGTGATTCTGGGCTGGCAGTTTCTGGCCGCTGGCAAGGTCGATGCGACCTACACGCTGGTGAGCTATCACGGTGTCGCCCTGTTCGGCTTCACCGTGGACAGAATCAGCACCCTGATTGCTTTTGCGGTGGTGTTCCTCGGCCTGCTGGTGAGCCTCTATTCCACCGGTTATCTGACCCGTGGCAACCGAGAGCATCCGCACGATGGCGGCAACCGGTACTACGCTTTTCTGCTGATTTTTATCGGTGCAATGGCCGGGCTGGTGTTCTCTTCAACCTTGCTCGGTCAACTGCTGTTCTTCGAAATTACCGGGGGCTGTTCCTGGGCGCTGATTGGCTATTACCAGACGCAAAAATCACAGCGTTCAGCCATGAAAGCGCTGCTGATTACCCACGTCGCCTCGCTGGGGTTATACCTCGCGGCCGCGACGCTGTTCCTCAATACCGGCACCTTCGCGCTGAGTGCGTTGAGCCAGCTACAGGGGACGGCGAGCTATATCGTTTATGGCGGCATCCTGTTCGCGGCCTGGGGGAAATCTGCCCAGCTACCCATGCAGGCCTGGCTGCCGGATGCGATGGAAGCCCCAACCCCAGTTAGCGCTTACTTACATGCTGCCTCGATGGTGAAAGTGGGCGTCTACATCTTCGCTCGCGCCATCCTGGAAGGCGGCAACGTGCCGCATGCCATTGGCTGGGTGGGTATCGTGATGGCCACCATCACCATGATTTACGGTTTCATGATGTATCTACCGCAAAAAGACATGAAGCGGCTGCTGGCGTGGTCGACCATCACGCAGCTGGCGTGGATGTTCCTCGCTCTGTCGATGGCGGCGCTGGGCTCGAAGCAGGCGCTCGACGGCGGGATTGCCTACATCTTCAACCATGCCTTCGCGAAGAGTCTGTTCTTCCTGGTGGCGGGGGCGTTCAGCTACAGCTGTGGTACTCGCCTGTTGCCGAAACTGCGCGGGGTGATGAGCAAATCACCACTGCTTGGGATCGGCTTCTGCGTAGCGGCGCTGGCGATTGCCGGGGTGCCGCCTTTCAACGGCTTCTTCAGTAAATTCCCCGTGTTTGCCGCCGGGTTCACCCTCTCAGCCGAGCACTGGGAACTGATCCCGGTGATGGTGCTGGCGCTGGTGGAATCCGTGGCCAGCTTCGCCTGGCTTATCTACTGGTTCGGGCGCGTGGTGCCTGGAGAGCCGAGCCCGGAAGTGGCGCAAATGACCCCGCTGCCGTTGGCGATGCGGGCTGTGTTAGTCGTGCTGGTGGTGATGTCGCTGTGTTCCAGCGTGATTGCCGCGATGTGGCTTAATTAAGGAGACGACGATGACCGGAGCCTTACTCGTAAATAATCTCGCCGGGCTGATGATGGTGACGTCGCTGCTGGTGATTGGCGCGAAACATCCGCGCGGGGCCTGCTGGTGCTATGCGTTACAGTCGCTGGTACTGGTGCTGATTTTCTTCACCCTCTCACGCACGCTCGATTCCGAACAACTGCTGATGTGGTCCTTCAGCGCGTTGCTGACCAAAGTTATCCTGGTGCCGCTGATTATGGGCTTTGCGCTGCGCAAGCTTGCCGATCCGGCCGCCGATGTCAGCCTGATTAGCCCGGTACTGCTGATGATTGCCGCGGCGGTGATTGTGGTGCTGTGCTGGCTGGTGGTGCGTCCGGTGGAGCTTCCGCTATTGCAGGGACTGAAACCCGCCCTGGCGGTGGCGCTCGGCCACTTCCTGTTGGGTCTGCTGTGCATCGTCACCCAGCGCAACATTCTCAAGCAGGTGTTTGGCTACTGCCTGATGGAAAACGGATCGCATCTGGTGCTGGCGCTGTTAGCCAATAAAGCGCCGGAGCTGGTGGAAATTGGCATCGCGACCGACGCCATTTTCGCGGTGATTGTCATGGTGCTGCTGGTGAGAAAAATCTGGCGCACGCTCGGCACGCTCGATGTCAATCAACTGACGGCGCTGAAGGGATAACACAATGAGTCATTCTGCAATTTTCACCCTGTTACTCGTGACGCCGCTGCTGTTCGCGCTGCTGGCGTTTGCCTGTCAGCGTTTGGGTGCGCAGGCCCGCGTGGCGGTCACGCTGCTGCACGGCGTCGGCATTCTTGTTCTGCTGGCGGTAACGCTGTACGCCGTCGGCCAGGTTTATCTTCAGGGCGAGCTGTTCTCCACCAATCTGTGGCTGCATCTCGACAGCCTGAGCGCGCTGTTTTTGGCGCTCCTCGGCATTATCGGTTTCCTTACCGGACTCTACTCCATCGGCTACATGCGCCATGAGGTGGACGAAGGCGAGATTTCCGTTACCACGCTGTGTAACTACTACGGTTTCTTCCACCTGTTTCTGTTCACCATGATGCTGGTGGTGACCAGCAACAACCTGATTGTCATGTGGGCGGCGATTGAAGCCACCACCCTCAGTTCCGCCTTCCTGGTGGGAATTTACGGTCAGCGTTCGTCCCTGGAAGCGGCGTGGAAGTACATCATCATCTGTACCGTCGGCGTGGCGTTCGGCCTGTTCGGCACCATTCTGGTGTACGCCAACGCTGCGAGCTTTATGCCCGACGCGCACAACGCCATCTTCTGGAGCGAAGTGCTCAAACATGCAGATCAGCTCGATCCGACCCTGATGCATCTGGCGTTTGTGTTTGTGCTGATTGGCTTCGGCACCAAAACCGGGCTGTTCCCGATGCACGCCTGGCTGCCGGATGCGCACAGTGAAGCGCCAAGCCCGACCAGCGCCTTGCTCTCTGCGGTGCTGCTTAACTGTGCGCTGCTGGTGATTATCCGCTTCCACATCATCATCACCCAGACCATTGGCTCGTCATTCCCGAATACGCTGCTGGTGGTGTTCGGCATGCTGTCGGTGGCGGTGGCGGCGTTCTTCATTCTGGTTCAACAGGATGTTAAACGTCTGCTGGCCTACTCCTCCGTGGAAAACATGGGGCTGATTGCCGTGGCGCTGGGCATCGGCGGTCCGCTTGGGGTGCTGGCCGCGCTGCTGCACACCCTCAACCATAGCCTCGCGAAAACACTGCTGTTCTGCGGTTCCGGCAACGTGCTGCTGAAGTACGGCACCCGCGATCTCGGCGTCGTGCGAGGGATGCTCAAACTGATGCCGTTCAGCGCGGTATTGCTGGCCGCAGGCGCGCTGGCGCTGGGCGGGATGCCGCCGTTCAACGTGTTCCTCAGTGAATTTATGGTGGTGACGGCGGGCCTCGCCGCCGGACACCTCTGGCTGACTATCGGCCTGCTGCTGCTGTTAACCGTGGTGCTCGGCGGCCTGGTGCGGATGGTAGCGTGCCTGCTGTTTGGCGATGCGCCACCGGCGACCAGCCGGGGCGAGTTGGGTTGGCTGACCACGCTGCCGATGGCGATTTTGCTGATCCTGATGCTGGTGATGGGCACCCACATTCCACAGCCGGTGAGCCGTCTGCTGGAAAATGCCGCGTCGATTGTGATGCATCAGTCTCCCCAACAGGAATTTGCGTGGCCGTGGGCGAACAAACCCGCCGCTGCCGCTAACCACAGTCTTTGCACCCGCGAGTGCGCTGGAGAAACGAAGTGAGTTATCAACAATATATGAACGGCCTCGCGCAGGGCGATGTACGCGGTTTGGGCTATCTGGCGTTGCTACGGGAGAAATTCCCCGGCGCGGTGCTGGATGAAGAGCGTCAGACCAACGATCAGGTGACCATCACCGTCAAAATCAACCAACTGCCGGAGATTGTTGAGTTTCTCTATTACGGCTGCGGCGGCTGGTTACCGGTGCTGTTTGGTAACGATGAGCGCTCGCTCAACGGCCATTTCGCGGTCTACTACGCGATGTCGATGGAAGAGGGCGAGAAGTGCTGGGTGGTGGTGAAAGGCCTGGTCGATCACTCGCTTGAGTTCCCGTCCGTGACCCCGCGCGTCCCGGCGGCGGTATGGGGCGAGCGTGAGATCCGTGACATGTACGGTCTGAAGCCGATTGGCCTGCCGGACGAACGTCGTCTGGTGCTGCCGGATGACTGGCCGGACGACATGTATCCGCTGCGCAAAGACGCAATGGACTATCGCCAGCGCCCGGCCCCGACCACCGAAACGGAAACTTACCCGTTCATCAACGACGGCGACAGCAAGGCGCGCGTGGTGCCGATTGGCCCGATGCATATCACCTCTGATGAACCGGGACATTTCCGTTTGTTTGTCGACGGCGAGACCATTGTCGATGCCGACTACCGTCTGTTCTACGTCCATCGCGGGATGGAGAAACTGGCTGAAACCCGCATGGGTTATAACGAAGTGACCTTCCTGTCTGACCGCGTGTGCGGTATCTGCGGGTTTGCGCATAGCGTGGCCTACACCACTTCGGTGGAAAACGCGCTGGGTATCGTGGTGCCCCAGCGGGCGCACACCATCCGCTCGGTGCTGCTGGAAGTTGAACGCCTGCACAGCCATTTGCTCAACATCGGGCTGTCGAGCCACTTTATCGGCTTCGATACCGGCTTCATGCAGTTTTTCCGGGTGCGTGAAAAATCGATGATGATGGCGGAAATGCTCACCGGCTCGCGTAAAACGTATGGCCTGAACCTGATCGGCGGGATCCGCCGCGATATCCTCAAAGAGCAGCGGATTAAAACGATCCAACTGGTGCGCGAAATGCGCGCGGAAGTGACCGAACTGGTGGACATGCTGATGTCTACGCCGAACATCGGTCAGCGTACTCAGGGGGTGGGTATTCTCGACCGCAAGGTGGCCCGCGATTACAGCCCGGTTGGGCCGCTGATCCGCGGCAGCGGCTTCAAGCGCGACATGCGTTTCGACCATCCGTATTCGGACTACGGCAACCTGCCAAAAACCCTGTTCGCCTATGACGGCGGCGACGTGTTCTCCCGGGTGATGGTGCGTGTGAAAGAAACCTTCGACTCGCTGGCGATGATTGAATATGCGCTCGATACCATGGGCGACGGCCCGCTGCTAACCGAAGGCTTTACCTATCAACCCCACAAATTTGCGCTCGGCTACGTTGAAGCCCCGCGCGGGGAAGACGTGCACTGGAGCATGCTCGGCGACAACCAGAAGCTGTTCCGCTGGCGCTGCCGCGCGGCGACTTACGCCAACTGGCCAGTGCTGCGCTACATGCTGCGTGGCAACACCATCTCCGACGCACCGCTGATTATCGGTAGCCTCGATCCGTGCTACTCCTGCACCGACCGCGTCACGCTGGTGGATGTCCGCAAACGCAAGTCTACCACCGTGCCGTACAAAGAGATTGAACGCTATAGCATTGAGCGTAAGCACTCGCCGCTCAAGTAAGGATTAAACGATGCTAAAACTGTTTAAAACTATCCTGAAAGCGGGCGAACCGACGGTCAAATACCCGTTTCAACCGCTGGAGATTAGCCCCGATTTTCGGGGCAGACCGGAGCTTAACCCGCAGCAGTGTATCGCCTGTGCGGCGTGCACTATGGCCTGCCCGGCCAACGCGCTGACCATGGAAACCCATCCGGAAAGCAACGAGCGACGTTGGCAATTGTTCATCGGGCGCTGCATTTTTTGTGGCCGCTGCGAAGAGGTTTGCCCGACGAAGGCCATTCGCCTGACCAATGATTTTGAGCTGGCGGTGACCAACAAGGCCGATCTCTACGTAAAGGCGGTGTTCCGCCTGCAACACTGTGACCTGTGCCAGCTGCCGTTTACCCCGGAAAAATCGGTGCAGTACGCGGTAGAGCTGCTGCGTCAGTCGGGCGTCAGCGATGAAGCACTGGCCGGGATGGCGTCGCAGTTTACGACCTGTCCGGCGTGTAAACGCCAGCAGACGCTGGGCCAGCATGATGCACGCATCTTCAGTTTATCCGCCGCGGAGGAGCCCAATGAGCGAGTTTAATCATCACGCCAGCCAGCCGATAACCCTGGCAGACGACGCGGCGCGTATGAAACAAACGCTGTTGAAAGACATTAAGCGTTCGGCGTATGTGTATCGGGTGGATTGCGGGGGCTGCAACGGCTGCGAAATCGAAATTTTCTCGGCCATTACCCCGGTGTTTGATGCTGAGCGCTTCGGCATTAAAGTCGTTGCCTCACCGCGTCACGCCGATATTTTGTTGTTTACCGGAGCGGTCACGCGTGCGATGCGCGTCCCGGCGCTGCGGGCGTATGAGTCCGCCCCGGATCCGAAAATTTGTATCTCCTACGGCGCATGCGGCGTGGGCGGGGGGATTTTCCATGATCTTTACTGCGTGTGGGGCGGGAGCGACACCATCGTGCCGGTCGACGTATGGATCCCCGGCTGTCCGCCAACGCCTGCGGCGACGATCCACGGTTTTGCCGTGGCGCTGGGTCTGCTCGATCAAAAGCTGAAAGGCATTGAGCACGTGCAGGGTGAAGGCGAAAAACCGACAATGATTCTGCCTGACGTGCCGCTGACGCTGCGGGTGGCGGTTGAACGCGAAGCCCGCCGGATGGCGGGTTACCGGCAGGGCGGGGATATCAGTATGCATCTGCTGTCGATGATTCAGCACAAGCAGCCGTCGCAGGCGGCGCACGACGTTGAAGCCTGGCTGCGCAAAGAGAACGATCCGCGTCTGGCGGAGATTGTTCATGCGCTGATGGCGGTGATTGCCGGGGAGGTGACGGCGTGAGCGAAAACGGAAAAGTGACCTTCTGGTCGCTACGACAAAAGTTCGTCGACAGCGATGATGACATGCCTGCGGAAAGCCAGCAGGTGATGTATTACTCGCTGGCGATTGGTCATCACGTCGGGATGATCGACTGCCTGAAAACCGAGCTGGAATGCCCGCTGGAGGGGTATACCGAATGGCTGAAATTGCTCACGGCGGGTGATGCCCGCCGCAAGCTGCGGGGGTTGCTGACCTTCGGGGAGATAACCATTGATTCGACCCACACCTCGCTGCTGGCGAACGCCCTGTCGGCGCTGAGCCGTCAGGGTGATGAGCCCTATAAAAGCTGGAGTCTGCGGTTGATCGAACTGCTGGCTGAGATCGAACGTGAACCGGCTATCTACCTGATCGTCAAACGCCAGCGGGCATAATCCTTGCGCGGGAGGCTGTTACAGATCCCGCGTGTTGATCCCCAGACGCTGCATACGCGAAAGCAGCGTCGTTCTTTTCAGACCCAGTTTTTGCGCCGCCCCTTTTGGTCCCGCCACAATCCCATTGGTTTCCCGCAGTGCCTGCACGATCCTTTCCCGTTCACCTTCATCATTTTCCGGAACCTGCGGATTGAACATCGGTGGCAGCTTCATTGCGGCGGGCTGCACACGTGGCGTCTGGTTAGGCGACGAAGGTATTTTCAGATCGTTAAGTTGCAGATTCAGCGTATTGCCCTGGGTGAGGATCACCGCGCGTTCAATCACGTTTTGCAGTTCACGTACGTTGCCCGGCCACGGATACTGACACAGCGCCTGCAACGAGGCGGCGGGAATGGTGTCGATGGTTTTGTTCATGCGCGCCGCCAGCTTCTGCGTAAACCACGTCGCGAGCAGCGGAATGTCTTCCGGACGTTCGCGCAGCGGCGGGATCACAATCGGGAACACGTTCAGGCGATAAAACAGATCGCTACGAAAGGCGCGGTCCTGCACCATCTGATGCAAATCGCGGTTGGTGGCGGCAATCATCCTGACGTTCACCGGAATAACCTTACTGCCGCCGAGGCGCTCGACTTCGCGCTCCTGCAACACGCGCAGCAGTTTGGGCTGCAGTTCCAGCGGCATATCGCCGATTTCGTCGAGGAACAGGGTGCCACCGTCGGCCATTTCAAAGCGCCCGATGTGGGTGCTGGTGGCCCCGGTAAACGCTCCCTTTTCATGGCCGAACAGGTCGCTTTCCAACAGGCTCGCCGGAATAGCGGCGCAGTTCATTTTGACCAGCGAATGGCTGGCGCGCTGGCTCAGCTTGTGAATAGCGCGAGCAATCAACTCCTTACCGGTCCCCGTTTCCCCCAGCAGCAGTACCGTGCTGTCACTCATGGCGACCATTTCCACCTGACGCAGCAGGTTCTTCATCGCCGAGCTCTGGAAAATAATGTCGTTCAGGCTTTCGACATTTTGAATTTGCTCGTTAAGCCAGATATTTTCCTGCTTTAACGAATCTTTTAGCCGGGTTATTTCATTCCACGCGTTAGCGTTATCCACCGCGATGCTGATGCGCGACGCAATTTGCCCCAATAATGAGCACACCGCCGGGGTAAAGGCGCTGGCATCGGTATGGGCCAGAATTAATATTCCCGGTGAGTGCGCATTAAAGGTTAACGGCAACAGCAGGGCGGCCTGCATGTTGGCAGCAAATAAATCCTGCAACAGCGGATCGCACAGATTGTCATGCAACGCGACGGCCTGAGGCTGCCCGTTATCCAGCACGCCTTTGACCACGCTTTGTGCCAGAGGATAGGTTTTTTGTTGGCAATAGTGGCAGTTGTCTTCATGCCAGCCGCAGGCGGTCACCGGGAAGGCCTCAGACGTTTCGCTGTCGAAAAAGGCTATCGACACGCAGGGAATGGCGAAGAAGCGATGGATGTCCTGGGCGATGGCGTTGACCAGGCCCTCTCTGTCGAGATGCGCCAGCACCGAGTTAGTGATATCCACCAAAATTCGGTATTCATCACGTTCGTCCTTTAACTGATGAAAGAATTCGAGTAATTCAGGTTCGACCCCAGAATTGATCATGGCTATCAATTGATTATTCCACTCCGTATTTGTAATGGGAATGGTTCTTATTTTCTTGCCACTCAACTTCTTTACATCATTCATCGCGTTAGCCTGTTTTCGAGAAATTGCAGCGCGGCGGGTTGCATCTGCAATGCTATTTGAGATCAGTATTTGCGGGCTGCGTGCAATATAAGATACCCCCTTAGGATCATTCGTTGATATCAATGGGTAGTTTGCTCATTCAGGCCAACTTTATTGGGAGAAAAACGTGTCCAACGTATTACTGTGTGTCGGTAACAGCATGATGGGCGACGACGGCGCGGGGCCGCTGCTGGCGGAAATGTGCGCCGCAGCGCCGAAAGGGGACTGGCTGGTGCTCGACGGCGGCAGCGCACCGGAGCGAGAAGTCGCGGCCATCCGGGAGATGCATCCGCAGCGTTTGCTGATTGTCGATGCCACTGAGATGGGGCTGGAGCCGGGCGATATCAGAATTGTCGATCCCGATGATATTGCCGAGATGTTCCTGATGACCACCCACAACATGCCGCTCAACTACCTGATCGATCAGTTGAAAGAGGATGCGGGTGAAGTGATTTTCCTTGGCATTCAGCCGGATATTGTTGGCTTCTATTATCCGATGACCGAGAAGGTGAAAGCGGCGACGGAGACGGTATATCAGCGGCTGGAAGGCTGGGTGGGCGACGGCGGGTTTGAGCGCTTGTAGGGAAATACCCGGTGGGCGTAGGCCCGGTAAGCGTTAGCGCCACCGGGCAAGAGTCTTACACCAAATCTTCTCCGTTGCTGGCAATCACCTTTTTATACCACCAGAACGATTTCTTGCGCGAACGCGCCAGGGTGCCGTGGCCTGCGTCGTCGCGGTCGACGTATACAAAGCCGTAGCGTTTGCTCATCTCACCGGTAGACGCTGCCACCAGGTCGATGCAGCCCCAGGTGGTGTAACCCATCACTGGAATGCCGTCGTCAATGGCGTCGCCCATCGCCTGGATATGCTCGCGCAAATAGCTGATGCGGTAGTCGTCATTGATTTCGCCGTTGGCTTCTACCACGTCTTTCGCCCCGAGACCGTTTTCCACGAGGAACAGCGGTTTCTGATAGCGGTCATACATCATGTTCATGGTGATGCGCAGCCCCAGCGGGTCAATACCCCAACCCCATTCGCTGGCCTTGATGTGCGGGTTTTTCAGCGATTTGACGATGTTGGCCGCGTTGGTGTTATTGCTGTTCATATCCGCCGATGCGCAGCGGGAGGCGTAGTAGCTGAACGACACGAAATCGACGGTATGCTTTAAGATCTCATCATCGCCTGGCGCTTTTTCGATGGTTACGCCTTTTTCGCGGAACACGCGGGCAGAGTAGGCCGGATAAGCCCCACGCGCCTGCACGTCGATGAAGAACAGGTTTTCGCGGTCTTTTTCCAGCGCCATCCACACGTCTTCCGGCTTGCAGGAATAAGGATAGAAGTTGCCGCCCGCCAGCATACATCCGACCTGGTTCTGCGGGTTGACCTCATGGGCGATTTGGGTCGCCAGGGCGCTGGCAATCAGCTCATGGTGCGCGGCCTGATACTTCACCTGCTCCTGGTTTTCACCTTCTTCAAATACCAGCCCGGCCCCGGAATACGGGCTGTGCAGCATGATGTTGATTTCATTGAAGGTTAGCCAGTATTTCACCAGCCCATCAAAGGCTTCAAAACACGTCCGGGCGTAGCGGGTGAAGAACTCCACCATTTTACGGTTGCGCCACGAGCCGTATTCCATCACCAGGTGCATCGGCACGTCGAAATGACATAGCGTCACCAGCGGTTCGATATTGTACTTTTTGCACTCGGCAAACAGGTCACGATAAAACGCGATGCCTTCCGCGTTCGGCGTTAGCTCATCGCCGTTCGGGTACAGACGCGCCCAGGCAATCGAGGTCCGAAACACGGTGAAGCCCATTTCAGCCATCAGCGCGATGTCTTCTTTATAGCGATGATAGAAATCAATCGCCTGATGACTGGGGTAGTACTCATCCTCGCGCAGGGTAAAGCGCTTTTCCTGGCCGAGTTTAACCGGCATCCGGTTCGCGCCGTGTGGGATGGTGTCGACGGTGCTCAGACCCTTGCCGCCCTCCAGATACGCGCCTTCAGACTGGTTAGCGGCCAGTGCGCCGCCCCATAAAAATCCATTAGGAAACATGCGTTACCTCGCTTGTAAGGGTTGTTCAGTGACGGAGATGCCCTGTGCTTTACGGGCGTGTTCCGCGCCATCAACAGCAGAGGTCTCCTCCACCGGAATATCTTCAAAGCCGAGCAGCAGCGTCAGCACGAAGGAGAGCACCACGGCCAGCGCCATCACGCCAAACACCCAGACGATGGTCATCGGATTGGCAGGGTCAAAGAACTGAACGCTGGTAAATAGCCCAGGTGCGGCCATGGAATGGCTTGCCAGCCCGGCGATACCGGCAATTGCGCCGCAGATAAAACCGCTAATCAGGCTCGCAATCAGTGGGCGTTTCAGGCGAATCGCCACCCCGTACAGCGCTGGTTCAGAAATACCCGCCAGAATGGCCGATGCTGCCGCAGCCAGCGCCGTCTGGCGCAGTTCTGGGTTTTTGGTTTTCCATGCCACCGCCAGCGACGAACCGCCGAGCGACAGGTTGGCGCCAATTTCAGACGGCATCACCATCGCTTCTTTGCCGGTTGTGGCGATAGTTTGAATAATGGTCGGGGTAAACACGCGGTGCATCCCGGTCATCACCAGCAGCGGCCACAGTGCGCCCATAATCGCCACCGACAGCCAGCCCAGATAACCGTGGACGGTGTACACCAGCGCGGAGATCCCGCTGCCAATCCAGATCCCAATCGGGCCAATCAACAGAATAGCCAGCGGGGCGGCAATCAGCACAATCAGCATCGGCTTAAGGAAGTTTTTGGTTACCGCCGGGGTGATTTTGTCGACCCAGCGCTCGATGTATGACAGACACCAGGTCATCACCAGCGCCGGGATAACCGTATAGGTATATTTCACCGCCGTCACCGGAATCAATGCGAACTCAACGTGTTCACCCTGCGCGGCTTTGGCCATCAGTTCGATAAAGCTCGGGTGCACCAGCACGCCCGCAATCGCAATCGCCAGCGACATATTGGTTTTGAATTTCACCGCCGCAGAGGCGGCAACCATCAACGGCAGGAAGAAGAACGCGCCATCGCCAATAACCGTCAGAATGGTCAGGGTTGGCGCACCTTTGCTCAGCACGCCGGACATCTCCAGCACCATCGCCAGCAGCTTCACCATCGAACCGCCAATGATCGCCGGGATCAGCGGGGACATGGTGCCGATCAGCGCATCCAGAATGCCCGCGCCGATCCGACGTAGCGTCAGCTTCTGCGGACCCGTGTCTACCGCGGGCTGCAGGTTGTCCGGCAGCAAGCTGACGACCTCTTTGTAGGCCTGCGAAACGGTGTTGCCGATGATCACCTGGCACTGATTATCGCTGCGTACCACGCCAAGCACGCCTTTGAGGGATTTAAGCGTAGCGGCATCGGCCAGCGTCGGATCGTTAAGCACAAAGCGCAGTCGCGTCATGCAGTGGGTCGCGGCGGTGATGTTGTCGGCACCGCCCAGGGCTGTCACCACATCCCGGGCCAGCGCGGCATAATTTTTCGACATCGGATCATTCCATCTTATTGTGATTAAAATTTGTGTAGGAAACCGGTTCCACAAAATCATGAAGATATCGTGGTGGTGAAACAAGAGAATGAGAGGATCTATTTTGTTTTCGTGAGCTTGATCTGATTTTAGTGAGCGGGGGGTTTGTGGATAACAGGGTGATTGCCTGATGGGGGGCTTAAGCAGAACAGGTAGTCAGAATCTGGTTTTTTTCAGGATCATTAATTGAATTCATTGTTTACTATTGTCTTGCAGATGGCGTAATCAGTGACAAAGTAATGTTTGAGTTTAGGGTCTTCACAGTTTTTGTATGGTGTGAATATCGCAAGGTAAAGATAAAAAAGTAAGGAGGTTGCATTTATTGTAATAAATAATAAAAATATCACCATTGTAAAAATACCGACTCTTTGATGCGATTTTTTAGATGGTTTTTTAGTCTCTGGAAATATTGTGATTAATATATAGGCAATTAAAAAAATAAACAAAGGAAAGGTAGAAGCTAATGCAATACTTCTGCCATCAAACCAGAAGTATTCGCTATTGGTGAATACAAATAAAAGATCGTCATAAGGTAACCAAAGAATAAAGAAGGTGAATGCGCTGCAAAATAGTATGCAAAAAATCCTGGCAGCAGGCAGTAATGATTTTTGAAAACAAGAAAGGGGTTTAATGTTCATTTTTATCTCTAATTATGAATGCTATAAAACAAAGAGTTTTTAGGGCCGCCATGCTGATTGTTCCATTTGCGAATTTTTTGTTCTTCCTCAAAAGCCTCGCGTAGCCATTTTTTCACTTTAATTGACCAGTTGTATTGTGAATCTAACTGGTTTAATTCTATATTTAATCCTACCCCGATTAAAACGACAAATAAAGTTGTAAGGACTACAAATGGGCATAACAACGATATTACCCCACCAAGCGCGACTGCGACAACGGTAGAAACTAACGTCTTCGCCGTATCCATAATAACATCACCAAAGAAGTCCACGAGGGTGTACTCTTTTTTAAATATGAGCTCTATTGCACGAAAGGCCAGTGAAAAGTAAACGCAGAATTTTATTCCTTTAACGACGGTATGTGTCGCGCCTCGCCAGCCGATCCCCAGTTCAAGTAATTGTGGATTCGTTGCCTTATAACGGGTGCCATTCAGAATACGCCGCACGCTGGGATAGCCGGTGATTTTGATATACGTTTCAGCACCATATTTGCAGGCGATCGCCTTGATGCCGAGCCCTTTTAAGTTAAATTTCAGCTGATCCGCTTCGTTAAGATAGGTGGTTAAATTACCGAGAGTGTTTTTGCCGTCCCAGATATCCTTAATGTTGCCGCCGCTCAGCTTGTAAGAGAAAAAATCATCCGCCGTGCCCGTGAGGTCACTCAGAATGCCTCTGGCTTCCCCAAGCGTCAGTAACATGTAGTGCCGGGTATTTTTCGCCAGCAGTTCTTCCATATGCGCAAGCGTGTTGATATACGGATGGTCAGGTACCAGCTGGTTAATCTGCTGCTCACCGCGTAAAACGCCGCCAACCGAATCCGCCCATGTTGCGTTCTTTCCTTTAAAAACAGGCATACACACTTCTCCATACTGAAGGATAAACGTTAAAAAACCCTGTCTTCCCAGATGCTGTAGGCGCTGGTTCCGGCAATGCAATGTTCCCAGCTGATTGACTGATAAGAAAATGAAACGCTTTCCTGCGATTCTTCGCCTGTGTGATGAATGTTATGGGGAATATGCAGGTGTGCAGCCAGAGCCTTATGGCCGACTGAGTTCTGAATGAGGCAAGCTTTTAATATCAAGCCTTGTCTTTTACCATTGAGCAATAAGTAAGTTAAGCCAGCCATATGAATGATCCTTATTCATCAGTTCTTTGTATAAATTATAAGTGAAGGGCGGTTCGTTATCTGAATTGTCTGGCAGTATTCTCCGTTAACAATAAACAGGCAATATAAAATAACGAAAAGTTCGGGTGTAGTTAATCAATGCGCACGAATAAACAAAAATGCTCTGTTATCTATTAATGACTCCGCTAAATAACAATGGTGAATACAAATACATCCCCGCTGTTCCCGTGTTGGTGTGTCCAAAGCCACCCTATCCTGGGCCAGCGCGGCAAAATTATTCGACATCGGGCCATTTCATCTTAATGTGATTAACATTGGTGTGACGAACCGGTTCCATAAAAATCATAAAGAGACGGGGTGTCAAAATCTAGTTATATTGATGTCATTAATTGAACTCATTATTTACAATTGTCTTGCAGATGGCGTAATCAGTGACAAAGTAGTGTTTGAGTTTAGGGTCTTCACAAGGTTTGTATGGGGTGAAGACGGCAATGTACAGATAGAAAAATAGTGATAATACGTTCATAAATACAAGGCATGAAATAGATGAAATGGCGAGAGCAACACTGAAGTTGTCAAGGGCTCTTGGTTGTCGGTGTGTTTTAGAAAAAACTGCAATAAGCACTACAAAAATCATATATATGAAAAATGGAACTATCGATAAAAGCGCAACACGCTTCCCATCGTACCAAAAAAAATCGTTTCCATAAAAATATAAAAAAACATCTTGGTAAGGTAAGTTAAGCGCAAACCATGCTAAAACACTTATTATTACAGTTAATGCTAGCAATCCAAGACGCAGAAGCAGTTGTCTTAGTATTTTTTCATAATTTTTTTTCATGGTTTTTTAATTGTGTATATTATGTAGTGGATTGTATTTATTAAAGGAGTGCGTTGTGTTCCATTTATAAACCCTGTCTTGCTCTATGAGTGCTTCGAGAATTTTAGACTTCAGTGATGCAGACCATTGATATTGATTGTCAAGAACATTCAATCCTATATTGGTAGCAACGCCAATAGCGATTACTAATATCATTGTTACTACAACTGGTAATACTGCAATTAATAAGCCTGCGGAAACTCCGGCTACCACAGCAGAAACTAACGTCTTCGCCGTATCCATAATAACATCACCAAAGAAGTCCACGAGGGTGTACTCTTTTTTAAATATGAGCTCTATTGCACGAAAGGCCAGTGAAAAGTAAACGCAGAATTTTATTCCTTTAACGACGGTATGTGTCGCGCCTCGCCAGCCGATCCCCAGTTCAAGTAATTGTGGATTCGTTGCCTTATAACGGGTGCCATTCAGAATACGCCGCACGCTGGGATAGCCGGTGATTTTGATATACGTTTCAGCACCATATTTGCAGGCGATCGCCTTGATGCCGAGCCCTTTTAAGTTAAATTTCAGCTGATCCGCTTCGTTAAGATAGGTGGTTAAATTACCGAGAGTGTTTTTGCCGTCCCAGATATCCTTAATGTTGCCGCCGCTCAGCTTGTAAGAGAAAAAATCATCCGCCGTGCCCGTGAGGTCACTCAGAATGCCTCTGGCTTCCCCAAGCGTCAGTAACATGTAGTGCCGGGTATTTTTCGCCAGCAGTTCTTCCATATGCGCAAGCGTGTTGATATACGGATGGTCAGGTACCAGCTGGTTAATCTGCTGCTCACCGCGTAAAACGCCGCCAACCGAATCCGCCCATGTTGCGTTCTTTCCTTTAAAAACAGGCATACACACTTCTCCATACAGAAGGATAAACGTTAAAAAACCCTGTCTTCCCAGATGCTGTAGGCGCTGGTTCCGGCAACGCAATGTTCCCAGCTGATTGACTGATAAGAAAAGGAAACGCTTTCCTGCGGTTCTTCGCCAGTGTGATGAATGTTATGGGGGATATGCAGGTGCAGGTCCGCTATTCGCGCCTCGGTCAGTTTGATTTTATAGTAACGTTCCATGCATCCGGCTGTAGCCGTGCGATAAAAATCGAACTCACAGGTCAATGATTCATTCTCTGAGATGGCATTTGCCAGTAACGGCGATGATTTATCGGCAGGTTTAATAATAGTGAGATTGTGATGGCTAACATTTTGTTCCCGCGAAAGGTTATGCGAGAGAGAAAAGACAAAGATTTGGTTCTGGTGTGCAATCAGTGCCTTATTGCCGACTGAGTTCTGAGTGAGGCAACCTTCTGATATTAAGCCTTGTCTTTTACCATTGAGCAATAAGTAAGTTAAGCCAGCCATATGAATATTCCTTATTCATCAGTTCTTTGTATAAATTATAAGTGAGGGGCGGTTCGTTATCTGAATTGTCTGGCAGTATTCTCCGTTAACAATAACCAGGCAATATAAAATAATGGAAAGTGCGAGTGGAACTAACCGATACGCACGAATAAACAAAAACGTTCTGTTGTCTATCAATGACTCCACTAAATAACAGTGGTGAATACAACTACTGATCTGATGTTCCCGACCAGGTGTCAGGGAACCCGTATGGCGCGGACAAATCGCTGCAAACTCTGCTGCGCTGAAGTAAACTTTCGGCCATCGAAAAATCGGGGATGAGTAACATGGCAACGATGCTGGAAGTGGCGAAGCGCGCTGGCGTGTCGAAAGCCACCGTATCCCGCGTGCTGTCGGGCAATGGCTACGTCAGCCAGGAAACGAAAGATCGGGTGTATAAAGCGATCGACGAGAGCGGTTATCGGCCAAACCTATTGGCGCGTAACCTGGCGACTAAAAAGAGCCAGACGCTCGGTCTGGTGGTGACCAACACCCTGTATCACGGGGTCTATTTTAGTGAGCTGTTGTTTCATGCCGCACGTCTGACGGAAGATCAGGGCCGCCAGTTGATCCTCGCCGATGGGAAACACAGCGCGGAGGAGGAGCGGGCGGCGATCCAGTATCTGCTCGATTTGCGCTGTGACGCGATCATCATCTATCCGCGCTTTCTGACACCGGATGAAATGGACGAGATAATCCTCAGTCACGATCGGCCGATTATGGTGCTCAACCGTCGATTGCGCCGCAACGCCAGCCACTGCGTGTGGTCAGATCAAAAAGCCTCCAGCGAGGCGGCGGTGGAGCAGTTGATTGCCCAGGGCCATCGCGACATTGCCTTTATCACCGGGTCGCTGGATTCCCCGACCGGGATTGAACGTCTTGCAGGTTACAAAGCGGCGCTCGAACGTCACGATATTGCGCTGCGTGACCAGTGGATTGTCGAAGGAAAATGGACGCCCGCCACCGGTGCAGCGGCTGTTGCCATCTTGCTTGCCCGCGGGGTGGCATTCAGTGCGCTGGTCGCCAGTAACGATGATATGGCCATCGGGGCCATCAAACAGCTTACAACCGCGGGGCTGAAGGTGCCGGAGCAGGTGTCGGTTATCGGCTTCGATGATATCGCCCTCGCGCCCTATACCCTGCCTGCTCTTTCCAGCGTCAAAATCCCGGTCACGGCGATGATTGAAGAAACCATCAACCGTTTGATTTTTATGCTCGATGGCGGTGAATTTAATCTTCAGCAATCCTTCCCCGGGGAGCTTATCTTACGCGACTCCGTCACCGCCGGACCTTTCGCCTGATGTCCGTCAACTGTCGTCGTCATTAATGACGACGACAGGGAATGCAAATTCTAATTCGTTGATAAATAGCCATTTTAATAATGGCGCGGAAAATGCATAACCCCGGCCTTAATGCTAAAGGCTGGAGGAATGGATGAACCGGTTCATCATCGCGGAAGCGAGCAAATGTATTGGCTGTCGCACGTGCGAAATCGCCTGCGCGGTCGCGCATCAGGCGGATCAGGATTGCGCGGCATTGACGCCGCAAACCTTCTTACCACGTATTCACGTTGTCAAAGGCGTCAATCTGTCAACGGCCACCGCCTGTCGTCAATGTGAGGACGCCCCCTGCGCCAACGTTTGTCCGAACGGCGCGATTGCCCGTGAAAATGGTTTCGTGCATGTAATGCAGGAGCGCTGCATCGGGTGTAAAACCTGCGTGGTGGCGTGCCCTTATGGGGCGATGGAAGTGGTGGTTCGCCCGATACTGCGCACCAACGGGTTTGGGATGCAGGTAAAGATGGAAAAAGCTGAGGCCAACAAGTGCGATTTGTGCCACACGCACGCAGACGGCCCGGCCTGCGTGGCCTCGTGCCCGACCTTCGCTTTGACCTGTGTCGATCGTGCGGCGCTGGACAAGCTCAATGCGGATAAACGTCTCCGGACAGCCCTGGCATTCTGAGATGGTGATGAACGGAGTGGCTATTCGCGTGCGCGGCAAAGTGCAGGGCGTCGGGTTCCGCCCGTTTGTCTGGCAGATAGCGCAGCGGTTAGGCCGCGTGGGCAATGTGAGTAATGATGCCGAAGGGGTGCGGGTGCACCTCGTTGGTGCAGAAATGGGCTTTGTTGCCCAACTTGAAGCCCATTGCCCCGTTTTGGCGCGCATCGATTCCACTGAGATCACACCGTACCACTGGGCTAACATCCCCGACGACTTCACCATTATTCAAAGCGGTGCCGGACAGATGAGCACGCAGATTGTACCGGATGCCGCCACCTGTCCGGCGTGTCTGGCAGAGCTTACTGATCCGCGCCATCGCCGTTATCGCTACCCGTTTATCAACTGCACCCACTGTGGTCCGCGCTTTACGATAATCCATGCTATGCCCTACGACCGCCCCTTTACGGTGATGGCGGCGTTTCCACTGTGCCCCGCCTGTGAAAAAGAGTATCGCGACCCGCGCGACCGGCGTTTCCACGCTCAGCCGGTGGCCTGTGCCGAATGCGGCCCGCAGCTACGCTGGCAATCTCAAACCCAGCATCAAACTGGCGACGCGGCGCTGGCGGCGGCCGTGGATAGGCTGGCCAACGGCGGCATTGTGGCCCTGAAAGGGCTGGGCGGTTTTCACCTCGCCTGCGATGCCGGAAACGTCTCGGCGGTTGCCAGGCTTCGCGAACGCAAGCGACGTCCGGCCAAACCGCTGGCAGTGATGCTGGCGGAGGATAATTCCCTGCCGAAACAGGCACAAAAATTGCTTAACACTCCCGCGTCGCCGATTGTGCTGGTCGATAGTCAGCATGTAGCGGGCCTGTGTGAAGGCATCGCCCCGGGTCTGGATGAGGTCGGCGTGATGCTGGCGTCCAACCCACTTCAGCATCTGCTAATGCAGGCGCTGAAACGTCCGCTGGTGATGACTTCGGGCAACCTGAACGGCAAACCTCCGGCGATAACCAATGATGATGCCCTGACGGATCTGGCAGATATTGCCGACGGTTTCTTGCTTCACAACCGCGATATCGTGCAGCGCATGGATGATTCGGTCGTGCGGCAAAATGGCGACATGTTGCGTCGGGCCCGCGGTTTTGTGCCGGATGCGTTGCCGTTGCCGCCGGGTTTTGTCGATGTACCACCGTTGTTGTGCTGCGGGGCCGATTTGAAAAATACCTTTTGTCTGGTGCGCGGTCAGGACGCGGTGCTGAGCCAGCATTTGGGCGATCTGTCGGAAGAGGGCGTGGAGGCGCAGTGGCGTAAAGCGCTGTCGTTGATGCAGTCGATTTACGCCTTTAGGCCTGAAAAAGTGGTAGTGGATGCGCACCCAGGATATCGCTCCGTGCAGTGGGGCCAGCAGCTGGGCCTTCCCTGTGAGGTGGTGCTACATCATCACGCACACGCCGCGGCGTGCATGGCGGAACACGGCTGGCCGAGGGACGGTGGCGACGTGATTGCCCTGACGCTTGACGGGATTGGGATGGGTGAAAACGGTGAACTGTGGGGCGGAGAATGCCTGCGGGTGAACTACCGGGAATGCGAGCATCTTGGTGGATTACCGGCGGTGGCGCTACCCGGTGGGGATCTTGCTGCGTGCCAGCCGTGGCGTAATTTGCTGGCGCAGCGTCTGGCGTTTATGCCGGAAGGGGCATCGTTGGTGTCGTTACAACGCCATCCCGTCGAGGCGCTGGCGCGGGCGGTGGCCCGCGGCATCAATGCTCCTATGGCATCGTCGGGCGGGCGTTTGTTTGATGCGGTGGCGAGTGCGCTGGACTGCGCGCCGGATACGCTGAGCTATGAAGGGCAGGCGGCTTGTTTACTGGAAACGTTAGCGCAACATGGTGCCGCAACCGAGCATCCACTGACGCTGCCTTTTCACAACAACACGCTGAATTTACAGCTTTTCTGGCAGCAATGGCTGAACTGGCCAGCGGCTGTCGCAGATAAAGCCTGGGCTTTTCATGATGCGCTGGCCTGCGGGCTGGCGCAGATGATGCGCTATCACGCACAAACACGCGGGATAAGTACCCTGGTGTTCGGCGGCGGTGTGCTGCATAACCGGCTGCTGCGCGCCCGGCTGGCGTTTTATCTGTCTGGTTTTACACTTTTGTTCCCGCAGCGTCTGCCCGCAGGCGACGGCGGAATTTCATATGGGCAGGCGGTGATTGCCGCTGCCCGCCTCCAGGAGGAAAAGAACGGATGATGCTGATTACGCTTTTACGCCAACAGCCGCGCGCGGCGCTGCTGGTTATCGGGTTGCTACTCGCCAATTTGCTGGCCTGGTGCTGGGCATGGCAGGTATTTGGGCAGAGCGGGGCGCTAATGGCCGCCAGCCTACTGGCTTGGGGATATGGCCTGCGTCATGCGGTCGATGCCGACCATATCGCCGCCATTGATACCGTCACGCGTAAAATGATGCAGCAGGGCAAGCGTCCGTTCGGCGTCGGGGCGTGGTTCTCTCTGGGGCATTCGTCGATTGTGGTGCTGGCCTCGGCAGCGATCGCTGCGACCGCGACCGCGTTCCAGCAGCACATGAGCTGGTTCCATGAAACCGGCAGCCTGATTGGCACCGCGGTGTCCTCGCTCTTCCTGCTGGCGATGGCCTTCGTCAACCTGATTATTCTGCGCGGCATCTGGCGCAGCTTCCGGGCCTTCAAACAGGGTAAATCGTTCAACAGCGATCCGGTCGCCAGCGGTGGGATGATGAGCTGGCTGTTTGGCAAAACTTTTCGCCTGATCGACAAAAGCTGGCACATGTACCTGGTCGGTTTTCTGTTCGGCCTCGGCTTTGATACTGCCACCGAAATCGGCGTGTTGGGCCTGACCGCCGCCAGTGCCTCCAGCGGAATGTCTATCTGGAGCATCATGATTTTCCCGGCGCTGTTTGCCAGCGGTATGGCTCTGGTGGATACCCTTGATAATGTGCTGATGGTTGGCGCGTATGGCTGGGCGTTCAATAAACCGCAGCGCAAGCTGTACTACAACATGACCATTACCGGTACCTCGGTGGTGGTGGCGCTGTTTATCGGTGGCCTTGAGGCACTGGGTCTGCTGATGGATAAATTCGGCTTGAATGGTGGGGTGTGGAACTGGGTCGGCGCCCTGAATGATAACCTTGGCAATGCCGGATTTATGGTTATCGGGCTGTTCGTCGTCTGTTGGGTGGTGTCGTGGGTGGTGTATCGCTGGCGCGGGTATGACGCCCTGCCAGTGGCGTAATGTGGCGAAGGCCGTTGACCCGGCCTTCGCGTAGCGCGATTAAAGAATACCGGCCTGATAGAAATCCTGCAGGTTGATTGCCCCGCACAGCAGGCCGTTATCATCCACCACCGGCGCGGCGGCGATTTTCCGTTTCATCAGCACTTCTTTCGCCTCAACCGCGCGGCTTTCCGCATTCAGCGTGATGCCGCCCTGGGTCATGGCTTCTGCCACTTCTGCCGCCAGCGTACCGCCGCCAACCAGCCAGCGACGCAGGTCGCCATCGGTAAAGACGCCTTGTACCCGGCCGCTTTCGTCACACACCACCACCAGCCCCAGGCCGGTACGGCTCAGTTCCAGCATCGCGTCCATCACGCTGGTGGTGAGTTTAACCTGCGGAATGGCATCTCCGGTGCGCATCAGGTGATGCACTTTGTTCAGCAAACGCGCGCCTAATGCACCCGCCGGATGGGAGCGGGCGAAGTCCTCCTCGTTGAAGCCGCGCGCCTGCATCACCGCCATCGCCAGAGCGTCGCCCATCATCAGGGTGTTGACGGTGCTGGAGGTGGGGGCAAGATGCATTGGGCAGGCTTCGCGTTCGACAGAAATATCCAGCGTGGCCGTTGCCGCCAGCGCCAGCGGTGAGCGGATTTTGCCGGTCATCGCCAGCAGCGCGACCGATTTTTCCTGCAGCCGCGGAATGATCAGATCAAGCTCTTTGGCAGCGCCGGAGTAAGAGATAAAGAGCATCACGTCGCGGCTTTCGATCATCCCCAGATCGCCATGCAGGGCTTCTGCCGGATGGACGAAGAAAGCCGGGGTACCGGTGCTGGCCAGCGTCGCGGCAATTTTTTTGCCGATATGCCCGGATTTGCCAATCCCGGAAACAATCACTTTGCCTTCGCTTTGAATAATGGTATTGGCGGCACGAACGAAATCATCGCCAAGCCTGTCCGGCAGGCGGCTTGCTTCCTGCAGTTCCAGTATCAGCGTCTGGCGGCCTGCGTTAAGCAGAAAATCACTCATCTTTTTCTCCCGTTACGATGACGTTGATTCCTTTCTCTTCCAGCGCTTTTTTAAACGCCGGATCGATACCCGCGTCGGTAATCAGTTTATCGACGCTTTCAAGGCTGCAGACGATGTTGGGGCTTTTGCGGCCAAACTTTGACGAATCCGCCATCAGAATCACTTCCCGGGCGGCGTTGCACATTGCCTTACTGACGCTGAACACTTCGTTAAACGTGGTGACGCCCGCATTAAGATCGATGCCGTCGGTGCCCATAAACAGTTTATCAAAGCTGAAATGCTCGAAGGCGTTCTCGGCCAGTTGACCGTGGAAGGAGGCGGATTTTTTGCGGAACGTGCCGCCAGGCATCAGGATGGTTTGTTCGTTATCCACTTCGGACAGGGCATTGACGATATGCAGGCTGTTGGTCATCACCGTGATGTTATTAAAGTGGCTGAGCATCGGGATCATCTGCAGCACCGTACTGCCCGCGTCGAGGATAATCGAGTCGCCGTCATGGACAAATTTAACCGCGGCTTCGGCTATCAACGCTTTCTGATGGGTATTGATCAGCGTTTTATGATCGATAGGCGGATCGGCCTCGTCTTTATTGAGCATCACCCCGCCGTAGGTTCGGATCACTGCCCCGGCGTTTTCGAGGTGTACCAGGTCTTTGCGTATCGTCGTGCCGGTGGTGTCAAAGAATTGGGCGAGTTCCTCTACTGAACATTTTCCCTGTTTTTGCAAATGTTCAATAATGGCCGCCTGCCGCTGACGTGGTTTCATTGGCGTTGAGTTCCTTAAGTTGCGAAATGATAATTTCGCAAGCTTATACCGTTCACAACGAAATTATCCATGTTTCAATTTAAGCGCTAATGATAGTGCATTCTGACAGCGTGAATCATGGGGAAAGATCACATCAGGCTGTAATTGTTGTAGGGGCGTGCCGTTGATTGCCGGAATTTTCACCGGCCTGGCGAAAATCGTCAGTCCACGCAGCATCAATGAGTCACATACCCGGTTGTGTTCATCGAGGGCGATGGCAATCACCACCCGGGGTTTGAATCGCCCACCGGAGCGCCCGATGCCGACGCGCCCTTTTTGGCACAGCGCATCAAATGCCCGGTTGAACTGATGGAGCTGCCAGCCGCCGAGTACCAGCTGGCTCAGCCAGGCGATCGCGGCGACGGTGATGAGAGTGGTTATCATGTTTACTCCCTTGAGTGATTGCCGGATGGCGTGTAGGCCCGGTAAGCAACGCGCCACCGGGCATGACGCCTTAGAACATCACCTGTCCACCGGTGACATTGATGGATTGTCCCGTGCAGTAAGACGCTTTCGGGCTGGCGTAAAACAGCAGCATGTTGAGCACATCCTGATAGTCGCAGCCGCGCTTAAGCGGGACTTTATCAATGTAATACTGCTCTACTTCGTCCGCTTTGAGGCCAAGCTTGGTGGCGTACTGCGGCAACAGTGACTGGAACATTGGCGATTTCAGCAAATTGCCGAGCATCAGCGAATGCACGGTGATGCCGTATTCCGCCAGATCCAGCGCCAGGGACTGCGTCAGCCCCACGCCGCCAAATTTTGCCGCGCTGTAGCCGGAATTGTGTTTGCTGCCCACTTTGCCGGATTTGGAGTTGATCTGAATGATGCGCCCCTGAATGCCGTCGCGGATCATCAGCCGTGAAAACTCGCGGGCGCAGAGGAAATAGCCCACCAGGTTCACCTGCAAGGAGCGATCAAAATCGCCTAATGCGAAGTCGCTGATAAACGCGGCTTTGGCAATGCCTGCGCTGTACACCAGCAGATCGGTGCGGCCAAAGATCTCATCCACGCCGCGCGCCAGCGCCATCACGCTCTGTTCGCTGGTGGCATCCGCGCCAAAGCCGTACGCCATTCCTTCACCAAATTCCTGATTGATGACCGCAGCGACCCGCGCCGCTTTTTCACTTTGAATATCCACCACCGCGACGCGATAGCCTTCTGTGGCAAGCCCACGGCAAAGAAACTCCCCTAAGGTTTGTCCTCCGCCAATGACAACGGCAACCTGATTCATGGTTCTCTCCTTAAATTACGCAACGAATTTTACAGTGCAGCCAGCCTGAAGCGCCTCGGGTACTGGCCCGGTGACGTGCACGGTCCCGGGAAACTCGGCTTCGGTCTGACCATCAAAACGTAGGGTGATATGCCCCAGCTCACGCAGGTTCTGCTCGGCCACATCGCCCACGGCGGTGACCGGGTAGCAGATGTCGCCCAGCTCGAGCTGGCTGCCGGGGCGCAAAGCACCTTTCAGCTCCCCGTGGCAGTGAATAAAACAGTACTCTTCGATATCCGCCGGGGCGCCCTCGCGGAAGGTGATCAGCATTTTGTCGCACAACGCATCGGGGGCGCTCTGGCCGATGCGGGTTATGGTGGTCTGATAAATCACGGTCATGACGGACACCTCTTATTGATAAATAAATCCGGAAACGAACCAGGCGATCAGCACCGTCGGGGCACCGGTCAGGAAACGGCTCACCAGCACTGAGGGCACCCCCACACGAACCGTGTCCTGCCGCGCTTCGGCAAGCGAGAGGCCCACCGGAATAAAGTCACATGCCGCCTGCGCATTAATGGCGAACAGAGCGGGCAGGGCGAGATGCGGAGGAATGTTGCCCAGACCGATTTGCACCCCAATCAGGACGCCGATCACCTGTGCAATCACCGCGCCTGGGCCGAGGAACGGGGACAGCAGCGGGAAGGAGCAAATCAGCGCCAGCGTCACCAGACCTAACGGATGGCTGGCGAGTGGGGCGAGGCCGTGCGCAATCCAGTCGCCCAGGCCGGAGGCCATGATGATGCCGATCAGCGCCGAGACGAATGCCATAAACGGCAGGATAGTTTTCAGCACCGTGTCGATGGTGTCGCGCCCGGACTGGAACAGCACCGCCACGGCAGAGCCCATGCCCATCCCGACTTTTGCCAGCAGGCCATCACTTTGTTCGGTGATTTTTTTACGGGTGTCATATTCGCGGGGACCGGCTTTTTGGGGCGCAGTGCCGTCAACCCGACGGATGTTGTCCTCCCTGACGCCAGAGACATAAATATCTTCCACAATGTGCTGTGCCAGCGGCCCGGATTTCCCCGTCGAGTGAATATTGACGGTGGGGATCCGACGTTTTGGATAGAGACCGCAGCGCAGCGTGCCTCCGCAGTCGATCACCGCGACCCCGATTTCTGATTCGGGTGGTTCGCCCTCTTTAAAGCCGTCTACTGCTTCCCAGCCAGTGAGCTCACTCAGCTTGTCGACAATCGCCGGGCGAGTGCCTGCGGTGATGTAGACGATTTTTTTTCCTTCGACGGCGTCAAGTTCCAGCGGGCCACCCCAGCCACCTTCGCCTTTTTCAATTCGAATGCGCGTCATGCGATAGCTCCTGAAAGTCGGACTTTTTGTTCAAGCTGAATGCCCATTTTTTTCTCGAAAATGGCGGTGGTCAGATCGGTTATCCAGCCGCGGAAGAAATTGGTGAAAAGACCGACCAGCAGATAGCTAACCGCCAGAGGCCCCAGCGGTAGGCCGAGCGTGGTCAGGCCGTTAGCGACCCCGAGGTACACAAACAGTTCGCCTGGATTGATGTGCGGAAACAGGCCGTTCATCGAATGGCAACTGTAGGACGCGGCGGCGTAGTAGCTCGGCTTGTATTTCTCGGGCATAAAGCGGCCCAGGCTTAACGTCATCGGATTACAAAAAACGAAGGTGCCAATGCAGGGCAGGACCAGGTAGCGGGAGACGGGATTGCCCGCGCAGCGCTGAGCGAATCGCTCAATGCGGTGCTGGCCGATGAAGTTAATGAGGGCATTCATGATAACCAGCAGGCTTATCAGCAGCGGCAGAATACCGGTCACCATCCCGGTAAAAACTTCTCCGCCTTTCTGAAACAGCCCGATGAACCATTCGGCACCGTGGGTAATGATTTCTATCATTCTTCTCTCCTGTGGGCTTTTATTGTTTAACTGGCGCCAATAATAATCACTTTGAAAGGTTTTTAAGTGTTAACTAGATCTCAAAGTGAAAGATAAACCGATTATTTTGAAAGTTATTGCGAGGTGAGACGGAAAGTGAACAAAGATTTTTTTTAACCGCAGGTAGCGCTTCCTTGTGAGGTCGGGGATGCTTTACCATATTTATCTCTGCCGAATTAGCTAAATGGATGTCACATGTTGATGCGTCGTTACCTGACCTTACTCCCGCTCTGCGTGCTGGTCGCTGCCTGTAGCAGCAAACCGAAAACGGCCGAAGCGCCGACCACCACTACTCCTTCTGGCGGATTCTTGCTGGAGCCGCAGCATAACGTGACCATGATGGGCGGTGACTTCGCTAACAACCCGGCGGCGGAACAGTTCATTGATTCGATGGTCAGCAAACACGGTTTTGACCGCCAGCAGCTGCATGAAATTCTTTCCCAGGCCAAGCGTCTGGATTACGTGCTGCGCCTGATGGACAGGCAGGCTCCTACCGCACAGGTCCCGACCGGGCCGAACGGGGCATGGCTGCGCTATCGCAAACAGTTTATTACTCCGGATAATGTGCAAAACGGCGTAGTGTTCTGGAATGAACATCAGGATGCGCTTAACCGCGCCTGGCAGGTATACGGCGTGCCGCCGGAGATTATCGTCGGCATTATTGGGGTGGAAACCCGCTGGGGCCGGGTGATGGGTAAAACCCGAATTCTGGATGCGCTGGCGACGCTGTCGTTCAACTATCCGCGCCGCGCGAAGTATTTCTCCAGCGAACTGGAAACCTTCCTGCTGATGGCTCGTGACGAACAGGACGATCCGTTGGATCTGAAAGGGTCATTCGCGGGCGCGATGGGCTACGGTCAGTTCATGCCGTCGTCCTATCAGCAATACGCCGTGGACTTCAACGGTGACGGGCATATCAACCTGTGGGATCCGGATGATGCCATTGGCAGCGTCGCCAACTACTTCAAACAGCATGGCTGGGTGAAAGGCGATCAGGTTGCTGTCATGGCGGCAGGTCAGGCCCCGGGTCTGGATAACGGTTTCAAAACCAACTACAGCATTTCGCAACTTTCTGCAGCCGGATTATCCCCGACGCAGTCGTTGGGCGACCATCAGCAGGCGAGCCTGCTGCGCCTGGATATCGGCACCGGGTATCAGTACTGGTATGGCTTGCCGAACTTCTACACCATCACCCGTTACAACCACAGCACGCACTATGCGATGGCGGTCTGGCAGCTTGGCCAGGCTGTGGCGATGGCGCGCGTCCAGCAGTAATTCTCTTCCCCTCCTGCGAGTCTTGCGGGAGGGGAGTCTGAAACATTTCGATACAGCCTCGCACTAAGCCCTCGATTTACAAGTTTCATCAATCTCATTATTGTTATGTTATAACGTAATTGAGGTTTGCCATGACGTCTTTCTCCCTGTTTAACGCATCCGGCCTGCTGCGGCTGGCTTTTGCCCTGATCCTGTTGGTTTTGCTATGGCTGGCAACTTACTGGGCGGTGGCCCTGCCATGATCGAACTGGATAACCTTGTCGCGGGCTATGATCGGCTGGCAATCACCCCCACGCTGTCCGGCACGATAGAAAAAGGATCGCTGACGGCGATCGTGGGCATTAACGGCTGCGGTAAATCCACGTTGTTGAAAACCCTTGCCGGGTTTATTCCGCCGGTGAGCGGGCAGCTTCACTGGCGTGGGCCGCGGCCGGTGATCGGCTGGCTGGCGCAGCGTCATGCCCTGGAATCGCAGTTTCCGCTCACCGTTTATGATGTGGTGAGCCAGGGCGCATGGCCGCGCGTTTCTTTGTTTCGTGGGCTGAAAGGGGATATACGCCGCAAAATTGACTCGGCGCTGGAGCGGGTCGGGCTGACACTACTCAGCGCCTCGCCGATTGAAGCGCTTTCCGGCGGCCAGTTTCAGCGCATGCTGTTTGCCCGGGTGCTGGTGCAGCAGGCGCCGCTGGTAATGCTGGATGAACCGTTCACCGGCATTGACGAAGCGACCAGCCAGGTACTAATGGAGCTGATTGTAGAGATGCACCGCAGCGGGCAAACGGTACTGGCGGTACTGCATGACAATCAGCGCGTGGCCCGGCACTTTCCTGAAACGCTGTTACTGGAATCACAGCGCGCCCGGTGGGGCGACACAACCTCCATTCTGACGGCCTTTGAACACGCGAGGCGCGCATGATCTGGCATACCTTCTTCCAACCTTTCATCGAATTTGGCTTTATGCGGCGGGCGCTGGTGGTGTGTCTGGCGCTGTCGGTCAGTACCACTATGCTGGGGGTTTTCCTGCTGCTGCGCAGGATGAGTCTGATGGGCGACGCGCTCTCGCACGCGATTCTGCCGGGTGTCGCTGTGGGGTATCTGTTGAGCGGCATGTCGCTGCTGGCGATGACCGTGGGCGGTTTTATCGCCGGGATTGCGGTGGCGCTGATTGCGGGCTGGGTCAGTCGTCGAACGCCCCTTAAAGAGGATGCCAGCTTTGCCGGATTCTATCTGGGCTCGCTGGCGCTGGGCGTGACCCTGGTCTCGCTGCGTGGTTCCAGCGTCGATCTGCTGCATTTACTGTTTGGTTCGATTCTGGCAGTGGATAACAACGCCGCGCTGTTTGTTTCCGGCGTGTCCAGCCTGACGCTGGTGGTGATGGCATTGCTGTATCGCGGCCTGGTCAGTGAGGCCTTTGACAGCGCATGGCTGGAGGTGAATGCCCGCCGTCTGCCGTCGCTGCTGCATGGGTTACTTCTGGCGCTGCTGGTGATCAATCTGGTGGCAGGTTTCCAGGTGCTCGGCACCCTGATGGCGGTGGGCGTCATGATGCTTCCGGCGATTGCCGCTCGCTGCTGGGCGCATACGCTGCCGTGCATTTTACTCTTCGCGGCGGTCAGCGGCGCGTTCTGCGCCTGGCTGGGGCTGAGCCTCTCCTGGACAGCCAATTTGCCCGCCGGGCCGTCGATCGTACTGACCGCCAGTGTCCTGTTTTTCATTTCGGTGTTTTTTGGCACGCGCAGCCGGCTGGCTTTCAGCCTGCGAGCGCTATTTTAACGCAAGGGGAAAAGATGAAACGTACGGGGATTATTCTGGCGCTGACGCTGAGCGTACTGTCGCAGGGCGTGATGGCGAAAACGCTGAACGTGGTCACCAGCTTTTCGGTGCTCGGCGATATGGTGCAGCAGGTGGGCGGTGAACATGTGCATGTTGATACGCTGGTCGGGCCGGATGGCGATCCGCACACCTTCGAACCGTCGCCGCAAGACAGTGTAATGTTGAGCAAGGCCGACGTGGTGGTGGTCAACGGGTTGGGTCTGGAAGGCTGGATTGACCGGCTGGTGAAGGCCTCGGGGTTTAAGGGTGAGCGGGTGGTGGCTTCCCAGGGGGTGAAAACGCATACCCTGGATGAAGATGGGAAAACCGTGACCGATCCGCATGCCTGGAACAGTGCGGCCAATGGGGCGTTGTATGCGCAGAACATCCTGGCCGGGCTGGTGAAAGCGGACCCGCAGGACGAAGCGGCGCTGAATGCCAGCGGGCAGAAATATATCGCTCAGCTACAGCAAATCGACGGCTGGGCGAAGGCGCGCTTTAACGCCATCCCGCAGGCGAAACGCAAAGTGCTGACCAGCCACGATGCGTTTGGCTATTTTGGCCGCGCGTATGGCGTGACCTTTATGGCCCCGCAGGGACTGTCGTCAGAAAGCGAGGCCAGCGCAGCGCAGGTGGGGACACTAATCCAACAGATTAAGGCGGATGGGGTACATACCTGGTTTATGGAAAATCAGCTCGATCCGCGTTTGGTCAAACAGATAGCGTCTGCCACGGGGGCGCAGCCGGGTGGCGAGCTATATCCCGAAGCGTTATCGAAACCGGGCGGGGGGGCCGACAGCTACGCCAGCATGCTGCGTCATAACGTAGAGACGCTTGCCAATAGTATGAAGTAATTCTGAGATGCGCCCTGGGCGAATGGGGCGCTGCATGATTTTTCTGAAGCGTGCTCGTAAAATTGCTACCCCATCTCCCTCTCCCCCCAGAAAGTGGTATCGTGAGCAGCATGTTTTTCAGGCTGTAAGGAATCATGATGACCGACAGTGAATTGATGGCGTTCAGCGAACAGGTTGGGCTGGCATTGAAAGCCCAGGGCGCGACCGTCACGACCGCAGAATCCTGCACCGGGGGCTGGATAGCCAAAGTGCTGACGGATATTTCAGGCAGTTCCGCCTGGTTTGAACGCGGATTTGTGACCTACAGTAACGAAGCTAAATCGCAGATGATTGGCGTGAGCGAAGAGACGTTACTGCGCCACGGCGCGGTCAGCGAACCGGTGGTGGTCGAAATGGCAATAGGTGCGCTGCGAGCGGCGCGTGCCACCTATGCTCTCTCGGTTAGCGGCATTGCCGGGCCGGACGGCGGCAGTGAAGAAAAGCCGGTTGGCACCGTGTGGTTCGGGCTTGCCTGCGTAAATGGGCAGGGTTTTACCCGTCGGGAATGCTTCCCTGGAGACCGCGAAGCCGTGCGCCGTCAGGCGACCGCGTATGCCCTGCAACTGCTGTGGCAACAATTTCTACAAAACACTTGATACTGTATGACCATACAGTATAATTGCGTCATCAAAACAGAATTTACGCGTTAACACCCGGACAGGAGTAATAATGGCTATCGACGAAAACAAACAGAAAGCGTTGGCGGCAGCACTGGGCCAGATCGAAAAGCAATTCGGTAAAGGCTCCATCATGCGCCTGGGTGAAGACCGTTCCATGGATGTGGAAACCATCTCCACCGGCTCGCTTTCTCTGGACATCGCGCTGGGCGCTGGCGGCCTGCCGATGGGCCGTATCGTTGAAATTTACGGACCGGAATCCTCCGGTAAAACCACGCTGACGCTGCAGGTCGTTGCCGCCGCACAGCGTGAAGGTAAAACCTGTGCGTTTATCGACGCAGAACACGCGCTTGACCCGGTCTATGCTCGCAAGCTGGGCGTTGATATCGACAACCTGCTGTGTTCCCAGCCGGACACAGGTGAGCAGGCGCTGGAAATCTGTGACGCGCTGGCACGTTCTGGTGCAGTAGACGTTATCGTTGTCGACTCCGTTGCAGCGCTGACGCCGAAAGCGGAAATCGAAGGCGAAATCGGCGATTCTCACATGGGCCTCGCGGCACGTATGATGAGCCAGGCGATGCGTAAGCTCGCCGGTAACCTGAAGCAGTCCAATACCCTGCTGATCTTCATCAACCAGATCCGTATGAAAATTGGTGTGATGTTTGGTAACCCGGAAACCACCACCGGTGGTAACGCGCTGAAATTCTACGCCTCCGTGCGTCTCGACATCCGCCGTATCGGTGCGGTGAAAGAGGGCGATAACGTGGTGGGCAGCGAAACCCGCGTGAAGGTCGTGAAAAACAAAATCGCGGCACCGTTCAAGCAGGCTGAATTCCAGATCCTCTACGGCGAAGGTATCAACTTCTACGGTGAACTGGTCGATCTCGGCGTGAAAGAGAAGCTGATCGAGAAAGCCGGTGCCTGGTACAGTTATAACGGTGACAAAATCGGTCAGGGTAAAGCGAACGCTATCTCCTGGCTGAAAGAGAACCCGGCTGCGGCGAAAGAAATCGAGAAGAAAGTCCGTGAGTTGCTGCTGACCAATCAGGACGACAAACCGGCCTTCACCGTTGACGATAACAGCGTTGAAGAAACCAACGAAGATTTCTAATCCTTGTTGAAGCCAAAGGGCCGCTGATGCGGCCCTTTTTGCATTTCAGACTACCCATTTTTTTCAGCAAAGAGGAACCGCTATGACTGAAAGTTCACCCCGTCGTTCTGCTTATGCTCGCTTGCTGGACAGAGCCATCCGCATTCTGGCGATGCGCGATCACAGCGAAAAAGAGCTGCGTCGTAAGCTGGTGGCACCGGTTCTGACGAAAAACGGCCCCGAGCCGATTGATGCCCCGCCGGAAGAAGTCGATAAGGTCGTGGCCTGGTGTCAGGAGAGTAACTATCTCGATGATGCCCGATTCACCCGCCAGTTTATCGCCAGCCGCAGCCGGAAAGGTTATGGCCCGGCGCGCATTCGCCAGGAGCTGAATCAGAAAGGCATTAGCCGGACTGACATCGAGCAGGCGATGTATGACTGCGACATTGACTGGATGGCGCTGGCACGCGACCAGGCGCTGCGAAAATACGGCGAACCGCTTCCCACCGCGTTTGCCGAAAAAGTAAAGGTGCAGCGATTTCTCCTTAACCGTGGCTATTTGATGGAAGATATCCAGCAAATATGGCGAAATTTTGCCGACTGAGTCACTCGGTATTTTACTTCCCTCCCAAGAAAACTTATCTTATTCCCACTTTTTTCCGCAAGGTTGCCTGACTGTCTAAAAACTGTTCAGCTGCCGCCTGCAACAATCCGTTAGCGTGATTCCAGGATAATTATGAGCAAGAGCACCGCTGAGATCCGTCAGGCGTTTCTCGACTTTTTCCATAGTAAGGGACATCAGGTAGTTGCCAGCAGCTCCCTGGTGCCAAACAACGACCCGACTCTGCTGTTTACCAACGCCGGGATGAACCAGTTCAAGGATGTGTTCCTTGGTCTCGACAAGCGTAATTATTCCCGCGCGACCACCTCGCAGCGCTGCGTGCGTGCGGGCGGTAAGCACAACGATCTGGAAAATGTCGGTTACACCGCGCGTCACCACACTTTCTTCGAAATGCTGGGCAACTTCAGCTTCGGCGACTACTTCAAACACGATGCTATCCAGTACGCATGGGAATTGCTGACCGGTGAAAACTGGTTTGCACTGCCGAAAGAGCGTCTGTGGGTCACCGTGTACGAAACCGATGACGAAGCGTTCGAAATTTGGGCCAACGACGTTGGTGTTCCACGTGAGCGCATAATCCGCATCGGCGACAACAAAGGCGCGCCGTATGCGTCTGATAACTTCTGGCAGATGGGCGATACCGGTCCGTGCGGTCCGTGTACCGAAATCTTCTTCGATCATGGCGATCACATTTGGGGTGGCCCTCCGGGTAGCCCGGAAGAAGACGGCGACCGTTACATCGAGATCTGGAACATCGTCTTCATGCAGTTCAACCGTCAGGCTGACGGCACCATGGAACCGCTGCCGAAGCCGTCCGTGGATACCGGTATGGGCCTGGAGCGTATCGCGGCTGTATTGCAGCACGTGAACTCGAACTATGACATCGACCTGTTCCGTACCCTGATTCAGGCCGTGGCAAAAGAGACCGGTGCGACCGATCTCAGCAACAAATCGCTACGGGTGATCGCCGACCACATTCGTTCCTGTGCGTTCCTGATTGCTGACGGCGTTATTCCGTCGAATGAAAACCGTGGCTATGTGCTGCGTCGTATCATTCGTCGTGCCGTTCGTCATGGAAACATGCTCGGCGCGAAAGAGAGTTTCTTCTGGAAACTGGTCGGCCCGTTGATTGAAGTGATGGGTTCCGCTGGCGACGAACTGAAACGTCAGCAGGCGCAGGTTGAGCAGGTTCTGAAAACCGAAGAAGAGCAGTTTGCCCGTACGCTCGAGCGTGGTCTGGCGCTGCTGGATGACGAACTGTCGAAGCTGAAAGGCGATACGCTGGATGGCGAAACCGCCTTCCGTTTGTATGACACCTACGGCTTCCCGGTTGACCTGACGGCGGACGTTTGCCGTGAGCGTAATCTTAAAGTGGACGAAGCTGGCTTCGAAGCCGCAATGGAAGAACAGCGTCGTCGTGCGCGTGAATCCAGCGGTTTTGGTGCTGATTACAACGCGATGATCCGCGTGGATAGCGCCTCCGAATTTAAAGGCTATGACCATCTGGAACTGAACGCGAAAGTCACCGCACTGTTCGTGGAAGGTAAAGCCGTTGACAGCATTGCCGCAGGCCAAAGCGCCGTGGTTGTGCTGGATCAGACTCCGTTCTATGCCGAATCTGGCGGCCAGGTTGGCGATAAAGGTCAGCTGAAAGGTGCCGGTTTTGCGTTCGACGTCAACGACACGCAGAAGTACGGTCAGGCGATTGGTCATCTCGGTACGCTGAGCAACGGTTCCCTTAAAGTGGGTGACGCTGTGCAGGCAGACGTCGACGAAGCGCGTCGTGCCCGTATTCTGCTGAACCACTCTGCGACGCATTTGATGCACGCGGCGCTGCGCCAGGTGCTTGGCACCCACGTTGCGCAGAAAGGATCCCTGGTGAATGACAAAGCGCTGCGCTTTGACTTCTCCCATAATGAAGCGATGAAGCCGGAAGAGATTCGTGCAGTAGAAGATCTGGTCAATGCTCAGATCCGTCGTAACCTGCCAATCGAAACCCACGTGATGGAACTGGAAGACGCGAAAGCTAAAGGTGCCATGGCACTGTTTGGCGAGAAATATGACGATCGCGTTCGCGTTCTGAGCATGGGCGATTTCTCTACCGAACTGTGTGGCGGTACTCACGCCTCTCGCACCGGTGATATCGGCCTGTTCCGCATCACGTCCGAATCCGGAACGGCGGCAGGTGTGCGTCGTATCGAAGCGGTGACCGGTGAAGGGGCTATCGCCAGCCTGCATACGCAGAGCGATGTGCTGAGCGATGTGGCGCATCTGCTGAAAGGCGATAGTCACAACCTGACAGACAAAGTCCGTTCAGTCCTGGAACGTACTCGTCAGCTGGAAAAAGAGCTACAGCAGCTGAAAGAGCAGGCTGCCGCGCAGGAGAGTGCGAATCTCTCCAGCAAAGCCGAAGAAATCAATGGCGTAAAACTGCTGGTGAGCGAACTCACTGGCGTTGAGCCGAAGATGCTGCGTACTATGGTCGACGATCTGAAGAACCAGTTGGGTTCCACGATTGTGGTGTTGGCTACGGTCGCGGATGATAAGGTTTCTCTGATTGCGGGCGTCTCTAAGGATGTGACGGACCGTGTTAAAGCAGGGGAATTGATTGGTATGGTCGCCCAGCAGGTGGGTGGTAAAGGGGGCGGTCGTCCTGATATGGCGCAAGCCGGTGGTACGGATGCAGCGGCTCTCCCGGCCGCACTGGCTAGCGTAAAAGCGTGGGTCAGCGCAAAACTGTAATAACTATAAAACGCAGGGGACGCCTTTATCCATAGGGTTGAGGCGTCCTGTATAAGCAAGACTGACAACGATAAAGTCAGGTTGAAATTGTGTAAATCGGCTAAACTTACGTTTAACAGAATGTAATGCCGTGACTGCTTACACGTTTACGTGTTTGTCATCGCTTACTTTTTGGCGTTATATGATGGATAATGCCGGGATACAAGAGACCCGACTCTTTTAATCTTTCAAGGAGCAAAGAATGCTGATTCTGACTCGTCGAGTTGGTGAAACCCTCATGATTGGCGATGAGGTCACCGTGACAGTTTTAGGGGTGAAGGGCAACCAGGTACGCATCGGCGTAAACGCCCCTAAAGAAGTCTCTGTCCATCGTGAAGAGATCTACCAGCGTATCCAGGCTGAAAAATCCCAGCAGTCCAGTTACTAAGTTTCCTGCGTCTCACTGCCCGGTGAGACGCAAGCTCTCGCTTTCTACGTTCTTCTCCCTTCTGTTGTCATATCTGCTCTGAATATCTCGTGCTTTATTGCTGGTTTCCCTTTCTGACCTCTCACTGTTTACGTATTTATCTCTGGCGCTTTGTGTTGATAAATCGCTCTTTTTGCCGTTTTTACAGGCTAATTGAGCGTGAAGTGTGCAAACGATAAAAGGTCTGGAAAAATTGTTTGACTTATAAGTCCCAGAAAGTAATATGTGCGCCACGCAGCGACGATGAGCTCTAACGAGTAATTCGAAGCACTCGCAAGAGGCGTATGGTGAGGTGGCCGAGAGGCTGAAGGCGCTCCCCTGCTAAGGGAGTATGCGGTCAAAAGCTGCATCCGGGGTTCGAATCCCCGCCTCACCGCCATTTGCATCCGTAGCTCAGCTGGATAGAGTACTCGGCTACGAACCGAGCGGTCGGAGGTTCGAATCCTCCCGGATGCACCATCTTCTCCTTGCTATCAGCAATGATAGAGCGCCTGAGAAACTCTCATTCTCAGTAAGTGCCAGAGAAGATAACGTTGCTTAAGCAACGGCCCTTTAGGGCAAGCCTTCGGTGAGTAACTCTGCCGGAAGCACCATCTTCATCAGTGTTGCGGCATGATGAGTGACATTGAGTCAGTAGTACCCTAGTAATTCCGATGCATCCGTAGCTCAGCTGGATAGAGTACTCGGCTACGAACCGAGCGGTCGGAGGTTCGAATCCTCCCGGATGCACCATATTCTCCGAGTTATCAGCGATGATAATGTGCCAGAGAGAGAGAAATACTCTCAGTAAGCACAAGGGAGGATAACGTTGCTTCAGCAACGGCCCTTTAGGGCGAGCCTTCGGCGAGTAATCCTCCCGGATGCACCATATTCTCCGAATTATTAGCAGTAAATCAGCAGTCCCGATGCATCCGTAGCTCAGCTGGATAGAGTACTCGGCTACGAACCGAGCGGTCGGAGGTTCGAATCCTCCCGGATGCACCATCTTCTCCGAGTTATCAGTGATGATAATGTGTTAAAGAGAGAAATACTCTCAGCAAGCACAAGGGAAGATAACGTTGCTTCAGCAACGGCCCTTTAGGGCGAGCCTTCGGCGAGTCATCCTCCCGGATGCACCATCTTCTCCGAGTTATTAGCAGTAAATCAGCAGTCCCGATGCATCCGTAGCTCAGCTGGATAGAGTACTCGGCTACGAACCGAGCGGTCGGAGGTTCGAATCCTCCCGGATGCACCATATCCTCCAGGTTATCAGCAATGATAATGTGCCAGAGAGAGAAATACTCTCAGCAAGCACAAGGGAGGATAACGTTGCTTCAGCAACGGCCCTTTAGGGCGAGCCTTCTGTGAGTCATCCTCCCGGATACACCATATCCTCCCTAGTGTCCCTCTCAAGTTCAAACTCAGATTTTTCCCCAAAAAAAGCGTTAACCATTTGTTTACTATTGGCATCTTTCTTCTTCCAGGCTAATTTATATCTGTGATTAATTTGTTTTCAGGTAGCAAGGAGAGAAATCCATGAAATGGTTTAAAGCTGTTTCTGCATTCTGTGCAGCTGTCATCGTTGGCGTGTCTCTGGCGGGCTGTGCAGGGTCTTCCACCAAGGAAAGCACCGGCGGTTACATCGATGACACCGTGGTTACCACCAAAGTGAAATCCGCCCTGTTCAGTGATAAAGAGATCAAATCCTCCGAAATCGGTGTGGTGACCTTTAAAGGCCGCGTACAGCTGAGCGGTTTTGTCTCTTCGCAGGCGATTGCCAACCGTGCGGTGGAGATTACCCGCAACGTCACCGGCGTACGTGTTGTTGAGAACGATATGCAGGTCAAGTAACGTCTGAAAATGAAGCTAAAAGGCACCGTTTGGTGCCTTTGTTGTTTTCAGCGGGCAGCGACAAACCGCCCCGTTATACGGTAAAGTAACCTTTCGATCTGCGGTGAGTGAGGACATGATGTACGAGCGTTATGCAGGGCTGATTTTCGACATGGATGGCACTATCCTTGATACCGAACCCACTCATCTCAAGGCGTGGCATGACGTTCTCGGGCGCTACGGTATGCGCTATGAAGCTCAGGCCATGGCTGCCCTCAACGGATCGCCAACGTGGCGTATTGCGCAGGCGGTGATTGAACTGAATCAGGCCACCCTGGACCCGCATCAGCTGGCGCGTGAGAAAACGGATGCTGTAAAAGTGATGCTACTGGACACCGTGCGTCCGCTGCCATTAATTGATGTGGTAAAAGAGTGGCATGGCCGCCGCCCGATGGCCGTTGGCACCGGGAGCGAAAGTGCGATAGCCGAGGCGCTGCTGAACCATCTGGGCCTGCGTCACTATTTCTCTGCGGTGGTCGCCGCCGATCATGTGAAACATCACAAACCTGCACCTGACACCTTTCTGCTGTGCGCCGACCTGATTGGCGTCGCGCCCCAGAAATGCGTGGTTTTTGAAGATGCTGATTTTGGTATTCAGGCGGCGAAGAGTGCAGGCATGGATGTCGTGGACGTGCGCTTACTGTGAGTGATGCTCTGTCGCTGCTCTCACTCTTTGCCAGCAGTTTTCTCAGCGCGACCCTACTCCCCGGTAATTCCGAAGTTGTCCTGGTAGGCATGTTACTCGCAGGTGTCAGTCATCCCTGGCAGCTCGTGTTAATAGCAACAATGGGTAATAGCCTTGGAGGGGTAACTAACGTTATTCTTGGGCGTTTATTTCCGCAGCGTGATAATTCGCGTTGGCGGGAGAAAGCAGTGGGCTGGCTAAGACGTTACGGCGCGGCCACACTGTTATTGAGCTGGATGCCGGTTATCGGCGATTTACTGTGTGTCCTGGCAGGATGGATGCGTCTTTCCTGGGGACCGGTACTTTTTTTCTTATGCCTTGGCAAGGCGTTGCGCTATGTGGCCATTGCCGCAGCGACGCTACAGGGTATGACGTGGTGGCACTAATTGGATTGATTGTGACCGTCAACCATTACAATTATGCTTAATAAAATGATTTCGACAGGCGGGAGGTCAATTTGATCCCGGACGTATCACAGGCGCTGGCCTGGCTGGAAAAGCATCCTCAGGCAATTAAGGGGATCCAACGTGGTCTTGAGCGCGAAACGCTGCGCGTAAACGCAGATGGCTCACTGGCAACCACTGGCCATCCGGAAGTGCTTGGGTCTGCATTGACCCATAAATGGATTACCACAGATTTTGCCGAAGCGCTGCTGGAGTTTATTACTCCGGTGGACGGCGACATTGATCATATGCTGACGCTGATGCGTGATGTGCATCGCTATACGGCGCGCCACATTGGCAACGAACGGATGTGGCCGCTGAGTATGCCGTGCTACATCGCACCGGGTCAGGATATCGAACTGGCGCAGTACGGCACCTCTAACGTGGGCCGTCTGAAAACGCTGTATCGTGAAGGACTGAAAAACCGCTATGGCGCGCTGATGCAGACTATCTCTGGCGTGCATTATAACTTCTCGCTGCCGATGGCATTCTGGCAGGCGAAGTGCGGCGTGGACGGAACCGAAGACGGTAAAGAAGCTATCTCAGCCGGTTATTTCCGTTTGATTCGCAACTATTATCGTTTTGGCTGGGTGATCCCGTATCTGTTCGGTGCCTCACCGGCTATCTGTTCCTCGTTCCTGCAGGGCAAACCGACGACGCTACCGTTTGAGAAAACGGAGTGTGGCATGTACTACCTGCCATACGCCACCTCGCTGCGTCTGAGCGACCTGGGTTATACCAATAAGTCGCAAAGCAATCTCGGAATTACGTTTAACGATCTCCACGAGTATGTGGCAGGATTGAAGCGGGCGATCAAAACGCCGTCGGAAGAGTACGCCAAAATTGGCGTGGAGAAAGACGGTAAATTTATGCAGATCAACAGCAACATTTTGCAGATTGAAAATGAGCTGTACGCCCCGATTCGTCCTAAACGTGTCACCCGCAGCGGTGAAACGCCATCGGATGCGCTGCTGCGCGGCGGCATTGAGTACATTGAAGTGCGATCGCTGGATATCAACCCGTTCTCGCCGATTGGTGTGGACGAGCAACAGGTGCGCTTCCTCGATCTGTTTATGGTCTGGTGCGTGCTGGCGGATGCGCCAGAGATGAGCAGCGATGAACTGCTGTGTACGCGCACTAACTGGAATCGCGTGATTCTGGAAGGGCGTAAGCCGGGCCTGACGCTGGGCATTGGCTGCGAAACCGCACAATTCCCGCTGGCGAAGGTGGGTAAAGACCTGTTCGCCGATTTGCGTCGGGTCGCACAGACGTTAGATAGCATTGACGGCGGTGAAGCGTATCAGAAAGTGTGTGATGAGCTGGTTGCAAGCTTTGATAATCCGGAATTAACTTTCTCAGCGCGCATTTTGCGTTCTATGCTTGAAAGTGGCATTGGCGGCACCGGCAAAGCGCTGGGTGATGAATACCGTACGATGCTGCGTGAAGAGCCGCTGGAGATTTTAAGCGAAGTGGATTTTGAAGCGGAGCGTGAAGCTTCGTGGGCACGTCAGCGTCAGATTGAAGCGGCAGATACCGAGCCGTTCTCTGAACTGGTTGCGCGTCACGCCTGATACAAAAGAAAAAGGCCACAACGAGGTGGCCAAACTTTCATCTCTGAAAACAAAGATGATGATAACAAATGCGCGTCTTTCATATATTCAGACTCGCCCGGGAACGAAGAGTTCAGTTAATTTTAAAAAAAATCACACTCTTCAGCGTTTTTTTCTCAACTCCCTGATGGAGCGAGAAAAAATGAAGAGTTCGGAGGAGACAAAATGCCGTTATTAGATAGCTTCACTGTCGACCATACCCGAATGGAAGCCCCTGCTGTTCGCGTAGCTAAAACCATGCACACGCCGCACGGCGATGAAATCACGGTTTTTGATCTGCGCTTCTGCGTACCGAACAAAGAAGTGATGCCAGAGCGCGGGATCCACACTCTGGAGCACCTGTTTGCGGGCTTCATGCGCGATCATCTCAACGGCAACGGCGTGGAAATCATCGATATTTCCCCGATGGGCTGCCGGACCGGTTTCTACATGAGCCTGATTGGCACCCCTGACGAATCTCGCGTGGCAGACGCCTGGAAAGCGGCGATGGCTGACGTGCTGAAGGTGAAAGAGCAGAATCAGATCCCGGAGCTGAACGTCTATCAGTGCGGCACCTATACCATGCACTCTCTGGAAGAAGCGCAGGAAATTGCCCGCCACATCATCGACAGGGGTGTGCGTGTGAACAGCAATGATGAGCTGGCGCTGCCGAAAGAGAAACTGCAGGAACTGCACATCTAGTTTTCTCTCCTCAGACCCGTCGGGCGCATGCTCGCCGGGTCTGCTCCCTTTCTCTCAGGTTACCGCCGCGATTGCGCCCATGACCACATCCCTAACGTTCTCCTTTACCCGTCGGCCTTTGGTCCCTTTTGCCCATGATTATGTGCATGGCGATAGCGAGCCGTGGCATCAGCACGACTGCGCCCAATTACTGCACATTCTGAGCGGCGTCGTCAGGGTCGATACGCAGGCCGGATGCTGGGTGGTGCCGCCGGGGCGGGGCGTCTGGCTGCCCGCCGGAACGCCACATGCGCTGCGTATAACCGGTAACGTGGCGGCGCGCACGTTGTTTATCGATCCGCTGGCCAGGGCTTTTTTACCCGCAACCTGTCAGATAGTGCAGATCTCACCGCTGCTCCGGGAGCTGATCGTCTCCTCGCTGGGACTGGAGGAAGACTACGCCCCCGCCAGCCGGGATGAGCGCATTTACGAGCTGATCCTCGATGAAATTCGTGGGATGCAGGTGCTGCCGTTCGGTTTGCCCGAACCACAAGATGCGGCGTTGCGCGCGCTCTGCCAGCAGATGCGTGACCATCCTGCCGACGACTGGAACAGTGCCCGGGCGGCGAGGGCGGCGAATATGAGTGAACGGACGCTCAACCGGCACTTTCAGCAGCAGACGGCGCTGACCTGGAGCGAATGGGTGCGACGGGCGAGACTGATGGAAGCGTTAGTCCGCCTGGCACAGGGGCAATCAGTGCTGAGAGTAGCGCTGGATCTCGGGTATGGCAGTCACAGCGCGTTTACGGCAATGTTTCGCCGGGTGATGGGGGTCTCACCCAGCGACTACTTCGGTTAGGCTTTCGACCCGACCGCGTTCAGCAGCGCCTGCAGCGACGCGCGGGACACATCGCTCTCAATGCCAACCCCCCACTGGCTGCTGCCGTCCGGAAGTAAGCAGCGAATGTAGGCCACCGATCGGCTGTCACTGCGCTCGCCCAGCGTATGCTCGTGATAGTCCTTAATCATCCACGGCTGTTTCAGCAGCGGTGTCAGACCGTTGACCGCCGCCGACAGCAGGCCATTGCCGCTGCCCAGCAAAGGCCAGTTCTCCCCGTTGATCAACAGCGTGGCCTGCAACAGCAGTTCGCCGTTGTGCTGACTCTCGGTCTTATAATCCTGCAACAGCAGCGCGGGCTGCGGCACCAGGCCGTAACGGGCACGGAACAGGTGCCACAGCGCGTTATGGGTCATCTCCCTACCATGCCCGTCGGTTTCACGCTGCACATGCTGGCTGAAGTCCTGTTGCAGCGCACGCGGCAGGGTTAAGCCGTGGTTCTGCTCAATAAGCCATGCGCTGCCGCTTTTTCCGGACTGACTGTTGACGCGGATAACCGCCTCGTAGCTGCAACCAATATCCTGTGGATCAACGGGTAAATAAGGCATTTCCCAGCGTTGCCCCGGTTTGCGCGCATCGAATCCTTTCTTAATGGCATCCTGATGGGAGCCGGAAAAGGCGGTGTATGCCAGGCTTCCGGCCCAGGGATGGCGCGGGTGAACCGGGAGCTGGTTACAGCTTTCCACTACTTCCACCACCTGTTTCATGTCGCTGAAATCTAACTGCGGATCCACCCCCTGGCTGTAGAGGTTCATCGCCAGGGTTACCAGACAGACGTTGCCGGTGCGCTCGCCGTTGCCGAACAGACAGCCTTCCACACGATCTGCGCCTGCCAGCACGGCCAGTTCAGCACTGGCCACGCCGGTGCCGCGATCGTTATGCGGATGAACGCTGATACAGACCTCGTTGCGGTGAGAGAAATGGCGGCAGAAATACTCAATCTGATCGGCATACACGTTGGGGGTATTGACCTCAACTGTGGCAGGCAGGTTGATGATCATTGGCCGACGGTTGCACGGTTCCCAAACTGCCGCTACCGCTTCGCAAATCTCCAGTGCGAATTCCGATTCAGTAAAGCAGAAGGTTTCCGGGGAATACTCATACTGCCAGAGCGTCTCCGGCTGGCATTCACACTGTTGTCGAATAAGCCGCGTGGCGTGGGTCGCCAGGGCTACCACTTGTGCTTTCTCCATGCCAAAAACCAGCCGACGAAACAGCGGGGCGGTGGCGTTATACAGATGAACGGTCGCCCGGTGCGCGCCCTGCAATGATTCAAAGGTGCGCAGGATAAGGTCATCCCGCGCCTGGGTTAAGACCTGTATGGTCACATCTTCCGGGATCCTGTTCTCGTCGATCAGCTGGCGGACAAAATTGAAATCTGTTTGTGAGGCAGAAGGAAACGCCACTTCGATCTCTTTGAATCCGCAGCGCAGCAGCAGATCCCAGAATTGCAGTTTGCGTTCGGCGTCCATTGGTTCCGCCAACGCCTGATTGCCGTCGCGCAAATCCGTCGACAGCCAGCGCGGGGCGTGAGTCAGGGTGTTGTTTGGCCAGCGACGATTGGGCAGGGCTAAAACCGGCGATGGGCGATATTTTTCAGCAGGGTGGGTCAGCATGGGGTTCTCCTCTTGTCAGGTTTTATCCTGACGAAGTGTGGAGCAGGGCGCTTTAGCGAACGCGACAGAGTCTGGCGAGAAATGGACAAAAAAAGACCCTCTGCGAAGAGAGGGTCCAGAAAGTTAGTGTGCGCCACCGCCGCCGCCGCCCGCGCCAAACGGCGGTTTGGCTACCCAGATTAACCCCAGCAGGACGATAAAGATCCCCGCCGATAACCAGAATATCTCGTTGGCCGAGATAATGAGTCCCTGGCTAGTAATCTGTTGGGCTATCCAGCCGGAGGCCTGCTGCTGCGTCATCCCCATCCCTTGCAGCTGATCGTACATCTGCTGGGCGTTAGGATTATACGGCGTCACCGCCTCGGTGAGCTGTGCGTGGTGCATCGCTTCCCGGTTGGTCCACATCGTCGTGGTGAACGACGTGCCGATTGAACCTGCCAGCGTACGGCTGAAGTTTGACAGACTCGACGCCGCCGCCAGACGCTCAGGTGGAAGGCCAGAGAGCGTGATGGTGGTCAGTGGCATAAAGAAGCACGCCACCGCGAAGCCCTGAATAAACTGCGGCCAGGCCGACGCGCCAAAGTCCATCCCCGGCTCAAAGGTATACGCTCGCCAGTAGAAGCATACCGCATACATAATGAAGCTGAAGGTGACCAGCCGTCGCATATCGAGCTTATGCGCAAAGCGGCCGATAATCGGCGACAGCAATACCGGGATGATACCGACCGGCGCTGACGCCAGACCGGCCCAGGTGGCGGTATAGCCGTATACCTCCTGCAATAGCTGCGGCAGCAACACGATCGCGCCGAAGTAGAGCATGTAGGCCAGGCTGATACACAGCGTGCCTATGGTGAAGTTTCGCGACTTAAACAACGACAGGTCGACTATTGGGTTATCGTCGGTTAGCTCCCAGACAATCAGGAAGCTTATCGCCACCACCGCGACGATGGTCAGCACCACCACTTCGGTGGAGTTAAACCAGTCGAGCTCCTTCCCGCGGTCGAGCATCACCTGCAGGCTGCCGATGCCGATAACCAGCAACGCCAGGCCGACGCCGTCAATACGCCGCTGTTCGGTGCGGGTTTCACGACCACGCAGGCTTTGCAGGGTCATCATCACCACTACCGCGCCAATCGGCACGTTGATAAAGAAGATCCAGCCCCAGTGGTAGTTATCGCTGATGTAACCCCCGAGGATTGGGCCACAAATTGGCGCCACGATCACCGTCATCGACCAGATAGCCAGGGCAAAGGAGCGCTTGGCTGGCGGATAGTTGTTTAACAGCAGACTCTGCGACAGAGGGATCAGCGGCCCGGCGACCACACCCTGGATAACGCGGAAGAAGATAAGCATGGTCAGGCTGTTCGACATACCACAGGCCCAGGAGGCGATAACAAACGCCACGGTGGACCACAGGAACAGTTTGACCTCACCGACGCGCTTCGCGAGCCAGCCAGTTATCGGAATCGAGATGGCGTTTGCCACCCCGAACGAGGTGATGACCCACGTCCCCTGGCTCAGCGAGGAGCCAAGGTTACCGGCGATGGTCGGGATTGCCACGTTGGCAATCGTTGAGTCCAGCACCTGCATGAACGTCGCCAGCGACAGCGCAATGGTCATAATGACCAGCTGCGCGCCTTCCAGCGGTTTTTGCTGTTGCATTCCGTTCACCCCGGTTTAGTTGGCGTTGGCCTGCACGATGGTGTTGATCAGCTTATTCACCGGCTCCAGGCTGATTTCACGGGCATTACTCTCATACGCTGGGGTGGTGCGAACCTGATTCGCCAGGATCTGACCGTCGCGGTTGGAAGTATCAACTTCTACCAGCGTAGACAACCCAATGCGCAGCGGATGGTCGGCCAGCTGTTTGGCATCGAGTTCGATACGAACCGGCAGACGCTGAACCACTTTAATCCAGTTCCCGGTGGCGTTCTGCGCCGGAAGCAGGGAGAAGGCGCTGCCGGTCCCCATATCCAGACCGACCACTTTACCGGTGTATTTCACATCATCGCCGTAGATATCGCTGACCACGGTCACCGGCTGGCCAATACGCATATGCGCCAGCTGGGTCTCTTTGAAGTTAGCATCAATCCACAGATTAGTGGCAGGTACGACCGCCATCAGCGGAGTACTCGGGCTGATTTGCGCACCCGGCTGCACCGCACGGCGGGAGACATAGCCGGTCATCGGGCTGACGATTTTAGTTCTTTGCAGAGCAAGCCAGGCGTTACGCACTTCGGTCGCCGCCTGTTTCACCGCAGGCTGGTCTTCGAGCTTGGTGCCGAGCACCATCGCCTGGTTAGCGTTGTACTGTTGGATTGTCACGTTCAGTTCGGCCTGCGCACTGGCCACCGCATCGCGGGCGTGCTGCAGTTCTTCCCGACCAATCAGGTTCGCGTTACCCAGCGGGATACGACGATTGAGGTCAGTCTGTGCCTGTTCAAGCGCGGTCTTTTTGACGTCGATGCTGGCCTGCAATTGCTTGCTGTTGATCATCAACTGACGGGTCTGGCGCACGCTGGACGCAAGCTGAGTTTGCGCGCGTTCGAACGCCTGCTGGGCATCGGTCTCATCGAGCGTGACCAGCGGATCGCCTTTTTTGACGAAATCGGTATTGTCAGCCCAGACCTTCGTCACGCTGCCCGACACCTGCGCCATGATTTGAACCTGGTTCCCTGCCACGTATGCGTCATCGGTTTCTTCATAATGACGCAGTACTAAAAACCAATAAATCCCATATGCCACGGCAATAAGAATAAAGAGCAAGGTCAGCAGTAGAAGAGTTCCTTTACGTTTACTTTTCTTGCTTGCCGGTTGCTGCGGGGTTTGAGTCTCCGCATTCGCGCTCATGTTTTTCTCCACGATCTTATTATTTCACATCGGCTGAGCCGACTTGTTTATCAGAAAGGCCAGCAGTTATGCGCTGCTGGCCTGTCGGTTTTATTTTTGAAATCAGGATATTGAGCGATTCACACGCTTAGCGAAGTGCATCCAGAACAACGCCTTCCTCTTCCATCTGATCGAGACGGGTCAGGAGTTTGCGGGTAATTTGCTCAAGACTCTCTTTTTCGGTGACGCTTAAAGAAGACCAGAGTTGGTGCAGGCAGTTGTGCTGCGGCGGTAACACTTCGCGCAGGAACTGATGACCTTTCTCGGTGAGCTGCAGATGCAGGCAGCGGCGGTCATTGTCACTTTCACGGCGTTCAATCCAGCCGCGTTTTTCCAGTTCATCGGCGATACGGGTGGCGTTCGTACGAGAAGAACCCAGTGCGCAGCTCAGTTCTGACGGCTGAATACTGTGATTTTCCTGAGACTCAAGCGTGATTAACGCCATAAACAACGTCTCATTGATCCCCTGAGCTTTCAGCATTTTATTGCGGTTTTCCAGCAACTTACCTTGCATGTGCATGCACAGGCGAGTCAGAAGGATTTCCTGATAAGGGAAATCTTCATAGCGGCTGGCGCGAAATTTTAGCATTTGTTCAATGGGCGTAAACGAACTATCCATTTGGGCATAACCTCATTAATTACAGCCGATATAGTAACGACGGTGACAAATAATGTAAATGAATTAATGTCCCGAAATCATACATGCGGGCGATTAAATCAAAAAAGTGACGACCGGCGACGATACCGCTCGCCGCCAGCATTCCGGGAGGTTTCAGTGCGTGGAGGAATTATTTACCGTTGAAACAGTTGCCCGGCTAATCAGGTTGATAACCTTAACAGACACCGGGATGTGTTGACACCCCAAAGCCGGAATAAGGCCATGAATGTATAGCCTTTTCAGACAACCGCTTCCTGTCGATGAAATCCTCTCCACCACACCAACAGGTTCAGCGCCGCCATCGTGACGCCCGCCAGACACACCCCGGCCCAGCCCCAGTGCTGCCACGCAGAGGCAGAAATCAGCGATCCCGCCGCACCGCCGATGAAGTAGCTGGTCATGTAACCTGCGGTCAGGCGGTTACGCGCTTCGGGCTGCACGCGATAGATAACCGTCTGGTTGGTAATGTGGACGCCCTGCACGGTGAGGTCGAGCACCAGAATGCCGATAATCAGCGCCAGCACCGAACTGTGGCCGAACCAGATAGCGAGCCACGAAAGCAGAAGTAGCACTAATCCGCTGGTGGTGGTCAGATGCGATTTGCCTTTATCCGCCAGTCCGCCCGCCGGGCGTGCGCCCAATGCTCCGGCGGCCCCCGCCAGGCCAAACAGACCAATCACGCCTTCGGAAAAGTGGAACGGCGCACCCGCCAGCAGAAAGGCCATTGAGGTCCAAAGAATGCTGAAGTTGGCAAACGTCAGGCAACCCAGCAGGGCGCGAGTGCGCAGCAGCTTATCGTGGGCAAACAGGCTAAACACCGAGCGCAGCAGCTGCGGATAGTTAAGGTGCGTTTCTTGTTTTACCTTCGGCAGGCCTCGCCACAGCGCAAGCGCCATCAGCACCATTAACGCTGACGCCACCCAATACACGGTCCGCCAACCGCCAAGACTGGCGAGCAGACCCGCCACGGTGCGGGCCAGCAAAATGCCGAGCAGCAGGCCACTCATGATGGTGCCGACCACTTTGCCACGTTTATCCGGGCTGGCGAGGGTGGCGGCCAGTGGGACTAAAATCTGCGCCACCACCGAAAACAGGCCGGTAAGGGCGGTGCCGAGGATCATCAGGGCCAATGACTGGCTGGTGGCCGTGATGAGCATTCCGCCCGCCGCGAGCAGCGTCATGGTGACGATTAAGGTACGGCGCTCGAACATATCGCCGAGCGGTACCAGAAACAGTAGCCCGGCGGCATAGCCCAACTGGGCGGCGGTCACGATAAAGCCCGCCTGTCCGGCGCTGAGTGAAAAGGCGCGGGCGATGGTGTCCAGCAACGGTTGAGCATAGTAATTGCTGGCAACGGCGAGGCCGGTTGCCACGGACATCAGCGCAATCAGCGCCGGGGTAAGCCCCTGAGAATGTTTGGTCATGGTGATAGGTTGTTCTGTGAGTGATTATTTTGCAGGTAAGCAATGATAACCAATAACTGCGGGAAGGCGAAAAATGACGGGTGTCGAATCGTGCGTTTTGCCGGGAGGGGGTAGGCCCGGCAAGCAAGCGCCGCCGGGCAATCGAGAGTCTTACTTCTGCGCGGCCTGCGCTTCTTTCAGCCAGCCGTCAAACATCTGCTGGTGAGCGGCAATCCAGCCATCAACGTGACCCTGAATATCCGCTTCAGAGGCATGACCTTCATGCATCATCGCATTCTCGGCATTGATATCGGCAATAGGCAGCTTCATCAGTGAGAACAGCTTCGCCGCCGCCGGGTTTTTCTCAGCCCAGGCTTTGTTGGCCACGATGTGCATGGTGTTCACCGGGAAGCCATAGTTGGCACCGTTCGGCAGTTTGGTGTCGATATCTTTCTGCTCGCCAGGCATCGCCGAGAACGGCACCTGCAGCCAAACGACGTCCTTGCCCGGCTTCAGTACATCGCTGACCCAGTACGGAGTCCAGGTGTAATACAGCACCGGTTTGCCTTCTTTATAACGGGTGATGGTATCGGCCATCATCGCCGCATAGTTACCCTGGTTGTGCACCACGTTATTGCTCAGGCCGAAGGCGTCAATCTGATGATTAATCACCGCTTCACAGCCCCAGCCCGGCGTACAACCGGTCAGGTCCGCTTTGCCGTCGCCATTGGTATCGAACAGTTTGGCAATTTTCGGATCTTTGAGCTGATCGATTTTGGTGATGTGGTACTGCTCGGCGGTTTTCTTGTCCATAAGGTAACCCTGCGCCGCACCGGTCACAAAGGTGCCTTCGCGGTAGAATTTCTTATCGCCACCTGCGGCCGCATACATATCGTCGTGCAGCGGTTTCCAGTTCACCGCGGTGAAGGTTGCATCACCAGAGGCAATCGAGGTGTAGCCGACGTTGTAGTCCACTTCGCTTGGTTTATTGACGGTGTAACCCAGTTTTTCCAGCGCGCGGCTGACCAGCAGGGTCTGGAAGGTTTCTTCGGAAATGGTGCTCTGTACCGGTTGAACGGTAATGCCTTTGCCAGGCAGGTCAGCGGCAAACGCGCTGGTGGAGACAAGGGTGGCAAAAGCTGTGGCAAAAATTACGCTCTGTCGCATCGTTGTTCCTTTATAGGTATCAGGGAGTGGACCCGGCAGGCGTATGGCCGCCGGGTAATGCAGAATTACTTGCTGAAAATGCGTGTCACCAGGCCGAGAGGGCCGGTGGTGTACCAGCGACGGTTGCCGCGGCTACGGGAATCACGGCCAACGGCCTGTGTCAGACGGTCGAGAATAATGGCGAGGATAACGATCCCCACGCCGCCGACGGTCGCCAGACCCATATCGAGACGGCCAATCCCGCGCAGGACCATTTGGCCCAGACCGCCTACGGCGATCATCGAGGCGATAACCACCATCGACAGCGCCAGCATCAGCGTCTGGTTAACCCCGGCCATAATGGTCGGCATTGCCAGCGGCAGCTGCACTTTGAACAGCAGCTGGTGCGGGCTGGCGCCAAACGAACGGGACGCTTCAATCAGGTCAGCCGGGACCTGGTTAATGCCGAGGATCGTCAGACGGACAATCGGCGGCAGGGCGAAGATAATCGTCACTACCACGCCCGGCACGTTGCCGATCCCGAACAGCATCACGATAGGCACCAGGTAGACGAACGCAGGCGTGGTCTGCATCGCATCAAGCAAGGGCCGGATTATTTTCGACGCACGCGGACTGCGCGCCAGCCAGATCCCCATCGGCAGGCCGATGATGATGCAGAACAGCAGGGCGGTCAGCACCAGGGCGAGCGTTACCATCGCCTGAGACCATGCGCCAATCGCGCCAATCAGGATCAGCGAGATAAGCGAGGCGATACCCATTCCCGCGCCGCCAATTTGCCAGGCGATCATCGCGAAGACCGCGATCGCCACCGGGGCAGGCATCCCCAGCAGCAACTGCTGGAAACCGTTCAGGATGTAATCCACCGGCAGGCGAATGCCCTGGAAGACCGGACGGAAGTGAGTGACCACCCAGTCGATCCCGCTCGTCACCCAGCTATCCAGTGGGATCAGCGTCTTGTGGAACGGATCGAGAATGTTGAAATGTTCGACTTTCGGCGCAGGCGCGCTGTGCAGCCAGTCGGCACCGCCGCCTGTAGCGGGTGCCGCATCGGGCGTGCCCCAGGCATCAGCGGATGGTGCGGCGCTATCGGCCGCCGGTGTGGTTGCCCACGGATTGGATTGATCAGCCATTGTTTGTACCCTCACGATCTAAAGCCTGTAGCAGCATGCTTTTGGAGATGATGCCAACGTACTGTTGTTCTTCATCAATGACCGGCACCGCGCACGGGGCCTGACCAACATGAGAGAGCAACTCACTGAGCGCGGTCTGAGCGTCGACGGGCTGTGGAGCGTCCAGCAGCGCGGCGTCAATGCCCTGACCCTCGGCCAGCGCGGCCTTCAGGGAATCAATGGAGACAATACCGACGAACTTATTTCCGCGTTCAACGACGTAGCCGTATTCGCGATCTTCATCCTGCAACAGCTTGATAGCGGAGCGTGGGCCAAAGCCCGGAATTTTACGCAGCAGGCCTTTCGGCACTCGGCGCGCAATATCCTTCGCACTGAACACCTGGCTAATATCCACGCCACGGAAGAAGGTACGCACATAATCATTGGCCGGATTATTCAGAATTTCATCCGGGGTACCGATTTGCACCACTTCACCATTTTGCATAATGGCAATTCGGTCGCCGATGCGCATGGCTTCGTCGAGATCGTGGGAAATAAAGACAATGGTACGCTGTTGACGCGATTGCAATTTCACCAGCTCATCCTGCATCTCGGTACGAATTAACGGATCGAGCGCAGAAAATGCTTCATCCATTAATAAGATGTCAGGGTTAATGGCTAACGCACGGGCCAGACCAACACGCTGACGCATCCCGCCGGATAATTCATCGGGGTACGCGTGGGCATAATTTTCCAGACCCACCTGACGCAGGGCGTCGAGCGCTTTTTCCTGACGTTCCTGCGGTGGTGTACCGGCTAATTCCATACCAAATGCGGTATTATCCAGCACGTTCATATGCGGCATCAGCGCGAATGACTGGAAGACCATCGCGATTTTCTTTCTGCGCACCTCACGGAGTTCGGCGTCCGATATTTTGGCAATATCAGTACCGTCGATCAGGACCTGTCCGCGGGTAGGTTCAATCAGGCGATTGAGAAGGCGTACCATGGTGGATTTGCCGGAACCGGATAACCCCATGATGACAAAAATCTCGCCTTCTTCAATGGCCAGACTGGCGTCAATAACGCCAAGTGACAACCCGGTCTTTTCAAGAATTTGTTCTTTATTCAGACCTTTCTCGATATATTTGAATGCGCGTTGCGGATGCTCGCCAAATATTTTATAAAGATTTTTAACTTCTAATTTAATTGCCATGCAATAAATTTATTCCTGTTATTTAATTGTGTCGATATGCTACCTGATGGAAATAATTGACTGGGCATACCCTAACATACTCAGATTCTGAGACAACCCTAAGTGTCCTAATGGCATGGGCATTTCCCGGTGCCGATTGGCGCTATCTCCCCATGATATAAGGGCTGAGCGCAAGCGAAATTTTGCTGATATTTTTTGTCAGCGGCAGGAAATGCGGCTTGAATCTGGATAATTCAGGCGGTTGATGAGGTTAAAATAGCGAAAGTGCTGAAAGGGATATTTGGCGTGAAAAATTGGCGCTAATAGGGAATATCCCTGGACGAATGGGGGAAATATTTCCCCCATTCATTTGTGTCAAAAATTCCAGTCTTCGTCAGTTGTCTCCACCGCTTTCCCCATCACGTAAGAAGAGCCCGATCCGGAGAAAAAGTCGTGGTTTTCGTCGGCGTTCGGCGACAGCGCAGACAGAATTGCCGGGTTCACATCGGCCATTTCCGCCGGGAACAGCGCCTCGTAGCCGAGGTTCATCAGCGCCTTGTTGGCGTTGTAGCACAGGAAGGCTTTCACATCCTCTTCCCAGCCGGTGCCCGCATACAGCGCGTCGGTATAGGCGAGTTCGTTGTCGTATAAATCCATCAGCAAATCGAGAGCGAAGGTTTTCAACGATTCCCGCTCTTCAGCGCTCACTTTTTCCAGGCCTTTCTGGAATTTATACCCGATGTAATACCCGTGAACCGCCTCGTCGCGGATGATCAGACGAATAAGATCGGCGGTATTGGTGAGCTTGCCCCGGCTCGAGAAATACATCGGCAACCAGAAGCCGGAATAGAACAGGAACGATTCCAGAAACACGCTGGCAATTTTCTTCTTCAGCGGCGCATCGGCGGCGTACTGCTCCAGCATCAGCTGCGCTTTTCGCTGCAACGGTGGGTTTACCTCGCTCCAGGCGTAGGCCGCATCCACATCTTTGGTCTGGCACAGCGTCGAGAAAATCGAGCTGTAGGAGCGGGCGTGAACCGCCTCCATAAAGCTGATATTCGACATCACCGCTTCTTCGTGCGGAGTCAGCGAATCGACCATCAGCGCGGGCGCACCGACGGTATTCTGAATGGTGTCCAACAGCGTCAGCCCGGTGAAGACACGGATAGTCAGCTGCTGTTCTTCATGGCTCAGCGACTGCCACGCCGGGATGTCGTTTGACAGCGGCACTTTCTCCGGCAACCAGAAGTTGCTGGTCAGACGGTTCCAGACCTCCAGGTCTTTATCGTCCTGGATCTTGTTCCAGTTGACGGCGCTGACGCGTGATAAATGGCTCATCCTTTTCTCCTTACAGCGCGCATGACACGCAGCCTTCAATTTCAGTGCCTTCCAGCGCGAGCTGGCGCAGTCGAATGTAGTACAGGGTTTTAATGCCTTTTTTCCACGCGTAAATCTGCGCTTTATTGATGTCGCGGGTGGTGGCGGTGTCCGGGAAGAACAGCGTCAACGACAGGCCCTGATCGACGTGTTTTGTCGCTTCGGCGTAGGTGTCGATGATTTTCTCCGGCCCTATTTCGTAGGCATCCTGATAAAGCGCCAGATTGTCATTGGTCATAAACGGCGCAGGATAGTACACGCGGCCGGTTTTGCCTTCTTTGCGGATTTCAATTTTCGACACGATCGGGTGGATGCTTGAGGTCGCGTGGTTAATGTAGGAAATCGATCCGGTCGGCGGGACGGCTTGCAGGTTCTGGTTATAAATCCCGTACTGCATCACGTCCGCACGCAGCTGTTGCCACATCTCACGCGTTGGCAGCGTGACACCGGCCTGGGCAAATAACGTCCGGACTTTTTCGGTTTTCGGCTGCCAGTCGTTTTCAAGGTACTGACTGAAATACTCCCCGCTGGCGTAACGCGAAGCGGCAAACCCGGCGAAGCGCTGGTTACGCTCGCGCGCCAGCTTCATCGAGGTGTGCAGCGCGTGCCACGTCACGGTATAGAAATAGAGGTTGGTGAAATCCAGGCCTTCCGGGCTGCCGTAGGCAATCCCTTCCCGCGCCAGATAGCCGTGCAGGTTCATCTGCCCGAGGCCAATGGCGTGTGAGGCGGCATTTCCGGCCTCAATCGACGGCACCGAGCGGATATGGCTCATGTCGGACACCGCGGTCAGGCCGCGAATGGCGGTTTCGACCGTCAGGCCAAAATCCGGGGAATCCATCGCCAGGGCAATATTCAGCGAACCTAAATTGCAGGAGATATCGTGCCCGGTGGCGGCGTAATCGAGATTCTCATCGAAGGTCGAGGCGCTGTTAACCTGCAATATCTCCGAGCACAGGTTGCTCATGTTAATTCGCCCGGCAATCGGGTTGGCGCGGTTGACCGTGTCTTCATACATGATGTACGGATAACCGGATTCGAACTGAATTTCCGCCAGCGTCTGGAAGAAATCGCGGGCGTTAATAAACGTTTTGCGTACCCGCTCGTCGGCTAACAGGGTGTCGTACATCTCGCTCACCGCGATATCGCCAAACGGTTTGCCGTACAGGCGCTCGACGTCATACGGCGAAAACAGCGCCATCTGCGCGTTGTCTTTAGCGAGCTGGAAGGTCACGTCCGGAATAACCACCCCAAGCGACAGGGTTTTGATGCGAATTTTTTCGTCGGCGTTTTCACGCTTGGTGTCGAGGAAGCGCAGAATATCCGGGTGATGGGCGTGCAGATACACCGCCCCCGCGCCCTGACGGGCACCGAGCTGGTTGGCATAGGAAAACGCATCTTCCAGCATCTTCATCACCGGGATAACGCCCGAGGACTGGTTTTCAATGCGTTTAATTGGCGCCCCCGCTTCCCGCAGATTCGAGAGTAAAAAAGCCACGCCGCCGCCGCGTTTGGAGAGCTGAAGCGCCGAATTTACCGCTCGGCCAATCGACTCCATATTGTCTTCAATACGCAGCAGGAAACAGGACACTAGCTCGCCGCGCTGCTGTTTGCCGCCGTTGAGGAAGGTCGGGGTTGCGGGCTGGAAGCGGCCAGACAGCATCTCGTCGGTGAGCTGACGGGCAAGGGCTTCATCGCCCTGGGCGAGGCTCAGGGCCACCATCACCACCCGGTCCTCAAAGTGTTCGAGGAACTGTTTGCCGTCGAACGATTTCAGGGTGTAGCTGGTGTAATACTTCCATGCTCCGAGGAACGTTTTGAAGCGAAAGCCGCTGGCGTGGGCATGAGCGAATAAATCAACCACGAACGCTCTATCGAAGCGGGCGAGAGTACGGGGATCGTAATAGCCTTCGGCGACCAGCCAGTCGAGCCGCGCATCCTGATGAGCAAAGGTGCGGGTTTGCGGTTTTACGTGGTCTTCCATAAATGCGCTAACGGCTTCGGCATCTTTCTCAAACTGAATGCGACCGTTTTTGTCGTACAGATTCAGCATGGCGTTCAGGGCATGGTAGTCCGGGGCGCTGTGGGTCACACGTTCTGCGGTTGTCGTTGCCAAAATTCGCTCACTCCTGTTCGCACGTTGTCGATATCGCTCGGGGTACCCATCAGCTCAAATCGGTAGAGGTAGGGCACGCCGCATTTCTGCGCAATCACGTCTCCGGCGCGGGCAAAGGCCTCGCCGAAGTTTCGGTTGCCTGCCGCAATGACGCCGCGGATCAGCGCGCGATTGTGCGGATCGTTTAAAAAACGGATGACCTGGCGGGGAACCGCGCCCGCAGTGCCGCCACCGCCGTAGCTCGGCACCACCAGGATGTACGGTTCGTCCACCGTGATGCGCTCCCGCTCATTGAGCGGAATGCGTACCGCAGGCAGTCCCAGACGCTCGATAAAACGCAGCGTGTTTTCGGAACTGCTGGAGAAGTAGACGAGGGTACTCATGCGCGCGCCGCGGTAGCCTCAACGCGCAGGCGGTTGATCATGTCCGGGCGGAAGCCTGACCAGCTCTCATCGCCTGCAAATACCACCGGCAGAGAGCGGAATCCTTGCGCGCGCAGAGCGTCAGCGGCGGCAGGATCGTGGTCAACGTTCACCATCTCAAACGTCAACCCTCGGGATTCCATCGCCCGTTTGGTGGCGTGGCATTGAACGCAGTCGTTTCGAGTGTAAATAGTAATGCGCATGATTCGTATTTCCGTTTAAAATGACAAAGCGGCGCAAAAATCAGCGTCGGTTATGGGATGTCTCTTCAAAAGGAATACTAGATGTAGTTTTTAAAAACTTCAACCACACAATATATAGATGTTTCGCGATGATTTTGCCCCCGCTAACGCGCGTAGCGAGGGTGAGGGCTTTGGCCGCAATTACATGCGCATACTGACCGCCAAACGGTTGAAAGCATTCATCAGACTGATGGCGAAGGTCAGCTCGCTGATCTCTTTCGCGCTGAAATACGCCAACAGCGGTTCATACACTGAATCTTCCGCACGCGTGCGGGCAATGTCGGTCACATCTTCTGCCCACGCCAGCGCCACACGCTCGCGGTCAGAAAACTGATGGCTTACCCGCCAGCCCGCCAGCGCATCCAGTTTCACCTGCTCAACGCCCTGTTTGCGCAGCGCTTTGCTGTGCATCTCAAGGCAAAAAGCACAGCCGTTGATCTGCGAGACACGCAGATACACCAGCTCAATCAACGACAGGTCCAGGTCGCTGCGTTCCAGGGCTTTACTCGCCTGTACAAAGGCGGCATACACTTCAGGGCTCAATTCATAGTACGGCTGACGTAATGTGGTCATGGGGCTTCTCCTCTTAACGATGGCGAAACTTTAGCACTATAATGGTCTGCCAAAGAGAGCCATAATTTAAGTAAAAAACCAGACCATGAATGATGCATTCAGCGGCCCACGCTACCAGCAAATCTCCCGCCAGCTAAAAGTGGCTATAGAAAAGGGTGAACTCATGCCGGGCACACGCCTGCCCGCCAGCCGGGTCTACGCCCAGGAGTTAGGCGTCTCGCGGGCGACCGTGGAAGCGGCCTATGGCGAACTGGTGGCGCAGGGCTGGCTGGAGCGACGCGGCCAGGCAGGCACCTTTGTCAGCGCAGGCGTGGTGCCAGGCCCTGCTGCCGCAGAACCGGTTTGGTATGGCGGAGAACAACCCGAACCGCAGCCGTTTCAGCTGGGCTTACCCGCCCTGGATTTGTTCCCGCGCGCGCAGTGGGCGCGGGTGATGGGTCGTCGGCTACGTACCCAGACCCGCTTTGATCTGGCGTTGGGTGACGTGTGCGGCGACCTGTCATTGCGCGCAGCCCTGGTTGAATATCTGCGTTTTTCCAGAAGCATTGAATGCCAGCCTGAACAGGTGTTTATCACCACCGGTTATGCGGCCTCGATGACGCTTATCCTGCAAACCCTGGGGCAGCGCGGGGATAAAATCTGGCTGGAAGATCCCGGCTTTCCGTTGATCCGCCCGCTGATTGCGCAGCAGGGGATCGCGTTTTGCCCGGTGCCGGTGGATGAAGAGGGGATGCGTATCGACGAGGGGCTGCGGCTGGCACCCGAGGCGCGTTTTGCCCTGTTGACCCCGGCGCATCAAAGCCCGCTAGGGGTGGCGTTGTCGATGCCACGCCGTCATCAACTGCTGGACTGGGCGGCGCATCGGGACGCGTGGATTATCGAAGATGATTACGACAGTGAATTTCGCTATCAGGGTAAACCACTGCCGCCGGTCAAAAGTCTCGACGCGCCGCAGCGGGTGATTTATGCCGGAACGTTCAGCAAATCGCTGTTTCCCGCCGTGCGTACAGCCTGGCTGGTGGTGCCGCTCCCGCAGGTGGCCGCGTTTCGCCAGCAGGCTTCACGGGCGGCGTGTGGCGTACCACTGCTGTGGCAGCAGACCCTGGCGGACTTTATCCGCGAAGGCCATTTCTGGCGGCATCTGAAAAAGATGCGTCAGCACTATGCTCAACGGCGGCAATGGCTGGAGCAGGCGCTGGCGGAGCAGGGGTTCAGGGTGGTGCCGCAGGAGGGCGGTATTCAACTGGTGATGGCGGTCGACGGGGACGATCGCGATCTGGCCCGGCGCGCTCGCCAGGCGCGGCTGTCCGTACAGGCGTTAAGCGACTGGCGGATTAATAGCCGGGGGGAATCAGGCCTACTGATGAGCTTCACCAACATTTCCAGCCTGGCGATGGCACAACAGCAGGCGCGAATGCTCTGGCAGGCCATCAAATAAACGCCCCGGCAAGCCAGAAGGCTCCCGGGGCTATCACTATCATGCTCACTATCACGCTTTATTTATCGGCGCAGACTCAGTAAAGCACCAATAAAGATCCCGACCGCTGCCGCGGCCCCCACGCTCTGCCAGGGTTTATCCCGTACAAACGTATCTGCACAGCCGGCGGCATCACGTGCGGCCTGCTGCACGCGGGTGCGCCCTTGCATTCTGGCGCGGGTTTCGCGCAGCAGCGATTTGGCTTTGCGCTGCGCCGCGTCCGCTTCGTCTTTGGCATCGCTGCCCCAGGACTTCAGAACCTCTTCAAGTGAATCAGCCAACTGACTGACATCGTTATGAATATCCTGTACGCCATCGTCTACATCTTTGCGATTGGGTTTGTTAAACATGCCATCCTCCCTTGATTAACGGTGACTCTAAGTTTAGGACAGATTTTATTCCTCGGAGGTGAATCACGTCTTATTTGCCCGTTTATGGATTTTTCTGAAAGCGATGCTATTGCTGAATACTGTAAGGTGGCGTGGCTGTACAGGATAACGAGGAAAGAATATGTATTTACGACCTGATGAGGTGGCGCGCGTTCTTGAAAAAGTCGGATTCACGATGGACGAAGTGACGCAGAAAATTTACGGCTATCGCCGTGGCGATAATTATGTCTATGTGAATCGTGAAGCAAGGATGGGCAGAACGGCGCTTATCATTCATCCGGCCCTGAAAGAGCGAAGCTATTTGCTGGCGGACCCGGCGTCTGAGATTAAAACCTGCGACCATTATCAACAGTTCCCGCTTTATTTAGGCGGCGATGCGCGGGAGCATTATGGAATACCGCACGGATTCAGCTCCCGCATTGCGCTTGAGCGTTTTTTAAATGGACTGTTTGGCGAAGGACAATAAGCCAACGACTGGCATTGGCCAGTCGTGGCATTTAGCGTCAGGCATACTGAGTGACGCGAAACAGGCGGCGGCAGTAATCGAGGAAATACCCGTATACCGCGCCCATCAGCATCGACACCACGATATTTGAACTTACCGCAGCAGCAATTTGATGCCAGTCTGCGCCCACCGACAGCAGAATAACCATGTATACCGGTGACTGGAAGGTCACATAGGCTAATACATCGGCCAGGTTTTTCATCCCTTTTGACGGGCTTAAACGACGTGCGTACTGCATCACCCAATCGCGATAAAAACCGTATGGCCATGCAATTAAGATGTTGACCGGGATAGCCACCAGACGCGAAGAAAGTGACTGCTCAAAGCTCATACCGGAGAGGAATATTTCAATCAACATGTTCACGACGGAACAGTAGACCACCATGGCGAAAGTGTCTGCTGCCGCATGACGCAGGCGTGACTGCGCAGAGAACATCGGTATGCTCCTTGAGAGAAGAGGGTGATCAGGATAATCGCGCTGTTAACAGTGCTTTTGTGTTGGTGCTGCTTTACGTAATAGAGTATCTATCTGCGTCAAAAGTGACAACTAGCGTAAAATTTTTATTTATGGCCGTTTTGTTAATAAAATACTCTGCATGGTCTCGGTTTTACAGCGCGGCGCTATTTTTGTTGTAGTAGTACGATTTCTCTTTTTATTTCAGATGGATACGATCATGTCTCTTTATATGGTGTATTTTGTTGCATAGTCCGCGATTGTTAGTGCTTTGTGCTGCTAATGGTTTTGTTTTTCTATGCTCGATTTGTGATTTTCTATGCGCAATAGGTGCCAGGGCGGTCTATTCTATTCAGTGACATAACAAACTGGCCCACTGATATACACGAATAGTGCATAACTGTTATTGCCATAATTAGATTCAAAAATATTAAGATGAGACTAATTGAAGGGGGGGAAGGTGGAAAATAATTACCGTATCTAATACAATAGTAATTGCAGTCTCATTTTTAGCCAGTAGAAAGGAATTTTAATAATATATGTCCAGTATGTTACATAAACTCAATAATATTCGCACCCTGCGCGCAATGTCGCGGGAATTCTCCATTGACGTTCTTGAAGAGATGTTGGAAAAATTCAGGACCGTGACTGAAGAAAAACGCGCTGAAGAAGCGGAATTGCGTGAGAGTCTGGCCGAGAAACAGCAACGCATCAACACCTTGCTTGAGCTGATGAAAGCAGAAGGTATTTCTCCGGATGAATTACTGAATGACGCAGTGGCACCGAAAGCGGGTCGCAATAAACGTCCTGCACGTCCGGCGAAATATCGCTTCACCGATTTCAACGGTGAGCAAAAAACCTGGACCGGTCAGGGCAGAATGCCAAAGCCGATCGCGCAGGCGGTTGCTAATGGTAAATCGCTTGACGATTTCCTGATTTAAACGGTTCAAGCGGTGAGGTTGTACTCACCGTTTTATTTCGCCGGGACCTTATTCCCCCACTGCTGATAAGGGATAACGCCTTCTTAACCAAAGGTAAAAGAGGGTAAAAGCGATGGGTGGAAATGGCAGCTCGGGTGACAATGGCTACGCTTAGAGATATTTCTCTTTTTACTAATTGCATGGAGTGTATATGGGTTTCTGGCGCATTGTTTTTACTATTCTGATCCCACCGTTGGGTGTGTTACTCGGTAAAGGGTTTGGCTGGGCGTTTATCCTCAATATCGTCCTGACGCTGCTGGGCTATATTCCGGGCCTGATCCACGCCTTCTGGGTTCAGACCCGTGACTAAGCGGTGATTTTTGCCCGGTGGCGCTATCGCTTGCCGGGCATGTCATCCACTCATTAATACCCGACTTTAAACACCTGCCCGCTTTGCACCCCTTCCACACTTTTACGATAGGCCAGCGCCACGCGTGCGGCGGGAACGCTTTCAAACCCCGGGAAGAATGGGCCATAAGCCGTTTCCGATTCCGTCAGCAGCGTAGGACTCACCAGATTGATGCGTATCCCACGCGGTAATTCGCAGGCGGCGGCCTTCACAAACCCGGCGAGAGCAGCATTGACCGTGGTGGCGTTAACGCCCTGAGCAATCGGCTCGTCGGCAACGATGCCGCTGGTTAAGGTGATGGACCCGCCGTCGTTGAGGAAATGCTGACCTTTTAGCGTCAGACGCACCTGCCCAAGTAACTTGTCCTGCAAGCCAATGGAAAAGTTGTCCGTCGTCATCTCCCCGAGTGGGCCAAAAAACAGATTGCCGGTGGTGGCGATAATCGCATCTACCTTACCCGTACGGGCAAAGAGTGCCTCGACGCTGGCATCATCGGTGATATCAACCTGCAAATCCCCCTGACGATGGCCGACCCGAATCAACGTATGCTGCCCGTTTTTTTCCAGTTCCGTCACTACCGCACGGCCTACTGTGCCGCTGGCACCCACAATTACAATTTTCATAGCAAGCTCCTCGTTTTGGTCTGAAAGCTATTCTTTACCTAATTATTTGTGCGATAAAGTGACGCAGGGTTAGAACATTAATAACGAGTGGTTCGGAATATGGATAAGCTGCGCAGCATCGAAATCTTTGTCACGGTGGTCGAGTGCGGGAGCTTCACCGACGCGGCCGCGCGGCTGGAGATCTCGGCGGTGATGGTGGGGAAATACATCCATCAGCTCGAAGCAGAGCTTGGGGCGCGGCTGCTCGACAGAACCACACGCCGCCAGAGCCTGACAGATGCCGGACGCGTGTATGTCGAAGAGTGCCGCCGGGTGCTGGAGCAGGTGGCGGCGGCAGATGCGTCGGTCGAACGCCTGCGGGCGGCACCGTCAGGGACGCTGAGAATTAGCGCGCCTTCTACCCTTGGGGCGTGCATTGTGGCGCCATCGGTGGCGACATTTTTACAGCAATACCCGGACGTGCGTGCCGAACTCGATCTCAGCAACCGGCTGGTCAATCTGGTCGAAGAAGGTTTTGACCTTGCGGTGCGTATCGGTGAATTACGTGATAGCGACCTGGTGGCAAAACCGCTGTGTCTGTATCGGATGGTGATATGCGCTGCGCCGGAATACCTCGCCCGCTATGGCACGCCGCTCACACCCACGGATTTAACCGCTCATCGCTGCCTGTCGCATATGGTGTGGAATGCCCGCAACGAATGGCGACTGCCCGGGAGTGAGGCGCAAAGCCCCTGGCGGCGTGATCCGGTGCTGGCTTGTAACGACGGATTAGGCTTGAAAATGGCGGCCCTGGCCGGGGCTGGACTGCTGCTCCAGCCGGAAATCCTTCTGCGAGATGAGCTCAGAGAGGGCCGCCTGATACGCGTGCTGGATGCATTTCTGCCCACCCCTCGGGCGGTGCATATTCTGTATAGACAAGATTTACGCCCGTTGCCTAAACTGACCGGTTTTATCGATCACCTGCAACGTGCAGTGGCAAAAATATAAATATTAGCGCTACCGATAACGCGAATGGCTATTTTGTTTTTTGACCCTGCCATTTTTAATTTAACGCAGTATGATCTCGCCATCCGACATATTATTGCGCCGGACAAACCTACTCTGGTCATTAACAGGATATATGGAGCTCATCATGATCAATAAATTTTCTCTGGCAACCGCAGGTGTTTTAATTGCCGCCGCGATGGCGACTGCCAGCGTTGGCGCCGTCGCTAAAGAAGTGACGCCGAAGAATATGAACTGCCAGCAGTTTATCGATCTCAACCCGCAGGCACTGGTGCCAGTGACTTTCTGGATGCTGAACGAGGACCAGGATTTCAAAGGCGGGGACTATATTGATTTTCAGGAAACTGAAACCACTGCGGTACCACTGACTATCGATCTTTGCAAAAAACATCCACAAAGTGAGCTGGCTAAAATTAAAGACGAAATTAAAAAAGAACTGAAGAAATAACATTTTTGCCAGTGAGGAAATCTTCCCCCATTTATTTCTTCACTGGCAAATTTGCATTCCGATATCAGGGTTACACCAGCTTCATCAGCATGCTTAAGGGATTCAGGTTACTGAGGAACGCCCAGACTTTATGCAAATCAACCACGCCCGCCAGCCCTAATAATGCAAGGGTAATCAACACCGTCGAGGCGGTGATGACCAGCATCAGGCGCACAAAATTGCGCTGCATCTTATCCTGCTGCTTAATGCGGTGCTCTTCTTTCTCAAAATCGACAATCGTCGCCACGGCTTTTGGCTGCACGTTGTAATGCACCTCGTTCTGCACCAGATCGCCGGTAATGGTCAGTGATTTCAGCAGCAGTCGCACCTTCCGGCGAAACTCCTCGTTGCGAATATGCTGATACCACAGCTTGCCATACAGCATCTCAATCACTTCATCCAGCGTCAGCCCGGCATGAATACGGGATGGCCGTTGCTGAACATATTCGTTCACCAGTAAATTGAGCAGAGCGATGCGGTCGCGACTTTTTAGCTCTTTGTTGGCAAAAAAAGCCGAAACGAACTTGCCTTTACCCCGGTTGAGCAACGTTTTCAGGTAAATCAGACGGGTGCGGTGGTTGAAGCTGAAGCTGAGGATCCCGGAGAAAGGAATCGGCCCGTAGCTGCGGTAATGGATGATTTCCGCCTGCATTGCATCCAGTTCCGCCACGCTAATCCGCTGCTCGTCGAGATAGCATCCAGCGTCATAATCCCAACGGGCGAGGGTCACCGCTCTTTTGCGATAGCCGGTCAGCTGATAGCGGTTGCGATCGACATCCACCAGATACACGGCGTAGTAGTTATAGGGATTACCGCTGCGTGCATCCTGAGAGACAAAAAGGGGGAGGTGCTTTTTCCAGCGCTTCTGACGCAGGTCAGCCATTTTAGTGTCAAACATAGCCGTTCCACCCGCGCATGGGCGGAGAGTGATAGAGGGGAATTGCGCGGATCTTAATCATTTCAGGATGATGCGACAAGCGAGAAGTTATTTAATATTGTTTTATTACCCAGGCTCAAAAACCTACCAGATGTACGATCTGCGACGCGCAGCACAAAACACTGTGATGTGGTGTATGAGTCGATTCGTGTCGCTGCCTGTGTCAACTTATGTAAAATATTCGCCCGAAACGGGGGTGAAATTTAGTGTTGTAATTTTGTTCTTTAATCTGCCTCGATGTTAAAAAAAAGCAAGATGAAATGATAATGGCCTGCTGCTAATGCTCTGGTATTAACAAATTTATGCGATCCCGATCGGAGTTTACCAATATATCATCACGGGTTTTATCGGGTATTTTGATAATTACAAATATAATTGAATTGTAAGTGGCTAATTACTGTTCGATAATTGTTTGAAAGACAACCTTAAAACCTCTTTTGAAATAAGTTTATGAGAATAGCCTTATCGCCATAAATTTATTTTATACCCTCTTTGTTTATTGATGAAAATCAGTCTGAATGCAGATCGGTTATTTTCATATCGTTGATTTTAATGGTTTTTGTTGGGTTGCGTGTGTCGTGAAATAACAGCGGAAGGGGATTTGTGAGTCACCGCACATACCCCGGGTAGCAATATTGCCTAGAATTCACCGCGAAATGGAAATTAGGGGCGGAGACGATGGAAAATATCATTTTACCGAAAACGCAGCAGCTGGTGGTTTTTCAGGAAGTCATCAGAAGTGGCTCTATCGGCTCTGCGGCAAAACAGCTCGGGTTAACTCAACCTGCGGTCAGTAAAATTATTAACGATATCGAATCCTACTTTGGCATTGAACTGATGGTGCGCAAAAATACTGGCGTCACGCTGACCAACGCCGGGCAGGTGCTGCTGTCCTATTCTGAGTCCATCACCCGCGAAATGAAGAACATGGTCAGTGAGATAAACAGCCTGAGCTGCAACCATGTGGTCGATGTTTCCTTCGGCTTCCCGTCGCTGATTGGCTTCACCTTTCTGTCCAGCATGATGAAGAAGTTCAAAGAGGTGTTCCCGAAAGCGCAGGTGTCAATGTACGAGGCCCAGCTGTCATCGTTCCTCCCGGCGCTGCGTGATGGACGTCTGGATTTCGCCATTGGAACACTGAGTGATGAAATGCAGTTGCAGGACCTGCACGTCGAACCGCTGTTTGAATCCGAGTTTGTGCTGGTGGCCAGCAAGTCCCGAACACCCACCGGCAAGACCACGCTGGAAGCGTTGCAAAACGAACAGTGGGTCCTGCCGCAAACCGATATGGGTTACTACAAAGAACTGCTTTCCACCTTCGAAAAACACCACATCAGCACTGAAAACATCGTTAAAACTGACTCCGTGGTCACCATTTATAACCTGGTGCTGAATGCCAATTTCCTGACCGTTATCCCGTGTGACATGACCGCCCCCTTTGGTTCAAATCAGTTCATCACTCTACCGGTGGAAGATGTGCTGCCAATTGCCCGCTATGCCGCCATCTGGTCGAAAAACTATCGGATTAAAAAATCGGCCTCGGTATTAGTGGAACTGGCCAAACAATATTCTCTGCATAATTGTCGAAAGCGAAAAGAATTAATCGAATTAGCCTGATTTAGTTTTTTATAAAAATACGCCTGGCGTGCTGTCTGACAGACGCTTAACCCCTTTTATTGTTAATCCTGAAATGAGGATGATATGCATATTACCTACGATCTGCCCGTAACCCTTGACGACATTAAAATGGCCCAGCAACGACTGGCCGGTAAAATATATAAAACAGGGATGCCGCGTTCTAATTATCTGAGCGAATGCTGTAAAGGCGAAATATACCTCAAATTCGAAAATATGCAGCGCACAGGTTCATTTAAAATTCGCGGCGCGTTTAATAAATTAAGCTCGCTTAGCGATGCGGAAAAACGCAAAGGCGTAGTGGCGTGTTCTGCCGGGAACCACGCTCAGGGCGTGTCGCTCTCCTGCGCGATGCTCGGTATCGACGGCAAAGTGGTGATGCCGCGCAGCGCGCCGAAATCCAAAGTTGCCGCCACCACCGATTACTCCGCCGAAGTGGTACTGCACGGTGACAGCTTTAACGACACCATCGCCAAAGCCAGCGAAATCGTCGAAATGGAAGGGCGCATTTTCATCCCACCCTATGACGACAAAATGGTGATCGCCGGGCAGGGCACCATCGGTCTGGAGATCCTCCAGGATCTGTACGATGTCGATAACGTGATTGTGCCAATTGGCGGCGGCGGCCTGATTGCCGGGATTGCGATGGCCATCAAATCCATCAACCCGACTATCCGCATCATCGGCGTGCAGTCTGAAAACGTCCACGGCATGGCGGCCTCGTTCTTTGCCGGGGAAATCATGAATCACCGCACCAGCACCACGTTGGCCGACGGGTGCGACGTGGCTCGCCCGGGCGCATTGACCTTCGAAATTGTTCGCGAACTGGTGGACGACATTGTGCTGGTCAGTGAGGACGATATTCGCCGCAGCATGGTAGCCCTTATCCAGCGCAACAAGGTGATCACCGAAGGCGCAGGCGCGCTGGCCTCGGCGGCGCTGCTCAGCGGCAAACTCGATGAACATATTCGTGGGCGTAAAACCGTCAGCATTATTTCCGGCGGCAATATCGACCTCTCCCGCGTGTCACACATTACCGGTTTAGTTGACGCTTAATTTCTTGTGCAAAGGAAACGACTATGAGCAACGCAGAAACCCTCATCGCCAGTGCCGACAAGGCCTCGGGCTGGCGTAAATCCGACACCACCTGGACCCTGGGCCTGTTTGGCACCGCCATCGGGGCGGGCGTTTTGTTCTTCCCAATTCGTGCCGGTTATGGCGGATTGATTCCGATATTACTGATGCTGGTACTGGCCTATCCGATTGCGTTTTACTGCCACCGGGCGCTGGCGCGTCTGTGCCTGTCGGGGAGTAATCCATCGGGTAACATCACCGAAACCGTCGAAGAGCATTTCGGGAAAACAGGAGGGGTGGTGATCACCTTCCTTTATTTCTTCGCGATTTGCCCGCTGCTGTGGATTTACGGCGTCACCATTACCAACACTTTCATGACCTTCTGGGAAAACCAGCTCCAGCTGGTGCCGCTTAACCGTGGGCTGGTGGCGCTGGTTCTGCTGCTGGTAATGGCATTCGTCATCTGGTTCGGCAAAGACCTGATGGTCAAGGTGATGAGTTTCCTGGTGTTTCCGTTTATCGCCAGCCTGGTGCTGATTTCGCTGTCGTTGATCCCTTACTGGAACTCGGCGGTGATTGACCAGGTTAACCTGAGCGATATCGCCTTCACCGGACATGACGGCATTCTGGTGACCGTGTGGCTGGGGATTTCCATTATGGTCTTCTCCTTCAACTTCTCGCCGATTGTCTCCTCTTTCGTGGTTTCCAAACGCGAAGAGTATGAAGCGGACTTTGGCCGGGAATACACCGAGCGCAAATGTTCAAAAATCATTGGTCGCGCCAGTATGCTGATGGTGGCGGTGGTGATGTTCTTCGCCTTTAGCTGCCTGTTTACCCTTTCGCCGCAAAATATGGCTGAAGCCAAAGCGCAGAACATTCCGGTGCTCTCCTATCTGGCGAACCACTTCGCCTCCATGACCGGGCAAAAAACCACCTTCGCCACGGTGCTGGAATATGGCGCCTCGATTATCGCGCTGGTGGCGATATTCAAATCCTTCTTCGGGCACTACCTCGGCACGCTGGAAGGCCTGAATGGGTTAATCCTCAAGTTCGGTTATAAAGGCGACAAAAATAAAGTCTCTGCCCGCAAGCTCAACACCCTCAGCATGATTTTCATCATGGGCTCCACCTGGGTGGTGGCGTATGCCAACCCGAACATTCTCGATTTAATCGAAGCGATGGGCGCGCCGATTATTGCCTCGCTGCTGTGCCTGCTGCCGATGTATGCCATTCGTAAAGCGCCGTCTCTGGCGAAATATAAAGGCAAAGCGGACAACGTTTTTGTCACCGCGATTGGCTTACTGACCATTCTGAACATCGTTTATAAGCTGTTCTGAGTAAAGGATTACGGAGTCGTAAAATGATTGAGTTTCCGGTAGTGCTGGTCATTAACTGTGGATCGTCATCGATTAAATTTTCGGTGCTGGATGCCCAAAGCCAGGACGTATTGCTGGCGGGAATTGCCGAAGGTCTGAATAACGAAGGCGCATTTTTAACGGTCAACGGCGGGGAGCCCGCCACGTTAGCCCACCCGAATTATGAATGTGCCTTACAGGCGATTGCCGGGGAGCTGGAGCACAGAGCCTTAATCGATAGCGTGGCCTTAATTGGCCACCGCATCGCCCACGGCGGCAGTATTTTCAGCGAGTCGGTGCTGATAACCGACGAGGTCATCGCCCAGATCCGTGAAGTATCGCCCCTGGCCCCGCTGCACAACTACGCCAACCTCAGCGGGGTGGACGCGGCGCGGCGGCTGTTCCCCGGCGTGCCGCAGGTGGCGGTGTTTGATACCAGTTTTCACCAGACGCTGGAACCGCACGCGTATTTGTACGGCCTGCCGTGGCGCTATTTCGAAGAGCACGGCGTGCGCCGCTACGGTTTTCACGGCACTTCGCATCGCTATGTCAGCCAGCAGGCCCAGGCGTTGTTGGGCCTGCATCCAGATGATGCCGGGCTGGTTATCGCCCATTTGGGAAACGGGGCGTCGATTTGTGCGGTGCGCAACGGTCGCAGCGTTGACACCTCAATGGGCATGACGCCGCTGGAAGGGCTGATGATGGGCACCCGCTGCGGCGACGTCGATTTTGGCGCAATGGCGTGGATTGCCGAACAGACCGGGCAAAGTTTCAGCGAGCTGGAACGGGTGGTGAATAAGGAGTCCGGGCTGTTGGGTATCTCCGGTTTATCGTCCGATTTACGGGTGCTGGAGAAGGCCTGGCACGAGGGGCATCAGCACGCCAGGCTGGCGATTCAGACCTTTGTCCACCGCATCGCCCGCCATATTGCGGGTCATGCCGCGGCGCTGCATCGCCTCGATGGCATCATTTTTACCGGCGGCATAGGCGAAAACTCACAGCTGATCCGCCGCCTGGTGATGGCGCATTTGCGGGTATTTGGCGTCGAACTGGACGACCAAATGAACGCCTTACCGGGCAGCGCCGGGGAACGCATTATTTCCTCTGAACGCTCGGCGGTGGCCTGCGCCGTTATTCCGACCAATGAAGAAAAAATGATTGCACTTGATGCGATTCAGATAGGCGAAATGAATGTCGCCGCTGAAGTTGCACTTTCCTGAACCGATTGAACAGAAATTCAGAGAGCGAATAAATGAAGGTCAATATCGATATTCACGATATGCAGTATACCGACGCCTGGCAGGGATTTAACGGCACGGAATGGAAAGACGAAATTAACGTTCGTGATTTTATTCAGCACAACTATACCCCGTATCACGGGGATGAATCTTTTCTCGCCGAGGCCACCCCGGCGACTACCGCGCTGTGGGAAAAGGTGATGGCTGGGATCCGTCAGGAGAACGCCACCCACGCCCCGGTCGATTTTGATACCAACGTCGCCACCACCATCACCGCCCATGACGCAGGGTACATCGACCAGCCGTTGGAAAAAATCGTCGGCCTGCAAACCGATAAGCCGCTCAAGCGTGCGCTGCATCCGTTTGGCGGCATCAACATGATCAAAAGCTCGTTTGACGCCTACGGTCGTGAAATGGATGCGCAGTTTGAATACCAGTTCACCTCGCTGCGCAAAACCCATAACCAGGGTGTATTTGATGTTTACTCCTCGGAGATGATGCGCTGTCGTAAGTCGGGCGTGCTGACCGGGCTGCCGGATGGCTACGGACGCGGGCGCATCATCGGCGACTACCGCCGGGTGGCACTGTACGGCATCGCGTATCTGGTGCGCGAACGTGAACTGCAGTTCGCCGATTTACAGGGCGCAATGGAGCGGGGCGAACAGCTCGAAGCCACCATTCGCCTGCGCGAGGAGCTGTCAGAACAGCGGCGGGCGCTGTTGCAGATGCAGGAGATGGCCGCCAAATACGGGTACGACATTTCCCGTCCAGCGGTCACGGCGCAGGAGGCGGTGCAGTGGCTGTACTTTGCCTATCTGGCGGCGGTGAAATCGCAGAACGGCGGGGCGATGTCGCTCGGGCGCACCACCGCGTTCCTCGATATCTACATCGAGCGCGACATGCAGGCCGGTCGTCTGAACGAGACTCAGGCGCAGGAGCTGGTCGATCACTTCATCATGAAAATCCGCATGGTGCGTTTCCTGCGCACGCCGGAGTTCGACACCCTGTTTTCCGGGGACCCTATTTGGGCCACCGAAGTCATCGGTGGCATGGGGCTGGACGGGCGCACGTTGGTTACCAAAAACGCTTTCCGTTACCTCCACACCCTGCACACCATGGGCCCGGCGCCGGAGCCGAACCTGACTATTCTGTGGTCGGAAGCGCTACCGATTGCGTTTAAGAAATATGCCGCGCAGATGTCGATCGTCACCTCCTCGTTGCAGTATGAGAACGACGACCTGATGCGCACCGATTTTAACAGTGATGATTACGCCATCGCCTGCTGCGTCAGCCCGATGGTGATCGGCAAGCAGATGCAGTTCTTCGGGGCGCGCGCCAACCTGGCGAAAACGCTGCTGTATGCGATCAACGGCGGCGTGGATGAGAAGCTCAAAATCCAGGTCGGGCCGAAAACCGCTCCGCTGATGGACGAGGTGCTGGACTACGACACGGTGATGAGCAGCCTTGACCACTTCATGGACTGGCTGGCGACGCAGTACATCAGCGCCCTGAATCTCATTCACTATATGCATGATAAATATAGCTATGAGGCCTCGCTGATGGCGCTGCACGACCGCGATGTCTATCGCACCATGGCCTGCGGTATCGCCGGGCTGTCGGTGGCGGCGGATTCGCTGTCGGCCATTAAGTACGCGAAGGTGAGTCCGGTTCGCGATCACACCGGGCTGGCGGTGGACTTCGTGATCGAAGGCGATTACCCGCAGTACGGCAATAACGACGACCGCGTGGACCAGATTGCCTGTGATCTGGTGGAGCGCTTTATGAAGAAAATCAGCGCGCTGCCAACCTATCGCCATGCGGTGCCGACCCAGTCGATCCTGACCATCACGTCCAACGTGGTGTACGGGCAGAAGACCGGTAACACACCGGATGGACGCCGGGCCGGAACGCCATTTGCGCCGGGGGCAAACCCGATGCACGGGCGTGACCGTAAAGGTGCGGTGGCTTCTCTGACCTCTGTCGCTAAGCTGCCGTTTACCTACGCCAAGGACGGGATTTCGTACACCTTTTCCATCGTGCCTGCGGCGTTGGGCAAGGAGGATGGAACCCGTAAAACCAACCTCGTCGGGCTACTCGACGGCTATTTCCACCATGAGCGAAGCATTGAGGGCGGCCAGCATTTGAACGTCAACGTAATGAACCGCGAGATGCTGCTGGATGCTATCGAGAACCCGGCCAACTATCCGAACCTGACTATCCGCGTGTCTGGCTATGCGGTGCGCTTTAACGCCCTGACCCGCGAGCAGCAGCAGGATGTCATTTCGCGGACGTTTACTCAGTCCGTTTGAGTATTTCATTAATAACAGAGTGGGGCGCTGGCCCCACTCAACTTTTCAGATAAGTTGATTAAGGAGACAACACACGGATAGCGCGGGAGAAGTTTTTTGCGCTAAAGTGAGTAAAAATTGAGGGGATGTGGGTAAGGAACTCTGCATGACGGCACGCGTCGATTATGAAATTGAGAAATACCAGTTTAGTGAAGTGAGTGAGCCCCCACGGCTGGTGCAGCAGTGGAGCGAAGTGCTGGCGGAATGCCGGCAGGAGAAAGCAGGCAGCGAGGCGCGCCTGCGTCTGGCGTTGCTGAACGTTGATTACGTCACCAGCTTTGAGCTGCCTTTTCGTCTGCAGCTGATTCGTGCCCCGCAGCTGATCGACCGTTTACGTGGCGAACTGCAGCTCAACCGCAAAGCGGTCACCATCAGCGATAATCGCTACGGCTGTGTGTATAGCCTCAAAACCGATATCAGCCACATTCCCGACACCTTTCGCTACCGCTTCTCCAATCGCATCCGCCGGGTGGAAGCGGGCAATGTCAGCAATGCTCCATATCAGGAGATTGCCAAACAGGTCAAAGCTCCGCGCGAACGCCTGCGCCTGGCGCTGGAGGCCGGATTGCCGGTGACCGCGCTGGATGGCCTGTTCTGGTTTGGAATGCAGCGCATCGCCGCCGATGTCTCGACCTTACGAAAATCCGGGATGAAGATTTCCACCGCCGAAGTGGACGCGTTCGATACGCTGACGGACACGGTGAGGCGGGTGCCGGTGTATCGGCTGGTGGAGTAGGATCGGGGCAGGGAAGGGAGGTTGGATATCATGGTTCAATCTCAACCGGCGTACCAGTTGATACCCGACTCCAGATGTCGTCCATCTCGGTATTGGTCACCGCGATGCAACCATTGGTCCAGTCGATAAGCTGAAGCAGTGGATTTAATCCCGCCCAGCCATTGGGCAGACCGTGAATCATGATATTTTCGCCGGGCGAGTAACCCGCGGATTTTGCTGCGTTGATATCATTTTTGTCCGGATATGAAATATGCAGGCTGAGGCTGAATCGTGAATGGGAATTGCGGCTGTCGATAAAATAATGCCCCTGCGGGGTTCTCTTATCTCCTTCACGCTGTTTCGGATCGGCGTCAGCATTCTTCCCGAGTGACACGTGATAGTTCGCAAGCGGAACCCCGTGACGCATCAGCGTCAGCGTGCGCTCTGACTTATGGATGACGATTAAATCAGCCTGTTGCGCAGCGGGCAGCAACGCCGGTGGTGAGGCATGCCCCCATCTGGCCATTATCCGCGTATAGGCCAGCAGGCATAACGCGAAAAACAGAAGTACGAAGATGGCACGAAGAGAGCGCTGGTAACGGCGGGGTGGGTTCACGGGGTGTTGGCCTCAGGTAATTTCCGGCCTATTAATCAGCAAAAATCGAATTATTGTTAACCTAAAAATGCTATAGATTTGATGAATTACTCAGTTAAAACAATTGATTAACTTTAGTTAATTAGGGCGACTTATCAGGGCTATGGGTTCCTTTCTATCGTTCGAACCTCAATCGAGATCTCAACGAAATCATGAGATAACGTGATCTGTGGGGCGTATTTTTTCTTATAACTCATTTTTTTTAAAATACAGTGTACAGCAACAGCGGAAAGCAAGACTAACAGCGTGTTCCAGCAAGCCAGTCTTGCTCCAGTACAAAACCGAACCTCTCGACGTAGTAGCGATATAACTCTGAATCGGGCAGCAAAAAACAGAGCACACTATAAATGGGGATTAATGAAGTCAGATGTAGTAACCAGAGGACGATGAGTCTAAGTGCGGTCATGAATTTATCTTGATTGGGCACAGAATTGGTGTGTCGCTACACTCAATTTTCAATACGGAGCAGCATCGAGATGCACACTGGCTTGATAGCTGCCGCTCTGAAAAGAGTATATGTCCCCGCGGACGCGAAGATATAACTGACCGTTGCTAACTGTGGCGGTTGCCTTGCTATCAGATGTAATCATGAATGGTGTTTCATCATCAATATGAGCCATAAACTCGGTCTGACTTTTCCTGGTATCATACAAATAGTAGTGGTACGAAAATGAAGTCATTGCTCCCGCGCTGGCTTGAGTGACATATAAGGTGACCAAGTTGTTCACTTTAACCTTCTTGTACAACTCATGCTCAACGGGAAATTTAAGAAAGTTTATGGCCCATACAATTAGCAAAAACGCAAAAAGCGCAGGCACTAAAACATAGCGTTTCTTAAAGTTCTTTTTCAATCGTAGAGCCACTTACTTGCGCGGGCCGACTCGGCCAGCATATTAAGGGTTAACGGTACTGGTTCGACAATATGTCTGCTGCGCAGGCATTTAGGCAACAAAGCCACCAGTATGCAGGGTTCTTCAGGCCAGTATTTAAAGAAGTCAAAGTTCATTGGATCAACATTGAAGGTCTGAAAATAGTTATCCATAATTTCCTCACCTGCTTCCCATGCCCAGACATAACGCCCAGTGGTAAGGCTAGTGTCGATTGTTACTGGCCACTTCCCCTTCTTGTTCCATCCCGCGTTATACCACTTGATGACATCCTCATTATTTACCATCGGCGGTCCTTCTCGAGTTCTCACGGTTATTTACATCAACCGAACCTTTGATTAAAGCGCCACCATCATCTTTGAGCCATAAATACGCGGGAATAGCCATTTGAGACGTCCTTTTTTGAGAGTTATTTCCCGGACAATTAACAACCAAAAATTAAAATGATGTTAGCCTAAAAATGCTATGCAAATGGTGAATTATTTAGTTAAAACAATTGGTTAATATCTATTGATTAAAACAAAGTTGGTAGGCTCATTGGCGCGACTATCTGGCGCCCATTAGTTCAAATATCTGCCTGAAACGGGGCGAATATCGGGTATAGTTGTTCGCATTTTCCGGTGGAGAGCCGTTACGGCAACGAGTATGAACCTCAATCGATTCTGTTATCTACTGCTGGCCTTGGCGGCTATTGGCAGTGCATTGTTACCGCATCCTGTCGTGATGTGGTTCCTGCTGGCGAACGTGCTGACGCTGGTGGTTTATGGCGGGGATAAAATGGCCGCCCGTAAAGCGTGGCGCAGAGTGCCGGAGTCCACCTTGCTGACGTTCGGATTTGTCGGCGGGTGGCCGGGGGCGATCCTCGGCCAGCAGCTCTTTCGTCATAAAACCCAAAAGCAGCCGTTTAAAACCTGGTTCATCATCAGTGTGATATTGAATGTTGCGCTGCTGGCTGGGCTGTATCATTTCTATCCGTACTGACGGGCTATCATGCCTCCGAATGGGGTGACGTACAGATAAAATGAACCCGTACAAAAGGCGGGTTTTGCTGTTTCTGAAGGTGGGCAGTTATTGAGGCGGATTAGAGTGAATATCCAGGTCTGTGACACGATCTACTTTCCACGTTCCGTTCTCTTTAACCATGCAATCACTTATGGTGTGCTTCTTGTTTTTTCCGTATGACACATAAACATTAAAGCAAACAGGTTCATAATCCGACGCTACCACTGTTACATTCTGTAGCCAGTCATCCCCGATGTACTGTGAACGCGTAAAATAATCCGCGTCGTAATATTCATTATCATTACCTTCAGCTGCCCGCAGCTTTTTCAACGTGCTGGAAGAAACGTACTTATCAATATTGTGACTATCAGTGAGCGGGTATTTATCCAGGCTAATTTGCTGTAAATACCATTTGTTAAACTCAATAGCCTGTTTGGTTGCCGTATCGAAATCATCAGCTGCAGATGCAATGGCAGGAGTCAGCAGAAGTGCTATCAGAATTTTATACATTATGGATGCCTGTAAATTTTAAACGCGGGCGCGGCCTTTCTGTAGCCAGGGCCTGCGTTAATCGCTGCTGCAACAGCTCGGGCACAATAGTGAGTTGTGTGCACGTGCGCATGCCTACGAGCATAACTCACGGCTTCATTTGGACTCCATGACATACAAAAGATCTCCATTGATATAAAACGAGGTTATAAAACTACTCCTTTTTGAATTTTCTGATGTAATTATTATTGATCACGTATCAACCACCATTAGTGCAGGTGATTTAAATAAAAACAATATTCACCTCATCTATTTGAACGGAACCAATACCGTAAAAATCCTCTTTAGGTGAGTCGAGGGGGCATACTGTAGTGGCACACTGAATTTGGCCACCTGAATAGAGGTGATATCATCACCTCACAGAAAAAACAGGTGACATTATGACCGGACGTAACAGACGCAATTTTAGCCCCGAGTTTCGCCTCGAAGCTGCC
>Ga0207655_1000089_pt1 | contig 204720 bp, 203 predicted proteins | sample KBSM44metaG_FD_184398 | JGI IMG/M metagenome (GOLD analysis project Ga0207655, IMG submission 184398) | Miscanthus rhizosphere microbial communities from Kellogg Biological Station, Michigan, USA - KBS M4-4 metaG (SPAdes) (version 2) | ecosystem: Host-associated > Plants > Roots > Rhizosphere...
CGTACTAAACTGGTACTGGGCGCGGTAATCCTGGGTTCAACTCTGCTGGCTGGTTGCTCAAGCAACGCTAAAATCGACCAGCTGTCTTCAGACGTTCAGACTCTGAACGCTAAAGTTGACCAGCTGAGCAACGACGTGAACGCAGTGCGTTCTGACGTTCAGGCTGCTAAAGATGACGCAGCTCGCGCTAACCAGCGTCTGGACAACCAGGCTCACTCTTACCGTAAGTAAGAGTTCTGGTTTGAAAAATGGTGCCCTGGTGGCACCATTTTTTTTGTCCGGATCCCAGCACCCGGTGGCGCTGTCTGGCCGGTTGACGTCAGCCCTGTGGATCCGCGACAACCTGATCTGCCGTCTCTCCGGAGACCGGTTCTCCACTGCTGACCAGCACCGGCATACCCGAACGCCGCGTCATCGCCTCCTCAATCAGCGCACTGTCACTTTTTGCACTGCGGCTAAAAGCCTTCAGGGCGGTGCTGCGCACCAGCGGCTGCGTCTGCGGATCATCTTTTTCGCTGCGTGATAGCGGCTGATGAACCTCAATATAGCGTTTACCGTCTGGTTCGATAGCGTATTTCACCGGCTGATTAACAATCTGAACGCGCGTGCCTGCCGGTACGCTGTTAAACAGCGCTTCAATGTCTGCGGGACGCAGGCGAATACAGCCGGAGCTGACACGCATGCCAATGCCAAAGTCGGCGTTGGTACCGTGGATCAGGTAGTGCCCCTTGCCGTGCGCCAGACGCAGCGCGAACAGCCCCATCGGATTATCGGGACCGGCCGGGACAGTTACCGGCAGCGTAACGCCCTCTTTCGCATAACGCTTGCGAATATTTGGCGTCGGTGTCCAGGTAGGATTAGGGATTTTCTGGCTGATACGCGTCACCATATCGGGCGTCGCAGCACCCAGCTGGCCGATGCCTATCGGATACACCACCACGCGGTTTTCGCCAGGCGGATAGTAGTAGAGGCGCAGCTCGGCCAGGTTAACCACAATCCCTTTGCGCGGCGCATCCGGCAACAGCATCTGCAGCGGCACGGTGATCTGCGTGCCTGCCGCTGGCAGCCAGGGGTCAACACCAGGGTTTGCTTCCAGCAGGGCGAGCAGCCCCGTGCTGTAGCGCGCTGCTACGCTCTCCAGCGGCTGTTTATTATCAGAGATAGTGGTCAGAACGTTTTCGCCGATCAGGCGGCTGTCGTCGGCAGGGAGAGGATATTCAGTAGCCATTGAAGGTGCAGAGAGTCCGAAGCAGGACAGCAGCAGTGCACCAGCTAAACGTAACGCAGGTTTCATGCAGGTTTCTCTTTCTGGATGGAAAAGACCCCGGCTGAACCGGGGTCTGAAGAGTGTACCTTAGCAGAGCTGCTGAGCGTTATGACGGATAGCGCGGATCATCGCTTCCAGCCCCTGAGAGCGCGTCGGCGTCAGGTGCTGAGTCAGCGCCAGTTCCGCAAACCAGTGGCGCACATCCAGGTCAAGGATCTCCTGCGCTTTCAGCCCCTGATACAGACTAAACACGACTGCGATCAATCCCTTAACAATAGCTGCATCGCTGTCTCCCTCAAACGCCATCGACCCGTCTGCCTGTGGCGTCATACGGATCCAGACCTGACTCTGACAGCCTGAAATGACATACTCTGGCTGATGCAGGCTTTCAGAGGATTCTGGTAATTTTGCACCCAGCTCGATGATGTAAAGGTACTTCTCTTCCCAGTTAGCGCAACGATTAAAGTTACGCACCAGCTTCTCTTTTTCCGGCAGGTTCGCCATCTGTTACTCCTGAAATCTGCTTAGCCCAGCAGGCGATGAATACGCGTCAGGCCAGCGGCCAGCCGATCCGCCTCATCTTCGGTATTATACAGCGCGAAGGAGGCACGACACATCGCCGGTACAGCGTAGTGACGCATCAGCGGCATCGCACAGTGGTGACCGGTGCGAATAGCAATACCATACTGATCGAGGAAGCTGCCTACGTCAAAGGCGTGGTGTTTACCCAGGTTGAAGGCGATCACACCGCTGCGCTGCGCAGGACCATAAAGCACAATGTCCGGCACTGAAGCGAGTTTATCCAGCGCATAACGCATCAGCGCGCTTTCGCGTGCATGAATAGCCTCAAGCCCCAGTTCACTCACCCAGTTCAGCGCGGCTCCCAGACCGATAATCCCACCGGTGTTGGGCGTACCCGCTTCAAAACGCCACGGCGCACTGTTCCAGGTGGTTCCCACCGGCAGCATAACCTGGTCGATCATTGAACCTCCGCCTTCCCATGGCGGCATCTGCTCCTGCAGCGCTTTACGCGCATAGAGCACGCCGATACCGGTCGGACCATAGATCTTATGTCCGGAGAAGACGTAGAAATCGCAGTCGATATCCTGCACGTCAACGGCGTGATGCATGACCGCCTGCGCACCATCTATTAACGTAATCAGGCCAGCCGCTTTAGCCTGCGCCACCAGCGCCTTAACCGGGTTAACGGTGCCCAGCACGTTAGAGACGTGCGTAACGGCCAGCAGTCGGGTGCGGCTATCAATGAGCGAGGCAAGCTGTTCTGTGGCCAGCTCACCGCTATCGTTGAGCGGCAGAACGCGGATCTCAGCACCGGTACGCTGTGCCACCATCTGCCACGGCACGATGTTAGCGTGATGCTCCATCTCGGTAATGATGAGATTATCACCGGGCTGCAGCTGACTGCCGCCCCAGCTATTGGCAACCAGGTTAATCCCCTCGGTTGTGCCTTTAACAAAGATGATCTCTTCATGCGAAGCCGCATTCAGAAAGGCCGCAGCCTGCGCGCGTACGGCTTCCATATCGCTGGTTGCCTGCGCGCTCAGCGAATGGATACCGCGATGCACGGCAGCGTAGCCGTGCTGGTAAAAATGACTTTCCGCGTTGATTACCGCGAGCGGACGCTGCGCGCTGGCCGCGCTGTCAAGGTAGGCCAGCGGGTGTCCGTTGACCTCACGACTCAGGATCGGAAACTCCGCTCTGACTCGTTCGGAATCGAAACTCATGAATGTACTCCAGGGAAACGCTGTGAAATGCGTGCCAGCACCGCCTGACGCAGAATGTCATCATCCAGCGTTTCGGTCAGCTCAGCGGCAAAAGCGTGAATGATCATCTGCTGCGCCGCCTCTTCAGCGATACCGCGCGAGCGCAGATAGAACATCTGCTCATCATCAATGCGACCGATGGTGGCGCCGTGGCTGCACTTAACGTCATCGGCGTAAATCTCCAGCTGTGGCTTGGTATCGACTTCAGCCAGCCGGCCCAGCAGCAGGTTGTTGTTGGTCATCTGACCATCGGTTTTCAGCGCATGCTGTGCCACTTTGATATGACCATTGAAGACAGCACGGCCTTTTTCCCGCGAAATGGTTTTATGCAGCTGACGACTCAGGCAATGGCCTTTGTTGTGCTCCAGATAACTGCGGGTATCTGCGATTTCGCTGCCCACCGGCAGAACCAGGCTGTTCATTGCCAGCTCGCTGTTTTCGCCATTCAGCTGCGTGCTGGTGTTATGACGTGACAGACCGGCACCCAGCAGGAAACTGGTGCTGCTGACGCGTGCATCCTGGCCCATCACGATGTCATTGTGCGCAAAGTGATAGCTGCTGCTGGTTTCAAAGGCGAGCTTGGTATGTTTCAGCTGCGCGTTATCCGCCACGGCAAACGTAATACGTGCGCCGGTAAAGTGTGCAGCATCATTGAGTGTGACATAGTGCTCAACGATTTCCGCTACTGCACTCTGCTCCAGCTCAACGTGATGACGATGGTGTACGGTGTTCAGCGCATCCGCCTGACCGCTGGTGATGTGCAGCAGATAGAGCGGACGGGTAGCCGTTTTGCCACGCGCCAGACGAACCGTCGTTACCTCTTCTGCCAGGCTCTCTGTCAGGTGCAGGAAAATTTCCGGCTGTACCGGTGCCGGCAGATCGCGACGCTCAGCTGCCTGAACATGCTGGATCTCAAACAAATCGGTTTCCGCGCTGCTCAGCGCCGGCTGAAAGCGGCCGTCAACAAACACCAGTCGTACTGCATCCAGCGGCAGCGCCAGCGCATCTGCCTGCTCACGGCTGACGTTCTGCGCGGCAGGCAGCACAAAGTGCTGTCCCAGCAGGCTCTCCAGCGACGTGTATTTCCAGTTTTCATGCTTGCGGGTGGGCAAGCCTTCACGCATCAGCTGCTGCCAGTGCTGCTGTGCCTGCAGCGAGCGCTGCTCGCCGCGTGACTCAAACAGATGGTGCCACTGCTGCAGGGCATTATCACTCTTCGTCGGTAAGCCAGCCATAGCCTTGCTCCTCCAGCTGTTTCACCAGTGAAAAGTCGCCAGACTTAACGATTTTACCCTGATAAAGAACGTGCACGTGATCCGGCTTGATGTAATCCAGGATACGCTGATAGTGCGTTACGATGATGAAAGAGCGCTTGCCGTCGCGCAGGCTGTTGACGCCTTCTGAAACGATTTTCAGAGCATCGATATCCAGGCCCGAATCGGTCTCATCCAGAATGCAGAGTTCTGGCTCCAGCGCCGCCATCTGCAGAATATCATTGCGCTTCTTCTCACCGCCAGAGAAGCCAACGTTGACTGAACGCGTCAGCAGATCTTCCGGCATTTTCAGCAGTTTAATTTTATCTTCGATAAAATCCTGGAAATCAAAGCGATCCAGCTCTTCCTGCTCGCGATATTTACGTACCGCATTAACAGAGGTCTGCAGGAAAAACTGGTTGCTCACACCCGGGATCTCTACCGGATACTGGAACGCCATAAAGATGCCTTCACCTGCGCGCTCTTCGGGTTCCAGCGCCAGCAGATCTTTCTCTTTAAAGGTGACTGAGCCCCCGGTGATCTCGTAATCTTCGCGACCCGCCAGCGTTGCTGAAAGCGTACTTTTGCCTGAGCCATTCGGGCCCATAATCGCATGGACTTCACCTGGTTTAACTTCAAGGTTCAGACCGCGCAAAATCTCTTTATCTTCAACGCTAACCTGTAAATCTTTAATACTTAACATACTTATTCCTTCACATTGCTTCCGGCAACGCGTGTGGCATCAGCCGACACTGTGCTCAAGGCTGATCGCTAACAGTTTTTGTGCTTCCACGGCAAATTCCAGTGGCAGCTCGGAGAAAACATCTTTACAGAAGCCATTAACGATCATGGAGATCGCATCTTCTTCGCTGATGCCGCGCTGCAGGCAGTAAAACATCTGATCTTCGCCAATACGTGACGTGGTGGCTTCATGCTCCAGCTGCGCGGTATTGTTACGCGTTTCCACATACGGGAAAGTATGCGCACCACAGTCAGGGCCAATCAGCATCGAGTCACACTGCGTAAAGTTACGCGCATTGGTTGCCGTCGGCATAATCTTCACCAGCCCGCGATAGGTATTCTGGCTTTTACCTGCCGATATCCCTTTGGAGATGATGGTGGACTTGGTGTTTTTACCGATATGGATCATCTTGGTGCCGGTATCCGCCTGCTGGCGACCGCTGGTCAGGGCAACCGAGTAGAACTCACCCACGGAGTAATCACCGCGCAGGATGCAGCTTGGATATTTCCAGGTAATCGCAGAGCCGGTCTCAGACTGTGTCCAGGACATTTTACTGTGATCGCCTTCGCACAGCGCACGCTTGGTAACGAAGTTAAGGATACCGCCCTCACCTTCACCGCCAGGGAACCAGTTCTGTACCGTGGAATATTTCACTTCAGCATTTTTATGGATGATGACTTCAACGACCGCAGCGTGCAGCTGATAAGTGTCACGCACCGGCGCCGAGCAGCCCTCGATATAGCTGACATAGCTGTCTTCATCTGCAATCAGAATGGTGCGCTCAAACTGACCTGTTTTCGCCGCATTAATGCGGAAATAGGTCGACAGCTCCATCGGGCAGCGTACCCCTTTCGGGATATAAACAAAGGTGCCATCAGAGGCTACCGCTGAGTTAAGCGCAGCAAAGAAGTTATCGTTATGCGGCACGACGGTGCCCAGATACTTCTGTACCAGTTCCGGATGGTCATGGATTGCTTCGCCAAATGAACAGAAGATAATGCCCTGTTTAGCCAGCTTGTCACGGTAAGTGGTGGAGACCGACACGGAATCGAAAATCGCATCAACAGCGACCTCTTTCCCTTCACGTACCGGAACACCCAGCTGATTAAACGCGTCTTCCACTTCCTGCGTCAGATAGTCACTGGACGCCACGCTGCCGGATGTCTGGGTTGCACCTGGCTCGGACGCACAGCTATCGTCACAGTTGCCGCATGATGGCGCAGAAAAGTAACTGTAATCCTGATAGTCGAGCTTGTCATAGTGCGCTTTTAACCAGTGCGGCTCTTCCATTTCCAGCCAGGCACGGAAAGCCTTAAGCCGGAACTCAAGCATCCACTCGGGTTCGTTACGTTTAGCCGATATCGCACGCACTACATCTTCATTGATGCCGTGTGCCAGTTCGTCGGTTTGTAACCGGGTAAAGAAGCCCTCTTTATAGTTGAGCTTGCCTTCCCAGGTTTGTACATCATCAGATGCTTCGCTATGTCGTGACATATTTCACTTACTCGACGCCAAAGCTTTCACCGCACCCGCAGGCGTGCTGAGCTTTAGGGTTATTGAATTTAAAGATCTGGTTCAGGCCTTCACGGACATAGTCCAGCTCTGTGCCGTCGACAAACGGCATTGCCTGAAGCGGCACAAAGAGTTTTGCGCCAAACTGCTCAAACTGCAGATCGTCATCGGCTGGCTCTTTTACCAGATCCATGACATAACCAAAACCGGCACAGCCAGATTGTTTCACGCTCAGTTTCAGGCCCTTTACTGCCGGGTCCTGTTCAACCAGAGTCAGGATCTGTTTCGCTGCCGACTCGGTCAGCGTAAGTCCTTTCCAGACAAAATCGTCAGGAGAAAAGGACGCGGCGTTTACTGATGACATCGTTGTACCTCGCAAGTCTGGACCTTCTCAGGCTATCCCCCTATGGTAGTGATATCGCCTATCACTTCAACCTCTTGTTTTGCAGGGATAATCATCTCGTGCTGTTTTTTCTGCTTAATAATTAAGCATAGCCCCTTTACTGAAGCCTGTAACAGACAGTTTTTATTCGGGACAAATATCACAACTTATTGATATCGTAACATTTTATAAAAAGAGACCCTAAAGCTGTCAACCTGTATACAGGTTACGCCTTTACTGAATGTAAAGAGATTGTTATTGCCGATTTTAGTAACAGGTTACAGACATCAATATATTTTTTAGCGGGAATTGCATTCCTGACGCAGTTTAATATGATAATGATTATCATTAACTGTTTAGGCGGCGCTATGACACGTACCGTTTCAGCCTGGTTACAACACAAAATCAGCGACTATAAATTCGCCGTACGCGATATCACCGTAGATTTCTATCTGGCAGAAGCCAGACTTAACCGGCCAGAGTGCTCACTCGGGCAGCTGCGCCGGTTCAATGATACCTGCCTTGATATGGCAGAAATCTGCGACATCAACGGCGACGATCGCAGCTATCTGCACGCCTTAGGCAAGCTGCACCATCGCCTGATTCAGGAGATGGGCAACGATGACCGCGACCGGCTGTTTCGTCTGCAGGCGTATCAGTTCGCCCGCCAGTCACTGACGCACCTGTGTCAAAAGCTGGCACAGAGTGGCGACTGGGACCAGGCAACGCGCCTGCAGCGTGATTTTGTCCGTCACGCTGGCTGGATATTCTAATCCAGCTTTGTGACGGCTCCTACATTTTGTTTACATCAATTCCAGCAGCGCCTGTAAAGGATGCCGCATGCCGTTGCCTTCTGCGCGTTTAACCTGACTGCGACAGGAAAAGCCGGTGGCCAGACAGCGCTGGCGCGGCAGCCGCTGTAGCTGCGGATGCCAGGAGAGCGCATAAATACCGAGTGAGTTTTCCAGATGCTGCGCCTCGTGGCCATACGTTCCCGCCATGCCACAGCAGCCGGTATTAATGTTTTCCAGCCGGGCACCGAAGCGGGCAAATATCTTCTGCCACTGATCCGGCGTAGCGGGCAGCGCGGTCACTTCAGTACAGTGCGCAAACAGATACCAGGGCTCACCGCTGACGGGCTGGTTTACCCCACCAGCCAGCGCCTGCTGCAGCCACTCGTGCACCAGCAGCACGCTAAAATCACCGCGCTTACTTTTCAGTACCTGCTGATACTCATCGCGATAGCAGAGTACGGTCGCGGGGTCGACGCCAACCATCGGGATCCCGAGTTTTGCCATCCGGTTAAGCAGTTCAGCGGTTTTCGCCGCTGTACGGGCGAAACGCTGCAGAAACCCTTTTACATGCTGCGCTTTTCCGTTGGGTGAGAAAGGCAGCAGCACCGGACGGTAACCCAGTTTCTCAATCAGTGAAATAAAGTCGGTCACCAGCTGAGCTTCGTAGTAGCTGGTAAACGGATCCTGCACCACCAGCACGCACTGCTGTCGCGCTGCGCTGTCCATCGCCTCCAGCTGCTCCAGCGTCAGGCTCATGGCCGGATGCCCGCTCAGACGCTGTTTAAGGTTAGGTGCGGAGAGCTGAGGCAGATCCACCATACCGATATGGGTTTTGCTGAATTCGCGCATCCACGGCTGCTGCAGAAAAAAATTAAACACTTTTGGCGCTTTTGCCATCAGCGGCGCATAGCGCTCTACGCTGGCCACCAGGTGATCGCTGACCGGTCGCAGATAACGCGTATGGTAAAGCTGCAAAAAGCGCGCACGGAAATCGGGCACATCAATCTTAACCGGACACTGTGTCGAACAGGCTTTGCAGGCCAGGCAGCCTGACATCGCCTCTTTGACCTCATGAGAGAAGTCATACTCTCCGCGGTTAGCATGCCAGCTGTTACGCGTACGCTGGATCAGCATACGCAGGCTGGCTCCCTGCCGCGGCAGCGCCTGCTCAAGCTGGTCAGGATCAACACCCTGCTCCGACAGCAGGCGCAGCCATTCACGCGTCAGGGCCGCACGCCCTTTCGGCGAGTGAATACGATTGCGGGTAATTTTCATTGACGGACACATCGGGCTGCGCGCATCGAAATTAAAGCAGAGACCGTTGCCGTTACACTCCATCGCGCCGCGCCAGCTGGTGCGTACCGTCAGCGGGATCTGACGATCCAGGTCGCCGCGCATCGCTCCGTTCACCTGCATCATCGGCGCGTCGCTCTCCAGCGGCGTGCAGATTTTACCCGGATTAAGCCGGTTATCAGGATCGAAGGCGCGTTTAATCCGACGCAGCTCAGTAAACAGCGTTTCACCAAAAAAGTCCGGACTGTATTGCGCGCGGAAACCTTTGCCATGCTCCCCCCACAGTAACCCGCCGTAACGGGCCGTCAGCGCAACCACCTCATCCGAAATCTGCTTCATCAGCAGCGCCTGCTGCGGATCGCACATATCCAGCGCCGGACGCACGTGCAGTACACCCGCGTCAACATGGCCAAACATACCGTAGCTCAGGCCGTGGCTATCCAGCAGCGCGCGAAACTCGGCAATGTAATCAGCCAGCTGCTCCGGCGGCACCGCCGTATCCTCAACAAAGGGAATGGGCTTGGCGCGACCCTGCGCATTGCCCAGCAGGCCAACCGCTTTCTTGCGCATAGCGTAAATACGTTCGATATCCGCCAGTTCATCACAGAGCTGATAGCCTATTACGCCGCCCTGCTGCTGCGCCATCAGCGTATCCAGCCGGCCACAGAGCCGGGCGATTTGCTGTTCGATAAGTGCGCCGTTATCGCCGGCAAATTCGACGATATTCAGCCCCAGCATCGCTTTATCAGGGATATCGGTGATCAGTTTCTTAACGGAGTGCCAGACAATATCTTCACGCGCCAGATTCAGCACGTTTGAATCCACGGTTTCGACTGACAGCGCCTGCGCTTCCACCATAAACGGGGCGTTGCGCAGCGCTGAGTCGAATGACTCATATTTAACGTTGACCAGACGACGGACTTTGGGGATCGGCGTGATATCAAGACGCGCCTCCGTGATGAACGCCAGCGTGCCCTCGGCACCGCACAAGAGCCGGGTCAGATCGACCTGCTGCATATCATCACTGAAGACGTGGCGTAAATCGTAGCCGGTCAGGAAACGGTTAAGCTTCGGAAACTTTTCGAGGATCAGCGCGCGCTGCTCGCGACAGCTTTGCAGCACCGTCTGATAGATACGGCCTTCGGGCGTCGGCGTTGCGGCCAGCTGCTCCGCCAGCGCCACCGGTATGGCGCGCGTATCAAGAATATCGCCGCCCAGCAGCACCGCACGTAATCCTTCGACATGATCGGAGGTTTTACCGTATACCAGCGATCCCTGGCCTGAGGCATCGGTATTGATCATACCGCCCAGGGTGGCGCGGTTACTGGTAGAGAGCTCCGGTGAAAAGAAGAAACCGTAAGGTTTGAGCCAGGCGTTAAGCTGATCTTTCACCACCCCCGCTTCAACCCGCACCCACCCCTGCTCAGTATTAATCTCCAGGATACGGTTCATGTAGCGCGACATGTCGACCACAATGCCCTGATTCAGCGACTGTCCATTGGTGCCGGTGCCGCCGCCACGCGGAGTAAACGTCAGGCTGGCAAAAGCGGACTCGCCGGCCAGTCGCGCAATCAGGGCGATATCAGCGGTCGAGCGCGGAAACAGTGCCGCATCCGGCAGAAGCTGATAGATGCTGTTATCCGTGGAGAGGGAGAGACGGTCGGCATAGCTGGTAGCGGTATCGCCGGTAAAACCCTGCTCTTTGAGCGCCTGTAAAAAGGCGAGAACTTGCTGAACCAGGCCGGGAGCCTGCGGAATTTGTGGGATCATGGTGTCGTGACCGGGATGTTGTAAACGTTTGCGTAGTAAGTTTTTTAACCTCTGGTTGTATCACATTTTTTTCCTGCCTGCTGGCATTTCCCTGCCCTCGCTCAGCGACCCTGCTTTTCCTGTTTAATTTTCAGGAAATAGCGCATGATGATTTCGGGCCCGGGGGCCCTTCCTGAAGGATTAACTGAGGTTGAATCGCTGTTATGAAAAGCCTGCAACGCGGCGTGGATCTGCCGCAACTGCTGTTCTCGCTGATGTTTATTTTACTGATGATTATCGCCTGTCTCTGGGTGGTACAACCCTTTATTCTGGGCTTTGCCTGGGCAAGCATGGTGGTGATTGCCACCTGGCCACTCATGATCCGCCTGCAGCATCTGCTGTGGGGACGCCGCTCCCTGGCCGTTATCGCCATGACTATTTTGCTGCTGCTGCTGTTTATTATTCCGATTGCGCTGCTGGTCAGCAGCCTGATTGATAACAGCGCGCCGGTTATCGCCTGGGCTACCCAGCGCCATCTGCTGATGCCGGAGCTCGCCTGGCTGCGTGAAATACCGTTCGCCGGCAACAAACTCTATGTCAGTTACCATAAGCTGGTAGATGGCGGGGGGTCAGCGATCATGCGCCAGGTGCAGCCCTACATTGGCCGCACGACCGGCTTTTTTGTCGCGCAGGCGGGGCATTTTGGCCGCTTTATGCTGCATCTGGCGTTGATGCTGTTGTTCAGCGTGCTGCTCTACTGGCGCGGTGAGCAGGTGGGACAGGGTATTCGCCACTTCGCCTATCGTATGGGGGGAGGCCGTGGCGATGCGGCGGTACTGCTGGCCGGACAGGCAATCCGGGCCGTTGCGCTGGGTGTCGTGGTCACGGCACTGGTTCAGGGGGTATTAGGCGGTATCGGACTGGCGATATCGGGCATACCTTATGCCACGCTGCTGACGGTGCTGATGATCCTCACCTGTCTGGTACAGCTGGGGCCACTGATTGTCCTGATACCGGCAATTATCTGGCTCTACTGGAGTGGTGATACCACGTGGGGCACCGTGCTGCTGGTCTGGAGCTGTATTGTTGGCACACTCGACAACGTATTGCGTCCGGTCCTGATCCGCATGGGGGCCGATCTCCCCATGATTCTGATCCTGTCGGGTGTCATTGGCGGTCTGATCGCCTTTGGCATGATAGGTCTGTTTATTGGCCCGGTTGTCCTGGCGGTTTCTTATCGCCTGGTTTCAGTGTGGATGCATGAAGCCCCGGCACCGGATAATGATATGGAAACGGCGATCGAGGCGCTGGCAGAGCATGAAGAGCTGCCCTGACAGGTTAATGGTCGCACCGGCTTAAACATTCATGCCTGAGCATTTATCAGATGGGCTTTTTTTCATAAACGGTTTTTAAGAAAAAACGCGATTTTCAGCGCTTAAGTCCGCCCTGCTGGCTGGAATGATTATTTTTCGTACTGAATCGCCCCTTGTAGTGGGTAAAAAAGGCGACAAAAGATTATCAGCTTTAAACTAATAAGAGGATTCTTAAAGACTATGGCAGGCGCAATAAATAATATGTTTCTCATGTTGAAAATCAACCTACTGATTTTTAAACAACCTTTTTCCCCTGAGTAACGTAAAAGAATTGCTGTGTGTAGTCTTTGCCCATCCCCTGTGATGGGCTTTTTTTTTGGCCCGCATTCAGATACCGCTGTTGCCGCACATGTTATATAAGCTGGCCGGATGTTTAGCACCTGAAACCCCGTGTTATTGTGCTAAAACGGCCGCTCATCCTGCAGCTTAAGCACGCATTAATCATGACGCGTACAGCATGGCCATACGCGTCATGTTCAGAGGTTAAACGCGCTGTGCGGATGCAATCTCAGCGAGGCTCAGCCAGGTTTCCACCACCGTATCCGGATTCAGCGACAGGCTGTCGATGCCCTGCTCCATCAGCCAGGCCGCAAAATCCTGATGATCGGAGGGTCCCTGTCCGCAGATACCGACATATTTGCCCTGTTTTTTTGCTGCCTGAATCGCCATTGAGAGCAGCGCTTTCACCGCTTCATTGCGCTCATCAAACAGAGCAGAGACTACGCCAGAGTCGCGATCCAGCCCCAGAGCCAGCTGGGTCATATCGTTGGAACCAATTGAGAAGCCATCGAAGTGCTGCAGGAACTGCTCTGCCAGCAGCGCATTTGACGGAATTTCACACATCATAATCACTTTCAGACCCGCTTCACCGCGCTTTAGCCCGTGCTTTGCCAGCTCAGCCACGACCGCCTCAGCCTGATCAACGGTACGCACAAAAGGCACCATGATTTCGACGTTGCTCAGTCCCATCTCATTGCGCACCCGCTTCACGGCTTCGCACTCCAGCGCAAAGCAGTCGCGGAAGCTGTCGGCAACATAGCGCCCTGCGCCACGGAAGCCAAGCATCGGATTCTCCTCTTCCGGCTCGTAGCGCTCTCCGCCGACCAGGTTGGCATACTCATTCGACTTAAAGTCAGAGAGACGCACAATAACGCGCTTCGGCGCAAAGGCGGCGCCCAGAGTGGCAATTCCCTCGGTCAGACGTGCGATATAGAACTCAACCGGGTCGTCAAAGCCCTTCATCATCTGGCGGATCTGCTGCTGTAATTCTGGCGTCTGCTGATCAAACTCCAGCAGCGCTTTAGGATGCACGCCAATCATACGGTTGATAATAAACTCCAGCCGTGCCAGACCGACGCCCTCGTTGGGCAGACAGGCGAAGTCAAAGGCGCGATCGGGATTACCGACATTCATCATGATCTTAAGCGGCAGGTCAGGCATGGTGTCGACCTGAGAACTGGCGACCTCAAAATCAAGCAGATCATTGTAGACGTAACCGGTATCGCCTTCGGCGCAGGAAACCGTGACTTTATGGCCGTCACGCAGGTGATCGGTGGCATCGCCACATCCCACAACCGCCGGGATCCCCAGCTCACGCGCAATGATCGCCGCATGACAGGTGCGTCCGCCGCGGTTGGTCACGATGGCAGAGGCCTTTTTCATGATGGGTTCCCAGTCCGGGTCCGTCATATCGGTAACCAGCACGTCGCCCTTCTCAATGCGGTGCATTTCGCTGATATCGTGGATCACCTTGACTTCACCCGCGCCGATACGGTGGCCGATTGCGCGTCCTTCAACCAGCACCTGACCTGTGCCCTGCAAACTGTAGCGCTCCATCACCTGACCGTTTGAGCGGACGGTTTCGGGGCGCGCCTGTACGATATAGAGTTTGCCGGTATGCCCGTCCTTCGCCCACTCAATGTCCATCGGACGCTTATAGTGCTGCTCAATCAGCACCGCCTGGCGTGCCAGCGCCTGCACTTCGTCGTCGGTCAGGCTGAAGCGATCGCGTGTTGCCTGCTCCACATCCTCAATACGCACCTGCTCGCCATGCGTTTGGGAGTCGGCATAGACCATGCGGATTTTTTTAGACCCCATCGTGCGTCTGACAATCGCCGGCCGGTTTGCCGCCAGCGTGGGTTTATGCACATAAAACTCATCAGGATTGACTGCGCCCTGTACCACCATCTCGCCCAGCCCCCAGGCTGAGGTAATAAAGACAACCTGATCAAAACCTGACTCAGTATCAATGGTAAACATTACGCCGGAGGCTGCGAGATCGGAGCGAACCATGCGCTGCACCCCGGCCGAGAGCGCTACGCCGCGATGATCGTAGCCCTGATGCACCCGGTATGAGATAGCCCGATCGTTAAACAGCGATGCATACACGTGCTTAACCGCCACCAGCACGGCATCAAACCCCTGTACATTAAGAAAGGTTTCCTGCTGGCCGGCGAATGAGGCGTCTGGCATATCCTCGGCGGTAGCGGATGAGCGAACGGCAAAAGAGGCGTCGGCATCATCAGCAGAAAGCTGCTCATAAGCAGCACGAATAGCCGTTTCCAGCGCCGGCTGGAATGGCGTGTCCACCACCCACTGACGGATCTGCTTGCCCGCCTGGGCCAGCGCCGCCACGTCATCAATATCCGTTATATCCAGTAGTGCATAAATGCGCTGGTTCAGTCCGCTTTGGTCGAGAAACTGATTGAACGCGTCAGATGTCGTGGCAAAGCCATTGGGCACAGATACGCCCAGCGACGACAAATTGGTAATCATTTCTCCCAGAGAGGCATTCTTGCCCCCCACCCGATCAACATCATGCATGCCAAGCTGGTTATACCAGAGCACTAGCGATTGTTGGTCTTGATTGGACATTGAGATGATCCTTTTAAATGATTAGGGCACATGGAACATTTTGCTATTCGCCACAGCAGCCTGGCACAATCGGTTTATAAAGACTAAGTGTTGAATCGTTAAAGCAAAAAAAGAGAGATAAAATCAGACTATTACCTGCCAGGGTTGACGTTGCGCAAACGGCGATATTATTGCTAACAGCCTGCTGCAATAATGAATTTTCCATTTTTATAGCATTATCAGCAGATTGCTGTTGCGCAAACGACATTATGCGGAGCCTGCGCGTCATTTATGAAACTGTGGCAGATGCTGACGTTTATTGATCGCTTTTTCTTTATGATGCTATTAACGTCAGGTATGACACTATTTCAGCCTGAGCACAGCGACATATGGATATTTCATTTCGGTTTAATTTGAAATGAAATCCATTAATTCACTATTCATTCAGAGAGCACTTTTCAATGAGCACTGAACGCAGCGTGTTTTATATTTCAGACGGCACCGCCATCACAGCAGAAGTACTGGGCCATGCGGTGCTCTCTCAGTTCCCGGTTGATACGCACAGCGTTACCCTGCCGTTTGTAGAAAATGTGCAGCGGGCCCAGGCGGTCAAAGCGCAGATCAACGCGCTCTGGCAGCGCAGCGGCGTGCGGCCGCTGGTGTTTTTTTCCATCGTGACGCCCGAAGTTCGCGATATTATTCTGGAGAGTGAGGGGTTTTGTCAGGATATTGTGCAGGCGCTGGTGGCTCCCCTGCAGAGTGAGCTGGGCGTCTCTTCCATGCCGGTGGCACACCGTACACACGGGCTGACCGCGAGCAACCTGGGTAAATATGATGCGCGTATCGCCGCAATTGACTACACCCTGGCGCATGACGATGGGATTTCACTGCGCGGACTTGAAGATGCCCAGGTGATCCTGCTCGGCGTTTCACGCTGTGGTAAAACCCCGACCAGCCTCTACCTTGCCATGCAGTTTGGTATTCGCGCAGCCAATTACCCTTTTATTGCTGACGATATGGATAACCTCAAACTTCCTCCTGCGCTGCGGGCACATCAGCATAAGCTGTTCGGGCTGACCATTGACCCGGAACGCCTGGCGGCAATTCGTCAGGAGCGCGCGGAAAATACCCGCTACGCCTCGTTGCGCCAGTGCCGGCTGGAAGTCGGTGAAGTCGAGGCGCTGTTCCGCACGCATCAGATCCGCTATCTCAACAGTACCAACTATTCGGTGGAGGAGATTGCCACTAAAATCCTCGACATTATGGGTCTGCAGCGGAGTATGTACTGAAGCGCACCCTGAGCGGGCCGCGTTTTTACTATCTCTGTGATTTTGCTGGTTGAATTCAGGACATATTGGTTTATTGTGAACCTCATCACTTCCCGGTATATCACCGCTGCGAAGAACCTGTTTGAGAGCCACTATGAACAAAACTGATGAACTGCGCACGGCGCGAATTGGTAACCTGATCACGCCTGCCGCGCTGGCCAGCCAGCACCCGCTGTCTTCTGATATCGCGGCCAGCGTTACGGCAGCCCGCCAGCGTATTGCGCGTATTCTGACCGGCGAAGATCCACGCCTGCTGGTGATTATCGGCCCCTGCTCGCTGCATGACCCGCGCGCTGCGCTGGATTATGCCGCACGCCTGCAGCAGCTGCGCGAGCGGTATCAGGATCGGCTGGAAATTGTGATGCGCGCCTACTTTGAGAAACCGCGTACCGTAGTGGGCTGGAAAGGACTGATTTCCGATCCCGACCTTGACGGCAGCTTTGACGTAAACCGCGGTATCGCTATCGCGCGTAAGCTGTTGCTGGATATTAATGCGCTGGGTCTGCCAACGGCGACTGAATTTCTGGATATGGTTATCGGCCAGTTTATTGCCGATCTTATCAGCTGGGGTGCCATTGGTGCCCGCACCACGGAAAGCCAGATCCACCGCGAAATGGCCTCTGCGCTCTCCTGCCCGGTGGGGTTCAAAAATGGCACCGACGGTAACGTGCAGATTGCCGTTGACGCCATTCGTGCTGCCCGCGCCAGCCATATGTTCCTGTCGCCTGATAAAGCAGGTCAGATGACCATTTATCAGACCAGCGGCAATCCGCACGGCCATGTGATCCTGCGCGGCGGGCGTCAGCCAAACTATCACGCGGAAGACGTTGCGGCCGCCGCGGCCAGCCTGCATGAATACAGCCTGCCTGAACAGATGGTGATCGATTTCAGTCACGGCAACTGCCTTAAGCAGCATCGTCGGCAGCGTGATGTAGCGCGTGATATCGCCGCGCAAATCCGCGCCGGTTCCCGCGCGGTAGCGGGCGTCATGATTGAAAGTTTTCTGCAGGAGGGTAACCAGAAAGTGGTGGCCGGGCAGCCGCTGGTTTACGGCCAGTCAATCACCGATCCCTGCCTTGGCTGGGAAGATAGCGCGGCGGTACTGGCGGAACTGGCTGCCGCAGTCGACAGCCGTTTCTGATATCAGCTGGAGCAGCTGACCTCCAGCGTTTTACTCCACTCCGGCGGCCGCTGGCGCAACGCTGCGCTGCTGGCCGCTTCATCAAAGGGGTGCTGCAGCGCCAGATGCAGCTCTTCGAGCGCGGCCGTTTCGCCCCGCTCCACCTCTTCGATAACCTGCTGGGCCAGATAGTTGCGCAACACGATTGCCGGGTTGGCCGCCTGCATAACCGCCTGCCGCTCGCTGTCGCTGGCTTCATCCTGCAGCAGCCGCTTCTGATAGCCGCTATACCAGCTGTCAAACGCGTCGCGATCGATAAACTCATCGCGCAGCGGCGAGCGCGTTTCCTGCTGTCCGGTATAGCTGAGCTGGCGAAATGTAAAGGTGTAATCGCTGTGCTCATTGCTCATCAGCGCCAGCAGCTCGCTCAGAATCGCATTATCCTCTGCCTGCGGCGTCAGCAGGCCAAGTTTCGCCCGCATGCGCTCTCCCCAGACCCGCATCAGTTCAGGTTCATAGTGGCTCAGCGCCTGCTTCAGCTGTTCCGCAGAGAGTAATCCTGACAGCGCGTGTGCCAGCCGGTTGAGGTTCCATAGCCCAATCGTCGGCTGATTATTAAACGCATAGCGGCCCTGATAGTCGCTGTGATTACAGATAAAAGCAGGATCGTAATCATCAAGAAAGCCATAGGGACCGTAATCCAGCGTCAGACCCAGAATTGACATGTTATCCGTGTTCATCACCCCGTGCGCAAAGCCTGCGCTCTGCCACTGCGCGATCAGGCGGGCGGTGCGTTCTGTCACATCCGTGAACCACAGCAGATAGCGATCCGGCTCCGCCTGCAGATGCGGCCAGTGATGACGGATCGCATAGTCTGCCAGCTGGCGTACCTTATCCGTCTCTCCCGCGTAGTAAAAATGTTCAAAGTGACCAAAACGCAGATGACTTTCCGCGATACGCATCAGCATCGCGCCGCGCTCCTGCGTTTCACGCAGCACCGGCTCGTCACCTATGGCCAGCGCCAGGGCGCGCGTCCCGGGGATACCCAGATGGTGTAACGCTTCTGAAGCGAGAAACTCCCGCACGCTTGAGCGGATCACTGCCCGTCCATCCCCCATCCGGGAATAGGGCGTTAAGCCTGCGCCTTTCAGATGCCAGTCCAGCTTACGTCCATCCGCAAGCAGCTGCTCACCCAGCAGCAGGCCGCGTCCGTCACCCAGCTGCCCGGCCCAGACGCCAAACTGGTGGCCGCTGTAGACCTGAGCGAGCGGATCCATGCCAGGCAGCAGCGCCTGACCGCTCCAGACGCCGTGGCCGTCACCGGCAAACAGCTCAGCATCCAGCGCCATTTCCGCCGCCAGTGGCGCGTTATGATAAAGGAGACGTCCTCCCGCCAGCGGCGTGGGCTGCAGCGATGTATAACACCCGGTCAGCTCCTGCTGCCAGCTATTGATAAATTGCATATATACTCCAGAGGTGCTTAATAATGCAGCACCAGGATAGCGTGTCGAGAATAAAGGATAGTCTGGCACGGCGCGTCTATGAAAAACAGCGCCTGAATTACTGCTGCGAGGGAGTGGTTTGCGTCAGAAAAGGAATGATGAGATCGTCTAACCGTTCCGCTTTAACCACCGGGAACACATTACCCTGAATGTGCACACCGGTCAGATGGCTGACTTTGCTCAACAGGCGCGCATCATCGATACCCGAAATAATTATCTGCTGTGTATAGCTGCTGAAATTATCGATAACCGCCTGCATAAAAGGGATAAAAGAGGCGCGTTTCGCCAGATTCTGGATAAATAGTTTATCCAGTTTCAGGACACTAAAAAGTGCATCATAGACCGCCGTTGCCGGCGCTTTACCGGCACCGAATTGTGAAAGCGATAAACGGAATTGATGATTAAGCCGGGATAAAATCGGATGTGCCTTACCGGCAGATAATTGCGGAAACGTTTCGCTGATGTCCATTACGATAAATGGCAGCTGTTTAAATTTCCTTAACAGAATTTCACTTTCTAACAGCATTTCGGCCAGCGATTCGTCAATTCTCATTAGCGCATTAACCTGATTACGCTCAAAGAAAGTACGGTGTTTTTCCAGTATTAAAAGCTGAGCCTGCAGCAGCCTTAGCTGCTGATTTGCATCGAGCTGCGGCAGCAGTAAATCCTGAGGCAACGTAATTGGCGCACTGTCATGAACAAACTGTGTGACCAGCTCAACCGCGGTGAGCTGGCCTTCCAGCGTATAAGCCGGATAAAACCAGGTTTCCGACTGATAGTCGGCCGAAATATGGACTTTCATTTTTTACAGCCAGAGGCAGTGGCAATGGACGCATCGTATATCAATGAAAAGAGTCAGGCAATAGGGCCAAACGGCAGAAGAGAAGGTGTTTTAGCGCCTAATGCAAGCTATTAATCATTAAATTATACTTAAGCCAAATATGCCGGGTTAATATCCACAATGATAAAATCTTTAGCTCTGTTTTTAGTATTAATTTGCCCGGGGGTAAAGTACCAATTTTAATGAGAGTTTTATTTCATCAAAAAAAGAAATAATGGCGCGAATTATGCTCTCTTTTCACCACGCTATTTCATCCATTCAGAATGCAACTTGTCATATTCTGCGCGCCTGCCAGAACACCCGCTGCCAGTAAACATTATTGAGTGAAGATCGAATCACGCCTTTACTGGTTGAGGCGTGTATAAAGGTATTGTTGCTGGCATAGATCCCGACATGCAGCCCGTTTTCGCCACTGCCGGTTTTGAAAAAAAGCAGATCGCCGGGTACTAAATCACGCGGATCGATACGATTGCCGATTTTGGTCTGGGCGCGTGTGGAGCGTGGCAGCGCGATGTCAAAGCGATCGCGGAACGTCAGGAAGACAAATCCTGAGCAGTCAACACCTCGCGGACTCAGGCCCCCATAGCGGTAAGGCGTGCCCTGCCAGCGGCTAAGCTGATAGTTGAGACGGGTCTGCACGGCAGCAGGATCAGAGAGACGGGAATCGGGCGGAGGCGCATGATGACTGCACCCTGTGACCATCAGCACAAATAGCAGAATAAGTAACCGCATAGCCTGTTCCCTGTCAGTCCGATCCGGCAGACACTGTAGCCGTAAACGCGCGCAGTGCGCAAGTCAGGATAGCAGCAGCAGGCGCCCCTGCGGCGTATCGACTTCCGTTACCTCTGTCTGATACAGGGGCGCAAGCCGGGCGGCCGTCAGCACCTCATGCGCCCTGCCCTGATATTTCAGCGCTCCCTGATGCAGTAACCAGACGCGATCTGCGTAGCGCAGCGAATGGTTCAGGTCATGGCTGCTGGTCACCACGCCAATGCCGGCGGCGCAGAGCTGCTGCAAAAGCCGGGTGACTCCCTGCTGCTGTGCCACATCCAGCGCACTCATTGGCTCATCGAGCAGCAGCAGACAGCCCTCAGGATTAATGTCGGGATGAATTTGCAGTATCACCGCCAGCAGTCGCACCCGCTGCCACTCTCCCCCGGAGAGCTGAGTCAGGTTACTCCCCAGCTTGTGATGCAGACTCAGCTGAGACAGCAAATGCGCCAGCACGTTATTCAGCGCAGTACCCGCTTTACGCGGCAGGTGCATCTGCAGGTAGTGCCAGACCGGCATCGCGCCAGGCGCAGGTTGCTGCTGAGGCAGCCAGCCACGCTGCTGAGCCAGCGCGCGTCCTGACAGCGCAGCCACAGCACTGCCGTTAAGCAGCAGCTCTCCGCGGGAAGTGGCAAGACCGCTTAGCGCTTCCAGCAGCGTACTTTTTCCTGCGCCGTTAGCCCCTGCCAGATGTACCCACTCACCGCGCGCGAGAGTGAGATCCAGCGGTGCCAGACGGCCGGGGCAGCTCAGCCCCTGACACGCCAGCAGCATGTCAGGCGGTCAGCGCCTGCTCAATACGCTTAAGCACCTGCGGCGCATCCGGAGCCATATCGGGTGAAAAACGGGCGATAACGTTGCCCTGCTTATCGATCAGAAACTTCTCGAAGTTCCACAAGATATCGCCGGGCTCTGCCGGTGCCCGGCCTTTCGCTATCATACGCTCAAGAAAACCGCTGCCCTCCGGACGCTCAGCTTCCGGCTGCGCGTTCACCAGCGCCTGGTAAAGCGGATGGCGCTGCACGCCGTTGACGTCCGTCTTGTCAAACAGGGGGAACGTGACGCCATAAGTGGTGCTGCAAAAGGTCTGAATCTCTTCATTCGTGCCCGGCTCCTGTTCCAGAAACTGGTTGCAGGGAAAGCCCAGCACGCTAAAACCCCGCTCCTGAAACGCTTTATGAAGGGATTCAAGCTGCTCATACTGCGGTGTCAGTCCGCAGCGGGAGGCGACGTTCACCACCAGCAGTACGCGGTCACGCCAGGCGTCCAGCGTGGTCGCCGTACCGTCAAGGGTTTTCAGGGGGATCTGATACAACGTCATGGTGTTCTCCTGTGTCCGTCAGATAACGCCAGCCGCAGCTAGCGTGAAGATTTTGCTAAAAGCAGAATAAACAGCGGTGCGCCCAGCGTCGCGGTAACCACACCTATCGGCAGTTCAGCAGACGTCAGCAGCAGCCGCGCGAGAATATCCGCGGCCAGCAGCACCACCGCACCTGCCAGCGTGGCTGCTGGCAGTAAATAACGATGGTCGCTGATGCCGCTCAGCCGCAGAAGATGCGGGACAACCAGGCCGACAAAGCCGATAGCTCCCGCCAGCGCCACGCTGACCCCTGTCAGCCAGCCCATAGCCAGCACCAGCAGGTTACGCCACAGCGGCAGCGATAAGCCGAGCTGACGCGCAGAGGTCTCGCCCAGTGCCAGCAGATTCAGCGTGCGTGCACTGCACAATAGCGCGGCAGTGACCGGCATCAGACTCAGTATCAGCCAGCCATAGCGCCAGTCAACGCCGCCAAAGCCTCCCATCATCCAGTACATCAGCTGACGCAGATCGAGCGTGGTACTGAAGTAAACGGCCCACGTCATCACCGCGCTGGAGATAATACCCAGCGCCACACCGGTAAGCAGCAAGCGACTGCTGGCCAGCTGACGACGGGCAAAATGCAGCAGGATCAGCGTGACCACCAGTGCTCCAGCCATCGCCGCCAGCGCCAGGCTCCACAGGGAGCCGCTGCCAAGCAATACACCCAGCACCAGCCCTACGCCAGCGCCGTTAGAGACGCCAAGCAGCCCTGGCTCAGCCAGCGGGTTAGTAAACAGCGCCTGCATAACGGTACCGCAGAGCGCCAGCGCAGCGCCTGTCGCAATGACTGCCAGCGTACGCGGCAGACGCAGCTGCCAGATAAACAGTTCGCCCTGTGGGGTAAACCACTGCGCAGGCAGAAGCCAGCGCTCGCCGGCGCACAGACTGAGCAGGCTGAGCAGCAGCAGCAGCGTGGCAAGCAGCACTAATGTATGCCGGCTACGGCGACCGGTCTGACGGGCAAGCTGATCCAGCAGAGTCATAAGCGAGGCAGTTAAGCAGGAGAATGAGACGATTGTAGAGAGATTATGGCAAAAAGAAAGCCACAGCCTTCAGGCTGGCGCAGCAATAAAAAAGGCCGCTAAGCGGCCTTTTTATCATACTGAAATCAGTCAGCATCCTTTGGTGACGCGTTTTCAACGCGACTTTTCAGCTTTTGCCCCGGACGGAAGGTCACCACACGGCGCGCGGTGATAGGAATATCCTCTCCCGTTTTCGGGTTGCGGCCCGGACGCTGGTTTTTGTCGCGCAGATCAAAGTTACCAAATCCGGACAGCTTAACCTGTTCTCCATTTTCCAGCGCGCGGCGAACTTCTTCAAAAAAAAGCTCTACCAACTCTTTGGCGTCGCGTTTGCTCAACCCGAGTTTTTCAAACAGATATTCTGACATTTCAGCTTTTGTAAGCGCCATAGGTTCAATCCCTCAAGGTTGCCTGGAATCGCTCTTTTAATGCTGCTACACATCTGGCAACGGTCGCAGCAATCTCCTCTTCTTCGAGTGTCCGGCTGGTATCCTGCAAAATCAGGCTAATCGCAAGGCTCTTTTCGCCTTCGTTCACGCCTTTACCACGGTACACGTCAAACAAGTTTACGCCAACTACCTGATTTACGCCAACTTTCTTACACTCTGCGATGATATCTGCTGCAGGGACATTTTCTGCCACCACAACAGCAATATCACGGCGGTTAGCCGGGAAGCGTGAAATCTCACGCGCGTCAGGCAGGACGCGGTCTGCAACCTTATTCCAAAGCAGTTCAAACACTAAGGTACGACCGTTAAGATCCAGCTTGCGTTCCAGCTCCGGGTGAACCACCCCGATAAATCCGATTTGTTCATTGTCCAGCCAGATAGCCGCTGTTTGTCCGGGATGCAGCGCCGGATGGGCAGCCGCACGGAATGAAATCGCTTCAGATTTCCCGGTTAATTCCAGCAGCGACTCTAAATCGCCTTTCAAATCATAGAAGTCAACCGGCTGACGCGCCAGATCCCAGTGTTCTTCGTCGCGATGTCCGCTGATAACGCCCGCCAGCATAAGATCCTGGCGAATGCCGAGATCGGCCTGCGTATCAGGCACAAAGCGCAGACCGCTCTCAAACAGGCGCACGCGACCCTGCTGGCGATTCTGGTTGTAAACCACTGCGCTGAGCAGACCTGTCCAGAGAGACAGACGCATCGCTGACATATCGCTGGAGATAGGGCTGGGCAGGATGAGCGCCTCTTCGCCCGGATGCAGCAGCTGCTGCACTTTGGGATCAACAAAGCTGTAGGTGATCGCTTCCTGATAACCTTTGTCGACCAGCAGCGTTTTCACCCGCTTCAGCGACAGGCTGGCTTCGCGATGCTGCGTCATAATCAGACTGGCTTTTACCGGCACATCAGGGATGTTGTTGTAGCCGTAGACGCGGGCAACCTCTTCAACCAGGTCTTCCTCGATTGCCATATCAAAACGCCAGCTCGGTGCCACCGCTTTCCACTCGCCCTCGCCCTGGGTTACCTCGCAGCCGAGACGGGTCAGGATATCTGTCACCTGCTCATCAGCGATAACGTGGCCAATCAGACGATCCAGCTTCTTACGGCGCAGCGTAATGGTGGCACGCGGCGGCAGTTTGCTGGCATCGGTCTGATCGATAACCGGACCGGCTTCACCGCCGCAGATATCCAGCAGCAGGCGGGTCGCCCGTTCCATCGCTTTATGCTGCAGCGCCGGATCGACACCACGCTCATAGCGATGCGAAGCGTCAGTATGCAGTCCGTGACGGCGTGCGCGGCCGGTAATGGCCAGCGGATCAAAGTAAGCGCACTCAAACAGCACGTTACGCGTCGCTTCATTTACGCCTGAGTGCTCACCGCCAAAAATACCGCCCATCGCCAGCGCCTGCTGATGATCGGCAATAACCAGCGTATCGCTCTGCAGTTTTGCCTCGGTGCCATCGAGCAGCGTCAGCGTCTCATTATCCTGCGCCATGCGCACCACAATGCCGCCGCTGATACGGTCGAGATCGAAAGCGTGCATCGGCTGACCCAGCTCAAGCAACACATAGTTAGTAACATCCACTACCGGGTCAATTGAGCGAATGCCGCAGCGGCGCAGTTTCTCACGCATCCAGAGCGGCGTCTCCGCTTTCACGTTGATGCCTTTAACAACGCGTCCCAGGTAGCGCGGACAGGCGTCGGTAGCGTCAACCCGAATCGGGAACGTATCGGTAATCGTCGCCGCTACCGGTTCTGCAGCAGGCGCCGTCAGCGGCAGCCCGTTAACCACGGCCACATCACGCGCTACGCCGGCGATGCTCAGGCAGTCTGCGCGGTTTGGCGTCACGCTGATCTCAATAGTATTGTCATCCAGCTTCAGATAGTCGCGGATGTCGCACCCTACTGGCGCGTCAGCTGGCAGTTCGATAATCCCGTTGTGATCGTCGGAAATACCCAGTTCTGAGAAGGAGCAGAGCATGCCTTCAGAGGGTTCGCCGCGCAGTTTGGCCGCTTTGATTTTGAAATCACCGGGCAGTACAGCGCCCACGGTAGCGACGGCGACTTTTAATCCTTTGCGGCAGTTAGGCGCGCCACAGACGATATCCAGCAGGCGATCGCCACCGGTATTGATTTTGGTCACGCGCAGTTTATCTGCATTCGGGTGCTGGCCGCACTCCACCACTTCACCCACAACGACGCCATGAAACGCGCCGGCAACGGGATCAACACCATCAACCTCAAGGCCCGCCATGGTGATTTGTTCAGACAGCGCGGCGCTGTCCAGGGCTGGATTTACCCATTCGCGTAACCAGAGTTCACTGAATTTCATTGGATAACCTGCCCTTATTTAAATTGTTTGAGGAAACGTAAATCATTTTCGAAGAAAGCACGCAGATCGGTGACGCCATAGCGCAGCATGGTCAGACGTTCCATGCCCATACCAAAGGCGAAGCCGGAGTAAATTTCCGGATCGATGCCGACGTTACGCAGTACGTTAGGATGCACCATGCCGCAGCCCAGGACTTCCAGCCACTTGCCATTTTTGCCCATCACGTCAACTTCCGCTGAAGGCTCAGTAAAGGGAAAGTAGCTCGGCCGGAAGCGGATCTGCAGATCCTCTTCAAAGAAGTTGTTCAGGAAATCGTGCAGCGTTCCTTTGAGATTGGTAAAGCTGATGTCTTTGTCGACAATCAGCCCTTCCATCTGGTGAAACATCGGCGTATGGGTCTGATCGTAATCATTACGATATACGCGGCCTGGCGCGATAATGCGGATAGGCGGCTGCTGGTTTTTCATGGTGCGGATCTGCACGCCCGAGGTCTGCGTACGCAGCAGGCGCGTGGCATCGAACCAGAAGGTGTCATGATCGGCACGGGCCGGGTGATGGCCCGGAATATTCAGCGCATCAAAGTTATGATAGTCATCTTCAATTTCTGGTCCGGTCACGACTGCAAAACCCAGTTCGCCGAAAAAGTTTTCGATGCGGTCGATCGTGCGCGTTACCGGATGCAGACCGCCATTTTCACTGCGGCGTCCGGGCAATGAGACATCGATGGTTTCTGCTGCCAGACGCGCATTCAGCGCCGCGCTCTCCAGCGTGTTTTTACGGGCGTTAAGATGATCCTGTACCTGCTGTTTTGCTTCGTTAATCACCGCACCTGCCGCCGGGCGCTCTTCAGCCGGCAGTTCACGCAGGGTAGTCATCTGCAGGGTAAGGTGCCCTTTTTTACCCAGAAATTCGACGCGTACAGCGTCCAGAGCGGCGATATCCGACGCCTCGTCGATGGCGGCCGTGGCACGGGCCACCAGGTCTGCGAGTTGGGACATGATTTCCTCTTCTTCCAGCCGGGCTGGTCAGTTCTTGTTGGGATCCGGGATCCGATTAAGTCTCGCCAGAAACAAAAAAGCCTCCACGAGGGAGGCTTTCAGCGCGATTTTTCGTTTCTTTTCTTATGCGCACAAGCCCCTGATGGTCAGGCGCTAAAGTAAAAAAAGAAACGGAAAAGAGCAGCGTGCATGCTTGCGTTACCTTACGAAAATTAAAAACCGCCCTATTGAAATGCGCGGCGGCTAAAATGTCAATCTTTTGCGTGAGTTGCAGGCAATAAAAAAGGGAGCAAGCTCCCTTTTTTACCTGACTTACGCCAGAGCTGATTTCGCTTTTTCTACCAGAGCAGCGAAGGCTGCTTTGTCGAATACAGCGATGTCAGCCAGGATTTTACGGTCAATTTCAATGGACGCTTTTTTCAGGCCATTGATGAAACGGCTGTAAGACATACCGTTCTGACGCGCCGCAGCGTTGATACGTGCGATCCACAGCTGACGGAACTGACGCTTACGCTGACGACGGTCGCGGTAAGCATACTGACCAGCTTTGATAACAGCCTGGAAAGCAACGCGGTAAACACGTGAACGTGCACCGTAGTAGCCTTTAGCTTGTTTTAAGATTTTTTTGTGACGTGCGCGAGCAATTACACCACGTTTTACGCGAGCCATGAGCTCTCCTTAATCATATTCTGTTTTGCCGTTGCTCTGCTGGCGATAAGCCTTACAGCGCGACAGGCGAATTAAAAAAATTTACTTATGCGTACGGCAGGCAGGCAATAACCAGACCCAGATCGCCTTTAGACACCAGGCCTTTTGGACGCAGGTGACGTTTACGCTTGGTAGACTTTTTGGTCAGAATATGACGCAGGTTTGCGTGCTTACGCTTGAAGCCGCCAGAGGCGGTCTTCTTGAAGCGCTTAGCCGCGCCACGTACAGTTTTAATCTTTGGCATTTTTACAAATATCCACTTCGCATTGTTAAAAAAATGAACCAGACAGGCGAATAAATCCCGCACAGCGCGAACGCTGCGCGGCATCATTACTTGAAAGCCTACTGTTTCTTCTTGGGTGCGAGCACCATAATCATCTGGCGGCCTTCGATCTTCGAAGGGAAGGATTCGACCACTGCCAGATCGATATCTTCACACAGATCTTTGCGGACGCGGTTAAGCACTTCCATACCGATCTGCTGGTGCGCCATCTCACGACCGCGGAAACGCAGCGTGATTTTGGCTTTATCGCCCTCTTCCAGAAAGCGCATCAGGCTGCGGAGTTTTACCTGATAGTCGCCATCATCGGTACCAGGACGGAATTTGATTTCCTTAACCTGGATAACTTTCTGCTTCTTCTTCTGTTCCTTAGAAGATTTACTCTTTTCATAAAGGAACTTGCCGTAATCCATAATACGGCATACCGGCGGTTCGGCGTTCGGGCTGATTTCAACTAAATCTACGCCAGCTTCTTCAGCTTTCTCAATCGCTTCGCGTAGAGAGACAATGCCAAGTTGCTCGCCGTCAACGCCAGTGAGGCGCACTTCGGTGGCTCGGATTTCGCCGTTAATACGGTTTGGACGCGTCGGTTGTACTCGTTTTCCGCCTTTAATAACCTTATTCCTCTAATTGGTGAAGATGTCGGCTGCGAATCTCTTGTTGCAGCTTCTCAACAAACACATCTACGTCCATGCTCCCGAGGTCTTTACCACGGCGGGTGCGCACGGCAACTTTGCCTGCTTCCACCTCTTTCTCACCGCAAACCAGCATATAAGGGACGCGACGCAATGTGTGCTCGCGGATTTTAAAGCCTATCTTCTCGTTTCTCAAGTCTGCTTTGACACGAATGCCAGCATTTTGCAGTTTCTTTGTCAGTTCACTGACATATTCTGCCTGACTGTCAGTGATATTCATCACTACAGCCTGTACCGGTGCCAGCCAGCTCGGGAAGAAACCGGCAAACTCTTCAGTCAGTATACCGATAAAGCGCTCCATGGAGCCCAGAATCGCACGGTGAATCATCACCGGGGTCTGACGGTCGTTGGTTTCACCCACATAGGTGGCATCAAGACGTTTTGGCAGAGAAAAGTCTAGCTGAACCGTGCCACACTGCCAGGCACGATCGAGACAATCATACAGGGTGAACTCAATTTTCGGGCCATAAAACGCCCCTTCACCCGGCTGATACTCAAAGGGGATCTCATTCTCTTTCAATGCTTCGGCCAGGTCAACCTCTGCGCGATCCCACATCTCATCAGTACCGATACGCTTTTCCGGACGGGTAGACAGCTTCACCACGATTTTTTCAAAACCGAAGGTGCTGTACATGTCATACACCATACGAATACAGCTGTTTACTTCGTCGCGAACCTGATCTTCAGTACAGAATACGTGGGCGTCATCCTGCGTAAAGCCGCGTACGCGCATCAGACCGTGGAGGGCACCTGATGGTTCGTTGCGATGGCAGCTACCAAACTCTGCCATACGCAGCGGCAGATCGCGATAGGATTTCAGACCCTGATTGAAGATCTGCACGTGACCCGGGCAGTTCATCGGTTTAATGCAATATTCGCGGTTTTCTGAAGAGGTCGTAAACATCGCCTCTTTGTAGTTTTCCCAGTGGCCGGTTTTTTCCCACAGCACGCGGTCCATCATAAACGGACCTTTCACTTCCTGGTAATCATACTCTTTCAGTTTGGTACGAACAAAAACTTCCAGCTCGCGGAAAATCGTCCAGCCGTCATTGTGCCAGAATACCATGCCCGGCGCCTCTTCCTGCATATGATAGAGGTCAAGCTGTTTACCGATTTTACGATGATCGCGTTTTGCTGCTTCTTCCAGACGCTGCAGATAGGCTGACAGCTGTTTCTTGTCTGCCCATGCCGTGCCATAAATGCGCTGCAGCATTTTGTTATCACTGTTGCCACGCCAGTAGGCACCCGCAATTTTCTGCAGTTTAAAATGGTGGCAGAAGCGCATGTTTGGTACGTGCGGGCCGCGGCACATATCCACATACTCTTCATGATGATAGAGACCCGGACGGTCATCGTGACTGATGTTCTCATCAAGGATAGTGGTTTTATAGCTTTCGCCACGCGCAGCAAACACGTCGCGAGCTTCCTGCCAGCTGACCTTTTTCTTTACCACGGTGTAATTGGTTTCAGCCAGCTGGTGCATACGCTTTTCCAGCTGTTCCAGATCTTCCTGCGTCAGCGTGTGGTCGAGATCAACGTCATAATAGAAGCCGTTATCAATGACCGGGCCAATCGCCATTTTGGTATTGGGCCACAGCTGTTTGATGGCATGACCCAGCAGGTGCGCGCAGGAGTGACGGATGATCTCCAGACCAGCGTCATCTTTTGCTGTGATGATTGCGACCTGGGCATCGTCGGTGATGGGATCAATCGCATCCACCAGCTCACCGTTTACGCGACCGGCAATACAGGCTTTCGCCAGGCCGGGACCAATATCCAGCGCAATATCCATTACGCTGACCGGATGGTCAAAAACGCGCTGGCTGCCGTCAGGAAGAGTAATTACTGGCATTTAATATCCTTAAATTGCAGTGGTAAGCCACACGAAAGCCTACATGCAACACTGTATTTGGTGTGTGTACCCGGCGTGATGTCAGACCCACATTGTCGGAATGACGCCAGGCGCATAAAGCGGCAAATATGATAACAGCTTTCGCTCTTCAGCAAAACCCGCCGTGCTGGCTAAGTCTAAGCAAGCACGAAAAAAAACCGCCGTGCGGCATAAGCCGGACGACGGTTTATTCGCATGGCAGTTACATTGCGTAGGAGAGCTGAATCGTGGTTTTGGTATCGGTACGATCGGGCGCAGACTCAGGTGGATTGTTATTCCAGGTCACGTTATAGCCCATTTTCAGCGCGAAGTGATCATTGATCGCGACCTGCAGTGCCGTTTCCGAGTTCACCGTGGTGTCTTCGCCAAAGCTGCTCAGCACGGAGACACCCTGAATGAATTTTGTCGTATCCGTGAGCTGCCATTGATAGCTGACTGCGCCATAGCCCAGCGCCTTGGTCTCATGACCACCGTCGTGGAAGTCATCATAGCGTACGCCCGGACCAAATTCCGCGCGCAGTGAGTGCACCGGGCCGTTAAGGAGCTGACGACCATAACCGGCAGTCAGCACGTCGCGTGAATCATAACCATTCAGACGATCGCTCAGCCAGCTTGCCTGACCAAACAGGTAATCAGCGCTGTTCATGTTATAGCGGCTGCGACCACCAATGTTATACGTTTCAGATGAACGCTCATCGTTGGATGAGGTATTGGCCGCGTTGCCCCACAGGCTGTAAGCCATAGAAGTCTGATACCAGGTCATGCTGGTTGAAGCCGTCAGTGAAGAGCTGGTGGTGTTACCGGTCTGCGCAAGGTAACCGGCTGACGCGCTGCCTTCAAACGGTTGTTTGGCCGTTGAAGGATCATCCATAGATGTAAAGACAGCGTTATCAGCAAAAGCCTGGTGACAAAATGCTCCGGCAGAGAGCAAGAAAATAGCGGACAGCTTATTAAGAACTTTCATTAAAGGTTGATCCGTGCGGCAATTTAAAAACAGGTGAGTCTGCAGCGTTTTTACCGGCAATCAATGCAATTTACTGTAAGTTTTGTAAAAAATTATGAGACAGCCTCAGGCTGTTCCCTGCACCGGCCAGCTTTTTTACGTTGCAGACGCGTTCATTAACGGCGCGCATTATAGGTGCCGTTTAGAGAAATAACAGCCCGCCGCGGCCAGGAATTTTTAAGGCTGCTGACACAGCTTTACGTCACTGCTGAACAAAATTCGCTCTACGGTGCGGGGTGAACTACGCTGAAATCTGTTTTGTTACAGTGAGGTGAGTAAATGAGCACGCTGGACGTTACGAGTTACGTTGTCACTTTTCACTATCAGGAGTCCGGGCTGGGCGATCTGCAGTCGCTGACCAGTGCCATGGTTAACAGCGGTTACAGCACCACCCTGCACGACGCCGAAGGCCATCCGCATGAACTGGGAACCAACAGTTTTGGCATTGTCAGCACCCTGAGTCCTGAAGCGGTATCAGAGCAGGCAGCGCGTATTGCAGAGGTTGCCCTGCATCAGTCCCCACAGACAGAGGTCACGACGCTGCAGCACTTTTTGCAGAAACCTGTCTGATGCGCCGGTAAAACTGGCTTTGCGTATTTTTTGCGCGCTACAATTGCAGCGGTATCGCGATTAACGAGGAGCCTGCCATGTGGTCAGCCATTAGCCGCCTGTTAAGCGAACAGACTCAGCCAGCAGAGATCACGCAGCGTGAGCCCCTGCCCGGCGGCGATATTCATCCCGCCTGGCGTATCCGCTATGGCGGGCTGGATGTCTTCGTCAAATGCAACACCCGTGACCGGCTGGAACTGTTCCGCTGGGAAGCCGATCAGCTCGATCTGCTGGCGCGTACGCAGACAGTCAGGGTGCCGGCCGTTTATGGTGTCGGTAGTACGCGTGACGCCAGTTTTCTGCTGCTGGAGTATATCCCGCCACAGCCGCTCAGCGCGGAAGCGGGTTATCAGCTGGGGCAGCAGCTGGCACGCCTGCATCAGTGGAGTGAACAGCGCCAGTTCGGGCTCGATTTTGATAATAATATTACCACCACCCTGCAGCCTAATAGCTGGCTGCGGCGCTGGTCACTGTTTTTTGCTGAACAGCGTATCGGCTGGCAGCTGCAGCTGGCGGCCGAACGCGGTGTCACCTATGGCGATATGAACCAGATTATTGACCGCGTTCAGCAGGCGCTGGCTCATCATCATCCACAGCCCTCGCTGCTGCATGGCGATCTCTGGCCCGCCAACTGCGCAGATAGCAGCAGCGGCCCATGGATTTTCGATCCTGCCTGCTACTGGGGCGACCGCGAATGCGACCTGGCGATGATAAGTTATCACCATGAACTGCCGCGCGAAATTATGCAGGGCTATCACGCAGAATGGCCGCTGGCAGAGGGATTTTCGCAGCGCCAGCCGGTTTATCAGCTCTATTATCTGCTGAACCGCGCGAATGTGTTTTCCGGCCAGTGGCAGGAGGAGGCGCAGTTTGCCGTCAGTGAGCTGCTTAGCGACGGCAAACTGGCGCAGGATGCGGTCAGACCGGCCTGATTATTTAAAGCATGCCCAGCAGCGTTAACAGGAAGTAGCCGGCAACAGCAATAATCACGGGCAGGATGTAGAGCGGGAAAATCTGCAGCAGAATCGTGTGATGCGGGACGCGGATTTTTTCCTCAAGCTGCGTGCGCGTGCGCCCTTCGCTGCCCTTTGCCTGCTCCAGAATCAGCTGATCTTCAATGCCTTCTTTAACATGTCGCGACTGGCGCCACATACGCGCGCCAGAGGCCTGTAACGCCATTCCGATAAAAATCAGCGCATAAATGATCCAGAAACCGATATTTGCGCCGCCGTGAAAATCGGGCACCGGTGAGTGATGCCAGAATGAATTCAGAAATGACGTATTGAATTTAAGCATGTCCACCATGACGTGAATAAAATCCAGCAATACGGCATCCAGTCCGGGCTGCTTTACGCTGTGCTGGTATAAATAACCGAGCATGGAAACAATGGTCGACAGCAGTGCAGGAATGAAAATGATCCAGCCAGCCACGCGCTTAAGGATGGCGACCTGGCCAGCCTGTTGGTATGTCATGCAGACTTCCCTATACAGATAATTATTTTGCCCTAAGTCTACCTGCAGTCTGCGATTTTTTCCTGAAAAATGCGCGACCTGTCGCGGGCTGGTTTTCGCACGCCGACATGGTATGGTGGCGCAAACTGCTTAAAAGGAGACAGTCATGCGCTATCGTCGTCCGGTATACGCCGCTATTTTTGATATGGATGGTTTGCTGATTGATTCCGAGCCGCTGTGGGATCAGGCTGAAATGGAAGTACTGGCAAGCCTTGGCGTGGACGTCAGTCGTCGCGCAGAGCTACCTGATACGCTTGGCCTGCGTATCGATCAGACGGTGCGCATGTGGTATGAGGCGCAGCCGTGGCAGGGCGTAACGCAGGCCGGGGTCACGGCCCGTATTATCGACCGTACGCTCTCCCTGATAGAAACGCATCAGCCGCTGCTGCCAGGCGTTACTCAGGCGCTGCAGCTCTGTCAGCAGCAGGGACTGGTAATTGCGCTCGCTTCCGCTTCGCCGCTTGCCATGCTGGAGCGGGTACTGGAGATGTTCCGGCTGCGGCCCTTCTTTTCTGCCCTCGCCTCAGCTGAAGCGCTGCCGCTGAGCAAACCTCATCCGCAGGTCTATCTGAATGCGGCGGCAGCACTTAATATCGATCCGCTTAACTGCGTGGCGCTGGAAGACTCCTTCAACGGGATGATCGCCTGTAAAGCGGCGCGCATGCGTTCTATAGTGGTGCCGGCCGCCGCACATTGTGCTGATGCCCGCTGGGCGCTGGCAGAGGTACAGCTGCAAAGCCTGACAGATCTGCGCGCAGAACATTTGTTTAACTGACCGCGCGTCGCCTTACGCTGTCTGCCAGAAGTGTCACTCATCGCACAAAATAATTCACTATTCGTTACAGCGTCACCGTTCTCATTTACTGGATAAATCCCTATACTGGATGCATTGACAGTTTTGCATCCAGGTTTAATCATGACGGCCGAAGGCCATATAATTTTTGCGATTGCCAGCGCTATTTTTGCTAAGCGCGCGGAGCTTACGCCAGTACTGGCTGCTGCAGACTGGTGGCATCTGGTGCCCGCTACGCTTCTAACCTGCCTGCTGCCGGATATTGACCATCCCCGATCCACACTGGGCCAGCGCTTCCGCTGGCTCTCGCAGCCCATAGCACGGGCATTTGGACATCGCGGTTTCACCCATAGCCTGCTGGCAGTAGCTATCAGTCTGTGGCTGTTTAAGGTAAACGTTCCGGCAGACTGGTTTCTGCCGGCGGATGTCCTGCAGGGACTGACGCTGGGCTATCTGAGCCATATTGTTGCTGACATGCTGACGCCGGCAGGGGTTCCGCTGCTGTGGCCCTGCCGCTGGCGCTTTCGCCTGCCGATTCTCAGGAGCCAGAGCGGAAATCAGCTGGAGCGTATGCTCTGTCTGGCACTGGTGGTGGCGGCACTCTGGTTTCCGGCTGGCATGCCTGCTTTTGGTGCAAACGGCTGGCCGCAGCAGCTGTTTGATACACTGCAAACCAGCGTTAACCGGTTAATAAATCCGCAAAACGGCTAAACATTACGCCATATTAAACAAAAAGTTATAACCCATACTTTTTGGGTATAAGCCTGCACTTAATTGTGCTGCTAACATCCCTGACATTCTCTGATAGAAATTTACGTTACGCTATGCCGCCTGCACATTGCACGGCGGCATCTTTCTGGAGTTAAGTATGGATTTCCCTCTTATTATCAACATCGTGGTCTTTGCGGCACTGCTGGTGTTGCTTAACCGCATTGGCAACCAGAGCTGGAGCCTGTCGAAGCGTGTCCTGACTGGCCTGGTACTGGGCGTGCTGTTTGGCCTGGGACTTCAGGCGGTTTATGGTGAAAACAGCGACGTGGTTAAGGATTCAGTCAGCTGGTTTAACCTGGTCGGTAATGGCTACGTACAGCTGCTGCAGATGATCGTCATGCCGCTGGTGTTCGCCTCAATACTGAGCGCGGTGGCACGCCTGCATAATGCCTCTTCACTGGGCAAGATCAGCGTGCTGACCATCGGTGTATTGCTGTTTACCACGGCTATCTCTGCGCTGGTCGGCGTTATGGTTACCGGTCTCTTCCACCTCAGCGCAGAAGGTCTGGTGCAGGGTGCGCAGGAAACCGCGCGGCTGAATGCTATTCAGAGCAACTATGCAGGTAAAGTAGCCGATCTCAGCACGCCACAGCTGCTGCTCTCATTCATTCCTAAAAACCCGTTTGCCGATCTGGCAGGGGCTAATCCTACGTCAATTATCAGTGTCGTCATCTTTGCAGCTTTCCTCGGCGTCGCTGCGCTGCATCTGCTGCGCGATGACAAAGTAAAAGGCGAGCGAGTACTGGCAGCGATTGATACGCTGCAGTCCTGGGTGATGAAGCTGGTGCGCCTGATCATGAAGCTGACGCCGTATGGCGTGCTGGCTCTGATGACCAAAGTCGTAGCCGGTTCCAATCTGCACGATATCGTCAAGCTGGGCAGCTTTGTTCTCGCCTCTTATCTTGGCCTTGCCATTATGTTTGGCGTGCATGCCCTGCTGCTGTCGATCAACGGCATCAATCCGCTGCGCTTCTTCCGCAAAGTGTGGCCAGTGATCACCTTCGCTTTTACCAGCCGCTCCAGCGCAGCAAGCATTCCGCTGAATGTGGAAACGCAGACGCGCCGCCTCGGCGTGCCGGAAGCGATTGCCAGCTTCTCTGCCTCGTTTGGTGCCACTATTGGCCAGAACGGCTGCGCCGGGCTCTATCCGACAATGCTGGCAGTGATGATTGCACCCACCGTCGGCATCAACCCGTTTGATCCGGTATGGATCGCCACGCTGGTCGGGATGGTTACCCTGAGTTCCGCTGGCGTAGCCGGTGTGGGTGGCGGTGCCACTTTTGCGGCGCTGATTGTGCTGCCGGCAATGGGTCTGCCGGTGACGCTGGTGGCCCTGCTGATTTCGATTGAGCCACTGATTGATATGGGCCGTACCGCGCTCAATGTGAATGGTTCCATGACGGCCGGTTCACTGACCAGCCGCTGGCTGGGCCAGACGGACAAAAAGATTCTGGAGAGCGATGAGCATGCCGAACTGGCGCACCGCTAAGTGCTGACTTCAGCATGAAAAAGGGCCCGTCTCAGACGGGCCCTTTTTTATTCTGCGAAACCGGATTACTGCGCAACCTGCGGATCGGTATCGTATTCTTTGCAGCTCTGGAAACCGTAGTTCATCACGCGACCGGTATCGTTGTAGCTGACAAAATAGGTCTGCATTTTTCCATCACGCTCGCCAATAACGTAAGTCTGGCAGGTGCCGCGCGCGTGCGCCATGGTAACTTCGGTCGAAGCCGGACCGGCAATCTGACGTACCTGTTCACGCGTCATGCCTTTTTTCACATCTTTTACTACCGGTTTGGTGACATAACTTTCCGCGCGATCATAAGTGGTACAACCAGACAGAGCAGCCAGCGTCATAGCGGCAGCGATACATCCCAGCACTTTATTCATTTTTTGTTCCTCATACTTTGTCCATGTCCGAATAAGCCTGGAACACAAATTCAGATTTATCAACCTGGTGGCTACGTTTTAGATGCGCTTATCGGGATCTCTCTGGCGTAAAAAAGCTGTGCGGCTGCGCCCTGCTCCGTATAATCGCGCGGTTAACTTTTTACCCGGCTCAGAGGCCCCATGACATCTGCACACCCTAACCGGCTGGTTTACGCCATCACGCTCGGACTCCTCGCGGCGCTCGGACCGCTCTGTATCGATCTTTACCTGCCTGCGCTGCCTGAACTGGCGCGCGATCTGCAAACGCAGACCTCGACGGCTCAGCTTAGCCTGACCGCCGGCCTGCTGGGGCTGGGGGCGGGACAGCTGTTATTCGGGCCCATGAGCGATAAATTTGGCCGCATCCGGCCCCTGCTGCTGTCACTGCTGCTGCTGTTTATTGCCTCTGTGGGCTGTGCGCTGGCAAAAGATATTCATTCGCTACTGATTGCCCGTCTGTTTGAGGGGCTGGCCGGCGCTGGCGGTGCCGTGCTGTCACGGGCCATTGCCCGTGATATGTACAGCGGACACGAGCTGACGCGCTTTTTTGCACTGCTGATGCTGGTGAACGGCCTTGCACCGGTGGGTGCGCCAGTGCTGGGCGGCGCGCTGATGACGATCATGAGCTGGCGCGGTATTTTCATCGTGCTGGCGGCGATTGCTATTTTGCTGATTCTGCTGGCGCGCTGGCAGCTGCATGAGACGCTGCCGGCCGCGCGCCGTAGCCAGGGTTCTCTTTTTTCTGCCTGGGCGGCACTGGGCCAGGTCGTCACGCACCGCCCCTTTATGGGCTTTTGTCTGACGCAGGGCTTTATGATGTCGGGCATGTTTGCCTATATCGGCGCCTCGCCGTTTGTGCTGCAGCAGATCTACGGCCTGTCGCCGCAGGCGTTCAGCCTCTGCTTTGCCGCCAACGGTTTTGGCCTGATTATCGCTTCACAAACCAGCGCGCGTCTCTGCCCGCTCTGGGGCGAATATCGGGTGCTTAAGGGCGGGCTGACGCTGGCGTTTGTGGCCTCTGCTACGCTGCTGACAGCCGCACTGAGCGGAGCCGCGCTGCCGGTTATCCTGGTCGCGCTGTTCTTCTCTATCGCCAGTAATGGTGTAATAGCAACCACCGCCGCATCGCTGGCAATGCAGAGTCAGGGACATCGCGCCGGCAGTGCTTCTGCGGTCATCGGCGTGACAATGTTTACGCTGGGCGCCATTAGCGTGCCGGTCAGCGGGGTGGGCGGGACCTCGGTTATCAGCATGAGCGCCACAATATTTGGCTGCTTTATGCTGGCGATCCTGATGTTTACCCTGCTGGCACAGCGTCCGAAAAGCGCCTGATTCAGCAGCAAACCGTCTGCACTCGCCGCCGTTTGGCTTGTTGTTTTGCGGCCGAGGCGTTAGCTTTAGCTGATGTTACGCATCATGCCGTCAGGCTTCCGACTTAAGGAGAGGTTCATGTCACTGCAGCAGGAAATCATTCAGGCCCTTGGTGTTAAACCCGCTATCGATCCGCAGCAGGAGATCCGCGTCAGCGTCGATTTTCTGAAAGCCTATCTGAAAGCGCATCCTTTTCTGAAAACGCTGATTCTGGGCATCAGCGGCGGGCAGGATTCAACGCTGGTCGGGAAGCTGGCGCAGACCGCGGTCAGCGAGCTGCGTCATGAGACCGGCGATAAAGAGTACGCCTTTATTGCCGTGCGCCTGCCGTACGGTAAACAGGCCGATGAGCAGGATTGTCAGGATGCTCTGGCATTTATTCAGCCTGACCGTACTCTGGTGGTTAATATCAAAGAGGCGGTACTGGCCAGCGAGCGCGCACTGCAGGAAGCGGGGATCGCGCTGTCAGATTTTGTACGCGGTAACGAAAAAGCGCGCGAGCGCATGAAGGCGCAGTACAGCATTGCCGGAATGACCAAAGGCATCGTGCTGGGCACCGATCACGCGGCGGAAGCGGTCACCGGCTTTTATACCAAATATGGCGACGGCGGCAGCGATGTAAACCCGATCTTCCGCCTTAACAAAGGCCAGGGTAAACAGCTGCTGAAAGCGCTGGGTTGCCCGGAACATCTCTGGATGAAACACCCGACGGCCGATTTGGAAGACGATCGTCCCGGCCTGCAGGATGAAGTGGCGCTTGGCGTCACCTACCAGCAGATCGATGATTATCTGGAAGGAAAAACCATTGATGCCGGGGCTGCGAAAACCATTGAGGGCTGGTACACCAAAACCGAGCATAAACGCCGTTTGCCGGTTACTGTTTTTGACGACTACTGGAAAAAGTAACCTCTCCCTGCGGCTCTCCCTCTGCGGAGAGAGAGTCGCGCCCCGCTTGCCACTGGCGATAAAAACAGCACGCTGATACACTGTATACAAAACCAGTAAGCGGAGCATTCTTTGGTCAGACGAGCAACCAGCCATCGCCTCGACTTTGACGCGGCGGCAATCTATCAATATCCCGAACACCTGCGCCAGTGGCTTGAAGGGCTGCCTAAAGTGCCCGGCGTCTACACCTTTCACGGCGAGAGCGAAAACCTGCCGCTTTATATCGGCAAAAGCATTAATTTGCGCAGCCGGGTTATGGCGCATTTTCGCACCACGGATGAAGCGAGCATGCTGCGTCAGGCGCGGCGCGTAAGCTGGATCCCTACCGCCGGCGATATTGGCGCACAGCTGCTGGAAGCGCAGATGATCAAAACGCAGCAACCGCTGTTCAATAAGCGCCTGCGTAAAAATCGTCAGCTCTGCTCACTCCAGCTGGGCGAAGGCGCGCCGGAAGTGGTTTATGCAAAAGATGTCGATTTCTCACGTTCGCCCGATCTTTACGGGCTGTTTCGCAGCCGTTTCGCCGCGCTGGAGAAGCTCAAAAGCATGGCAGACGATCTGCAGCTCTGTCACGGCCTGCTCGGGCTGGAGAGCCTGCGGCCGGGGCGCGGCTGCTTTCGCGCAGCGCTGAAGCGCTGTGCCGGTGCCTGCTGCGGAAAAGAGAGCGTGGAAGCGCATCAGCAGCGGCTCCGTGAGGGTCTGGAACGCTTTCGCGTGGTGTGCTGGCCGTGGGAAGGCCCGGTTGGCATGGTGGAACGCGGTGCTGAGATGACGCAAATCCATGTGATCGATCACTGGTTCTGGCTGGGGTCTGTGGCCACTGAAGCGGAAGCGCGCCAGCTGCAGCGCGCGCGCCAGGGATTTGATCACGACGGCTATAAAATACTCTGCCGTCCCCTGCTTTCCGGCGAGTTCCCGCTGATAGAGCTGTAAAAAAACCGCCGACGCTGTTCAGGGCGGTACTCTGTCCTGAACAGCGCCGGCGGTCTTAATCCGGATCGGTTACGGTGTGTTTACTCACCGTCAGCAGGCGGTGGTGGCATTTTACCATCGTGTGGCGCTTTTTCCGTCAGGCGCGTTTCGAAATTGGCGTTGTACTGCTTTTTCTGTTCCGGCGTCAGTACGTTGTAGATTTTATTCTGCGTTTCCATCATGCGTACCGCATTCTCTTTCGCATTCGCGGTCATCTTCTCAGCCTGTGCTTCAGCTTTGCTGCGATCAAAACTGTCGGCGGCAATAATGGCATGGTTCGCGCGGCGCGCTTCCGGCGACGGACGCTGCATCTCTTTATGACCATCCTGCATGATGGTGCGGATCTGCGTTTTCTGCGCATCGGTCAGCGTGATGCCTTTAAACATCTCCATACCGTGATGGCGCATTGGCTTATGCATCGGCTTTTCACTTCCGGCCGGCGGTGGTGTCAGGTTATCGGCCGCAGCGTGGACGATATTGGCGGCACCCAGTGCCATTGCGGTAGCCAGAAAAACAGAAGTCAGTTTACGCATAATATTGTCCTTTCTTGTCAGTTATATGACGACAGCCTGTGTCGCGTCTTCGGAAACAAGCATACGACGCTGAACGTCAACTACTCAGAACCTGAGTAAAGCCCTGAAAGCATAAAAGACAGATATCGTGCGATCGTGGAGAGATTGCGAAGAATTACGTGAGAAAATGCAAAAAAGTATGACAATAGCGGGGAAATGGCAGGAATTAAGGAGGAGTGTAATGAGTTTACCCGCAGCGGGAAAGCAAAATATTAAACGCTGCATATCAGCGGGCTGACGCCACCCACGCGTCAGCCACGCCTCAGCCGTTTACTGCGCCGGCAGCTGTGCGTTCTCTTCCGTCAGCATCAGTCCGGCCCGCAGGCCCGGCGCCACCTGCGGATTGGGAAAGAGCACATATTCCCGCGCCTGCTGTACGTAATAGCGCGTATCGCCCTCTTCTGCCAGCAGCGTTCCCTGCGGGAAAGCGGTGAAATTCAGCGTGTCTGCGCTCATATGCAGCGTGAATCCCTCCCCCTGACGGGTGATCTGTTGTGAGACGTGATAGCGCCGCGGTTGTCTGAGCGGCTGCGGCCACGTTTCGCCTTCAAGCAGCGCAGCGAGTGCCTGCTGCACCGCGCTGAACTGCGACAGGTCATTGTCACCAAACGGCCGCGCCTTACCCAGTTCGAGCGTCGAGCTCGCCGCATGATGATGCTCGCAGCTGTAGTGGGTAAAGGTGCCGCCTGGCGCACGATGAAAAACCAGTGCCTCCAGATCAGCGGCGGCCAGCCACTGCATAAACGTATCCGGCCACGGCCGTTCGCTCGAGGGCATAACGGCAAAGCGCGGATAATAAGAACCGCGGATGGCGGTATGCAGATCAAGATGCCAGCGCGACGTCTGCCTGTGACAGCTTCGCCAGAAGCGCTCCATGACCTGTTCCAGCTGCAGGGCGCGCTGCGCTTCACTGGTTTCACTGACCCTCTGCCAGCGGCCACCAAACAGCCGGTTGAGATCGTACTGCTGATAGCGACGGCCGCTGCGCAGCGCTGCCGGATTACCCAGTATCACCAGCAGCCGCACTGCCAGCGGTTTCTCTCCGTTCAGCAGCGGCGCCAGCAGCTGTTCCACTATTTCCACCGGCGCCGTTTCATTACCGTGGATCCCTGCTGACAGCACCAGTGCCCGAGCGCAGTGCGTCAGCGGCGTCAGCGAGAGGATCCCTTCCGCCTGCCACTGCCAGCGCAGATACGCGGTCTCTCCCTGCGTAACGGCAGGCGGCGTGCCCGCCAGCGTCTGTTGTAAAAAACTGCGCATGCTTTCTCCTTTATCCTGCCTGAACGTCAGCGCTGAAAGGCGTAGACGCTGCCCAGCTTCAGCAGCTGCGTCAGCGCATCCAGAGCGTCACGTCCCTCCTGCAGCAGCGCCGGATCGGCCAAATCTGCCTGCGTGAGATGGTCGCGATAGTGGCGCCCGGCCCACTGGCTGAGCTGCGTAAACAGCTGCTCGTTCATCATGACTGCCGGATTGACCGCCCGCTGTTCTTCCGCCGTCAGTACTACCCGCAGACGCAGGCAGGCTGGCCCGCCGCCGTTGCACATGCTTTCGCGCAGATCAAACACCGTGAGTTCCCGAATCGGTCCGCCGCTCTCTGCCAGCTCCGTCAGATAAGCCCAGACACCCGGATGCTGTCGTGACTCTTCGGGCAAAACCAGCCGCATACCGCCATCGGGGTGCTGCAGCAGCTGGCTGTTGAACAGATAGGTCGCCACCGCATCGCTGACGGATACGCGCGCGCGCGGCACCACGATGGCAGTAAAACCCGGCACCCGCTCTGCCAGCTGTTTCAGCAACGCAGGCTGATTGACAAAAGCGTCCTCATGGCAGAACAGCACCTGCTGATTACTGACGGCAATCACATCGTTGTGGAAGACACCCTGATCGATCACCGCCGGGTTCTGCTGCGCGAAGATCGTTCGCGCCTCATCAAGCTGATGCAGACGCGCAACGGCCCTGCTCGCTTCCAGCGTCTGGCGTGCCGGATAGCGTTCAGGCGTAATGCCGGCGTGCTGTCCCTCGCGTCCATAGACAAACAGCTGCACGCCGGCGTCGCCGTAGCGCGCCGCGAAGCGATTGTGATTCGCGGCCCCTTCGTCACCAAACAGTGCCACCTGCGGCAGCGCGTCATGCACGCAGAAACGCTGCGGGTCGCGGAAAATTGCCCGCAGCAGGTCAGCCGTTTCCGGCGCTTCAATGGCGCGGTGAAACGTATTATTCAGATTGGCAACGGTAAAGTGAACGCGTCCGTCACCGCTGTCTGCCGACGGCGAGACGGTTGCCGCGTTGGCAACCCACATTGCCGAAGCGGAGCTGGCGGCAGAGAGCAGCTGCGGTGCCTGCTGTGCAGCGCGCGCCAGCACCTGGGCATCACTGCCGTGAAAACCGAGCTGGCGCAGCAGCGGCAGATTAGGCCGCTCGTGCGGCGGGATCACCCCCTGCAGATAACCAAGATCGGCCAGCGCTTTCATTTTGCGCAGCCCCTGCAGCACCGCCAGCCTGGGATTAGAAGGCCGCAGCTGATTGCGGGTTGACGCCTCATTACCAAACGACAGGCCCGCGTAGTGGTGCGTCAGACCAACCAGCCCATCAAAATTCACTTCAGCTGCGTTCATCGCGTGCTCCCTGAGCAGAGAAGTCAAGACCCGGTGAGAGCGTGTCGGGCAGAGCCAGACTGCTGCTCTCAAGGGTTGCCATCGGCCACGCGCAATAGTCCGCGGCATACCATGCGCTGGCGCGGTGGTTGCCGGATGCGCCGATGCCGCCAAACGGCGCAGTGCTGGCCGCGCCGGTAAGCGGCTTGTTCCAGTTAACGATACCGGCACGCGCTTCCAGCAGCAGCTGATCAAACTGCGCGCGCTGCGGTGAGATCAGACCGCATGAGAGGCCATAGCGTGTGGCGTTAGCCAGCGTAATCGCCTCACTGTAGTCGTCATAACGGATAATTTGCAGCAGCGGTCCGAACACCTCTTCATCCGGCAGCGCGCTCACATGCGTCATATCAATGATGCCTGGGGTGATAAGCGCGCGCTGGCGATCCGGCCACTGCATATTCAGCAGCACTTCACCGCCCAGCGCCACGCGCTGCTGCCACGCCTGATAAATCTGTCCGGCAGCGGCAGGCGAAATTACGCTACCCATAAACGGCTGCGGCTCCGCATTCCACGCCGCGGGCTGCAGCCGGCTGCAGACGGCCACCAGCCGCTGCAGAAACGCGTCCCCCGCCGCGCCCCGTTTTACCAGCAGGCGACGCGCGCAGGTGCAGCGCTGCCCGGCAGAAATAAAAGCTGACTGGATAGCAATATGTACGGCGCCATCAATATCTGCCGGATCTTCGACAATCAGCGCATTATTGCCGCCCATCTCCAGCGCCAGCATCTTCTCCGGCTGGCCGGCAAACTGCCGGTGCAGGTGGTACCCCGTGGCGGCGCTGCCGGTAAACAGCACCCCGTCGATCTGCTCTGCCTGTGCCAGCGCCTGGCCGCTTTCACGTCCGCCCTGCACCATATTGAGCACGCCCGCCGGCAGCGCTGCCTGCTGCCACAGCTGCACGGTTCGTTCCGCGGTCAGCGGCGTCAGCTCGCTGGGCTTAAACACCACGCAGTTTCCCGCCAGCAGCGCGGGCACAATGTGGCCATTTGGCAGATGCCCCGGAAAATTATAGGGCCCGAACACCGCCAGTACGCCGTGCGGACGATGGCGCAGTGCGCTTTCACCCGACTGCTGTTCGCCGGTACGGGCATGATACGCTTTCACTGAAATGGCAATTTTATTGATCATCGCCTGCACTTCAGTCAGCGTCTCCCAGCGCGGCTTGCCGGTTTCCTGTGAGATGATTTCCGCCAGCTCTGTCTTATGCTGCTCCAGCAAAGCGGCAAAGGTTTCCACCCCCGCCTGGCGCGCCGTAAACGGCAGTCGCGCCCAGTGCGGAAACGCCGCGCGGGCTGCCGCACAGGCGGCGCTGACCTGAGCCACAGAGGCGGCGTTGCCCTGCCAAAGCGGTTCACCTGAAACCGGATCGACTTTCGTGAAGGCGTCACCGTCGCCGCGCAGCCACTGATTATTAATAAAGTGCGTCATGCCTGTTTCTCCTCGCGGCAGAGTGTTACAACCCGTAGCGCATCACCATATTCACAGCACAGCGCCTGACGCTGGCTCTCACTGAGACAGACGTGACCGGTGGCGATATCTACCGGCAGCAGCGTGGCGCGAAAGCGCTGATAATTGCTGTTAGCAACCAGGCAGAGCGGCCAGTGCGCCTGCGCCTCACCGGCACCTGCCGGCAGCAGCGTGCTTTTACGAATCGCCCGGATACGATCAATTTCACACTCCAGCGTCGGTCCGCCATCAAAGATGTCGATATAGTTCTGATAACGAAAACCCTCCGCCTCCAGCACCGCGCGCGCCGGAGCCGTTTTCGGGTGCACTTCACCAATGACGCGCTGCGCCGCCTCGCTGAGATAGTGAATATAGAGCGGATGTTTCGGCATCAGCTCCGCGATAAACGCTTTCTGACCGGTGCCGCTGAGAAAATCTGCCTGGCGAAACGGCATCGAGAAGAAATGGCTGCCTACGCTGTCCCAGAAAGGAGAGTGCCCGCTGTCATCGCTGACGCCGCGCATTTCTGCCACCACGTTACGCATAAAGCGATCGCGGAAGTTCGCCATAAAAAGAAAGCGTGATTTAGAGAGTAAATAGCCGTTTCTGCCGTCGCGGTAGTCAGGATCGAGAAACAGCGTACAGAGTTCGCTGCTGCCGGTATGGTCGTTACTGAGCGACAGCACCGGCAGACTGGCGTACACATTCAGCTCTCTGGAGGCGTGTACCTGCGTGCCGACCCGGAAGTTGTACCACGGCTCCTGTAACCCGACCGCCACTTCAATCGCGCAGATCCCCACGGCCCGGTTATCGTCACTGCTGGCCAGCACAAAGACGTAACCCTGTTCAGCACGCGGCAGCGCACCCTGCCAGGTCAGCAGTGAACGCTCAATACGTGCCTGCAGCGTGGCGCTGTCTTCCGGCAGCGAGGTAAGCCCGCCGCCGGTTTTGCCCGCCAGCAGGAGCAGCTGCGCCAGGTCATCATGTTCAACCGGGCGGATCACCATCATGATGTGGCTCCTCTGAGAATACGTTCACAGGCACGTTCAAAGCGGGCCAGGCCCTGCTGCACGTCTTCCTGACTGATATTAAGCGCGGGCGCAAAGCGCACTACGCTGGCACCGGCAATCAGGACCATCACACCCTCTTCGGCGGCAGTGAGATTGAACTGTTTGGCTTTTCCGGCGAAATCGTCGTTGAGTACGGCGCCAATCAGCAGCCCGAGGCCGCGGATGGTTTTAAACACCGGCAGCCGCTGGTTAATCGCCTGAAGCCGATCAACAAACCACTGATGCCGCTCGGTCACGCCAGCGAGAAAAGCGGGCTGGTTGATTAGCTCCAGCACTTTACCCGCCACCGCACCCGCCAGTGGGTTACCGCCATAGGTCGTACCGTGTGTGCCCACCCCCATCACCTGCGCCAGATCCTCACGCGTCAGCATGGCACCAATCGGGAAGCCGCCGCCCAGCGCTTTTGCGGTAGTGAGCACGTCCGGTGTAACGCCGTAGTGCATATAGGCGTAAAGCGATCCGGTACGACCCACGCCGCTCTGCACTTCATCAAAAATCAGCAGCGCCTGATGGCGATCGCACAGCTCACGCAGACCGCGCAGGAAGGCTGCATCGGCAGGCAATACGCCGCCCTCGCCCTGAATCGGTTCAACAATCACGGCACAGGTGCTGTCATTAATCAGCGCAGCGGCCGATTCCAGGTGATTAAATTGCGCATGCTGAATGGCCGGCGGCAGCGGCGCAAAGTCGCGCGAATAGGCGGGCTGTCCGCCAGCCGACACCGTAAACAGGGTACGGCCATGAAAAGCGTTGGTGAACGCCACAATGCCGCTTTTTTGATCGCCAAAGCGGTCGTGCGCCACTTTGCGCGCCAGCTTAAGCGCGGCTTCATTCGCTTCGGCGCCGGAGTTGCAGAAGAAAACGCGATCGGCAAACGTTGCGTCAATCAGCTGTTTTGCCAGCCGCAATACCGGCTCGTTGGTATAGCCATTGCCGGTATGCCACAGCTTTGCCGCCTGTTCTGTCAGCGCCTGCTGCAGCGCGGGGTGTGCATGGCCCAGCGCGTTCACGGCGATCCCGCCAGCAAAATCGATATACTCTTTGCCCTGTTGATCCCACAACCGCGATCCTTCAGCCCGTACCGGTACAAAGGCTGCTGGCGCATAGACCGGCATCATCCATTGATCAAAATCGTGACGTGTAACCTGCAGTGACATAGCCGGATCTCCTGCCTCACCCCGGGTGAAGCTATTGTTTTAAAATTGTTAAGAGTGCGTAATCAGCAGCCCGACTATAAGGTGCAGCAAGCGTGCCAGCCAGAGGGCATAATGCATAAAAGAGAGTCAACGACGAAATTTCAATAAGTTACGGCAGGCTGTTATTCACTTATTTTGCATAAAAAGTGAATATTATGGTTGTGCCGCCGCTAAGGCAGCAAATTATTTAGCGGATTTATGCATTTATGGAAGGAAATGTTGCTTTTGTGATCGCACAGCAAATATTTCGCCATAACAGGGCACGTGGCGCGCGCTGGCAGCGCAGCACGCGCTAACGTGGTGCGAAAAAGTGCCTTCGCGTACGGGTGCGATCAGGGCGCCATGATATCGAAACTGTCACGGTTATGCGGTTCCAGGGCGACCGGCGGCTGCAGCTGGAGATCGATCCAGTTTGAAGTGACCCGCTGCTGTTTACTGTCTTCAACCGTCACCGACAGACGATAGTGATTCGTTGCGCCTGGCGAACTGTCCCAGGCGGGCATAATAATGCTCCAGCCCTGCGGATCGTCAGGCCGGGTGCCCGGCGTCAGACTCAGCGCCTGCGTGTCGCCCTGCCAGCTTACTTTACGTACCGGATTCGCGCTGCGGATCTGCACTTTCAGCGGCAGACTCTCACCAGGATTCAGCTGCCACGGCGGCGTGGCGAGAAAAACAGAGAAGGTTTTTCGCTGGCGAAAAGCCAGCACCGGCGTCGAGCTGCGCGTCACCGTATCATAGCGGCTGCCGCGCAGCGAACGGGTGGCGGCAACGTTATCCGGGCTGAGCTGCTGACTGAGCGCCACGCCGAACCGGTAGTTAAGATGCAGCCCGAGCTGATCCTGACTCTCCCCTTCGCTGCTGGTTTTGTGGCTGGCGGAAACGGTAACCAGCGGCACCGGCGTATAGGAGAGACCCAGCGTCAGCGCAGAGGGATTGTGATACGTGTTGCCGGAGTTAAACAGATCAACATTGTTGCCCAGATACTGCTGCCAGCTGACCGAAACGCCCAGCTGACGATAAAACGGCAGATAGCCGCGCGTGGTGACATCATAGCCGCGCGCCAGCCGCTGCTGCTGAAACGGATTGCGGTTGCGCCAGCCTGAAAGCGGCGTGTAGTAGTTAGCGGAAAAGCGCAAAAAGTCAGACCAGGCTTCAGTACCTACCGACGCACGCTGCAGTCCGCTGTTGAACATACGATCCACAAATCCGTTATAACCGAGCAGCCAGTTACCCGCCACCCAGCGCTGTCCCAGGCCGGCATTACCTATTATTCCGTCATCGGTCTGATGAACACCCAGCTCGCTGAAGGTGAGGTAGTTATAGCGATCGGCCCACGGCGTCAGCAGTGACGCACCGCTGCCGCTGAAGTTGCCTTCCATGTCGACATTAAGATCGATCTGCGCCTGCCCGTAAGGCGACAGCAGCAGCTGGCCTTCATCCGCCACCCGGGTCGCGACCTCATCGCGAAAGTGATTAAAGGCCCAGATCCCGGCCTGCTGCCCCAGTGAAGTATCACTGTCGCCGTTCTGGCTTGCTTCGCCAATACTCTTCGCGATGGTCGCCAGCTTTTTACTGAACACGTCGGTATCAGCGTTATAGCCCAGCGCCGGCAAGTTATCGGCGATTTGCCGGAAATGAGCAGGATCGGTAAAGGGGGCATCAGTGACGCGGGTAGCGGTCGTCAGCGCCAGCGCAGGCAGCGCTACGCCAGTCAGGCAGAATGGCAGAAGTGTGCGGATAAGCAGTGGCAACATAAAATCAGTTATCGTTTCGGTAATAAAGTAGATGGCGATCACAAAACGGCAGATCTAACCTTATCACACTCTGCTGATTCTGCTGGCTATTTAGGAGGATTCACGGAAAGCGGTGCAGGCGTATGGCAGAGCAGTGCAGAGACAGACCGGGTGCCTGTCTCTGCGCTGCGGTTAAAAACCTAAGCTGTCCAGCAGGTCATCAACCTGATCCTGACTGGAGACCACGCCAGGGGCGTTTGCGTGGATCTGTGGGCCGTTCAGCAGGCTGGTGGCATCTTTACGCGCCGTTGCGTTTGCTTCCGGCATGTTCTCCAGCAGCACCATCAGCAGCTGCCGTTCAATTTCCTGGATAACATCCATCATGCGCTTGATCACCTGACCCGTCAGGTCCTGAAAATCCTGCGCCATCATGATATCCAGCAGCTGCTTGTTGGTGAATGACGTGTGCTGCGGCACCTCAGCGAGAAACTCACGCGTATCCGAAACCAACTCGCGCGCATCAGCAAGCTCGATCGGGTTTTCAAACCACGCATCCCAGCGCCCTTTTAACTGGGTGGCGCCCGCTTCCATCTTATCCTGATGCGGCTGTGACGCTTCCACACTGTTCAGCGCGCGTTCTGCTGCCTGCGCCGTCATCTGTACTACGTAATCCAGACGATCGCGGGCATCCGGGATCGCTTCTGCGGCTTCGGCAATCGCCTGATCCAGCCCGAGTTCACGCAGGCTGTCGCGCAGCATACGCGTCAGCGAGCCAATTCGGGCAATAATGTCGTGTGCCGAGGCTTCTTCGGTTGATTTCGGAAGGTCGCTCATCACATCTCCTTACATGCCCAGTTTTTCAAAAATTTTACCCAGCTTCTCTTCCAGCGTGGCAGCGGTGAACGGTTTCACCACATAGCCGCTGGCGCCAGCCTGAGCGGCGGCAATAATGTTCTCTTTCTTCGCTTCTGCCGTGACCATCAGCACCGGCAGCTTGCTCAGCGTGGCGTCGGCGCGAATGGTCTGCAGCAGTTGCAGACCATCCATGTTTGGCATATTCCAGTCAGAAACCACGAAGTCGAAGCCGCCTGCGCGCAGTTTATTCAGCGCATCAACGCCATCCTCGGCCTCTTCAACATTATTAAAACCCAGCTCTTTCAGCAGGTTGCGGACGATGCGACGCATGGTGTTAAAGTCGTCCACTACCAAAAAGCGCATATTTTTATCAGCCATATCTACTCCTGTGTTGTCTCGTCCGGCAGGACGGGCTCGTTAAATTCGCAATGCCTGTCCGGCGCTAATTTTTGCCAGCATATGCTGGCTGATGTGGCCCAGATCGACCACTTCGCTGGCGCCGCCCATCGCTATCGCTTCGCGCGGCATGCCAAATACCACGCAGCTGGCTTCATCCTGCGCGATGGTCCAGGCGCCTGCGCGATGCATTTCCAGCATCCCGGCCGCGCCGTCATTTCCCATCCCGGTCAGAATGACGCCCACTGCATTTCGTCCTGCATTGACGGCCACCGAGCGAAACAGCACATCTACGGAAGGTTTGTGCCGGTTAACCGGCGGGCCATCATTAAGTTTTACAACGTAGTTCGCCCCGCTACGCCCCAGCTCCATATGCATTGCGCCGGGCGCAATATAGGCGTGGCCTGGCAGAATACGTTCACCATCCTCCGCCTCTTTCACGGTGATCTGGCAGAGCTTGTTCAGCCGTTCGGCAAACGAGCGGGTAAAGCCCGGCGGCATATGCTGCGTGATCAGCAGCGCCGGACTGGTCGCCGGCAGCGGCTGCAGTACATGACGGATCGCTTCCGTACCGCCGGTGGAAGAGCCGATTGCAATCAGCTTTTCACTGCTGAGCAGCGGACCGGCTTTCAGCGTGACCGGCGCCGGCGACACGGTGCGCGTATGCAGCTTCGCCCGCGCCGCGCCGCGGATTTTGTCAGCGATCATCTGGCTGTAAGCCAGCATACCCTCGCGGATCCCCAGCTGCGGTTTAGTGACAAAATCCACCGCCCCCAGCTCCAGCGCGCGCAGCGTCACTTCCGAGCCCTTACCGGTGAGCGAGGAGACCATCACTACCGGCATCGGCCGCAGACGCATCAGTTTTTCCAGAAAATCGAGGCCATCCATACGCGGCATCTCGACATCCAGCGTCAGCACCTGCGGGTTGTACTGTTTGATCAAATCCCGCGCCACCAGCGGGTCCGGTGCCGTCGCGACCATCTCCATATCGGGATGGCTATTGATGATTTCCGTCATCAGCTGACGCATCAGCGCCGAGTCATCCACGCACATCACGGTGATTTTGCTCATCGTCTTTCCTTAGTCAGCCCATACACGGTCTGCCCGCGCAGCCAGAACTCTTTGCTGATCTGGCTGAAGTTTTCCGAATGCCCGGCAAACAGCACTCCACCCGGCTTCAGCAGCGGAACAAAGCGGCGCAGGATTTTTTCCTGAGTCTCTTTATCGAAATAGATCATTACGTTGCGGCAAAAAATAGCGTCAAACGGTCCGGGCAGTGCCCACTCATTGGCCAGCAGATTCAGCTGCGAGTAGTGCACCATGCCTGCCAGCTCGGAACGTACGCGCACCATGCCTTCATGCGGGCCGGTGCCGCGCAGAAAGAAGCGCTGCAGCTGTGACTGCGACAGCGTACGCAGCTCCTCCTGGCGATAGACGCCCGCCACCGCTTTTTCCAGCACCTGTGTATCGATGTCGCTGGCATGAACCTGAAATTTTCCCGGTCCGGTGCCCAGCGTTTCCGCCAGCGTCATCGCGATTGAATAAGGCTCTTCTCCGGTTGATGCGGCAGTACTCCAGACGCTGTAGCTTCCGCTGCGCTTCCGGGCATGTTCTGCCAGAATCGGGAAGTGATGCGCTTCGCGAAAAAACGAGGTCAGGTTAGTGGTCAGCGCATTGATAAACGCCTGCCATTCAGCGCTATTTGGATCCTGCTCAAGCAGCGCCAGATAGCGGCCAAAATCGTCGATATTCAGCGTCCGCAGCCGCCGGACCAGGCGGTTGTAGACCATCTCACGTTTATGATCGGCCAGTACAATACCCGCACGCTGATAGATCAGCTGGCTGATACGACGAAAGTGCGTATCGGAGAGCGGCAGACGCTGTACCATCTGTGCAAGCAGCGTGGTCGGCTCATTTTGATCCAGGAACGTCGATTTCTTCATCTCGGGCCATCCGGCAACAAACTGTTAAGTGATTATTCTCTGATTGCTACGCTGCTGCCGGTACTTACCGGGTTAGCGGGCCGCCAGAAGCGGCCCGGCTGCGTTAAAAGGTTTCCCAGTTATCATCAGCGCCGCGTGCGCCAGGAGCGGGTGCCAGCGCTTTTTGTACAACCGGCGGTACCCTTTTCAACGCTGTAGATACGTTAACGGCCTGCGCGACAAATTCTTTACCAATATTGAACACAGCAACGGATTGTTTCAGGCGGCTGGCCTGCTCTTCCAGCGCCGCGGCGGCCGTCGCAGACTCTTCAACCAGCGCGGCGTTCTGCTGCGTGACCCGGTCCATTTCCGTCACGGCCACGCCAACCTGATCGATACCTTTGCTCTGCTCATCCGAAGCAGACGCGATTTCACCCATGATGTCGGTCACACGCGTAACGGCGCTGACGATCTCACTCATGGTTTCACCTGCGCTCTCCACCAGCACGGAGCCGGTATTAACGCGGCTGACAGAATCTTCGATCAGCGCTTTGATCTCTTTAGCCGCCTGAGCACTGCGCTGTGCCAGACTGCGCACCTCACCCGCAACCACCGCAAATCCGCGGCCCTGCTCACCGGCGCGGGCCGCTTCTACCGCAGCGTTCAGCGCCAGAATATTGGTCTGGAAGGCGATCCCATCAATAACGCTGGTGATATCCGCAATTTTCTTTGAACTGCCGGCGATATCTTTCATGGTGTTCACCACGCCATCGACCACTTTGCCCCCCTGCTGCGCGGTCTCTGAGGCGTTAAGCGCCAGCTGCGATGCCTGACGGGCATTGTCTGCGTTCAGCTTCACCGTGGCAGTAAGCTGCTCCATGCTGGCAGCCGTCTGCTCCAGCGAAGCCGCCTGCTGTTCGGTACGTGAAGAGAGATCGTTATTACCCATCGCGATTTCACTCGCGCCGGTATAGATAGCGTCAGACCCATCGCGTACGGTACGCACCGTGCGCGCCAGCTCCTGCTGCATCTCGGCCAGCGAACGGAGCAGATCGCCCACTTCGTTACGCACGCTGACTTCAACACTCTGCGTTAAATCACCCCGCGCGATGTGACGGATATGTTCAATGCTCTGTTTCAGCGGCCGGATCAGCGCTGAGCGCATACCGCTCCAGACCAGCGTGATAACCAGCAGCGTCACCAGCAGGGTGCCCGCTACCAGCATGATGGCGTGACGATACGCGCGCTCATTGGCATCAATACCCTGTTGCGCCAGTCCCAGATTGGTACTGAGCCAGGCGTTGTAATCCTTTTCAAATTTGTCCTGCAGACTCTGAGTCGGCTGATCGACAAAGCCTTTAAAGTTGCCTGACCCCAGGAATACCACCAGCTCAGCCAGCGCATCGCGATAGGCTTTATAGTTGGCCTGCAGCGCCAGTACATTCTGCGCACTCTTTCCCTGCTCCGAGAGGCTGGCATTAAAATCGGCAAAGCCTGCATCGGCGGTTTGCAGCTCATCATTGGCGAGCGCAACCAGCTCTTTCACCGTGGCACCCGAGCCCGCCATCTGGCTATCCTGCAGATAGCGAATACCGGCGCGGTTCAGCGTATTACGCGCCTGCACCAGCGATACCCAGGAGGTGCCCATGGCGCGCTGCAGGGTACTGAGGCGCTGGTTATAGGCAAAATTATCTTTATCGGCTTTTACCGTTGAGAAGAACATCCCACCGGAAAAAAGCTGCAGCAGCGCAAACAGCGCCAGCACGCAAAGCAGGCCGGAAACAACACGAATACGACTAAACATAAACACCTCATTGGTTGGCGAATCGCTGTAGTTATCGGCGCACCAGAGGCAATCTTTACAGGAGGGTAATAGCGGAAGTGGCCCTCTTCCTTTCAGCAGGAAGAGAGCCGGTTACTGTCAGAACGTTTCCCAGTTCGCATCGCCCGCGGTAGCGCTGGCGGTGGCAGTTTTACGCGCCGGGCTGCGCAGCGGCTGCGACTGCCTGGTTTCTGTCAGACGCTGGGCGGCCGGGGCTGCAGTACGCGGGATATGAAACACGGCGACTGACTGACTCAGGCGACTCGCCTGCGCTTCCAGCGACGCGGCGGCGGCGGCTGACTCCTCGACCAGGGCGGCGTTCTGCTGTGTCACCCGATCCATTTCAGTCACCGCGTGGCCCACCTGATCGATACCGCGACTCTGTTCATCTGACGCAGAGGCGATCTCGCCCATGATATCGGTGACGCGCGTGACGGCGCCGACGATATCGCTCATGGTGTCACCGGCGGTCCCGACCAGCTGCGAACCGGCATTAACCCGCGTGACCGACTCTTCAATCAGCCCTTTGATCTCTTTCGCCGCCTGGGCGCTGCGCTGTGCCAGACTGCGCACCTCACCCGCCACCACAGCAAAGCCGCGTCCCTGCTCACCGGCGCGTGCCGCTTCGACGGCGGCGTTGAGTGCCAGAATATTGGTCTGGAACGCAATACCATCAATAACGCTGATAATGTCGGCAATCTTTTTCGAACTGCCGGCAATATCGCTCATGGTACGTACCACGCCTTCCACCACGTCACCCCCTTTACGGGCCGTGTCAGAGGCGCTCAGCGCCAGCTGCGACGCCTGACGGGCATTTTCAGCGTTCTGTTTTACCGTGGCGGTAAGCTGTTCCATGCTGGCAGCTGTCTGTTCCAGTGAGGCTGCCTGCTCCTCAGTACGGGCAGACAGGTCATTGTTACCGGCGGAGATTTCGCTGGCACCGGTGAAGATCGCATCAGAGCCATCGCGCACATCGCTGACGGTACGCACCAGTGACTGCTGCATCTCATGCAGACTGGCCGCCAGCTGGCTCATCTCATTGCGTCCTTCCACCTGAATCGGCTGGGTCAGGTCGCCGGAGGCGATATGACGGATATGCCCCAGCAGCGCGTGCAGCGGACGGATCAGCACCACCCGCAGGCCAAACCAGCAGCCGGCGATCACTGCAATGACCACCACCATCACGGCGGCCAGCAGCCACATCATGGTGGTAAAGGCGCGCTGATTCTGGACGACGCCTTTCGCCGCAAGTTCTGCCTGTGCAGTACGCCACTCTTCGTAGGTCGCTTTCATTTTGACCTGGCGCGCCTCAATATTCTGCGCAAACATGCCCTGCAGATCGTTGGCTTTCAGGCGATCGAGCATCGCTTTCAGGCCGTCGTTAAAGGCGTTGTAGTCAGACTCCAGCCGTTCGGTTAACGCCTCCGGCAGACCCGGTGTGGATGGCAGGTTGTAGTAACGCTGGTAGTGATCGGCAGCCACGCTCAGCTGCTTCTCCGTCTGAGCAATCAGCGCGTTGAGCTGTCCGCCGTTGGTTTGCGTTGCCATACTGCCCTGCATACGCAGCATGGCGCGGTTAAGCACGGTACGGGTCTGATTAAGCTCAATCCACGCATCCGACATGGCGGCAACATTATTGGTAGAAGTCTGTGCGACGGCAAAAGCTTCTTTATCTTTGTTCAGCGCTGACCAGAACAGGCCGCCCGAGAGCAGCTGCAGCGCGCCAAAAATCAGCAGCACGGCGATCAGACTGGTAACGACGTTGATACGTTTTAACATGGTGTCTCCAGGAAGAATTTTGACACCCTGTTATCGACGCCAGCCGCAATTAATTGAGGTGGTTTACGCTTCTTTGCGCCTGTGCGGCCTTAATGAAGCTTTTGAGCCTGATTAATAACTAAAAAAACTGCCCTCTGTCACGTGTGACGGAGGGCATAACGGCAGTCAGAAGGTTTCCCAGTGGCTGTCCGCGCCTGCTGTAGTAGCGGCACGACGCGGCGCGGCTGCGACCGCAGGCGGGGCAATTTGCAGGTGGCGCACGCCGGCAGCCTGCGGCGTGCCACGCGTAATGCGGAACAGCGCCACCGACTGACTGAGGTGGCTGGCCTGCGCTTCGAGGGAAGCAGCAGCCGATGCGGACTCTTCAACCAGCGCAGCGTTCTGTTGAGTGACCCGGTCCATTTCGGTGACCGCCTCTCCCACCTGATCGATACCGCGACTCTGCTCATCAGATGCGGAAGCAATTTCGCCCATGATATCGGTCACGCGCGTCACTGCATTCACTATTTCACCCATGGTTTCACCGGCGCTTTCTACCAGCACATAGCCACTGTTAACACGCTGGACCGAATCCTCAATCAGCCCTTTGATCTCTTTGGCCGCCTGAGCACTGCGCTGCGCCAGACTGCGTACTTCACCGGCTACTACGGCAAAACCGCGCCCCTGTTCGCCGGCACGTGCAGCTTCTACCGCTGCGTTAAGTGCCAGAATGTTGGTCTGGAAGGCAATGCCGTCAATCACACTGGTAATATCCGCGATTTTCTTCGAACTGCCGGCGATATCTTTCATGGTCGAAACCACGCCATTCACAACCGTACCGCCTTTCTGAGCCGTTTCTGAAGCGTTTCGCGCCAGCTGCGACGCCTGCCGCGCATTTTCAGCATTCTGTTTCACTGTTGCTGTCAGCTGCTCCATGCTGGCAGCCGTCTCTTCCAGTGAGGCAGCCTGCTGCTCGGTACGCGCCGAAAGGTCGTTATTACCGGCTGAAATCTCACTGGCACCGGTAAAGATCGCATCCGCTCCGTCGCGCACGTCGCTGACCGTGCGCGTCAGCGCCTGCTGCATCTCATGCAGGCTGGTCGCCAGCTGGCTCATCTCATTACGCCCTGTTACAACGATTGACTGGGTGAGATCGCCCTGCGCGATATGCCGGATATGCTGAATGCTCTGATTAAGCGGCTGAATAAGTACCCGGCGCAGCCCGGACCAGCACAGCAGGCTAACCGCAACCACCACGACCATGACGGCGCCAATCAGCCAGAGCATACGGGTATACGCCGTGCTGTTTTCTTCTGCGCCCGCCTGCGTAAGACGGCTCTGATCGGCCCGCCAGCGCGTGTAATCAGCGTAGAAAGCGCTCTGACTCGGTGCTACCGGCGCTTTATACGCCTCGACCATATCCTTATTTTGCAGCGCGGCCTGCATAGCACTCAGCGCCTGACTGTAAGCGCCATAGCTCTGCTCCAGCTGCTGGTTAAGCTGTTTATCCAGTCCTGGCGTATCGGGCAGATTGTGGAATAGCGTAAAGTTGTCCGCTGCACGCTGCTGAAAATCGCGACTCTGTAAATAGAGCTCACTCACATCTGTCTCTTTCCCCTCCAGTTTGCCGGTAGTGATGCGCAGCAGCATACGCGTCAGCACCACCCGGCTCTGGTTAAGGCTCATATAGGCATCGGTAATCGCCGCAAGATTTTGCGCGGAAAGCTGCGAGGCAGAAAAGCTGGTTTTGTCATGATACAGCGCCCGGATAAACAGCGATCCGGAGGTCAGTTGCAGAGCAGCAAAAAGTACCAGTACCACCAGCAGGCTGGTGACAACACGAATTCGGGTAAACATAATGGGGTCCATCGAAACAGGAAAGTGGGGATGAAAACGGGCCGCGCTGAGGCGGCCCGGCGGTAACGGTTAGACGCTGCGCAGCGTGTCCATCAGCGCCATTTCTTCGCTACTGAGCAGTTTTTCAATATCGACCAGGATCAGCATACGCTCGCCCAGCGCCCCCAGTCCGGTCAGATACTCTGTAGACATCGTCACGGCGAACTCCGGTGCCGGCCGAATCTGTTCGTGCATCAGCGACAGCACATCTGAAACGCCATCAACCACGATGCCGACCACGCGGTGTTCCAGGTTGAGCACAATCACTACGGTATTATCGTTGTACTCTACGTCCGGCTGCGAAAACTTCACGCGCAGGTCGATAATTGGCACGATTACGCCGCGCAGGTTAGTGACCCCTTTGATAAATTCCGGCGTGTTGGCGATGCGCGTGACCTGATCGTAGCCGCGGATCTCCTGTACTTTAAGAATATCGATGCCGTACTCTTCATCACCCAAAGTGAAAACCAGAAACTCCTGGCCGACGGTTTCGCCAGCGATTTTGGTCACGGTTGCCATGTCAGTCATATTTTTGCCCTTTATTTATCAGTTACGCTGCGGCACCGGCCACACGCTTTTCACGGTTCAGCGATTGCAGTGCGGACACATCCACAATCAGCGCTACGCTGCCATCCCCCAGAATGGTGGCAGCAGAGATACCCGGCACTTTGCGGTAGTTACTCTCCAGGTTTTTCACCACCACCTGATGCTGACCGATTAACTGATCGACCAGCAGCGCATAGCGGCGGCCCGCACTCTGCAGAATCACCACAATGCCCTGCGTTGCATCGGTTTTGGCATTCTGCACATCAAAGACGTTCCACAGCTCAACCAGCGGCAGATATTCGCCGCGGACTTCCAGTACACGCTCTCCGCCAGCCAGCGGCTTAAGCTCTTCTGCCGTTGGCTGCAGCGATTCCATGACGGCGTTCAGCGGCAGGATAAAGACCTCATCCGCTACGCGTACCGACATGCCGTCCAGGATTGCCAGCGTCAGCGGCAGCAGAATACGGATGGTTGTGCCTTTACCCTGTTTCGACGCAATCTCAACATGACCGCCCATCTCCTGGATATTACGCTTCACCACGTCCATACCCACGCCGCGCCCGGAGACATCGGTAACCTGCTCAGCGGTAGAGAAGCCGGGAGCAAAGATCAGCATGCCCACTTCTTCATCACTCATGCTGTCGCTGACCGGCAGACCTGAAGAGAGCGCTTTAGCCAGGATGCGCTCACGATTCAGGCCGGCTCCGTCGTCGATCACCTCAATACAGATGTTGCCACCCTGGTGCTCAGCAGAAAGTGTCAGATTGCCGGTGGCCGTTTTATTGGTTGCCAGGCGTTTTTCCGGCGTTTCAATACCGTGATCCAGACTGTTGCGCACCAGGTGCGTTAACGGATCGATAATGCGTTCGATCAGGCTCTTATCCAGCTCCGTCGAGCTGCCCAGCAGCGTCAGCTCCACGTCTTTACCCAGCTTGCTCGCAAGGTCGCGCACCAGACGCGGGAAGCGGCTGAACACATACTCCATCGGCATCATACGAATCGACATCACCGACTCCTGCAGGTCGCGCGCGTTGCGCTCCAGCTGGCCCATGCTGTTGAGCAGATCGCCATGCGCGACCGGATCCAGTGCACCGGAACGCTGCGCCAGCATCGACTGGGTAATCACCAGTTCGCCAACCAGGTTAATCAGCTGATCCACTTTCTCAACCGCAACGCGGATACTGCTGGATTCGCTCGATTTTGCTGGCGCCGCTGCCCGCTTGCTTTCGCGTTTTACGGCCGGCGTGATATCTGTCACCACTGCACTCTGCGGCTGAGCAGGTGTCGTTTCAGCAACAACGTCTGCGGCTACCGCGACCGGAGCTGCGGCCTCTGCCTGCGGGAAGCGGATCTGCGCTTCATCGATCACAAAGCAGAGCACTGCTACGATGTCATCTTTGTCGACACCTTCAATCGTGGCTTCCAGCGAGTGGGTACTTTTGACAACGTCGGTGACGCTGCCAAGGTTACTCAGCTCTTCCAGCATCAGATCTGGCTCTTTCTCTTTGAGATCGACCAGCTGCAGGCGCAGGCCGCGGCTGACAACCGTCGTCGCCGCAGGGGTATCGACTACCGCAGCAGCAGGGGCTTCAGGCACAATACCTTTCGCTTCCAGTGCCAGTTGACGCAGCGCCTCGCAGATGTAGTTAAAGCTTTCCGCATTAGGCTCCTGCGCAGTTTTATACGCATCGAGCTGTTCCTGCATAATATCTTTGGTTTCCAAAAACAGGTTGATGATGTCGGTGCTGAGCTGCATTTCGCCGCGGCGCGCACCATCCAGAATGTTCTCCAGGATATGGGTTGTCTCCTGTAAAACCGTAAAGCCAAACGTACCTGCTCCGCCCTTAATAGAGTGAGCGGCACGAAAAATGGCATTCAACTGTTCGGCATCGGGCTCCTGGGGATCCAGTCCCAACAGGTGTTGCTCCATGTCCGCTAACAGCTCATCGGCCTCGTCAAAAAACGTCTGGTAAAAATCGCTGATGTCCATGCTCACGGGATCACCTCGGCTGTGAGGGTTGGTCTGGTGTTACCGCACCCGCAGCGGGCGTTGCGGACGTGGCGGGCGCTGCCTGAGCCGCCGGAGCGGTCGGTGCGGTCGCCGCAGCCGCAGCCGGTCCGGCTGGTGCAGTGATAGTGGGAATCATGTGTGCCGGATCGCTGACCTGGACGGCATCGCTTTCGGCATTCTCTTTTTCAATGGCGGCTTCAGTATCATGGTTTAATACCAGCAGGCTGATACGGCGGTTGACCGCATCATCAGCGCCACGGTTCTTGAGCTTCATCGTGGCGGCCATCCCCACGACGCGCAGCATTTTGTTGCTATCCAGGCCCCCGATGACCAGCTCGCGCCGGGAGGCATTAGCACGATCGGCTGAGAGCTCCCAGTTACTGTAACCGCGTTCACCGCCGGCATACTGGAAGTCATCGGTATGGCCAGAAAGACTGATTTTATTCGGAATATCATTCAGCAGCGGCGCCACCGCGCGCAGAATATCGCGCATATAGGGTTCAACCTCCGCGCTGCCGGTTTTAAACATCGGGCGATTCTGGCTGTCGATAATCTGAATACGCAGCCCCTCCTGCACCATGTTGATAATCAGATGCGGACGCAGCGCTTTCAGGCGTGGATCGGCTTCAATCAGCTGATCGAGCTTTTCACGCAGCCGGTTAAGGCGGATCTCATCCAGCTGGCGTTTTTGTGCATCCATATCCACCTGTTTTCTGACTTCGCCCTTCTGCTGGGTCGGATCGTCTCCGCCCCCCGGAATCGGGCTTTCGCTATCGCTGCTGCGGGGTCCGCCTGTTACCGCCACTTTGAGCGGGGTTTTAAAATATTCTGCGATCTGAACCAGCTCCTGCGGATTCGCAATCGAGATGAGCCACATCACCATGAAAAATGCCATCATCGCCGTCATAAAGTCGGCATAGGCAATTTTCCATGAGCCGTGGCTGCCTTCATGCTTTTTATGTTTGCGCCGTTTAACCAGCACAATTGGGCGATTTTCATGCTTCATGAACTCTGGTCCGAAGTCTGTTTAGCCGGGTTTTTAGCGTTGCGTACGTGCTCTTCCAGTTCGGTAAACGAGGGACGCTCTGTGGAATAGAGCGTTTTGCGTCCGAACTCGACCGCGATCTGCGGGGCATACCCGTTCAGGCTGGAAAGCAGCGTGACTTTCACGCACTGCATCATTTTGGTGGTCTCAGCGCACTTCTGGCGCAATACCGAAGCCAGCGGTGAAATAAATCCGTAGGCCAGCAAGATGCCGAGGAACGTACCCACCATGGCGTGCGCAATCAGCGCCCCCAGCTCTGCAGCCGGACGATCGGCTGATGCCAGCGCATGCACGACACCCATTACCGCTGCAACGATGCCAAATGCCGGCAAACCATCGCCGATGGCGGATAAACTTTGCGCTGGTACTTCGCATTCATGCTCATAGGTCTCAATTTCTTCATCCATCAATGCTTCAATTTCAAAAGCATTCATATTTCCGCTGACCATCAGGCGCAGGTAGTCGGTAATAAAGTCCACTAACTGTTTATCGGTTAAAATACGCGGATAATTAGCGAAAATTTCGCTCTGCGAGGGATCTTCAATATCGCGTTCCAGCGACAGCATGCCCTGCTGACGGGATTTCGCCATCAGCCGATAGAGCAGCGCCATTAAATCCATATAGACCGCTTTATTATATTTGGAACCACGCATCAGCAGCGGCAGTGCCTTTAGCGTTTTCTTAATGGACTTACCGTTATTACCGACCAGAAATGCGCCGACACCTGCCCCGCCAATGATCAGCAGTTCAGATGGCTGATAAAGTGCACCTAAATGGCCACCGACCATCAGATAACCGCCCAGCACGGAACCAAGGACCACGATATAACCCAGAATAATCAGCACAAAAACATCCTTACGTCCGTAACGTGTTGGTGGAAGTTAAGCCAGAGGGCCGCAGGCGATATTCACAAATCGGAGGCAAAAAAAAGCAGCGGGGGTAACCCGCTGCTGGATGGCTTCCACAATGCGAACATACTTAAACGGCGCGTTTAACCTGTTCATCCAGCAGTTGTGGAAAGGTATCGGCAGTATCTGCAGAAAGTTTACGTCTTTTTACGGCACGCGAAGGCGGCTGGCACAGGCTGCAGACAAAGCTGCCTGCGGGCTGATGTGCATGATTAATAAAGCTGCCGTGACAGCTTTTGCAGTCAGAGAGTTCCAGCATACCACTTTCAACGAATCGCACCAGGGTCCAGGCGCGCGTCAGCGCCAACAGCGGGCCCTCGTCCGATTGCGGACACTGCTCAAGGTAGAGACGGTAGGCCTGAATAACCGCCTCCACGCCGCAGCTTAAACCGGTTTTGAGTAAAAACTGCCAGGCGTTACAGAACATAGATGCGTGAATATTCTGTTCCCACGTCATGAACCAGTCGGTGGAGAACGGCAACATGCCTTTTGGCGGCGGCGCACCACGCAACTCTTTATACAATTTAATTAAGCGGCCGCGACTTAATTGCGTTTCACTCTCCAGCATCTGCAGACGGGCACCCAGCGTGATCAGTTCCATCGCCAGCTGAATATCGCGCGCTTCCTGAACGATACTTTTATCGCTCATTATACTGCCCTCTTTTTGGTGCTGGTTTCGGTTTTTGAAACGCTGCGCAGCAGACGGCTGGATAACAGGATACCGGTGTGAATTTGCTGCAAATCATCTACCCGTGATTCCTGGGTAAGACGATTAATTAAATTATGGTCAGTAAAGCGGAACTGACATACAAGCTGATTCGTTTCAGCCAGCTTTACCATTTCAGGCAATGTTAACTGAGCCAGTGCATCTGCCATTGCTTCATCAATACCCAGACGAAACATAGCTGAAGGTTTTTCCTGGTTAATTAAGCGCTGCGCGAGCAGTAAATATGACAGATTGATGTCATATATATGTTTTAATAATTCTGATGTACCCATTTTTTCCATCCTGATAGACGCGGCATATATACGGCCACAGAATTTAATCTCTATGGTTCGGGTTGCTGGTTGGTAAATCTAAAGATGGCAAAAAATAAAATCAGTCATTGGCCAACATATATTTAAGTGTTTCATTTCCTACCGGGACATTCAGCAGTTTCAGTCAAAATTCCAGGCCATTCTTTTCCTGAGTCTTAACCTTCTTCCCTGATGTCTTTTTATCGTTTTTTAAGACTAATCCGAAAACAACGCAAATCTATATGGTCTCTATCCGACATACAACGTGAGTGGACCGGAATTTTAGATAAAGTGTGATCTGCATCACACTTTTAAGGCAAATTTTTTAACCGAAGCATCAGGGATGCTTGCGTTTTGTATGTTTTTTAGTCAATTCAGATTTTTTTCGCTAATCTTTTCCTGGGAAATTTCCAGATTGTGATCGCGTCGTCATCTGTCAGGCTATACGGATCTTTTCGTTGCCATGTTGGGGTTAACTCATCACAACCCGCTACCCTGAGACTTTGCGGCAGCACAAAACACCGGAAAAGCACGGTTTTTATAAGTTTTAAATTAATCACTTACAGGGAATATTGCCGGAAGGCATCACTCTTACACCTTAAACGGTACGCGAAACGTGATGGCGCCTGAAAAATGGAGTGTCAAGACAATGTCAGCAAGATTGAGAAAACGAATGTGGATGTAACCAGCTGTTACATTAACAAAATGAATGGGTGGTACAAAAAGCACACTGATGTATAACAAACATCGGCCTGGCCAGAGAAAACTTTAGCACTGATAACAAAACTTACAAAAATGCGGCTATTTTCGCTGCAAATCTCCCATAATGCTCGTTCATCAACTGGTTAGCGTTAAGACTGATGAAATCGATTTCTTCTGTATTGCCGCTTCGGTTTCATTACCCTTTGCTGTGGCACATCCGGACGAGTGAATAAAATTCAGTAAACGGGCTATGAAATATGCTTAGCCGGGTTTCTCTTTTCAATAAGGCTTTTTTGCTGGTGCCGGCAATAAAAAAGGGAGTGCATCAACGCACTCCCCCGTCATCGCTTTCAGTTATCCGTCATGCCAGCTTCTGAAACGTTGCAACTTTATTTTCCGTACCGTGATCGTCACTACGCGCGGACAGCGCATTGAGATCGTGCAGGAAGGTTTCGCGCCAGTGTGAGATATCCTGTTTACGCAGTACCGCCATCATATCGTTATAGCGGGTAATACGTTCCGTACGCGACATGGTCAGTGCTTTATCCAGCGCAGCAGCCACTTCGTCACGATCGTAAGGATTAACAATGAGTGCTGACGTCAGCTCATTCGCAGCCCCGGCAAAGCGTGAGAGAACCAGTACGCCCGGATCATCCGGATCCTGAGCCGCGACATACTCTTTGGCAACCAGATTCATGCCGTCGCGCAGAGGTGTAACCAGACCCACATCGGTAAGGCGGAAAATTTTCATCAGCAGACGGCGATCAAAATGCTGGTTGAGATAATAGAGGGGGGTCCAGCCCAGCGTGCCATATTTACCATTGATGCGGCCCGCTTCTGTCTCCAGCTGATGCCGAATGTCCTGATAGGCCTGCACGTCGCCACGTGAAGTCGGTGCAATCTGCGAGTAACGAATTTTGCCGCGATGCTGCGGAAAGTTTTCCAGCAGCGCTTCGTAGGCCAGAAAACGCTCGGGCAGACCTTTGGAATAGTCGAGTCGCTCACAGGCGATAATGTTTTTAGCGTCACCCAGCTCACGCTTCATCGCGGCCATCTTGGGCGGCAGCGGCCCTTCTGCCATCTCTTTGATCGCATCAGGTTCAATACCGATTGGATAGACTTCGGTCATAAAGGTGTTGCCGAAAGCCCGATGCTTTTTCTCACCTTTGTTTTGCAGCTGCGTTTGCTGACTGAGGCTATCGAGAAACGCAACCCGATCGGATTCGGTCTGGAAGCCCAGCAGATCATAGTCGCTCAGCATCTCCAGCAACTCCTGATGCGGCGGCAGCGCATTGAAAATTTCCGGCGTCGGGAAAGGGATATGTAAAAAGAAACCGATACGGTTGGTCACGCCCAGTTTACGCAGCTCGGCAGCAAACGGCAGCAGATGGTAATCGTGGATCCACAACACGTCATCAGATTTAATCAGCGGCTTAAGACGATGAGCCAGCGCAGTATTAACCCGGCAATAGCCTTCCCAGGCTTCACGCTGATACTGCACCAGATCAAGCCGGTAGTGGAAAGCAGGCCAGATTACGGTGTTAGAAAACTGGCAGTAATATTGATCGTAATCATTCTGGTTAAGCGGAAACGAGGCGTAGGTGATCCCATCGTGCTCCAGCTTTGCGAGTGGCTCTTCTTCTTCACCCGCATATTCACTGATCTCGCCGTTCCAGCCAAACCATAAACCACCGGTGTTTTTTAGCGCATCAAGAATACCAACGGCCAGACCGCCTGCGCTGCTTTTACTTCCGTCGGGAATAGCAATACGGTTAGATACCACGACTAAACGACTCATAACCTGAACTCCTTACCAATATTGTCATGCTCTAATTGTAATAATAGTTGCTCCAGCCACTGCCAGACAGCTTCTGTGTCCGGCAGCCGGTAGCGCGCTTCAGTAGGGCCTTCGCCAACTTTGACAGAGAGACCCTGTAGCGCATTCACTGCAAGAAAGCCCTTTTCATCGGTCAGATCATCACCGACAAATACCGGAATACGTCCTGCAAAGGGAGCTTCCTGCATAAAGGTATTAATGGCTTCGCCCTTGTCGATTCCCCGGGGTTTGATTTCAACCACGCATTTGCCCGGCTGCAGCGTTAACTCAGAAAAACGGTTAACAATCTTTTCCGCCAGCTGCATGATGGCCGGCTCATGCTCAGGGGCATTGCGAAAATGCAGCGCAAATGCCATGCCTTTTGCCTCCAGCACGGCGCCTGGCCACTGACTGAATGCCTGCTCCAGTTCGTTCTGCAGCGCTGAGGCAACCGTATCTGGCAGAGCATGACGGTGTGTCTGACCGGTTGCATCGCGACGCTCTGCACCATGCACACCCGCCGCAGGCGCTTCAAGTGGCGCGGCCAGTTTATCCAGCTGGGCTATCGGCCGTCCGGACACCAGCGCCAGCGCACCGTGGCTGAGATTGGAGATTTGTTGCAGATGCTGACGAACACGGGCGGGAATAGTGACCTGATCGGGCTGTGCCTCAATCGCTGCCAGCGTGCCGTCAACGTCAAAAAAGAAGGCGTAAAGGCCGCCGCTTAACGACGGAAGGGTATTGGTCTCGCTTACCACAGATGTCACGTCTCCTCCTTTTGTGAGTAATACATCAGGATGTTCAGAGGCGTGCAGCAGATAAAAATATTTAGGGTGAAACCACTAATAAATGCGCAACCTTTCCTGGTCAGCATCATGTATAACTGCATACCTGACGCACAATGAACATCGGCAGCAATAAGTGTAGACCTTATTCCGCTTTTCGCCATGAAAGTCGCTATCCGGAAAAATGGTTAGCGGTTTATCGCTTCGCCTTGCATCTGAATAACCGCAGGAGGAATAATAAAAAAGAATAAATGTGTACAATGCCAGGAAATATGTATGACTTTTCCACCCTGCCAATTCAGAATATTCCTGTAGCCAGCGATAAAGTTTAACAGAAATTAAAAACAGGTTTTCTTTCAAAATGACAAAGGCTTGAAACCCCATAAAGAAATTCTTAAAAACGGGCCCGTAGCCCCCTTTTTTACCGCTTCAGTTGCCGTGGAATTGACCTGCCTGATGCATTTATGCACACTGACCCGGGTCAGGGATATCAATGATAAGAGCGATAAGATGGTGCAAAATTACAGTCAGCGCGTCCATTTTTACTATTGCATTTTGGTTGCGCTTAAAATCCATGCTCAATCCAAAAAAAACGGCCATCTCCGGGGGAAAAATAATTTCCTGCTGAAGTGGTTACGTAACGCGCAGAACAATACGATTTTCCATCCGGATATTACCAGTGAAATTGAGTGGCTGCGCGGCAAGATCATCAGCGCCGGGCCCGATGCCGATCTGGAACCTATGCTGCAATACGTTTATGACACAGCAAAACGCGCAGAACGTTTACGTTATAATTTCTGAGCCCCCTGCTGATGTTAAGCGCAACGCAGTATCTCTTATTAACCCGCGCTTATAGACTGTTTCATTAATTCTGAAATGCGAATCTCCATTAAACAGGCTATTCGATCTTTGCGTGGCTCTCTGCCTGTGCGTCCGCTGCACACTATGTATCACCTCCTGTTACGCTGGCCAGCGCTGTACGCAAACAACCATACCAGTTGCCCTTCCCCTGCTCCTGCATAACGTGTTATAGCGCTCAAACCCTTATTACACTGTTTCAGCAGATCGCTATCACATCCCGATCGTCAATCGCGTATTATCGGCCGTCAGGAGCGTTTACCACGCTGCGCCCTATGTGGCGCAGACTTCATGGAGAATCTGCATAATGGCATTGACTATTCGTCACGCCCGGCCGGAAGACGCCGGTTTACTGCATCAGCTGGGGCGTATGACCTACAGCGCGCATTTCAAACACCTGTGGGTCTCTGCGGAAGAGATGGATGCTTTTATCAGCAAAGAGTACGGTATGGATGCACTTATCCATAGCCTGACAGACGCCAGTGAATGCTGGCTGATTGCCGAGTCAGCGCATCCTATTGGTTTTGCCAAAGTAAAATGGAGCGTGCCGGTTCCTGATTCCGGTATGCGGGGTGCTCAGCTTTGCAAACTTTATCTCGACCCTCAGGAGACGGGCAAACACGTCGGAAGAGAGATGTTTGAAAGCATTATTGCCAGTGCGCGCCACCGTGAGGAAGGTTATCTGTGGCTGGAAGTGATGGACGCCAACGTCAGAGCCAGAAAATTTTATGAAGCGTTTGGCATGCAGCACATTAAAGATATTCCTTTTGTCACTGCCTCACAGCAGAGTATGTTGCAGATTCTGGGAATGTTAATTTAACCAGCCCTGCCTGCCCTGCGCATCCTGCCCAGGGCGAAAAGTCTGTCCTGCTCACATATCTGATTAATTTTGCCAATTATTCGGGATAACCGGGGCAAATATTCTCTTCGCCGGTATCCTGTTTAACTCGCTATGGTGCTAATTTAGCGAAGATTTTTACTCTTGTTGTTATCCGTTATATTTTACGCATAGTAAAACAAAACACAAAACTATATATAAAACAATAACTTAATTATATTAGCCGCTTCGCTTGCACAGACAGCATTCACCATTACGCTTTAAAACGTACCACGCACATGACTGCATTGATTCATCATGTTATTAAACACTCTTCAAGAGGCTATATCATGACTCAGCACAGAGGCGGTTCAGGTAACTTCGCAGACGATAAGCAGAAAGCATCTGACGCAGGTAAAAAAGGTGGACAGAAAAGCGGCAGCGGAAGCGGCGGCAGCTTTAAAGATGACCCTAAAAAAGCATCTGAAGCAGGCAAAAAAGGTGGCCAGAGCAGCCGTAAAGGTTCCTGATTAGCCGGACAGCACAGGGATGTGCTGCACTATTTCCCCCTCTCTGCTTTATTTCCTCCTGTTTAATCTGCCGTTACGCTTGCTGTTTCTCCCGCCGCAGACAACTCTTAAAGTCGTTTTACTTCCCTTATTTTGCTCCAGACTTACTGTTTAATACTGAAAGGATTTACACCCGTCATGAAACGTTTTATATGCTCGCTGTTCAGCAGTCCTGAATCCTTATTGCAGGTCATGACACAACAGGATGTTACTGAATCCATGGAGGAAGGTGACAGAATTATCATAGATGAAGATGGCAATGCCTCGGTCAATCCGCTTAGCCCCGAAGTGCATAAAGATTTTGCTGAGCACGTTTCAACTCTGAAGGAAATTTAAATGGGCACGGCTATTTTCATGGTGTTAATGGTATGCGGGTACTGGTATACCAGCCGCGATATGTCCAGCCGGCTAAAGATAAAACGTTCATTTGGCTGGGATGTCTATTTTCTTATCGCGCTTTACGGCTGCATTTTCGTTGTCCAGGGCGTACTGGCTACGGCCATTGTCTGGCTATTGCTGCTTGCCGCCTCATTTGCAAATAACACTTTTGGCCTGAGTGCCGATCACCACGCTAACTGGCATGTCGATTTTATGACCTGGAGCTTTCTGGGCATCCAGGCCCCGGTAGTCATCATGCTCACCTTTGCGGTGCTGTTTTGCGTTTACCGCTCCAACTGGGCTGGCAGCGCCCGCCTGACGCCTGGCAGCCGTAAAGAGTTGTATCAGCGCCTGTCCCGTTCTAACGGCATTGAACAGATGCTGCTGCACTGTATGGAAGAAGGTGAACTGGCCTGGGTAACGCTGAAATCCCGCCGGATTTACATTGGTATGATCCACGCCGCTACCTTTGAATTTCCTGGTACAGCGAATATCGTGATGATCCCGATGCTGAGCGGCTATCGCGATGCGCGCACCCTGAATCTGGCTATCGAGCACAATTATAGCCGCTGGTATCACGAGCATGAAATAAGCTTTCTCTCTTCACCCAAAAGCGCCCTCGATTTTCGTAAGGTGCTGATGGTTGATCAGATTGAGAGCCTGTCGCTGTTCGACCCGGCCAGCGCCTCTGCGCTGGCTCTGGGCAAAAAACGCTATCAGCGCCGCCGGATGCCGCTTAATCATTCCTGAGAGATGACGCTGAGGACGCAGCGGCCCGCCAGTGCCAGTTGCGTACCTCAGGCACATCTTCACCATACTCCCGCACCCAGGCGTGATGCGCAGCAATACGCGCCTGCAAATCCTCCAGCAAATCTGAATACCGATCGGCTTCTTCAGAAACGTGCAGCAGCGCAGCCTGCGCCAGATGATAGCGATCGAGCTTGTTCAGTACGGTCATATCAAAAGGCGTGGTGGTCGTGCCCTCTTCGTTAAAACCGTGTACATGGAAATTACGATGATTATTGCGCTGATAAGTCAGACGATGGATCAGCCCCGGATAGCCGTGGAACGCAAAGATCACCGGTTTGCTGGTTGTAAACAGGCGATCAAACTCCGCCTCACTTTTGCCATGCGGATGCTGTTCACAGGTCTGCAGCGCCATCAGGTCAACGACATTCACTACGCGTACGCGCAGCGACGGCAGTAATTCACGCAGCAGATCAACTGCCGCCAGCGTTTCCATCGTAGGCACATCGCCCGCGCACGCCATGACCACGTCAGGTTCTCCCGTGCAGCTGGCCCATTGCCAGATGCCCATTCCCGCCTCACAGTGCGCAATCGCACTATCGATATCGAGCCACTGCGGAGAGGGCTGCTTGCCCGCTACAATGACATTAATGCGATCCCAGGTACGCAGGCAGTGATCGCCCGTCCAGAGCAGACAGTTCGCATCCGGCGGCAGATAGACGCGCACGATGTCCGCTTTTTTATTCACTACATGATCCAGAAAACCCGGGTCCTGATGACTGTAGCCATTGTGATCCTGACGCCAGACGTGAGAGGAAAGCAGATAGTTCAGGGATGAGACGGGCTGCCGCCACGGCAGTTTACGCGACACTTTCAGCCATTTAGCATGCTGGTTAAACATGGAGTCGACAATATGAATAAACGCTTCATAGCAGTTAAACAGGCCATGACGTCCGGTAAGCAGATAGCCTTCCAGCCAGCCCTGACACTGATGCTCGCTCAGAATTTCCATCACGCGCCCGTCGCGTCCCAGCTGTTCATCCCACGGCTCCAGCGGTGCCATCCAGCTGCGGCTGGTCGCGTCAAACACCGGCGATAACCGGTTTGAAGCGGTCTCATCCGGGCCAAACAGACGAAAATTATCCCTGTTGAGACGAAAAATTTCGCGCAGATAGAGGCCAAACTGGTGGGTCGCTTCCCCCTGCTGCGCGCCTGGTGCGCTGAGACCAGTCGCAAATTGCCGGATATCAGGTGTGACAAGCGGTCGCCGCAGCCGGCCGCCATTAGCGTAAGGCGTGGCACTCATACGTTTGTCACCTGCCGGAGCCAGCGCCCGCAGCTCAGCGTTTAAGCGCCCTCCGGCGTCAAAAAGCGTTTCAGGCTGATAACTGCGCAGCCATGTTTCGAGGATCTCCCGGTGCGCTTCATCTTCGCGGCACCCGGCGACCGGCACCTGATGCGCGCGCCAGAAACCCTCTACTTTTTTGCCATCTACTTCTTTCGGTCCTGTCCAGCCCTTCGGCGTGCGCAGCACGATCATGGGCCAGCGCGGTATCGTCTCACTGCCGGCTGTAGTGCGTGCCTGCTGCTGGATAGAGGCAATAGTGTCAAACGCGCGATCCAGCGTAGCGGCCATCTGCTGATGCATTAGCTGTGGATCGTCACCACAGACAAAAAGCGGTTCATAACCATACCCGCTGAAAAGCTGCTGTAAGTCCTCGTCGCTGGTGCGTCCCAGCAGCGTTGGGTTAGCGATCTTATAGCCATTGAGGTGAAGAACAGGCAGCACAGCCCCATCACGCTGCGGATTAAGGAAATGGATACCGTGCCAGCTGGCAGCCAGGGGGCCAGTCTCTGCTTCACCGTCACCAATAACGCAGGGCACAATCAGGTTCGGGTGATCAAATACGGCACCAAAAGCGTGAGAAAGCGAATAGCCCAGCTCTCCCCCTTCGTTAATTGAGCCAGGCGTTTCAGGCGCCGCATGGCTCGGTATCCCGCCGGGAAAAGAGAACTGTTTGAACAGACGCTGCATACCCTGCTCATCTTCACTGACCTGCGGGTAAATTTCACTATAGGTCCCTTCCAGCCAGCTGTTTGCCACCATGCCGGGGCCGCCATGACCGGGTCCGCAGACATACAGCAGGTCAGCATTGCGCTGGCGAATAATGCGGTTAAGGTGGGCATAGATAAAATTGAGTCCGGGGGTGGTGCCCCAGTGTCCCAGCAATCGTGGCTTGATATGCTCAGGCAGCAATGTTTCACGCAGCAGCGGGTTCGCCATCAGGTAGATTTGGCCCACTGACAGATAGTTAGCGGCGCGCCAGTAGCGATCAAGCAGTTCCAGTTCAGCCGTTGCGGCAGCGTCGGTCATCAGCTCGTCTCCTCATTTTTAGGGTAATAACTAACCTTAACTGAGAAAGCAGCATGCCGCGAATCAGCGCGCCAAAGATATTACGCTGACGCTTCAATAAATTAATTAATAACCGAAGCGCATACGTATATTTAAGCGATGCGGTAATTGTCGCTGCGCTTAAATATAAAAATATTGCAAAATCAAACTCTACAGATAAATCTTATAAGCAAGTATTTAAACCGCCCCGCTTGCAGAACATAGAAACACGATTACTATTAAATACGCAGCTCGCTTATAACTGGTTAGTTAGATCAGGTCATTATCATCTTATGAAGAGACAATATATGTTGACTCAGCATCAAGGCGGTGCAGGTAATTTCGCAGAGGAAACACGGCGAATATCTGAAGCGGGTAAAAAAGGCGGACAGAATAGCGGCATAGGCCTGAACAATGACCGCGAAAAGTATCTGACGCTGGCAAAAAAAGGACTCAGAATGGCAATTATGGCGCCTGGCAACAGGTTTTACGGATGAATCCTGCTGCACAGGGATTGCGCATCTGATTCCTGTTCCGCACCAGAGCACAATAAGCTCTGCTGCCTTAAAAACCTCATCTTAATGAATAAACTGCATACGTCATATGACGCCTGCTTTGCTGTTTATTATTGCACGGAGAACGCTTATGAAAGTTGAATCTCTGCTCGACCTTTTTATTCACGACCTCTCAGATGTTTATAGTGCAGAAAAACAGATAACCCGTGCGCTCCCCAAAATGGCGCGTGCCGCATCTGATGAAAGTTTAAAAGCAGCTTTTAAACAACATCTGGAGGAGACCCAGGGGCAAATTGAGCGTCTGGATCAGGTAGTGGAAGCCCACGACGAATTACGTATCAAACGCATGAAGTGCCATGCAATGGAAGGTCTGGTGGAAGAAGCGCAGGAACTTATCGATGCGACTGAAGCCGGCCCGGTGCGCGATGCAGGCCTGATAGGTGCGGCGCAAAAAGTTGAACACTACGAAATTGCTACCTACGGCACGCTGGTTGCTATGGCCAAAAAACTTGGTCTTGACCAGGCCGCCAGTTTACTGGCAGACACGCTGGCTGAAGAAAAATCTACCGATGAAAAACTCACAAGCATTGCAGAACAGCAATAACACATGATTAAAAAGGCCAGCCCATCGGTCTGACTGTTAACACTGAGGTGAGCTATGTTTCGACACGTTAAAAAATTGCAGTACACCGTCAGGGTAAGCGAACCTAATCCCGGACTGGCTAATCTGCTGCTTGAACAGTTTGGAGGCCCGCAGGGCGAACTGGCAGCAGCCATGCGCTATTTTACGCAGGGATTAGGTGATGACGATCTCGGACGTCGTGACATGCTGATGGACATTGCGACCGAAGAACTGAGTCACCTTGAAATCATCGGTTCGCTGGTAGGAATGCTCAACAAAGGGGCGAAAGGTAAACTGGCTGAAGGCACGGAAGCAGAGGGCGATCTGTATCGCTCTATTACCGGTGCTGGTAATGACAGTCATCTTACCTCTATTCTCTACGGCGGTGGCCCGGCGCTGACTAATTCAGGTGGCGTACCCTGGACGGCTGCCTATATTGATACTATCGGAGAGGTGACGGCTGATTTGCGTTCCAATATTGCCGCGGAGTCCCGCGCCAAAATTATTTATGAACGCCTGATCAACGTTACTGACGACGTGGGTGTAAAAGATGCGCTGGGCTTTCTGATGACGCGTGAAGCCGCTCATCAGCTCTCCTTTGAAAAAGCGCTCTACTCTATCCGCAATAACTTCCCGCCGGGTAAACTGCCGCCGATCGAAGAGTATGCGCATACTTATTTCAGTATGTCCGACGGGGATGATGTGCGTGGTAGCTGGAATTCCGATGAGAACTTCAACTACGTCGCCGATCCTCAGCCAGCCGTTGATGGAGGTGATGGCCATGCATCAGTGGTTCTTGCCGAAGATGAAGCGGCAGCGCTGAAAGCCATGGCTGTCAGAACCGCCTCGAATCCTGATATTAATCCGGAAACAGGTGCTGAACTGGGCAGTGAAAAGCCACAGACGTAAATCCCAAGGAGAGATCAATGCATCTTAAACCTGTACAGCGTGCTCACGCAGGTCATCAGCCTGACAACGATGAGCCTGATTTACCTGACGATGATACTGGCAGTGCGCCAGAATCGGGTGATAAGCAACCTGAATAAGCTCCCCTTCTTCTGACCGCCTTCGGGCGGTTTTTTCATCATAAGGGAAATTTTTTTAATGACGGGCACCAGCTTCAGCTTCTGCATAAATAAGCCAGACGGCAAAAGCCCGTGAATTAATGCAGCAAACTCAGAAAGTTATAATTTTTGTTTTTTATTCTGGCGTTTTTCTGATTCTGGTCTATGTTCCTTTAGTCAGGTTAGTACCAATAATCACTATAAGAAGTTAAGGAACTTTTATGGATTTCGCTCGTTTTAAAACACGTTTACAGCAATGGGAGCATTTGCACTTTACCAGCGTAGAATTACAGCAGCGCGATGGCAGATATGAAATCTATGCTACTGCAGCAGAGCACCAGACGCTGAGCCAGCTCTTTATCTGCAATGTCAGCAATGAATCTGCCGCGCAGGAAGAGATAAAACAGCTGCAAAGCTGGCTGCAAAAAATTAAGTCCGGCAGAAGTAAGCGTCTGAATGCGCGCCCGGTTCGTCAGGTCACGGTAAATGTCCCTGGAGTGAGCCTGAGCCGTTAAGCAACCGAATAGCTATTTCAGCGTTAATCAGGCAGATGTACAACTTTAAACTGAATGACGTTAATTAAGTGCGCTGCCTTTAATTAACTGTACAAATCAGCTAAAAGTGTACAGAAAAGAAAGAAACGACTGAGCAGGATTGAAAGGAAAATGGGAGAAGCTCTTCACGGATGGAAGAGCAGAAAGCGTGGTCAGGCATCATCTGGCGTATAGCCAACGACAATTTCCAGTGTGCGACGCAGAACGTCAGCTTCAGCGCTGCCACTGGCCGATTCCAGCGCCATAATCAGGTAAAGAATAATCGACTTATTAGTCACTCGTCCCTCGGTAGCAAGGATGCTACGTATCACCCCATCCAGCACCCGGGACTCATCGTTTAATGTGTGGCCAGCATCGCGAAAATGCGCAGCCAGTTCATTGTCAGGCAGCACATTGTATAGGTTTTGAAAATCTGCCATTTTGCGTCTCAAGCTGTTGTTGATAAGGCCGTCATATGCAATACCTGGCTGCATCAATGTTTACGGCTGTTGCCCGATGATCGTTCGTTACCGAACAGGGGGTGGACATTATCCTTTTCCGGTTCATTTCGTTGTTGCTGACCAAGAGAAATGCTGGAGCGGACCTCTTTCAGGGCCATGCTGATTGCTGTGCGATATTCTTCATCGGTAGCCTGCATCTGCATATTCTGTAGCTCTGCCATCAGTGCATGCGTATTGACAGGCCCGGCGCGCTGAAGCAGCGTCAGGGCAGCTTCACCGATGATTTCGTCTATACTCTTCTGGTGTTTGCTCATCTTCATAGTGAATCTCTGTTTGCCGCCGCTTCCAGAGGAAGCGCGACAGTAAAACAGCGCCACGCAATGCGTGGCGCGATACAGCTCGTCACAGGTTATACATGAGATCGTGCACTCTTCCTGTTTGCTTAGACTGAATATAACCTGAACGTAAATCTGGTATTAACTTTCCCGCTCAAAAAGCAATCCAATAAGCTGATGATAATGCTGCTCTTCTTCTGCTTCTGTTGCCAGCTCAAGGCGACGCAGTAGCTTAGTACAGATTGATTTGCGATTCAGGTTGCGGCCTTCACGCAGGATCTCCACAACAACCTGTCCCAGCGTTTCCTGCTGAGAAGGCAGCGATGCTTTACTGAAATAGTTGGCAATCGCCTCAACTGAGTTCGGAGCATATCCGTTCTGGCGCATAAGTGACTCCCGTAAATGTCAAAATTAACAATAAAAAGTGGAAATCTAACCTGTTGTACAGTATTTCCAAAAAAGTTGTACAGAGCATAATGAATGGGAGGGGCAGCTTTTTTTGCAAAAAGTGCTATCGTGGAGGGATTGAGATAACTTTACGCGCAATTTCAGACGGGTAATTGCTCATCGCCGCTACAGAGTGACGATGAGCAGGAAGCTTAATGACGGCGGGTGTCGTTACCAGAGCCGGTGACAGTGACGCTATCTGAACGCTGTAACATCTCTTTTAACGGCGAATCAGAGCGCCGATCGGCCTGTTCTGTCGAGCGATGATCCAACAGCCACTGCTGCGCCTCATGGATCTGACTATCACGTTCCGCATCTGTTTCGCGGCAAGCCATATGTTGCAGTTCAGCCGTGAGTGATGCCAGAGTGACATCTGCGCGTCGCATCATTAGCGCCCAGGCCGCTTCCCCAATAACCGGATACTCATTCTTCATGCTTTACCTCCTGAGAATGTGAGCTTACGCCAGGTTCTCACATTTCAGTATAGACCAGTACTGGCAAATTTCGTTCGCTTTGGCTACCCTCCTTAGCCGCTTTTTACAGTATGATATTTACTATTCTGCCGGCGCTATATTCATCGCCCTGCTCTTACTCCGCTGCGCTTATATTTCTGGTGATTTTCTTAGTAATGCTGACAGAAAACCTTATACCTGCTGTTTAATTCTGCATACCATTCAAACCAGGATTTATTAATACCCGGCGTTGCTGCGCTTATATTAATCAGATAAAAAATATTCACCATCTATAATAAGCATAATCAGGTAGCGCTTATTTAAGCGAAGCATGACTAACTGACCCTCAAATAATATATCGGGATACTTTTATGGATCGGGAATTAATCGAAACGGCAAATACTCTGGGCGCTATTCTGCTTGACCGAAAACTGACTGTCACCACCGCAGAATCCTGTACGTCAGGCTGGGTCGGATCGACCCTGGCCGCCGTCAGCGACAGCAGCCAGTTTTACAGCAGCGGCTTTATTACGTATACCAATCAGGCGAAACAACGGGTACTGAACGTAAGTGAAGAGACGCTGGCTCGTGATAGCGCGGTCAGTGAAGCCGCCGTACGTGAAATGGCTGCAGGCGCTAAAGCGCTTTCAGGCGACGATAGCAGCATTGCCGTTAGCGGTTATGCCGGGCCGGATGGCGGCGAGGATGGTACACCCGCCGGCACCGTCTGGTTTGCCTGGGGCCTGCCTGATGGCAGTATCCAGGCCTGTCGTCAGCATTTCTCCGGTGAAAGCGAAGAGGTTGTCCGGCAGGCAACAAAATACAGTATTGAGCAGCTGACGGCCCGACTCAACGCCCTGTTGAGCCAGTCCGCTCCGGACAGATAAATCCGCTCTGGCTGAACAGGCTGTGCGGTCTGCGATTATCGGGTTGAATTCCGCCCCGTTCGCCCGCACTCTTAAGGTTTCGACCTGACAGGAGTAAATGTAATGGCAACCGAATATGCGATCGTTGCGGGCGGCTGTTTCTGGTGTACTGAAGCCGTTTTTAAAGATGTAATAGGTGTTGAATCGGTTGAAAGTGGTTATACCGGTGGCCAGCGGCCTGATCCGACCTATGAGCAGGTATGCAGCGGGGCAACCGGTCATGCTGAAGCTATTCGTATCGGGTTTGATCCGCAGCAGGTAAGCTACGGCGATCTGCTGGATATCAGCTTTGCCACGCATGATCCTACCCAGCTTAACCGTCAGGGAAATGATATCGGCACACAGTACCGCTCAGCGATTTTCCCTGCTAATGCTGAACAGGAAGCAGAAGCGATCGCAGCCATTGCGCGCGCGCAGGAAGATCATGATGTACCGGTGGTCACGACCGTTGAACCGCTGAAAGCCTGGTATCCGGCTGAAGCCTATCATCAGGACTACTGGGAAGGTGCGGGTCAGCGCAACGGCTACTGCATGGCAGTGATCCCACCTAAACTGCAGAAGCTGCGTAAAAGCTTCGCCAGTCGTGTAAAAACCGCGTAAGTTCTCTATCAGGCCATTATTCAGAATGGCCTGTTAATTTTCCGTAACCCTGTCGCCATTATCCGTCATAATAGGTCCCCTTTCCGCTAAGTGAGCGCCACCATGACGCCTTCAGTCCCTGCCACGCCGATGCGCCGGCGGACAATGAAACTTAATACGCTGGTCACGCTGATGCTGAGCGCCGTCATTGTGCTGGTACTGTTCACCGTACATATGTTCTATTTCTTTCAGATTGGCGCCTCCACCCGATCCCAGCTGGAAGATAAAGCGATGGCGGTGGCCCGTACGCTGGCCACCTCGCCAGATGTTCAGCGAGCGCTGCTGTTATCCCCTGCGGATGCCCATTTACAACCCGTCGCGAAAGCGGTGGAGACCAGCAACAATCTGCTGTTTATTACTATCACCAACATGGCAGGCATACGCTATTCCCATCGTAATCCGGAACTGGTTGGCCAGCATTTCATCGGCAGTGATATCCAGCCCGCCCTGCGCGGTCAGGAAAATGTTTCCGTGAATCAGGGCTCACTGGTTCGGGCGCTGCGCGTTTTCACCCCGGTTTTCAACGCACAGCATCAGCAGATCGGGGTAGTCGCTATTGGGATTTCGCTGGATGCTGTCACCGATCAGATTAACCAGAGTCGCTGGATCATTCTGTGGACTATCCTGATCGGCGCGCTGGCGGGCGCGCTGGGTACGCTGATCCTGGTGCGTGTGCTGAAACGCATCCTGTTTGGGCTGGAGCCCTATGAGATTTCCACGCTGTTTGAGCAGCGACAGGCCATCCTTAATTCGGTAAAAGAGGGCGTGGTGGCGATGGACGATCGGCATGACGTGACGCTGATCAATCAGGCCGCCTGCCATCTGCTGAGCGATGCGGCACAGGCGCATTATGCGGCTGATGAAACCTGGCGCGTTGACACCGCCGCGGTCGAACCGCAGCTGCGCAGCGTGTTGCAGAGCGGTCGGGCGCGGCGTGATGAAGAGATTAACGTTAATGGCCGGCTGCTGCTGACCAATACCGTTCCGGTACGTACAGCGGAACGTATTATTGGCGCGGTCTGTACTTTCAGGGATAAAACGGAAATCAGCCAGCTGATGCAGCGCTTAAGCGGCATGGTAAACTACGTCGACGCCCTGCGAGAACGCTCGCACGAGTTTATGAACAAGCTGCATGTGATCCTTGGCCTGCTGCATATGAAAAATTATGCTCAGGTCGAAGCGTACATCCTGAAAACCGCCAATAACTATCAGACAGAGATCGGCTTTTTGCTGGACAAGATTAAATCGCCTGTGATTGCGGGGATCCTGTTAAGTAAAATCAATCGCGCCTCAGACTGCGGGCATCGGCTTACTATCAGCGACGCCAGCTATCTGCCAGACAGCGGCAGCGAAGCGCAGATGGCCGCGCTGATTACTGTTACCGGCAATCTGGTAGAGAATGCGCTTGATGCGCTGCGCGATCAGACCGAAGGAGAGATCCACCTGATGCTCCATTATCAAAACGGCTGGCTGACCTGCGAAGTGAGCGATGATGGGCCGGGCATTGATGCTGCGCATCTTGCGACCATTTTTGATAAAGGGTTCTCCACCAAAGGCGAGAACCGCGGGGTCGGACTGTTTCTGCTTAAGCAGCAGGTGGAAAGCCTTGGCGGCAGCGTCAGCGCAGAGTCTGAACCCGGCGTATTTACGCAATTTTTAGTCCAGCTTCCCTGGAATAAAGGAAATTAAACCGCATGATTAATGTATTAGTGGTTGACGATGATGCCATGGTTGCCGAACTCAACCGCAGTTTTATCGGTCAGGTGCCTGGTTTTCACTGCTGCGGCACTGCGGCAACGCTGCAGCAGGCGCGCGATTTTTTATTCAACAGCGACACGCCGATCGATCTGCTGCTGCTGGATATCTATATGCAGCAGGAGAATGGCCTGGATCTGCTGCCAGAGCTGCGTAAAGCGCAAAGCCCGACAGAAGTGATCATCATCTCCTCTGCGGCTGATGCCGAAAATATTAAAACCTCGCTGCACTACGGCGTGGTTGATTACCTTATCAAGCCGTTCCAGTTCCCGCGTTTTGAAGAGGCGCTGACCAGCTGGCAGCAGAAAAAATCGCTGATGGATAACCACCAGCACTATCAGCAGTCTGACGTTGACCTGCTGATCCACGGCAATCCGGCAACGCATCACGATAACAAGCGTCTGCCTAAAGGGCTGACGCCACAAACGCTGCGCACGCTCTGTCAGTGGATAGATGCGCATCCGGGACAGGAGTTTTCAACCGATGAACTGGCCGCAGAGGTTAATATTTCGCGCGTCTCCTGCCGCAAATATTTAATCTGGCTGGCGCAGATTAATATCCTGTTTACCAGCATTCATTACGGCGCCACCGGCCGCCCGGTCTATCGCTATCGTCTGCAGCCGGAATATCGCTCGCTGCTGCAGCAGTATTGTCAGTAGCGCAGGTTCCACGTCGTATCGGTGAGCTGAAACCTGTAGTGGCGCGGAGAAGAGCAGATGATCTGCCGATCGCGGGTAACAAAGATGGCGTCAATGTCGGACTGGCTGGCGAGCCAGTTCAGTCCCTGCTCTGTTCCCATGCCATACAGCAGCGTGGTATAGATGTCGCCATCCAGCGAGCGATCGCTAATGACCGTCACGCTTAACAGCTCGTTATCCAGCGGATAGCCGGTACGCGGATCAAAAATATGGTGCCAGCAGCGCCCCTGCTGTTCAAAGTAACGCTCATAGATCCCGGACGTGACGACTGACTTCTCCTGCACCGCTATTACGCCGAGCAAAGCGTTATCATCAGCGAAAGGCTTTTTCAGCCCAATATGCCACCCCTGCGGTTCATGCGGGGGCGAACCCAGCGTCTGCACGTTGCCGCCCAGATTGATTAACGCCTGTGTGATCCCCTGCTGACGCAGCCACTGCTGTACCCGATCGGCAATATAGCCTTTAGCAATGGCACCCAGATCAATCTCCATACTGCGCTGCGGCAGATAGACCGTCTGCGCTGCTGCGTCCAGCACGACCTGATGCGGGTTGGTGAGGGGTAAGAGTGCGGTAATGTCAGCGGCAGGCGGCACGCTATTACCCTGAAAACCAATTTTCCAGCGCTTAACGATGGGACCAATGGCGAAGTTGAACGCGCTATCCGGCAGCGTGCTGACCGTATGGGCTATCTGGATCAGGTTAAAAACCGTCGGGCTGACCGCCACCGGCTGCTCGCCGGCGGCATGGTTAATCGCCATCACTTCTGACTGCGCCCGGTTAACGGTAAAGATCGTCTCCAGCTGCGCAATCAGACGAAACACCTGCCGGGCAAGTCCGGGATTATTTTCAAAGAGTTTAAGCAGAACAGGCGATCCCATCTGAACTGCAGAATAGCTGTAGACACCTGCCTCATTAGCCATAATTGCCTCATCACTGCCGGTGCCCGTACACACGGACACCGGTACAGGTTAGTTACCTAAGGCGAGTTTAGCGGCGTTACGCCCCGCTTTAATCCCGAAGATGATGATATCCGCTACGGCATTCCCGCCGATGCGGTTGGCACCGTGAATACCGCCGACCACTTCTCCGGCAGCCCAGGCGCCGGTGATCACCTGATTCTGTGCATCCAGGACTGCCGTATCCGTGTTGATGGTCACGCCACCCATGGTGTGATGAACGCCAGGTGCCACGCGAATAGCGTAATAAGGCCCCTGATTAAGCGGATGGCGCAGCGCGGTTTTCCGGCCAAAATCTTCGTCATGCTGGTTAATTACGCACTCATTGTAGCGACCCAGCGTACTCTGCAGTGACTCCTGATCCATATTGAGCTTAACAGCCAGCTCGTGCGGCGAAGGTGCGCTGATGACAAACCCTTTGGCAATGTATTCGTCAGCCGCTTTGTTATTGCGCCGTACCTGCTCATCAAAGATGATCCAGGCGCTCTTCTCCGGCAGTGCAATAATCTCCGCAGAGACTTTATCGCGCGTTTCCATTTCGTTATAGAAACGCTTGCCCGCCTGACTCACCAGAATCGCCCCGCCGCCGCGCATCGCTTCTGAAATCAGGTAGGAGGTCGTCTGTTCAACCGTGGGATGGATCTGAATTTCACCCATATCAACCGTACCGGCACCAATATGCTGCAGCATGGCGATACCGCTTCCGGTGGCGCCGGCGTGGTTGGTCGTAACAAAACCATCCAGCTCCGGCCGGTATTTCACCACCATTTCCCGATTGGCGCTGAAGCCGCCGGTCGCAACAATCACACTTTTTGCGTTGAGAATGCGGCTGTCGTTATATTCATCCACGACTTTAACCCCGGTAACCACGCCGTTTTCACACAGGATTTCAGCAACCGAGGTTTCGAGCAGTACCTCAATGTTGCGCTGATTCACGTTTTTCACCAGCCCGCTGATCAGGAAGCCCCCTACCGCCGAGCGATCTTCCGGCCGATGGGTGCGGTCAATGCTCATCCCGCCCGTGATGGTGATATCGCTGAGCTCTATCTGCTTCGCCGCCAGCCACTCAATCGCTTCGGGCGCGTGTTCGACAAACTCATGCAGCAGTTGCGGATTGTTTTTACCTTTACCGCCTTTCAGCGTCTCTTCATAAAACAGCGCCTTGCTGTCCTCAATACCTTTTAACTTCTGATAGCGCGTCTCAGCAGCGTTCATCCCCACTGACGCTTTAATGGTATTTCCGCCAATCGTGGGCATTTTCTCGATCAGCACCACGCGTGCGCCATCGTCATGCGCCTGAATAGCAGCAGCGAGACCGGCACCGCCGGTACCAATTACCACCACATCGTAATTGACCGGTGCATTCGGGTTGCCCCCTTCCTCAATCACATACTCTTTGCTGGAGGTCGCCAGCGCACGCGACACCGCTTTTTTCAGCGCCTCGCTTTGCGTAGTGGCCCCGGTAACCGCATCCACGTGCGGACTGTTTGCAACCAGAATGCGCTCGCGCAGGCTGTCAAACGTGCTGGTGAAGTCAACATCCAGCGCCGGATCCGGCACCAGTTCGATGTCAGTGATACGATCGGTATCCAGCGTGACGTTGATTTTCAGCTTCAGCGCTTCCGCCTCTACCTTCGCCTGATACACCCCGGCTTTATATTTACGATGGCCGTCGCTGACGTCGCGGATCATGGCGTCCACCAGCGAGAAGCGCCAGAGCGGTTCCGGAATTGTCAGCGCCTCACGTTTGGTGCTGTCGATGTAGAGTTCAAGGTGTTCATTATTAATAATGCGATCGGCCCAGTTGGGCCAGGCGATACAGGCTTTCCCGACGGCAACCAGATCGAAGCCCGATTCCAGCGCCAGCTCGGCATCCTCTTTATTCACCACGCCGCCGACGCCAATAACCGGAATGCGCGCCAGCTGAGCCGAGCGCTGCGCAATATATTTGGTAATCAGCGGCGTAGGGTCGCTGGTGTCGACAATGGAAGGACGCAGCAGCTGACCAACGGAGAAGTGCACGTAATCAAGGCCACGCGCGGCCAGTTTCTCCAGCAGATAAAGTGTGTCATCCCAGCGGATACCGGGCACCTCAATCTCTTCCGGTGAAAAGCGATAGCCGATAATAAAGTCTGCAGCAGCAAAGCGATCGGCCATCTGATGCGCGATCTCAAGGACTTCCAGCGGAAAGCGCGCCCGGTTATCGCGACTGCCGCCCCATTTGTCATCGCGCTGGTTAGAGTTGGGCGAATAGAACTGCTGGATAAGATAGGTATTGGCGCCGTGAATCTCCACGCCATCAAAACCCGCTTTAATGGCGCGGTTCACCGCATCACCAAATTTTTTGATCATGACATCGACTTCATCCGCGGTCAGCGCCCGGGGCGTGGTGGCCCCTTCGCGCGGCGCGGCGATGGCGCTGGGTGCGACAGGCGTTTTCCCGCCAATCAGCGCCGGCTCAACCATACGACCACCGTGGTAAATCTGCAGGATAGCTTTTGAACCCTGAGATTTGATCGCGTGCGCTATTCTGGCCAGGCCTGGGATTTTGTTATCACTATCAATAGCGATGGCACCAGGAAATGCCGGACCACGATTATCGATAAACGCACACTCTACAATAACGGTGCCGATTGTGCCGGCACGTACCCGGTAGTACTCAACCAGATCGCTGGTGACGCCACCGTCGTAATAGCCGGTACAGGTTGTCATGGGTGCCATTACCAGACGATTTTTCAGCACGGCACCTTTCGGCAAGGTAAGGGGTTTTAACAGCGGGGTAAGCGTGTTCATGATAAGTGACTCCGAAAATCAAAAATGAAATTCAATTCCTGGCAGTGCGACCCGTTTAATAATTAAAGTGGTCCGACTTCATGCTGTAAATATAACATTTAATTTAGTTACATAACTTAAATTATTAGTTTTAAAAATTAAAAGTGAAAGAAGCGAAGTTTCAAAAAGAAGGCGCTAAATGCGTCATGCTAAGTTTCGTTCAAAAGTTGATTAAAATCAAAGATAATCTAAATAGCTTTAATAAATCATATTTTTCAGTAATTTAAAAACCACACCCTGCCCGAAACCCTGAGAAAATCTTGCCAAATCCTGCTCAGCGCCTTTTCTCTTGTCTTGAAAAATCTGTCATAACACTCTAAAAGAAGCGCAGATAAAAATAAGCAAAATATTTTATTGATCTGGATCAAAATAGATATTTTAATTAATCGCATCATAGCGGCATAAATTAGATAATTCGCGAAACAAAATTGCTTTCTTTCTTTAGCAAAAGCGTCATGAAATTCCTGTACTGATGCCGCCATCAGGATCGCCCGGATAAAACGGCCGTCAGTACTGATATCGCATTCTTCTCAACGTGCAGACAAAAACTATGAAACTTTCAACGCAATCGCATGACCCTGCTAAAGCGCCGCCTGCGGCGCCGGGTAAAAAAAATCGCCTGCTGATGCTCTGCCTGCCGGTGCTGGTTTCACTCCTGCTGCTGCTGGTGCCTGCACCTGCCGGACTGGAGCCTTACGCCTGGCACTTTTTTGCTATCTTTGTCGGCGTGATTGTCGGTCTGATTTTTGAGCCATTGCCGGGCGCGGTGATAGGGCTGACCGGCGTGGTGGTCATCGCGCTATTTAGCCAGTGGGTGCTGTTTAGCCCGGCAGAGCTGGCCGACCCGGCATTTAAAACGGCAGCGCAGTCGTTCAAATGGGCAGTCAGCGGCTTTGGAAACTCTACGGTCTGGCTGATTTTTGGCGCCTTTATGTTTGCAGCCGGCTACGATAAAACGCAGTTTGGCCGCCGGCTGGCGCTGATTCTGGTGAAATATCTGGGTCGCCGCAGCCTGACGCTGGGCTACGCCATTACGTTCGCTGACCTGCTGCTGGCTCCGTTTACGCCGTCTAACACCGCACGCAGCGGCGGGACCATCTATCCGATTATTGCCAACCTGCCGCCGCTCTATGGCTCTAAGCCCAATGACCCCAGCGCCCGCAAAATCGGCTCTTATCTGATGTGGGTTGCTATTACCGCAGCCTGTATCACCAGCTCGATGTTTCTCTCCGCGCTGGCCCCTAACCTGCTCGCTCTGGCCCTGGTTAAAAGCGTTACTGGCTTCGATATCAGCTGGGGTATGTGGTTCCTCGCTTTCCTGCCGCTGGGGATCCTGCTGATTCTCACCATGCCACTGCTGGCTTACTGGCTCTATCCGCCGGAAGTCAAAGTAAACGACGAGGTACCGCGCTGGGCTACCGCCGAGCTGGAAAAACTGGGCCGCCTGTCACGCAATGAGATCCTGCTGCTGCTGTTTGTCGTCGCGGCCCTGATGATGTGGATTTTCGCAACCGCCTGGATAGAACCGGCCATGGCCGCGCTGCTGGTGATTGTGCTGATGCTCTGGACAGGCGTACTCAACTGGAACGATATCACCAGCAATAAAGCCGCATGGAATACCTTTGCGTGGTTTGCCACACTGGTTGCGCTGGCGGATGGCCTGGCACGTGTCGGCTTTATTGCCTGGCTGGGCAAAGAGGGTGCGGTGCTGCTGCAGGGTTACGATCCTCAGGTCTCCGCGGTGGTGCTGCTGGTTGCCTTTTATCTGCTGCACTATCTGTTTGCCAGCACCACAGCGCATACCACCGCCCTGCTGCCTGCCATGCTGACCATCGCCGCCTCAATCCCGGGCATCAATATGCCGGTGTTCTGCCTGATGATGTGTACCTCGCTGGGCGTGATGGGCATCATTACTCCTTATGGCACCGGTCCAAGCCCTATCTATTACGGCAGCGGCTATCTGCCGACGAAAGATTACTGGCGCCTTGGCACCATCTTCGGCGCCCTGTTCCTGGTGGCGCTGATGGTTATCGCTTACCCCTGGATGGTAATGATGTTCTGATGATGTTGCCTTGATGTTAAAAAACGCAGCCGCGTCAGCCTGTTTCAGTGTTACTATGCTCGCCAGTCAGCTCCTGTTACGGGCTGGCGAGAGAAAATTGCACTACAGATCGCCTAATTTGCCGCCCGCCGCGCAGGCGGGCAACACGAAGCTAAGTGAGCCAACATGTCGAACAAACCCTTCTATTACCAGAATCCCTTTCCTCTCGCCAAAGATGATACTGAATATTACCTGCTGAGCCGCGAGCACGTTTCGGTTGCCAGTTTTGAGGGCGAAGAGGTGCTGAAGGTTGCGCCGGAAGCACTGACGCTGCTGGCACAGCAGGCGTTTCATGACGCCTCTTTTATGCTGCGCGCCTCACACCAGCAGCAGGTTGCCGCCATCCTTGCGGATGATGAAGCGAGTCAGAATGATAAATATGTCGCGCTGCAGTTTCTGCGTAACTCAGAAATTGCCGCCAAGGGCGTATTACCGACCTGCCAGGATACCGGCACCGCCATTATCATGGGTAAAAAAGGCCAGCGTGTCTGGACCGGCGGCGGCGATGAAGCGGCGCTGTCGCAGGGTGTCTATAACACTTATATCGAAGATAACCTGCGCTATTCGCAGAACGCCCCGCTGGATATGTATAAAGAGGTTAATACCGGCACTAACCTGCCGGCTCAGATCGATCTCTATAGCGTGGATGGCGATGAGTATAAGTTTCTCTGCATCGCTAAAGGCGGCGGTTCAGCGAATAAGACTTACCTCTATCAGGAAACCAAGGCGTTAATCACGCCGGCAAAATTAAAAAACTATCTGATTGATAAGATGATGTCGCTCGGCACCGCTGCCTGCCCGCCCTACCATATTGCGTTTGTCATCGGCGGCACCTCTGCAGAAAGCACGCTGAAAACGGTTAAGCTCGCCTCAACGCACTACTATGACTCACTGCCAACCGAAGGCAATGAGCACGGGCAGGCGTTTCGCGATACGGAACTGGAGCAGGAACTGCTGGAAGCGTCGCAGAAGCTCGGCCTTGGCGCGCAGTTTGGCGGTAAGTACTTTGCCCACGATATTCGCGTGGTCAGGCTGCCGCGTCACGGTGCCTCCTGTCCGGTAGGCATGGGCGTCTCCTGTTCTGCTGACCGTAACATCAAAGCTAAAATCAACCGTGATGGCATCTGGATTGAGAAGCTGGAAGATAATCCGGGCCGCTATATTCCGGAAGCGCTGCGCCAGCAGGGCGAAGGCGAGGTCGTCCAGGTCGATCTTAATCGCCCGATGCAGGATATTCTGGCGCAGCTCTCCGCTTATCCGGTGGCAACCCGCCTGTCGCTGAACGGCACCATTATTGTGGCGCGCGACATTGCTCATGCCAAACTGAAAGAGCGTATTGATAATGGCGAAGGGCTGCCACAGTACATTAAAGATCATCCGGTCTACTATGCCGGTCCGGCAAAAACGCCGGAAGGGCATGCGTCGGGTTCACTGGGTCCGACCACTGCGGGTCGTATGGACTCTTATGTCGATCTGCTGCAGTCGCACGGCGGCAGCATGGTAATGCTGGCTAAAGGTAACCGCAGCAAACAGGTCACTGACGCCTGCCATAAGCATGGCGGCTTTTATCTGGGCAGTATTGGCGGTCCGGCTGCGGTACTGGCGCAGCAGAGCATCAGAAGCCTTGAGTGCGTGGAGTATGCTGAACTGGGGATGGAAGCGATCTGGAAGATTGAAGTGGAAGATTTCCCGGCGTTTATTCTGGTGGATGACAAGGGTAACGACTTCTTCCAGCAGATCCACAATCAGTGCTCTGCCTGCGTAAAATAGCGCGCTGAAGCAGACCCTGTAAAAAATCCGCGGCGATATGCTGCGGATTTTTTTATTTTACAGAGAGTTGTTTGTTACGCGCGCAGCGGCATTTCCCGCGCGGCTTCGCGCTCGGTGCCATACTGTGACGCATCATAAGCGGGCAGATTGACGCTGATAATGTCCTGTTCGACCGCATCCAGCACCTCATCGTGCTGCTCCATAAAGTCATATCCTGCGTTCATGATCTCTCCTTTGCGCAGAGGCGTTTCTCATATCCTGCCCTGCAAAGATGACAGGTTTATGAAAATATAGCCTCTGCAGCGACTGCCGGCACGAAAATCAGAAGAACCCGAGCGGCTCCGTGCTGTAGCTCACCAGCAGATTTTTGGTTTGCTGATAGTGATCCAGCATCATTTTATGCGTCTCCCGCCCGATGCCCGATTTCTTATAGCCGCCAAATGCCGCATGAGCCGGATAGAGGTGGTAGCAGTTAGTCCAGACGCGTCCGGCTTTAATTGCCCTTCCCATGCGGTAAGCGCGGTTGATATCACGCGTCCAGACGCCAGCGCCAAGTCCGTAAATCGAGTCATTAGCAATGGCCAGCGCCTCTGCTTCATCTTTGAAGGTCAGTATGCCTACCACCGGCCCGAAAATTTCTTCCTGAAATACGCGCATGCTGTTATTGCCTTTCAGCAGCGTTGGCTGAATGTAGTAGCCGCCGCTCAAGGCTTCACCAATCTGCTCAACGTTACCGCCGTGCAGCACTTCTGCCCCCTCCTGCTGTGCAATCTCAAGGTAAGAGAGGATCTTATCAAACTGCTGCTGCGATGCCTGGGCACCAATCATGGTTTCCGTATCCAGCGGATCGCCGCGTTTAATGGTTTTGATGCGCTTCATAACGGCCGCCATGAAGGGTTCAAAGATCGATTCCTGCACCAGCGCGCGCGACGGACAGGTACAGACTTCGCCCTGGTTCAGGAAGCCAAGCACAACGCCCTCCGCCGCTTTTTCAATAAAGCTCTCCTCCGCCTGCATGATATCTTCGAAAAAGATATTCGGCGATTTCCCGCCCAGCTCCACCGTCGACGGGATCAGGCTTTTTGCTGCCAGCTCCAGAATATGGCCGCCGGTCGCTGTTGAGCCGGTAAAGGCAATTTTGGCAATGCCCGGATGTGATGCCAGCGCTTCGCCCGCCTCTTTGCCATAGCCGTGCACCACGTTAATGACGCCTGGCGGGACCAGGTCTTTAATCAACTCAACAAACAGCGTGATGGAAAGCGGGGTCTGCTCGGCGGGTTTCAGCACCACACAGTTACCTGCGCCCAGCGCCGGCGCCAGCTTCCAGGCCGCCATCAACAGCGGGAAGTTCCAGGGAATGATCTGTCCCACTACGCCCAGCGGTTCATGAAAGTGATAGGCGGCCGTAAATTCATCAATCTCGGCGGCGCTGCCCTCCTGCGCCCGGACACAGCCGGCAAAATAGCGAAAATGATCTACCGCCAGTGGCAGGTCAGCGGCCAGCGTTTCGCGTACCGGCTTGCCGTTATCCCAGGTTTCGTTGACGGCAATATATTCCAGGTTCTGCTCAAGGCGATCGGCAATTTTCAGCAGCACCAGGGAGCGCGCCTGTGGCGAGGTCTTGCCCCACTGCTCTGCCGCCGCCTGAGCCGCCGCGACCGCGTTATCAATATCTGCCCGGTCGGAACGCGGAAATTCGCCAATTGCACTGCCGTTAACCGGTGAGGTGTTGGTAAAATAGTGACCGTTGACCGGCGCGGCAAACTCGCCGTTGATAAAGTTGCCATACTGCGATTGCAGAGTGATCAGAGAACCCTGTTCTCCCGGAGCAGCGTAACGCATGATATTTCCCCTTACAGAGCGAATGAAATTTAACAACTTTTAAACCGTTAATTAACATTGCGCGATCGTGTCCAGCCTGTCAGGTATACAGGCAGGAAACTGTGAGCGGACGCGGGAAATGGTGTGATGGCAATGCACGATCGCACAGGCCGGAAAAGTCTGAGTTTGGCTTTTCTGCAGCGCAAAAGCGAAACCTGAACGTGATATGTGGTCAATACCCTGCAGACCACAGATTCAGGAGAGAAAGATGCTGGCTTCAGCCCTAACGGCAATGCGGTCCAAAGCAAACTTTGTGCAGCAGTTTATTCGCGATCCGCGCAGAATCGGCAGCGTTACCCCGTCATCAGCGGCACTATGTCGCTGTATGTGTAATGCAGTAGCGTGGGAAAAGAGCCTGCGCGTAGCTGAACTGGGCGCCGGTGATGGCGTGCTGACGCGCCATGTGCTGTCGCATATGGTACCGGCCGCGCAGCTTGACGTGTTTGAAATCAATCCGCAGCTGGCAGCAGAACTCCGTCAGTGGCACGATCCGCGCATGCGGGTTCAGGCACACTCAGCGGAGCTGCTGCAGGGGGAATACGACGCCATTTTTTCCGGCCTGCCGCTGCTGTCGCTGCCTGCAGCTACCCGTCATGCCATCCTGAGCGCGGTGCATAATGCACTGGCTCCCGGCGGGGTATTTGTCCAGTTTCAGTACACCTCGCTCACCCGGCACGATCTGTCGCGCTATTTTGTCTGGCAGCGGCAGCGCGTGCTGAAAAATATGCCGCCCGCCTGGGTCTATCGCTGTCAGCGCTGCGACGTTTCCTGAGCCTGATCCTGAAGCCGTACCTGCTGCCAGAAGCGATGCAGCAGCGTACGTGCCCAGTCAGTATCACCCATTACCGCGCTATCTGGCTCTACGCCAGCCGGTGTACACGCCGTCATGATCTCGCGACTGAACTCCGGGTGAAACTGAACAGAAAATGCCTGCGGTGAATAGCGTAATACCTGACAATCATCCTGCGCTGAGCAGGCCAGAATAGTGGCCTGTGGCGGCGGTGCCAGTACCGACTGACGGTGCGACAGCCACGCGGAAAAGTGCGCCGGTAACCCGTCCAGCCAGGGATCAGAAGCCGTGCGCGTGACGGTCTGCAGTCCGCGCTCCCAGCCGCGAGGATTATCGCCGACCTCACCCCCCAGCGCATAGGCCATCAGCTGATGACCATAGCAGACGCCAAGCAGCGGCAGCTGCGCCTCCATTGCGCCGCGTATCCAGGCCGCAGTGCGCTCACTCCAGCCGGCGTGGTCAGTGACCATCGCCCATGAGCCGCTGAGTATAGCGCCGCCAATCTCCTGCCAGCCCGGCAGCGCCTCACCGCGGTGCGGGCGCACAATAATATAGTCGTCCGGCTGCAGCTGCAGCGCATCAATAAACCACGCAGGCTGTTCGCCAGTTTTTGCCACCACATGCGGGGGCGGGACTTCAAGCTGTATTAACGCCAGGGGTAAAGCATAACGCTCCGTCATCGCCGGCAGGCTCCTCTGCTGCGTTCACTGTGAAGCGTTACTGTGACAGTAAATGCCCGCCCTGTCTTATGTTTTTCCGCACCATGCTTATGCAAAGCGGAGGGCCGGAACAATATATAGTTATTAGTATGTTGTAATTATAAAGCAGCGCTTTTGCGGATGAGTGCTAAACCGTCGGGTTCAGGTGTCCTGTGCCGCAGGCTTCATGCCATTATTAAGCGTAAGTTCATTTTTCTGGTAAGGATAACCGCGTGGCCGTACGGCATTTTTTTCTGATTCTGTTTGTAGTATCCATCTGGGCGTTTAACAACGTGGCGGTTAAATGGGGGCTGCTGGAGCTGCCGCCGCTGTTTCTGACGTGGATGCGCTTTGTTGTGGTCGCCCTGCTGCTGGTGCCCTTTTGCCGCATCACGCGCGCGCAGCTGCCCTGGCTTATTACGCTCGCGTTTACCTTTGGCTTTATGCACTTCTCTTTGCTGTTTGTCGGCATGCGCTACACCGATGCCGGCACGGCGGCTATCGTCGTGCAGCTGGGCACCCCTATTGCGATGCTGCTGGCGATGGCCATTCTGAAAGAGAAGCTGCGGCTGGTGCAGCTGTGCGGCATCGCTATCTCTCTGAGCGGCGTGGCCGTGCTCTCCGGCAGCCCGACTATTCCCGCCTGGTGGGTACTCTGTATCCTGCTGTGCAGCGCGTTTGGCTGGGCGGTCAGCAACATGATTGTCAAAAAGTCGCCGCCTATCAGTCCGCTGACGCTGACCGGCTGGATCTCATTTCTCGCCGTGCCGCTGGTCGGCGCCGCCTCATGGCTGACGGAATCACATCAGTTCAGCGCCCTTAAAGCGGCGGGCTGGCACGGCTGGTTCGGCATCCTTTATAGCGCTATCGCCTCTTCGATTGTTGCCTATACGCTGTGGTACGCCCTGCTGAAAAAATATAATGTCAATCTGATCATGCCCTACTCGCTGCTGACGCCGGTGCTGGCTGTGATCATGGGCGTGACGGTGCTGGGTGACAGTATGAACAGCTTTAAAGTGTTTGGCGCATCGCTGGTGGTGCTGGGCACCGCTATTGCCGTGCTTAACCTGCGCAATCTGCGTATGCACGCGCGTTTCCCGCGGCTGCGCCGGCGTTAGTGCTCTCTGCTGAGCCTGTAGCCGTCAGTATCTGCAGGCGTCGCCCAGGTTTCAGCAATGCATCAGCGCGTCTGCCGGAGACGCGGCTTATCTGCACGAGCCTCCGGCAGCAGCGATCCCTGCCAGCGATTACGCCTGCGGCGTATCGTCTTCGCTCAGCTCGTCATACATCGCCTGAATCGCCTCGCGACTCAGCTCAGCCAGCGTGCGATAAAATGCCGTGGTGGCGTGCGCTTCAACTTTGCCAAGGAATGCGCCGCACCACGGCAGCAGATAAGATTCAAACAGCGCGCGCTGCGCGTCAGATTCATCTTCTGCAGACTGATCTTCAAGCCACGACGCCGCCAGCAGCAGTACGCCAAAGTGATCGGCGGGTGCGTCACTGAGCGGCATGCCGCGCGCGCTGAGAAATGCCCGGATCTCCGCTTCCGGTGCGCCTTCCGGCCACTGAGACGCATAAGGCGGCACGCTGCACTCCTGACCGACAAACAGCGCGTTGTAATCCGCTGCCAGCGCCTGCGGATCGCTGCTCTGCTGCAGACGCGTCAGCAGCGCATCCTGCTCCAGCGGCCACTGTGCCTGCATTTTGCCTTCGCGCAGCAGCGTAAACAGCGGCATCAGCAGCGGATCCTGGGGCTGACGGTTAAACAGGGAGCCGATCACCCGGCAAAGCATAGAAAATTCATTCATCTGGCAGCATTCCTCACTACAACATTAAAAATCCAGTAATTCCGCGATCCGTTTACCGCTGCGCTGCTCCAGAAAGTCGAGCAGGCGGCGCGGCGTGACATTTAACACCCGATCTTCAGGGAAATCCACCTCGCGCGTAATGCGCAGGCAGTGCTCAAAATGCCCCAGCGTAAAGGCGGTATGGGAATCGGAGCCGAAGGCCAGCTGCCCGCCCGCGTCACGCACCGCCTCCGCAATCGCACGGCAGTTGGGTTCGCTGCCCGGACGCGAATGGGTAAACGAGGAGTTATTGATCTCCAGCGCCACGTTGTAGTGGGCTGCGGCTTCGGCAATCGCGCGAATATCTACCGGGAATTTGGGATTGCCCGGATGGCTGATGATATGCACCAGCCCGCCTGCCATCGCGGCGATCATCGCCTCAGTATGGTGCGCTTTGTCGCGCGGCGTGTAGACCGGCTCGTGAAAGCCCGCGACGATCAGATCCAGGGCATCCAGCATCGGCCCGCTGCAGTCGATCTCGCCCTGCTGGTTTTTAATGTTCGCTTCAATTCCGCGCAGGATCCCCACGCCGTCAATAACCCGCGGCCAGATGCGCATATTGATGAAATGCCAGTGGTGCGGCGCATCTGCCATATCAGGGCCGTGGTCGGTAATGGCAAAGAGCTTCAGGCCAGTCTGTTTCGCCTGGGCGACATAGTCATGCAGCGTACTGTAGGCGTGCGTACTGGCTACGGTGTGCATATGCAGGTCAACGGGATACATATTTTGCTCCTTTGAGATAAATTAATAGCCGCGCTGGCGATCCACGCGCCCCGGGGGCTGCTGCCCTTTTTCCAGCTGCTGAATGGCGCTGGCAATAGCGTCCATTGCCTGCTCCGGCAGCGTAATAGCGGCACTGTGGGGCGTGATGGTGACGTGCGGATGCTGCCAGAGCGCATCGTCCGCTGGCAGCGGCTCCTGCTGAAAGACATCCAGCGCGGCGGCGGCAAGTTGCCCGCTGTTAAGCGCTGCCAGCAGGTCCGCTTCAACCACGTGCGCGCCGCGCGCCAGGTTGAGAAAGTGTGCGCCGTGCGGCAACGCGCGCAGGAAATCCGCGTTAATAAGATCGGTGGTTTCCGGCGTGGCGGGCAGCAGATCAATCACGACCTGGCAGCCGGCAAGAAAGTCGTGCAGCGCGGCGTCACCGTGGAAGGCGTGCACGCCAGGCAGGGTTTTCGGCGTGCGACTCCAGCAGCGCAGCGGAAACCCCCATTGCTGCAGGCTTTCCAGCACGCTGCGGCCCAGCACGCCCGCCCCGAGAACACCAATGGTGAAGGTGTCGCGCGCCGGCAGCGGCAGCGGCTGCCAGCAGCGCGCCTGCTGCTGGCGCTGATAGTCAGCAAAGCGACGATACCAGCCCAGCACGCACCAGTTCGCGTACTCCTGCATCTGTTGTGCCATGCCGGTATCTTCCAGGCGGTACAGCGGCACCTGGTCACTCAGCCTGTCAGGATGCTGACGCTGCTGCTGCAGAAGTTCGTCGACGCCCGCTCCCATCGCGAACAGTCCCTTCAGGCTTCGCCCCGCCAGCATTTCCACCGGCGGCGAACGCACAATGGCATAATCTGCGCAGGCATCATCGCCTGGCTGCCACAGCCGGATTTCCGCGTCCGGCAGTCGACGGGCAACTCCCGTAAGCCAGCACTGCGCGTCCATTGACGGGTGATACCAGATAATCTTCATACGCTTCCTCATTTTCTTTCAGCCTCCGGGAAACCACGCGGCGGAGCAAGTAAAAAACGCCAGCGGCAACAATTTCCTGCGCAATTACCCGGCAGCGCTTCACATTTCCATCGCCCTGCAGCGCCGGGCGGCGCGATAGCGACTAAAGTTGGTTGAGTGGTCAATACGTTAGCGAACCACGTTTTCGGACAAGGAGAAAAACCGATGAGAAAAAATGTCATATTTATGCCCGCGCGTCTCTCTCTGCTGCTTACCACTGCCCTGCTGGCAACCAGCACGCTGGCGCATGCCGAAACCGGGAGCCGGATGCTGAGCCAGCCGCCGCAGCCGCCCGATGTACGCCTGGGTCCGCTCTTCAGCGCCGTGCAGAAAGCGCAGTTCTATCCCGATCAGAAAACCTTTGCTGACGCGATCCCGAAATATGATCCTGCCTCGATTCTTGCTGACTGGCAGATGCAAAAAAAGCAGCGCAATTTCGATCTCAAACGCTTTGTTGATATGAATTTCACCCTGCCCAAAGCGCAGGATAAATATGTACCGCCTGCCGGGCAGAGCCTGCGTGAGCACATCAACGGCTTGTGGCCGGTGCTGACGCGCAGTACGCCGGATGCCGGCCAGTATGATTCGCTGCTGCCGCTGCCAAAACCCTACGTCGTGCCAGGCGGACGTTTCCGCGAGGTCTATTACTGGGACAGCTATTTTACCATGCTGGGCCTGGCAGAGAGCGGCAACTGGGATCGCGTACAGGACATGGTCGATAACTTTGCCACTGAGCTCGATCGCTACGGGCATATCCCTAACGGCAACCGCAGCTATTATCTCAGCCGGTCGCAGCCGCCGTTCTTCAGCCTGATGGTGGACCTGCTGGCAACGCATAAAGGCGATGAGGTTTACCGGCATTACCAGCCGCAGCTGCAGAAGGAGTATGACTACTGGATGGCGGACAGCGACAGCGTGGCGGCCGGTCATGCCAGCAAGCGGGTGGTGAAATTGTCCGATGGTACCCTGCTCAATCGCTACTGGGACGCACGCGACGTGCCGCGTACCGAATCCTGGCTGGATGATGTAAAGACAGCTGAAAAAACACCGGAACGTGACAAGCCGCAGCTCTGGCGCAACCTGCGCGCCGGCGCGGCGTCAGGCTGGGATTTCAGCTCGCGCTGGTTTACCGATGCGCATCATCTCGCCTCTATCCGTACCACAGAGCTGGTGCCGGTTGATCTCAACAGCCTGCTGTTCCATCTGGAACAGACGCTGTCAAAATCAGCCAGACTGGCAAAACAGGATGACAAAGCGAAAGCGTTTGCCGCGGCAGCCGAAAAACGCCAGGCAGCGATTAATCGTTACCTGTGGGATGAGAAACAGGGCTGGTATGCCGATTACGATTTCAGTAAAAAACAGGTTCATAACCAGCTGACGGCTGCTTCTCTTTTCCCGCTCTATATGCAGCTGGCCGGGGATAAACAGGCTGAGCGTACCGCTTCTGCTGTGGAAAAACAGTTGCTTAAACCCGGTGGTCTGGTGACAACCACGGTCAATAATGGCCAGCAGTGGGATGCACCCAATGGCTGGGCACCGCTGCAGTGGGTAGCAGTAGAAGGGCTGGAGCATTACAATCAGCCACAGCTGGCACGCCAGATTGGCCAGCGCTTCCTGCAAAACGTTCAGCAGACCTATGACAAAGAGCATAAGCTGGTGGAAAAATATGTGGTTGAGGGCGCGCAGCTGGGCGGCGGTGGCGGCGGTGAATACCCGCTGCAGGATGGCTTCGGCTGGACCAACGGCGTGACGCTGATGCTGCTGGATAAATATTGCCCGAAAGAAAAAACCTGTAACAGCGCCAGCGACATACCTGATATGCCGGCGCTGCAGCGCGCGAATTGATTTCGCGCTGGCTATAGCCGAAAAAAAACCGCGGCCCGGAGGCCGCGGTTTTTTTATACGGGCAGAGTTAACTGCGCACTTTGCGGTAGATAAACAGCACCACAATGGCACCGATCACCGCCACAACAAAGCTGCCGAAGTTAAACCCGTCAACTCTGCCGAAACCAAACAGGGTACTGATCCAGCCGCCGACAACCGCACCGATGATACCCAGTACCACGGTCAGGATGAAGCCGCCGCCATCTTTACCTGGCATAATCCACTTAGCGAGAATACCGGCGATCAGACCAAAAATAATCCATGAAAGAATACCCATTTGTTGCTCCTTACGTTATGAATCAAGGTGTTCACTGCGATAAGTATAGACGGTTTTTTTTTACCTGCAGCGCAACTGCCGCTTTAATCAGCAGCCAGCCGCTAAAGCTTCAGCGCGTAACGCCGATAATCGTTACATAACGACGATAAGCGCAGCAGCGGGGAGCAGGATGTGAAAGACGCCGATAACGAACAGTATCTCAAACGAGGTACGTTAGCGGTTTTGAATGTGATGAGGGATCTGTCGCGCTATCAAACTCCCCTGATGGTAACGTTTAATCGCGGACAGTTTATCAGCCGTCTGCTGGTTGCCGATGAAGAGTGCATTATTTTCGATCTGGGCAGCAATGCATTGAGCAATGAGTGGGTGCTGGAGAGTCCCGACTTCAACGTTTGTGCAGAGACCTACGGTGCCAAAATTGAGTTCACCCTGGCCGCCCTGTCGCTGGTTGAATATGAAGGATTGCCCGCGTTCAGTGCCCCGCTGCCGGCGTGCGCCTGGCAAATCCAGCGCCGCGAATTTTTCCGCATTAACGCCCCGCTGGAGCCGGCTTTCTGGTGTTATACCCACTGGCCGGATGGCAGCCCGGCGCGCTTTCGCCTGCAGGATCTTTCGCTGGGCGGGGTCGGGGTATTACCGGAAGGGACACTGCCGGAAGACCTTGCCCGTGGTGATACGTTCCGCCAGCTGCGGGTCGAGCTGGGCGAGTTTGGTCAGTTTGAGGTCACCGCAGAGCTGCTGCATATTGGCGAGCGCAGCGTAGTACGCAAAGGCGAAGCCTGCGTCATACCGCGGCTGAGCTTTCGTTTCACGGCAATTGAACCGGTGCAGGAACGCCAGCTGCAGCAGGTGATCTTTGCCCTTGAACGCCTGGCACGCGATAAAGTGAGTCGCTTTCAGTAACTGCCGCTGCGCCTGCAGGATATCTCAGCCAGGCTATGCTTCTCCTTGCCCTTTATTTTAACCAGCGCCCGGCAAGGAGAACCTCCCCCATGGAAAACTGGCTTTCAGCCTCTGGCTGGCAACGCATTTTTCTTAATCAAACCATCTGGATCAACAGCGCCATCATCCTCTTTGGCACCCTTATCGTCTGGTGGCTGTTGCGCACCGCTATCCGCTTTGTTTCTAACCGTATTGCGCACTACAGCGAACAGCGCCACGTGCGCTTCACCGCCATTCTGGTTGAGATCCTGCGCAGCACCAGCCAGTCGCTGCTGCTGATCTTTTCTCTGCTGATTTCGCTGAAATTTGCTGACCTGCCGGCAAACTGGAGCGTGGCAATTGCCCACAGCTGGTTCCTCGCCCTGATTCTGCAGTTCACGCTGTGGATTGACTGCGGCATCCGTCTATGGCTGAAAAGCATGCTGCGCGATCCGCTGCACGTGCGCAATCCGGTCACCACCGTGATCCTCGGCATTCTGCTGCGGGTGGTGGTATGGGTGATGATGCTGCTGGCGATCCTCTCCAACATGGGGATCGACATTACTGCCCTGGTGGCCAGTTTAGGCGTCGGCGGTATTGCCATTGCGCTGGCGATTCAGACCGTGCTGAGCGATGTGTTTGCGTCGCTGGCGATCGGCTTTGACAAACCGTTTGAGCACGGTGATTTTATTGTGTTTGGCGATATCGCGGGCTCCATTGAGCATATCGGTCTGAAAACCACGCGTCTGCGCAGCCTCGGCGGCGAGCAGATTGTCTGCTCAAACACCATTCTGTTACAGCAGACGATCCACAACTATAAACGTATGCAGCAGCGACGCATCGTGTTTAAGTTTGGTATTAACTACGGTACGCCGGCGGAGAAAGTGCGGCAGATTGGCGGCATGGTGAAAACCATCATTGAAGGCGTGCCGGATACCCGTTTTGACCGCGCGCATTTTCTCTCGTTTGATGAGTCGCAGCTTACGTTTGAAGTGGTCTACTTTGTGCTGAGTGCGGATTACAATGTCTATATGGATATTCAGCAGGAAATTAACCTGCAGCTGATGGCGCAGCTGGAGCAGAAGCAGATCCGCTTCGCCTTCCCGATGCGGCGCGTAGAGTTTACCGGTGGCGTGCTGCCGCGTATCAATCTCAGCGATGCGTCAAACGAAGCACCGGCACAGGGTGCGCAGCGTTAAGCTGCGCACCGCGCGCTAGCCAATCGTGCGGTAGGCCGTGGTCACTTTCCACAGATAGCGCGGTGCCTGCGCTGCCGGATGGTTGTTTTGTACATGCTGATAAAACTCATCCGGCGACATCGCGTTAATCATCGCAATGGCGCGCTCGCGATCGCGTGAGAACGTGCGCAGCAGCGCGCCGGCACCGTTGGCATAGGAGACAATGGTGGCGTAGCGCAGCGTCAGCGGATCGCGGATACCGGCCAGCGCAGACTCCTGCAAAATGCGCAGATAGGCGACACCAATATCGATGTTTCTGGCCGGATCGCGCAGCTCAGCTGTTGAGGGCTGCCCGTGACGTCCCTGCACGCGATAGACTTCGCGCCCCGCCGTCGAGGCTTTGATCTGCATCAGTCCTACCGCGTTAGAGCGGCTGACTGCCGCAGGATTGCCGCCCGATTCGACACTGATAATGGCGCTGATTAACTTCTCATCAACGCCATAATGAGTGGCAGCATCTTCTGTAAACAGCGCCCAGGCATCATTAATTTTCGAGGGCGGAGCCTGAGTGAGAGGCGTATTGCGCTCAGGCACTCTGGGTTTTTCCGGTTCACTGGCGCAGCCTGCCAGCAGTAAAGCAGAGAGCATAAGTAGTCGAAATTTCACTGTTTTTCAGGTTCCGCTATAAGAGAGGCGCAGGCTATCATAGCCATGACGGCCAGCAGTAAAATTACCGTTAATCTGAAAATAGCAAAATTCATTATGCTGTCGTGACGCTGTTCACGCAGTTTGTCACTATGAACCCTTCAGTACAGAGCAGGAAAAGCGCGATGCACCCAGCCCGTTCCTTTCGTTTGATCGCCCCTTCTGGCTATTGCCACAACCAGGACGCCGCCCGGCGCGGCATTGAGCGGCTTCAGCACGCAGGCCACCGGGTAGAGAATAGCGCAGTCGTTACCCGCCGCTTTCAGCGCTTTGCCGGTACGGACGCGGAACGGCTGGCGGATATCAATGCACTGGCCGCGCCAGACACGCTGCCGGATATTATTCTGGCGGTGCGCGGCGGCTACGGTGCCACCCGCCTGCTGGATAAGCTGGATTATAGTGGTATTGCGCAGCGCCTGAGCGGTGAGCCAGTCGCGCTGTGCGGCCACAGTGACTTTACCGCTATTCAGCTGGCCCTGCTGGCTCAGACCGGTCTGATGAGCTTCAGCGGCCCGATGCTGGCCGGTAATTTTGGTGCGGATGACGTCTCAGCGTTTACCGACCATCATTTCTGGCAGGCAATCTCCGCCCCGGAACTGATGCTGAACTGGCGGAGTGAAAGCCCGGACCGCGGCCGCTGGCAGGGCCGCCTGTGGGGCGGCAATCTGGCGATGATCTGCACGCTGATTGGCACGCCCTGGCTGCCACAGATCGAAGGAGGCATTCTGGTAATTGAAGATGTTAATGAACACCCGTTTCGCATTGAACGCATGCTGCTGCAGCTGCAGCAGTGCGGTATTCTCGCGCGGCAGCAGGCAATTGTTACCGGTAGTTTTACCAGTACGTCACTCAGCGCCTATGATAACGGCTTCGGTTTCGACACTGTCTGGCAGCGTCTGCGCGATGAGTATCAGCTGCCGGTAATAAGCGATCTGGCGTTTGGTCATGCGCCCGATACCGTCACGCTGCCGCTGGGTGCACATGCTACGCTTGATATTGATGCCGGCGACGCGCGGCTCAGCATCACCGGACATCCGGTGCTGCGATAATATTGTCTGCAGGAGATCGCCCTCTGAAGCCGCTTTATGAAGACTTATGGATCTCCACGCCGGAATTCCCTGCCGAAGAGACCGCTAATGACCTGATGATGCATGGCTTTATGCTACGGCATCCGCGCGGCAACCTGCTGATTGGCCGGGTGGAAAATCCGCTCGATCATGAGTTTCTGGCGGAGGCAGGCGGCGTTATACGCCATTACCTTACGCACTGGCATGAAGCAGCACCCGGTGCACGGCTGATTCAGCAGCGCTTCAGCAGCGCGCTTTACTGCCACAGCCGATCGCTGGGACCCGTTAGCCTGGTGGTTGAACCGGATGAAACCTTTACCCGGCGGGAGGTGCATTTTGGTGATTTTCATCTGCTGCCCACGCCAGGTCACACGCCGGGCAGCAGCAGCTATCTCTATCACTCCCCGCTCGGACAGACCTATCTGTTTGTCGGCGATACCCTTACCTGCGACTACAACCGCTGGATCAGCGTATTAAAGCCTGACAGTAACCCGGCCGAGCTGCGGCAGTCGCTGGAACTTTACCGTACGCTGCGACCCGATGTGGTGCTGATGAGCACTACGCGCGGCCACCTCTCGTGGGTAAAAACGGATCTGTCCGGCTGGCTGGCGGCGATTGACGAAGCGGAGCAGTCGCCGCTGGATCTGCGACAGCAGCCGCTGCTGTAATCAGAGAACTTTGGTCAGGTAGTGGCGCTGGTGATGACGCGGATAGTTATCCAGGCTGAACCGGAGCTGATAACCCTGTTTTTCGTAGAACGGGCGCGCCTGAAAGCTTGCCGTATCCACCTGCGCATAGAGACAACCCCGCGCCCGCGCTTCGTTCTCTGCCGCCGTTATCAGCCGGGTGCCGGCGCCCTGCCCGCGCAGCGCGTCACTGACCCACAGCATGTCGATACGCAGCCAGTTACCACAGGTTGATCCTGTCAAACCTGCTATTTTCCCGCCGCCTGCATCATGAATAAACACGCCCAGCGCTTTGATCTCGCTGACATCAATAAAGCGGCTGTTGAAAGCATTGAGGCCCAGTCTGATGTCGTCGAGATCCTGCGCAGTAACGCTGTCGGTAACGCTGAGTGACATGGTGTTGTTCCTGTGCGGTGTTAAGAAGAGGCGTGCTGACGATCGTCATAACGATCGAGAGAGACGATGGCGGCATCACGCTTCACTGAACGCTGACAGGGAACCAGTTTGTCGCTCTGCGCATAAACGAAAAAGGTTTCACCGCTCTCTTTATTGATGACCAGTCGATCCCCGTTGCGGAACCGCGTGATGGCCACGCTGTCGCCACCCTCAAGGTGGAGACGCTGTTGTCCGGCGGCCACCTGAAAATGTCGCTGCGGCCACATCAGCGTGCTGAGTCCGTAACTGGCGCGGGATACCGTCATGGTGGCCCGCCCCGCACAGGTGATCTGAAATTCACTTTCGCTCCAGGCCGGAGCAATCTGACAGGCCATCAGGCCCGCGGCTATGACCAGAATTTTCATGCTGTTTTTCGCCTGAGTGTGATGTAGAGGTCGCAGGGTAACACAGCGGGAAGCAGATTAATGCGTGGCGTGCTGCGACTCAGGGCTGGCGCGCTGAGTCGCAGCATAGCCATAAAGCAGGAGTAAAGCCGATATCGCATCGGCCTGACGTTTACTCAGCGGCCACCTGAGCTGCCACCAGCATCAATGCCAGTCCGGCATCTTCTGGATCGAATTTATGCATAACATCGTGGATCGCCGTGACACAGTTCATGACCTGTTTTTTCTTATCGGCATCCAGCTGATCTATCGCCTGCTGAAGAATCATTAAGCTGGCTTCTTCTTCTCTCATTAATTTACCCTATCTTATACTTGCCTGGTGCACTGCGCTGGCAAGAATACCGTTTATCTGCTATCAAAGTCACCCCCTTAACTTGCCTACCGCTTAACACTTAAACAAATCCCAAATGGGAAGTGCAGCCAGACCTGCTATGCTCATAGCAGCGTTAGGCATTGTCGTGCCACTGTCAGACAGGGAAAGAACCAGGATCAGGACCATGTTAAGACTGACTTATTGCATCATTATTATTGCGCTGACGGGCTGCAGTTCGACCCCGAAAGGAATCGATTGTCCCGGTGAAGTGACCACGATTTATGGTCAGTCACTGGGCAATACGCACGCCTGGATCTTCGACCTGGCTAACGCCTTTTCTGTTCAGCGTGACAACGTCACGGTCAGCAGCGGCCCTCTTCGCTCCACTGACCGCTTTCGCTATGTCCCCTCTGCAATTACTGCTGAAGGTTTTTACGCACAGCGCCTGAGCGACAAACAGTTCCGCCTTATTAATCCCTATGAAAACACGATGATCACCTGGCAGTGTCCATAGCCCGTGCACCCCGCAGCGGGATAGTTTATTGTCAGGGTTTATGCTTCCGGCAGATACCGAAAATGGAAAAGAGTCTCGATAACAACGGCTACATCGATTTCCCCTTCCCGGTCACAACCAATGAAGATGGCTCAGTTAACCCCAGCGGCTTTGATCTGACGCAGCAGCCTGAGCGGATTGATGAAATCAAAGCGGGTAAAGATTCTGAAAATATGCGCCGGCTGCTGGAAGAGGTGAACCTGCAGGAAGGGCTTTTTATGACGCTCGCCTGCGATCGTCAGCAGCGTCCGGACCGCGTATGCGGATTTATCGACATCGCCTTTCGTCCGGATGTGGTGCATACGCATGACGAAGCAGAAGAGCTGGAAGCGCGGTTTGAGCACTACCTCGGCTGTCAGGAGAACCAGCATGAGATGCCTGCCGGCACGCTGGTTAACTATGCGCGCGCCGTGCTGGACTGGGGCTGGTCACCGCTGCATCTGCGCCAGCAACACTATGAGAAAATCACCGTCCGGTTTTACTGTCAGCAACCCGAGGATGCTGAGTGGTGTTTCGACCATTTGCGCCATTTTCTGGTAAGCTGGTATCCCGCCTGGCGCTGCCGTCAGAGATAAACTGTACCTAAACAAAAGCCTCGCCACAGAGATTGTTACATAACCTTTACCGCTGTCAGGTTGCCGGTCCGTCATTCTCTGACTACGCTGAAAGTGACATTCACCACTATCAGGGAGTCAACATGACTGACAAAGCGGAAGCAAAATTGAATGAAGCAGCAGGTGCAGTTCAGGAAAAATTTGGCGAACTGACGGGTTCCTCCCGTCATCAGGCAAAAGGTGCAGCACGGCGCTATCCGGCGCAGGCCAGCTACGCCGTACAGGATGCAGCTGACTGCGTGGTGAGGTCGGTCCGTGATAACCCGACTACGGGTCTGGCGGTGGCTGCCAGCATCGGCGTGATCGTCGGTTTCCTGCTGGGCCGCAAATAATCTGGTCAGCGGGGTCCCGGCCCCGCTGCTCCTGCCGTCACGCGGCCGCGCGCCGCGCTTTAAAACGGGCAACCATCGTACGCAGCGCCTGATAAATCAATCCCGCATACAGACTCATCACCACCGCCATACCGGGCTCTTTTCCCTGCGCCTGCCATGAGACAAACCACATAAATACGCCCCACAGCAGTGAAAAAATCAGCCAGCCTTTAACAAACTTCACAATACCCTGCATAGTGTCTCCCCCGAAACTGAGCGCTGACGATAGCGGCTTCTTCGGCAAAAGGCACGGCCATCAGGCTCAGGATGTTAACTGCTTCAAACTATGCGACTGGCTGACACCAATGTTGCCCGGGTAATTACCTGATGCCGCTCGTCAGTCAGGCGGGCTTAGTGGTATAACTGCAGCCGGCAGTCAGCGGTACTGAACTATTTTCTGACTGACACCGCAATTGCGCACGCGTCGCTTATCGCCCCGTACGGCTTTATGCTTGAATTCCCGCCACCCCGGACCGGCTACTGATTAACATGAGCTACTTCTATACATTCCAGAATTTTCTTGCCGGTGACACGGCGCTTGCGGCCACGGTCAGTCTGCTACTGTTGATAGCGGCGGCGATGATTGCGCACTTTATCTGCAAATTCTTTATCGTAAAGATGGTGCGTAACGTCTTTTTCAGCGCGCATAAAAACCAGGTGCCGCTGGATAAAGATGTCCGCCTGTCGGAAAAACTCTCAAATTTTATCCCGGTTATCATTGTTTACTATCTGCTGCAGTTTATGCCGGGCCTGCCGCAGCATCTGCAGATTGCAGTCAAAACCATCTGCGGCATTCTGTTTTTTATCTATCTCTCGCTGTTCTTTACAGAAATACTGGAGATCATCAACATCTCCTATACCAAAAAGTCGCGGCGTAAAAATCACTCGATCAAGGGCTATATTCAGGTCGGTAAAATCCTGGTGCATATCCTCTCGGCGATCATGATCCTGGCGATTATGTCGAATAAGTCGCCTGTGATTATTATCTCCAGTCTGGGTGCAGTGGCAGCCGTACTGATGCTGGTATTTCAGCACACGCTGCTGTCGCTGGTGGCCAATATTCAGGTGTCATCAAATGATGTGTTGCAGCTGGGCGACTGGATTGAAATGCCGGATAACGGTATCAGCGGGGAAGTCATCGACATTGCGCTGCACACCATTACTATCCGCAACTGGGATAACACGCTATCGCGCATTCCCACGAAGAATTTCCTGACCGAGACGTATACCAACTGGCAGGCGATGTTCTCCTCCGGCGCGCGGCGCATCATGCGCAGCTTCTATCTCGATCAGACCTCAATTCGCTTTCTGGACCATGAGCTGATACAGCAGATGATGCAGATACGTGGTGTCAGTGAGCAGCTTTCTGTGCTGATGGATGGACGTGAACCCAGCGCACCCGGCGACCGCTGGTTTGCCGAAAATGGCCTGACAAACCTCACCGTTTTTCGTAAGTATCTGACCGCCTGGCTGACGCAGCGCGATGATATTAAGAAAGATATGTATATTGTGGTCCGGGCACTTAAACCCTCGCCGGAAGGGTTACCGGTTGAGGTCTACTGCTTTACCTCTTCCGTCATGTGGGCTGATTATGAGGATTCACAGTCAGCGATATTTGAATATATTTATGCCATTGTCGGACAGTTCGCACTGCGGATTTACCAGCATCCGGGCGGCCACGATTTCTGGCGACTGTCGCAGGCGCGTGATGAGACGCTGCGTCCGGGCGATGCTGCAGGCGAATAAAAAAAACGGGAGCCAGTGGCTCCCGTTTTATGCTCTGCCTGAAGCAGATTACATGTTGCTGATGATCGCGTCACCAAACTCTGAACATTTCAGCAGTTTAGCGCCATCCATCAGACGCTCGAAGTCGTAGGTCACGGTTTTAGCCGCGATTGCGCCTTCCATACCTTTGACAATCAGGTCTGCGGCTTCAAACCATTCCATATGACGCAGCATCATTTCTGCCGACAGGATCACTGAACCCGGGTTCACTTTATCCTGACCCGCATATTTTGGTGCGGTCCCGTGCGTGGCTTCAAACAGCGCGCACTCGTCACCGATGTTTGCGCCAGGTGCGATACCGATACCGCCAACCTGTGCCGCCAGGGCGTCAGAGATGTAGTCACCGTTCAGGTTCATACAGGCAATAACATCATATTCGGCCGGACGCAGCAGGATCTGCTGCAGGAAGGCATCTGCAATCACATCTTTAACAATGATCTCTTTGCCGGTGTTTGGATTGTTGAATTTCATCCACGGACCACCGTCGATCAGCTCACCACCAAACTCCTCTTTCACCAGCTGGTAGCCCCAGTCTTTGAAAGAACCTTCGGTGAACTTCATGATGTTGCCTTTGTGGACCAGCGTCAGCGAATCACGATCGTTAGTGATGGTGTATTCAAGCGCGGCACGCACCAGGCGTTTGGTACCCTCTTCTGAGCACGGCTTCACGCCGATACCACACTGCTGCGGGAAGCGAATTTTCTTCACGCCCATCTCTTCGCGCAGGAATTTGATCACTTTGTCCGCTTCCGGCGTACCCGCTTTCCATTCGATACCCGCGTAGATATCTTCGGAGTTCTCGCGGAAGATCACCATATCGGTCTCTTCCGGGCGTTTAACCGGGCTTGGCGTGCCTTTGTAGTAGCGTACCGGACGCAGGCAGACGTAGAGATCCAGCTCCTGACGCAGCGCTACGTTCAGCGAGCGAATACCGCCGCCAACTGGCGTGGTCAGCGGGCCTTTGATGGCTACGCGATACTCTTTGATTAAATCCAGAGTTTCCTGCGGCAGCCAGACATCCTGGCCGTAAAGTTCTGTTGATTTCTCACCAGTAAAGATTTCCATCCAGGAAATTTTACGCTCGCCGTTGTAGGCTTTCTTCACGGCAGCATCAACCACTTTCAGCATGACCGGGGAAACGTCAACGCCGATACCATCACCCTCGATATAAGGAATGATTGGGTTATGCGGGACATTCAGTTTGCCCTGATCAAGGGTGATTTTCTGACCTTCTGCCGGAACAACTACTTTGCTTTCCATTAACCTCTCCTTCGAGCGATTTTTTGTTAATGATTTGTAAGATGCGGGTCAATACTACTTGAATATTTCCCCTACGCCAATCACCGTAGTTTCGCGTTATAATGCGCCGATTGTTACTTACTGCAAAGCTCATGCGAAAAACATCTCAGAAAATTCACCCACCTAAACGCACCGCGGTCTCCCGCCATGCTACACGCCGCCCGACACGTGCGGCCGGCCCGCGCCGTGTAATTTTATTTAACAAACCCTTTGATGTGCTGCCACAATTCAGCGATGACGCCGGGCGCCGCACGCTGAAAGACTTTATTCCGGTCAGTGACGTCTACGCTGCAGGCCGTCTGGATCGTGACAGCGAGGGGCTGATGCTGCTGACCAACGATGGCGCGCTGCAGGCGCAGCTCACCCAGCCCGGCAGACGTACGGGTAAAATCTACTTTGTTCAGGTCGAGGGCGTGCCGCAGGAATCAGATTTATCCCTGCTGCGCAGCGGCGTTGTGCTTAACGACGGCACAACGCTGCCAGCAGGTATTGAGCAGGTCAGCGAGCCGGACTGGCTCTGGCCGCGCACGCCGCCGGTGCGCGAGCGCAAAACGATCCCGACCAGCTGGCTGAAAATCACCCTGTACGAAGGGCGTAACCGGCAGGTACGACGCATGACGGCGCATATCGGTTTCCCGACCCTGCGCCTGATCCGCTTTGCGCTGGGAGACCATCAGCTTAACGGTATTGCTCCCGGCGAGTGGCGCGATATCAGCGCTGAATTTCAATAACCGCAGGTTAATCAAAGCGAGTGAACGATGTTTAAACCTCATGTAACCGTTGCCTGTCTGGTGCAGGCGCAGGGTAAACTGCTGGTAGTCGAGGAGCGCGTCGCCGGACGCATTACCTGGAATCAGCCAGCGGGTCATCTGGAAGCGGATGAGACGCTGCAGGAAGCGGCACGGCGTGAGCTGTATGAAGAGACCGGCATCCGCGCGGAGCTGGACTATTTTCTCGGCGTGCAGCAGTGGATTGCGCCGGACAAGACACCTTTTGTGCGTTTTCTCTTTGGCATTGATCTGCCAGTAACTTGCGTGACCACGCCGCTCGACAGCGATATCGATTGCTGCTGGTGGCTGGCGCCGGAGCAAATTCTTACGTCCGATCAGTTACGTTCGCCGCTGGTCGCGGAGAGCATACGGCTGTGGCAACAGGGTGCGCGCTACCCGCTGCAGCTGGTGGCGCCGTTCAACTGGCCGTTTCACAAAGGTGCGCATACCGTGACTCCATGATAGAATGCGCCGCCTGTTTTACTGTAATTAAGAGTGCGTCATGTCTGACAACAGCCAGAAAAAAGTAATCGTCGGAATGTCCGGCGGCGTCGATTCTTCCGTTTCCGCGTGGCTACTGCAGCAGCAGGGCTATCAGGTTGAAGGCCTGTTCATGAAGAACTGGGAGGAGGATGACGGCGAGGAGTATTGCACCGCCGCAGACGATCTGGCTGACGCACAAGCCGTGTGTGACAAGCTCGGCATAAAACTGCACAAAATTAACTTTGCGGCTGAATACTGGGACAATGTGTTTGAGCATTTTCTCGACGAATACAAAGCGGGGCGCACGCCCAATCCCGATATTCTCTGCAACAAAGAGATCAAATTTAAGGCGTTTCTTGAATTCGCTGCCGACGACCTTGGCGCAGATTATATCGCTACCGGCCACTATGTGCGTCGGGCCGATGTGGCAGGCAAAAGTCAGCTGCTGCGCGGACTTGATGGCAACAAAGACCAGAGCTATTTCCTCTACACCCTGAGCCACCAGCAGATCGCCCAGAGCCTGTTCCCGGTCGGGGAACTGGAAAAACCGGAAGTGCGCCGCATTGCCGAACAGCTGGATCTGATTACCGCGAAGAAAAAAGATTCGACCGGTATCTGCTTTATCGGTGAGCGTAAATTCCGCGATTTCCTCGGGCGTTATCTGCCTGCGCAACCAGGCGAGATTGAGACAGTTGACGGTGACATTGTCGGTGAGCATCAGGGGCTGATGTATCATACGCTCGGCCAGCGTAAAGGTCTGGGCATTGGCGGCCGTAAAGAGAGCAATGACGATCCCTGGTATGTGGTGGACAAAGATGTCGCGCGCAACCGGCTGATTGTCGCGCAGGGTGGTGACCATCCGCGCCTGATGTCAGTCGGCCTGATTGCCCAGCAGCTGCACTGGGTCGATCGTCAGCCTGTAACCGCCCCGCTGCGCTGCACGGTTAAAACCCGCTACCGCCAGAGCGATATCCCGTGTGAAATCCTGCCGCTTGGCGACGATCGCATTGAGGTGCGTTTTGATGAAGCGGTTGCTGCGGTGACGCCGGGCCAGTCTGCGGTGTTCTATCTGGACGACGTCTGCCTCGGTGGCGGTATTATTGAGCAGCGCCTGCCGCTGCCAGACGCCTGAAACGGCGCCGCTGATTTTTCTGCAGGAGTAGAGCGTGGCTAAAAATTTTTATGATATTACGCTGGCGCTGGCGGGCATTTGCCAGGCCGCACAGCTGACGCAGCAGCTGGCACATCAGGGTCAGTGCGACAGCGCAGCGCTGCAGGTGTCCATGCGCAGCCTGCTTGATCTCAATCCCGCTTCCACGCTGGCGGTGTATGGTAATGACGAAGCCAATCTGCGCCTGGGTCTGGAGACGTTAATGGCGGTGCTGAACAGCGGCAGCCGCCAGGGTGCCAGTGCTGAAATGACGCGCTACACGCTGGGTCTGATGGTGCTGGAGCGCAAGCTCAGCGGCAACAAAACAGCGCTGGCGACGCTGGCACAGCGCATTAGCCAGCTCGATCGCCAGCTGGCGCACTACGGCCCCGAATCCGATACCATCACCAGCGCCATGGCGGGTATCTATGTCGATGTTATCAGCCCGCTGGGTCCGCGCATACAGGTTACCGGCTCACCGCAGGTGCTGCAGAATACTCAGGTACAGAACAAAGTACGCGCTGCGCTGCTGGCGGGGATCCGTTCAGCGGTGCTCTGGCAGCAGTGTGGCGGTGGCCGCCTGCAGCTGATGTTCTCACGCCAGCGTCTGCTGAATGAAGCCAACGCTATTTTATCCCGGCTGGGTCCGGCGTATTAAGCGCCGCCCTGCCCTCATCTGTTAACGTTTCAGGAGTTGCACTGATGGAATTATCCTCTCTGACCGCCGTCTCACCCGTTGATGGCCGTTACGGCGATAAAGTCAGCCCGCTGCGCGCCATTTTCAGTGAGTTTGGTTTACTGAAATTCCGCGTGGAAGTGGAAGTTCGCTGGTTACAGAAACTGGCTGCGACCGCAGAGATCAGGGAAGTTCCTGCATTTGATGCCGACGCAAACGCTTTCCTTGATGCGATTGTCAGCAATTTTAACGAAACTGACGCCGCACGCATCAAAACGATAGAGCGCACCACCAATCATGATGTGAAAGCGGTTGAGTACTTTCTGAAAGAGAAAGTGGCTGATGTCCCTGCGCTGCAGGCGGTCTCTGAGTTCATCCACTTTGCCTGCACCTCTGAAGATATCAACAACCTCTCCCATGCGCTGATGCTGGAAACCGCCCGCCGCGACGTCATCATGCCTTACTGGCAGAAGATCATCACCGCGGTGAAAGGACTGGCGCAGGAGTATCGCGACATCCCGCTGCTTTCCCGTACGCATGGCCAGCCTGCTACGCCGTCAACCATGGGCAAAGAGATGGCCAACGTGGCCTACCGCATGGAGCGTCAGCTGCGTCAGCTGGGCAACATTGAGGTGCTGGGCAAAATCAACGGCGCCGTCGGCAACTACAATGCGCACATTGCGGCTTATCCGGAAGCGGACTGGCATCAGATCAGCGAAGACTTTGTGACCTCGCTTGGCATCACCTGGAACCCTTACACCACGCAGATTGAGCCGCACGACTACATTGCAGAGCTGTTTGACTGTATGGCGCGTTTCAACACTATCCTGATCGATTTTGATCGCGATATCTGGGGCTATGTTGCGCTGAACCACTTTAAACAGAAAACCATTGCCGGCGAAATTGGCTCCTCGACGATGCCGCACAAGGTCAACCCCATCGATTTTGAAAACTCTGAAGGTAATCTGGGTCTGGCAAACGCGGTGATGCAGCACCTCGCCAGCAAGCTGCCGGTTTCGCGGTGGCAGCGCGATCTCACCGACTCAACCGTTCTGCGCAACCTCGGCGTCGGCGTCGGCTATGCGCTGATCGCCTATCAGTCCACGCTGAAAGGCATCTCCAAACTGGAGGTGAATCGCGATCGCCTGCTGGATGAGCTGGATCACAACTGGGAAGTGCTTGCCGAACCGATTCAGACCGTGATGCGCCGTTACGGCATCGAAAAACCTTATGAAAAGCTAAAAGAGCTGACGCGCGGCAAGCGCGTGGACGCGGCGGGCATGCAGGCCTTTATCGACAGCCTGGCGCTGCCGGAAGAAGAGAAAGTGCGCCTGAAGCAGATGACGCCGGCTAACTATCTGGGCCGCGCGGTACAGATGGTCGATGATCTGAAGTAATCCCGTCCGCACAGGCGCGCGCCGCGCGCCTGTTGCGTTGTTCTCTGGTTTAGCTCCCTTCACGTATACTCACTTTATTATCACTGAGTTTGCAGGTAAGGAAAAAGTATGCGTGTTCTGGTTGTGGAAGATAATGCTCTGCTGCGCCATCATCTCGCCGTTCAGCTGCGTGATATGGGGCATCAGGTTGATGCCGCTGAAGATGCGAAAGAAGCTGACTACTTTCTTCAGGAACATCTGCCTGACATTGCGCTGGTTGATCTTGGCCTGCCAGACGAAGATGGCATGTCGCTGATTCGCCGCTGGCGCAGTGACGCGGTACGCCAGCCAATTCTGGTGCTGACGGCGCGCGAAGGCTGGCAGGCAAAAGTTGAAGCCCTGGAAGCAGGCGCGGACGACTACGTTACCAAGCCTTTTCATATTGAAGAAGTTGCTGCCCGCCTGCAGGCGCTGATGCGGCGCAATAGCGGACACGCTTCGCAGATCATCTCCCTGCCGCCGTTTCAGGTCGATCTCTCCCGTCGCGAACTCTCGGTGAATGAGGTGCCGGTAAAGCTGACGGCGTTTGAATACACGATTGCGGAAACGCTGATCCGCAACGCGGGAAAAGTGGTCAGCAAAGATTCGCTGATGCTGCAGCTCTATCCCGATGCCGAACTGCGCGAGAGCCATACCATTGATGTGCTGATGGGCCGCCTGCGTAAGAAAATCCTTGCACTGCATCCGACCGAAGTGATCAACACGGTACGCGGTCAGGGCTACCGCTTCGATCTCTGACTGCATGAACTGGTTTCGCCGGCTGCGCCCGCTCTCGCTCCGTACCCGCTTTCTGCTGGCGACGGCCGCCGTAGTGCTGGTTATCTCACTCTCTTATGGCATGGTCGCGGTTATCGGCTACGTCGTGAGTTTTGATAAAAATACCTACCGCGTGCTGCGCGGCGAGAGCAATCTCTTTTTTACCCTGGCGCAGTGGCAGGACAACAAACTCACCATCGCGCAGCCAGAGCGCATGACGCTGAATTTCCCGACGCTGGTCTTTATCTATGATGAGCGCGGCAAGCTGCTGTGGCAGCAGCGCGACGTGCCGGAGATCCGGGATAAAATTCAGCCAGAGTGGCTGCTGAAACCTGACTTTTACGAAATTGACACCAGCAACCGCACCAGCCTGACGGCATTAGGCGATAACATACAGGCGCAGCAGCAGCTGCACGCGCTGGACAGTAACAGTAACGACACCTTTACCCATTCGGTGGCGGTGAATCGCTACGACGCGACGGTGAACCTGCCGGCGCTGACCATTGTGGTGGTTGACTCCATTCCGCAGGAGCTGCAGCACTCAGACGTGGTGTGGTCATGGTTCAGCTATGTGCTGGCAGCCAATCTGCTGCTGGTGATCCCGCTGCTCTGGCTGGCCGCACACTGGAGCCTGCGCCCGATTGGCGATCTCACCGCGCAGGTGCGCGAGCTGGAGACCGGTCAGCGGGAAAACCTGGGCGACAACCCGCCGCAGGAGCTGAAAAGCCTGGTGCGCAACCTTAACCTGCTGCTGACCAACGAGCGTCAGCGCTATACCCGCTACCGCACCACGCTCTCTGATTTAACCCACAGCCTGAAAACACCGCTGGCAGTGCTGCAGAGTACGCTGCGATCGCTGCGCAACGGCAAATCACTCACCATCGAACAGGCGGAGCCGGTGATGCTGGAGCAGATCAGCCGTATTTCACAGCAGACGGGTTACTATCTGCATCGCGCCAGCATGCAGGCCGACCACAATCCGCTGCAGCGCGATTTTCATTCGGTTTCCGCCCTGCTCGACAGCCTCTGCTCTGCGCTCAACAAGGTTTACCAGCGCAAAGGCGTGGAGATCACGCTCGACATTCCCCCCGAGCTGGTGTTTGTCGGCGATCAGAACGATTTTATGGAAGTGCTCGGCAACGTACTCGATAACGCCTGTAAATATTGCCTGGAGTTTATTGAAGTCAGCACGCGCCAGACTGACCAGGCGCTGCATCTGTTTATCGACGATGACGGGCCGGGTATTCCTGAAAGCAAGCGCGATCTGATTTTTGTCCGCGGCCAGCGGGCCGATACGCTGCGGCCGGGACAGGGGCTGGGGCTGGCGGTGGTGCGGGATATTCTTGAACAGTATGCCGGAACCGTCAGCGCCTCTGCCAGCCCGCTGGGCGGCACGCGCATGGAAGTGGTGTTCAGGCGGCAGGAAGTTACACATCACCGCGAGTAGAACCGGCTGCGGACTGTTATACTTGCCAGCAATTATTGCTCCAACCGGAACGCTTCTTATGGATTATCAGCTCGATATCAACCAGACCGACTTTATTCAGCGCTACTGGCAGAAACGCCCGGTCGTGCTTAAGCGCGGCTTCAAAAATTTCGTGGATCCCCTCTCGCCGGATGAGCTGGCGGGACTGGCGATGGAAAATGAGGTGGACAGCCGCCTCGTCAGCCACCATAACGACAAATGGCAGGTCAGCCACGGCCCGTTTGAGAGCTATGACCATCTGGGTGAAAGCAACTGGTCGCTGCTGGTTCAGGCGGTTAACCACTGGCATGAGGGCTCTGCTGCCCTGATGCGCCCGTTCCGCTTTCTGCCCGACTGGCGCATCGACGATCTGATGATCTCGTTTTCAGTCCCGGGCGGCGGCGTGGGTCCGCATTTCGACCAGTATGATGTCTTTATCATTCAGGGTACCGGCCGCCGGCGCTGGCGCGTGGGTGAAAAGGTCCCGATGAAACAGCACTGCCCGCATCCCGATTTGCTGCAGGTTGTGCCGTTTGACGCCATTATCGATGAAGAGCTGGAGCCGGGCGATATTCTCTACATTCCGCCGGGCTTCCCGCACGAGGGCTACTCGCTGGAAAATGCGCTCAACTATTCAGTCGGGTTCCGGGCGCCAAATGGCCGCGAGCTGATCAGCGGCTTTGCTGATTATATGCTGGCTCATGAGCTGGGCAGCTATCGCTACAGCGATCCGGAAGTACCTTCACGCAGCTGCCCGTCGCAGATCCTGCCTTCTGAAGTTGAAGGCATTCGTCAGGTTATGCTGGATGTGATCAACCAGCCGGAGCAGTTCAGCCAGTGGTTTGGCGAATTTATTTCGCAGTCGCGCCATGAGCTGGACGTGGCGCCACCGGAGCCGCCGTATCAGCCGGATGAGATTTACGATGCGCTGCAGCAGGGTGACACGCTGACGCGGCTTGGCGGCCTGCGTGTACTGACGCTGGGTGATGCCGTCTATGTTAATGGCGAGCAGATCACCAGCCAGCATCCGCAGGTACTGGCCGCGCTGGCGCACCAGCATGAACTTGCTCTGGCAGATTTTGGTGACGCGCTGGATGACCCGTCACTGCTGGCGCAGCTGGCCGGTCTGGTAAACAGCGGCTACTGGTTCTTTGCTGATTAAAACCATGCGCCTCTCCCGCTTCCGGGAGAGGCGCTCTTCTGCGTTATGTCCGCTTCTCTGCCGCCAGCGCAGAGAGCCGCACAATCACTTCTGTCGCTTTTTGCATCACATTCAGTGAGGCAAACTCATGTTTGCCGTGGTAGTTATAGCCACCGGTAAAGATATTCGGACAGGGCAGCCCTTTCCACGACAGCGCGGAACCGTCAGTGCCGCCGCGAATCGGCTTCACGTCAGGCTCAATGCCGCAGTCGCGCATCGCCTGCAGCGCCAGCTCAATAATATGCGGATGCGGCTCCACTTTTTCGCGCATATTGCGATAGCTGTCGCTGATCTCTACTTTAACCGAACATTCGCTCTGCAGCCCTTTGCCCACCCGCTGTCCGATATTCTCCAGCAGCTGTTTGCGCTGTTTATAGCTGTCTGCATCAAAATCGCGGATCAGGTACATCAGCTCAGCGTGCTCCACCGTGCCTTTGATGGAGTGCAGATGGAAAAAGCCTTCGTAGCCGTCAGTGAACTGCGGCTTCTCTTTAGCAGGCAGCTCGGCATGAAAGCGCATCGCCAGATCCAGCGCATTCACCATGACGTTCTTTGCGCTGCCCGGATGCACATTATTACCGGTGATATAGACCATTGCGGTTGCGGCGTTGAAATTCTCAAACTCAAACTCACCCAGCCCGCTGCCATCCATCGTATAGGCCCAGTCGGCCGCAAACCCTTCCACGTCGAAGTGCGACGTGCCGCGGCCGATCTCTTCATCCGGCGTAAAGGCAACCCGGATAGCGCCGTGCGGCACGTCGCCCTTCGCCAGCTCCGCCATTGCCGTCATAATTTCTGCAATGCCCGCTTTATCATCCGCGCCCAGCAGCGTTTTGCCATCGGTGGTAATCAGCGTATGTCCGGTCAGCTTATGCAGCACCGGGAACATCACCGGCGACAGCACTTCGTCACCGTTCCCCAGGGCAATGTCGCCGCCGCGATAGTTTTCCACGATCTGCGGATTAACATTTTTCGCCGTGTAGTCTGGTGAGGTATCCATATGAGAGATAAAGCCGATAACCGGCACCGGCCAGTCGACGTTGGCCGGCAGCGTACCCATTACGCAGCAGTGGTCACTCAGTGATACATCAACAAAGCCCAGCGCAATCAGCTCTTCCTGTAGCTGACGCGCCAGGATCCACTGCCCCTCACTGCTGGGCACCTGCCGCGCCTGCGGTTTAGCCTGCGTCTCTATCGCTACGTAGCGCAGAAAGCGTTCCAGTAACTGTTCCATCCGTTATCCCCCTGTTTAAGCCGGTGTTATTATTGCGGCGGCAGCTGCCCGCCGTGTTGCGCGATATCACTCTTCTTTAGGTTAGCCTGCCTGCCATAGCGTGTACCAGGTAAATTATTGCCGGCTGGCCTGTCACGCACAGTTCTGTAGTTTGCCCTCTTTTCCAGGTAATTCAGCGGTAAATTATGGCATTAGATAAATTTTCAGGTATTATCCCGCCTTCACTACGGCTCGCTGTCGCCGGCAGCGAGCCGCTATCCTGATCCCTTCAGACTGAGTGACTAAAATGACGCAAACATGCGCACAACAGGCGCTGGTTACGCTTTCTGGCATCAGTAAAGCTTTCGATGGGAAAACCATCATCTCTGATTTCAACCTGCATATCGGACATGGAGAGTTTATTACTCTGCTGGGCCCGTCAGGCTGCGGGAAAACCACCATTCTGCGCCTGCTTGCCGGACTGGAAACCACCGACAGCGGCCGCATCACGCTGGATGGCAGCGATATTACCGATACGCCCGCCGAGCAGCGTCATATCAATACTGTGTTTCAGAGCTACGCGCTGTTTCCGCATATGTCCGTGTTTGAAAACGTCGCATTTGGTCTGCGCATGCAGAAGCGCCCCGCCGGTGAAATCGTGCAGCGTGTTGATGAAGTGCTGGCTATGGTGCAGCTGGAGCGTTTTGCCGACCGGCGCCCGCACCAGCTCTCAGGGGGACAGCAGCAGCGGGTGGCTATCGCCCGCGCCGTGGTCAACCGGCCAAAAGTGCTGCTGCTGGATGAGTCTCTCTCGGCACTGGATTATAAGCTGCGTCGTCAGATGCAGAACGAGCTGAAAGCGCTGCAGCGCAAACTGGGTATCACCTTTGTCTTTGTCACCCACGATCAGGAAGAGGCGCTCTCCATGTCAGACCGCATCGTGGTGATGCGCGACGGTCGCATTGAGCAGGATGGTACGCCGCGTGAAATTTATGAAGAGCCGGGCAATCTGTTTGTGGCGCGTTTTATCGGCGAAATCAACGTCTTTGACGCCGAGGTGATCGCGTGCGACCGCGCGCCCAGGATCCGCGCGCGCGTTGAAGGCATCGCCTGCGATCTGCACTGCCCTTTCCCGGTGGCGCCCGGTGATAAACTGCACGTACTGCTGCGCCCGGAAGATCTGCGCGTTGAAGAGATTGCCCATGACAGCCGCAGCGAGTATCTGACCGGTTTTGTTCGCGACCGCAGCTATAAAGGCATGACCCTGGAGTCCTCGGTGGAACTGGAGAACGGCAAGCTGCTGACGGTCAGCGAGTTCTTTAACGAAGATGACCCCGATTTTGACCACTCGCTGAATCAAAAAATGGCCATCCGCTGGGTGCCGGACTGGGAGGTGGTACTGCCCTATGAAACTGATGCGTAATCGTCTGCAGAAAGCGATTGTTGCCCTGATTGTCAGCTGGCTGGCGCTGTTTGTGCTGTTACCTAATCTGATGATTATCGCCACCAGCTTTCTGACGCGCGATGATGCGCATTTTGTCAGCATGGTATGGACCTTTGATAACTATCGCCGCCTGCTCGACCCGCTCTACGCCAGCGTGCTGCTGCATTCGCTGAACATGGCGTTTATCGCCACCCTGTGCTGTCTGCTGCTGGGCTATCCGTTTGCCTGGTGCCTGACCCGGCTCTCGCCGCGGCTGCGTCCGCTGATGCTTTTTTTGCTGATTGTACCCTTCTGGACCAACTCGCTGATCCGCATCTATGGGCTGAAGATCTTTCTCAGCACCCGCGGCTGGCTGAATGACGTTCTGCTCTGGCTTGGCGTGACAGACAAACCCTTTCGTATCATGTTCACCTCTGAAGCGGTGATCCTGGGTTTAATCTATATTCTGCTGCCGTTCATGGTGCTGCCGCTCTACTCCAGTCTGGAGAAGCTCGACCGATCGTATCTTGAAGCAGCGCGCGATCTCGGTGCCAGTAAGCTACAGACGGTTGTACGCATTATTCTGCCGCTGACCCTGCCTGGCATCGTCGCCGGCTGCCTGCTGGTGTTTATCCCGGCGATGGGTATGTTTTACGTGGCGGATCTTATGGGCGGTGCCAGAAATCTGCTGATTGGTAACATTATCAAGAGCCAGTTTCTGAACATCCGCGACTGGCCGTTTGGTGCAGCAACCAGCGTGGTGATGACGCTGCTGATGGGCATTATGCTGCTGTTCTACTGGCGTGCGGCGCGGCTGCTGAATAACCGGGTGGATCTCTCATGATGACGCGTCTGCTACGCGGTGGCTTTATGACCGCGATTTACGCCTGGCTCTATATTCCGATGATTATCCTGATCGTGAACTCTTTTAATGCTTCGCGCTTCGGCATTAACTGGCAGGGATTCAGCATGCGCTGGTATCAGCTGCTGCTGAATAACGACAGTCTGATTCAGGCAGCACAGCACTCGCTTATCATGGGTGTGCTATCCGCAACCTGCGCCACGCTGATCGGGGCGCTGACGGCAGTCGCGCTCTACCGCTACCGTTTTCGCGGTAAACCTTTCGTCAGCGGCATGCTGCTTGTGGTGATGATGTCGCCGGATATTGTCATGGCAATCTCCCTGCTGGTGCTGTTTATGCTGCTGGGTATCTCGCTCGGCTTCTGGTCGCTGCTGTTTTCGCATATCACCTTCTGCCTGCCTTTTGTGGTGATTACCGTTTACTCGCGCCTGAAAGGATTTGATGTCCGTATGCTGGAGGCGGCAAAAGATCTCGGTGCCAGCGAAATGACCATTTTGCGTAAAATCCTGCTGCCGCTGGCGATGCCGGCCGTAGCGGCGGGCTGGCTGCTGAGTTTTACCCTCTCTATGGATGACGTGGTGGTCTCGTCATTCGTTACCGGACCGGGGTTTGAGATCCTGCCGCTGAAGATCTACTCCATGGTGAAGGTCGGTGTTTCACCCGAAGTGAACGCGCTGGCGACGATCCTGCTGCTGCTGTCGCTGCTGCTGGTGGCGGTAAGTCAGCTACTGCTCCGTGATAAAACCCAATAGAGGATACCCCATGAAAAGACAATCTTGCTGGCTGGTCGCCGGAGCGCTGGCGCTGTGTATGCAGAGCGCGCAGGCTGATGACAAGACGCTCTACTTCTACAACTGGACGGAATATGTGCCGCCGGGTCTGCTGGAGCAGTTTACCAAAGAGACCGGGATCAAAGTGATCTACTCCACCTATGAATCCAATGAGAGCATGTACGCCAAGCTGAAAACCTGGAAAGATGGCGCTTACGATCTGGTGGTGCCCTCAACCTATTTTGTGGCCAAAATGCGTAATGAGGGGATGCTGCAGAAGATCGACAAAGCGCAGCTGAGCAACTTTAAGAATCTCGATCCCGACCTGCTTAACAAGCCGTTTGATCCCGGTAACGACTACTCTGTTCCCTATATCTGGGGCGCGACCGCCATCGGTGTCAACAGCGATGAGATCGATCCCAAAACGATCACCCGCTGGGCTGATCTCTGGAAACCGGAGTATAAGCAGAGTCTGCTGCTGACGGATGATGCGCGTGAAGTGTTCCAGATGGCGCTGCGCAAGCTCGGGTATTCCGGCAATACGCAGGACCCGGCGCAGATCACTGCCGCCTGGGAGGAGCTGAAAAAGCTGATGCCCAACGTACTGGCGTTTAACTCCGATAATCCGGGCAACCCGTTTATAGAGGGCGAAGTGAACGTCGGGATGATCTGGAACGGCTCCGCTTATGTGGCGCGTCAGGCGGGCACCCCGCTGAGCATAGTCTGGCCGGCAGAAGGCGGCATTTTCTGGATGGATAATCTGGCGATCCCGGCCAACGCGAAAAACCGGGAGGGGGCGCTGAAGTTGATCAACTTCCTGCTGCGCCCTGAGGTGGCAGCTCAGGTGGCAGAAACCATTGGCTACCCGACGCCTAATCTGGCAGCGAAGAAGCTGCTGCCTGCGGCCGTAGCGCAGGATCCGTCACTCTACCCGCCAGCTGATGTGATCAGAAAAGGCGAATGGCAGAATGACGTCGGTGCCGCCAGCGTACAGTATGAAACGCTGTTTCAGAAGCTGAAAGCCGGCCGCTGATGGCTCAGCCGGGCGCCGCACGGGCGCCCGGTTTAGTGCGCCAGGCTCTCCAGCAGGCGCTGCACAAATGCCGGTACCACTTCGCTTGCCAGACCATACTTTCCTTCAGCAAACTCATTGCCCACCTGACTCGGCTCCAGGTTCAGCTCAACCGTGTGCGCACCCTGCAGCGTGGCTTCATGCACAAAGCCGGCGGCGGGATAGACATGCCCTGAGGTGCCGATGGCGATAAACAGATCGACCTGCTGCATCGCCTCATAGATCTCTTCCATGCCGAGCGGCATTTCGCCAAACCATACTACATGCGGCCGCAGCCGGGCCGGAAACTGACAGCAGGTGCAGCGATCGTCTGCAGTGACGTCGCTATACCACGTCACAACCTGGCCGCTCTCTTCACAGCGTACTTTCAGCAGTTCACCATGCATATGCAGCACGCGCTGGCTGCCGGCACGCTCGTGCAGATTGTCGATGTTCTGTGTGACCAGCAGAAAATTATCGCCCAGCGCCTGCTCCAGTTCTGCCAGCGCCAGGTGCGCGGCGTTAGGCTGGATCTCCGGCTGCTGCAGCTGCTGGCGGCGAATATTATAAAAGCGCTGAACCAGCGCCGGATCGCGACGGAATCCTTCCGGGGTGGCGACATCTTCAATGCGATGCTCTTCCCACAGGCCGTCAGAGGCGCGAAAAGTCCGGATACCTGATTCGGCCGAAATGCCGGCACCGGTCAGCACCACAACGCGCGGCAGCGGATGCGCGGCGAGTTCAGCGCTGCGATCGCGCTCAAAGATGCGCTGACGAAAGCGCTGATGCACTTTACGGCGGTTTTTCCTGTCGCGGGCGAGTCGTAGGCGGCGGCGCTGTATGCGCATAAAAACTCCTTGATCTGCGGCGCGGTACGCCGTGTTTCGGGTGTTGTAGTGGGCAATGTTGTCCCGATAATAACGACTGCGCGGCGATACCGCCCTGCGCAGACGCTGAATCTGTACGCAGCCGCCGGAGCGGCTGCCAGGGTAGCTACTGACCGCTCAGCACACGGGCCGGGTCGAGGCGGCTGGCGCGCCGGGCCGGATACCAGCTGGCAATCAGGCTCAGCACGATAGCGGTTGCCAGTACAGTGACAACATCAAGCCAGTGCAGTTCCGATGGCAGGAAGTCGATAAAGTAGATATCGCCTGCCAGCAGCGTATGCCCGGTCAGATGTTCGATGCCGCGCATCACCGGCGTCAGGTTCAGCGCCACCAGCACGCCGGTGACCACGCCGCTGACGCTGCCCAGCAGACCCGCCAGCAGCCCGTACCAGATAAAGATAGCGCGGATAAGCCCATCTTTCGCCCCCAGGGTACGCAGCACGGCGATATCTGCGCTCTTATCTTTGACCGCCATCACCAGGGTGGAAACGATATTGAAACAGGCGACGCCAATCACCAGCACCATCGCCAGATACATAATGGCGCGGATCATCTGGATATCGCGATACATGTAGCCGTAGGTGCCAATCCAGCTTTTGATGTAAACATAGGCGTGGGCTACCTCACCGGCCGAGCGCACCAGCTTTTGCGCCTGAAACGGATCGTGCATCTTCAGCGCGATACCGCTGACGCTGTCGCCCAGACCCAGATAACGCTGCGCATCCGCCAGCGGCACCAGCGCCAGGCTGTGATCGAGCATACCGCTCAGCTGCAGAATACCGCTGACCTGCAGCCGGATGCGCTTCGGCTGCTGCAGCTTATTGTCCGCGCTGCTGTTCGGGATCATGATGGTGATCCAGCTGCCCTGCTTCACGTTCAGCGATTTGGCAATGCCGCCGCCTAAAATAATCTGCTGTTTGCCGGCAGCAAACTGTGACCAGGCGTCGCCAGCGACAAACTGCGGCAGTGCGCTGAGTCGCGACTCCTGCTGCGGATCAACCCCTTTTACCTGCAGCGCCTGCAGCCTGGCCCCGCTCTCGATCAAGCCGGTAAAGTTAACATAGGGCGCCGCCGCCGCGATGCCGGGCACCTGCTCCATCGGAGCTATCAGGGATTGCCAGTCGCGCAGCGGTCCGTCGACCGGCTCAATTTCACCGTGCGGAACGACGGCCAGAATGCGGTTATTCAGCTCACGCTCAAAACCGTTCATCGCGCTGAGGCCGATGATCAGTACGGCCACGCCCAGCGCGATCCCCACGGTGGAGATCACTGAAATCAGCGATACCATGCCGCCACGCCGCCGGCCCCGGCTGAAACGCAGCCCCAGCAACAGTGAGAGAGAAGAGGTCATGCCTCAGCTCCCAGCGTCAGGCGATCGCTCAGCTGTCCGTCACGCATTTCCATCTGCCGCGTCAGGCGTTTTGCCAGCTGCAGATCGTGTGTTACCACCAGAAAAGCGGTGCCCTGACGCACGTTAAGCTCGCCCAGCAGTTCAAATATTGCATCGGCGTTGCGCGCGTCGAGGTTACCGGTTGGCTCATCCGCCATCACCAGACGCGGACGGTTGACCAGCGCCCGGGCTATCGCCACACGCTGCCGCTCGCCGCCTGACAGCTCAGAGGGACGATGCGCGGCGCGCTTCTCCAGTCCGACCGCCGCCAGCATTTCACGTGCGCGGCTCTCTGCTTCCGCTTTGGCGGTTTTGCCAATCAGCAGCGGCATCGCCACGTTTTCCAGCGCGCTGAAGTCAGGCAACAGGTGGTGGAACTGATAGATAAAGCCCAGCTCGCGGTTGCGCAGCTCTGCTTTCGCGGAAGCGCTCATGGCATTCAGCGAGCGGCCATCAAACACCACGTCGCCCGAGGTAGGCGCATCCAGCCCGCCCAGCAGATGCAGGAGCGTACTTTTACCTGAGCCGGAGCTGCCGACAATCGCCGTCAGCTCACCGGGCTGCAGGCTGAAAGCCACGTTGCGCAGCACATCGGTCTGCACGCTGCCTTCCTGATAGCGTTTGCACAGGTCGCGACACTGCAACAAAGGGGTATTACTCATAACGTAGAGCCTCAGCGGGTTGAACGGCGGCAGCGCGCCAGGAGGGATAAAGGGTTGAGAGCAGCGCAACCGTCATGGAGACCAGAGCGATAATCACCACCTGCCAGGGATTAATGTCCACCGGCAGCGCCGCGCCCTCAAGAAACAAACCGATGATCGGCATCAGCGTATTCAGCTGGCTGGCCAGCAGCACGCCCAGCAGCGCACCCAGCAGCGCACCAATGATCCCGGCACTCGCGCCCTGCACCATAAAGACCGCGACGATCTGCCGCCGGGTCAAGCCCTGCGTCTGCAGTATCGCCACTTCGCCCTGCTTCTCCATAATCAGCAGACCCAGCGAGGTAATGATATTGAACGCCGCTACGGCAATAATCAGACTCAGCAGCAGCCCCATCATATTTTTTTCCATGCGTACCGCCTGGAAAAGATCGCCTTTGCGCTCGCGCCAGTCTTTCCACACCGTGCCCTGCGGCAGTGGCTGGGTGCTCAGCGTATCCACGCTCAGCGGCTTTTCCAGCCAGAGCCGCCAGCCGGTGATGTTGCCTGCCGGATAGCGCATAACGCGCGACGCATCCTGCTGGTTGACCAGGATCTGATAGCCATCTACTTCACTATTCGCCGCATAAGTGCCGGCAACGGTAAAGATGCGCTGGCTGGGCAGGCGCCCGACCGGAGTAAACTGGCTCACCGACGGCACCATCAGACGCAGCGCGTCGCCCCGCTTCACGCCAAGCTGTGAAGCGAGCTGCTCACCGAGGATCACATTATAGTGGCCCGCCTGCAGCACCTGCTGCTGCGTGTTGACCAGGTAAGGCGTGAGCGGATCGGGTTCGTCCGGGTTTATCCCCAGCATCACGCCAACCGACACATTGTGCGCACTCTGCAGCACCACATCAGCGGTGGTCAGGGGCGCAACGCGCGTGACGCCCTGCAGCTTCAGGCTGTCAGCCGGCAGCTGCTGCGGATCGATACTGCCTTTGTCGCTGGTGATGAGCGCCTGCGGCATCAGCCCCAGGATATTTCCCTCCAGCTCACGCTCAAAGCCGTTCATCACCGACAGCACGGTCACCAGCGCCATCACGCCCAGGGTAATGCCGATAGTGGAAAGCCAGGAGACGAAGCGACCAAAGCGGTCTGAAGCCCGTCCACGCATGTAGCGTAAACCGATAAATAGCGCAACTGGTTGATACATGAGTTCCGTTCTGGCCATTGCCTGATAATAAGGTAGAGGGATGATAATGGAGCCGCCTGCTTTATGAAACCTCTAACCCACTGAGTGATGAGCGAAGTTGCATCAAAATGCGTCCCTGCCGCGTCGCAGGCCAGATTTCTCTCGCAGCGGCCGGCGCGGCCGGTCACACGGGCGAACAAAAGCTGTACGAACGGCTGCAGCGGGCGGCGCGCGCATACCATCACTGGCATATCGGGACTATTATATCTGTCAGGCTGATAGCGCGGAGTCGCTGTCGCTCCCTTCCGGCCTGCCTGCGGGCACAATGGAGAGATGATCATCAGGGCGGTTTATGGAATGATGACGCCCTGAAATACAAGGAGAGCACGTCGAGACCCTATGTCGGAACAGCATCGTTATACCCTGCCTGCCAAAGCAGGAGACCATCGTCAGCTCGGCCAGCTGGTCGGCGCCGCGCAGGCGGTTGAGTGCGCCAGTATCACCGAACGCCATCAGGGTCCGGTGTTGATGATCACCCCGGATATGCAATCCGCGCTGCGGCTGCAGGAGGAGATCCGTCAGTTTACCGACCTGCCGGTCATTAACCTGCCGGACTGGGAAACGCTGCCTTACGACAGCTTTTCGCCCCACCAGGATATTATTTCAGCACGCCTCTCTACGCTTTATCAGCTGCCGATGCTGGCACGCGGCATGCTGATCCTGCCCGTGAATACGCTGATGCAGCGCGTCTGCCCGCATAGTTTTCTGCACGGGCATGCGCTGGTGATGCAGCAGGGACAGAAACTGTCACGCGACGCGCTACGCGATCAGCTGGAGCAGGCGGGTTATCGCCACGTCGATCAGGTGATGGAGCACGGCGAATACGCCACGCGCGGTGCCCTGCTCGATCTCTTCCCGATGGGCAGCGACCAGCCCTATCGCATCGACTTTTTTGATGATGAAATCGACAGCCTGCGCCTGTTCGACGTTGACAGCCAGCGCACGCTGGAATCAGTGGACGCAATCAACCTCCTGCCGGCGCACGAATTTCCCACTGACAAAGCGGCGATTGAGCTGTTTCGCACCCGCTGGCGCGAGATTTTCGACGTGCGCCGCGAACCGGAGCATATCTATCAGCAGGTCAGTAAAGGCACGCTGCCCTCCGGCATCGAATACTGGCAGCCGCTGTTTTTTGAGCAGCCGCTGCCCACGCTGTTCAGCTACCTGCCCGCCAGCACGCTGGTGCTGAACTGTGGCGATCTGCCCGGCAGCGCGGAGCGCTTCTGGCAGGATGCACACGCGCGCTTTGAAAACCGGCGCATCGATCCGATGCGTCCGCTGCTGGAGCCGGCCACGCTCTGGCTGCGGCCCGATGCGCTGCTCAGCGAACTGAAAGCCTGGCCGCGCATGCAGCTCACGGCAGAAACGCTGCCGGAAAAAGCGGCCAATACCAACCTGGCGTATGAGCCGCTGCCGGAACTGACCGTGCAGGCCCAGGCGAAAGCCCCACTCGACCTGCTGCGCCAGTTTCTGGAGCAGTTTAGCGGCCAGGTGATTTTCTCGGTAGAGAGCGAAGGCCGGCGGGAAAGCCTGCAGGAGCTGCTGGCGCGCATTAAGCTACGCCCTCAGCCGGTTGAGCACTTCAGCGAAGCAGCGGCTCAGCCCTACAGCCTGATGATAGGCGCCAGCGAGCGTGGCTTTATTGATACGCTGCGCAATCGCGCGCTGATCTGTGAAAGCGATCTGCTGGGCGAGCGCGTCAGCCGTCGGCGGCAGGATAACCGCCGCACCATCAATCCGGACGTGCTGATCCGCAACCTGGCGGAGCTGCATCCCGGGCAGCCGGTGGTGCACCTGGAGCACGGCGTCGGACGCTATATCGGACTCACCACGCTTGAGGCCGGCGGGATTGTGGCGGAGTACCTGATGCTCTCCTACGCCGGCGACGCCAAACTTTATGTGCCGGTCTCCTCACTGCATCTGATCAGCCGCTACGCCGGCGGCGCCGATGACAATGCGCCACTGCACAAGCTTGGCAGTGATGCCTGGTCACGCGCGCGGCAGAAAGCGGCGGAAAAAGTGCGCGATGTGGCAGCGGAACTGCTGGATATCTACGCCCAGCGTGCCGCGAAGAGCGGCTACGCCTTTAAGCACGATCGCGAACAGTACCGGCTGTTCTGCGAAGGCTTTCCGTTTGAAACCACGCCGGATCAGGCGCAGGCGATTAACGCCGTGTTGAGTGATATGTGCCAGCCGCTGGCGATGGATCGCCTGGTGTGTGGCGACGTGGGCTTTGGTAAAACGGAAGTGGCGATGCGCGCGGCGTTTCTGGCCGTGGAGAACACCAAGCAGGTGGCGGTGCTGGTTCCTACCACCCTGCTGGCGCAGCAGCACTATGATAACTTCCGCGATCGCTTTGCCAACTGGCCGGTGCGTATCGAGATGCTGTCACGCTTCCGCAGTGCTAAAGAGCAGGCGCAGGTACTGGAGCAGGCGAGCGAAGGCAAAATCGATATTCTGATCGGCACGCACAAACTGCTGATGAGCGATCTCAAATGGCGCGACCTCGGGCTGCTGATTGTGGATGAAGAGCACCGCTTTGGCGTGCGGCATAAAGAGCGCATCAAGGCGATGCGCGCCGACGTCGATATCCTGACGCTGACCGCCACACCGATTCCGCGTACGCTGAATATGGCGATGAGCGGAATGCGCGATCTGTCGATTATCGCCACACCGCCCGCCCGCCGCCTGGCGGTAAAAACCTTTGTGCGTGAATATGACAGTCTGGTGGTGCGCGAAGCGATTCTGCGCGAAGTGCTGCGCGGTGGCCAGGTTTACTACCTCTATAATGACGTGGAAAACATTGAGAAAGCGGCGCAGCGGCTGGCGGATCTGGTGCCGGAAGCGCGTATCGCAATTGGTCACGGCCAGATGCGCGAGCGCGATCTGGAGCGGGTGATGAACGATTTCCATCACCAGCGTTTTAATGTGCTGGTCTGTACCACCATTATTGAAACCGGTATTGATGTACCCAGCGCCAACACCATTATCATTGAGCGTGCCGATCACTTTGGTCTGGCACAGCTGCATCAGCTGCGTGGCCGCGTGGGTCGTTCGCACCACCAGGCCTACGCCTGGCTGCTGACCCCCCACCCCAAAGCGATGACCACCGATGCCCAGAAGCGGCTGGAAGCGATCGCCTCGCTGGAAGATCTTGGCGCCGGCTTTGCGCTGGCGACGCACGATCTTGAAATTCGCGGCGCCGGTGAGCTGCTGGGTGAAGATCAAAGCGGTCAGATGGAGAGCATCGGCTTTACGCTCTATATGGAGCTGCTGGAAAACGCGGTGGATGCGCTGAAAGCGGGACGCGAGCCGTCGCTGGAAGATCTCACCAGCAATCAGACCGAGATAGAACTGCGGATGCCGGCGCTGCTGCCGGATGATTTCATTCCCGATGTCAGCACCCGTCTTTCACTCTATAAACGGATTGCCAGCGCCGCCGACGAGCAGGACCTGGCTGAACTGCGGGTAGAGATGATTGACCGCTTCGGTAAACTGCCTGACGCCGCGCGCAATCTGCTGGATATTGCCGCGCTGCGCCTCGCCGCGCGCGAGCTGGGCGTGCGCAAAATTGAAGCCAGTGACAAAGGCGGCTTCTTTGAGTTTGCCCCACAGAACCAGATCGATCCCGGCTGGCTGATTAGCCTGCTGCAGAAAGATCCGGCACAGTGGAAGCTGGATGGCCCGACGCGGCTGCGCTTCACGCGCGATCTGGCTGAACGCAAGCTGCGCATGGAGTGGGTTCAGGAGTTCATTACCGAACTGGCAAAGCACCGGCTGCCGGCAGGCTGATACACAATAAAAAAGCGCCTTACGGCGCTTTTTTTATCTGGTTTGCTGTGAAATAGCTTTGCCCAATCAGGCCTGATTCGAATTCAGGATGAGCTGACCATTACGGTCAAGCGGGATGCGGGTGCCAGGGTCATTCTCCATGCGGATTTTGCCCTGCTGGTCGCCTATTTTATAGGTCACATCATAACCCAGCATCTTTTCCTGTTTACTGTATACCGTTCTGCAGCGCTGTTCGCTGGTGGTGTAGGTATCCCGCTCCTGCAGCGCGCCCTGCACCTGATTACCGCCGTAGCCGCCGGCCAGCGCACCCGCTACGGTAGCCACATCGCGACCGCGACCGCCGCCGAACTGATGACCCAGCACGCCGCCAGCGACGGCACCCAGCACAGAACCGGCAATGCGGTTCTCATCCTGTACCGGACGACGGTGCGTCAGCGTAACGTTACGGCACTCCTGACGCGGCTGTTTAATACTTTCTTTAATCGGGGTGGCTGACAGCACCTGAGCAAATTGCGGACCGCGATCAAACACGTTCATGCTGGCGACCGCCGCCACGCCCAGCGCTGCTGCTACGCCGATTCCGATACCCGCAAGCATTGATTTATTCACAGGAATATCCTCCTGACAGTGTTACCGCGCATTCCCGTCGCTACAGGCTGTAGCGGAGGCATAACCGGCGTGCGCGCCGCGCCGTGTTCCTGAAGATAAGTTTTGCAGATGGTCCGGAATTGCAACATCAGATTAATGGAGGAAACGCAGCATAAGCGCAGCAGGGCCAGCTTTTAGGAGAGTTCCGAGCAGCAGGCTGAAGGCAGATATTCTTACGGTGAACTAATGATTTGCAGCGATGCAATGACGGTAAAACAGGCGCGGGCGACATCATGTCGCCCGCGATTAATTAGTGCAGTTTAAGTCGCGGACGCAGTACGCGGTTCAGACTGCCGACCAGCATCATTAACCCGGTCTTGAAGTATCCATGGAGCGCAATCTGATGCATACGATACAAAGAGATATAGACAAAGCGCGCAATGCGCCCTTCCACCATCATTGAGCCGCGCATCAGGTTACCCATCAGGCTGCCTACCGTGGTAAAGCGCGACAGCGAAACCAGCGAGCCGTGATCTTTATAAACATACGCTTTCAGCGGCTTACCTTTACGCTGCGCCAGGATGTTATCCAGCACGCGCGACGCCATCTGATGTGCCGACTGCGCGCGCGGCGGTACGAAGCCACCATTAGGCAGCGCACAGGAGGCGCAGTCGCCAAGCGCATAGATATTTTCATCGCGCGTGGTCTGCAGCGTCTCTTTTACCACCAGCTGGTTAATGCGGTTGGTCTCCAGACCGCCAATCTCTTTCATAAAGTCAGGCGCTTTGATGCCTGCTGCCCACACCATCAGATCGGCAGCAATATACTCACCCTCTTTGGTGTTAAGCCCTTTAGCATCGGCGCTGGTCACCATGGTCTGCGTCAGAACGCGCACGCCCAGTTTGGTCAGCTCCTGATGCGCCGCTGCAGAGATACGCGGCGGCAGCGCGGGCAGAATGCGTTCACCCGCTTCCACCAGCGTGACGTTGAGCGCGCTGCTGTCGAGGCCTTTGTAGCCGTAGCTGTGCAGCTGCTTCACCGCATTGTAGAGTTCAGCGGAGAGCTCCACGCCGGTGGCGCCGCCGCCAACAATGGCGATATTCACTTTCCGCAATTCGCCTTCGCTGGCGGAAAAACGCAGGAACTGATTCAGCATCTCATTATGGAAGCGACGCGCCTGATGCGGATTGTCGAGGAAGATGCAGTGATCTTTCACGCCCGGCGTACCAAAATCGTTGGACGTACTGCCCAGCGCCACCACCAGACGGTCCCACGCCAGCTCACGCTGTGGCACCAGAATCTCACCCTGAGCGTCGCGGATTTCTGCCAGTTCAATGGTTTTGCGGTCGCGGTGGATCTGCGTCAGCGATCCCAGCTGAAACTGAAAGCCGTGGTTACGGGCATGGGCCAGATAGCTCAGCGCATCGATGCCCTCATCCATAGAACCGGTCGCCACCTCATGCAGCAGCGGTTTCCAGAGATGACTGTGGTTACGGTCAACCAGAATAATCTCCGCTTTTTTGCTGCGGCCCAGCTTATGCCCCAGCTGCGTTGCCAGCTCCAGGCCGCCGGCACCTCCGCCAATAATGACGATCTTTTCCACGGTTGTAGTCAATGCAGACCCCTCAAAGTTGTAAACCAAAGGTTAATTAATGGTTAAATAAAACCTTAATAAACATAGGGTTGGCGATAGTTAATCGCGTGCTGAGGGCAGAATATCACGCCGGCAGAACCAGATCATAAGGAAATTGATGCAGATCAATCTTTCACGGGGATTATCAGAATGTTACACATTTTGTGAATAGCATCACACGACAAACGCCGCATTCACAGAGCGGAACGCGGCGTTTCGACATGCTTACGGCTGCGCGTTATGTGCCAGCCAGCGCGTCTGCAGATCGCTGAGCTGACGCTGATTCTGGCGCCAGCGCGCGCTGCCCTGTAGCGCATCCAGCGTGTGCCGGCCGCGATGCCAGAGCCGCGCAATACGCTCTGCCGGACCCGCCTGCAGATTATCCAGTACGCTGATTGCGCCCGCCCGCTGGTTGCAGACCAGGATCATATCGCACCCGGCATCCAGCGACTGCTGCGCCCTTTCGGCATAGCTGCCCATCACGGCAGCCCCCTCCATCGACAGATCGTCGGAGAATATCACGCCGTCAAAGGCGAGCTCCTGACGCAGCACCTGCTGCAGCCAGTAAGGCGAGCCGCTGGCGGGCAGCGGATCCACATCGGTATAGATAACGTGGGCTGGCATCACCGCATCCAGCAGCTGTTCACTGATGAGCTGCTGAAAAATAGCCATATCGTGCTGGCGCAGCGTGGCTGCATCGCGCGTGTCGCGCGGTGTCTCTTTATGCGAATCCGCGCTGACCGCGCCGTGGCCGGGAAAATGTTTACCGGTGGTTTTCATACCGGCTTCGCGCATGCCATTAATAAAGCGCCGTGCGATCTGCAGCGCAATGGCAGGGTCAGCATGAAACGCCCGATCGCCTATCGCAGCGCTGATGTGTCCGATATCCAGTACCGGAGCAAAACTGATATCAATATCAAGCCCGGTCATTTCTGCCGCCATCTGCCAGCCCGCCTGCTGCGCCAGTTCGCCTGCCGTAGTCAGATCGTGCAGGGCAGCAAAGGATTGCATTGCCGGCAGCTGTGTAAAGCCTTCACGGAAACGCTGCACGCGTCCGCCTTCCTGATCAACCGCCACCACCAGCCGGTTGCGGGAAGCAGCGCGGATCTGACGCACCAGCTCGCGGAGCTGAGCAACGTCATGAAAGTTGCGCGTAAACAGAATAAGTCCGCCCACCAGCGGGTGCTGCAGTATCTCGCGCTCTTCGGCGTCCAGCGTGTAGCCGGCAACGTCCAGCATCAGCGGGCCGGGTGCATTGATTGTCATAGCTCTGTTCCTGAGTTAAATATCCTGCCAGCTGGCCTGCGCCAGCTGCTGTAAAGTTGCCTCTCCGCTCTGCTCGGCGCGCAGCTGATACCAGCTCGCCATCAGCAGCTGCAGCCACGGCTGCCAGCGCGCTATCTGACGCGCCAGCACGGCGCCATCCATTTGCGTCAGTGCGGCATACTCTTCTGTCCACGCCGCGGCCTGCGCCGGTGCCCCTGCGCAGAGGGCAGCCAGTTCCAGCGCCACGTCGCCATCGGCCGCATACTCCCAGTCAATCAGCCTTAGTCCGGCCGGCGTGGCGATCACATTACCCGGGTGGACGTCCATATGCAGCGGCGCAAGGCGCAGCGGGCGCGGTTCACCCTGTCGCTGCAGCCGCTGCAGCCGCTTCAGCCAGCGCCAGTGCCGCTGACGGCAGCGCTGCCAGTAGTGCTGCAGCAGAGGCAGCAGCCGCAACGGATAGCCGGTCAGCGGCTGCCGGTGCAACGTACTGATCAGCGTCACTATTTCGCTGCGCTGCGCGTCAAAGCCGGCAGGCGTCAGCGCCTCGCCCGGTAGCCAGCGCTGCAGCAGCCAGGGAGTCTGCCAGCTGAGCGGTTCAGGCCCAAGGCCGGCCTCGCGCAGCTGGCGCAAAATACGGTACTCGCGCTGCCGGTTAACAAAGGGTATGGGCTGCAGGGGTATGCGCCGCGCCAGCAGCGTATCCTGCTCGCCCGTGATTTTAAAACTGTTGCCGCTCAGCCCGGGCAGCGCGAAAAAATAGCCGGCGGCGGATGCCGTCGGCCACTGTTGCTGCACCAGATGAACCAGCGCGGGATCAGGGTTGTGTTGCACCATTACCTGACCAGATGATTTCGCCGGTCTGTACCAGCATCAGCTGCATCTGCAGCGTGGGTGACTTCACCTCGCCTTTCGCATTGCTGTAAAGCACATACTGCGCGTTGACGATGCGCGCCAGGCCAATCGCTTTGCTGCGCGAATTCAGACTGTCTTCCGGTGAGAGGCCCAGCGTCTGCCGTGCCTGATTCAGCTGGTCATCAGACACCAGGGTGAATTTGCCGTTATTTGCCAGCGCGTTCTGAATCGCACTGGTGGCTTTTTCTGTCTGCAGCGCGCCATTGGTGCTGTTTTTAAGGCGATCAACCAGCAGCACGCTGCCCGGATTCACCCCGGCAGACTGTACCATGTTTGCCACCAGCGGCGAGACGCTGGCGCTCCAGTTAATGGTCTTTAGCTTAGGCGGCTGCGGCACATTTTGCGGCGGCGGCACGGGTTGCGGTTCCGGCTGCGGCTCCGGCTGAACCGGGGTCGTCGGCTGTGTCGGTTCGACCGGTGCCGGCGTCTGCTGTTTTACCACACAGCCGGTAAGCATCAGCGCAAACAGTAGCGCGCCAGAACGTTGAACACTGCGGATCACGGGATTACTCCTTAGAGATAAAGATAAAGCCGCACTTTGCTGGCGGTGAGATTGCCCATTTGCGAAGCCACCACTACGCTGCCGTGTGCGGGAACAGTTTGCGTCTGTGCCGGCTCCTGTGGCTCAATTTCCAGTCCTTTATCGTCATACCAGTAAAAACGATAATGTACCGTCACAGGCGCTTCACGCAGATTTTGCAGCGTGCTGGCCGCCTGCAGCTGTCCGTCGCGGCTGGTAAGCTCTGGCTCGTCAGTAATGATCCCCGCAGACAGCACGGATGACTCCATCACCAGCGATTGCGAGGTATTGATCATCGGTTTATCACTACTGCAGCCTGCCAGAGTCAATAATAGCAGGCCACTCAGCCATTGACGCATATCAGGTCCGCCTGAGGTTATTGAGCAAGCATCGGGCCCAGGGGTTCACCACCCACCAGGTGCATGTGTATATGATAGACCTCCTGACCGCCGTGGCGATTGCAGTTCATGATCAGGCGGTAGCCATCTTCAGCAATACCTTCATCGCGGGCAATTTTCGCCGCCACGGTGATCATTCGTCCCAGCGCATGTTCATGTGCTGGCTTAACATCGTTTGCCGTGGGGATCAGCACATTAGGGATAATCAGTACGTGAACCGGCGCTTTCGGTGCAATATCGCGAAAAGCAGTGACCAGTTCATCCTGATAGATAATATCGGCCGGAATTTCACGGCGAATGATTTTACTGAAAATAGTCTCTTCAGCCATGGTGCGGTTCCTTTTTACCTGAGTCAGTCTGGCAGTATGCGCGAGAAAATCCGTTTCGTTCAACCTTCTCCGGGCTTTTCTTCACTGACTGACTGCTTTTACAGCGTCATGCTGAAAAACAAAAACCCCCTCACGGGAGGGGGTTTTTAGTGACTGCACATACTGTCGCTGCAAAGGTGTTACATACTGCGGATGTAATCATCCATTTCTGTTTTCAGGTTATCTGATTTAGTGCCAAAGATAGCCTGTACACCGGAACCGGCCACCACCACGCCGCGGGCACCGAGGTTTTTCAGTTCAGCCTGATCAACCTTCGCCACATCGGCTACGCTGACGCGCAGACGGGTAATACAGGCGTCCAGGTTGGTAATGTTCTCTTTGCCGCCAAAGGCGCTGACCAGCTTGCCCGCCATTTCGCTGCCGGTGACGCTGCTCTGCTCAATCGCGGTATCTTCACGACCCGGCGTTTTCAGATTCAGTTTTGTAATCAGCACGCGGAAAACGGTGTAGTAAACCAGGCCGTAGATGATGCCAACAATCGGGAACAGCCAGATTTTGCTGCTGTTGCCGCTCAGGACGATAAAATCGATCAGGCCGTGTGAGAAGCTGGTACCGTCACGCATGCCCAGCAGGATACAGATAGGGAACGCCAGACCGGCCAGAATCGCGTGGATCACGTAGAGGATCGGTGCCACGAACATGAAAGAGAACTCAATCGGTTCGGTGATCCCGGTCAGGAACGAAGTCAGCGCGGCAGAGATCATGATACCGCCGACTTTAGCGCGGTTCTCAGGCTTCGCCGAATGCCAGATAGCGATAGCCGCAGCCGGCAGACCATACATTTTAAACAGGAAGCCACCAGAGAGTTTACCGGCAGTAGGATCTCCCGCCATATAGCGCGGAATATCACCGTGGAATACCTGGCCGGCCGCATTGGTGAACTCACCAATCTGCATCTGGAAAGGAACGTTCCAGATATGATGCAGGCCGAAAGGCACCAGCGCACGCTCAATCACACCGTAGATGCCGAAGGCCACAACCGGATTCTGATACGCCGCCCACTGCGAGAAGTCCTGAATCGCGGTGCCAACCGGCGGCCAGATAAACGACAGCACAATACCGGTAAAGATCGCGGTCAGACCCGAAATAATCGGGACAAAGCGTTTACCCGCAAAGAAGCCGAGGTACTCAGGCAGCTTGATACGGTAAAAACGGTTAAACATATAGGCAGCGATCGCACCGGCAATGATCCCGCCCAGTACGCCGGTGTCCGCCAGATGTTTCGCTTCTATCTCGGCAGCAGGAAGATGCAGCACCAGCGGTGCCACAACGGCCAGCGTTTTGACCATGATGCCGTAGGCGACAACCGCCGCCAGTGCTGACACGCCGTCGTTATTGGTAAAGCCCAGCGCCACACCAATCGCAAAAATCAGCGGCATGTTGGCAAAAACGGACCCGCCTGCCTCGGCCATGACGTGGGAGACCACTGCCGGCAGCCAGCTAAAGTTTGCAGAACCAACACCTAACAAAATACCGGCAATCGGCAGAACCGATACCGGCAACATCAGCGATTTACCTACTTTCTGCAGGTTCGCAAATGCGTTCTTGAACATAGAAGCTCCTGAGTATGAGTGCATAGTTGCGCGATGCGCGTGGCTGCGGGGGAGGTTCCGCAGCCGGATGACGCTGAGCGTCTTTTGATTTATTACGAAGAGTAAAATAAATGGGTGCGCGTTACTTTGACGGCTATCACGTTTCCTCAATGATAGCGCGCAGCTTTCAGCACTTTCTGACTGACCTGCCGGATAATAGCGCAATAAAACACTGCCTGTTTCGGGATTAACCTGATACAGGCAGTTCGTTACGGATTAATTACAGCGTTTGAAATAAAGGCTCAGGCACCCAGACGCGCCATAGGGATATGAAACAGGCGTGAGAAATTCTGCGTGGTAGCCGCCGCCAGGGTCTCAATATCCACCCCTTTCAGCACTGCCATATAATCGGCCACGTCACGCGTAAAGGCAGGCTGATTCTCTTTGCCGCGATGCGGCACCGGAGCCAGATAGGGCGAATCCGTCTCAACCAGCATACGATCCAGCGGCACAAAGCGCGCGGCGTCGCGGATCTGCTCTGCATTACGAAACGTCAGAATGCCGGAGAAAGAGATATAAAAACCGAGATCCAGAAGTTTTGCTGCGGTTGCACGATCTTCGGTAAAACAGTGCAGCACGCCGCCACACTTCTCAACCTGCTCTTCGCGCAGGATCGCCAGCGTATCGTCGCGGGCTTCCCGGGTGTGCACAATGATCGGCTTATTCAGTGCAATACCGGTGCGAATATGTTCGCGAAAAGCAGCCTGCTGCTGCGCTTTGGTCTCCTGCTGATAGAAGTAGTCGAGGCCGGTTTCCCCCAGCGCCACTACCTGCTCCTCTGCGGCCAGGCGGCGGAACTCCGCCACATCCCAGGGTTCCTCCTGGTTCAGCGGATGAACGCCGCAGGCCAGCGCAATATTCTGCCGCTCGCCCACCAGCGCTTTGATGCGATAGTAGTCCGGCAGCGTGGTGGCAATCGCCAGCATAAATTTTACGTCGCGCGCGGCGGCTTTGGCGATAACGTCATCCAGGTCACGGTGCTGGTTTTCATAGTCAAGGCCATCGAGGTGGCAATGGGAATCAACAATAAACATAATTTTCTCAGATAATTACGGGCTGATGACAGGCGGTGCCAGTAAACGGCTCCAGGCCAGCAGCCGGTCGGTCAGAATAAGTTCGCGGTTAAGCGATGCAACGTGCAGCAGCTGTTCGCGACAGGCTATCCACTGCTGCACACTGCTGTTCAGGGCGTTGCTGTTCAGCTGCCGGGCCAGCGCGGTCACAACATCAGGCCGATCGCCATTACTCAGCCACGCCGCTGCACCCTGCTGCATTTTCATGGCGTCAACCAGCAGCGAGATGAGCCAGCCCAGACGATCGGCCACGTCGTCACTGTTCAGCGCAGGCAGCAGCTGCAGAATGTCGTCATTCAGCGCCGTGAGCAGCGTATCGCACAGCGTCTGACGCATCTGCCAGCGGGCGGGCTGCAGCAGCGCCAGCGCTGCGGCAGGCGCCCCCCCGCTCAGTCGCAGCGCAGCGCGCAGCGCCGCTTCCGGCTGTGTCACCTCACGGCCCAGCCAGGCGAGGCTCTGCGACTCCTCCGGCGGGATCAGCGGCCAGCTGAGACAGCGGCTGCGCAGCGTGGCCAGCAGCCTGGATGACTCCCGCACGCTCAGGAAGAACCAGCAGTTTGCGGGTGGCTCTTCCAGCGTTTTCAGTAGCGCGCTGGCAGCCGCTTCCGTCAGCTGGGCAGCATCCGGCAGCCAGACCACCTTCGCACCCCCCTGCTGCGCAAAATGATAGAGCTTTTCCGTCACGTCGCGCACGGCATCAACCCCCAGCGACGCTTTTCCTTTTTCTGCTTCCAGCCGGTACCAGTCCGGATGCGTATGCGCCTGCATCAATTCACAGCCGTGACATGCGCCGCAGCTTTTAGCCCCTTCACGCTGCTGGCACATCAGCCAGCGGCTGATGCCCCATACCAGCGCATCGTCTCCCATGCCCTCAGGTGCCTGCAGCAGCAGCGCATGATGCGCCACGCCCTCCTGATGGCGGGCAATAATCTGCCGGTAGGGCTGGTTCAGCCACGGATACCAGTTCATGGGCGCTGCCCGGCCAGCCAGCGATGCAGGGCAGCTTTAAGTGACGTTGTCACCTCATCAATAGGCTGCGTTGCATCGACAGTCACGATGCTGGTGTCCGCCTGCGCCAGCGCCAGATAGCGCGCACGGGTGCGTTCGAAAAAGCGCAGCGACTCCTGCTCAATGCGATCCAGCGTGCCACGGGCCCGGGCGCGCTGCAGTCCGATTTCCGGCGTCACATCAAGGTAGAGCGTCAGGTCGGGACGAAAATCGCCCAGCACCGCATCACGCAGCGTGGTCATCAGCGCGGCATCCATTTCACGTCCGCCGCCCTGATAAGCCTGCGAGGAGAGATCGTGACGATCGCCCACTACCCACGCGCCGCGCGCCAGCGCCGGCTTGATCACGTTTTCTACCAGCTGCACCCGGGCAGCATAGAGCATCAGCAGCTCAGCTTTGTCGGTAACCTGTTCGCCTTCAATACCCTGCTTCACCAGCACCCGCAGCTGTTCGGCCAGCGGTGTGCCGCCCGGCTCGCGGGTGAATACGATGTCGCTGATGCCGTGCTGCTGTAAAACGTCCACTACCGCATCGCGCGCCGTGGTTTTACCCGCGCCTTCCAGTCCTTCAATGACAATAAACTTACTCTTCATTTTTTTCCTTCAGCGCCTGGCGGTAAGCCTGCACCGCCCGGTTATGGCTGGCGAGATTCGTGGTAAAAGTATGCCCGCCCTTGCCATCCGCGACAAAATAGAGATAGCTGCTCTTTTCCGGATGCGCAGCAGCTTCCAGCGAGGCGCGCCCCGGCATCGCAATCGGTCCGGGCGGCAGGCCGCTAATGCTGTAGGTATTATAGGCGGTCGGCGTATCGAGATCTTTACGCGTCAGCGTGCCGGTATAGCGCTCGCCCATACCGTAGATCACGGTGGGATCGGTCTGGAGCTTCATCCCGGTGCGCAGACGATTAATAAACACAGACGCTACCCGCGCGCGCTCTTCGCTTACGCCCGTCTCTTTCTCGATAATTGACGCCATTGTCACCAGCTCCCGCGGATCTTTATAGGGCAGATTCGCCATACGCTTCTGCCAGACCTCATCGACCAGCTTGTTCATGCGGGTGTGTGCACGCGTCAGTACTGCAACGTCCGTGGTATTGGCAGTATAGAGATAAGTATCGGGATAGAAGCTGCCCTCGAGCTGTGCAGCCTCCAGCTTCAGCGCTGCCGCCACGCTGGCAAAACTGTCATCTGCGAGCGTATGCTTCAGATAAGGCGCTTTACGCAGCTCGCTCAGCCACTCACTGAGGCGTGAACCTTCGATAAAACGGAGCGGGAACTGCGCCTCTTTACCGCTGGCCAGAAGCTGCAGCAGCTGACGCACGGTCATGCCCTGCTCCAGCCGGTAAGTACCCGCTTTGAACTCTGCCAGCGCCGGATGCAGCTTCAGCAGTGGTCCAAACCAGATACTGCGCGGAATTATATGCTGACTCTCCAGCTGCGCTTCCAGCACTACACGTCCGCTACCCGCCGGCAGCGTGTAAAGAGTTTCCTGGTGAATGGTCAGCGGCGCGTCTGCCAGGCGCTCTGTCTGCCAGTAGCTAAACGCGGCAGCGGCAGCAGCGATCGCTGCCACACCCGCAATAATTTTTTTGGTTCGACTCATGTTACGTCCATTTTCTGGCAACAGGTAAAAAGTTGCTGATACAGCGTGCGTTCAGTGAAAACGATGTCATCGATTTGCCGCACCGGCAGCACCGGCATCAGTGCATTACAGATCACGACTTCGTCAGCGCCGAGGACCGCTTCACGCGGCGCGCTGACTTCCTGGCAAGCCTGGCCGCTGGCCGCCAGCTGTGCCATCAGAAAACGTCGCATAATGCCGTTTACGCCCGCCTGATCCAGATGGGGAGTAAAAATCCGGGTGCCGCTGCGCCAGAACAGATTGGCAGCGCAGCATTCTACCACGCATCCCGCGGTGTCCAGTACCAGCGCCTCGTCTGCATCGGTTTCATCAAGGTGGTGGCGAATCATCACCTGCTCCAGCCGGTTGAGGTGTTTGATGCCTGCCAGCAGCGGATTACGGGCCAGGGGCACCGGACTGGTGACCAGGCTCGCACCCTGCTGCTGCAGTGTAGCGTAATGCTGTGGCCAGGGTGACAGTGAGAGGATGCGCACAGGAGCCTGACAGCCGCGCCGGCTGTAGCCCCGTCCGCCGGAGCCCGGCGTGAGGATGATCTTGAGCACCGCCCGGGCATGTCCCTGCGCAATGCGCCGCATTTCATCCGCCAGCAGCGACAGATCAGGCATCGGCAGCAGAAGCTGCCTGCACCCCTGTTCCAGACGCTGCAGGTGCGCCTCAGCCATCACGACTCTGCCGTTATGCACGGCGGCCGTGGTAAAACAGCCATCGCCAAACTGAACGGCACGATCGCTGGCCGGCAGCATTATTTGCGGAATACCGTTAATCCACACCGCGCTCTCCTCAGACAGTCAGCCCTGAAATAATCTCATCTGCCCGGATAGGTGCGCTGAAGAGCAGATCAGAAAAAAGGCCCGCATTGCGGGCCTCTGTTCGGCAGAATAGCGATTATACCTTGCGGAAAATCAGCGAGCCGTTTGTGCCGCCAAATCCAAAGGAGTTACACAGTGTATACTCCAGACCGCTAACCTGGCGCGCCGTATGCGGCACAAAATCCAGGTCACATCCCTCATCCGGATTATCCAGGTTGATGGTTGGCGGAACGACCTGATCGCGCAGTGCCAGAACCGAATAAATCGCTTCTACAGCACCGGCAGCACCTAACAGGTGACCGGTCATTGATTTGGTCGAGCTGACCATAACGCTGTGTGCTGACGCACCAAATACGGATTTCACCGCCTGCGCTTCTGCTTTATCACCGGCTGGCGTAGAGGTGCCGTGCGCGTTGACATAGCCGATCTGTGACGGATCGAGTCGCGCATCACGCAGCGCGTTGATCATCGCTGCAGCGGCGCCTGAGCCATCTTCCGGCGGTGATGTCATATGGTAAGCATCGCTGCTCATGCCAAAACCAATGATTTCAGCATAGATTTTCGCACCGCGCTTTTTGGCGTGTTCATACTCTTCCAGTACCACAATACCGGCACCGTCACCCAGTACAAACCCGTCACGATCTTTATCCCACGGACGGCTGGCCGCCTGCGGATTGTCGTTTCGCGTTGAAAGCGCACGTGCCGCACCAAAACCGCCCACGCCCAGAGGCGTACTGGCTTTTTCCGCGCCACCCGCCAGCATTACATCAGCATCATCATAAGCGATAATACGTGCAGCGTGGCCGATGTTATGTACGCCTGAGGTGCAGGCCGTAGCGATCGAAATACTTGGGCCTTTCAGGCCGTACATAATGGTGAGATGACCGGCGACCATATTAACAATGGTAGAAGGTACAAAGAATGGACTGATTTTGCGCGGGCCGCCTTTAACCAGCGAGCTGTGGTTCTCTTCAATCAGACCCAGTCCGCCAATACCAGAACCAATAGCCGCGCCAATACGTCCGGCGTTCTCATCAGTTACGACCAGACCGGAGTCCGCCATAGCCTGAATGCCAGCCGCAATACCATACTGGATGAAATCGTCCATCTTGCGCTGATCTTTCCGCGAGATGTACTCATCACAATTAAAATCTTTCACCAGGCCCGCAAAACGCGTTGCATAAGCACTGGCATCAAAATGGTCGATCAGGGTAATGCCGCTCTGACCGGCAAGGAGAGCACTCCAGGTAGACTCTACGGTATTGCCGACAGGAGACAACATGCCAAGACCGGTCACAACTACACGACGCTTAGACACGTTCGTCCTCCAGGGAGGGAAAAATAACGCAATGTGGGGCAAACATAAAACTCAGGCGGTCATAAGACCGCCTGAAGATATTCATTAGCCTTGATGGCTAGTGACGTAATCGATCGCTGCCTGAACGGTAGTGATTTTCTCAGCTTCTTCGTCTGGAATTTCAGTATCAAACTCTTCTTCCAGAGCCATTACCAGCTCAACGGTGTCAAGAGAATCTGCACCCAGGTCTTCAACGAAAGAAGCAGTGTTAACCACTTCGTCTTCTTTAACGCCCAGCTGCTCAGCTACGATTTTCTTAACGCGTTGTTCGATATCGCTCATACTATTTAATTTCCTATCAAAACTCGCTTTCGCGATGGTTTTCGTAGTGTATAAAATGGTGAAAAAGATGCAACAAAATCCCGGCTGGTCGAACCACGATTTTGCGCTATTCTGCGGTGTTTACCGCAAATAATGCAAATGATTTCGTGATTATCAGACCATGTACATGCCGCCATTGACGTGCAGCGTTTCACCTGTGATGTAGGCTGCTTCGTCAGAGGCTAAGAATGCAACAGCATTAGCAATTTCCTGCGGGTCGCCTAAACGGCCTGCAGGCACTTCTGCCAGAATGCCCGAGCGCTGATCTTCATTCAGTGCACGCGTCATGTCCGTCTCAATAAAGCCCGGTGCCACGACGTTTACGGTAATGCCACGTGACGCGACTTCACGCGCCAGTGATTTGCTAAAGCCAATCAAACCCGCCTTTGCTGCAGCGTAGTTAGCCTGACCCGCGTTACCCATGGTTCCAACTACAGAACCGATGGTGATGATACGGCCCACACGTTTTTTCATCATGGCACGCATGACCGCCTTGGACAGACGGAAAACTGATGTCAGGTTGGTATTAAGAATATCATCCCACTCATCATCTTTCATGCGCATCAGCAGATTGTCACGCGTGATGCCTGCATTATTGACTAAAATGTCCACTTCGCCAAATTCAGCACGTACTTTTGCCAGCACTTCATCGATAGAGGCTGCATCCGTGACGTTCAGCGCCAGACCTTTGCCGTTGTCGCCGAGATAGGCGCTGATGGCTTCAGCACCGCTTTCGCTGGTCGCTGTACCAATAACTTTTGCACCGCGTGCCGCCAGCGTCTCTGCAATGGCCCGGCCAATACCGCGGCTTGCGCCCGTTACCAGCGCAACTTTACCTTCAAAATTCATGATTATCCTCTTATTCCTGAGAGAGTGCTGCAGATAGCGATGCAGGATCGTTGACTGCAGCTGCCGTCAGGCTATCAGCAATACGCTTCGTCAGACCAGTCAGGACTTTGCCCGGACCCATCTCCAGCAGCTGGGTAACACCCTGTTCTGCTATAAATTGTACTGATTCGGTCCAGCGTACCGGGCTGTAAAGCTGACGTACCAGGGCATTACGGATAGCCGCAGCATCACTTTCGCATTTAACGTCAACGTTATTCACGACCGGCACATCTGGCGCGTTAAAGATAATCTCTTCAAGCGCTACGGCGAGCTTTACAGCGGCGGGCTTCATCAGCGCACAGTGCGAGGGCACGCTAACCGGCAGAGGCAGCGCACGTTTCGCACCGGCTGCTTTACAGGCCGCGCCAGCACGTTCAACCGCGTCTTTGTTACCGGCAATCACCACCTGGCCCGGCGAGTTAAAGTTCACCGGCGAGACCACTTCATCCTGTGCGCTCTCTTCACAGGCTTTGCGAATCGCTTCATCATCAAGACCGATAATCGCCTGCATGGCGCCCGTGCCTTCCGGGACCGCCTCCTGCATCAGTTTGCCGCGCAGTTCGACCAGTTTAATGGCATCAGCAAACGCCAGCACGCCCGCACAAACCAGCGCCGAGTACTCACCCAGGCTGTGACCTGCCAGCAGCACCGGCTGAGCGCCCTGCTTCTGCTGCCAGACGCGGTAAATAGCGACTGAGGCCGCCAGCAATGCTGGCTGTGTCTGCCAGGTTTTGTTCAGCTCTTCAGCGGGTCCCTGCTGAACCAGCTGCCACAGATCGTAACCCAGCGCATCAGACGCTTCGCGAAAAGTCGCCTCAATCTGAGGGTTATCAGCAGCGAGCTCAGCCAGCATGCCAACGGTCTGAGATCCCTGTCCCGGGAAAACAAAAGCTAATTGCGTCATCTGTCCTTCCTGTCAATCAAAAGCGTACCAGTGCAGAACCCCAGGTAAAACCACCACCAAAGGCTTCCAGCAAAATCAGTTGTCCCGGCTTGATCCGGCCATCGCGCACCGCTTCATCCAGCGCGCTGGGGACCGAAGCCGCAGAGGTGTTGCCGTGTCGGTCGAGCGTCACTACCACTTTATCCATGCCCATGCCGAGCTTGCGAGCGGTTGCGCTGATAATGCGCAGATTTGCCTGATGCGGCACCAGCCAGTCAAGCGCGCTGCGATCGAGGTTATTCGCCTGCAGCGTCTCATCAACGATGTGTGCCAGCTCTGTTACCGCCACTTTAAACACTTCATTACCCGCCATGGTGAGATAGGCAGGTTCATCCTGCCGCGCGCGATCCTGATAAGGCAGGGTCAGCAGCTGGCCATAGCGGCCATCGGCGTGCAGATGAGTTGAGAGAATACCTGGCTCGCTGCTCTGTCCCAGCACCACCGCGCCCGCGCCGTCGCCAAACAGAATAATCGTCCCGCGATCGCTGGGATCAGGCGTGCGCGCCAGCACATCGGCACCAATCACCAGCGCATGCTTAACCGCACCGTTTTTAATGTATTGATCGGCAACGCTCAGCGCGTAGGTAAAACCGGCACAGGCGGCACCGAGGTCGAATGCCGCGCAGTCGTTGATCTCCAGCATCTGCTGGATCATGCATGCGGAGCTGGGGAACGCGTGGCTGGATGAGGTTGTGGCAACGATAATCAGGCCAATGTCGCTGGCGGCAACGCCTGCCATTCCCAGCGCGCGCTGTGCAGCGTTAAAGCCCATGCTGGCAACCGTTTCATCGGGTGCAGCAATACGACGTTCGCGAATGCCGGTACGGGTGACAATCCACTCGTCTGAGGTTTCCACCATTTTTTCCAGATCGGCATTGGTGCGGATCTGCTCAGGCAGATAGCTGCCTGTTCCGATAATTTTGGTATACATCTACGCTTTGTCACTCCTGGCTAATACAGCGTCAAGGCGCGCGGCAATTCTTTCGGGAACTTGCTTACGCACCGCCTGCTCTGCCTGTTCTATTGCCACAGCGAATGCCTGAATATTGGCAGCGCCATGGCTTTTGATCACTGTTCCGCGCAATCCTAACAGACAAGCGCCGTTATACTGGTCGGGGTTTAGATGACCGAAACGCCTGATCATACGCTTTTTCAGCCAGCGTCCCAGCAGTTTCAGCCACCACGTCCCTTTATTACTTTCGCCTGACGATTTCAGCAGCGACAAAAACAGCCGCACCACGCCTTCCATCGTTTTTAGCGTTACATTACCGGCAAAGCCATCACAGACCAGCACATCTGTTTTGCCGGTCAGCAGGTCATTACCTTCAAGATAACCAATATAGTTGATCTGAGGGCTTGCTCGCAGAACCGCAGATGCGGTGCGTATCGATTCAAGCCCTTTGGTCTCTTCCTGGCCAATATTGAGCAGCGCAACGCGTGGTTGCCGGATTTCCAGCACCTCTTCCGCCATGACCGCCCCCATGATGGCAAACTGCACCAGCATATCGCTGTCAGAATCGACGTTAGCCCCCAGATCAAGAATGACCGTTTTGCCCTGCTGTTGATGGGGCAGAACGGTCATCAGTGCCGGCCGCGCAATGCCGTCCAGCGGTTTTAACAGGAGTTTAGCCAGCCCCATCAGCGCACCCGTATTACCGGCACTGATGCAGGCCTGCGCTTTGCCATCCACAACCAGCTCCAGCGCCACGCGCATAGAACTGCCACGGCTCTGACGGATAGCCTGTGAAGGCTTCGCATCACTTGCAATAACCGATTCGGCAGGGATAACCTGCACACGCCTCAAAAGTGAGGAATCCGCTTTGGCAAGAAATGACGAGATTGTGTCGGGATCGCCGACCAGAAGAAGAACCAGCTGCGAATGAGAGGTCAGTGCCTGCAAGGCTGCAGGCACTGTCACGCAGGGACCGAAGTCCCCGCCCATGGCATCAACTGCCAGGGTCAAACGTGTCAAGGTATCGCCTTGCGTAACCGCAAAGAATTACTTGGTGATAACCTTGCGACCGCGGTAGTAACCATCCGCAGTGATATGGTGACGCAGATGAGTTTCACCAGAAACTTTATCTACTGACAGAGTGGCAGTGGTCAGGGCATCGTGCGAACGACGCATGCCACGCTTGGAACGGGTTGGTTTATTCTGTTGTACGGCCATGGACCTTACTCCTATTACTTACGCTTTAAACTGGCTAATACGGCAAATGGATTTGGTTTTTCTGCCTCTTCAGGCAGCTTACCAAAGACCATGTCCGCGTCGGACACTTCACAGTGTTCAGAATCATGCACCGGAACCACCGGCAGCGCGAGGATGAGCTCATCTTCTATCACTGCCAGCAGGTCGATCTCACCGAAATCGTTGACATCAACCGGCTCGTAGGCTTCCGGTAGTGCTTCAGCCTGATCGTCAGAAGAGACCGGACTAAAGCAATAGCTTACGTGTACAGCTTGCGGAAATGGCTGGTTGCAGCGTTGACACATTAACGTCACCTGCACATCCGCTGTTCCCTGAAGAACCGCGAGGCGCTGGTTGTCAACCGCAAACGACATGGCACATTCCACATCACTGTCCACACTCACGACCGTTTCGGCCAGGCGCGCCACCAATTCAGGTGCATAAACACCATGATAATCCAGGCGTTTTTGCGCGGCGCGGACCGGATCGAGCGTCAGGGGTAATTTTACCTTTTGCATAGGGCGCGCATATTAACTTTGTAACGTCTTAGAGTCAAAGAAAAAGGCCGTTTTACAGCATCTTTCACCAGCTAGTCGCATCCAGTGCGGCGCATAGTTTAAAATGCCCGTCATGTTTACGCTATCTATTCTGTAAAAAAATGATGATGCCACTGGTTTTAGCCTCAACGTCCCCGTTTCGTCAGGCGCTGCTCAGCAAGCTTGGCGTGCCTTTTATTACTGCCGCGCCTGCATGCGATGAGACCCCGCTGCCCGAAGAAACCGCGCCTGAACTGGTGCAGCGTCTCGCGCTGGCCAAAGCGCAGGCGCTGGCCGGGCAGTTCCCGGATCGCTGGATCATTGGCTCTGACCAGGTGTGCGTACTTAATGGCGCGATCGCCGGAAAGCCGCACACTCGCGAAAACGCCTGCCGGCAGCTGGCGCAGGCAAGCGGTAAAGCCATTGTGTTTTATACCGGACTGGCGCTGCTGCAGCCTGCCACCCGTCAACAGTTTGTGCTCTGTGAGCCTTTTACGGTGCACTTCCGTACGCTGAGCAGCCAGGAGATTGCGCGCTACGTTGAGCGGGAGCAGCCGCTGGCGTGCGCCGGCAGTTTTAAAAGCGAAGGATTGGGGATTTGTCTGTTTGATCGGCTCGAAGGACGCGACCCGAATACGCTGGTCGGGCTGCCGCTGATTGCGCTTAATCAGCTGCTGATGAAGGCCGGCATCAACCCGCTGGGCTGATGCCGGTATATTCAGCTTTTCTTCTGCCGCAGTCTGGTCAGGCAGTGTTTGAGTGCCGCATCCAGCGGCGCTTCCATGCGTAATGTTTCGCCGGTTGCGGGATGCGTAAATGTCAGCGCTGCCGCGTGCAGAAACAGGCGCGATAACCCTGTGCCGGCCAGCTGACGATCAAATTCGCGATCGCCATAGCGATCGTCAAAAGCAATCGGATGACCGCCATGCAGAGTATGCACGCGGATCTGATGCGTGCGTCCGGTCACCGGGCTGGCTTTAACCAGCGTCGCCAGCTCAAACCGCTCTTCCACTTTGAACCGGGTTTCTGAAGGCTTGCCTTCTGCACTGACGCGCACTATCCGCTCTCCGCTCTGCAGAATATTTTTCAGCAGCGGCGCCTGCACCACTTTCAGATGAGAGGGCCAGTCGCCGCGTACCAGCGCCAGATAATCTTTTTGCATCCCCTTCTCACGCAGCTGCTCATGCAGCGAACGCAGGGCCGAGCGCTTTTTAGCGACCAGCAACACGCCCGAGGTGTCGCGATCCAGCCGGTGCACCAGCTCCAGAAAGCGCGCCTCCGGACGCAGTGCCCGCAACCCTTCAATAACACCAAAACTCAGACCGCTGCCGCCATGTACCGCCGTGCCGGACGGCTTATTCAGCACCAGCAGATGGTCATCCTCATACAGAATGGCATCCGCTAACGCTGCAACTTTATCGAGTTTAGGCGACACCGCCTGCTCTTCGCGCTCTGCGACCCGTACCGGTGGCACGCGCACTTCGTCGCCATCCTCGAGTTTATATTCAGGCTTGACGCGTTTTTTATTTACCCGTACTTCGCCTTTACGCAGAATGCGATAAATCATGCTTTTTGGCACCCCTTTGAGCTGGGTACGCAAAAAGTTGTCTATACGTTGTCCGGCATTTTCAGCCGTGATGGCGACAAAATGTACGCCGGGATTCTCTGTTTTCATGCCGGCGATTCTAAATAGTGTCCCCTGATAGCGCCACCCCTTTTTCTGTGCTTAACTCACTCTTGTTTCAGGCGTCTGACCGCTTAAAACGGTGGCTTTTTCAGCAATCTGCTGATTAGCCCCGCAAATGAACAGGTTAAGGGCGTACAAACTTCACAGCTCGACAAAAGTCGCCTTGCTATATGCGGGTGAGCAGTGGAATAATGCTGCTGTTTCTGCATCGGAAAGATTCGGGCAGAAAAAGAGCGAAATTAAGGTAATTTGCCGGATAAAACGAGCACGCAGCAATGGCGTAAGACGTGATGCTTTATCAGGCACTTAGCGGGCTGCGGGTTGCGGCCTGGACAACAGACTGGGATGTGTGGATTTTCAAAAATTTTGTATTATTTCCACCTTCAGGCGCTGGTTTTCCTTATGAAAAGCAGGCCACCGACAAGATTTGCGCCCCTTTAGCCGCCGACAACCGTGAGGTTGACGTCAGTGCATGCAGACACGGGGCCATCGGTTGATTCTCGTCCAGGGTAACGATGCCCGCAGCTTTATCACTCATGTGAGAATAACGAGTAAGTCACGATGAAAAGAATGTTAATTAACGCAACTCAGCAGGAGGAGTTGCGCGTTGCCCTTGTTGACGGTCAGCGTCTGTACGATCTGGATATCGAAAGTCCCGGACACGAGCAGAAAAAAGCCAATATCTACAAAGGTAAAATCACCCGCGTTGAACCCAGCCTTGAAGCGGCATTTGTCGATTATGGCGCTGAGCGTCACGGTTTCCTCCCTCTGAAAGAAATTTCCCGCGAATACTTCCCAGCTAACTATAACGCGCATGGCCGTCCTAACATCAAAGATGTGCTGCGTGAAGGTCAGGAAGTGATCGTTCAGATTGATAAAGAAGAGCGCGGCAATAAAGGCGCTGCACTTACGACCTTTATCTCTCTTGCAGGCAGCTACCTGGTTCTGATGCCTAATAACCCGCGCGCCGGAGGCATTTCCCGCCGGATTGAGGGTGATGACCGCACTGAACTGAAAGAAGCCCTGTCGGCGCTGGAATTGCCGGAAGGCATGGGTCTGATTGTACGCACGGCAGGCGTGGGTAAATCAGCGGAGTCGTTGCAGTGGGATCTGAGCTTCCGTCTTAAGCACTGGGAAGCGATCAAAAAAGCTGCAGACAGCCGTTCCGCCCCGTTCCTGATCCATCAGGAGAGCAACGTTATTGTGCGTGCTTTCCGCGACTATCTGCGTCAGGACATTGGTGAAATTCTTATCGATAATCCTAAAGTTCTGGAGCTGGCGCGTCAGCATATCGCTGCGCTGGGCCGCCCTGACTTTAGCAGTAAGATCAAACTCTATACCGGTGAAATTCCGCTGTTCAGCCACTACCAGATTGAGTCGCAGATCGAGTCCGCCTTCCAGCGTGAAGTTCGTCTGCCTTCTGGCGGCTCAATTGTTATAGACAGCACCGAAGCGTTAACCGCGATCGACATTAACTCTGCCCGCGCAACCCGCGGCGGCGATATCGAAGAAACGGCATTCAATACCAACCTTGAAGCAGCCGATGAGATTGCCCGCCAGCTGCGCCTGCGTGACCTCGGTGGCCTGATCGTTATCGACTTTATCGATATGACGCCGGTACGTCACCAGCGCGCCGTAGAGAACCGGCTGCGCGAAGCGGTGCGTCAGGATCGTGCACGCATTCAGATTAGCCATATCTCCCGTTTTGGTCTGCTGGAGATGTCGCGTCAGCGTCTCAGCCCGTCACTGGGTGAGTCGAGCCACCACGTCTGCCCGCGCTGTAGCGGTACGGGTACCATCCGCGATAACGAATCACTGTCGCTCTCTATTCTGCGCCTGATTGAAGAAGAAGCGCTGAAAGACAACACCAAAGAAGTGCACGCCATTGTGCCGGTGCCGGTTGCCTCTTACCTGCTGAACGAAAAACGCGAAGCGGTCAGTGCAATTGAGAAGCGTCAGGGTGGCGTACGCGCCATTATCGTGCCTAACGATCAGATGGAAACGCCGCACTACTCCGTGCTGCGTGTGCGCAAAGGTGAAGAGACACAAACCCTCTCTTATCATCTGCCGAAGCTGCATGAAGCTGAAATGGCACTGCCATCAGAAGAAGAGCACGCTGAACGTCGTCGTCCGGAGCAGCCTGCGCTGGCAGCCTTTGTGATGCCGGATGCCCCGCCTGCACCGGTTGAAGTCGCTGCCGAAACACCTGCGGCGAAGAGCGAGACAAGCGCTCAGACCGCAGCACGTCCTGCGGCAGCGCCGGCCACGGTCAGCACGGGTCTGGTGGGTCGCCTGCTTAACGGTCTGAAAAAGCTGTTTGCGGGCGATACCCCGGCAGCAGCTCCTGCGGAAGCACCCTCTCAGCAGGAGAGTAAGCCAGCAGAAGAAGAAAACAACACGCAGCAGCGTGGCGAACGCCGTAATAACCGTCGCAACAATAATCGTCGTGAACGCACGCCGCGCAATGGTGAGCAGGTTCAGAACCGCGAAGCTCGTGAGCCGCGCGAACCGCGTGAACCACGCGAACCACGTGAAGCACGCGAGCCGCGTGAAAATCGTGAACCGCGTGATAACCGCGAACCGCGCAACGATCAGGACAATCGCCGCAACAAGCGTCAGAACGAGCCGCGTGCCGAGCGCCCGGTTCTGACTGAAGAGCAGCAGCAGCAGCGTGATGAACAGCAGCAGCAGCGCCGTGAACAGCGTGCCGAGCGTCAGCGTCGTCGTCAGGAAGAGAAGCGTGCTCAGCAGCAGGAAGAGAAAGCCGTTGAGACCGTCGCGACTGAAGAGATCCCTGCGGTGGACGCAGCGGTACAGGAAGAAGAACGCGTTCAGGTCATGCCCCGTCGCAAGCCGCGTCAGCTGACTCAGCGTATCCGCAGTGGCGAGACACCGGAAGCATCATCAGTTGCCGCGCAGCCAGAAGCAGCAGCGGACATCGCACAGCCGGTGAACGCCGCTGAACAGCCGGAAATGAGTGATGAGCAGGATGATAACGAGAACCGCGAAGGCGCGAACATGCCACGCCGTTCACGTCGCTCGCCGCGTCACCTGCGCGTAAGCGGTCAGCGCCGCCGTCGCTATCGCGATGAGCGCTATCCGCTGCAGTCGCCGATGCCGCTTGAAGCGGCAGCCGCCTCACCGGAGATGGCATCTGGTAAAGTCTGGGTATCCTATCCGGTTGCTCAGACGCACGAGCAGTTCACCTCTCAGGAGGCGCTGAACGAAATGCCAGACTACGGCTATCAGGATGCAGACGCGCTGCCGGCAGCTGCCGAAGCCGCCTCAGCGGTTGCGCCACAGCCAGAAACGTCAGAAGTGGTACATCAGGCTGAACCGCAGGCGCACACCGAGGTGCCCGTAGTAAACACCGATGATCTGACCCCTGTTGCCGCGCCGGTTAATCATGAGCCTGCGGTTATCTCTGCAGCCGATGAAGCGGTGGCGCAGGAGACGGCGGCGGAAGCCGGTCCTGCGACCGTGACAGAAGAGGCGCCACAGCCTGCTACGCAGGAAGAGGTACAGCCCGCGGTAACCGAAGCCGTTGCCACAGCAGAACAGGCACCAGCGGATGTTACCCCTGTTGTCGAAACGCAGGTTGAAAACGTGCTGTCAGCGCCGGTCGCGGCGGAAGCGCCTGTCGCGCCGGTCACTGAACCTCATGCGCCGGTTCCGGCTCGCGATGTGTCAGTCGAACAATCAGAGTCACGCTTTAAGCTGCACGCCACGGCACCGATGACCCGCGCCCCGGCACCAGCGTGGGAACCGGAGCCGGCACGTCACAGCGACTGGGTACGTCCGCCGTTCAGCTTTGATGGCCGCGGCTCTGCCGGTGGTCACAGCGCGACGCACCAGGCTACCGCTCCGGCCACCCGTCCGGACAGCGTGTAACCCTGCGCGGATAAAAAAAATAAAACCCCGGCTGGTCCGGGGTTTTTTATTGCCTGCTGTTTACCGTGGCCACCGCGCCGGCTGTGGCCTGAACCGCAGACAAAAAAAACCCACCGCCCGCGAAGGCGATGGGAAAAACAAGCATACCCGGTTAAGTACGCTGAACCTCTGGTCAGTTACGAATTCAGCTGGAACAGCGACATCTTCGACATATCACTAAAGGTTTTGTATGACGCCTGCAGCGCCGTCTGCTGCATGGTGTAGCTGGAGATTGCCTGGGTATAGTCCACCTGCACCAGATCGCTCATCTGCGTATTCATGATGGTTTTGCGATCGTCACCCTGCTGATTCAAGGTACCCACCTCTGCCATCTGGATCCCCACTGCAGAACGCACTGTCAGCACGTTATTGAGTGAGTTACTCAGTCCGCGGTTGGTTTTATCCATCGCAGCCTGAAACGCCTGCTTTGTGGCGTCGTCCGCGTTATCCTGCGGTGTTTTAAGCGCGGCAATTGCACTGTCGAGCATGCTGAACAGGCTGGTCTCGCTGGTGCCGTTATCAGGTTCTGGCTTTGCGTTGCTGGTGATCGCCATAAACACTGATTTACCGGTACTGCTCACCTGCATGGTACGGCTTTCGTCAACTTTCTGAGTGATCGGCTCATCCCCGCCCACATAGGCCACACCGGTACTGCTGTCGCTGAACGGCGGGGCGTCTGTCTTATAACCGGCAAAAATGTAGCGTCCGTTGCCATCCTGACTGTTCGCCTGGTTCAGCAGCTGCGCGCGCAGCCCTTCCAGCTGGGTCGCCAGCGAGGCGCGATCGTTATCGCTCAGCGTGCCGGTGGACGCATTGACAATGGTGGTCTGCGCATCCTGTATGGTGCCGATCACGCCGGAAAGCGCGTTCTCTTCCATTGACAGGCTCTGATTAGCAAAACTGCGCGCCGTGGCGTACTGGCTGCTTTTTACCTGCGACTGTGACAGCACGACCGCGCGTGAAGCCGCGATAGGATCGTCAGAGGGATTACTGACCCGCAGCCCGGTTGCCAGCTGCTGGCCTACCTTCAGCCAGGAGGATTGCGAATCGGTGATCCCGCGCACCTGCTGGTCAAAAATCATACTTGAGCTAAGACGCACTTTCTTCTCTCCTCTGCTTAGCTGCGAATGCCCATCAGCGCGTTGAATACCGCGCTGGCGGTCTGCAATACCTGCGCATTCGCCATATAAAACTGCTGATATTTCGTCAGGTTGGCGTACTCTTCATCAAGGTTGACGCCAGAGACAGACTGCTGCCGGTCACTCAGCTGCGTCACCACGTTTTTCTGCGTGGTGCTGGCCGTTTCCAGCGAGTTGGTTTTGTTGCCCACGCTGCTGACAAGGCTGGCATAAGCCTGCGCGATAGTTGCGTTTCCGTTAACCAGCTTGCTGTCCTGCAGATCGAGCAGCTTCTGCGCATTGCGGTTATCGCTCTCGCCGCTGCCTTTCACGGCTGCCGCTGCAATCTCTGATTCGCTGGTGATGGCAACCGACATGCCGCCAATCACATTCTGTACCGGCTTGACCAGAAAACTGTCACCGCTATTCACACTGCCGCTGACCGTCAGCTGCAGACCATCAAAATTCAGCGTGCCGTCAGCAGCCGGCGCAACGTCGAAGCGCACATTATCGGCAGCACGGGTAACGGACCATGTGCCGCTGTCATAGCTGACGGTGTAGTTTGAGGCTTTCAGCGCGCTGGCATCACTCCAGCTGGCGCTAACGGAAGCCGCAGAGCTGTTTTTCAGATTGCTGAGCACATCCGGAGTGCCGATAGTGAAAAAGTCCTCTCCCGGGTTGCCCTTACTGTCATAGCCGCCTTTGTGCACGTCATTAAACGCGGTGGTAAACGCTGCGGCCAGCTGGCCCAGCTGGTTCTGTGCACCGTCCAGATCCTGACTGCGAAACGCCAGCAACCCTGCCAGCGAACCGGTGGTCAGCGTTTTTTCCGGGATTGCTACGTTACCGGCCTGTTTGTCGCTGTAGCCAACGGTAATACGCGTGGGATCGGCGCTGGAAGGCATCGCCACCAGGCTGGTGGCATTGCGGCCATTGACCAGGGTAATGTTGCCTGCTGAGACGATATAGCTGCCATCCTGCTGCGCAACTTTCACGCCCACCACAGTGTTCAGACTGTTTACCAGCTGGTCGCGCTGATCCAGCAGGTCGTTAGGGGCTGCGCCGCCGCCGGTGGTCAGCTTCGCAATCTGCGTATTGAGATCGGCAATCTGGCGCGTAAAGGTATTGACCTGATCGACGCTGGCGGTGATATCGGTATTGACGCTGGTCTGCATGTTATTGAGATATTGCGCCGTGGTCTGGAACTGATTGACCAGCCCCTGGGCATAACTCAGCATCGACTGACGCGCGGACGGATCGTTAGCGTTACTGACCACGTTCTGTACGTTGGTAAAAAAGCTCTGAATGGACGTTGAGAGGCTGGTCGTAGAGGTCGAAAGCAGATCGTCAATATTGGAGATCTGATTATGCTGGGTATTGACCGCGCTGTAGCTGGCGCTGGATCCGCGCAGCTGCGTCGTGATGAACTCATCATATTCGCGCTGTACGCCGCTGACATTTACGCCGTTGCCATAATAGCTGTTGCCCTGCAGCGTACTGCCGGCCTGCGACAGCAGAGTAGTCTGCCGTGAATAGCCCGCCACAGTGTAGTTACTGATGTTATTGCTGGTGGTGCTTAATGCGGCCTGTGCGGCGCTCAGCCCGCTCATTGCGGAGTTAATTATACTGGACATCTCGGTTCCTTTCTTTCCCGTTAACCGGGCTGGCAGTCATCAGTGCAGTTGTGCGGACGGCAGGCGCCCGCAACATATGAAGGTTATCGGCGTGCTTAAGGGAAACTTGAGGCTAAGACGTCAGAACAGATCGGTGATATCCTGGCCATAAGCTTTTACAACTTTTTCGCCCATGTTTTTGAATTGCTGGATCATTCCCACCAGTTTCTGCGCATATTTCGGATCGGTGGCGTAGCCCGCCGCCTGCAGCGCGCGCGCGCCCTGCTCGGCACTTGGCGCGCTGGTGACCGCCGCATAGCGCGGATTTTTCGACAGCAGGCGCACATAGTCAGTCAGCGCCTCAAGGTAGGAGCCATAGACACGGAAGCTGGCCCGCACTTTCTTCGCATCACCCGCCTCATATTCAGTGGTCATGATATCCGTGGTTTCGCCTTTCCAGTCGCCGCTCGCTTTAATGCCAAACACGTTATAGCTCGGCTTGCCGTCGCGGGTCAGGATTTGACGCTGGCCCCAGCCCGACTCCAGCGCCGCCTGCGCCAGAATCAGATGGTGCGGGATACCGCTCTGCTGGCTGGCGAGCTTCGCCGGCTGCGCCAGCTGGGCGATAAACTCACTGCTGTCAGAAGGAAGATTCACAGGCGTAACCGGCAGACGCGGTACCGCTTTGCGCACAATCTGTTCCAGCTGCATCGGCATGCTGTTGCTGCTGCTGTAGATAAAGCTGTTATCCAGCTTCATCGGAACCGTGCCGGCACGCTCATCGGGCTCCTGCGGGGGCTGCATCTGTTTGACAATGGTGTCAGCCAGACCCAGTCCGCGCTTGCCTATCTCCTGCGCAATCTGCTGATCGTAGAGCGAGGTGTAGAGTCGGGTCTGGTCGTTGCTCAGCGCGCCATCCTGCGGCAGCGCGTCGCGCATGCTTTTCAGCATCATCTGCACGAACATGCCCTCTACCTGTTTCGCCACCTGCAGTGCTTTTCCTTTGGGATCGGCAGCGGCCTGGCGTTTCAGCTCGTTCAGCGAGCGGCTGTCATACGCCGCATTATTCAGCGATTGCATATCGGTCATCAGATGATTTCCAGCTTCGCGCGCAGACAGCCTGCGCTCTCCATCGATTGCAGAATCGACATCAGCTCAATCGGCGTCGCACCCAGCGCATTCAGGGCGCGTACCACGTTGTTCAGGTTTGCACTGGCGTTAACGCGCTGCAGCGCACCACCGCTCTGCCGCAGATCGATCTGCGTCTGCGTTGTCGCCACCGTCTGCCCGCCGGCCAGCGGCGTATCAGGCTGACTGACGTTCTGCTGCTGATTCACCGTGACCGACAGGTTCCCCTGCGCAACGGCACAGGTGTTCAGCGTGACCTCACGGTTCATCACCACCGAGCCGGTGCGTGAGTTGATGATCACTTTTGCATCTTCCAGCGGTACAGAGACGTCAATGTTCTGGATCTCCGCCAGCGCCCGTACCTGAGAGCTGTTGTTTGGTGAAACGCGGATCTGTACGGTGCGCGCATCCAGCGGCAGTGCCGATCCAACGCCGCGGCTGTTGATGGCATCCGCGATACGCTGCGCCATGGTAAAATCTTCGCTGTTCAGCTGCAGGTTAATGGTGTTCTGGCTGCCAAAGTTGCTCTGCAGCTCGCGCTCCACGGTGGCGCCGCCGGTAATCCGGCCGCCGTTAAGCTGGTTGACCTGCACGCTGCTGCCGCCGGCCGAGGCACCAGCGCCGCCGACCAGAATATTTCCCTGCGCCAGCGCGTATACCTGATTATCCACCCCTTTCATCGGCGTCATCAGCAGCGTACCGCCGCGCAGGCTTTTGGCGTTACCCAGCGAAGAGACCACCACGTCCAGCGTCTGTCCCTGACGGGCAAACGAGGGCAGTTTTGCTGTCACCATGACCGCCGCCACGTTTTTCAGCTGCATATTGGTGCCAGCCGGGACAGTGATCCCCAGCTGAGAGAGCATGTTACTGACCGTCTGGGTGGTAAACGGTGTCTGGGTGGTCTGGTCGCCGGTGCCGTCCAGCCCCACGACCAGCCCATAGCCAATCAGCTGGTTTTCGCGCACGCCCTGGATGCTGGTTAAATCGCGAATGCGGTCCGCCTGCGCCATCAGGCTGCTGACGGCGAGCAGTAATCCCAGACCTGCCCGCAGCAAAGTACTTTTTTTCATAATATCCTCTTACATCGGCGAGATGTTCAGGAAGAAGCGCTGGAACCAGCCCATGGTCTGCGCCTCATTGATATAACCGTTACCGACGTACTCAATACGCGCATCGGCCACCTGGGTAGACAGCACCGCGTTGCTGGCACTGATGGTGCGCGGGTTCACCACGCCAGAGAAACGAATAAATTCGGTTCCCTGATTAATCTCAATCTGTTTCTCACCCACGACGCGCAGGTTGCCGTTAGAGAGCACCTGATTCACGGTCACGGTGATGGTCCCGGTAAAGGTATTGTTGGCGGTTGCGCCCCCTTTACCTGCAAAATCGTTTTTGCCGCCGGCGCTCAGTGCAGCTTTCTCACCGCCTGCGCCCAGCAATCCTTCCAGCCCGGTCGGCACACCGGTTACCCCAAAGCTGTTGCTGCCGTTGCGGTTGGCGCTGGCGGAAGAGCTTTTGCTCGCGCTGACGTTCTCCTGCAGCGTGATGGTCAGCGTGTCGCCGATATTACGTGGACGACGATCCTCAAACAGCGGCTGGTAGCCGTAGTTCAGCGGTGCCACGCCCTGAAAAATAGAGCCGTTCACCACCGGTGGTGCAGACGGCGTTGGCTCTGCCGTGGTTGCCCCCTGAACCAGTGGCGTGCGCGGCACCAGCGCACAACCGTTGAGCGTCAGTAGCAGCGTGGCTACCAACCAATGACCAGGCTTGAGAATCGCTTGCTTCGCCACGGAGTTCTGACCTTCTGTATGTTCTTAATCGGGCCAGCGGAGTGGCCCGGCGATCCCGGCGTTAAAGCTGGGTAAGTTTCTGCAGCATCTGATCGGACGTACTGATCGCTTTGCTGTTAATTTCATACGCGCGCTGCGTCTGGATCATGGTCACCAGCTCTTCCGCCACGTTGACGTTGGAGGTTTCCACATATCCCTGATAGAGCAGACCGGCGCCGTTCTGACCGGGCGTGCTCTCAGTGGGCGCACCGGAAGCCTGCGTCTCCTGATAGAGGTTCTCGCCCACGCTGTCGAGACCGGCATCGTTCATAAAGGTGCTCAGCGTTAGCTGGCCCACCTGCGCTGGCTGCGCCTGCCCCTGCTGCGTCACCGTGACCACACCGTCGCGGGCAATCGTGATGCTGGTGGCGTTTGCCGGGATGGTGATACCCGGCTGTACCGGGAAGCCGGCGTTGGTCACCAGCTGACCATTCTGGTCCACCTGGAAAGAGCCATCGCGCGTATAGGCCGAGGTGCCATCCGGCATCTGCACCTGGAAGTAACCCTGTCCGTTGACCGCCACATCTTTGGAGTTGCTGGTCTGCGACAGGTTGCCCTGGTTATGCAGACGCTCGGTAGTGACCGGGCGGACACCGGTACCGATCTGCAGACCAGACGGCAGCGTAGTCTGCTCAGACGATTGCGCGCCAGGCTGACGCAGCGTCTGATACATCAGATCTTCGAAGACCGCGCGCGAACGTTTAAAGCCGTTGGTGCTGACGTTTGCCAGGTTGTTGGCAATCACGTCCATATTGGTTTGCTGTGCGTCAAGACCGGTTTTCGCGATCCATAAAGAACGAATCATTCTGTTTTCCTTACGCTTTAGCTGTTCATATTGAGCAGCTGGTTAGCGCGCTGTTCGTTTTCATCAACGTTTGAGATCACTTTCATCTGCATCTCGAAACGTCGGGCGTTGGCGATCATATCGACCATGGTTTCAACCGGCTTAACGTTGCTGCCTTCCAGCACGCCCGGCATCACCTGTACCGTGGCGTCGTTAGCCAGCGCAGCACCGCGCTGCGCCTGCGTCGCCGCGCTGGGACGAAACATGCCGTCGTCACCGCGCGTCAGCTCCTGCCCGGTAGCGCGCACCAGCTTCAGGCGGCCCAGCTGAACCGTGGCGTTGGGCGCGTCACCCGCATTGAGCGCGGTGATCGAGCCATCTGCCGCGATGGTAAGTTGTGCCCCCTGCGGCACCGCGATCGGTCCGCCGTCGCCCATGACGGGATTGCCCTGAATGGTCAGCTGACCGGTCGGGCTGATCTGCATATTCCCGTTACGGGTATAGGCTTCACTGCCGTCGGCGGTGCGAACTGCCAGCCAGCCATCCTGCTGGACCGCCACATCCAGCGGACGCTCGGTATAGTCGAGCGATCCCTGTGTCATATCGGCACCCGGCGTTGAGGCGGCAACCAGCGTACGCGTTGGCAGAGACCAGCCGCTGACCGGCACCGCGCGCAGCGCGTTCAGCTGCGCCCGGAAACCCGGTGTTGAAGCATTCGCGAGGTTGCTGGCGGTAACAGACTGCTGCTCCATCGTCTGACTGGCCGCGCCCATTGCGGTATATATTGCGTGATCCATAAAGCAATCCCGTTAGCGTATTAGCGAAGGTTAACCAGAGTGTTGAGGATCTGATCCTGGGTTTTAATGGTCTGGCTGTTCGCCTGATAGTTACGCTGTGCCACGATCATATTCACCAGCTCTTTACTCAGATCAACGTTGGAGGCTTCCAGCGCGCCTGAGGTCAGATTGCCGTAAGTACCGGTACCGGCAAGGCCGATAGCCGCCTGCCCGGATGAGCTTGAGGCTGACCAGACGTTATCCCCTTCCGACTTCAGCCCTTCCGGGTTAGAGAAGCTCGCCAGCACGATCTGACCCAGCAGCTGGGTTTTACGGTTGGAGTAAGTCCCGCTGATGGTGCCGTCATCGTTAATGGTGTAGCCGGTGAGATCGCCAGGCGAATAGCCATCCTGCGTCGGGTTACCAAAGTTGGTCGCGCCGGTGTTCTGCTGCAGGCTGCCCAGTACGCTCAGCGCAATCGGCTGGTTTGCTGCCGCGCCGTTGGAGCCGTCAATGGTCAGAGCGACGGTATTCGCAGAGGTCAGCTTGCCGCTGGTGTCAAACGTCATGGTGAAGTTACCGGCGGCCTTACCGGTGGTGGAGTCAATCGCGTGTACTGCCCAGGTATTATCCGCGCTCTTGGCGTAGTAGAGATCCAGCGCGTGATCGTTACCCTGCGAGTCATACACAGTCACGGTGCTTTTGGCGTTATAGCTGTCCACTTTGCTGGTATCGAACGGCGTGACGGTCGGGACCGCATCGGTTGAGTTCAGGTTTGACACCAGGGTCGCCGCGGTAGTGGCGCGCGCTGACATCTGCGTGGTAGGAATGCTCAGCGCAATCGGGTTCGCACCGTTCTGAATGGTCGGCGGAGTGCCGTTTGCCGGGTAACCGGTGACCTTCATCCCCTGGGTGTTCACCAGGTTACGGTTTTCATCCAGCGTAAACTGGCCGTTGCGTGAATAGAACACGCCGCCGCTGGCGTCGGTCATACGGAAGAAGCCGTTACCGCTCAGCGCCACATCCAGCCCGCGGCTGGTTGAGGTGGTGGTGCCGTCGTTGAAGTTCTGGATCACCGCCGCCACTTTGGTACCCATACCCACGTTAGAGCCCGCGAACATATCGGCAAACGCGATGGTGCTTGACTTAAAGCCCGCCGTGGCGGAGTTGGCGATGTTGTTACCAATGACATCAAGGTTGCTGGAAGCAGCACCCAGGCCGCTCACCGCTTGTGAAAAAGACATGTAATCTCTCCTGCTAAGGGGTTAGTCAGAGAATCTGACGAATTTCATCGAGGGTCGCGGAGCCCATGGTGCCGAGATCCAGTTTCGCGGTGTTGTTCACGGTGCTGACGCCATTGACATAGGCGTAGTTCAGCGGTTGTGCCACCAGCTGTGTGCTGCCATTGCTGGCGGCGAGTGCTACAGAATATTTGCCATCCGGCGCGACGCTGCCGTCATCCAGTTTGCCGTCCCAGGAGAAGGTGTGTACCCCTGCGGTCAGGCCGCCCAGATCGATGTTGCGTACCACGTTGCCGTTGGCATCTTTAACCGTCACGCTGGTGCCGGTTGACGCCGTGCCCAGCTCCACGCCAAACGGCGTCGTGGTGCCTTTGCCAACCAGAACCTGATCGCCTTTGACCATCACGCCATGCCCGATCAGCGTGGAGCTCTGCAGCGACTGGCTGGTGCTGATCTGGCCGGAAATCGCTCCCAGCGTGGTGTTCAGCTTCTCAATACCGCTCAGGGTGTTGATCTGCGCCAGCTGTGTGGTGAGCTGGCTGTTATCCATCGGATTAGTAGGGTCCTGATTCTGCATCTGCGTCACCAGCATGTTCAGAAACTGATTCTGCAGCTCCTGCGCGCTGTTACCGGTGCCGGCCGAGCCGGAGCTCAGGATCGTCGGGTCGAGATTGTCTTTAATGCCTACGGTTAAGCTCATCGTGTCTCTCCGTTACTGCCCGATGGTGAGCGTTTTCATCATCATCGACTTCACTGTGTTCAGGACTTCGACGTTGGCCTGATAGCTGCGCGACGCAGACATGGTGTTGACCGTTTCAGCGACCACATCCACATTGGGCATTTTGACGTAGCCTTTCTGATCGGCCATCGGATTGCCCGGGTCATAAACCAGTTTTGCAGGCGTTGGGTCGTTGACCACGCCGGCCACTTTAACGCCGCCGGTAGCCGCGCCCTGGGCGGCATTGGTCTGGAAAATCACCTGCTTTGCCACGTAGGGCTGTCCATCCGGTCCGGTTACGCTGTCGGCGTTGGCCAGGTTACTGGCGCTGACGTTAAGCCGCTGCGACTGCGCCGTCATCGCCGAGCCGGCGATATCAAAAATATTCAGCAATGCCATGCTTATTGCCCCTGCAGTACGCTCATCATGCCTTTAATCTGGCTGCTGATGAGGGTGAGATCGGTTTGATACTTCAGGCTGTTATCTGCGAACTGCGTACGCTCACGATCCATATCAACCGTGTTGCCATCTGCAGCAGGCTGGTCGGGAATGCGATACAGCAGATCCATCGCGGGCTGCGCCTGCGTTTGTGCTTCAATATGGCGCGATGAGGTCACATTCAGCGCCAGACCGCTGCCCTGCGCGCGTCCGTTCTGCATCACTTTGTTCAGCTGGCTGGCAAAGTCGATATCGCGCGCCTGATACCCGGGGGTATCCGCATTGGCAATATTTGACGCCAGAATCTCCTGACGCTGTGCACGCAGGTTTAACGCTTCGGTACCGAATCGCAGTGCGGCATCGAGTTTGTCGAGCATGCTTCCTCCGCGAATGAAAATTTTGAGCTGACAGCTTAATCGGAGGATTGCAAGGGCGATCGTCTGAATAACAGCAAAAATCACAGCTATTTTTAGCCTTGATTTTTTTTTGCAGCGGGTAGACTCATCAGCAACTTTCAGTCAGGAGGCGTTATGCGCAGAGCAACACATGGGCTGATTCTGTCGGTACTGCTGCTGGCGCTGCCAGGCTATGCAGCCGATCTGAATGCGCAGCTGACATCCTATTTTAAAGCGCGCGATCCGCAGCACGCCGCTGGCATGGTGGTGATTGTTCGTACACCGCCCGCGCAGTGGCCCGACTGCGAGACGCCGCAGCTGCAGCTGCCCGGCAACAGCCGCCAGTGGGGCAATCTGAGCATTGCCGCCAGCTGCGGACAGAATCGTCGCTATCTGCAGGTGCAGGTACAGGTGACGGGTGACTATCTGGTGGCGAATCACCAGCTCACGCGCGGCACCGTTGTCAGCGCGGCGGATTTCAGAACGGAAACGGGCCGGCTCGATACGCTGCCGGCCCGCGCGCTGGTTGACGGCACGCCTCTGGCCGAGGCAATTGCCCTGCGGGATATCCCGCCCGGTCAGCCGGTTACGGCCTCAATGCTGCGCCAGCCATGGCGGGTTAAAACCGGTCAGTCGGTGATGGTCACGGCGAGCGGCGACGGTTTTAATGCCAGCAGCGAAGGCCGGGCGCTGAGCAACGCCGGCGTGGCACAGACGGTTCGGGTACGCATGGGAAATGGTCAGGTGGTAAGCGGTCGCGTCGGCGAGGATGGGAATATTCTGATATCACTCTAAAGCGCTAAAGAACAGAGGTGTTCAGCCGATAGAGATAACAGCTAAAATATAACCCTATGCCGATTCAGTGGGCGCATCCCACTGTACTTACAGGAGCCAAGCCATGAGCATCGACAAAACCCAACCGCTGAAACCGGTCAGCACGGTACAGCCCCGTGACGCCAGTGACAACGCAGGCAAAGTGCGTCAGAACCCTGCGCCGGCCGCCCCTGCCGCCAGCGAAAAGAGTGCCGAAGTCAGCCTGAGCTCGCTTAAGGCGCAGCTGAAGGAGTCAGGCAGCCACGATATCAATACCGCTCGCGTTGAGCAGTTAAAAACCGCCATCCGCAATGGCGATCTGAAAATGGATACCGGCAAAATTGCGGATGCATTAATCGCTGATACCCGGAAATATTTAGAAGGCAACTGATCCCGATGGATAATCTGCTGACCACCCTGGATAAAATGCAGGACGTACTGGCTTCACTGACTCAGATCATTGAGGAAGAGCAGCAGCAGCTCGCAGCCGGTCAGGTTAACGGCAACCTGCTGCAGCGTATTACTGAAGATAAAGCCGCGCTGCTGACAACCTTACATTATCTGGATGAAATGCGTCACAGCACGGAGAAAGCGCTCGGTACAAAGGCGCCCTATCGCGGTCAGCAGGATATCGCCCGGCGCTGGGCCAGTATTGCGCGCGTCACGCAGCAGCTGCGCGACGCCAATCAACATAACGGACTGTTATTGCAGCATCAGGTCGCGTTTACCCGCGATGCGCTGCAGGTGCTGAAGCCGCATCAGACCCAGGCATTTTATGGCCCGGACGGACGCGGACTGGGCCAGGCCACGCTGCGCAGCAAAGGCTGACGCAGCGGCCAGGGCAGCCGGGCTGCCCTGGCAATGTGCACTCAGGCAACGGTGCGGCGGGCAAAATCGCGCGGCCGGAATCCCAGTGCGCCCAGCACCACAAAGTAGGCTCCCCCGCCCACGGCACAGACCGCTGCCAGGCGCACCAGCCGCCAGCCCATCTCGCCCTCTTCCCAGGCAGGCATCACCTGCAGCATGCCCAGCAGCGCGGCGGCCATGACCGCAACCGCGATAAACAGGCGTAACAAAAAGCCCATCCAGCCCGGCTGCGGCTGGAAAATATCCTGTTTGCGCAGCTGCCAGTAGAGCAGTGCGGCGTTCAGGCAGGCTGCCAGCCCAATTGAGAGCGACAGGCCCGCATGCTTCAGCGGACCGATAAACGCCAGATTCATCAGCTGCGTCATAATCAGCGTGACTATGGCTATCTTCACCGGCGTTTTAATATCCTGCCGCGAGTAGAAACCTGGCGCCAGCACCTTGACCACAATCAGCCCCATCAGCCCCACGGAATAGGCGATCAGCGCGCGCTGCGTCATTGCCGCATCAAAAGCAGTGAATTTTCCGTACTGAAACAGCGCAATCGTCAGCGGTCCGGCCAGAATGCCCAGCGCCACCGCGCAGGGCAGCGCCAGCAGAAAACAGAGGCGCAATCCCCAGTCCATCAGCCGCGAATACTCGGCCTGATTACCGCTGGAGAAACTCTTCGCCAGCGACGGCAGCAGAATGGTCCCCAGCGCCACGCCCAGCACGCCGGAGGGAAACTCCATCAGGCGGTCAGCGTAGTACATCCACGAGACGGAACCTGACACCAGAAAGGAGGCGAAAATGGTATTGATGATGAGTGAGATCTGGCTCACCGATACGCCGAGGATCGCCGGACCCATCTGGCGCATCACGCGCCAGACGCCGGCATCGCGCAGATTGATGCGCGGCAGCACCAGCATGCCAATCTTTTTCAGATGCGGCAGCTGATAACCAAGCTGCAGCACGCCGCCCACGACTACCGCCCACGCCAGCGCCATAATCGGCGGATTAAAGTGCGGCGCGGCAAACAGCGCAAAGCCGAGCATGCTGATATTCAGCAGCGTGGGCGCAAACGCCGGAACCGAAAAGCGATTCCAGGTGTTGAGGATCGCGCCCGCCAGCGACGCCAGCGAGATCAGCATAATATAGGGGAACGTCACCCGCAGCAGCGCGCTGGTGAGTGCAAATTTATCGGCGGTATCCGCAAAGCCGGGGGCCGTAAGCATAATCACCCAGGGCGCGGCAAACATGCCCAGCACCGTGACCACAGCCAGCGCCAGCGTCAGTAAACCTGACACATACGCCACAAAAACCCGGGTGGCCTCTTCGCCCTGCTTCGCTTTGTACTCAGCCAGAATCGGGACAAACGCCTGCGAGAACGCGCCTTCGGCAAAAATACGGCGCAGCAGATTCGGCAGTTTAAACGCCACAAAAAACGCATCCGTCGCCATCCCGGCGCCAAATACGCGCGCCACAATGGCATCGCGGGCAAAGCCCAGCACGCGGGAAAACAGGGTCATCGAACTGACCGCAGCCAGCGATTTTAACAAATTCATAATGAAGGGTGCGTCCTGAAAAGTCGGGAAAAAGCGTCACACAGCACGGGCATCCGCGATGCCCGGCGTTAGTCTACTGAGGTCGCGGCAAATGACCAGCACGGAGTGTTACAAGGCGTTATTCCCGCTCCACCTCGCGGATCAGTTTTTCCGTGATACGCTGCGCCACCAGCGCCTGCTCGCCGCTGGTTTCAGGCATAGTCTGATTTTCCACACAGCGGATAAAGTGATGCGCCGCACCGGTAAAACCGCGCTGGGTCAGATGACTCTGCCACGCAGGCGGCACCTCGCGCAGCAGCCCGCGGCTGTTCTCCTGCTGCCAGTCGCGCATCTCCTCAATCTGGTAGTAATCTCCGTCACAGACCGCGGTGACCACCTCACGCTGCGTGCCGGCGCGCCGGTGCATACTGGTAGAAATCTGCAGCGCACCGGCGCTGAAATGGTGCTCTGCGTAGAGCAGAGCCCCCTCATCGGTGGTGCGGATATGGCCCTCACCCGGCTGCAGTTTGCCCCCGGCCAGCCACAGGGCGGTATCCACCACGTGCAGGTAATCATCCAGCAGCGTAAAGCGCACTCCCTGCGGCCCGACGCTATCCATACGATGCTTTTCGATCCGCAGCGAAGCGGCGCGCGGCATTTCCTGCTTCAGCTGCTGATAACGCGGGGCAAAGCGCCGGTTAAATGCCACCATGAGTTTGCGCTGGCGTTTTTCTGCCAGTGCAACCAGCGCTTCCGCCTGCTGCAGCGTCTCTGCCAGCGGTTTATCCACGCAGACATCTTTACCCGCCAGCAGCAGCGCCTGCACCACGTCAAAGTGCGAGGCGGTGCTGCTGTGGACAAACACGGCGTCGCAGGCCGCGGCCAGCGCGTCAAGCCGGTCAAAACAGGGAATGCGATAGCGGGCGCATAGCGCCTGCGCCTTAACCTGGTTGGGTGAAAACGCGCCCGCCAGCTGCCAGTTATCTGCCTGTGAGAGCACCGGCAGCCAGGCTTTCTGCGCAATCCCGCCTAACCCGGCAATACCAATTCGCAGCGTCATCTTAAGGCTCCTGTGCCAGCAGCTGAGTCAGCTGTATTTGTAGTTCGGCCACCTGCTGCTCCAGCACGGCAACGCGATCGCTAAGTTCCGCTTCGCCGGCGGCAGGTGCCGGAGAGAACGTCGCCTCCTCTGCGGCAAGCAGATGCCGGTAACGGCTTTCGCGACGGCCCGGCTCTCGCGCCATTTTCGCGACTACAGGCCCGTCCGTCCGGCTCAGCAGCCTCTCCAGCGTCTGCTCAACTTCATTGACATCGCTGAATTCATACAGCCTGCCGCTGCGGGTGCGCAGCTCGCCTGGCGTTTGCGCTCCGCGCAGCAGCAGCAGCGTCATTACGGCGACTTCGGCGGCGCTGAGTTGCAGATGGCCAAACGCAGAGTTACAGAAGCGCTGCGCATATTTGCTGACCCGCTGGCTGGCACCGCTGCTGGCGGTAACCAGGTGCTTTTTAACCAGCTCATCCAGCTGTGTCTGCACCTCCTCTTCGCTGAGCGTCATAACCGGCTCACGATTCGATTTCTGATTACAGGCGGCCACCACGCCGTTCAGCGATAGCGGATAATATTCAGGCGTAGTGATCTGCTTTTCCAGCAGCGCACCCAGCACGCGCAGCGCCTGGGAAGAGAGCGCAATTTTCATAAGTCCGTTTCCTTTTAAAAGGGTGTGCGCTTATCCGGCGTCCACGCATGCCACGTCAGCGCGGTCAGTACGTGATCCTGCCAGCGGCCATCAATGAGCAGATAGTTTTTTGCATAGCCTTCCTGCTCAAAACCGAGACGCGCCAGCAGGTCACCGCTGCGCTGATTGTGGGGCATATAGTTAGCCATAATGCGGTGCATCCGTTGCTGTCGCTGCATATAGCGGATTGCCGACTGCAGCGCTTCAAACATCATGCCCTGCCCCTGCCACTTTTCGCCCAGCGAATAGCCGAGATAGCAGGCGTGAAAGGAGCCACGCAGAACATTGCTGAAATTTGCCACGCCGCGGATCTCATGTTCATCGGGATCCATCAGCACAAAATAGAAAGCGGAGCCCTGCTTATGCAGATCGCCAATCAGGCCCAGTCGCGCCTGCCAGCCGGAGGGGTAGCAGTGGCTGTCATCGCGCACCGGCTCCCACGGCTTGAGAAACGCGCGGTTTTCCGCGTAATAGTCTGCCAGCCGCCAGGCGTCACGTTCATGCACCAGACGCACCACCAGACGATCGGTTGTAAGCCGCACGCGCGGGCCTGCAGAGCGATAGCCAAACATCAAATCTCCTGAAATCCTTAGCGAAAGAGCGCGGAATGCCGCTGACATTTTCTTCACTATAACCGCCCCGCAGGCTGCGACACAACGTTGCTGAATAAGCGCGTGGTTTGCCCCTTCCACGGTTCTCTTCCATACTTCCGGCAGGATCGGAAAAAGGGTGAATACCTCACCCGGAAAACCACAGGAGAAACGGGATGAAACTTTACATCTACGATCACTGCCCCTTCTGCGTAAAAGCGCGCATGATTTTCGGCTTAAAGAATCTGCCGATAGAACTGGTGGTTATGCTGAATGATGACGAAGCGACGCCGGTAAAACTGATTGGCCAGAAAATGGCACCGGTATTACAAAAAGCAGACGGCAGCGCCATGCCGGAGAGTATGGAGATTGTGCACTGGGTAGACAGGCAGGATGGCGAACCGCTGCTGACCGGCAAAACTAATCCGGCCATCTCTGACTGGCTGCGCCACGTCAACAGCTATATCAACAAGCTTTTAATTCCCCGTATCGCCGACGCCGCGTTTGCCGAATTTGCCACTCCGGAGGCGCGACGCTATTTTCACGACAAAAAAGAGGCAAGCCTTGGTGATTTCACCGAGCTGCGCAAGCATGCCCCCGGCCTGATCAAAAAGATCAGTGACGATCTGCGCCAGCTGGATCGGCTGATCGTGAAGCCTAACGCCGTTAACGGTGAGCTCTCAGAGGATGATATTCACCTGTTCCCGCTGCTGCGCTCGCTGACGCTGGTATCAGGCATCGACTGGCCAAGCCGTGTCACCGATTACCGCGATAACATGGCGAAACAGACGCAGGTCAATCTGCTCTCTTCTATTGCCGCCTGAATGCTAAACAGAGAGAAACCCGGCCCCGGGTTTCTCATCTTATCTGATGACACCTCGCGCCGATTCAGGCAGGCTTAGCGCTGTTTGCCACACCGGAATGAGGATCCAATGAAAAAGAAATTCTGTGGAATCGCGGCGCTGCTTGGCATGCTGCTGCTCAGCGGCTGTAATCAGCTGACGCAATACACCATCACGGAACAGGAAGTGAATCAGGCGCTGCAAAAGCGCAACAATTTTGAAAAAGAGATTGGCGTCTCCGGCCTTATCAATGCGCATATCGTGCTTAGCGATCTCAGCAGCGAAATCGGGCGTGAAGAACCTGATCGCGTAACCCTTTCCGGTAAAGCGAAAATTGATGTGACCTCACTGTTTGGTCCGCAGCAGGCTGAGATGCTGCTGAAAATGAAGGCGCAGCCGGTTTATAACGCACAGGAAGGTGCTATCTACCTGCACAACCTCTCGATTGTTGATGCACAGGTGGTGCCGGAAAAAATGGCGTCGATTGTAAAAACACTGACGCCCTACCTTAATCAGTCTCTGCAGCACTATTTCAACGAGCGTCCGGCCTATCTGCTGAGCGCGGACCGCAGTAAAGGCGAAGCGCTGGCGAAAAAGCTGGCGAAAGGACTGGAAGTCAAACCGGGCCAGCTGGTGATCCCTTTTACCGACTGATGTAATCCCATGCGGCCAGCGTTTGCCTGGCCGCCTGCATCACCGCTCTCCGGCGATAAAAAGCCGTGCAAACGGTTGCCTGCCCGCTTAAGATATCGCCCCGGCCTGAATGCGCCATTCTGTTTTCACTTAAGCCGGAGCCTGACCATGACCTCTCAACCACAGCACATCACTATCCGCCGCCCTGATGACTGGCATATTCACCTGCGCGACGGCGTGATGCTTGAAAGCGTTCTGCCCTATACCAGCGCTGTAAATGGCCGGGCAATTGTCATGCCTAATCTGGTGCCGCCGGTTACCAGCGTGGCGGCGGCCAGCGCATATCGCGCGCGCATTCTTGCCGCCCTGCCCGCCGCGCACAACTTTACGCCACTGATGACCTGCTATCTGACCGATTCACTCGACCCGGATGAAATTGAAGCGGGTTTTCGCGCCGGCGTATTTACGGCTGCTAAGCTCTATCCGGCGCATGCCACCACTAACTCAAGCCACGGCGTAACGAATACCGCAGCGATTGCCAGCGTGCTGGAACGCATGCAGGAGATAGGCATGCCGATGCTGGTGCATGGCGAAGTCACTGATTCCCACATTGATATTTTTGATCGCGAAGCGCGCTTTATTGAAACCGTGCTGCATCCGCTGCGCCAGCAGTTTCCCGGCCTGAAAGTGGTCATGGAGCACATCACCACAAAAGAGGCGGCTGACTATGTGGCTGACGGTAGCGCGCTGCTGGCAGCCACCATCACCCCGCAGCATCTGATGTTTAACCGTAACCATATGCTGGTGGGCGGGATCCGGCCTCACCTCTACTGCCTGCCTGTTCTGAAGCGCAATACGCACCAGCAGGCGCTGCGTCAGCTGGTAGCCAGCGGCCATCCGCGCGTTTTTCTCGGCACGGATACCGCGCCCCATCTGCGGCATGCCAAAGAAGCAAGCTGCGGCTGTGCAGGCGTCTTCAATGCGCCGACCTCTCTGCCCGCTTACCTTACCGTGTTTGAAGAGCTCAACGCACTGGATCACTTTGAAGCGTTCTGCTCAGAAAATGGTCCGAATTTTTATGGACTGCCGCTTAACGAGGAAACGCTGACGCTGGTCCGCGAGCCCTGGCAGGTTGCTGAAAGCGTCACCGCAGGCGACGATACGCTGGTGCCCTTCCTCGCGGGTGAAACGCTTAACTGGCGCATCAAAGAATAAGCGATTACTGCTTGCCTTTGGCATGACTATACTGTACAAATAACCAGTATATTAAACCGGAGGCGTCTATGCGTATCGATATTACCGTAGCGAAAAATCGCCCGCTGCCTGCAGGTGCCCTGGATGCGCTTGGCGCAGAGCTTTCACGTCGTATTGCGCAGGATTTCCCGGAGGGCGAACATCACGTTAATGTGCGTTATGCCACCGGTAACCAGCTGAGCGTAACCGGCGGCTGTAAAACCTCGCGCGATCGCATTACCGATATTTTACAGGAAACCTGGGAAAGCGCCGACGACTGGTTTACGCACGATTAACCGCCAATGTGCCGTTTTTGCCGGGTTTCGCCCCGGCTTTTTTTGTTTCATTTTCCCTCGCCAGAAAAACAGCCGCCATCTAGACTCAGGTTTACCGATCCCCTATTCTTGCCTCGCCATGCTTACAGGAGGTGTTTGACAGATGATCACAGATAAACCCGAAGAGGCGATGACCTTTGGCGAACTGCTGGCGCTCATTGGCGAGCAGCAGCGCCGTTTAACCGTACTTGAAAGTGCCTTTACCAGCCTGACGCTCTCGCTTGACGCGTCCGCTGTCCAGCAACTTGCACAGAACCTGACGCTTGAAGCGCAAAACCAGCAACACGATGCGTCGCTGCAGCAGCAATTCTTCCGCATGGCGGAAACACTCCGGCAGCGCACAGTTCCGCTTTCTGCTGAAGCACAGCCCTGATATAACAGGACAGCGTCCGGCATGTTACGCTAAAGTTTCGGCCATTTTTGCCGATAAAACAGATAACGTGCCGGACCGGCTGCATCAGTCATACTAAGTAAACCCGTCGTCTGACGGAGCTTTTACAGCATTTTCTGGTGCTTTTCGCAGTTATATAGCTGCATTTCCATACTGTTCGCCTGTCTGACCGCTATTTCATGTTATAATTAGCTCGCTAGTGCATGTAGCAGCCGCATTGAACCTCAAGAAGCACTTCGTTTAACGAGTAATAAGGAGGTTATAATGGACAGTAATAAAGACGTCATCCAGACTCATCCCCTGATTGGATGGGACATCAGCACCGTAGACAGCTATGACGCCATGATGATACGCCTGCACTCGCTCTCCTCGCAGGATCAAAAAGAAGAAGAAGCTGACGTCGGTTTGACCTACTGGTTAACCACTGACGTTGCCAGACAGTTTATTTCTATACTGGAAGCTGGCATCGCTAAAATAGAATCTACTGAGCAAAACCTGCGCGATAGTCGCAAGCACTGATTATCCTGTTGCGCGAAAAAGGCACCCGTCGGGTGCCTTTTTCATATCGCTCCCGCTTTTGGTATGCTGTTGAAAAATTTCGCCGTTTTGCAGGAGTGTTCGTGTCATGGTTTACGATCTGATTATCGTGGGCAGTGGTTCAGTCGGGGCCGCTGCGGGTTTCTACGCTACGCAGGCTGGCTTATCAGTGCTAATGATCGACAGCGCTCATCCCCCTCATCAGCAGGGAACACACCACGGAGAGACCCGACTGATTCGCCATGCCTATGGTGAAGGAGAGCGTTATGTGCCGCTGATATTGCGGGCCCAGTCGCTGTGGGATGCGCTGGAACAGCAGAGCGGCGAGCGTATCATGCATCGCAGCGGTATCCTCAACCTCGCACCCGTTAACTCACCCTTTATTCAGAATGTTATTCACAGCGCAAAAACCTGGCAGCTGGATGTTCAGCTGCTGCAGGCAGATGAGGTACGACAGCGCTGGCCACAGTTTACCGTGCCGGATGACTATATCGGGGTCTTTGAGCCGGCGTCGGGCTATCTGAAATGTGAAGAGGCGGTGCGCAGCTGGATAAAACTGGCTGAACAGGCTGGCTGTGCCCAGCTGTTCAATTGTCCGGTCAGCGATATCGGCCGCGACGGTGAACTGCAGCAGGTCACCACGCTTGATGGGATTTATCGCGCGCGCAAGCTGCTGGTCAGCGCCGGTACCTGGGTCAGCGAGCTGATAGCCGATCTGCCGGTTACACCAGTACGCAAAGTGTTTGCCTGGCATCAGGCTGACGGCCGCTACAGTGAAAACAATCAGTTTCCTGGCTTTGCCGTTGAGATGCCGGATGGCAGTCAGTTTTACGGATTCCCGGCGGATAATAACGCGCTTAAAGTGGGACGACACGATGGAGGTCAGGTCATGCAGCGCCCGCAGGATCGCAAACCTTTTGGGGCTATTGCCTCAGATGGCAGCGAAGCATTTGGTTTTCTGCGGCAGTTTTTGCCTGGCGTTGGCGTCTGTTTACACGGCGAGGCGTGCAGTTATGACAACACTCCCGATGAAGATTTTATCATCGATACCCTGCCGGATGACCCTGACCGCTTAATCATTACCGGCCTGAGCGGTCATGGCTTTAAATTTGCCAGCGTTCTGGGAGAACTCGCCAGCGAATTTGCTCAGGATAAACCCTTTAGCTTTGATCTTACGCCCTTTTCTCTGCGTCGCTTTTCATAATGTTCAGGCTGGCAGCGTCACTGCCAGCCCTCCCTTTACATTTGTTTACGCCTGATGCGCATTAATGACTCATCACGTGTAGCAATGATATTTATTCCCCGGACGCTGATAACTTTCAGTCAATATTACTGAAGCAGTAGCGCTCTGCTATTTTAATATTTTGATAACGCCCTGCTTTTTTTATAGAAAAGTAAGGCACATTGCTTTTAGTTAACAAATTAAGGATGCTTGCAGCACTTATTTCATGGACAGGAATAAACGTTATGTGGCGCAATACGGCAGATCGCTTCGGCCTGCTCTCTATTATTATTCACTGGAGTATGGCGGTCGCCCTCTACGCGATGTTTGCCCTGGGATTATGGATGACAGGGCTGGGCTATTATGACAGCTGGTACCATACTGCGCCGGACATTCATAAAAGCGTCGGAATAATACTGTTCATCCTGCTGCTGGTGCGCCTGCTCTGGCGCTGGCATTCCCCTGTACCGGCCCCACTTGCCAGCTATTCTGTCGCGGTACGCCGTACCGCCCGTGGGGCGCATGCCCTGCTTTATCTGCTGTTGCTTCTGCTGCTTGTTAGCGGCTATCTGATTTCTACTGCTGACGGCAAACCCGTCTCTGTGTTTGGCTGGTTTAGCCTGCCTGTCCTCGCTGCTGGCGGGCCACAGCAGGCAGACCTGGCCGGCACGCTGCATTTATGGCTGGCCTGGAGCCTGGTTCTGCTTTCAGCGCTGCATGCCCAGGGTGCGGTTAAGCATCATATTATCGATCGGGACGCGACGCTCAGGCGCATGCTCGGTTTACGCTCACGTTTACTCTCTCAAAAGGATGTCTCATGATCAGGAAAACATTTCTGGCCGTCAGTGCCGCCGCGCTGTTTGCCACCAGCCTCCACGCCAGCGCCGCAGAGTATAAAATTGATAAAGAGGGGCAGCATGCGTTTGTACAGTTTCGCATTCAGCACCTCGGTTACAGCTGGTTATATGGCACATTCAAAGATTTCGACGGCGGATTCACGTTTGATGAGGCTAATCCGTCTGCCGATAAAGTGACTGTCACGATCGATACCGGAAGTCTGGATACCAACCATGCCGAGCGCGACAAGCACCTGCGCAGCGCGGACTTCCTTAACAGCAGTAAATATCCTCAGGCGACATTTACTTCTACTGAGATTAAAAAAGAGGGCGAGCGTTATAAAGTCACCGGCGATCTGACGCTGAACGGCGTAACAAAACCGGTTACGCTGGATGCGCGCCTGATGGGTGAAGGGAAAGATCCCTGGGGTGGTTACCGGGCAGGTTTTGAAGCCAGCGGTGAAGTGGTCCTGAAAGAGTTTAATATCAGCAAGGATCTTGGCCCTGCTTCACAGAAGGCTGAGCTGATTATCTCTGTAGAGGGAGTACGTCAGTAAGCTGCAAGCCGCCTGAGATGACTCTCTCAGGCGGCGCCTGCCATTATGACTTATCGGGTGCAGGGATAGTCATGGTCATATTCAGCAGACCACGCGATTTGTTAAACACCTTATTGCCGTTTTCGCGTCCGGCACGCCGTGCGCGCTGCTCTTCAGGCGACAGTTTTGCTTCTTCCATGCAGATTGGGCTACAGCAATTCTGGTATTTTTCAGCGCAGGCGGGACACTGAATAAACAGCAGATGGCAGCCATCATTAACACAGTTAGTATGGCTGTCGCACGGTGTACCGCACTGGTGGCAGCTGGAAAGGATATCATCAGAAATACGCTCGCCCATACGCTCATCAAAGACAAAATTTTTGCCTTTGAAACGTACCGGTAATCCCTGCTCGCGCGCACGACGCGTATATTCAATGATGCCGCCTTCAATGTGATAGACATCATCAAAACCGTTATGCTTCATCCAGGCACTCGCTTTTTCACAGCGAATACCGCCGGTGCAGTACATCACAATTTTTTTATCTTTCTTATCCTGCAGCATATCAACCGCCATAGGCAGCTGATCGCGGAAAGTATCCGCAGGCACTTCCAGCGCATTGTCAAAATGGCCCACTTCAAACTCATAGTGGTTACGCATGTCGACAAACACGGCATCAGGATCGTCCAGCATCGCATTCACGTCTGCTGCTTTCAGATAGCTGCCTACATCGCTGGCATCAAAAGTGCCATCGTCGATGCCATCGGCAACAATACGGTCGCGCACTTTCAGGCGCAGCACCCAGAATGATTTACCGTCATCATCCAGTGCAATATTCATGCGCAGATTATTCAGCGCCGGTTCAAAAGAGTACAGCATCGCTTTCATCGCTTCATATTTCCCGGCCGGCACGCTGATCTGCGCGTTAATTCCTTCCCGGGCCACATAGACACGACCAAATACGCTGAGCGCCGTCAGCGCAATATAGAGGCGATCGCGGAACGCCTTAGGATCGTTGATCTGGAAATATTTATAAAAAGAGACTGTCGTACGCGGCTCGGTTTCCGCCAGCATGCGATCTTTCAGCTCTTTATTGGAAACGAGGTTATGTAACACTGGCATGGTGAACACCTGTTAGCAATGAGAGAATTTCAGGGCGCACATGATACCTGAATTCACAGCTGTGCCTAGTCCCCGGACCAAATTGACGGGACGCATTTGTACTGGCTCTCTCTGCTGAACTGTCTGTTATTCCGGCAAACGCCAGCCTGACAGCCGCTGTGAACGCGGTGTGATTACAGTTAACGACAAAAAATGGCATAATTGCGTTATATAACAGAAACCGGACTCTCTGGTACAGAACGCAGGATACTGATTCTTCCATGACCCAACTTCCGCAATTTACCCGTGAACTGCTTCATCCGCGCTACTGGCTCACCTGGCTGGGCATTGGATTTTTATACGTGCTGGTCTTACTTCCCTACCCGCTTTTGTATGCATTTGGCTGCAGTCTGGGACGTATTGCTATGCGTTTTATGAAACGACGCACAGAGGTTGCCCGACGCAATCTGGCGCTCTGCTTTCCTGATATGCCCGCCAGCGACCGCGAGGCGATGGTTAAACACAACTTTGAATCAGTGGGAATGGGGCTGATTGAAACCGGTATGGCCTGGTTCTGGCCCGACTGGCGTATTCGCAAATGGGTTAAGCCGGAAGGACTGGAGAATGTGACGCAGGCGCTGGCAGAAAAGCGCGGAATTCTGCTGATCGGCATGCATTTTCTGACCCTTGAGCTGGGGGCTCGCGTGTTTGGCATGTACAACCCGGGTATTGGTGTTTATCGTCCGAACGATAACCGACTGCTTGACTGGCTGCAGACCTGGGGCCGGATGCGCTCCAATAAAAGTATGCTGGATCGCAAAGATCTCAAAGGCATGATCCGGGCGCTCAAAAATAATGACATCATCTGGTACGCGCCGGATCACGATTACGGCCCGCGCAGCAGCGTGTTTGCGCCTTTCTTTGCCGTCAAAGAGGCCGCCACAACGACCGGAACCCATATGCTGATTCGCCTGGCTAATCCCAGCGTGGTGCCTTTCCTGGCGCGTCGTCTGCCGGACGGACGCGGCTACGAGCTGAAACTGATGCCGGATATTCGCCATCAGTTCTCACTGGAGAGTGAGCTGGATACGGCAACGGTAATGAACCGCGTGGTTGAAGAGACCGTGTTGCTCGCGCCTGAGCAATATATGTGGCTGCACCGCCGCTTTAAAACCCGCCCGGAAGGCCAGCCGTCGCGTTACTGAAGCAGCATAGCGTTCAGGCTATCAGCCCTGTCTCTGATAGCCTGAACCGCACCTGATATGTCCAACAGATCCAGCGTTATATCCGGTTTTGTCTTAAAAGCATTAACTCCGGTTACAGGTCACGTGGCCGAACCGGGCTGCTTTAACGCGCCTTACCAGCCAGGCTCCCGCCCCATCTCTGGTTTCTGCGCCAGACTTATCAATTAAAAGAGTGCAATCTGGTCCTGATCATCTATAATTCCAGGCCTAATCCTATTTATTTTTTTCAAAATCGTTTGACTTACTTATCAATGCAGAAAAATTGACTTATTTTACAATGCGTTGTCGATAAAACAGGCTGCTTATTCCATATCATTACTTTAAAAAGATTTTTAATTACTTTATTACACTGGTTCACTCTGCTGATTCCGGTTAATTTCGTTTGCAACAGTTAACCAATTAACTGTTCTCAGAAAAATAAAAAAGATTACACACAGCAAATCTCATGCAGGACAAAATAATATGAACAAAGGTCATTATTATTACGTTACGATCGGTACCGATCAGGAAGGCTATCATCTGCTGCATCGCAAAGAGTGCAAACGGATGCCGCTTAAAGAAGATATGGTGTTTATCGGCACCCTTTATAATCTGAATCAGGCGCTGGCCACCGCGCGTATTAACTTCAAGAAAGTGAAACCGTGTATCAAATGCTGTATTCGTTACTCTGCACCGGTGATGCGCGAAACTGTCCGGCCGGTCCTGCACTTCCCGCAAAAAATGCTCTGATGCGTACGGGCAGGTGATTTTTCCCTCACCTGCCCGTACTGCTCGCCTCCCTGACTGCGTTCTGCAAATTTTCGTCTATCCTTCTGTAAAATCCCCTTTTTACAGTCAAGGAGTCATTGATGGATCTGTTCAGCACCTTAGAAGAAGCAATTGAAGCCGCACGCGAAGAGTTTATGACCAGCCAGCAGGGTGTGTCTGAAGAGGATGTCAACGTCAGCCAGTTTGGTCTGCAGAAATATGTTATGCAGGATGGCGACATCATGTGGCAGGCAGAGTTCTTTGCAAACGAAGATGAACAGGGTGACTGCCTGCCGCTGCTGAGTGGTGAAGCAGCACAGGCGGTATTTGACGGCAATTTTGATGAAATTGAGATGCGTCAGGAGTGGCAGTCTGAAAACACCCTGCACGAGTGGGATGATGGTGAATTTCAGCTGGCACCACAGCGCGATCTCGAAGAGGGCGAAGTGGCCGCAGAAGAGTGGGAAGACGACAACACGGATTCAGATAATCTGGCGTAATCTCACTCATAAGGCCCATGCTGCGCGTCAACCGGCAACAGCAGCGTGTCCACTATCAGCGACAGCGGCAGATCGAGAATGGTGACGATGCGCCACGGGCCGTCGCGGACATCCCACTGCACGCCGGGATAATAGTGGTTGCCGTGCCCCTGTCCGGGCACGGTACGGCTGATAATGCTGCCGCACCCGCTCAGTATCAGCACACTGCCTGAGAGTACGACTGCCAGAATGCTTTTCACATCGCTTATCCTCACTGATTGAACTGCCACTATACCTGCCCTGCCCGGCTTTAGCACCGGCAATAAAAAAGCGGCATCGCTGCCGCTTTTCTTATTTTACTGCTGTTCAGGCACGCGGTGGCAGTGCCTGCGGATTCAGCGTCAGCTTCTGATAACTCTCCAGCCACTGATGATACTTATCCGCGTTTTCCCACAGCCGGGTATGCACACGCGCCAGAACCACAGGATCGCTAATCAGCTGCAAACGCTGTTCACGATTCAGTTTTTCCGGTGCATCGCTCAGCGCCTGATCCACGTGCCGATCGCGCGCGTGATCCAGCAGCGTACTCTGTTTATGACGCGACGTGGCCAGCGCGGTCGCCAGCGCATTGAACGCCGGGTTAAACAGCGCATGCATAAAGCCATGCTTCAGCGCCCGCTCGCGGTTGATCTGCAGATAGTGGTCTGTATCAACCAGCTCTTTTGGCGGCTCATACTCTTCCGGGATCAGGAACAGTTTCGCACGCCGGCTTTTCAGCCCCACGGTTGCACGACTCGACATCACTGAAACAAACGGCGACAGGATCAGCGAGAAGACAATCGGTGCCAGCCACCACAGGAAGTTAAGGTCCAGCACGCCCATGCCTGCGGCCCAGACAATGCCAAGCAGCATCTGCGAGCCGTGGCGGCGAAACGCTTCACTCCAGGGAGTGGCATCATCATCACGCTGCGGCGAATTCCAGACCACTTCCCAGCCCAGGAACGCGCTGACCACAAACACGGTGTGGAACAGCATACGCACCGGCGCCAGCAGCACCGAGAACAGCATTTCCAGCATCAGCGAAATGAACAGACGCAGCGCGCCGCCATAAGCCTTAGCTCCTTTGCACCAGATTAGCACCACGCTCAGCAGCTTTGGCAGGAACAGCAGCACCAGCGTGGTGGAAAAGAGCGCAATGGCCAGATCGGGACGCCATTGCGGCCAGACCGGGAAGAGCTGACGAGGTTGCAGGAAGTAGGTCGGCTCCATCAGGGTATGGACCACCTGCAGGGCGGTGGAAAGCGCAAGGAACATAAACCAGAGCGGCGCTGAAAGATAAGACATCACGCCGGTCAGGAAGACGGCACGGTGCACCGGGTGCATACCTTTGACCAGGAACAGACGGAAGTTCATCAGGTTACCGTGACACCAGCGACGGTCGCGCTTCAGCTCATCCAGCAGGTTAGGCGGCAGCTCTTCATAAGAACCCGGCAGATCGTAAGCGATCCAGACGCCCCAGCCGGCACGGCGCATCAGCGCAGCTTCAACAAAGTCATGCGACAGAATTGATCCGGCAAATGAGCCTTCGCCCGGCAGCGGCGCCAGCGCACAGTGCTCAATAAAGGGCTGCACGCGAATAATGGCGTTATGCCCCCAGTAGTGCGATTCGCCCAGCTGCCAGAAGTGCAGCCCTGCGGTAAACAGTGGCCCGTAAACGCGGGTGGCAAACTGCTGGCAGCGCGCATAGAGCGTATCCATACCCGATGCTTTTGGCGAAGACTGGATAATCCCGGCATTCGGGTTCGCTTCCATCATGCGCACAAGACCGGTCAGACACTCACCGCTCATTACGCTGTCAGCATCCAGCACCACCATGTAGCTGTAGTTGCTGCCCCAGCGGCGACAGAAGTCATCGATGTTACCGCTTTTACGCTTCACGCGGCGGCGGCGGCGACGATAAAAAATCTTGCCCGCTCCGCCCACGTCGCGAACCAGCTCCATCCACGCTTTTTGCTCGGCAATCGCAATATCCGCATCGTAGCTGTCGCTGAGAATGTAAACATCAAAATGCTCAGCATTCCCGGTGCGCTTTACCGATTCCCAGGTCGCGCGCAGTCCGGCAAAGACACGCTCCACATCCTCGTTACAGATAGGCATGATAAGCGCGGTACGGTGCGCAGGATCCAGCGGCTCATCACCCGTGGTGGAGTAAGAGATACTGTATTTATCGCGTCCGATCAGCAGCTGCAGGAAGCCCATCAGCGCTGTCCAGAAGCCGGCTGATACCCAGCAGAACAGAATCGCAAACAGAAACAGAATACCGGTTTGCAGAATATAAGGCAGGACCAGCTTAACCGACTCGACCCAGTTCTGCTGAAACTGCCCGACAGGATCGAGCAGGGTCCAGCCCTGATAAGGCAGAATGGTTTTCATATACCAGGTCGCCACCACGGTCTGCGCGATGGTCAGGATCAGCAGCGTATAGCGGCGCATTGAACCGACATGACGCCACTTATCCTCAGCGCGCTGCTCTTCCGCCGTGGCGTAACGCGGGTGCGTTTTCTGCCCGCGCAGAGAGTTCCATGCGCGCGCCAGCGGATTGGTACGCCAGGCTTCCGGGAACATCAGCGAGCGCTTAACCGGCGGCATCGCTTTTAACGTCGTGCGATCGAGATAATCTTTACTGAACTGCTGGCCATCCGCAACCGCATCCGGCCACGTCATCGCTATGCGTGATGAAACGGACTTCAGCGGTGCGTCGTCAGGCCGGTCGCTGGCGGCATTATCCTGCCCCAGCACTGTGTGAATAGCGTGGAAAGCGGGCGCATTTTGCAGCGATGTGCTGAGTCGCGCGCGACCTGCCGCATCAAGCGGCAGCGCCTCCACATAAGATTGAGGTAAAAAAGTCGATTTATTCATTGGCAGGTAACTGATAGCTCCAGGTTTCCGTCAATGTCTTGTCACCGCTTACCAGCGCGGCGCGCATTTCGGTTGATTGCTTGCTGTCTTTCACGCGCAGACGCAGCACCAGACGCCAGCCTTTGGTCACCGGATTGTAGCGTACGCTCTGCTCAACCACTTCGGCGTTATCACCAACGCTGACCTGCGGCGCGACCTGCGTATCCTCCGGCAGCATGCTCATCGCTTTACCGGTGAAATCAACGGTAAAGGCGATAGAACCGTCAGGCTGGCGAACCAGATTAGACTGTTTCACATCACCCGCAGAACGCAGAGTATCTTTAACCCAGGCAACGTCATCCTGGTGCAGCTGGTTTTCATCACGGGTGAAGTGCAGACGATAGTTGAAATGCATCTCTTTGCCCGCGTCAGGCAGTTTTTCTGGTGTCCAGAAGGCAACGATGTTGTCATTGGTCTCATCTGCGGTCGGGATCTCAACCAGCTCAACGCGACCTTTACCCCAGTCACCCTGCGGTTCAACCCAGGCGCTTGGGCGCATGTCATAGCGATCGTCCAGATCCTGGTAGTGGCTGAAATCGCGTCCGCGCTGCAGCAGACCAAAACCTTTCGGGTTTTCAATGGTAAACGTGCTGACCGCCAGATGACGTGGATTGTTCAGCGGACGCCAGATCCACTCGCCGTTTCCGGCGTGAATCGAGAGACCACTGGAGTCGTGCAGCTCCTGACGGAAGTTGCTGACCGGGGAAGGCTGATTCGCACCAAACAGGAACATACTGGTCAGCGGTGCCACGCCCAGTTTACCCACGTTGTCGCGCAGATAGACTTTAGACTGCACATCGACCACCGAGGCTTTGCCTGGTTTCAGTACAAAACGGTACGCGCCCGCAGCGCGAGGTGAATCAAGCAGTGCGTAAATGACCAGCTGCTTCGCCTGAGGTTTCGGGCGTTCGATCCAGAACTCTTTAAAGCGCGGGAACTCTTCGCCAGAGGGCAGCGCGGTGTCAATCGCCAGACCGCGCGCTGAAAGACCATATACCTGGTCTTGCCCGATTACGCGGAAGTAGCTGGCACCAAGGAAGCTGCTGATCTCATCCTGCTTGCCTTTGTTATTCAGCGGATAGAGCACCTTGAATCCGGCAAAGCCGAGATTTTTTACTGCGTCAGCGTCATGTTTGACGTTGCCGAAATTGAAATAGGCCGGATCGTATTTGATTTCACGCACCGAGGAGGCAGTGACTTCATTGATCTTCACCGGTGTGTCGAAATACATCCCCTGATGGTAAAACTCGAGCTTAAACGGCGTACGCAGTTTGCCCCAGTATGCCTTGTCGTGGTTAAACTGGATCTGCTGATAATCCGCAAATTTCATTTCACGAAATTGAGAGGGTAAATTACTTTTTGGCGCTTCAAAACCTTTGTCTGCCAGTGCCTTAGCCTGTTTTGCCACATCATCAATGTTAAACGCCCAGCTATTATTTGCGTACAGCGCCAGCAGTACTGCTGCGCTGGTCCAGCGCATCTTCACCAGCCCGCTATTATTTTTCACTTTATTTAGCACATCCCCCCCTTTCGTGTGCTCAGATCAAACCCACTCATCTTAATGGATTATTCGGTTTTCCGACAGCTTATGTAAAACATTGTTCCGCGCAGCGCCAAGCCTCCAGAGCACTTTTCGGAATATTAAACCCGGCGGTTTAAGAAACAGAATCAACTGATAGTATAGGCTGTTAACCGGCAACAGAATGTTCTGCTGCACGATCTGGTTTCAGGGTGAAACCAGCCTGTATAGGATGAACCGGAAGCTTATGAGCGCTGTAAAACCTGAACGCGAATATTTTCTCGACTCGATTCGAGCTTACCTGATGCTACTGGGGGTGCCGTTTCACGTCTCGCTGATCTACTCGACACAGCGCTGGTCCGTAAACAGTCAGGATGCCACGCTGTGGCTGACCCTTTTCAACGATTTCATCCATGCATTTCGCATGCAGGTGTTTTTTGTTATCTCCGGCTATTTTTCCTACATGCTTTACCTGCGCTATCAGCCGGCTCGCTGGCTCAGGGTCAGGCTGGAACGCGTGGGTATTCCGCTGCTCGCGGCTGTGCCGCTGATTACGCTGCCGCAGTTCTTCTTACTGAAATATCTCACTCATAAACTTGATGGCTGGGATCGCTTTTCAGCGTATGACAAATATAACGCCCTGATATGGGATCTGATCTCGCACCTCTGGTTTCTGCTGGTGCTGGTGATCCTGACGGCGCTGGGGATGCTGACGTTTCGCTGGCTGCACAACCAGCGAAGCACGCGTGACTATCAGCAGACAGGCTGGGGCAGCGTGACGCTGGCACTGCTGGGCTATGCGTTACTGTGGTGCGTGCTGCGCCGCACGCTGCTGCTGCTGACGCCGGGCATCATGATGGATGGACTCTTTACTATTGCGGTCATGCAGACGCTGACGTATCTGCCGTTCTTTATGCTGGGCGCGCTGAGCTGGAAACATCCGCCGCTGAAGGCGCTGTTTGTGCGGTTCAACCCGCTGATCTGCTTTGGCACCGTGCCGATCTTTATCGCCTATTACCTGAACCAGCGTTATGGCAACGGCGACGGCTGGCTTTATGAGACCGATATGCTGCTCTCAACGCTGATGGGCGTATGCATGCTGAATGTCTGCTATAGCGTCGGGCACCGCCTGCTGAACAGCCACTCTCCCCGCATCGTTTATCTGGTAAACGCCTCGTTGTTTATCTATCTCGTCCATCATCCGCTTACCATTCTGTATGGGATATATGTGACGCCACACATCAGCAATAATACGCTGGGTTTCTTTGCCGGGCTGATAACGGTATTTGCGGCAGCCTTTGCGCTGTATGAAATCCACCTGCGTATTCCGCTGCTGCGCTTTCTGTTTTCCGGTAAAAAAGCCGCGCAGAAAGGATGATGCTGCACCGGCGGCGCGTCTCAGCGCGCCGCTACAGCAGCCACTCTACCGGCAGCCGCCACACCAGCCGCACCAGCAGCCGCTGCAGCAGCGTCGACTGCGGTTCATGTTTATGTACCACTTCTGCGCCCTGCTCATCCTGTTCTATCCAGTTAACGCGGCCCCACTTGTCCAGCCGCAGCGTCCAGGCACGATGTTGCATGCCGCGACTGAAGCGCTGATGCGTCTGGCGCGCCAGGGTTTCGCTCTCAATCACCAGTCCCATTTCGGTGTTGAGTACCGCTGAGCGGGGATCAAAATTAAAAGAGCCCACAAACACTTTGCGTTGATCAACGGTGAACGTTTTCGCATGCAGGCTGGAGCCAGAGTTACCCGTCAGTCCGCGATCGTGCGGCGGGTCGCCGGCGTGTGCCTGAGGTTTCAGCTCATACAGCGCAATACCGTGGCGCAGCAGCTTTTTTCGCCAGCGTGCATATCCGGCATGCACCACGGTGACATCATTAGCGGCCAGTGAGTTTGTCAGCACGGCGATACGTACGCCGCGCCGGCGTAGTGACAATAGCTGTGCGACGCCGGCGCGGGTCGGTACAAAATAGGCTGAGATAATATCGAACTGCTGCTGCGGCGTGCCAATTACCTCCAGCATCCGCTGCGGCAGCAGGCTGCTACGCCTGGCTTTGCCCAGCCCTTTTCGCGGGTCGTCGCTTAGCAGGCGTGCCTGTGCCCAGGTCATCTCCAGCGCGCCCTGCTCCAGCTGGCTGACAAAGGTAGAGTGGTCAAGGCGTGCCAGATAACGCTGCACTGCCTCACTCTGCTGCCATTCCGGCGGCAGGCGCACCGCTTCGGCCTCATCGCTGCGTACGTCCACTACGCTGCGTAACGGCGATACCGCCTGACTATGCCAGTAGCGCTCAAAATCCGCTGTGACCTCATCGACAACCGGCCCGATGGCCAGCACGTCGAGGTCGGTAAACAGCGGCTCATTGCCGGTGCCAAAGTATTCATCACCAACGTTGCGCCCTCCCACCAGCGTTGCGGCGCCATCAACCGTGAGACTTTTGTTGTGCATACGGCGATTCAGGCGGGCGAAGTCAGTCAGGTAGCCCAGCGCACGGAGCGTGCGGAAGGAAAACGGGTTAAACAGCCTTACTGCAATATTCGGATGACGATCCAGTTCCGCCAGCGTGTTATCCAGCCCTGGCGTATTATTATCATCCAGCAGTAAGCGCACCCTGATGCCGCGTCCGGCAGCATCCAGCAGCGCGCTGAACAGCAGGCGGCCGGACATGTCGTTATGCCAGATGTAATACTGCACATCGATAGTGTGTCGCGCCATGCTCATCAGCAGGTAACGCGCTGCAAACGCGTCCAATCCATCGTTAAGCGGATGGATGCCGCTCAGACCGGGATGCTGTGCGCACTGCTGCGCCACGCTTTGCCGTAACTCACCGCCCGCGGCCAACTGGCCGGGCAGCGCTGCTGCTTCGCTCATACTGGATCCCTGAATACGTAATCACGCTTATTATTAGCATTGTCGCTGTGGCAGGCAACCTGCACGGCTGATCGGCAGAGCCGGCTGCTAATTTAGTCTAGACTTAGCCCGTGGTTCTGCATCAGGCGTTTACCTGAGGAGTGAAATATGACCGCGTTACTGCCTCGTTATCAACCCCGGCTTTTTCGCAGTTTTTTTCAGGGCAGCTTTCCCTGCTCTACCGCCTGCCGCAGCGGTGGCCGCCGTCTGGATATGGTTGTCAGTAGCGGACACGATATGCTGCTGGACAAAGACTACGCCGCGCTGGCGCGGGAAGGCCTGCACACGGCACGTGATGGTGCGCGCTGGCATCTGATTGAAGCCACGCCTGGCCAGTACGACTGGCGCTCCTTTCTGCCGATGATCCACGCGGCCGCACGCCATAATATGCAGATTATCTGGGAACTGGCTCACTTTGGTTATCCGGCACATCTCGATATCTGGAAACCGGCGTTTGTTGAACACTTTGCCCGCTATGCACGCGCTATGGCACAGCTGATGCGCGATGAGGGCGTAGAGCAGCCTTTTTTTACCCCGATCAATCAAATCTCATTCTGGGCCTGGGCCGGTGCGGATGTTTCATGGCTCGATCCTTATGCCAGCGAGCGCGGACGCGATCTGAAGCGTCAGCTGGTGCGCGCCTCTCTGGCGGCCATGCACGCGATCCGCGACGTCTATCCTGAAGCACGCTTTGTGCTGACCGATCCGCTGGTACAAATCGCCGCAGATGCGGGTAAGCCAGAGAGTGCAGAGCATGCTGCCCGACAGCATGAGATGCAGTTTGAAGCGTGGGACTGGCTGGCAGGACGCGCTGAACCCGGACTCGGCGGACAGACGGACTTTCTCGATATACTGGGCCTGAACTACTATCCCGACAATCACTGGTTCTGGTCAGGTGATACTCTGCCCCCCGACCATCCGCAGCGTCAGCCTCTGCATCAGCTGCTGCTGGCGTGCTGGCAGCGTTATCAGCGTCCGCTGCTGCTGGCGGAAACGGGGGCTGAAGGCGAGGCGCGTGCGCCCTGGCTGCGGCACGTCAGTGCTGAAGCGCGGCTGGCACTGGCGCAGGGCGTTGCGCTGGAGGGAATTTCACTCTATCCCGTGGTGGAGTATCCGGCCTGGGCAGATGATCGCCGTTCGCCCGGCGCCCTGTTCGGGCTTGGCGATCCCAACGGTAACCGCACTCTCCATGAGGGACTGGCACTGGAGTTGCGCAGTCAGCAAATCAAATGGCAGCGTCAGGAGTGCTGAGCACGATGAGGCCCCGGCGCACAGGTTTTTGCGTCCTGCAGCGGGTCGACAGGGCGGCGTACATCGGTAAGCCAGGCCATGGTAACCAGAAAGATCACGCCAATCAGACAGGCGCAGAGTAAGCCGATAATAGCGATCAGTTTATCGTCGCGGGCGTCCATTTAGCACTCCTTGCGGGCGTTGCAGCTGCGTTGCAGGCGTTAGCTCATCCACAGAGTGAGCATCAGGACGAAGATTATAAGCGTTACCGAAGTGACCGCAAGAACCACAATGGCGAAGTGGGCATCGTCAAGCGGCTGACGATGAGACTCGTCGTGATCGTCAGGTGGAGCCGGCAAACTCATGGAAACTCAATAGCATAAGCAGGATAAAGGCGGAATTGCGCATTGAGTGTAATGGAAAGTGATAAAGATTTCACGACTATTTCCCTGCGAAACAGATACCATGCGTGACTTTATCACTCTCCCGTTACTGCTAAAATCCCGCCTCAGGCAGCGTGCCAGCCGCCACCCAGCGCCCGATAGAGATCGATCTGTGCCTGCAGCAGATTGTTTTTCACTGAAACAATATTCAGTTGCGTGGTAAACAGCGTACGCTGCGCATCAAGCTCATCAAGATAAGAGGCATAACCATTCTGATAACGATTACGGGCAATCCGATACGCTTCCGCCACAAACTCCTCCTGTTTTTGCAGTTCTGCCAGCTGTTCCTGATTACGGCGAATCGCATCCAGCGCGTCATCTGTTTCTGAGAAAGCGTTACGAACCGTTTTTTCATAGCTGTAGAGCGCCTGATTACGCGTCGCCATCTGCACATCAACCTGTGCCGTCAGCGCTTCGCGATTAAGCAAAGGCGCAAGGATGCTGCCACCCAGACTCCAGAGACGAAACGGATTATCCAGTAATGTATGCAGCTCACTGCTCTGCAGCGTGCCGCTGGCGGTGAGGTTAAGTGAAGGCAGCAGTCTGGCGCGTGCGGACGCCAGAGAGGCATCTGCCGCCAGCAGCGCACGCTGCGCCTGAATGATATCGGGACGCCGGTTCAGCAGCTGCGAGGGCAGCAGCGCGGGCAGCTTATGCGGCCGGATGTTATCAAAGCGATGACTGCGTGCGATCTCACGCGGGTTCATGCCCGCCAGGACGCTTAATGCGTTCTCCTGCTGTGCAATCTGATGCTGCAGCTGCGGAATTTGCGCGCTGGCCGTCTGGTACTCTGACTCCGCCTGCATCCACTCCAGTCGTGACGTGTAGCCGGTTTCAAACTGGCGTCGGGCAAGCTGGCGGGAGTTTTCGCGGGTTGCCAGCGTCGCCTGAGTCACGCGCAGCTGCTCATCCAGGGCGGCGAGCGTGACATAACCTGATGCCACTGAGCTGGCCACCGTAAGCTCAGCCGCCGCCGCCGCCGCGCGCTGCGCCTCCAGCGTAGCCTCCGCCGCGCGTATGCTGTTACTGCGGCTGCCCCAGAGATCGACCTCATAATTAGCCTGAAGCAACCCCTGAAATATGGCGCTTTCATTAGGCTGGCCGGTTGCTGCCGAGAGCGAACGCTGTCGGCTGGCGGCCACCCCGGCCGAGATCACCGGAAAGTTATCGCCCTGCGCCGCGCGCACCTGTGCCCGATACTGATCGACACGCGACCGGGCAAGAAGAATATCGCTGTTATGTTCCAGCGCCTGACTGACCAGACGATTCAGATCGCTGTCGCCAAAAGTACGCCACCACGCGGCTTCCGGGGGTGCCTGTGGCCCGGTCCGATCGCGCCACTGCGCCGGGATCGGAAGCGATGCCGGGGCTTTTTCCACTTCAGTAGCACAACCGCTGAGCAGCAGTAGCGCAAGTGAGAGAGTTAACAGCGGCTTCACGGCGTCTCCTTCACCGGTTCTGCGGCAGTATCGATGCTGACCTCCACTGACATGCCCGGGCGCAGCAGCTGCTGCTCCTCTGCATCAATGCTGATCCGTACCGGAATACGTTGCGCAATCTTCACAAAGTTTCCGGTGGCGTTGTCAGGTGAGATGGCGCTGAATTCTGAGCCAGCCGCAGGGGAAATGAACTCCACCCTGCCGCTGAAGCGCCGGCCATTAAGCGCATCGACGCTAAACGTCACCGGTAAGCCCGGGCGAATATGCGCCAGCTGCGTCTCTTTAAAATTGGCAATCACCCACTTTTTATCCGGCACCACCGAGGTGAGACGCGTACCGGCGGTAACATAGGTTCCTTTGCGCACAGAGAGCTGTCCCAGCTGACCGCTGTCAGGCGCCACAATGCGGGTGTTGGCAAGGTCGATATTCGCCAGCTCCAGCGCCGCGCGGGCGTTAGTCACATCCGCTTCAAGCGAAGCACGATTCACCACCACCGTTTGCAGATTCTGTTGCGCCACGGCAACCTGCGCTTCGGCCTGTCGCATCTGCGCCTGCGCCTGCGCATCAGCTGCACGTGAGGCGTCACGCTCGCGCACCGAAAGCGACCCATCCGACGCCAGATTTTCTACCCGTTTTAAGTCAAGCCCGCTTTTCTGCCGCTGTGCCCGGGCATTTTCCAGCGCGGCTTTGTTACTGAGAATGGTCGCTTCAGCACTTTTCCGCTGCTGCTGATTATTCTTCAGTGCCGCCACTTTCATCTCCAGCTGCGCCTGTGCCTGATGCACACGCTGACGATAAATACGATCGTCAATGGTCATCAGTAGCTCACCCCGGCTCACCGGCTGCAGATCCACGACCTCAACACCGGTCAGATAGCCGCTGACCTGCGGACTGATAAAGGTGATCTGGCCGCGTACATAAGCGTTTTCGGTGGTCTGCACGCTGCTGGTAAACGGCCAGAGCTGCCACGCATAAAGAATTACCAGCACACCCACAATCACAATGCCCGCGCCGGCAGCGATAGAAAGCGTGCGGCGGCGATGCGTGCGTTCGCGCTCAGCTACCTGCAGATCATCCTGTTGACTCATCTTTTCTCCGTTTAGTTCGCTGAGGGCGCAGTCTGACGCGGCTCATCCTGATGATTTTTCGCCTGCCGCCACGCGAGATAACGCTGACGCGACAGCCGCCATAATACCCACAGCAGCGTGCACATCGCCAGGGCTGCCGTGAGCAGATAAGTGTCATTATAGGCAAGGACATTCGCCTGCAGCGTGGCGACTGTCTGTAGCTGGCTGCTGCTCTGGGCACTCAGCAGTACGCTGTCTGTCAGCTGGCTGTTAAACAGCGCCCGGTACTGATCCAGCCGTTCGGTAACGTTAGGATCAAGCTGCGAGAGTCTGTCGGCCAGTAAGCTGGAATGGTACTTCTCCCGCCAGGTCTGAAAGGTTCCGAGGATGGCTGACCCGATCAGCCCGCCCAGATTCTGGCTCATACCAAAGAGTACAACAAAGCTGACCAGGTTTTTCGGCTGTGTCACCACGCTGCCTATCCCCAGCAGCATAGCTGGCGCAAGGAAAAAGGCGCTGCTGAAGCCCAGCAGAAACTGACTAAAATAGAGATTGTGCGCGCGCGTCAGCGGATTTGACTGCGCATCCATCAGCGAGGCCACAATCATAATGGCCAGTGAGGTCACAATGGGCCAGTTAAGCTGACCAGGCTTAATAGTCAGCGCACTGGCGATAATGCCGCAGATGACGCCGGCGATAATGGCCAGCGCCAGGCCGTGCAGCTGATCGTTGAGTAGCCCCAGCTGTTGCAAAAAGCCGATCGCGCCGGTGTTCTGCTCAGCCAGTACGATACGGATCATGATCATGGCGATACCCAGCCGGACAATCATGCCGCTGCTCAGCCAGCGGGTGTTGATAAGCGGGTTGGTCCGGTTATGCTCCAGTACCACAGCTGAAACAATCAGCACCAGCGCCAGCGCCAGACAGACGCCCAGCCAGGGCGTAGTAAACCACCACTCAATACGCCCCAGTGACAGCACGCCACACAGCAGCGCCATACCGGGTGCCAGCAGCAGAAACGTCACAAAATCGAGTTTTTCAAACGCTTTAATGCGGTCACCCGGGGGCAGTCTCACCACCAGCACGCAGCCAAGCGCAATCAGCGCCAGCCCGAGTTCAAACAGATAGAGCCCGCGCCACTCCTCCAGCTGCAGTAGCTCAGTAGAAAAAAGCCGCGCCAGCGGGATCGCCAGCTGCGAAGCGGTAATGCCAATCACCAGCGCCTTGAGCCGGTGCTTTGCCGGCCACGCCTGTACCTGATAGTAGATGCCCAGCGAGCTGAGCGCGGCGGCGACCATTCCGTGTGCGGTGCGCACAATAATTGCGGAGCTGAGATCGTTGGCAAACAGATGAAAAAACGCCACGATGACATACAGCACCAGAAACGCTTCAGTAAACAGCCGCAGACCAAACTGCTGGCGAAATTTCACCAGCAGCAGGTTGATCGATATATTTCCCATCACGTATACCGCCGGCAGCCAGGCAATTTCGTTGCTATACGCGGCAAACGTGCCCTGCAGATTTGTCAGATTCGCCGTAACCAGCGCGTTACTCAGCGCGCCGGTCAGCGTAATCAGCAAGCCGATCAGACCAAACGCGACGCGTTTGCCTGGTGAATGCAACGGCGTGGAGGGTGAGCCCGGCAGCATCGGCTTTTCATGCGGCAGCCACTCCCGCTGCGCGTAAGGATTACGCCTGGCCATACTCAGGCACTACCCAGACGGTTAAGCAACTGCTGCAGTACCGTTTCCGTCACAGCCAGCGCAGCGGGATCGATATCAGCCAGCAGCTGACTGCGCAGGGCATCTGCCTGCGCTTTGACCTGGGTAAACGCCTGTTCGCCCTGCGTGGTAAGCACCAGCAGACGCTTACGCCGATCTTCCGGCGTTTGCAGACGAGCCAGCAGCTGCTGCTTCACAAGCCGATCCACCAGCGGCACTACGCTCGCATCCTCCAGACCCAGCTGCTGCGCCAGCGCTTTCTGCGTCAGCGGCTGGCTGGCGGTAGCGACGCTGGCAATGGCCATCCAGCTGCTCATACTCAAATCATTCTCTTTCAGCCGGCGATCGACCGCCAGCCGCCATGCATGAGCCGTCTGATGTAAAAGCCGGGAAAAAGGCTGCGGATAGTCAACCAAACTTAGCCACCTAATGGTTAGATACCTAACTAAAAGAAGGCGTAATTATAATCCACGCAGATATAAAAAGGAAAAGGTTGTATCGATTTGAGATAAAAACCTGTACATGTCAGACCACAGCCTGCGGAGAGCGCAGCTAAAAGCCTAATATCGCACAAAATGCTTAAGAAATTAGTTGTACAAAAACGCTGTTTTTGTATAACTTTAGCGCCATGAATCGGCTGACGATTCAGTAACGAATGATGCTTTTGCGTCGCCTCTGCAGGTGTTTTTTGGATTTCCACCTGCAGAGGTTATTTTTTTACCCTGCCGCTGTCTCTCTTTCGCTGGCCTGGGCCATCAATGCCCGGTAACATTCACACGTCACACACCCTGTTTTCCAGCTGCATCGCTGCTGCATACGCCTTATAACTTAGAGTCCACACACGTTATGAATTCACAAACCGATCGCACCACAGCTGACGCTGGCGATTTAACGGTCGCCCGCGTTTTGCGTTCGCCGGCCCTGCTCACCCGCGAGTGTCTGGCCGGGGTTATCACTGCCCTGGCGCTCATTCCTGAAGTTATCTCTTTCTCTGTTATTGCGGGCGTTGATCCCAAAGTCAGTCTGATCGCTTCGGTCGTACTCTGTCTGACGCTTTCACTGCTGGGTGGACGCCCGGCGATGGTGACCGCGGCGGCGGGTTCAGTGGCGCTGGTTATCGGCCCGATGGTCCACGCGCACGGTGTGGCCTATATTCTGCCTGCCGTCATTCTGGCAGGCATTATTCAGATTCTGTTTGGCGTTACCGGCCTTTCGCGCATGATGCGTTATATCCCGCGCTCGGTGATGCTGGGCTTTGTAAACGCGCTGGGCGTACTGATTTTCTTTGCACAGGTACCGCACGTCTGGGGCCACTCTCCGCTGGTCTGGGGCCTGTTTGCCGCCACGCTGGCCATTGTGCTGCTGCTGCCGCGCGTGCTGAAAAGTGTTCCGTCGCCGCTGGTTGCTATTGTCGTGGTGACCGCCGTTGCCCTGCTGCTCGGTTATCGCGTACCCAGCGTGGGCGATGAAGGTCCGATGAGCGCCGGGCTGCCCGGCTTTACCGAACTGCTGGTGCCACTGAACCTGCAGACGCTGCAGATCGTCTGGCCTGCCGCGCTTTCCGTCGCATTTGTCGGCCTGATGGAGTCGCTGCTGACGGCAAAGCTGGTGGATGATCTTACCGATACTCCGTCAGGCAAACGGCGGGAATCCTGGGCACTGGGTATTGGCAATATTCTCGCCGGTTTTTATGGCGGTATTGCGGGCTGCGCCATGATCGGTCAGACGATTGTTAACGTTGAACTGGGTCGCGCACGCACCCGGATTTCAACCGTAGCGGCTGCACTGGTACTGCTGCTGCTGGTCACTGGCCTGAGCCATATCATGGCGCAGATCCCGATGGTGGTTCTGGCAGGTATTATGATGGTGGTGGCGGTTAAAACCGTTAACTGGCACAGCCTGCAACCCGCAACGCTGAAACGGATGCCGTGGTCAGAAACGCTGGTCATGGTGGTGACCGTTGCGATCACCGTCTGGACCAGCAACCTGGCGATTGGCGTACTGCTCGGCGTGATCCTTGCCATGATGCTGTTTGCCCGGCGTATCGCCCACGTTATCCATGCCGAGCGCACGCTCAGCCCGGACGGGGATCGGGTTCACTACACCGTACGCGGTCCGCTGTTTTTCGCCAGCAGTAATGACCTGTTTGAGCACTTTGATTATGGCCACGATCCGAGCCAGGTTACTATCGACCTGACTCACGCCCAGATTTGGGACGCCTCCAGCGTTGCCGCACTGGATGCTATCGAATACCGTTATCAGCGTCACGGAGCTACCGTGACCTTTACCGGTCTGGATAACCGCAGCAGCGATTTTCGCGATCGTCTGAGCGGTAATCTCGGTTAACCCGCCTGCCAGCAGGGCGCCCTCTGCGCGCCCTGCCCGTCCGGAATCCTAAAATCCCCCGTTTCGCTTGCAAGTTAGCCTTTCAGCGGCTTTGCTTAACGGCGCAACGCGCTGAATGGCAAGCGTATAAAAGCAGTTTATTAAGGGGATTGTATGTCGTGGATTATAAAAGCAGGTCTGGTAGCGGTTACGCTTCTTTCACTGGCAGGCTGCATGCAGCACAGTGATGCCGTGGGTGCCGACGGTCGTCCGCACGCGCCAAGTAATCAGCCGGTGCCAGGCGCCAGCGAAGGGGAAGGCCCGGTCGGCCAGCCGCAGGGATAATGCCCGCTACCCGGCTGCGCCGGGTAGTTATTGCCTGAGGATGTTGAAGTATGGATACAGGCGGCAGTGAATCCTTACCTTTGCAAAAATATTTCTCTTTAAAAAAGCAATCGACATCCTGCCTTTGCCGATATTCCCGATATGAAGTCACGGTTATTAGCCAGATTTACTCTTTGCCGACTTTATCATGAGCAGACCGCACCATGGCTATTCGTTGATGCTGTCTCTCACTTCTCCCCGCCGAAGGCAGGTCCGGGAGTCCGGGAGTCTGGTTAATATCCGCGAGGCGTTCTTCCATAACTTCCTGCGTTAGTCGTCCTAATAATCTATCTACCTCTGTCTCATCCGGTCGTGTTACGGATAAATTTTTCTCTATGAGGCTTGCTACCTGATTAAACAGACGTTGCTCTTCAGCCGCCAGCTTTTCCGTAACCCGCTCCATGTCAGTCAGGCGCTGTTTTAGCTCACTATCAGGAAGATTTTTCTGCAGTGCCTGGGTAAAAGCCGTTATAGCAGCGTCAGCTTCATTTCTTAACCGCTCTGCCGTACTGATAACCGGCCTCAGGTTAGCCGCTGGCACGCTCATACTGCGTGTTGAAGGCGTCCCGGATTGGACTGCCAGCGCTTTCAGCATCGCTTGCATTTTCTTTCCTGTCTCTTCTCTTTTACTGTTATAAGCACGCATGCGAGCATGATAATACTGGCTGAAACGAGCGTTGATTTCGCTTCTCTCTCGGGCATGCCTGGCCCTGAGATCCTGCCCCCCTGCAACCATATCAGCAACGTGGTGCTCAAGGCTGTTCCACGCATCACGGTCCGCTTCCCTGCGTTTTGCCTGATCTATTGCTGCCTTGTGTGCCAGCCTTTCTCTGTCCTGTTGAATATTCTTGTCGCGCCGGAGAACATGTCCGGTCAGCTTCTCTTCTGCCTGTATAAAACCTTCAGGGGTAGTCAGCTGAGCCAATTTACCTCTGATGCGCTCTACTTCAGGCGATTGCGCTACAGACGATCCGGGTTTCCATGCAGTGCCGATTTCAGGCTCCCGTTCCAGTTCTGCAGATAATGCGCGAGCAGCCCGTTGAGTCTCCGTATCCTTTCCTGCAACGCTCAGGGTCCGGATTAATCCATCATTCCAGGAGTGCATATTTATCTGGCCACGTTTTTCCAGCAAATATTGCTTTAGCGGGTCGAGCAGTGAGGTTTGGGTTACTTCGTTTGCCAGGCTTGCTTCGCCAGCAATAGTCTCGTTTAAAGTCTCATAATAATCTGCAGCGAGGGCCTGGCTAAAATCATTACTCATTTGCGGATAGCTGGCAGAGGAAATATCCTTATCTAAAATAGTCTTAAGTATCTCTTTACCCGGATGGTGCGCCACTTCAGCCAGCGGCAGACCTAATTTAAGCAGGGTGTTGAATTCGCGCTGCCGATCGTGGTCCGGCATTCCGTGCTGATATTTCAGCGTTGCCAGGGATCTGATTGGGCGTAATTTCTTTATTTCAGGTGGGGCGATTTTTGAAGAGGATTTATCCGGCGCTGAAGCGAGAACAGCATAGCTGGCCGGCCGTGCATCGGACCAGGCTTTTTTCAGCTGGGAAGCAGTGACAGCAACGCCAGCCTCTTTTAAATGCTGTAAAACCTCTTTTTCACTGCTGCGCGAGGGTAAATCAGTTTCCTTTAGCCAGGCGCTCAGTGCTGAGCGCGTTACCGCCCCACCGCTGCTGGTTGCCAGCGAGGCTAAGGGCGTGGATCTTTCCGGCATGACGGTTTCAGCGTTTTCAGCGTTTTCAGCGGATCTTGCGAATGCTGACGCATCGGGACAATGATTACCAATGACTCTGAAGTTGCTTTCGTTTACGTACTCAACGCTATTTTTACTGACCAGGATATGGGAAGACTGTATGTCTGAGGTATCAACCATCTGGATTGGCGTATCGGGAAACATCTTTGCTATGATTTTTTTTAATTTTGAGCGGGTATTTAACTCTTTATCAAATGTATTGTTCTTATAGACAGAAAATGGAGAAGCGACAACAATCTCAACGGGTGTATCCGGGCTAAACGCTTTTATTTCCTGCAGTATATCTTTAAGAGCTTTCTTGTCTGACGCTATTGTTAAATGTGTTCCTGCTAAAAAGTTCTCGTGTCTGAATGTGATAGTAAGGCAGCTGCTGACTCCCGGATAGCAGATATGATCGCGGGCTATACCGGTTTTATCTTCTCTAAGTACCATGGCTGTTGCAACAGGCTTTTTGTCGCGGGCCAAAGCATTCGTAGCAATCGGTTGCCCTGCTTCACCCGCACCCGCAGCCGAAGCCGAAGCCGAAGCCGAAGCCGAAGCCAGTTTGTACGGCGGTAATTCGCCATACTGATAGCCATGAGGCTTGCCAATATAAAAAAATTCATACTCTTTGTTGTTGAGCTGATCAAGCGCAGAAAGCAGCGTCAGCTTGTCTATTTTTCCTGTTTTCAGCAATCGTCCACCATGCTGAAGAATCAGTTGTGGCACAGAGATAAACTCTTTTTTATCCGCCTCATTATCAGCATCAACTTTTAGGAGTACTTTCCCTTCTGCCATGAATTTTTTGGCTTTTTTCTCATGACTACTGAAAGATAATATGGCTCCCTGACTGCCGTGACCGGCGGTATGCTTAAACAGCTTTGCCAGATAATCATCTAAATTTTCCTCCTCATTTTCCTGCGTGTTGCGGGTTACCCCTGCGATCGTTACAGTATGAGGATCCGCATAGTGGGAACGATACAGAAAACCATCTTTTATAGCGTAGTCGGCGTCTCTTAATTTCTGTTCAGAATCAAAACAGATATCATTTTTATTGAAAATATTGCTTAGCATCGTTCCCGTCTGGTTCTTTTTCAGCGTTGCCGCCAGCGCTATGTGCTCTATTACATAGGGATCGTTAAAAAAAAACGAGTCCAGAGATATATAGTCCTCTGATGTATTAGCATCTGCCTGAGGCCGAGCAACAGGAACAGACTGCGCCGATGCTGTATTAATAGTAAACATAGTAATATCTCCATATTTTTACTGACTTCTCTCCGGAATCCCTTCAGGCAGCAACCACATGTTAAAGCGCAGACCCTGGTGTAAACACCCTGCATAAATAAGGTTTATATGTAGTAAGGTGTATGGCTGGTTGACCCGAAATCAACAATTCAGTAACAAAGTATAGATGTTGCTTTTGAAGAACAGCTTTCATAAATCGACCATTGATGTTGCCATGCAGCGCTGCCATCGCCTGCTCCAGGCTTTATCAATTCACTGCAGAAAAAATATGAATCATGTCATCTGAACAGGTTTAGTTTTGCATTGAACGATAAAAACCGCCTGAGTGCGGTTACGGCATTGCTTATAGTGCTTTTTTGATTCGATTTTTGTGTGGTGCCCGGGGCGGGAACTGAACCCGCACACCCTTAAACCAAAGAATTATATAAATTTTAAAGACCCTTGAAATTATGCAGTCACGGTAATTTAAAGAGTTACAGACGGTAAAAAATGGATTTACCTGAATTTTCCCGTCTGCTCATGGTTACAGAAAACCGACATGCCAACGCTTAAAAAGAGATGGTTAAGTTGGCGTTTTTCACTATCAGTCGCTTACGATTGATGATGAGTAATGATGTGTCCCCTACACCAGTAAAGATAGCATCACCATAAAAGAATGATTGATCTTGATTACCTGTCAAATGCCTTGCCATCTCTAAATCGCCTTCCTTTAATAGAAACGTTGCATTATCTTTCTTAACACCTATCATTTTCATAGAGCCATCACTCAGCACTATCCACATACCTGAGAAAACAAAAAAACCAACAATCATAAAAATTGATAATCCAGCTTTCATTTTTTTCTTATTTTCTTTTGGGATTCTCTTGTCATGATTGACATTAATGATCAGATAAATACAAAGTGAAAACAATAATATTGAAGTAATCACAAGCTCAAACTGAACTTTTCTTTTTAAAATCAATGTTACTATAACTACCCCTACTATAAATGACACCCCAATTAAGCCGAAAATCGCTTCGAATATCTTTATCTTGAGAGCAGTTCTATAAGTACGTTTAAGCGACTTGTAAACTTTGTTGTTTTTTACTTTTGTTAATCTAAAGTAAAATAGTGATAACTTTAACCCACACCAGACTAAAACACTTGCAATTGAGTACCACCCTATAAAAAAGAACTCCATCAGAAGTGAAAAGGAAAATATAACCATAAGAAAGAATATTGCATCCGACAATGACATGCCTGTTGGAAAAAAACTAATTCTCAGGCAATAGATCAGAAACACCATCACACCTGCAGCACTGACGCAAAAATAGAAATTCCTGGCCACATTCATATTTAAATACTGTCTAAATGAAATCAATTTCCATTCTCCTTACCTGATTGATTAAATGGATTTAGATCGTTAGCTGCCTCTAAATTTTCTGTTGAAAAGTGGCTGTACCGCATTGTCATTTGAATGATTGAATACTCTAAGCTTTGTTGTAAGACGAGTAAATTCCCACCTTTCATCATGAAGTAACTTGCAAGCGTATGTCTCAAAATATGGGTCCACTGGCCGTCAGGCAATTCAGCATTCGCCCTTTCGTGCATGAACCCTAAAGCATCATAAGCATTGTCAAATAGTCAGTCACAACTTTCTGAAATCAATGCAAAAAACCCTTTCAAGATTGAAATAGTAAGAATGATAGCGCGTTTTCAGTTTCGTAAAAGAGCCTTCACACCATCAAGTTTTTTATCACTTTTCCAATGTCCCAGCCTTTTTAGTTCATTAAACACTGCATATAAGTAAGCGTGTTTACGGTTCACTGCGGCTTCTTTTGGTAGTTTTTTGATGCCATGCTTTGAAGGAGCGTTAAAGTCTTCCGCCAGTCGCTGTTTAGCGATAGAGCACAAACATTTCCTGGTGGAGTGAGAAAGCATCTTGATCACCGAGGTGTGACACAGAATGATCTCAATTTTTGAGACTTGCATCGCCATCCTGGAAAGATCTTACGACAGATTATCGCCTGGCTGAAGCCGACGAGCTGAGCAACTTGACAAGATCCTAACGCAAATTGCGGAGGCATACACATGGCGGACTCAATGGATATCGTGCAGCAGCGCCCCAGAGAAATGCTCACACGTAACGTCGCGCTAATCGTCGACCACGCACCGGCAATCAGAGCACTATTCTGTGAAAACCGTAAGGCGCCAATTCCAGAGTTGCATTGTCGTGCCTGTCCAGGCGTTACTCACTGCCTTTCTTGTCAGGAGATTGAAGAATAGCGTGAGGAAAAACTGCAGGTCAAAGCCTGATGGCAGGAATATATGTTTACCCGTGGAACGCTTCACGAGAAGCCATTGCCAGTCCCTATCTTACTTATGAGGCACTGTGAAACCGTGACTGGAGGGTTGCGGCTTGGGCGCATGCTGAGCAACGATTAAGCCAGCAGTTAGCGCTGATACAGATTGACATCAGGCAGCGTGTCACCAGGCGGCAAAAGCCACAAGACATTGCCGTGCCAGTGCATACTTAACAAGGATATTTATTGCGCGTGCATTGCCATGCGTTGAATGTGTTAACCCTCAGGCACAAAAAAACCGCCTGAGGGCGGTTACGACATTGCTTATAGTGCTTTTTTAATTCGGTTTTTTGTATGGTGCCCGGGGCGGGACTTGAACCCGCACGACCATAAGCCGAGGGATTTTAAATCCCTTGTGTCTACCGATTTCACCACCCGGGCAGGGTGTAAACTGGAGGCGCGTCCCGGAGTCGAACCGAGGTAGACGGATTTGCAATCCGTTGCATGGCCACTCTGCCAACGCGCCTTTATTCTGATGTGCAACCGGTCAGTGACCCATTGCTGAAACTGGAGCGGGAAACGAGACTCGAACTCGCGACCCCGACCTTGGCAAGGTCGTGCTCTACCAACTGAGCTATTCCCGCATAACTGCTGTTCTACCGAACTTGCTGTTTTTATTCAGCTTCTTGCAGCTGTGCTGCCGTTCGATGCGATGCATTCTACTTATCTCACGCAGTGAGTCAATAAAATTATTACCCACTGCGTCTGTTTGCTGCTTTTTGAATCGTATCGATCAGCTATCGAGCAGATCGCCGCGTGCGGCGCTCAGATACTGAAACATCGACCAGAATGTCAGCACTGCCGCGATATAGAGTGCGACCACGCCCACACCTATCACCGTGTCATCAGGACGCCACAGCAGCGCAACCAGTGAGAGCATTTGCGCCGTGGTCTTGACTTTACCAATCCAGGAGACAGCAACGCTGCTGCGCTTGCCAATTTCTGCCATCCATTCACGCAGCGCGGAGATAATGATCTCACGCGCAATCATGGTGGCAGCAGGCAGAGTAATCCACCATGCGTGGAAATATTCCGCTACCAGCACCAGCGCCATGGCTACCATTACCTTATCCGCTACCGGATCGAGAAATGCACCAAAGCGCGTGGTTTGTTTCCAGCGACGCGCCAGAAAGCCATCAAACCAGTCCGTTATGGCGGCAATAACAAAAATCAGTGCGGTTGCAAAAGGCGCCCAGTAAAACGGCAGGTAGAACGCCAGTACAAAAAAAGGAATCAAAAAAACGCGAAACAGGGTAAGACACGTTGGGATGTTATATTGCATATGCCAGTAACTGTCTGGTGTGTGTAGGGTTTAACGTATGTTCCTACATTGCCCCCCCTGTTTCAATGTTAGTGTTTCAGCGAGTGGTATATTTTTTCAGCCAGTGCAAAAGAGATCCCGGGCACGCGGGCGATTTCATCCACGCTGGCGTTCATCAGCGGCTGCAGGCCGCCCATATACTTCAGCAGCTGCTGGCGCCGTTTAGGTCCGATACCTTCAATACTTTCCAGTGCACTGGTGTTCTTCACTTTGGCGCGTTTTTTACGGTGGCCTGAAATTGCATGATTGTGAGCATCATCACGAATATGCTGAATCACATGCAGGGCTGGCGAATCCGGCGGCAGAGAAACGCCCTCTCCTTCCGCTTCGAAAAACAGCGTTTCCAGTCCCGCCTTACGATCGCTGCCTTTTGCCACGCCAAGCAGAATCGGATGGTGTTTATCCCAGCTGACATCCAGCTCCGCAAACACCTCTTTCGCCTGCGCCAGCTGACCTTTACCGCCATCAATCAAAATGACATCCGGAATTTTATCCTGCTCCAGCGCTTTGCCGTAACGACGGCGCAGAACCTGATTCATCGCTGCGTAATCATCGCCTGGCGTGATCCCTTCGATATTGTAACGCCGGTAATCAGAACGCAGCGGACCATCCTGGTTAAATACCACGCAGGAGGCGATGGTTTGCTCGCCCATGGTATGACTGATATCAAAACACTCCATGCGCCGGATGCTCTCCAGCTCCAGCCAGGAGGCCAGTGCCGCAAGCCGCTGCTGAATGGTCGAGTGCTGCGACAGCTTAGTGGTCAGCGCTGTCGCCGCATTAGTGCGCGCCAGCTTGAGATAGCGAGCGCGATCCCCGCGCGGTTTGGTCTGTATATTGACTTTGCGGCCGGCCAGCGTACTCAGTGACTCAGCCAGCAGGTTGCGTTCCGCCAGGTTGAAATCCAGCAGAATTTCGCCCGGCAGGGTACGTGCCTCACTCCCCTGCAGATAAAACTGCCCGACAAAGGTCTGCACCACTTCCGTCAGCTCAGTGTCAGCCGGGACTTTTGGGAAATAGCTGCGGCTGCCCAGTACTTTTCCCTGCCGGATAAACAGCACGTGCAGACAGGCCATGCCCGCATCATACGCGACGCCCATAACATCGAGATCGTCACCCTGATTTGAGACAAACTGTTTTTCAGTAATACGGCGTACTGCCTGAATCTGATCGCGCAGACGCCCCGCCTCTTCAAAACGCAGCCCCTGGCTTGCTGCCTCCATGCGTGCCACCAGCTGGTTAATCACCTGATCATCTTTGCCGGCGAGAAACAGCCGCACATAATCAGTCTGCTGCGCATACTCCTCTTCACTGACCAGACCGGCTACGCACGGACCGAGGCAGCGTCCAATCTGATACTGCAAACAGGGCCGCGAGCGATTGCGATAGACGCTGTTCTCACACTGACGAATAGGAAAGACTTTCTGCAACAGGCCCAGCGTTTCGCGTACTGCATAGCCATTAGGGAACGGACCGAAATACTCACCTTTGGCATGTTTCGCACCGCGATGCATCGCCAGCCGGGGGTGCGTATCGCCGCTGAGAAAAATGTAAGGATACGATTTGTCATCACGCAGCAGCACGTTATAGCGTGGCTGGTAAAGCTTGATGTAGTTATGCTCCAGCAGCAACGCTTCGGTTTCAGTATGTGTAACCGTAACATCAATATTACGGATGTTACTGACCAGCACATCCGTTTTACGGCTGCCGGTCTGGGCACGGAAGTAGCTGCTCAGGCGTTTTTTGAGATCTTTGGCTTTACCGACATAGATCACCGTACCGGCCGCATCATACATTCGGTAGACGCCGGGCTGGCTGGTTACGGTGCTGAGAAAGGCTTTGGGATTAAAGAGTTCACTCACTACTGATTAATGGCTCCGCGTTGAACAGACCATGACGAATGGCCAGATGCGTTAACTCTACATCACCGCTGATGTTTAACTTGCTGAACATACGGTAGCGGTAGCTATTAACGGTTTTCGGACTCAGGTTCAACTGTTCGGATATCTCCGTAACTTTTTGTCCCCGGGTAATCATCAGCATAATCTGCAATTCCCGTTCCGACAAACAGCTGAAGGGGGATTCCGCTTTCTGCGGCTCAATCTGACTTAACGCCATCTGCTGAGCGATATCTGAGGCGATATAGCGCTGCCCTGCATGCACGGCGCGAATGGCGCTCACCACCTCCTGAGGTGCGGCACCCTTACTCAGATAGCCCGAAGCACCCGCCTGCATTACCCGGGCAGGCAGCGGATTTTCGGTGTGGATAGTCAGCATAATGATACGTATATCCGGGTTGTAGCGCACAATTTTGCGCGTCGCTTCCAGCCCACCGATGCCCGGCATATTCATGTCCATCAGAACGACATTGACCGTATGCTGGCGGCACCATTTTACTGCGTCTTCTCCGCACGCTGCTTCGCCGGCAATGGCCAGTCCTTTGATATCTTCCAGAATGCGACGAATGCCGGCACGCACCAGTTCATGGTCATCAACAAGCAGCAGACTGATCAACGGGACATACTCCGCAGGTTAGAAAGATAATTAAAAAAAGAGCGTAATCTTAACGTTTTTTACGCGTATTGAACATCAGACATACAAGAACAACCTGCGACGCAATGACTTATATCAAATAATTAAATCTTTTCAGGAAAAATCCATTTTCTGCAAACTAAAAAGCTGGCTGATTTAAGATTTCATTTAATAACAGCATGTTGTAATAAACCGGCCTGTTTTCTCTTTTTAAAACAAAAAATCACGACGTCAGCCACGCGGTCTGCTTGTGACTGGATCGAATAAGGATTTTTCTGGTCCCTGAAAGAGAAAGCAAACCTATGATATACTCTCTGTTTTATACACGGAAAGATACAATCTGTGTCAATCAATACCACCAGGGAGTTGAAGATGAGTGATGAAGATTTCGTAACGTCGCGTGATACTCAGGCACTGGCTGACGAAGTTGCCTGCCTCAAAATGATGATTACTCTGATTCTCAAGGGCATGGGACAGGCAGACGCCGGTAAAGTTATCATCAATATGGAACGCTATGTGCAAAATGCGCTGGCTGATAAACCCCAGGCTGAAGTGTTCAGCAACACGATCCGCCAGATCAAAACCGCTTACCGTCAGTAAGCGGTCAACCCCGTGCAGCGCACGGGGTCTTAATTATGCGCCTGCCAGTTAACCGAAACACCCAGCGAAGGCAGAACCTCTTCCGGACTAAACCGACGCGTTCCGCGATATTTTTCCGCCAGTGCAGGCTGTTCAACCGGGATACGGATAGCGAAAAGATTATCTTCCGACTGAATTAACCCTGGTGTCAGCGGCTCATAAACGACGTTATGCTGCGCGAACATCTTCTCCAGCATCGGCGTGGCTGAGCTAATCAGGTACTCCATGCCGCTCAGCTCTGCCAGCTGCACCGAGTGCCACAGAATATTCAGCGGCAACTCCGCATCCACTTCCAGCCGGGCGGAATAGCGCGACATCTCCCAGACTTTATCCTGTGCAAACGGCAAAATGATACCTTCAGCCAGTTCCGGCTCGTGCCACGGCAGTAACCGCGCGCAGCCGCAAATGCCTTTACGCGCAGTCCAGGCGATGAGCCAGGTCACGTCTGAACGGTCGTAGCGATCATACTCCTGCCCCGGTGTACTCAGCCGCGGAGGAATTGACCAGCCTTCGCCACGCGCAAACACGCTGTAACGATAGGTACCCAGTTCGGCTAGCAGTGAGGAAGGCATATCCTTTAGCTGTGTTTGAATTATTTTCATCATGCGCCTCTGACATCCCCATGTGTGCAATGATTTTTATCGTGCCAGCCTGGCTA